>JAEEGK010000013.1_pt1 | contig 396151 bp, 299 predicted proteins | sample 8958771 | NCBI WGS metagenome assembly JAEEGK01 (sample SAMN16246547, study PRJNA631951) | gut metagenome | biome: gut microbiome; feature: rumen; material: SC-attached | host: Bos | place: Iran: Karaj | collected 2018-10 | reverse complement strand
AGCTCGACTCTTTTTGTGAATTGTGATTTTGTGATTTTTGTGATTTGTGATTTTTGTGATTTGTGATTTTTGTGATTTGTGATTTTTGAAAACAACCCCCCATGAAAGGGCCTTTTTCGCCCCCTCCACTCCGTGGCCTTTTTGCACCCCCTCGGGGCGCAAAAAAGGCTACCCCTTTACTTCACGCATAAGAGTAGCCACAACACAAACACAAAATAAAACACGACAAAACTACTTCATGATGAAGTTCTCCTTCGCTTTACGAAGTCGAAGCCTTCAATCTTTGAAGTGGATTGCAAATGTACGTTATTTTTTTTATTCTGCAAAACTTTTTCGAGTTTTTTTTTACTTTTGTTGTTTTTTTACCGCATTTCTGCATTTTGACCCTCATTTTGTGAGGTCGACCCCACAAAAACGGCGTAATTCTTCATAAAGTCGCTGAACAGGTAGTCCCATCACATTGAAGTAACTGCCCTCGATGCGTGTCACACCGATGAAACCTATCCATTCCTGAATGCCGTATGCACCTGCTTTGTCGAACGGGCGATAGTGGTCGACATAGTGTATGATGTCGTCGGGATGGAGCGATGCGAAAGTGACGCGCGACACGGAGGCAAAACTCTTCTGCGACTCAACGGTAGCAAGGGTGACACCAGTGATCACCTCGTGGGTACGTCCCGACAGGTCGGTGAGCATTCGGATGGCATCCTCACGGTCGTGAGGCTTCCCAAGCACCCTACCCTCCAACATCACGACGGTATCGGCGGTGATGAGCAGTTCGTCGGCAGCAAGGGTCGGCAGATATGCCTTGGCTTTCTGTGCAGATATATAGATCGGAATCTCTTCGCCCTGAAGGGTCTCAGGGTATCGTTCATCGATGTCACTCATAACACGTACCTCGAACGGGTATTCAAGTCCTGCAAGGAGTTCCTTGCGTCGTGGGGAGTTGCTGGCAAGTATTAACTTCATGAAAATATGATGCATTAAAATGGTTAATTATTCAGAACACGATGCAAATGTACGCATTTTATATTGAACACCCAAAGGAAAAAGGCATTATTTGCAAAAAAACAGAAATGGTAAATGATAAAATGGTAAATAATTACTATCTTTGCAGGTGGAAAGAATCCAAAGAATAACTATTTAATAATTCAAAGCAATGAAGAAGATTTACATCGCACTGATGTGCATAGCAAGCCTCGCGATAGTGATGGCTTGTGGAGGCAGTAATCCCGAGGCCGAAACTGAGAGAATCAGGGAGGGACTAAAGGACAAGACAGGCATCGATGCTGCTGAATACTTAATCAAAGAGAGATTCGGACTAGAGTTGGCGGAAATAGAGCCAGACTATGAGTATGAACCTCAGAAAATGGGCATCGACGTATGTGAGGCCAACGAATATCATGCAACTATCGGCTTTGTCAGGAAAGATCGAAAGAAAATAACAGACGAAGAATTTGCTGCTTACGTAGCAAAATTATATCCACTGGTACAAAAGATTTCTCCTACAGGGAAAGTACATAAAGGAGAAGGTCCTTCTATGGAAAACAGTGCAGAGGTAAGCAAGGAGGAACTAACACTTGAAGAGGCCATCCACGGCAAGTTCGCAACACTTGCGTTCCCGTATGATGATGATTTTGAGAAAGGCTGGCATGAAATCAATTTGCACTACACACATGACCACAAGTATTATTGGATAGCTTTCTCAATCGTTTAAAAACATATATATTCTTTCATAACATCTAATGTCATACGTGGCAGAAGGGTAAGTTAATAATAAAAAAAACAAACATCATGAAAAAAACAATTTTAATTTGTATGGCAGTCACAATGGCTTTGGCTGCACATTCAACTGTTCTGAGGGTAAGCAACGTGACAGAAACATCTGCACCCTACTCATCTTTTGACGCAGCCCAAAATAAAGCAGCTGCTGGCGATACCATCATGATGGATGGATCTGCTATTAATTATGGTAATATACAAATAGTAAAACGCATCGTTTTGATTGGTCCTGGTTATTTACTGGATGAGAACGGAATAAATTCAGTCTCTCACGCTCCTGCAAGTGTGAATGACGTAGAAATGCGGGCAGAAGGTATCGTAATGCAAGGTATGTCTGTCGAGGGGAAAATAGATGTACTATTTCCAAAGTGTGTAATTAATAGATGTAGAGTAAACGGTATTATCTCACTATGGGGACCAGACGAATCATGGGACGGTCATGCTGACAATTGCGTAATACATCAAAACCTGTTGAACGGAAGAATTGAAGGAGATTTTTTCAATTCCGTTTATGAGCCGACAGTATCAAACGCATTAATCACGAACAATATTTTCACAGGTGAGGTTAACAGTTACAGAGGCTCAATCTGCTGGTTGAAAGAAAGTGTGATTGCATATAACACATGGCCTAACAAAACGCCTAGTATGACTCTTATCAGTATTTTCAACAGCACTATCAATAACAATATATTCCCAGTAGCGGATGTTGACGGTGCGGATGTTGATGGTAGAGAATATGCAAATCCAACAAATCTCTACAATGCACGCAACAACAATGATTTTCTCTTTTATAATACCAAAAATTTGAGGTCGTTTGAATGGGATGATCTAAAATCACCTTTCGAAGGTCATACAAATACAGACCTTGCAATCAAGGAAATCGAGGTAGAACATTTTAATGGCCAAGTAGGTGCGTTTGCAGGCACTGATCCGTACGTCATTTCAGGTGTTCCTACAGGTCCGTTTATTAATGATATAGAGATGCCCACTTCAATAGAAATGGGTAGTAAACTGAATGTGACCATTAAAATAGATATTTCACGATGATGAGAATAAAGTTAACACTTTTCTTGTTTCTGACAGCTTTTATCACATGGGCACAGGAGCAAAGAGTTGAATACTTCCTTGATGCAGACCCTGGCTATGGGTTGGCTCAGACCATCTGCGACATTAAATTGGGCGAAAACCAACTGTCGTTGGACTTGAGTCAGGCCACTGCAGGAGCGCATATGTTATATATGCGTATCTGTGATGAGGAAGGACACTGGTCGGCCACATTGGGTCGCCCTATCTACGTTAGCCGTCAAAATGACGTTGTTTCTGTAGAGCATTTGGAGTATTTCATCGATTTTGATCCTGGATACGGCGCAGGTCGTCCTTTGGCCACACCCAGTTCAGGAAGCTCCATTTACGAAATGTCGTTCCAAGGTGTTGAGACTGGTGCTCACGTATTCTATCTTAGGGCACAGGATAAACAGGGTAGCTGGTCTTCCACGTTGTCACGCCCAATATATGTATGTCAGGTACGTGGTATTTCTGCTATAGAGTATTTCTTTGATGATGCCGACCCAGGTGAAGGTAAGGCTAATGCTGTGGCTGTGACCGATGTTAAGGCGAACACAATGAACTTCGATATTAACACCAACACGCTGACAGAGGGCAATCACACATTAAGTGTACGTGTCAAGAGTACAGACGGGCGTTGGTCGCTCTTAAGCACAGAGCCGTTCAGCATCACAAATGAGCAGAATGGCATTAGTACCATCACGTTCACTATGCCGTTGCACATGAGCCTGACAAATCGTGTACTTACCATCGAGGCCACAGGAGAAAGTCAAAAAGGGAACTACCAAGTGGAACTTTTCGATGTATCAGGTCGACGTCTGGCTTCTGTCCTTTGGCCCGCAACGCAGCAGACATTCACACTTCCTGTCAACACCCCACAAACAGTGTTGGTGAAGGTGACAGACCTGCAGAACAACAAGCAAATCGTGAAACACATGATGGCTCGTTAATCCGCAGCTGATGTGGAAAGAATCTTCCACGAAATGCTATAATACTCAAGAAGGGAGAGCTTATGCTCTCCTTTTTTGTGGACACTCGGCAAGCTGAAACTGCAAAACAATGGATTATGAAGAGAAAAAAACAAGTATTGCAGAAAAATAGTAAAAGGTAAATGGCGAAATGGTAAATATTTTGTAACTTTGCACTCGATTTATGTGATATTATTATATTTATAATAAGGATTATGGGTTATAGATTCTTGAAAACTATTTCTACAGTATTCACATTCGCTTTCATCTGTATCAATGCGATGGGGCAAACCAGACATGAAATCAAGGCTGGTGAAACGCTTTATAGTATCAGCCACACGTATGGGGTGACCATCAGCGCCATCCAGGCAGCGAATCCTGGGTTGGGCGAAACGATCATAGCCGGACAGACCATCAACATTCCTGCCAAGACAGCACAGGAACCTGTTCAGCACATCATCATTCAAACACCTCCTGTGCAGCAGGCTCCCGAACAGCATATCATCATTCAGCCTGTGACACAGCAAGCAACTGTAGAAGATGTGCAGCCGACACCTGTCGTTGAAGAAATTCCACCTTGCAAGGAAACCTATGAGGTAAAGAAAAAGGAGACGCTTTACAGCATTGCCCAACGTTTCGGCGTATCGGTGGATGAGATAGTGGCTGCCAATCCTACGATTGAACCTGATAAGAAAGACAGAATCAAGAAGGGACAGGTGCTGTGCATTCCGTTCACCCAAGCCGAACTGGAAGCGATGCGTCCTGTGGAAGTCGAGGAAGAGGAAATCATCATCAAGGAGCCTGTACCTGTGAACTTCGCTGTCATCATGCCGTTCGGCCTTGACCAGCAGAAGAAGACACGTGAAGCCATCACGATGATCGACTTCTATGAGGGTATCATGCTGGCGGTATCGGAGATGAAGCGAGATGGTGTAAGCGGAAAGGTATATGCATTCGATGAAGCACAGATAGACAGCGTACTTGCATTGCCGCAGATGAAGAATGTGCAACTGATTATCGGTGCCAAAGACGCAAGCAACATTAACAAGCTGAAGGCGTTTACCGAGAAGAACAACATCAGTCTGGTAGTTCCGCTCTCGTCGTCCACTACCCTTGTGAACAACTCCCACAATGTGTATCAGGTGAACCAGAAGATGGATAACCACACATACGATCGTGCCTTCGCTTCGTTCTCTGCCATGCATCCCAATGCCAATTATGTATTTATCAACATAGAAGACCAGACCGATAAGGCCGACTACGTACTGCGTCTGAAGAACTTCCTCAATTCAGAGAAAATCAGTTACTCAAACTGTGACTTCAAGGAGATAGCCAACCTCGTCGGGATGTTATCGACAAACAAGGAGAACTACATCATTATATCGTCGAGTACCAAAACGGCTTTCGACCGCATCGTCAAGCGATTGGACGAACTGGCACTGGATTCGTATCGTATCAACCTTTTCGGCTATACCGACTGGCAAGCCTTTGCCGACAAGTCGATCGAGGCATTCAAGAAGTACAACTGTATGTTCTTCACCAGTTTCTACAACAATCCGAACGCAACAGAGACCTATGCTTTCAACCAGCGTTTCCGCAGCGCATTCGGACGCGATCAGTACCATTCATACCCACGTTACGGTATGTTGGGCTACGACATCGCTAACTTCTTCGTGCGCAACATGTATATCGAGGGAGAGGATTTTGCTGCCAATATAGAGAACCTGACAAGCGACGCCATACAGAATCCTATGCATTTCACCCACAAGAACACATGGAGTGGATTTATCAACAATGCCATGATGTTTGTGAAATACAATGCTGACGGAACCATCAGTGTGAAGCAACTGTAAGGAAAATGTAAGAATTTAAAAATCAAAGAATGTAAAAGTTAATATCTAATTATGAAACGACTTGCATTTTTACATTTTTTCATTTTTACATTGTGCTTGTCGCTCCATGCTCAGGTGGGCGATAAGCGTAGCGACTTTGCCATTGGTGGCAATTTCGGTATGCTTATGACGAGGATGGATATAACCCCTACCATCAAGCAAGACTATAAATACAGCCCGACATTCGGATTCTCTGCCCGTTACATCTGCGAGAAATACTTCACCGCCATCTGTGGCGTATCGATGGAAGTCAACTTTGCAAACCTTGGTTGGAAAGAGGTAATCGAGGACGGAAGCGGTAATACCTATAGCCGCAGTCTGACCTATGTGCAGGTACCTATCATGATGCAGATGGGATGGGGACGCGAACTACGAGGCTGCAAGTTCATATTGGAAGCAGGTCCGATATTCGGATACAACCTAGGAAGTTCGGAAACATACGGAGGAGGTGTGTGGGATGTATCAAGACGTCCTAACAATGTGGTGAAGCAATACGGAATGGCTGTTGACAACAAGGTGGATTATGGCATCACAGCAGGTATCGGAATGGAACTCTCGACCCCTTTGGGACACTTTCTGCTCAACGCCCGATACAACTATGGACTTGGCGACGTATTCGACAACAGCAAGAAAGGTTTTTTCAGCCGGTCTGCCCATCAGACCATCACTGCCAAACTAACCTATCTCTTCGACATCGTTAAAACGAAATAGAATATAAATCATTAATTAAATAACTTATGAATAAACTTACAACTACACTCCTTACTGGAATCTTATCGCTCCAAGCGATTAGCATGAATGCACAGAACGACAAGGTGGCGTATCTGTTTACGTATTTCACAGGTAATGCTCCTGAGCAAGAGCAGATTTGTTATGCACTCAGCGATGACGGATACAACTGGACACCGCTCAACAACGGACGCCCTGTCATTGCATCCGATACGATTGCGTTTACGGGTTGTGTACGCGACCCTCATATCCTTCGCTGTGAGGACGGCAAGACATTCTATATGGTTGCTACCGACATGAAGTCAAACTTGGGTTGGTCATCCAACCGTGGTATGGTGCTGATGAAGAGTACCGACTTGATTCATTGGGAACATACAGTCATCCATTTCCCTACCAAGTTTGCCAACACTTGGCGAAACGTACAACGTGTGTGGGCTCCTGAGACAGTGTACGACACCCATAGCGGCAAGTATGTGGTGTTCTATTCGCTGCTGTCGCCTACCAACCGCTACGACAAGATTTACTACAGCTATGCCAACGATGACTTCACCGACATTACCGAACCGCAACTGTTGTTTGATGACGGGAAGGCAGCCATCGATGGAGATATTGTATATAACAAAGCCGACGGATTGTTCCACCTTTTCTATAAGAGTGAAGCAGGAGGCGGTATCTTCCAGGCAACAACCCGCAGCATCCTGCCAGCAGCCGGTCAGAAGCCAGGTGAGCAATGGACCAAAATCCCTACAAGAGTGGAAGTAAGCCGCACAGCGGTTGAAGGTGTAGGTGTGTGTCAGGCAATCGATGGCAAGAGCTGGATTGTGATGTACGACTGCTATTCAGCAGGTCACTATCAGTTCTGTACCAGCGAAGACTTGAAGACATTCAAGTTTGTACAAGATACGAAGACACAAGGAGTATTCACACCTCGTCACGGTACGATGATACCTATCACTCAGGCAGAGAAAAACCGTCTGCTATCCGCATTCGGTTCAACCAAGCAACCTATCCTCGAAGGCTTCCATGCTGATCCAGAGGTACTCTATTCCAACAAGACCAAGAAATATTATATCTACTCCACCACAGATGGATTCGACGGATGGGGTGGTTATTACTTCCAGGTATTCTCGTCGACCAACCTCATTGATTGGACCAACGAGGGTACGATGCTCGATGTGAAGTCCGACCAGGTTCCTTGGGCAAGAGGCAACGCATGGGCACCAGCAATCGAAGAGGTGAAACAAAAAGACGGAACATACAAATACTATTTCTATTATAGTGCAGATGCAGGACGTCGCAAAGAAATCGGTGTTGCCATAGCTGACGACCCATGCGGTCCATTTGTCGACTTTGGCAAACCAATCATCAGCGATTCTCCTGTAGGCCGTGGTCAGCAAATCGATGTGGATGTGTTTACCGACCCCAAAACAGGTAAGCACTACATCTACTGGGGTAACGGTTATATGGCAGGAGCCGAACTGAACGATGATATGACAAGTATCAAGCAGAACACCATTACCGTGTTGACACCCGAGGGTGGTACGCTTCGCGATTATGCCTATCGTGAGGGCACCTATGTATTCTACCGCAATGGTACCTATTACTTCCTGTGGAGCGTTGACGATACGGGCAGTCCTAACTATCACGTAGCATACGGAACCAGCAAGAAGCCACTTGGACCAATCACCGTAGCCGAAGAGCCAATCGTGTTGAAGCAAGACCCATCAAAACAGATTTACGGTCCCGCCCACAACTCAGTGCTGCAAATCAAAGGAAAAGATCAGTGGTATATCGTATATCACCGCATCAATCGTGACTTCCTGAACAACGGACCTGGCATCCATCGTGAGGTATGTATCGATGAGATGAAGTTCGACAAGAAGGGCAAAATCATCCCTGTGCAGCCAACCCTGAACGGACCTGCTCCATTGAAATAATAGCCCCTCTCTTATCCCCCATGGGGGAAGATGAGCTCTCCCTAACCCTCCCCTTAGGGGGGGGGAACTAAGGAACTTTAAATGGTAAAATGGTAAATGGCAAATGGCTAAATGGTAAATAGCAAATGGCTAAATGGTAAATAGTAAATGGTAAATGGTAAATGGTAAATGGTAAATGGTAAATAGTATTATCTTCGACCTCGACGGAACCCTGCTCAACACGTTGGACGACCTCTATTCCAGTGTCAATCATGCACTGTCATCCTATCATTTGCCTGTTCGCAGCAAGTGGGAAGTCAGGAGCTTTCTGGGAAATGGAGTACGCCGTCTGGTCGAACATGCCTTACCAGAGGGTTGCGATGCCGAACTGACTGAGAAAGTATTCCGCGAATTTCGCGAGTACTATCTTGAACATAGTCTCGACCGCACAGAACCCTACGACCAGATTATCCCGATGTTGCATCAATGTAAGCAGCGGGGACTGAAAACCGCAATTGTCAGCAACAAACTCAATATGGCGGTTCAGGATCTTCATCAGCGCTTCTTTTCCGACTGCATCGATGTCGCAATTGGTGAGACGCCTGACGTACGCCGCAAACCTGCCCCCGATATGGTGCTGCGAGCCATCGAACAGTTGGGATGCCAACATGATGACGCCGTCTATGTGGGCGACAGCGAGGTTGATTTGGCAACTGCTCATAATTCCAAACTGCCATGTATTGCTGTTTCATGGGGTTTCCGCGACAAGGAATTCCTCATAGAGCAAAAGGCAAAGATTATTATCGATTCACCCCTCGATATCATCAGCACCCTATCGTCAATATCACCTGAACTCCCGTAACTCCTGAACATATGAAACGACTTGCATCTTTAAATATCTTTATTGCATTCTCTCTTTTCACATTGTGCTTGCCACTTTCTGCAACCCCGCACAATGATTTCGACGCTGCACTACAGATGCTGGCCGACTTTACACCTTATTTATATAATCAGTATCAGGAGATAAGCGACAAGAATTCGAAAGGAGAGCCATTGGCAACATTCAAGGGTGAGAATACATTTGGCAATAACGAACAAGGTGTGCGTCACAATGCCGACCTCTCGATGATTTGTGCGTTTCTGTGCAAATATGCGAAAGGTAAGGTCACACTTCCGCAACAGGTCAGTTGGGAGCGTCTCGAGCAGATGGGAAACCGTACGCTCATCTACGCCTACTCCACCCATAAGGCGAACCGTCTCTATCCCTGCAAGAATAACCAGTATTGGGGTTCTGTCAGCAATGCCGACCATAGTTGGGAGTCGTCTCTCTGGGCTATGTCGGTAGCCTATTCAGCATTTTTCCAATGGGATAGGCTGACTGCAGAGCAGCGTCAGTATGTCTATCATCTACTAAAAGCCGAATGCAACTACGAACTCGAGCGCAGCATCCCTACAGGCTATAAAGGTGACACCAAAGCAGAAGAGAACGGATGGGAGTGTAATGTGCTGGCTGCCACACTCGGACTATTTCCTAATGACGAACTGGCGCCTCAGTGGTTCGACCGTCTCAGGGCGTTTGCCATCAATTCATACTCGCATCCATTCGACAAAGACGATCAGACAGTCATCGACCCCGATTACGACCAGAAAACCATCGCAGACTTCTACGTAGGAGCAAACCTTTACGACGACTATACCCTGCAAAACCACAATTACTTCCATACCAGCTACCAGAATGTGGTGGCACAGGAATTAGGTGAAGCAGCTTTGGCACTTAAGTTGTTCCAAAACGTATTGTATCAGAAAGAACGTTGGACAACCAACGCACTGATGCACAATGTGGGATTTGTAATGGACGAAGTGCTCTACAGCCTGGCTTTGAGCGACGGAGAATTGGCGATGCCCAACGGGAACGACTGGAGTCTGTTTCTCTACGACCAGATTACATCTTACTCCACCGTCTCCTGTTTCCTGCGCGACCCCTATGCCTTGCTGCTTGAGCAACAGGCTTTGCAACAAATAGGAAAACGCCAGAAGACCACAACTGACGGCTCATGGCTCCTACGCCCCGATGTAGGTGCACGCCGTATGGGTGTTGAGGCACATCGCGTTATGATGACCTGGCTCATGCACCATCTGCTACCTACCGACGACATCACCCCTGCTACCTGGAACCAATTCCTGAGTCAATATGGCGAAACCAGCTATTACCCCGACCAAGATGTCATCACAGCATCATCTGCTGAGCGATTCACTTGTTTCTCTTGGAGCAAGGGACTGAAAAGCTATACGGGTTATTTTGCGCCAAACAATGTCGTTCACAACAATATCGTAGTGCCCTTCCGAGCCAACAATACAGGAAACTTCATAGGTTGGTACGAAGTAGCCGGCAAGAAGACTGATGCTACAGATGTCCGTCACTCTATCGTATGGTCAGACTCCAACAGCTACATCATTAGCGGTACGCTCGAGACCAACGAACACACGCTGCGTGACCATTATCTGCTCTTTGCTTCCCGCCACAATCTCGTTCTCTATTTCGACATTGTCAAAGCGATAGCCGACTGTACCATCAACAGCGAACGAGGCGGTCTGCTGGCCATATCGACCGACCCCTTCACCAAGGTAGAACGTACACTTGCCACTACAAACGCTCAACAGACTTTAAACGCTCAACTATCAACTATCAACGCTCCGTATATCAACATCGACAACTGTATAGGTGTATTGGCGCGAACAGACCGTGCAAACAACACGATGGCATTTGGTGACCAGCAGAACAACAACTCCATTCTCACCTCACGCCTCTACCCTATCTATTCCGACAAGCCACAAAGCGTCAGCATCGGCGACAGAGTCAACTCACGTCTCGTGGCATACTACAGCAATGTCAGTACATCCCAACTCGAGGCGCTCAATTCGCAATGCGCAGCAATCAATAATCTGCCTCGTGGATGGAAAGGCTATCAGGTGAAAGACACCGATGGTGCCACCTATCTCATCATCTTCAACACTGTAGAACCCATCGTCAACAAGTTGAAAATGGATGGTCTCCTGCAGACTTACAACCCCACCCTCTCCATTGTCGTTACCCTCATCGACGGAAAAATCGAAGTGCTACCAATTCAATAAACAATATATAAATCATCAACTAATCAATTAAATCAATTAACAATGAAACGAATTGCATTTTTACTAATTTACATGATGACATTGTGCTTACCACTCTGTGCACAAGGTTACACTCTCCCCAAAGGGAAAGAAATTTACATACCCAAGGAGTTGCGCGACAACGATTTTACCAGTCGCGACTCGAAATGGAGCTACTACCGTATGGCATGTACGCCCAATGTGGTTTGCTTCTGGGAAAAAGGATTTGGTGACGACCTCAGTAAGGCACCCGATCTCGATGGTCACAAGATGACGGTCGACCTCGACAACCTTCTCTCGCGTGTTGAATATTTCTACAATGTCTATCGCGACATGATGGGATTCCTTCTGCCTGGCAGTAAAGCCGAGAAATACCGCATGATGGTCATGCTGAACTACTCACTCGAAGGAACCGCTTACGGAGGCTCGTACGACGACGAAATCGGCGCCCTGTGGATTGCGCCCAATCGTGTGCAGGACAAGACCCTCAACTGCATTGCCCATGAAATCGGACACTCTTTCCAGATTCAGATTTCGTGTGACGGACAGTCACAAGGAATGGGTGGCGGCATCTTCGAGACATCTGCTCAGTGGATGCTGTGGAACGTAAATCCCCGTTGGACGACTGATGAGAACTACCACTGGGAAGCGTTCAAGAAACTCATCCACCTGAGTCTCTTCAACAGTGAGAACATGTACCACGCTCCCTTCGTACTCGAATACTGGAGCTATCTACACGGTCTCACCTACATGGCCGACATGTTCCGCGGAGGCCGTCGTGGAGAGGATTTCACCCAGACCTATATGCGAATGTATAATGTTGATGTCAAACAGATGGGCGACGAACTGCTCGACTGCTACAGCCGACTCATCACTTTCGACTTCCCAGACAAACGGAAGGAAAGTGTTCGCTATTCCTGCGAGATGAAGAGCGAAATGCAGGATGCAGGCAATGGGTGGCAGAAACCAGTCAATGCCCCACAGACCTACGGATTCAATGTCGATGAAATCACGCTGCCAGCCGTTGGCAAGACAGTCAAGGTTCAGTTCCAGGCTCTTTCTACAGCCGATAATATCGGCTATCGCTACGGACTTGTAGCCGTTGATAACGACAATAATCCCACATACCTCGGTGCCAATTCCGAGGCAAAGAAAACCCTCACCTACAAGAACCCAGGCAACATCAAGCGCCTCTATCTTGTTGTTGTAGGATGTCCATCAAAGGAATACCGTCCTGAGTCATTCGGATTTGGACGCAGACGCGGCCAGCAAGCCGAAACAGCACAGGAAGGTCCTGCCACCTATCCGTATCAGATAAAGGTTATTGGGTAGAGGCTAAAGTCTGACAACTGTCAACTAGCGACTAACAACTAAGGTCAAAAGTCTAACAACTAAAGTCTAAAAGAAATGAAACGACTTGCATCATTGATTATACCATTTGCCGTTTGCCTTTCGGCATTTGCCGCCCTTCCAACAAAGGGAGAGACGGAAGGTGTTCTGTTCTCTTCACCTAACAAACAACTGCGTGTCGAACTGTCACAACAAGATGGTTTGCACTTCACACTTACCGATGGTTTCAACCAACTCATTGAGCGTGCCGATATAGGCATGATCATCCAGTCGGGCAGCACATCAGTCGATGTATCGAAAGCCACCATCAAGGGCAAACCCTCCGTTAAGTTGGTGAAAGAAGACATCACTGCCCCACTCTATCGTCAAACCAAATACTCTACCGCCTACAACCAGGCTGTAGTTCGTCTCAGTTGTGGTGTCAACCTCGAGTTCCGCTTATTCGATGAAGGTGTGGCATACAGATTTATCACCACAGGCTTCAACAACTATAAAGTACTCGACGAGAAAGCCGACATCCGTTTTGCCGAGGATTATGTCAGCTACCTGCCTTTTACCACCAATCCTCGCAAACCCGAGGCGATGGCTTTTCAGGCTACTTACAACGTAGCACCTTTTACTCGTCAGCGCGACCTGCTCGCCTTTCTGCCGGCAACAGTCGATTGTCAGTCGGCCAAGATGACCATCATGGAAAGCGATCTTGAAGCATATCCAGGCATGTTCCTTCAGGTTAGTGGAAAAGGTGTGAAGGCTCACTTTGCCAAGTATCCTAAGACTACCGATTACTATCAGTGGCGTAAGCAGCAGTATGTAACAAGTACAGAGGACTATATCGCTTCATGTACATCCAACCGCGCCTTCCCGTGGCGCATCTTCGCCCTTGCACATCGTGATACCGAGATGCTCGACAACAATATGGTTTACACCCTTGCTACTCCCAACCGCATTGGCGACACCAGTTGGATTCGTCCAGGTAAGGTAGCATGGGATTGGTGGAACGACTGGAACATCACAGGAGTTGACTTTGTAGCAAGCATCAACAATGCTACATACAAACACTACATAGACTTTGCTGCCAGGTACGGACTTCAGTATGTCATCCTCGACGAAGGTTGGTACCTTCCTTCGAGCGGCGACCTTCTCACCACTATTCCTGAGATTGACCTCCCAATGTTGGTTGAATATGCCAAGACCAAGAATGTCAAGCTGATTCTCTGGTGTGTTTTCAACTGTCTCGACGACAATATCGAAGCCATCTGCGAGCGCTATGCAGCGATGGGTATAGCGGGATTCAAGGTGGACTTCCTCGACCGCAACGACCAGACAGCCGTAGAGATGGCATACCGCATTGCCGACCGCTGTGCACAGCACCATCTGTTGCTCGACTATCACGGCATCTATGCCCCTACAGGCATCAACCGCACCTATCCTAATATCGTCAACTTCGAGGCAGTCTTCGGGATGGAAGAAACCAAATGGACTAAGAACGGAGAGCAGGATATGCCTCTCTACGACGTCACTTTCCCATATATCCGCCTGCAATGTGGCTACACCGACTTCACCCCAGGTGGTTTCCGCAATGCTACGTCGAAGGACTTCCAACCTGTCAACAACAACCCCATGACGATGGGAACACGTTGTCATCAGATGGCGCACTATATCGTACATGAGTCGCCCCTCACCATGCTCGCCGATAATCCCACCATCTATGAGCGTGAATCAGAGTGTACACGGTTCATCGCCACCCTACCCTCGCAATATGAGAGCCTCCGTGTCATCGACGGCAAGATGGGTGAATACATCGTCACACTCCGAACCGACCGCCAGGGCAACTACTACGTGGGAGGTGAGACCAACTGGACTGCTCGAACCATCATGCTACCACTCAGTTTCCTGCCCTCCGATGGCAGCTGGCAGGCAGAAATGGCTGTCGATGGAGTCAATGCCGACCATTCAGCGACCGACTACCGCATCGAGCGACAGACCATCACATCAGCCACCAACCTGCGCATCCACATGGCATCGGGAGGAGGCTTCGCTATCAAGATTACCAAGCAGTAAGCAATAGGATTTACCCAAAGAATCGTTATCGGCTCCAACGGTATTCCTTACCCGCCCGGAGTTTGATTAAAGCAGTGGAACCATTACAGTGTACAGTGGTGGTTCCTTGTTGTTTTGCCCTGATGGTATAGGCGGTGACTTGGTGGTTGCGCCATGTGATGTCCACTTCGAAGGCTCCTCGGGCACAAAGTCCACTTACAGAACCATCAGCCCACTCTTGAGGAAGAGCAGGAAGGAGAAAGATATCGGTCGTGGTGGATTGCAGGAGCATCTCGGCTACACCTGCACAACCTCCGAAGTTGCCGTCGATCTGGAATGGCGAATGGGCATCGAGCAGGTTGGGATAGGTTCCCCCACCCCCTCGGTAGTCTTCTCCACGATAATTATCAGGACTGACATATTTCAACAGACGTCGATAGATGCGGTAAGCACCGACCGAATCATGGAGGCGTGCGTAGAGGTTTACCCGCCAACCTGTGCTCCAACCTGTGGTGTTATCGCCTTTGATTTCCAGGGTCTTAGCACATGCTTTACACAAATCTGTAGAGGAGGAGGTAATCTGATGTCCAGGATAGAGACCGAACAAATGCGACTGATGGCGATGCTGAGGGTCGGCATCGTTCCAGTCGTGATACCACTCTTGCAGATTGCCTTTTGCTCCTATTTTATATGGGAGGAGGCGTGGAAGTGTTCGCGTGATTTCATCACATAACTTCTTATCAGTCTTCAGCAGCTGAGCGGCAGCGAGGGCATCAGTGAGACACTCGCGAATCATCGCTATGTCGGCAGAACCTCCATAGACGGTATATCCTCGATAGCGGTCAGGCGTGAGATATTCGTTCTCAGGGGAAGTTGAGGGCGAAGTCATCAAATAGCCGTCTTTCTCGATGAGCCAATCCAAACAGAACTCAGCAGCACCACGCAGGATGGGATAATACTCGCGGAGGAAAGCTTTGTCTTTTGTGAACATATAGTGCTCCCATATATGGGTTGAGGTCCATGCACCTCCCATATTCCAGTTTGCCCACTGAGGGCCTCCGTCGTGCTCGCCTACAGGATTGGTCATAGCCCAGATATCGGTATTATGGGCAAGGCACCAACCACGATGTACGTTATAGTACTCGCGTGCTGTAATGACACCTGTCTTCGCTGTGTTTTTCAGGAACGAAAGCATGGGCATGTGGAGTTCGCTCAAATTGGCGGTCTCGGCTGCCCAGTAGTTTTCCTCAAGGTTGATGTTCGAGGTGTAGTTGCAGCTCCAGGGCGGCAACAACTTCTCGTTCCACAGTCCTTGCAGGTTGGCTGGGACACCCATCGTACGTGAACAGGAGATGAGCAGGTAGCGACCGAACTGGAAGTAGAGAGCTTCAAGTTCGGGGTTGTGTTGCTGCTGTTCTGTGTAGTTATAAAGCTGACGGTCGGTTGGCAAAGCAGCGATTGCCGCATCAGTCTTGCCAAGATTGAGAGACACACGATTGAACAGTCGCTCATAGTCGATGATGTGTCGCTGACGAAGGGTTTCGTATTTGTAATGTTTTGTTTTGTCGATACGACGGGCAACAAGTGTTTTGTAATCACGTCCCTGAGTAATAGGGTTCTTGTCGAAACCGTTGAAACTGGTCACATTGGATATACAAATGGTTGCTTCCTTGGAATTGAAGATTAGTAGCGAGTCTCCATCTAGATAACTGCGGACATGCGAATCGACCACCGCTACAGACGTTCGGAAACGCATACCACGGTTTTCTTCGTAGAAGAACTTACCATCCGTATAGTTAGGACGGGAGTGGTATGCCACATAGCCGTCAGACGATAAGACGACAAGATCGTCGATGGATGTCGTATGAGGTAATTGTGAATCGAGACGAAGGCTTGCGGTGAAAGGTTTCTCGGACTTTATATGAACGACGATGACACTATCGGGAGCCGAACAGAAGTATTCTACCTTGAATGGGACACCATTACGCTTGTAGGTAGTCGTAGCAATAGCCTGCGAGATGTCGAGCGAGCGACGGTAGTCTGTAATAGAAGGTGTTACTCCATCATCGTCTAAGTAGTGGATGATGAGCGAACCAAGCGGTTGGTAGTTCTCGCTATAGTGACCCTGTACCTTGCGCTGCAGACGGTCGGCAAGTCGATAGTCTTCCTTATTGAGCGCATCACGGATGTCAGCCAGATTGCGCCAAGCCTCAGGCGAATAGACCTTTGTGTCGGGTTCACCTGTCCAGAGGGTAATATCGTTCAGACTGATTTGCTCGAAGTCTGTACGACCATATACGGTAGCACCCAGCGAACCGTTACCAATCACAAGCGCCTCCTCGAAATAGCGGGCAGGACGGTCGTAGTGAAGCGTGAGGGGTTGGGCGGAAACTAGAAAGGACCGGATGACGAGACCAATCACAAGGATATATCTATTTGTTCTCATAGGGAAGCTGTTATTAATGATAATGTGGCAAAGTTAAGGAAAAAATAATACTTATAGAATGAAATCATGTGAAAAATGAAGAAAACGCTCACTGATTCTTGCCCATTCTCTATTTTTTTACTAATTTTGCGAAAAATTAAAAAGAGCAATGAAGAAACGTATCATCATAGCAACGGATTCGTTCAAGGGTTCGCTGAGCAGCACAGAAGTTGCAGAGTCTGTCAAAGAAGCATTGTTGGCAAAAAATGCCGATTTAGAAGTATTGACCTATGGCATTTCTGACGGTGGTGAAGGATTTGCAGAGATGTTGACAAATGCACGCGGGGGAAAGATGGTGAAGATGGACGCACATGATGCCCTACTCCACCCTATTAAGGCACAATATGGAATGATTGACGATTGTGCCGTGATAGATGTCGCTTCAACCGTAGGACTGACGATGCTGAAACCTATGGAACGTAATCCTTGGAAGGCAACCAGTTTTGGTGTTGGTGAAATGATTCTGCACGCCCTGAAGCACGGTGCACGAAAAATCATCATCGGATTGGGCGGATCTGCCACAAACGATGCTGGACGCGGTATGCTGGAGGCAATGATAGGAACCAAGAAAGTGAGCGACTGCATGATGGAATGGCCATATGGTATGCGTAAAACAAAAAATGACTTGGTGGAAGCCCTGCACGAAGTGAAAGGACTGGACGATTGTGAATTCGTCATAGCCACAGATGTGGATAATCCTCTATGCGGTCCCAACGGAGCAACCCATATGTTTTCCTCACAAAAGGGAGCGTCGCCAGCTATTAAACCCCGACTTGAACAACGCAACCGTAAATTCGGAAAGATGCTGGAGCAACAGTCAAAACGCTCCATCGTAGAACAGCCCGGAGCAGGTGCAGCTGGAGGAATCGGTGCTGCACTCATGACAATGAAAAACTGGAAGATACAGCGAGGTATCGACTTACTAATGGACTTGTACGACATCCGTACGAACATGAAAACAGCCTCGATGGTTATCACAGGAGAAGGACGCATCGACCAACAGACCCTCTGCGGAAAGGCTGCATACGGAATAGGAGTGACAGCAAAGGAGATGGGTATTCCTTGCATCGCCATTTGCGGCCAACTCAGCGACGACTTTGACGCGACACAAGCCCCCTGGACAAAAATAATTCAGGTCTCACCTCCCAACCAAACATTATTGGAATCGATGAAACCTGATGTAGCAAGAGAAAATATCAGTAAAGCGGCTTCAGAATTAACATGCTAACAAGTTAGACGTTAGTTGTTAACTTCTTATTCAAAGCACATAGCTCCGCTTACCTATTTCTTTAGCAAAGCCTTGGCCTTATCAGAGAAATATTTCTCAACTTCCTTATATGGCACTGTACATTCTGGCATACCAGCAACGTACGGTGCTATTTCATAAGCACTATAGACAAACTTTACCCCAGTAGGCGCAAACCAAGGTTCGAGATAAGGCAAAGGGAAATTGTCGTACACACCATCAAACAGACACTCCTCGAGATCTGATTCCGCACCATCAGTTTCATTGAAATACTCTTCAATGTGCTTCTTGATAATGGGAGCCAACTGGGTAGTATCAGCAAATATATCCCAACCCAACTTAGTTCCATCCTCCTTGTCGAATGTCACACCATAAAAGAAAGGCATTCCATGTGCACCACCTGTATAGTCATAACCTGCTACCTCGTAAGTGAGGAAGTCGGCACTGTCAGTTGCCATCGTGATATTGAGTTCAAGATAAGCGCCAAGGCCATCAAACAGACCTTCCTCGTCACACTCCTGAAAATACTCAGCAGCATAATGCTTCAACATCTCGTCGTCAAAGTTGACTTCGCCCTCATAAGACTTACCCAGCAGGCCATGCATCCACTTTTTAACAGAGTCGACCAATACTGGATTGCCAGAAACAGGAACATCTAGATTGAGCGTATAGCTGATGCTAACATCGTTTTGTTCGAGACTGTCAGTAAACTCTTTATTTTCTGTCTTAAATACCATATCGCCCAAAGCGATAGAGTCAAGAACCAAAGAATCGGAATCATTGGTAGATGTATTATCTGTAATGATTCCACAAGCAATCATAAACGACGTTGCAATAACACATGCGATAGGAATGAGTATCTTCTTCATGTTGGGTTTGATTAAAAATGAAAATCCCCCCTCATGCGAGAGGGGATTTATGATTAATATATTGATCTTACAACAAGTCGTCGAGGGCACTCTTCATGCCAATCTCTGATGACTCAGCTGATTCCCCCTTTGGAGCATCTGAGTGACGAGACTCTTGACGATGAGAACGGTCGCTGTGACCACGACGCTCACGACGTTCGCCTCGCTCTGGACGTTCACGACGTTCGCCCTTTTCACCACGAGCCGGACGCTCAGGGCGCTCTGTGTAACCCTCAGGCTTTTCCAAAAGAACACGATGTGAGAGTTTGAACTTACCTGTCTTTGGATCGACATCGAGCAACTTCACTTCGATTTCGTCATCTTCCTTGATACCTGTTTCTTCCATAGTCTCGAAACGCTTCCAATCGATTTCTGAGATATGGAGCAAACCTTCCTTGCCTGGGAGGAATTCAACAAAGCAGCCATAAGGCATGATTGACTTCACCTTGCTCTTATAGACTTCGCCTACTTCTGGAACAGCCACGATAGCCTTGATCTTTGCAAGAGCCAACTGGATTGCTTCCTTGTTAGGAGCAGCCACCTGAACCTTACCCACGCCATCTTCCTCATCGATGGTGATAATAGTCTGAGTCTCTTCCTGCATAGCTTGTATAATCTTGCCACCAGGACCAATGACAGCACCAATCATATCCTTAGGAATGATGATCTGTTCGATGCGTGGTACATGAGGCTTAAAGTCTTCACGAGGTGCAGAGATGGTCTTCATCATCTCACCCATGATATGCTCACGGCCTGCTTTTGCCTGCATGAGAGCCTTCTCGAGGATTTCGTATGACAGACCGTCGCACTTGATATCCATTTGAGTAGCAGTAATACCATTGACTGTTCCTGTGGTCTTGAAGTCCATATCACCAAGGTGGTCTTCGTCACCGAGAATATCGCTCAGGATAGCATATTTCTCTTCACCTGGGTTCTTAATCAGACCCATAGCGATACCTGCAACTGGGTTCTTGATAGGTACACCAGCATCCATCAGTGCCAAAGTACCAGCACATGTTGTAGCCATTGATGATGAGCCGTTTGACTCAAGTACATCACTGACCACACGAACGGTGTATGGGAAATCATCGGGCAGCTGACCCTTGATACCACGCCAAGCAAGATGACCGTGACCAATCTCACGACGACCAGTGCTACGCTGTGCCTTTGCTTCACCTGTAGAGAATGGAGGGAAGTTATAATGGAGCAGGAATCGCATGTTGTAACGCTCAAGTGCTCCATCGACCAACTTCTCATCGAGTTTTGTACCCAATGTAGCAGTAGCGAGTGCCTGAGTCTCACCACGCGTGAAGATAGCAGAACCGTGAGGTCCTGGCAGTGGGCTTACCTCGCACCAGATTGGGCGGATATCGGTTGTCTGACGTCCATCGAGACGGATACCCTCGTCAAGGATACAACGACGCATTGCATCGCGCTCAACGTCAGCATAGTAGCGGTCAACAAGTGTGTTCTTCTCTTCAAGTTCCTCTTCTGTCAAATCAGGATGTGCAGCAGCATATGCCTCCTTGAATTCTTCGCGGATAGCTTCGAACGCATCAGCACGTGCATGCTTTTCCAGACCTTGCTTAGTCACATCGTATGCTTTCTGATAGCAATCGTTCTTTACTGCCTCACGAAGTTCTTCATCGTTCACCTCATGGCAATATTCACGCTTTACATCAGTACCGAGTTCTTTCATCAGTTCCTTCTGGATGCGACACTGAGGCTTAATAGCCTCGTGAGCAGCCTTCAGTGCATCGAGCAGATCGAGTTCACTCACTTCTTTCATCTCGCCTTCCACCATCATAATATTCTCTTCGGTAGCGCCAACCATCAAGTCCATGTCAGCTTCCTTAAGCTGCTCGAACGTAGGATTGATAACGAATTCACCATTGATACGAGCTACACGAACTTCAGATATTGGGCCTTCAAATGGAATGTCTGAACAAGCCAACGCTGCAGAAGCAGCAAATCCTGCAAGTGCATCAGGCATATCAACTCCGTCTGCAGAGAAAAGAATAACATTAACATACACCTCTGCGTGATAGTTTGATGGGAACAGAGGACGGAGTGCACGATCGACAAGACGACATGTCAGAATTTCTTCATCAGATGGCTTGCCTTCACGTCTTGTAAAACCTCCAGGGAATCGGCCGGCTGCGGCATACTTCTCACGATACTCTACCTGGAGTGGCATAAAATCTGTTCCTGGTACGGCATCTTTTGCGGCACAAACAGTGGCCAGGAGCATGGTGTTGCCCATACGGAGCATCACGGAACCATCGGCTTGTTTTGCCAACTTTCCTGTCTCAATGCTGATTTCTCGTCCGTCAGGCAATGAGACTGTCTTTGTAATTACATTCATCTTTAAAACTTTATATATGTTTCGACATAAAAATCGTGCAAAGATACTAAATAATTAAGAGTTATGAGCGAAGAGTTAGGAAAAAATGAAGAATAATTCCTTTTTCAATCCCCATTCTTCATATTTTTTTGTAATTTTGCGCTCGCAAAAGCAACTAATGAGCAATGAGTACTAAAAATATATTAGGTGTAGCCTGCATCATGGCGGCTATGATGACTGCTTGCGACAGCAGTCCTAAATTTCAGGTTGAGGGAACCGTCAGCGATGCCGATGGAAAGATGTTGTATCTCGAAGCAATGACACTCGACGGAATTCAGCGTATCGACTCCACTCGTCTCAAGGACGACGGTTCTTTCCGTTTCAGCGCTCCTGCGCCTACCAATCCCGAGTTCTATGCACTCTGTGTCGACAACCAACGTATCAACTTCTCAATCGACTCCACAGAGACCGTGCGGTTCAAGGCTCAGTTGCCTACGTTCAGTAGTAGCTACACAGTCGAAGGGTCAGACAACTGTGAGAAAATTAAGGAGATATCTTTGTTGCAATCCGCACTACAACAACAGGTCATCGAATTGGAGAAGAACCAGTCGATGTATCCTGGCGATATCGTTGATAGTATCAATGCTCTTGTGAATGCCTACAAAACGCGAATGAAGAACGACTATATCTACAAGGTGCCTATGAAAGCATACGCATACTATGCAGTATGCCAATCGATTACCGACCTGAACTCCACCTACCAGTTGTTCAATCCATCTTCAAACCGTGATGACGTGAAGTGCTATGCTACTATTGCTACTGCATGGGACGGATTGTATCCTAATGCAAAACGTACGGAGCAGATTTGCAATCTGGCCATTCAGGGCATGAGCAACACCGCCCCAGCACAACCAAAATATGTGAATATCGACGAATCAAAGATTTCAGAAGTAAGCATCATCGATGTTGAGCTTCCTGACATCAATAGCAAGATGCGCCGTCTTACCGACCTGAAAGGAAAAGTAGTCATGCTCGACTTTACTGTCTATAGTGCAAAAGAATCTGCCGAGCGTACACGTCGTATGCGCTCTCTATATGAAAAATACAAGAATCAGGGATTTGAGATCTATCAAGTGTCGCTCGACGATGACACACACTTCTGGAAAGTCGCCTGCGAAAAACTTCCTTGGATTTGTGTGCATGAAACTGACGGGTCGGCAGTCAATCTCTACGGAGTAGTCAATGTTCCCACATTCTTCCTCATCAATCGTGAGAACGAACTGGTAAAGCGAAGCGAACAGATTGCCACATCGTTGGAAGACGAAATCAAAAAACTGTTGTAATCTCTAAATAAGCTTACAACAGTAAAGACAGGAAAAACTTCTTGTATCATCCAAAACTTGCCAGGGAAAAGGGACTATCGCTTTTTCTTGGCTTCTTTTTCGAGGCGTTTTTGTTCCTTACGAGCTTCTTTCTCGCGACGCTTCTGTTCCTTGCGTGCTTGCTTTTCGCGACGCTTCTGCTCTTTTTTCAGCTGTTCCTCCAGTTCCTTTGCCTCTTTTTCTGCTTCCTTGGCTGCCTTGCGCTCATCTTTCGCCTCCTGCTTTTCTTTCGCAGAAGATTCGAGTGCGTCGCGTAGCATCTCCTTGTCGAAAGTGAATACGTGACCAAGCATACCCAGCGACAATACCTTGTTTTCGCCATCGAGTTCCACGTGAGTCATATTGAAAAGCAGATAGTTATCTACCTCGAGCTTTGAGTTCAGCGCTACTTCAACGGTTTTGTTGACAATGCCCTTGCCAAGATTTGACAGCACATCATCTCCAAGTCCTAGTTTTTCTGCTTCCTCATCTACATACTCTTTTACGGCCTCCATCATGGCCTTCTTGTGGGCCTTCTTTTCGGGAACCGTCTTTACCATTACTACTACTGCGATGAGCACGAGGGCTCCAATCAAATACTTTTTCATCTTGTTATTATTTGTTTATGATCGTTGTCTAGTTATGATGTATGTTCTGTTTTCTTGCTCAACTTGTTTTGGCAGACTACAATTGTACACCGCGAAGAACTTCGAACTGCAAAGTTAGCAACAACTGAGCAAACGACAAAATAAATTGCCTATATTTTAACACTTACATTTTTACATTATTGTATTTTTACATTTTTCCTCACTTTCGAGGTGCATTTTGTCACATGAAGTCTTGTGTTAGTCTATCTCGATCCGATAAATAGGAACAACATTGAAAGCAACACAAGAGCAAGGTCGAACAACTTAGCCTTGAGATTCTTTTCATGGAAGAACATCGCACCACACAGGAACGACACGACGACACTACCTCGACGTATCATGCTGACAATACTGATCATCGCTTCGTCTTGACTCAGGGCATAGAAATAGACGAAATCGGCTGCCGAAAGGAACACAGAGATGAGGATGATACACCAATCCCAATGAAACGGTGTAGTCTTCTTGCGACGAGGATACCAAAGCACCAACAGCATGATGCCCATCATGAAAAACTGATAGATGTTGTACCACGACTGAACAGCCATCTTGTCCAACCCCACTCCTACCCCAACGGGAGCCATCAGGTAGCGGTCGTACAATCCGCTGATGGCACCAAACACATTTGCCAGCACCACCAGTGCAATCCATTTGTTGTGCTTGAAATCTATTCCTTCTTTCTTCCCGCTCCGACTCATCAGGTAGAACGATATGATGGCGATAGTGACACCAACCCATTGCCACAAGTTGAGTTGTTCGCCCATGAATGTCAGTGCTCCAATGAGCACCATCACTGGACGCGTTGCATTGATTGGACCAACAATCGTGATTGGCAGATTCTTCATGCCGAAATAGCCACACAACCACGAACTGAGTACGATGACTGATTTCAGCAGGATATACCGATGTTCAGCCCAACCATAGCTGTGAGTATAAAACAGGTTGTCTTCACCCAACCCTCCTTGTGCCGAAATCAGGATGAAAGGCAGAAAGATGAGGCTGGAAAAAAGGGTGTTGAGAAACAATACAGGAATCACTGCGTTGCCACGCAGCGAACGCTTCTTAAACACGTCATAGAACCCCAGCAGAACAGCCGACAGGAATGCCAACAATAACCACATCACTTCAATTACTTAATATCTAACGCCTAAAAACTAACGTATAAAGTCTACAACAATATCTTCCACTGCATGTTGATTACCCAACGATTGGTGAACCAGTCTGAAAAAGTATGATTGTAGTCACACCCAACTCCCACTAAGTATTTCGTACGTCGCATAAAGTCAACTTGAATACCACCACCGATCTCGGGCTTTAACTCTTTATCTAATTGTAACAATTGATTATCCACATAGCGTCCGCCCGCATAGAACCGCAGGGCGAAACGTGAACTTGCTTTGTTGGGTATCGAAAACTTGACACCTGCGTCAAGATGTATCATATCTAGATTATCAGTCGCCACACCATCGTCAATACTGCATGTTGCTACCCTGCCTATTGCTTCAACTGCCCAGATAGGGTCGAAGAAATAGCTGAATTCCAATCCTGCATCCATCACTGTGCTGCTACTAATCTTGTTCTCCGTACCTGCCTCAAATCCTGAAATCAGTGTGAGCGAAGTAGGTTGTGAAGTATATTTGAGGGCTTGCATCACATCACCCATTTTCAACTTTGGCTTATTGAAACCATTCACGCCAAAGATTTTGTCAGTGATGAAATACGCAAAATTCGTTGCTACAGCACCAATACCTGCACCCACATAGGTGTCAGTCAACCAATGCTCATTACGGCGTACCCTCATAAACTGGGTAGCAGTTGCAGTTGCATAACCGCCGACACTCAGCCAAGGACTGATATGTCCGTATTCACGATGAAGAATCGTTGCACTTGCAAAGGCCATAGCTGCATGCCCGGAGGGCATACTCTTTTGATCTACCCCATTGGGACGCAACTCGTCAGTTACTTGTTTCCATGTGTGAGTAATCCCGAATGTCAATCCGTATGCCAGCGCATTAGCTACCAACATCCGTTGGGTCTTACTCCTTGATTCAACACCTGCTGCTTTCAGTCCCCATGTCAAGGCAAGAGGTGAAAAGGCAATGCCGTAGTCCAACACATCTGCATCATGTTGCTTCATAGGAGTCGACAGCTGATTGCGGAATTTCCGGTCTTTGTTCAAACTCAATATACCCCTCAGCAACAGGTTGATGCCTTCTGTATGGAACGACTTCTCCTTCAGCGTCAGTTTGTCTTCATAGTCGTCTATCACCCCAATGATCTGCTTGGCTTTTTCCTCAGCCATCAATTTCTCAATACGTTCCCAGAAAGCCGAATCGACTTCTACCTGATAGAGTGAATCTGTCTGGGCATACATCGGCACTACGTTCAATAGCAGCAATAATACAGGAATACAACGTCTCAGCACCTTCTTCCATCTGATAGATAAATATAATGTGCGCACCAGCAGATGGACGAAATAGCCCACATAGACTGCCTGTACACCAAGGAACCTGAACAAGCCCAAATACGACAGTACAAATCCAAGTGCGGCAAACAACATGCAGTCGCGCACCTGACGACCAGCAGTGGCACCAATGAAGATGCCGTCCCACATGAAAGCTGCACAACTCACAAAGGGCATCAGCACCAACCAAAACAAGAATGGGCGTGAGCCCTCAATCACCGTACGGTCAGAGGTCATCACACCAACCATCTGCTCGCCACCTATCAAATATACTAATGTAAATACGAGTCCTACACCCAGTGTCCACTGAAACAAACGAGTGACAGCCAAACGTGTCTGCAGCCTGTCCTGCTCACCTATATACCGTCCTACCAACGCCTCGCCTGCATAGGCAAATCCGTCAACGAAATAACTGAATACCATGAAGAGTTTCATCATGATGGCACCTACCGCCAACACATCGTCTCCATACTCTGAGGTCAGCGCTGTAAAACCCACATAGACCACCATAAATCCCAACGAACGCAGGATGAGGTTACCGTTCAGCGCCAGCATCTGTCTCAGTCGCTCACCTTCATCCTTAGCCCAAAGTCTGATATACTGGAAGAACCGTCGGTAGCCAACTCCCATCAGCACCATTGCAGTCAGCAAGCCCGTATATTGCGCAATCAGGGTTCCGTATGCTACACCAATAGCCCCTAATGGAGTATAGACTGCCAAACAGAAACTCGCAGCCATATTCACTACATTCACGGTAATATCACAAATCATGGGGTACACCGTATTCTGCATCCCGATGAACCAACCCTTGAACACCATCAGCGACAAAGTAGCAGGTGCCGCCCATATACGAATCCAAAAATACTGACGGGCAAACATCTCCACTTCAGGAGAACAAGGCACACACCTCATTACCAAATCGACAAACGGCCATCCAATAGCCCATACCAACAAGGCACCCGCCAACGATAGTGTGATGCTCCCAGAGAAGATATCCATGATTGCCTGACGGTCCCTTCGCCCATAGGCTTGAGCCGTCATACCGCCTGTTCCGACACGCAGAAATCCGAAGTTCCAATACAACAGGTCAAACAACATCGTACCTATGGCTATGCCGCCAATTGCCGATGCATTTGCAATATGACCTGCGATGGCAACATCCACTATTCCTACAATGGGTACAGTGATATTTGCTAATATACTGGGAATGGCAAGACGAAGAATCTCTTTGTTCATCAATCATTCATAATTTGGTGCAAAGGTACAAAAATAATTCATAATTCATAATTCATAATTCATAATAATTGGCTATTTCCGTTTTTTTTCGTACATTTGCGCCAAATTGTGCATAGACATGAAGAAGAGCATCATCATCATCGCTATTTGGTCGCTGTTCAGTGGTCTCAACGCTCAGACCATGAAGCAGATATTCCAGACACTCCCCGATACCATCCTGCCATCGCTCACTAAGAACGACAGGCTCGATCTTATCGACCTCATCGAAAACAACATGCAGAACGAAGTGACCAATCAGCTCAAAGGGAAATCACGTATGACACTCCTCACGCCCAACCTCACCAAGATCCGTCTCTCTGAGTTGGTCGAGGTACAACTATGCAAGCTCCCTACCCCCACCAGCTACTTCATCTGCTACATCCATTCCGTCAAGACTGACACATGGGACAGCACCATACGGTTCTATAACCCCGACTGGACACTTGTGGCCAACCAACAAACGCTCTTCACGAACGCACAACCCTCACCCGACTTCCAGCACCTAGACTTCAACGACGACACTACCCTCACCCTTACCTCTTCGCATTTCAAAAGCGAATCAGGGCAGTTGTCGCTAAAGTCAAAAGGTAGCACCACCGTCCACTGGGATTCCACCCAATCCCGTTTCGTCCGCTAACTTCTTCTCTTCTCTAACTTCTATAACTCCTTTAACTCCTTATAACTCCTTTAACTCCTTATAACTCCTTTAACTTCTATATCACCCTCCCCCATGTCCCACAGCCGCATTGCTCGCAACACCCTCTATCTCTACGGTCAGCAGATCGTACAGATGGTTGTGGGTCTCATCACCACCCGCATCCTTATCAAGTCGTTAGGAGAGGTCGACTATGGATTGTTCAGTGTGTTGGGAGGCGTTATGTCAGTTTTCGTCGTACTCAATGCCCTCGAGGCAGCCACCATGCGATTCATCACCTTCGAGCAGGGACAAGGAAGTGATACCGAACGCATGCATGTCGTTTTCAGCACAGCACAGCATGTCCATTTCGCCATTGCAGGCATCGTGCTCTTGCTGGCAGAGACAGCCGGTATGTACTATGTGTGCAACTTTCTTGTCATGCCACCCGAGCGACTCACGGCAGCCATCATCGTATTCCAAATCTATATCATCACATCCATCTTCGGCATCATCTGTGCACCCTTCGATGCCCTTATCGTGGCATACGAAAAAATGGGTGTGTTTGCCTCCATCAGCATCTACAACACCATCATCAATCTCCTCATCGTACTGATTGTGAAATATGCCGATACCGACCGCCTTATCCTCTATGCCTCACTCATCATGCTCCTGCAGATCAGTCTGCGACTCATCTACGGGTGGTACTGCAACCGTCATTTCCCTGAGACCCGAGGCCGTTGGGTGTTCGACCGCAAGCTGTTTTCACAGATGTTCCGTTTCGGCATCTGGTCGTTCAACGGGACCCTTGCCACTATCGGCTACACACAAGGCATCAACCTCCTGCTCAACTATTTCTACAACCCAGTGATGAATACCGCCTTTTCGCTGGCAAACTCCGTCTATTCGAAGTTGTATAGCTTTGCAGAGAACTTCCTCATCGCGGTCAAGCCACAGTTGGTCAAGAACTACGCAGCAGGAAATATGGACTATATGCACCGCCTGATGATAACCTCCTCACAACTGGGAGTCTATCTGATGTTCATCCTTTCGTTGCCCGTGATGCTCGAAACCCACTTCATCTATTATATTTGGATAGGCGACATACCCGATCACACCGTATGGTTCCTGCGCATTGCCCTCTTCTCCATTGGTGTTAACACCCTTGGCAATATCATGACCATGAGCATACAAGCCACAGGGCGCATTGCCAAGTATCAGGTCATCGAAGGCAACCTGTTGCTGCTCACAGTGCCCCTCGCCTGGTTCTGTCTGTGGAAAGGGCTGCCACCAGAATCCGTATTCTGCGCCCAACTGCTCATGTTTGTCATTACACAAGTTGCCCGTATGCTCATTGTGTGTCCTGCGCTCCAGTTGTCCATTTGGCTCTATATTCGTAAAGTAATCATCCGTCCCGTTGTAGTCATCATCGTAGGAAGTATCCTCCCCGTTCTGGTTCACAACTATGGAGGACTGTCCGAGCACCCCATCACCCAGGTGTGCATTGTCACCTTCGTCAGTCTCATCTCCTCATGTCTCTCCGTTTACTACATCGGATGCACAAGCTCACAACGTCTATTCGTCCTGCAAAAACTGCGCACTATCATCCATCGATGACAGACACAAATCTCACAGATTATCTTTTGTTGCTAATGCAAGAAGGAACGACTGACTATCGTTTTCACGATAGCACTCCAACACTTGCTACCCTGTACTCTAACAATTGTTAGAGTGTAGTGTAGCAATTGGCTCCTAGTATTCTAAAAGTAATCAGCGCACGAATTCCCATGCGCTGATTGCTTCATTATATTGTCCCTCATAAGGGTTTTAGAGGGGCTGTAGCATCTTTTAGCTTGGCTCGGCTGTACCGTCATCTATTCCGCCAAATCCACCCATTCCATCTATGCCGTCAAATGTAATGGCATCAGGGTCACTGCCTGCAAGAAGCCTCACGGGCTGCATCTTCACTATCTCCAGCTTGGGAGTAATATATGTCTTTTTCATATACTGCTATTTTTTCAATTCCTTGTTTCCGTTATGAATGTAAACACCTTTCTCTATCGGCTCTCCTTCAAGCTTACGTCCGCTTAGGTCGAACCATGTCTCATCGCCCTGTGAGAGGGATGGGGAGAGGATGCGTGTGGCTTCACCTTCTTCATCGAACGACATGCTGATGCGGGCAGATGCTGCTGACGATTCCGGCAGGATATCTATGAACCAGAAATAGGCACGGTAGGCCTTCATGTGCTGCGTCTGGGCAGAAGCATAATACATCTTGTTTCCACTCAGGAACAGGCTGGCATCATCTCCACTATAAGGGATTTCGAAATCCGCCACGTATGTGCCGGTAAACGAACCCCAGACAACTCGCTTCTTACCTGACAGGCCGTTGTCATATTCCACGCATGGCTCTTCCTCTGGAGCTATCGTCACATCATCGGCTGTGAACTCCGTTATAGGACTTGACACCTTGATGACGTATGGATGATTGGCTTCGATAGCGGTCACCGGAGTGAAATGAACGGTTATGCCCACGACATTCTCATCTGCGTCCTCCACCGTGTCATAACCTGTGAAATTAGCCAACTGCACATCGGTGCCGAAAGCAGTCGTCACCTGTGCCGCTGTCATTGCGAATGGCAGACAGATCGTGCTCCACTCCCCAGCCTTGATAGTACGCTTCACAAGCACGTCCACTGCTCCGTTACTGGCTGTTGGAGCACTTGTAAATGTCTCGTTGAGAACGATGCGTTTCTCCTCCGGATCGCCCACGGTTGCAGTAAAGCTGACATTGTCCAGAAAAGACTTCACTCCGTTTTTGTCGATGAAGGCGATATCCTTCACCGTAAAATCGAAATCCGTACCGATTGCAGCAGTTGTTTCTGCCACAGGTATCTGCAATTCTACGGTCTGTCCATTAAACAGAGAAGTATTCGTAGATGCTACGCCGATTGTCAGTATTTTTTCACTGGCATTCCAATGTGCCGTTGCCCCGTGAGTGACATCGTGACCTATACCCAACTCACAATCCACATCTCCCTCGTCATCCGTCACATATCCAGCACCCGTAGGTGTTACAATCTTGAACTGGTACGAGGTGTACTTGTTTGCCGCATCAAGCGTAAGGGTCATCGATATCACACCACCGTTCTGTGGCAATAAGAAGTCGTCCACCGTCAAGGCGTTCTGTGCTACACCTGTTCCTGTCACCAGCAGGAGTGCAGCCATTAATAACTGTTTCATTTTCATCTCTTTGTGTATTTTATATTTATTATTCATTATTGTCCGTTATTACTGAGGATCCAGTCCCTCTGGTCCGTTATCTTCTATGCTACGGGCAAGGCTCGGAATCTTTCCCACATAGTAGTTGATGATGAGTACGGCATCTGCCAGGTCTATCACACCATCTCCATCCACATCCGCAGCCTTATCAATGAAAGTCACTACCTGTTTACCTACGTAGTGATTGATGACCAATACAGCATCTGCCAGGTCTATCACGCCGTCACCATCCACATCACCCTTTGTGTAGTCTTCAATCGTTATCTTCGACTGTGTGCTCTGCACTGCCGGCTTCGTTCCATCTGTATAAACAATTAACGGACTCTGAACACCTATCGCATATTCTCCTTCTGCGATATTGGCATCCACATGGGCTTGAATCGTCAGAACCAGTCCGTCATTACCCGTCATTGCCTTTGAACTGAGTGAAGCCACACCAACCTTATAGGTATTGTTCGCTAGTTTGTTCGTTGTCAGCGAGTGTCCCTTGTGGCGTGCACTCATCGTCACGGCATCGTCAAACTCACCGTCAGTAGTTGCATTGATGGTTACTCCTGCGGGCAATACCAGTTCAAATCCATACGAAGTTGCTAAGTTTGCATTCTTCATTTTTACCTCTATGTTTACATCTGTACCTGCACTTCCTTTCAGTGGCTCAACGTAGATCGCATTTGCCATATCCGTTACATCAGTAACCTCAACCTGCGTCTGTGGATCAGGATTCTGCGGGTCAGGATTCTGCGGATCAGGATTCACTGGGTCTGAGCCACCTTCTACCTTCACTGTCTGGTATGGATAGCTTGAATCCTCATCAATGCTCCACACACCATCAAAGTTCCATCCCAATGTCTGGAAGGTCGCTTTCTGTTTCAGTTCTGTGCTAGTCTTGGCTACGCCGTTCATAATATCGTCATAGACTTTCTGAGGAACATCATTCAATGACACCTGCATGGTCTTCAGCGCATAGTTGTTCATTTCTGGTGCTGGTGCATTGTTCTTGATACCTCCAATGATACGCTGGCCATAGCCTCCACCTTGCTGTACTTGCTGCGATTCGTACACCACTTCTATCTTGTTGCTTGTTGCCACGCTATTCTGTACAACAGCATTCTCTCCATCATTATAGCCAATAATGCCTGCGGCATAGTTGTTACTATAAAGATTACCCGTATAGAGACACTTGTCAACCAAGCTATAGTTATAAGCCACTATGCCTGCTGCATTATAGGAAGAGGTAATATTGGTTGTACTATAGCAATTGGTAATCGTAGCATAGTTCTTGCCAACCATACCACCAACATACGATTCGTCTCCGATTCCTGTCAGCGTTCCCGTGGTTACACACTGGTCAATTGTTCCACCAGAAATCTCACCGACGATACCACCAACGTACGATGTCGCTCCTGTCGTGGTAATAGTTACAGCTGCCTGACAACGAGAGATGCTGCCACCGGTAAACAATCCTACCAAACCACCGACAGGTGTTCCATCAGCAACCTTTCCAGATACGTTACAATTTACAATCGAGCCATTAATCATCTTTCCAATCAGGATACCCGTGTTCGCACCACCCTTCACCTGCTTACCGCTTGCGGTCTCTACTGTCAGATTCTTTATCTCACCATTGGCAAAGCAAGAGAACAGACCTGTATTATCACGAGTAGAGTTACACCACAGTCCTGTTATCTTCTTTCCATTTCCATCAAAGTGAATCGTCTCACTTCCTTCACGGCCTATCGACTCCCAACCTTCCGTAGGACTGAACTGGTTGATATAGTCTGTCAGGTCAATATCGTTCATCAGCTTAAAGTAACCCTTGCGATAGACACCTGTCAGGTCGGCTGCTGTATAAATCTGATATGGGTCAGACTCTGTTCCCTTACCAAGATAGGACACTGTTTCCGTAGTGAAGTATGATGGTTCCTTGCCATCTGCCTTTGCTGACAGGCGCACATCATGACCAGCCTGCAATGGGCTAACTGTAAATGAGAACAGATGACCTGTGCTGACCATTTGCTGTTTCGTTCCGTCAACTTCCAAAGTGACCGTTCCACCGTCCACGCATTTTCCGCTGACAGTCGTTGCTCTTGAAACAAGTTGAGAGGTTATTACTGGTGGCGCTGTCTGTGTTTTGAAATATGGATAGCACTCTGTTTCCTGTATATCCCAAGAACTTGTAAAGTCCCATCCCATTGCCACGTATGTAGCTTTCAGTTTCAACGTTGTCTTACTAACGCCAGTACCATTCTGTTGATTATCAACGATATCCTGTGCAACACCCTGACTGATGACAATAGTTCGATTATATGATTTATTCTCGTCTGTCGCACCCATTTCTGGTATACTGCCTAAATTATATCCAACAACTCTGCCTACATCGCCTTCAGTAGCTGTTACACGCGTATTGATAGCAACAGAAGTTTTGATAGTCGTCGAACCCTCATTATATCCAACCAATCCACCAACATATTTTGCACCTGCAACAGAAGCAGTTGCATAGCACTTCGAGACAGTACCATACTGTTTGTAACCAACTAAACCTGCTGTATAATTGTGACCAGACACCGTTCCGCTAAAATAACTATTAGAAACGTTGTTACAGTAATAAGAACCTCTAGTATAACAACCTTTATCATATCCTATTAGACCACCGGCATAGTCACCTATTGCCATGACAGAACCGATGGCAAAACAATTGTTTTGAACATCATTTACCCCATTTAAATAGGTAAATGTTTTTTTTATATAACCGACTAAACCAGCAACACATGTTGTACCATTTACGTTACCGACAAAACCACAATTGTTCAAGTTTACTGTGTGATAATAATTCTCGCTATATCCACAAATACCACCAACGCGCTCATTTCCCATAACATCTGCATAGATATAGCAAGATGACAAAGAATTAATAGTCATATGAGAGCTGACATTACCACCGCATGCACCTCCAACATAATTATTTCCAGAAATCTTACTGTTGTTAATATGACATCCAGAAACATTCAGGTTCGAGTCTGCATCGTTTTTACCAATCAATCCTCCGACATAATCACCTGAAGCACTAACTTCAACACTGGCTGTAATATCTGTCATGGTTAAATTGTCGCCACTACCACCAATGACACCTCCGACATTTGAAGCACCTTGAATCTCGCCAGAAAAAGACACATTACTAAAGGTCGAATTATCACTATAACCAGATATTCCTCCTACATTGTCCTTACCAGCAATAGTATTAGCAACAATGATCAGATTCTTCACTGTTGCTTTTGTGGTATAACCGAAGAAACCAACGTTGTCATTGCCTCCTCTACTAATCCAAAGTCCAGATACCGTCTTTCCATTACCATCTACAATTCCTTTAAAGGCAGCAGACGAAGAACTACCTACAGGCTGCCATCCATGGTCAGGATTCTCATCTTCAAGATATTCCGTCAGGTCAATGTTTGCCATCAACTTGAAATACACTCCTTCCATATTCAAGAAGTTACGTAACTGATTCAACTGAATCGGATTCAAAATCAGATAAGGATCATTCTCGGTTCCCGACCCAGATCCCGTAAACTGAGCAAATGTAGTTGCTACGCAGCATAGGAACATTGCTGCTAAAATTAATAGTCTTTTCATAATTTTATCTTTGTTTTATTTATCTTATATTCATTGACACTATTATTCTCATTTTTATATGGATATAGTTCGTTACGCGCCTCTCTCATCATTTCCACAAAATCTCTAAATAATTGCCAATAGCCCTTATCATATCCTAGTTCCGATGGCCACTTCTCTTTATTGTCTGCAAAAACTAATACATAATGGCCAAACATATAATAGACAATGTTTCTTTTTAATGCCTTGGATTTAACAAGACAACAGATTTCCTCAAAAAAGCGCATATACATTTCAATCTGATGAATATTTGGAAGAACCATTGTCTTCTCATTATTATCTTCTAACGCCTCCAAATACTTCACTACGGAACTTATTTCTGATTCTGTAGTAAATCTGATACTTAGTTGTGTAAGATGATTAACCCGTTCTCTTTTTTTATGTTTCTTATATTCACAAACCGATAGTATAAAAGCAGCTGATGCAAATACAGCAGTAATCCAATCAGCTAAACTTCCCCAATTTACGCTACAGCCTATAGTACCCATAACTTATCTTGTGCCCATAAACACCCCAAATTCGGCAGTTAATAAATTGTCTTAGATTAGCTTATGATACAAAAAAGGCGTAGGTGTCTGTTCTCTGCCCATCCTGGACTCGTAGGCTCTCGCATTGCCCTCATCACACAGGATAGACAACGCCAGTTAGCCCACGCCAGCACGGACTATATAAAAATGATGGTATATAGAAACGTACTACGCAGACGCCTCGTTGTCATCTGTCTGCTGTGATGATAGGAACTTGCGAGATTCACGAGTCACAACGACAGACGTTCGAAAACGTCTTTCTCATATATAAGACCGCCCGCCGCCCACTAGTGAGCTAACAAGCGATGCTGCAAATATACGGAATTATTATGAAACCACCAAATAAAATAAGAAAAAAAATGAAATTTATATTGGTTATTAGTTATTGGTTATTGATTTTTAGCTTAATAGCTTAGATAATGGTTATAGGTTATTGGTTATAGGTTATTGATATCTTGCTTAATAGGTTAATAGCTTAATAGGTTAATAGGTTAATAAAAAAAGGAGAGCAAGGCTCCCCTATAAGTGAGGGTGGATGATTATGCATACACCTCTTTTATATAAATACATAATCAGCGATAATCTGAAGTAGCGAGAAAATCCTTGGCTGTCATTACAGGGAGTTTGGACGCAGAAAAGTCCTTGCCGTTACGGGTAATGATGACATCTGCTTTGGCTTTGAGGGCTGTGTAATATTGCAAAGCATCTTCGAAATCCTTGAACTGTGATGCTAAAGAATCATCGACTGTACGCTCGTTGGTGGTTGCAACACGAGATAGTTGGCGGAAGTTCGACAGCAAATTGCGAACTCCATCTGGACCGTGTTTGCGAAGCAGAAAAGAAGCTGTTGAGTAGGTCATCGGCGACACTATGAGCTGTACTTGTTTATTGTATGCCATAGTAAACAACTGCACGGCTTCGCGACAGTATGGCTCACGACGCTCCAAAACATCGACGACGATATTAGTATCCAAAAACAGACGTGTCATTTGTACTTCTCCTCCAAGTATTGATAATATGCTTTACGGGCATTCAGATCGTCATCGGCAACGTCTTCTCCTGCACCAAGTAGACTGAGCACGACATCGGGTACTTGCTGTTCTGTAGCAGCCTTACTGTGTCTGATAAAACGCTCCAGATAATTCTCAATGACAGATGTGAGGTTCAAACCCTGCTTCTGTGCATAGTCCGCAGCCTGCTGATAAATGTTGTTATTGATAGCTACTTCCATAAATCCTTTTGTTAATGAACGCTGCAAAGATAAATAAATAAATTCACAATGCATAATTCATAATGCATAATTTTCGATTATTCGATGCTTTTCTATTCAAAATCCTCCGTTTTTGTAGTTTATAGTAAATAATAATGGTTATAGGTTATTGGTTATAGCTTAATGGCTTAGTAGCTTACTAGGGGTAATGGTTATTGGTTATAGGTTATTGGTTATAGGTTATTGGTTATTGGTTAAAAGTCTAAGGTCTAAAGTCTAAGGACTAAAGCCTAAGGTCTAAAGTCTAAAGCCTAAGGTCTAAAGCCTAAGGTCTAAAGCCTAAAGCCTAAGGTCTAAAGCCTAAAGTCTAAGGTCTAAGGTCGAAGGTAAATGTGCAATGTAAAATGTAAAATGGTAAATGGACAGCCTCTCCCCATAGAGGGGGAGATGTCTGAAAGACAGAGGGGGTCTGGTAAAAAGACTCACTGACCGCTAAACGAGAACACCCCCTTTTTATTTTTTTGTCTCTTTTTGTCCGCAGGCTTTTTTATTCATATAATACTAAACACAGGTTTTTACTAGTGAGCCCAAAAATAGTGTGAGTTAACTCGATTTGTCTTTTGAGTTAACTCGATCGATGATTTGAGTTAACTCACGGTTTTTTGGGGGGGTACAGTCTAAGGTCTAAAGTCTAAAGTCTAAAGTCTAAAGTCTAAAGTCTAATGCCTAATGCCTAAAGTCTAAAGCCTAAAGTCTAAAGCCTAAGGTCTAAAGCCTAAAGTCTAAGGTCTAAAGTCTAAAGTCTAAGGCCTAAGGTCTAATGCCTAAAGCCTAAGGTCTAAAGTCTAAGGTCTAAAGTCTAAGGTCTTAATAGCACTGTGACGGGCAGCCGATTCAAAAAGAAAAAGCAGCCGGCTCAATCGGGAAGATGAGCCGGCTGGATAGAATTGATGTTAATTTGGATTATTACTTCATCATGATGATACGTCCATCAACGATGTTGAGTCCTTTTTGAACACTCTTCATCTTCTGACCTGTGAGGTTATAGACAGAAGTCTTTCTTACAGCATCAGTCTTTGTGCTGACTTCTTCGACACCTGTTGAAACGTCTTTGTAGAGTACCATGTGGCTGACAGTTACGGTTGAGTCGTAGGTAGGGCCTTTGATACCGTTGAGGCGCGCATAACCTTTTTCCTCAACCATCTTCTTCAGGTCGATGGTCCATACACCATCTTCCACTGTGAAGTACTTCTGTGCCCATCCGCCTGCTGTTGTAACTTCGATACGTCCTGATGCAGCCTCGTCGTTTGCGTTGTATTTACCACCATCAACCTTGTTGAAATACATACGAGGATTAGAAGAAGATGTTACAACAACGATAAGCTTGTCATAGTCGGAGAGGTCGGCATAGTTGAGATATGGGAGATTTGCGTCACCATAGACTGTGATGGCAGGATCATCAATGTGGTACTCACATGCTGCAGCCTTGCTGGTTGTTGGGTTGACTGCATCATCCCACTCCATGAACATGCTGGGTTCGAGGTTTGAGTAGCCTGGACCTGTGTAGTCGTTTTCTGTTTCTTCAGGTTTTTCTTCTCCTTCTTCTCCCTTCAGTTTGTTATAGTCTTCTTCCGACATGAAGGTCCAATAGGTAGCGTCGTCTTCAGCGACAAACTTCAGTGTCGTACCATCGTGACCAAGGCAGTCGAACTGCTTGTGAATACCTCGGTCGGCATTCTTAGCATTCATAATGCGGAATGCAGTGCCGGCATCGTTCAGGTATAATGAGAATACGCCATAACCATAGTCTTCAGTGGTTGTCACCCTTTCTGTGTTTCTTACAGAGAGCATTGTCTGTCCGTTTCCATGGTCACCAGAAGCTGTGTAATCGGTGAGGAAACGATAGTCAGGCAACACACGTCCATCAGGAAGAGTACGAGTGGCATTTTCGTCCTTAATGGTGAATAACTCGCCATTTTCGCCCAAAGTGCCTTCTGCCGTAACGAACAACTCTGACTCGGCGTCATACAAGTACCCCTTAGCTCCACCTGCCGGAAGCTGTGCGAGTACGTTCACACTCATTGTAGCAAATGCTGCTACAAAGAATAAAACTGTTTTTTTCATAATAGTGTTTTGTTTATTAAAAAAGTAAATAAGTATTGTTATTTCATTAAGATTTTCTTACCTCCCACGATGTTCAGCCCTTTCTGCAGTGTAGCCTGCTTCTGACCTGCAAGGTTATAGATGGTGTCATCGGAAACGGTACGTTCTGTAACAGCAGAGATACCAACTGACGTATCCTTAAAGAGCACCATGTGGCTTACTGTCACGGTCGTGTCGTAGGTAGGGCCTTTAATACCATTGAGTCGGGCATATCCTTTATCGCGTACAATGGCAGCAAGGTCGATAGTCCACACATCATCTTCAATGGTGAAATAGCGCTGTGCCCATCCGCCTGCCGGAGTAACCTCTATACGTCCTGATGCTGCCTCGTTGTTTGCATCGTATTTACCACCGTCTACCTTGTTGAAATACATACGCGGATGGTCGGACGTAACGACCACAATCAGCTTGTCGTAATCAGAAAGGTCGGCAAAGTTCAAATAAGTGAGGTTAGCATCACCATAGACAGTGATAGCCGGTTCGTCGATATGGTAGTCGCATGCTACTGCTTCGCTTGTGGTGGGGTTGACAGCATCGTCCCAATGGCGGAACATGCTGGGTTCGAGGTTTGAGTAGCCTGGACCTGTGTAGTCGTTTTCTGTCTCTTCGCCCTGCCCTGTCAGCTTGTTGTATTCTGCCTGGCTGACGAACTTCCAATAAGTAGCATCTTTCTCATCAACAAACACAAGGTTACCGTTGGCATCGTAGCTGAGACATTTGCCTGGTGCGTAGAAGTCATGACTGTCTTTGTTGTAGAAGCAATAGATGAGCAATCCCTTCCCCTCGACATAATAGAGCGGGAACACTCCATATCCATTGACCTTGGTAGCAGTGAGCTGGTTGTCGGCACGACATGAGAGCATCGTCGGCTTGTTTTCGCGCTCGGGGTCAGTAAAGGCTGTGGTGAATCTGACGGATGGGAATGTGCGTCCTGCTGCATCTGTGAAATCGTTGCCATTCTTGCTCCATCCACCTTCGTATGCTTCCTCACCTACGATGGTAAACCTAACACCTTCATCGGCCATTACAGCATCTGCATTGATGAATTTCTTAGCTTGGAGATTATAGAGATAACCCTTATCGCCATCTTCCGGGTAGGTCTTGCTGACAGGGTCGTCTCCGCCGTCGCTTTCTGTCTCGATACGTGTGAGCGTGAAGTTATTGAAGACGCACCATACGAAGGTCGTATATGCAGGCTGATAGATACGGATATTGAGTTTCTTCGATGCATCTACATAGGCATAGAGTTCAACCTTGTACTTACCTGTACCCATCAGACTCTTGGCCTGACCAGTATTGTCTGGGTTCGTAGAACTTGCTGCTGCAGAATACCAATCGGGAATCATTGCCCAATACTTGTCGTTAACAGACAGGTAAGCGTTCGACAAAGCATAACCTTCTTTACCCCACTTATAGCAGTTGGCATTGCTGCCCTGACGTGAAAGGATGGTAGCAGTGAGACGATACAGTCCTGGCTTGTCCACACTGACACTCTGACTCACATAGCCGTGCTTGTTGAACAACTCGCCTCCGTAGTCACCTGCATTGTATGCCTGTGCACTGGCGGTCTTGGCATCAACGGGCTCAGTAAGTGTCCATGAGCTGGTGCTACCCGAAGTAGGATTCTTAATCTTTGCAGTATAACTCTTGGTGGCAATACCCGAAAGTGCGGCTTGCAGCTCTTCCATCGTCGTTGCACTGATGTCTACCCTTCCTGCAGCCTCTAAGGTATTTGCCAGTTGTGCTTGCTGCACAAGCTGACGCTGCTCAGCTGCGGTCTTCATCACAAATACGGTTGCTGTGGATGCCGATGCAGCATTGGCTGTGAAGTAGCCGTTATTGACGGACATATACTTACCAGACGAAGCGCGAAGTACAAATCCATCGCCTTTCGATTCGAGGGTCCACTTCAGATTACCTGCGGTCGAAGCACGGTCGCCATAGCCATCGTGTGAAACATAAAGGCCGTTGTCGAGGAAACTGATGATACAATCACCATCTGTATCCGTAGCGATATTAACAGGCAAACCTATGTTGTCAGTAATGATTCGAGAGCCGAAGTTGGCACCACGTCCCACGAACTTACTCAATGACGGAGCATAGAGGTAACCATGAGATGCGAAGGTATCAGGAGTACGGAATGACAACGATACAGCCTCTGCATTGGCATTACCATCAGGATCAATGACGGCACCTTCAGGGATAGTGAGTGTGTATTGGGTACCTGGTTTCAAAGTCGTTTGAGTAAAGGTAATCATCAAACCCTCCATCTTCATAGTGACGTTAGAAGCAGTTTCACCCTTTGGTGTCAGCGTAGCTTTCGCACCTGAAGCAAGTGTAGATCCAACCTTACATAGTGCATAGATATTGGTCAGCGTCTCGAAATATGAACCGTCCTTGATATCGAATTGAAGGGGCAGATTCAGGATGCTGCTTTCCCCGTCTAACATGTTGTTCATGAAGTCGCGAAGATCGGTAGCTGATACACCCAACTTCTGGTTCAAGTAGTTGAAGTAGTGCATCTGCATAGTGCTTCCCTTCGAATTCTGGATGATGTAGTTGATAGCCGGGTCAACCTTCACCTTACGACGTTCGCCTGCCTGTGAGTAGGATGTAAGCTCATAGTCATGATAGATCTGGTCGCGCGACAAACCAAGCAAACCCTCAATCATCTGTGCCAAACAGCCTGTACGGTCGGCACCTACCTGACAATGGAAATAGAGCGGATTACCTGCATTGACGTTCTTTACCAAGAACTTGAAGATGTTGCTCCATTTTGTAGCATCGAGTTGCAACGTGTTGTCGCTCCAACGACTGAGGTCGGCAAAGTGGAACTGAACATTTCCGAGTGCAGAAGTAGTAGTGTTTCCGCCTGTATTACCACTGTTACGCAAGTCGATTTCTGCCTTGATATTCAAAGCCTGTATCTTCTTCTTATCATTGGCATTGATAACCTGTCCCACGTTCATCTCACTACCACGGAATATCTTTTCATAACGAATATGGTTGCCGTCGCAGTTGGTCCAACCACCCAAGTCGCGCACATTGCTGATAGAGCTTGCTTGAATCATACGAACCGTACCGTCGGTGTGGAACTGACCTTTCGTCAGCACACTGCCGTCAGCTGTCTCCACCTTATAATAATAATCGCGCGTAGGAATGAGATTCTGAATCTCACACATTATCGTACCTACTGGATAGGTCGCAGTTGTTGCATTAGCATAGTCGCTGCTGTTTGCAAGTGTAAGTGTCAAAGTCTGGTCGGCCTTTGGTACGGGAACCACAACGGGTTTCGGCTGGTCGCGACGAATCGGTGGCGTGATATAGTAATTATAAATGACTGACGGTGAAGCCTCTGTGTAGGTCACCTCTGAGAGGTACTTACGTGCAGCGGCATTTTCCAAGTTGGTCGAGAAACTCATATTCTGATAGTCAGCTACATTCCATGTCAATGTGCTTGCCTTCGATTTCAATTCTGAGGCCAAATAAAGAGTGGCTCCATAGCCACGGGTCATATACTTGCCCACCATGTAGGCACCTTCCCACAAGGCTGGGATGCTGTCAGGACGAAGTGCACGTACAAGCACATCATCGACCTTGATGGTTGTAGCCTTATCCACCTTCACATAATAAGGATAGCCTGCCTGCATCTCTGAAACAGGTACTAACTGTCCCACCAGTTTGTTGTCGTCCATGCTCACCCCACCAATAACACATACCTGCTTAAAAGTAGCCGAAATTTGTTCTGCATTCATGTCGAACGGCAAACATAGTGGTGTCCAATCGTCAGCAGCAACACTGATATCGGTTGTCACATCGGCATAGGTGTCTTCGGCCAGCACAAATTTTTGTGACTGACGCAAGTTCAGCGATACCTTTGGCTCACCATAGTAGAGGCGGAACTGACCACATACCATCCAGTTGTTATCCGATGCAGAAACGATACGTACACCCATCTTCACATCACCATCAGCATCAAGCGTCACACGCATGACGTTCCAATACAAACCAGCATCGAAAGCTGCTTTTGCACCATTCAGGTCACTTGGGATGACACGCTGATTGGCACCTTGTTGCCATGAACCGGTACGAAGAGGAACATATCGTGCATCATCGTTGATATGCTTCACAGCCTGCATTTCCGTTCCGAAATACATATTCGTCTTTTGAAAGACACGACCTGATTCATATTGTGTGTTGGCGGTCAGATAGTCAATTGGGCGATTGAATGCCTGCACTTTCATTGTGTACATACCTGCAGGCAAGTCTTTGAGCGTATGAACCACATTGGCTGTTCTGGTATTTGAAAACTCTTTCACGTCTGTATTGTTATCAATCAACGCAGTCAAGTCAAACTGTCCTGACGCCGTAGTACCTGTTGTAACCAACTGTTTGAAAGCTGTCCATACCAGTCCATCGTTCTCTGCCAGTTCTTCAACTGTGGCCGATGCTTTAGCGGTCGTCATTACTGCATCGAACGCTGCATGATTCTTGGCTTGATTGGCAATCGAGGTGTATGTTGCCCACTTCGCCAAATACACTTTCTGTTGAGATGCAAAATCTGTTTGGGCATTCACCCCTACCGTCAGTGCAAACAGAACGGTGCCTACAAAAGAGATTGTAATTCTTCTAAGATAGTTCATACGATTTGATTGTTTAATAGTAAATAGCATATAATGATGGTGCAAATATACAATAATTCAATGAAACAACCAAAGATATTAAAAAAAACACACGTTTTTAAGCTAAAAAAGAACAAATGATTATAGATAAATGGAAAGTAATAACAAAAGATAGCCAATAACAAAAGTGCTATCGGCTATCTATTTCTATTCACGACAATGTTGGGACAGTCGTGACAATCAAACTGCGAAACAGGTCTGTTACTTCACTTTGATGACCAAATACTTCGAAACGCTCCAGAACTCTGGTGCATTGGTAATTCTCAGTGTGTATTCACCCTTTGAATCTTTCAGCAGTGAGTAAGAGCCTTCTGGGTGAGTGGTCAGTAACTTAGCAGACTTGGAGTTGAGAGGAATGACATTCACCTTACGGATATCAATCTTGGTAAAGTAGTCGGCATCAAAGTCTTTGGTCTTCAACACATCACCGTCAACGAGAATACGGTGCTGCTTCAGTTCCTTGTTGGTTCCGAACATGTAATACGCTGTGTTAAGCTGCGCATCTTGATTCTTAGCTATTTCAGCATTCATTTCACTCTCTGCTCGTACCTGTGAGTTTTCTGCCTGCAGATTCTCAACAGATTTGCCAAGTTCAGCAATCTGCACGTCACGGTCAGCTATTTGCTGACGAAGTTCTTCAAGTTCACGGGTTTTCTGTTCCAGCTGTTCTGTCAACTTATTGATAGCAGCCTGCATTTTACTTGCATTCACGCTGCTCGTCTTCAGCTTCTGCTGCAACTCCTCAATCTTACGACGGTTTTCCAACAACGTGTTTTCAATAAACTCCATGTTCTCTGCGATATCTGCCGCAGTACTACTACCTTCGGCACCTTCGCTGAGTAGGTTTACCCTACCCTCTGCTTCGTTAATGGCATTGAATCCTTCCTGAATTTCATTGAAGGCATCCATCATCTCGTTCAATTCGGTATCTTTCTGATCTAACAGACTTTGAAGCGAATCCATACGTGAATCCTCTTTAGAAACCTTACTACCTTTGAACATCTGTTCGCATGACACCATCATTGCGGCACATACGATTAAAAGCAAACTTTTTTTCATAATCTCATTTACTATTAGACGATTTAACTATTTACTATTAACTCTTATTTATTGATTCATTATTTATTCATTCTCTATCTCGTCACTCTTTCCTCCTAACACAATCACAAACTCACCTTTCGGTTCGTGTTCCTTGAAATGCTGAAGCACTTCTGCAATGGTTCCCCTCACACTCTCTTCGTGTACTTTCGAAATCTCTCTGCAACACGATACGGGACGTTCAGTACCAAACACTTCGGCAAACTGCTCAAGGGTCTTTACCACTCTATAGGGCGATTCGTAGAACACAGTGGTTCGGTTTTCGTTCTTAAGTTCACCCAATCGTTTCTGACGTCCTTTCTTCTGAGGGAGAAAACCTTCAAACACGAACTTGTCGCAAGGAAGCCCAGACGAAACCAACGCAGGCACAAATGCTGTAGCTCCTGGTAGAGTCTGTACTTCGATACCATTGCGTACACACTCACGAACGAGCATGAACCCTGGGTCACTGATACCTGGTGTGCCTGCATCACTAATGAGCGCAGCAGATTGTCCGGAAAGCAGACGTTCAACTACTTTCTGACATGTCTGGTGTTCGTTGAATTTATGATGCGAATGTAATTCATTCTTAATGTCGTAATGGTGGAGCAATACCGACGATGTACGCGTATCCTCAGCAAGGATAAAGTCCACCTCTTTCAGCACCTTTATGGCTCTGAACGTCATATCCTCCATGTTGCCTACAGGTGTAGGTACGACATACAACATCTCTTTTACTACTATTAATGTTTTACAATTTTCTATTTAATAACAATCTTGCACGAACCGGTCTGTCCGTCAGTTGCGTTCACATTCACCACATAGACACCCTTCGGCATATCACCTACAAACAGTGTCGCATTGCCTGACTGAAGATTTATATTTGCCACACGACATTGCTGACCAGCAGAGGTAAACATGGTCAGTTGGGCTGTGGTAGGATGTTCGCTTGTCACACTGACGTAGCTGTTCTCGTAACGAACGGTCAGACTGTTTTCTTGAGCAAGCATGTTCTTGACAGCTGAATCGAAGTTACTGTTTTGATTGTAGTACAAGCTGTCGTACGAACCAATGCGGTTGGTTGATTCAATCGATGGAATCGTCAGCACATAAACGTCTGAACCTCCATCAGGATAACGACCGACTGTCTGCTTATCAGTATTCTCGCAATAGTTGAGCGTATCAGCCCATTCTCCGTCCGCTGCCGTCAATACAACAGCCCCGCCCTCTGCGGCTAACTTGAATGTTGCATGCATCTGCGATACAGGTTCGAGTTTGTCACACCACACAATCTTGAATCCATGTGCGGGGATGACTGTGTTCACATCCTCTTGAGCTGTTATCTGATACTTCTGTGGCTTGTTTACATTATCGCTCAGGTACATACCAGCAAGGTCGATGTCTTCATCCGTCGTATTATATAACTCTACCCAGTCGTTGCGTTTATTGTACTCATTGACGTAATAGTTATTCGATGCGCTTACTTCATTGACACGAACAGGTGTTACACCTGCAGCAGCCAGTTCTGCCTTTGTGAGCGGTTCATAACAAGCTGTTAAGTGATGCGAACCAGTTGACGGTAAGATATATTCTGCATCAGTTGAGATATAGTCGTTCTGCTCATTCTGTTCACGTGGCTTTGTCATCGTAATGGAAGCATCAAACCACAGGTCAGAAGAAGTGTTGTTACAGTTATGCACCTCGACAGCAATCACGTTCTTTCCTTTCTTCAGCACAGAGCGGTCGATAGGCATTGTTCCGATATACGGATTCTCACCTTCGTATGTATCATTATAATAAGTCTGCACATAGTCGGCATATTTAGCGCCTGAAGGCATGTGATATGTGCCGATTTCCTGACCATTGATATAGACGATAATACCGTCGTCCAATTCAAAGTTGAACGTATATGTCTCATTGTCTTTTGGTGCAGCATCAAGGGTGAATTCCTTACGGAAATAGAATGTCGGGCGTGAATTATTGTTCTCGTCCAGACGAGTCAGTTTCGTAGTTGCATTTGACATTGGTCGGCCGTTGTTGCCGAATCCGAATGGAGCCTGCCCAGTATACCAACCTGTTGTGTTGTAATTCTGACCTTTCCAATCAGCACCGTCTAACGAACCATGCTCGAAATACAACCATGTGTCGGCTGCCTTCAATACTTCAGTGGTAATCATGTCAGACATTTCACCCTCTTGCCATCCCATGAAACGATAGCCAGGAATGTCATAAGCACGAAGGGTATCGGGTGCAAACAGGTAGCCGTTGAACATTGCTTTTGGTACTTCAATACCGTTGATGGAGATACGTCCGCTTGGGATGTTCGTACCCAACTCAACAGCCTGAATCTCTGTTCGCGTCAGATTAAATCGGCGGTAGTTCTTCATCGCTGTCATCATCCTCGACTTGAATTGACCTGTGATTGCATTGATGATACCTTGCGACCGTTCTTTATTGTTGCCTACAGGGTCGTTGCCTTCCCATCGGAGTGCGGTGCGGCGTTCATCAGCCAACTCATTGACTATCCTCGCCAATTCATTATCATCACGGAATACACAGCCACCCACAATACAATATGTATCAATGAATTTCTTGCGGAAAGTATCGTTCCCTAGCGTATTAAGGAACATCGTCACCAATTCCACCTCTTTCGTCAGACTTGTACCATTATATTCTGGTCGCTGATAGAAGGTATAGGTGCGCTTGTTCTCGAAGTCGTTGAAGATATTGTTACCTGTACGGTCCACACAGTTATCGAGGTCGAACACCATGAATCGGAACTTTCCGTCGTTCCTATCACGGAATCCTTTACAGTTGTTGTGTGGCCAGTCCCAATCGTTCAGGAAGAACTTATAGGCGAAATAGTTTACATAGTCGTCAATATCCACGATTTCGCAAATCTTCTTGTATATTTCTGAGTTCTGAGGATCTGCAGCGAGGTCTTCCGTCAGATGGTACCAGTAATCAAATGCATCGCGTGTTCCGCTCTTCTGCACATATCCAGAGTCTACACTCATTTCAAACGAGTCGATCTCATCGTTGTTCGTTCCCAAATTAGCGTATGCCCAATGCTTGTTGCTTGGTTCACGCATGTTCAGCATACCGATATGTTCGCCATTATAGAACACATGTGTCGGCTGTACGGATTGCAGGTTGAGTTTAAAGCCTGACAATCGTGCAATCTCCTGAAGTGAAATATCCTTCAAGCGATATTTATTATAGTTGTCATTACCTCCATTGCGGAGCAGAAGGGTCTTGTTGCGGTTGTATGGTTTATCTTTGAAGAAAGTATAATCGTACTTACCATCACCAAACACACTATTGGCCTTCAGCTTAAACGATTTAGGCAGGTACTTGCGGCTCCATCCACCAGCAATGGCGTAGTACACCTCTTTGTTTACTACTTCCTGATTATCAACGATATATTCAAAGTTCACAGGACGATCCCACTCCATGTTGAAGTTACGCTTTGTCCAGTCTTGATTGGCGGTCTTACCGTTAGAACCTGAGACATATACACCGATTTCGTCATCATACAGGTTTGCCGGATCTGTCACTACGGATACTACTGGAAGGTAATAGTCGCGGTCTTTATAGATATACGAGCGAGTCACTACCCCACTGGGAAGATATCCGCTTCGGAACAAGCGCCAGCGATAAGTAGTTGTCTCCGTTACAGTGAACTTTCCATCACGGCTCAAAATACCATCTGTCAGAGTAGGAGTAGTGCCGTCGGTAGTATACATCAATGTAGCACCTTTTGGAATCGTTACCGTCACATTCAACGGAGTGGTAAACAACTGTCCAGGCTGGTCCACAACGGGATTATCCAACTGCTCTGTAGCAAATGTACTTAATTTGTTAGTCAAAGTCGGTGTCGGGTCGGCTGTCCATCCCCACTCATCGCCACCATCTGTCTTACGTGCATAGGAAGCGCGCATAATGGCTGACGGATAGTCCTGACTGACAAGCAGATTGCCTTGATCATCAGAGATATAGATGGTGCCGCCATCAGCATCGAGTTCCATATTCACCTGAGTATTCAACCAATGTTCACCCACGTCTTTCTGAGTGTCGGCATGGTCGAACCACAAAGTGAAGAATCCATGAGCTGGAACACTACCTATTTTGGCAGGCAGCATTGCTTTCTTTAAATTCTCCGGGTCGTCGCTCACCCAGTAGCGTCCGATGTTTGCAGACTGATCAGTCGGGTTATACAATTCCACCCATCCACCAAAGTTCCAAGATGGGTCGAGGAACATATCTATATTAGCGACCATGATTTCGTTGATGACCAATGACTCCTTTGTGCCACCCGAGTACTTCACTGTCACCTTGCAGGTTGCCTTCAAATCTGAGCCATCAGTTGTTGTAGCTGTGATAGTTGCTACTCCTCGACCGACACCTGTTACATGTCCGTTCTGATCAACTTGAGCAACCGTTGCATCAGAAGTCTCCCATGTCACACGTTTTACAGTAGCATCATCTGGACCGACAGTCGCAGTAAGCACGAAAGTCTCGTCCACATTGATATCAATCGCTTGCTTATCGAGCGTTATCGAGGTAGCGTTGACCAGTTCGCCCAGATATTCCAGTTTCCAGTTGTCAACACAAGTCCATTCATATTGGCCGTTGTTTCCGCCCCAGCCTCCCCAGCCACCCCAGGGATCGTCTGTTGAACCTACGTGTTCATCTTGTCTGATACCGATTGTCAGCTGACCATCGTCACCTACAGTTACCTCAACAGAGTTCCAATAATAGCCTGCATCAAACCAGTTTCTGGCTGCTGTCTGCGTGTTGGGGATATAGCCACCAGCTGTTTGAGAGCTGCCGCCACCTAAATCCTGACGAGTAGCACCGCTTGCTGCCAATACCACAGGTACAACTGCATTATCCAAAGACGATGTAGCATATAGCTGTACCTTCTGATACTCGGAAGGATTGCCACTGATTGAGTGTTGGTAATCATCATCTGATGTACCAGAACGGAAATAAGCCTGCACGCTCAGCCGATAGTGACCCGGTGTCAGTCCTGTCAGGTCCTGATACGAATCGAACAATCGCTCGTAGTGTTCACCATTCTCACCAGAGTTTCCACTGATGTTGAACTGTGTGCCCCACCAGCCGCTCACATCATTATTATCGAATCGGGGATTCATGATGTAGGTGTCTGTCACATCCACCCATCCAGTATCAGCATACATATTGGAAGCAGCCATCATGACTGCCATTGTAGTTAATAGACTTGCAAACTTTGTTTTCATTGCCAAAATGATTCAATTATTCATTATTTCAACCGACAAAGTTACACATAATATATTTAAGTACACCTTTGTTTTAACAAAAAAGCGCCAAACTTACTGAAAAACAACTTTTTTTAACATGGATTTCATGATAATATCATAAAAGGCAGAAAAACTGCAATGCAGCACTTTATCTCTGAATAGGATAGACGAAATCGTCAAAATGGGCTTTTCCTCCATCAGCGTTAACATTGTAACAGAATAAGCCGACACGTGTTCCTTTCCAGAATCCATTACTCTGGCGGAATTCCTTTCCGATGGGCTTCAATGAGTCACGATCCGTTCCTGCCATAAATTGAAACTTATTGGTCAAAGCATCATATTCAAGTCCTAAGCATACGCTATCTGCATTGATAGGAATGTCTTCGAAATAAGACATTCGAAAGCCATTGTCCTGATATAGACACAAGCCGCCTTTACGGTTTGTCACTCCAATGGCGTAAAACGACTGTCCCATTGAAGTCAATCCCGCACATGCATCTTTCAGCTCGCTGACATCAATCATCACAGAAATCAAGCCTTTCCAACCCATGATTTTCTGCGTAAGGATATTGTGTGCCATCATCAGATTGCTTGAACGTTGTGCCATAATCGTTAGTGAGCCAGAGCGGTCGGTAAGACTCCAATAGTCGTTATGAGGATTATGACAGAACTGCCATTGCGGACTTAAGGTAGTAGAATTGAAATTATCGGAAGTCTGGGGCACATGTGGTTTCAAAGTCTTGTACATCTTGGGCACTTGCCACGAAGTGACAGGATTACCAACACCATTTCCATCCATATCCACCCCCATCAGCGGCCAACCATCTTCCCAATGAACAGGCTGGAGATGAACCACACGTCCCATAGGACTACGCTCCTGAAAATGAAAGAACCACCATTCTCCGTCAGGTGTATCGACCAAAGCACCCTGATGAGGACCATTGATGGCTGTCGGGCCTTGTTCGAGCACTACTTTACGTTCGTATGGGCCATACAGGTTCTTAGAGCGAAGCACCGTCTGCCATCCTTCACCTACCCCACCTTCTGGAATAATGAGATAGTACCAACCATCCTTATGAAGAAACTTTGTTCCTTCTGCTACAGGACCTGTATAGATTGTAACGCCATCATCTAATAATTGCCGTCCATCATTACTCATACGATGCAATATAATCGGGCCTGCACCATGTGCACTACGTCCGAGATAAGCATTCCCCTTATCGTCCCACACAGGGCATGGGTCCTCCCATTTGGCGATATTCTTCACCTGACAAAGGGGGTCCCAAGGACCTTCAGGATGCTTTGCGCTGGTCATGAACAAGCCTTCATCCGGAGTACAGAAATAGACCCAGAAACGGCCGTCATGATACCGTATAGAGGGTGCCCATGAACCTCCCGAATAATGCCGATTATCATCCCATCCAGGAAGGTCGAACCGACTATACAATTGGGTTAAAACAGTCCAATTGACAAGGTCGTCGGATACCAGCAACTGCATACCGAGAAAATGGAAGTCGGATGCTACCATATAGTACTTCTGACCTACACGAATAACATCGGGGTCAGAATAGTCAGCATTGAGGACGGGATTCATATAAGTGCCGTCTCCCTGGTCGCCCCATTTATAACTTTGTGTAGTCTGTGCTGCTGAAAATATGACCGACAGCAGTGTCGTAAGGCTGAGAATGATTCGCTTCATTTGGATTATAAATATACTTGTCGGTTGCAAATTTACAATAATTCATTGAAACGACCAAGGAAATAGCACGAAAATAAATGATAATGTGTGAAGTACTCGCTAAATCACAACAGCAGTACCGCTTGTAGCTACCATGAGCATAGAGCCATTAGCACCGATGGTCTCATAATCGATATCGATACCCACAATAGCATTCGCTCCCATAGCCTCTGCACGTTGTCTCATCTCATGAAGTGAAGTTTCCTTGGCTTCTATGAGAACTTGTTCATAACTGGCAGAACGTCCGCCTACGATATCGCGTACGCTTGCAAAAAAGTCCTTCACAAAGTTTGCACCAATAATAGTCTCGCCAGTCACGATACCCTTGTATTCGCGGATGGTCTGGCCTTCAATTGTAGGGGTTGTTGATAAAATCATAGTTTTCTAAATCTAATAAAAAATTAAACTGTTTTTTACAATTGACGCAATGAAACGACAAAAACTACAGGATTACTTAGAAAATTTGACGCAATGACTGCATTTTGTTCAGTAGAGATTGGCTGTAAGCAGTTGGCAAAGCTGTTCAAGATATTGACGGTCTGTGTCGTCGAAAGTACCGAGAGAGGTACTGTCAATATCAAGCACACCAGCAACTCGTCCGTCTTTCGTATAGACAGGAACAACAATCTCAGAGCGTGAGAGGCTACTGCAAGCAATATGACCGGGGAACTTCTCTACATCGGGAACGACAAGCGACTGCCGTTGTTGCCATGCCGACCCACATACTCCTTTCCCGAAACGGATGCGATAGCATGCTGTTGGACCTTGGAAAGGACCAAGATATAGCTGCGGTTCACACCCTTCTTTCTCTTTGACAAGGTAGAAACCTACCCAGAAGAAACCAAACGCTTCCTTCAATGCTGCAGATACATTTGCGAGAACACTGATATCATCGTGCTCGTCTTGTATGAGGAGCGCAATGTCTGACAAAAAAGAGGCATAGCGCCTCTCTTTGTCATTCGTTATCGAACGATTAGTATCCATAACTTATCATCTGATATGCGTCAACTTATCGCTGTACTCTACCGCTTGCGTTTCCACCAGCGAGGGCTTCAACTTCTTCAATCGAAACATGGTTGAAATCACCTGGGATGGTATGCTTCAACGCACTGGCAGCTACGGCAAATTCAAGTGCCTCGCCTTGTGTGGCTTTCGTGAGGAGTCCGTGAATAAGTCCGCCCGAGAAAGAGTCGCCACCACCTACACGATCGATGATAGGATTGATGTCGTAACGCTTCGACTGATAGAACTCATTACCATCGTAGATGAGGGCTTTCCAACCATTGTGAGTAGCACTGAAGCTCTCGCGCAATGTGCTGACTACATACTTGAATCCGAACTCTGCTTTCATCTGCTTGAAGATACCTTCATATCCTGCTGCATCGGTCTTACCACCCTCTACATCAGCATCGGGCTTGAAACCGAGACAGAGTTCTGCATCTTCTTCGTTTCCAATACATACATCAACATACTGCATCAGTGGGCGCATGATGCTGATGGCTTTTTCGCTGGTCCATAGTTTCTTGCGGAAGTTGAGGTCACAGCTTACTGTCACTCCATGACGCTTTGCTGCGATGCAAGCCTGACGCAGACACTCTGCACTGGCGTCGCTGATAGCAGGAGTGATACCGCTCCAGTGGAACCAGTCGGCTCCTTCGAATATCTTATCGAAATCAAAATCTTCAGGTTTGGCTTCTGCAATGCTTGAATAAGCACGGTCGTAGATGACTTTTGAAGGACGCATCGATGCACCTGTCTCAGCATAATAGAGACCTACACGATTACCTCCGCGGGCAATGAAGTCTGTATTGACACCATATCGACGTAATGCGTTCACAGCTATCTGACCTATCTCGTGTTTCGGCAGTTTGCTGACAAAGTAGGCATCGTGACCAAAGTTTGCGCAACTGATGGCAACATTAGCTTCACCACCACCTGGGATGATGCAGAACTTATCTGCCTGCACGAATCTGCTGTTTCCTTCCGGACTGAGGCGAAGCATGATTTCGCCCATTGTAATGATTTTCATAAACAATTATATTTGAGTCTCTTATTTTCCAACTATTTGCAGTATCTGCTTGGCATCCTCATCGCCTGCTGCCTTGTCCTGACGCAGTTCGGTAAGGATTTCTTCACCGTCCTTTTCATTCGTCACAGCCCTCTTGAGCCACTGCTTGGCTTTTGCCTGATCGGCAGCAACACCCTTGCCCTTCATATATGCCTTACCAAGGGCGAGCTGAGCTTTGCCGTTATCCTGTGCAGCTGCTTTCTGGAACCAACTGAAAGCTGTTTTCTTGTCTTTCTCAACGCCTTCTCCGTCCTTGTAGCACTTTCCCACTTGGTATTGCGACTTGGCATGTCCTTGCTTGGCTGCCTTCATATACCACGAAAAAGCAACCTGGTCGTTCTCTGTTACTCCGTATCCTTTATCATAGCAACGACCCATGAAATACTGTGCTTTCTTGTGTCCTTTCTCTGCGGCTGGTTTCAACTTGGCAATAGCCTGTGTATATTTCTCTGCATCATAGAGCGCCTTACCTTCCTCATAGAGTTTATCGGCACTTTGTGCAAAGACAAATGACGCAACGAGCATCATCATCATTGTGAGCATTGTTCTTTTCATATTGTTCTCAATTGATTTGCGGTGCAAAGATAACAAATAATTACTATTTGACAAATTACTATTTACTATTTTTCACATTTTCTTTACTCTTAAATCTTATCTCTTAACTTTTTACTACCTTTGCATCGCAATGAGTTCAGAAGTGTTTCATTTCAAGCAGTTTGATGTACGTCACGACCGCAGCAGTATGCGAGTTGGGACTGATGGTGTGTTGCTGGGTGCATGGGCTGGTTCTGCTCAACTCTTGTCTCTCACCACTCACCCCTCGGTCTTAGACATCGGTACAGGATGCGGACTCATTGCCCTGATGCTTGCTCAGCGCTTCCCAGCAATGCATATCACTGGAATTGACATAGACCTTGATTCCGTAGAACAGGCTCGCGAGAATGTGGCGGACTCTCCTTTTACCGACCGTATCGAAATCCTTCATCAGCGGTTGGAGACATTTACTCCACCCACGCTTTTCTCACTGATTGTTTCCAATCCTCCGTTCTACGAAGAAGACACTGTTGGCTATCGTGAAAGCCGGAATAATGCACGGCATACGTCCTCACTTACTTTTGAGCAACTCATCACAGATGTTGACAGGCTATTGTTAGCTGACGGAGTGTTCGATGTGATAATCCCCTACTCTGCTGCCGAGCGTTTTATCGGTATCGCAGCCATTCACAATCTTAGCCTCGCGCGTAGGTGTAATATAAAGGGTGGCGAAACTCGTCCATTCAAGCGAAGCATGCTTTCGTTTACCCGGCATCCCGTGCAGACTTGCTACACCTCACTCACACTTAACGACTCTCAAGGCCATCGTTCGCCTGATTATCAGAAACTCACAGATGATTTCTACCTGAAATGACTTCATCTATTTTCATCACCTGTTTTGTCCTATATTAGAACATGAACCAAGATTATTGTTCGCAATTACTCAATTATTATCTTTTTCTAAAAAATAATTTGGTTTATAAAATAAACTTGTTTAACTTTGCAGCGTGATTCGAAACACAACGCCAAACGGACTCTTTCTGCAGGAGAGGAAGTGAGGCACTTAGAGAGTATCAATCAAAATAAAGAAACAAGCGAAAGCTAACAATCAATTCAAGAAAACAATGGAAGAAAACATGAATATGACTGCCGAGCGCAGTCTTGAAATCATTACCGAACAAATTGCTCAGAGTCGCCGTGCCGTATCGAAGACAACAGGGCAATCACTTTTCGTATCAGGATTATGCACTATGGGGATGGCAGTCATAATTGCTATCACAAATTTCATTTTGATAAATCACGCAAGTGGCGGACTAGGCCACCTGCTGTGGTTAGTATTGCCAGTCATCATCTGGCTCTTCATGCGTAAATATAATAAGGAACGTGAGCACACGCCTGTAAGTCTGGTCGGCTCAATGGTCGCCAAGACATGGTCGACATTCGCATGGTTCGTTATCGGCTACTTTATTATTGCCCTCATTTGGGGCTTTGTAGCTATGCGAATGCTGCAACCAGAAGAGTATTTTGCCACACGAATCGAGGTTACTCCAGTCATAGTACTGTTGATGGGAATGGCCATCACTATCACAGGGCACATACTGAAACAGCGTTGGCTCATCGTCTTCGGCATCGTAGCTGGGTTGGGATGCTTCGTCTGGGAGCATTTCAACATGGGGGCAACTACTGTGATGCTTCTCTCAGGACAGCCACATCCTGGCCTAAGCTTTGCAGCTATCGCTTCGACCCTGCCTTGCCTCACCATCTTTATATTTGCATTTGTGGGTCTGATGCTCCCAGGTTTGATGCTTAAAAAACAGAAGTAGCCTATGTTTCCAACATTAGATCCCCTACTCCACTCCGAACTGCGACTGGCCGTGATGTCGCTGCTCATCAGTACCGAAGAAGCTGAGTTCCCATTCATCAAAGAACAGACGGGAGCAACGGCGGGCAACCTGAGTGTGCAGGTCGATAAGCTCTCAGCAGCAGGATATATCGAGGTGGAGAAGACGTTCAAGGGCAAGAAGCCCTGCACCATCTGCCGCATCACGCCAACTGGACAAAAGGCCTTTGAGGCGTACATCAAAGCATTGAAAGCCTATCTGAACATAACGAAATAGCTAAGATGAAGAAATATCGCACATCAATCATCCTGTTTCTAGTGTTCGAAGCTATTGCCGTATGGCTTTGGCTGTCTACAGGCAATCTGTTCTTCCTGCTCAACTTCACGTATATAGGCATCTGCATCGGGATGGGTGGAGTGATGTTCGCAGCAGGCTGGAAGTACGCCCGAGAGTTTACTCAATTTGGTGTAGGCACATATATGCTAGCGTTCCTCGGCCTGTTATGCCGTGAAAATATGCAGATAGAGGGACTGTGGTACTATCTGCTTTGCGGATTCTGGGGAGCAGGAACCATTCACTACGCCATAGCCAAGATCTTCGGCCCGCTCTTGTTTGGAAGAGGCTGGTGCGGATTTGCCTGTTGGACAACCATGATTCTCGACCTTCTGCCCTACAAACAGCCTCGGACACCAAGAAAGCAATGGGGCTTTATCCGATACATCATGTTTGGCTTGTCATTGGCGGTCGTTCTGCTTCTTTTCTGGCTTAAAAAGGCTGATACCAACACCATGTTCATGTTGTTCGTGGTTGGGAATATTGTCTATTATGTAGTCGGCATATTGCTTGCGATTCTTCTGAAAGACAATCGTGCCTTCTGCAAATACATCTGCCCCATAACCATATTCCTCAAGCCAATGAACTACTATTCCCTGCTCCGAATCAAGTGCAACGAAGATAAATGTATCAAATGCGGAAAGTGCCTGAAAGCATGTCCGATGGAAGTAGAGGTAAACAAGAACGCCCGCAGTCGCAAAAATGCCACAGAATGCATCCTCTGCCAACAGTGCACCAAAGTATGCCCCACCAAAGCCCTGACCATCTGACACTTCCATACTCTTAATTCGACGACCTTGTTTCGGTAAAACGAAATAACGGTATAACGTGACAAGGAAGGGCGCCCTTTCTCTCAGTCCTAATCCCAAACCCCTCCTTAAGTGAGGGGTTAGGCTTCTTACCGTTTTGAGTTCGGTTTCTCTTGCATTGAGTTTGATTGCCATAGTTTTTCCGAATTGGTTTACCGTTTACCGTTTTACGGTTTGCGGTTGGTTAACAATTTGATAAGTCTATCGTTGTCGTTGGATTGGGGAGGGGTGTTTTGGGCAGTTAGCGGTTTCTGTTGCGTCTCTTAGTGCCGGCCGTTGCAACTGTTAAATCCCGCAATTTTTACGCTTAATGCCCGCAATTTCACCTCTTTTCTTTGACACTGCAAAGTTACGAAAAAATTTTGAATTGGCCAAATGTTTTGGTTACTTTTTTTCGTTAAAATGTAAAAATAATTTAATGGCATGGATTCGGAATTCAGAAATTCAGAATTCAGTTTTCTCATGAGTACATGTAAACAGCAGTCAAAATTTTTACTATATATTATATATAATATATAGTAAATTATATCTTTAACATTTTCTAACGTTGTATATTACCTGTTCCCAAATAAACTGAATTTCTGAATTCTGAATTCTGAATCATTTTTTTTACCATTTGCTTGGTAGTATGAAAACATTGTGGAAGAATAAAAAGGTTACATATAACAATACACACACAAACGGACAAGGAGATGTTCCTTGTCCGTTTGTTATGATAGCATACTTTTTCCCAAATTTGTTTGGATGGCAGATTACTCTATAAAATTGTCGTTATACCAATTGCCTTCGTACACTTCACCTTCTACGGTTGTGAGTTTACCATATCCGTTGCGCATGTCGTTTTTCCAGTTGCCTTCATACTGATTTCCGTTTGGCCAGGTATATGTGCCATAGCCTTCTGCTTTACCGCGATGGAAATTACCTGAGTAGCGACTTCCGCTCGAATAGATATATGTGCCTTGTCCTTCGCTCTTTCCCTTTTCCCAGGAACCTGTATAGCGGTCGCCATTGGGATATTCCATAGTTCCTTCGCCATCGGGAAGTCCTTTTTTGAAAGTACCTGTGTATTTTTCTCCAAACTCATTGATTGCCACACCTTCGCCTTCGAGCCATCCATCCTTGAATGTTCCTTCTTTCATCGAGCCGTCTGGTGCAAGATATTTGCCTTCTCCGTTGGGATGACCGTTCTTGTACATTCCTTCATAGTATGAGCCGTTTTTCCATCTATAAGTGCCTTTACCACATGGCAGGCTGTCGACAAACTCACCTTCGAACGAATTACCATTCTCCCAAGTGTAGAGCCCCTTACCATTTGGCAAATCGTGTTTCCACTCACCTTCGTATGAACAGCCGTTGGTCCAAACAATCTTACCCTGACCTTGACGCTCGCCATTCACCCAGTTTCCTTCATATTTGCTACTGTCGGCATACGCAAACATGGCAAATCCGTTAACGGGTTTTTCAGCCACTTTCTCGCCACACGATGCCAGCATAAACAGAGCCGGCAACAACAGATACAATATCTTTTTCATTGTTTGTTTGATTGTCTTCTTGTATTTTTGCGTGCAAAATTAGTAAATAATTCATAATGCTTAATGCATAATTCATAAATATTTTATAAATTTGCCGTAAAATACAACAGAAATCGTGGCAAAAGTAAAAACAAAATACAACAAAACTAAGTTCTACCTCGTATTCGCAATTGTTGTTGCGGTGTTAGCAGGTATCGCCCATCTGTGGAATCTCAGTCCTGTAGAGGAACAGTTGTTGGCCAAATGTCAGCAGCGCATGGTAATGGACTCTGTAGCTGTTTCGCCCGAGGTATCAGAGCAGAACTTATCTGAGGAAGAACTGGAGAATGAGGACAACGAGTTGCCTTCTACGCAAGAGGCAATGCCTGAGGTAACGGAAGAGGATGAAGAACTGATGTTTGAGGCGGAAACTAACGACACCTTGCTCATTGATACCACAACAGATAATCCTTGGGCTAACGTATTTGTGTCAAGCAAAGTGTGGAGCTATCCGGAGTGTTTCCCCGACAGCAACGCCACACAGCTCATCGCAGCCGAAGCAAATGGCATCAAGCCTGCCCCATCGCGCGATGTGATTATGAAATATGTGAGTAAGGGACTTCTTACCGACATATCCACCTCACCTTATTATATAGTTGAGGACCTTACGCATTCGATGCCCTATCTTGTGCCGAAAGCACAGAATCTGCTCAACACTATCGGCATCAATTTTGTCGATTCACTCCATTCAAAAGGCTATCCGCTCCACATCCCTGTCGTCACATCGGTGCTTCGTACGGCAGCCGACATACAAAATCTGCAACAAGGCAACATCAACTCTGTCACCAATTCGTGTCATTGCTACGGAACCACCATCGACATCACTTACAACCGATTCGTGCCGCTCGAAGGAAGTTCCCTCACATGCTATGACGAAAAACTGAAGAAAGTGCTTGCAGAAGTTCTCTACGACCTCCGTGCAGATAACCGCTGCTACGTGAAATACGAACGGCTCCAAGCTTGTTTTCATTTAACGGTCAGATAATTATGCGCTACTTTATATATTTATCATACGACGGAACGAATTACCATGGATGGCAGATTCAGCCCAATGCCAACACCATTCAGGCAGAACTGATGCGTGGCATCTCCACCCTATTGCGCCAGGACATCGAAGTCGTTGGGGCAGGACGTACCGACACTGGAGTGAACGCAAGCATGATGGTGGCACATTTTGACACAGAAGTTTTTCTCTCCAACGCAGACCTTGTTGAACTTGTTCGACGTCTCAACCGCCTACTGCCTCCCGATATCGCCATACAGCGCATTGTGCCCGTCAAGGAAGATGCACACGCACGATTCAGCGCAACAGCACGTACCTATCAGTATCATGTCAGCAGTACGAAAGACCCTTTCAATCGTCACTACACCTATCGCTGTCCGTTCCCGCTCGACTACGACAAGATGAACGAGGCAGCCGCACGGCTGTTCGACTACACCGACTTCACCAGTTTCTCGAAACTGCATACCGACACCAAGACCAACAACTGCAGAATCATGTATGCACGATGGGAGAACGGCATCTTCACCATCAAGGCCGACCGCTTCCTGCGCAACATGGTACGAGCCATTGTGGGCACCCTTATGGAAGTAGGACGCGGAGCTATCACGATTGACGACTTCTGCAAAATAATCGAAAAGAAAGACCGCTGTGCAGCAGGTAGCAGCATGCCAGGCAATGCCCTGTTTCTCACAGATATAGAATATCCAGAAGATATATTCAAGATTGAAGTACAGAAAGTTTGAAGATGAAACGATGCTGGTTACATATCACCCTTTTGTCGCTGTGGTTCTTCATCGCTTCAGCCCTTCACGCCGTGCCCACCTTGCCCGACAGCCTGTTCAGTAAGGAATTGCCGGCACAGGAGAAAGTGTACTTGCATCTCGACAACAACTGCTATTTCGCAGGCGACACCATCTGGTACAAAGCTTATGTCATATCGGCTGACACCTACGAACCCAAGCCGTTAAGTCGCATTCTATACGTCGAACTGCTGGACGAACAAGGCTATTTAGTGGAACGACAGAAACTCGTAGTTGACGAAAACGGAAATGCACACGGACAGTTCGCCCTCAGCCCCTCTGCTTTTGCAGGGTATTATGAACTGCGAGCCTATACCAAGTGGATGCTCAACTTCGCATACATACCCGAGCAAATCCTCTCTGATTACATAAACGACCATCTGCTGGCAGGTGAGGAAGATATTCAGAAACAGAATCGCAACTTTATCGGCTTATTCTCTCGCGTCTTTCCTGTCTATCAGAAACCAGCCGTCGATGCTGCTTGGCAAACCAAGAGTATGCCGCTGAAGGTTACGCTGGGAGATTATGAGCGACACTATCTTGAACCCAAACTCAATGCACACTTTTACCCAGAAAGCGGGCATATCGTGGCTGGTCATCACACCCGTATTGGCTGGGAAACAGTAAACGAGCAGAAACAACGTATCGATGTGGAAGGCGTGCTGATGTGCAACGACTCCATCATTGCTCCACTCCCTCCCAGCCGAATGGGACGCGGCATCATGGAATATGTGTTCAGCGATTCCTGTCGGTATAAGGTTCGTATGATGCTCAATGGGATTCATTACGATTTCGACCTCCCAACCGTTGAGTCCGAAGGAGTCACCATGCGGATCGAGATGGACGATGAAGCAGTCGAAATCTCTACCGAGCAGACCTTCCCTCAACCTCGTGAACTCTATGTATCGATTATCAGTGCAGGGCGGAAAGTGCTGTGCGAACCTTTGGGTGAGGACGGCATTGTAGCATCATGGCTCGAAGATCTGCCTTGCGGCGTCAATCAGGCTACGGTATTCGATAGCGACGGTAACATCTTTGCCGATCGTCTCTTTTTTGTCAACACCCTCTCCGAACTGACCGCCAAAGCATTCGTCAACGACGACACCACACACATCCTGCGTCCCTTCGAGAAAGTGAAGATTCCAATCATCGTGACCGACCATCGCGGCATTCCACTCAAGGAGCAGTCGGTATCCGTCTCTGTGCGTGACCGCCAGCAACTCGACCCCACATTCAACACAGGCAACATGCTGACCAATATGCTTCTAGAAAGCGACATCCGCGGCTACATAGAAAACCCTCATTACTACTTCGAAGCCAACGATGCGCAACACCGTGCCGACCTCGACCTATTGATGATGATACAAGGTTGGCGACGCTACGACTGGAGCGAAATAGCTGGGGTGAAACGTACTCAGTATGACTACGAGCCAGAACGCAAAATGTACATCTACGGGCAGTCGTACGTCATCGAGAACTGGCTCAATCGCGTTGTCTTCAAGAAAAATCGTGGCACCATTACCCTCACTGCACAGATTTTCTATCCCGAAGATAAAATGAAAGGGACCCACGTCAACGACCAATATGGTAAACTGCAAATCGATGCAAAAGGCTGCTTCCGAATCATTTATCAACCATTCTATGGAAATGCCGAACTAGTGCTCCGTGCCCTGTTCGACAAAAAAAGGAATAAAGGCGAAATCCACACATTTAACGGACAAGAATATTTCGTTCAAGACAATCGTATCCCTGCCAGCGACCGCATCTGGGCAAACAACCTCCAACAGGATTATCTCGACCACGATAGTATGCTGCTCATCCGTCGCGAGTACTTCTATCCCAACAGCGTGAAGGAATTAAGTTGGTACGAGGTGAACAAACCTTTCACGATGCCCGATCAGCACCTCACCTGGGAGGAATACTGCAAGGACATCTATGCCTCCGAGTGGATTCCCGAAGTACAAATCCATGCCGACCGTGCTCACGCCCGTCATCGCAAGGACCTGCCCGTTGCCCGTCTCGACTTCTACGACTTCTTCAACGACCTCACCGATATGGGCTATCATCCCAAGTCGTGGAAGTTCAGCAACGACAGTATTCGACTCGTATTCTACACCCACGCCATCTTTGACTATATGCAGCATCAGAATCCGCGAAGCAAAGTCAACAAAGAGAAACGGTATGTTACATACGACTGGCAAGACGAAGACTCAATTCAGGGTGGCGATTTAGTATTCATGAGAAATTACATGAACCTCCACCGTCTCAAGACTATCTATATCGTCACCGACAACTCACGTCGTCCCGCTGCCTACGAGCTAGACCATCTCGATGGGTTCAAAGAGACACAGCATACTGGCGGACTATCCGCTTATATCAATTTAGAATCAGGTGAAAGCATCGGTCGTAAAGGCCGCGTCATCAACCTGCAGGGCTTCAACCGTCCAGCCGAGTTCTACCAACCCGACTACAGCCATCGCCCCCTACCCGACTACCTAGACCACCGACATACCCTCTATTGGAACCCGTCAATCACGACCGACAACACAGGGCAAGCCTATATCGAGTTCTACAACAGCAGCGAATGCACCCACTACGACATCTCTGTCGAGGGTGTAACCCGCAATGGTGAATTTATCGTAAAACAAAAATGACCAAAGATGAAAAGAAACAAAGTATTAGTATGCATTCAGTCAGTCCTCCCCCGCGGGGGAGTTAGAGAGGGGCTGTTTTTTCTTTCCCTTCTTCTCCTCTCCTGCACCGCTAACTCGCAGACCAACGGAAGCGATGAAGACACACTGACCGTCGATACCCCACAAGTCCACCATCTGTCGCTCCTCTTCGCAGGCGACCTCATGCAGCACGGACCGCAGATCAAAGGAGCACTCCAAGCCGACGGCACCTACGACTACACCGAATGCTTCCGATATATGAAGCAAGAGATCTCCGAAGCCGATGTAGCCATCGCTAATTTCGAAACCACCCTTGCCGAGAAGCCCTATACAGGCTACCCTACTTTTAGCGCTCCTGATGCATTTCTGCGTGACTGCCAAAAAGCAGGATTCGACATCATGCTCACAGCTAATAACCATACATGCGACAAAGGCAAGAAAGGTATTGAGCGCACCATCCAGATGATGGACTCATTAGGAATGCCTCACCTCGGTTCATACGTAGATGAAGCAGCACGCCAGGAACAATACCCCTTCCTTCTCGAAAAGAACGGATTCCGTATCGTACTCCTCAACTATACCTATGGTACCAACGGCATTCCTGTACCCAAACCCAATATAGTCAACCCCATCGACACCACCATCATGCGTCAGGACATCCAAGCCGCCAAAGCCATGAATCCAGATGCCATCATTGCCTTCATGCACTGGGGAGTGGAATACACGATACGCCCTATAGCTTCACAAGTCACGATGGCCGACTGGCTATTACAGCAAGGTGTTACCCACATCATCGGAGGACATCCCCATGTGGTCGAACCGATAGAACTGCGCGAGGATGACAACGGAGAAAAACATGTTGTAGCCTATTCGCTCGGAAACTTTGTTTCCAATCAATCTCAGGAATACACCTATGGAGGTATGCTCGTAAAACTAGAGTTAGAAAAAGACACAACTACACGTGTTGCCGACTGTAACTACTCTCTCTATTTTGTCACACGTCCTGCTATGTCTGGGCACAAGCAACACAGAGTATATCCCGTCAGCATTCCCGACTCACTTATCACCCCAGCCGAAGCCAAACTCCGCAACACCTTTATCAATTCTATCCGTCCGTTCTTCGAAACCCACAACAAGAACGTACGCGAAGTCATGACCTTCGACATATCTTCATTCATTGAATCTGAAACAAACGACTAAGGTATGTTGCACTCATGTAGAGGATATCCAATAAAGAGAGCTCTTGACTCAAATCTATAAGGATTTGAACGTTTTTTGACAAACCTTATGTTATATATATTGTAACTTTGCAGGCAAAATGATAAGTTAACAATAGAGGTGCAAAAAAAGAACGCCTAAACAATGTTGAATAGTAAATTGGATTAATTATGAACTATACAAAAAGTATTTTTGCTGCAGCAGCACTGATGCTGACAACGAGCCTGATGGCTCAGAACCCTATCATTTGCGACCGATATACGGCTGACCCTGCACCATACGTGCATGGGGATACGCTTTACTTATTTGTAGATCATGATGACGATGTAACTGAAAACGGGTATTTTACCATGAGAGACTGGCTACTGTATAGCACAGTTGATATGGTGAACTGGACATATCTTGGTACGCCCATCACTCCGAAGCTGTTTACTTGGGCAAAGCAAGACAATGACTGCTGGGCAAGTCAATGTGTTGAACGCAACGGACGTTGGTATTGGTATGTTACAGCAACAATCAAGGGACAAGCCTATCCAGGTATCGGTGTAGCTGTAGCGAACTCCCCTGTGGGTCCATACCGCGACCCCATCAAGAAACCACTAGTTCAGGGTTGGTTCAAGATTGACCCAACGGTATATATTGACGATAATGGACAAGCGTACCTCTTCTACGGCAACAACAACCTGTGGTATGTTAAGTTGAACAGAGGTATGACGTCGTTCACAGGTAGCGAGGTATCGGTAAACATCAAGAGTGAGGAGGCTTTCGGTCCATATAAGGGCTATGAAGACAACGGAAATCCGAAACCCAACTTCGAGGAGGCTTCTTGGCTCTATAAAATGAACGGCAAATATTATTTGGAATATGCTGCTGGCGGAGTTCCTGAACATTGGGCATACTCAACTGCTGACAAAATCACCGGACCTTGGACCTATCAGGGCAAAGTGATGGGAGAAGCCAAAAACAGTTTTACGATTCACGGCGGCAGTGTTGACTACAAGGGACACAGCTATATGTTCTATCATAATGGTACTCTACCTGGCGGTGGCGGATTCAAACGATCGACTTGTGTAGAAGAATTTACACGCAACGAGGACGGTAGCATTCCATTTATTCAGTTCACGACGAAGGGTGTGAATCCGATTCAGACCCTGAACCCATATGAACTGCAACAAGCAGAGACTATCAACCAAAGTTCGGGCATCAAATGTGAAGGAGACTACAACGGATGTTACGTGACGAGCATTCATGCAAACGACTATATCAAAGTGCGTAATGTGGACTTTGGTGCAATTGGTGCAGAGACATTTACAGCACGCATAGCAGCAGCAGGAAGAGGAACGATGATTGTACGTACTGGTTCGAAGACCGGTTCCATCGTAGCAAGGGTACAGATACAATCTACAGGAGGACTAGACGTATGGGAAGACATCAGCGTAAATACTACACGCACCGTAAAGGGCATACAAGACCTGTACTTTACATTCACGGGTAGTACAACAGGGGCATCTATCCTCAATTTCGACACATGGCAGTTCAGTGAGCTTGGTAGTTCAGTGGAGTTTGTAGGCAATGACAAAACAACAAATAAGGATAGGATTTATAACCTTTATGGTCAAAAACTCCAAAAAATAGACGATGCTCCACAAAAATCAATCATTATTACACCTCAAGGCAAGGTGTTCAAAAAATAATTACTAAATTTGTACCGCAAATCTTTAACAATCACGAATATGAAACTGAAATCTACTTTTGTAGTCATAGCACTACTCGCAAGCCTAAGTATCAATACCGCTCAGGCACAAACCACAAAAATGGTTAATCCACTTACTTACACAGACATTCCTGATAATGATGTGATACGTGTGGGTGACGACTTCTATATGGTCAGCACAACGATGTTCTTCTGTCCAGGTGCGCCTATCATGCACTCCAAGGACTTGGTACACTGGAGAATCATCAGCTACATTTACGATTATATTGCAGACGATGACATTTATAACCTGCGCAATGGAAAGGATGCGTATGGAAAAGGTCAGTGGGCTACAACCCTGCGTTACCACAACGGTATGTTCTATGCACTGTTCATCGCAAATGACCAGCACAAGACTTACGTATATCGAACAACAGACATCACTAAGAGCAATTGGGAACGCAACGAAATCGAAGGAGCATTCTTCCACGATGCGTCACTGTTATTTGACAACGATGGTAAGGTTTATGTGGTGTATGGAAACGGAGAACTTCGCATCACAGAGCTGACTCCCGACCTCAAGGCTGTAAAACAAGGAGGAGTGAACCAAGTGCTCATTAACACACCTCGTCAGGGTTTTGGACTGAGAGCTGAAGGTGCCCATTTCTATCATATCGGCGATTACTACTACGTGCTCGTGATTGACTGGCCAAGCGGAAAGCCACGTACAGAACGCTGCTTCCGCAGTAAGACACTTCTCGGACAGTATGAAGAGAAGATTGTGCTTCAGGGTGCATTCGACGGACGTGGTGACGGTGTGGCTCAAGGTGCTATCTTCGATACTCCGAAGGGCGACTGGTATGGCGTTATCTTCCAAGATCACGGAGGTGTGGGACGTGTTCCTACCCTTCAGCCAATGAAATGGGTAGATGGTTGGCCGATTCTCGGTGATAACACCATCCCTGTAAAGGAATTTGACGTAAACCTCGCTCCATACGGTGAAGACCATGTATGGGCCAGCGACGAATTCAATTATAAATCGAACGATGAACTGGATCTTGTATGGCAATGGAACCACAAACCAATCAATGCAGATTGGTCAGTAACAGCACGCAAGGGTTGGTTGAGACTCACCACAAGTCAGTTGGCTACAAACCTGTTCAACGCACGCAATACACTCTGCCAACGTACAGTAGGACCTCGTTGCATGAATGAGACCGTGCTCGATGCATCAGGAATGAAACCAGGCGACAAAGCGGGATTGGCTGCTTTTCAAAGCAACTTCTGCTCAATCGGCGTAGAAGTGGACGATGCAGGCAAGCGTTTCATCGTAGCTACAAGCGGCTCGCGTCGTGATGCCAAGGAAGTGCTGCGTATGCCCCTCAAAGGCAAGAAGGTGTGGTTGCGCATGAAATATGTATTTACCCCTCAGGCTGACGACTCTTGTGGACCAGACAAGGCATTCATGAGTTATTCGACTGATGGAAAGCGTTGGGTAGATGTTGACAATCAGTTGCAGATGAGATTCACTCTCGACTTTTTCATTGGCTATAAGGCTGCACTCTATAACTATCCGACAAAACAGACGGGTGGTCATGCAGACTTTGACTATTTCCACCAGTGGACGTACTAAGACAAGTGATAGTTGACAATTGACAGTTGAGAGGTGACGAAAACCAAAACGATATAAAAACTAAAGAATAAATGAAAAGAACAATATTACTGACAGCAATGTTCTTATGTTTTATGGGCATTGCTGTTGCCAATAACATAGACGAGGCATACGGTTTTACCATTTTCACTAAAAACGGCAAAGTACGTATTATCCCATTGGCTGACAATGCTGTAAGAATTCGAGCATACAATACAGATGCACCTCAGTTGGATGAATTAATCTATACAGAGAACTTCAAACTACCTAAGTGGAAGACAGACGTAAACGCAACCTTCACAAAAGTGAAATTGAAAGGGATGAGTGTGGAGTACAACAAATGGACAGACCAACTCATCTTCTTCGACAGTAAAGGGAAAAAGATTCTCGAAGAAGTGGCATATACAGGCAGGGAATTGAAACAGAGCGAATTGGTCGATGGTACAAACAAATGGGTGAAAGCATCGCAGTCGTTCGTATCGCCAGCCGATGAATTCATCTTCGGAACCGGACAGTTTCAGGATGGTTATCTCAATATCAAGGGACTGACACGACGACTGACACAGGTGAACACCCAGATTGCTGTTCCTTTCATCCTTTCGAGCAAAGGTTACGGACTGCTGTGGAATAACTATGGATTGACTGATTTCAACCCAGCCGCTAACTCTGTAAAACTGCAAGGTACAGACGAGCAAGGAAATGTTATTGAGGTAAATACAACAAGTACCATAGGTACTATTCGCGAACGCCGAGTATCAGACTCGTTCAAAGCCGACATCACGATTGACGAAGAAGGCGACTATTCATTCTTGCTTGATGTAGGACAGAAGATGGCTCGCAAACTCTATCTGGAAGTCGACGGAAAAGCTATCATCGACCTTAACAACACATGGTTGCCACCAACAGCTTCTACGATGTATCACCTCAGTAAAGGAAAGCACCAGTTGACTGTGAAAGGTGTGAGAGGCGACTCCCCTACTGTCTATTGGCGTAAGGATAACAACGAGACAACTTTCAGTTCACCTGTCGCAACTGGGGTAGATTATACTGTCTTTGCAGGAACAGCAGACCAAGTCATCAACTGCTATCGTAACCTCACAGGAAAGGCTCCTTTGATGCCTGATTATATGTTGGGATATGTACATTGTCGTGAACGCTATGACACCCAAAAGGATTTGATGGAGAATGCACACAAGTTCCGCGATAAGAACATTCCTATCGACGTCATCGTGCAAGACTGGCAATGGTGGGGTAAGTATGGATGGAATGCAATGCAATGGGACGAAGGAAAATATCCTGATGCAGCAGGAATGGTTCGTGAGTTGCACGACATGAACATCAAGTTCATGCTGTCTGTATGGTCGAAAGTCGATAAGAACTCTGCACTTGGAAAAGAACTACAGCAGCGAGGCGCTTATATCGAAGGAACCGACTGGATAGACTTCTTCAAACCAGCTGTGACCGAGTATTATTGGCAGCAATTCAGTCAGAGAATCCTGAAGCCCTATGATATCGATATCTGGTGGTTTGATGCAACAGAGCCTGAGAACGACGACATTCATGGCAGACGTGTTGGTGACCGTCAGATGCCAGGCGATATCTATCGCAACGTATATCCACTCAAAGTCATTCACACGATGTACAATGGTCTGCTACGCGACGATGTAGGACGAATACCATCTATCCTCACACGTTCAGCCTTCTCTGGAATGCAGCGCTACAATGCGGTTGTATGGAGTGGCGATGTAGGAAACGATATGGACTGTCTGCGTCGTCAGATAGCAGGTGGATTAAACTACGTAGCAACAGGTATGCCTTGGTGGACTTATGATGCAGGTGGTTTCTTCCGTCCAGGCAATCAATACTCAGACCGTGCTTACCAACTTCGAATGCTGCGATGGATTGAAACAAGTGTATTCTTGCCCATCATGCGTGTACACGGCTACCAAAGCCGTACTGAACCATGGCAGTACCCAGCTGATATCGAGAAGATGTTTGTCAACTGCATCAAGGAACGTCAGGAACTGCTTCCATACATCAAGGATTGTGCCCGTCGTGTAGCTACAGAAGACTATACCCTGATGCGTCCGCTCGTCTTTGACTTCTGTGAAGATACAGAGGCACTGCGTCAAGAAACAGAATACATGTTCGGCCCTAAGTATCTGGTATGTCCTATAACGGCTGACAACGTAAACGAATGGAAAGTCTATCTGCCCAAAAACAAACGTGGATGGACACACCACTATACAGGCCAGCACTACTCAGGCGGTCAATATGTCACTGTGCCTGTTTCGCTTGACCACATCCCCGTGTTCGAACGCAACTAAGTACAATTATTCAACATTTTTCCAATTTTGAAGGAGTTAAGGTACAGGAAGTTCTGGAGACACTTGCTTACCTCTTACTCCTTCTTTTTTTAGATGGGAGATGTTACAACATTCTGGACGGCAGTATAATCTTGAAATGATTGATCATATTGACTGCAGGAATATGTCCCTTGGCTTAATAAACAATTTCTTTGAACCAGAACTAAGTGCCAGACCAACTAATACGGAATGGTTGGGCATTAAACTGAATTTGTTTATCCAGAACGGAAAGATAGTGTACAAAGCACCTGCTGAGGATTACATAGAATTAAGTTGGATAGATAAACTAATTGCAACTAAGATAGAAGACGTATATGCGAAGCAATCCCAAGACGACTCCATTCACGAAAAAGGGATGGGTAGCATTTACAACGTCATAGTTATCTTTGCAGTCATTGCTGCTGCGATGAGTTTTAACAAATCATACAGCTTTTCTGTGTTAAAAATGTTTTTTTACATAGAAAAGCAATATTTTTGCAGATTACGATGGCGGTTCGGCATTTTTTTCTTACCTTTGCATTTTGAAAACAATTATTTTTAATTGAAAATGGGATTAGCAGATTTTTTTAAAAAGAAGCAGAAAGCGAATGTCGGCGGAATGGAAGACTTCATGACCTTGATCAGGGTGTACTTCCAAAGCGTATTGGCTGCGAATCTGGGTATCTCCAATGTGGCAGCCCTACCCGATTTGATTGCATTCAAACGCTCTCTCCACGTTGCTACTGTGAATAATAAATTAGGTGTCGGAGAGAAAAAAGCATGTCAGAAGATGCTACAGGACCTCTATGGTATCAGCGACAACTTCTTCAAGGAAATCGACCAAAGCATCAAGAAGAGTTGCAAGAACCCGAACGATGTCCGAAACTATATGTTCCTCTTCTCAGGATTCACTCAAGACCTGATGATGCTGGTGGGCAACCTGATGAAATGGAAGTTCCGCATTCCTTCCTTCCTGAAGAAAGCATTGAAGGTGATGGTAGAGAAAACGGTGAACGACATCTTTACGAAAAACGATTGGAGCGACGACGGTGTACGCAAGACCGTTGCTTCAGTGCGTAAGTATCAGAAAACGTTAGGATTCTCTCAAGCATGGATCAATGAGTACGTTTACAACGTCATCACCCTAGCGAAGAAAGAACCTAAACCCTCTCAAGAAGAGATGGAGAAAGCAGAAAACAAAATGAAGAAATAGACATACAAAACCGATAGTGTAGCGTTTAAAGATTATCAGACATGACCAGCGACGAACAGAAAAGAATCCGTAGTTTTGAAGCAAGAGTAAGGCAACTTATTTTGCAATACCGAAATCTTCAGGATGATATCGAAAGTCTGCAAGCCGCCATTGAACAGAAAGACAAAGAAATTGCCAAATTGAAGGGTCAGCTGAAATCGATGGACAAAACTTATCAAAGTCTGAAGATGGCCAAGTTCATGGAAATCAGCGACGGCGACATCAAATCCGCCAAGCAGAGACTGACAAGGCTCGTGCGCGAAATCAATCGATGCATCGGACTATTAAACTCAGAAGAAGTCACAGTAGATGCTCAAGGAGAATGACTCCACACCATTTGCTATGACTGAAACAGAGACATGGAACAGAAAAAACTCACCATACACGTCAACATAGATAATATGTTATTACCGATGACGGTAACAGACTCTGACCAAGAGGCTGTCATCCGTAAGGCTGCAGGCAATTTGAACCAGCAGCTTATCACTGTTCGTGAGCGATATAAAAGTGTTCCAAACGATAGATACTACGATGTGATGGTGATGCTTAACTCAGAAATCAAAGCATTGGCAGCAGAAAAAAGAAATGACACCAAGCCAGTGTTTGAAATCATCGACACCCTCGAAAGAGAAATTGATGAGTTCATTAAAAAATAGCCTCATCGCATCTTACATCCGAATCAGAAATCATCATGCGCACATTTTCAGATTGCTACAACTGAGCAAGCTGATATTGTGCGTTAGTATTAACATAAAAAATAACAAACGATAATGGAAATAATAATTGCATCAGTAGCTGGCCTCATTATAGGTGCTATAATAGGATACGTATTGTTTAGGTACGTTCTCAAGCAGACCTATAACCAGTCAATCAATAATGCGAAACAGGAAGCAGAAGCAATCAAAAACAAAAAACTACTTGAAGTAAAAGAAAAGTTCTTGAACAAAAAAGCTGAACTTGAAAAGGAAGTAGCACAGCGTAATTCTAAACTTCAACAAGTAGAAAGCCGTCTGAAACAAAGAGAAATATCACTCAATCAGCGACATGAGGAATTGATTCGCAAGAAACAAGAGTGTGACAGCATGGCACAAAGTCTCGAAGCAAAAATTGCCAACAACGATAAGAAACGTGCCGAACTCGAAGAGTTGCAGTCTCAAGAACGTACAAAACTTGAAGCCATAAGCGGACTGTCGGCTGACGAGGCGAAAGAGCACCTCATGGAAAGTATGAAAGACGAAGCACGTACGCAGGCTCAGCAATACATCAATGAGATTGTCGATGATGCCAAGATGACTGCTAACAAAGAAGCAAAACGAATAGTGATCCAGAGCATCCAGCGTGTTGCTTCAGAAACCGCTATAGAGAACTCTGTTACCGTTTTCCACCTCGAGAGTGATGAAATCAAGGGACGCGTCATTGGACGTGAAGGCCGTAACATCCGTGCCCTTGAAGCTGCCACTGGAACCGAACTAGTGGTAGACGATACACCTGAAGCAATTGTCATCAGTGCCTTCGACCCCGTACGCCGAGAAGTATGCCGTTTGGCACTCCATCAATTGGTGGCTGACGGACGTATCCACCCTGCTCGTATCGAAGAAGTCGTTACGAAAGTACGTAAACAACTCGAGGAAGAAATCATCGAAACGGGAAAACGTACAGCCATCGATATGGGTATTCATGGTCTGCATCCAGATTTGATCCGTATCATAGGTAAAATGAAATATCGTTCTTCATACGGACAAAACCTGCTGCAACATGCACGTGAAACTGCCAATCTATGTGCTATCATGGCTGCAGAGCTAGGTCTCAATCCAAAGAAAGCACGTCGTGCCGGTCTGTTACACGATATAGGTAAAGTGCCCGATGAGGATCCCGAAACTCCACACGCACTCTATGGAGCCAAATTGGCAGAACAGTGTAAGGAGAAACCAGATATCTGCAACGCTATCGGCGCACACCACGATGAGATGGAAATGACTACCCTACTCGCCCCGATCGTGCAGGTCTGCGATGCAATATCCGGTGCCCGTCCTGGTGCACGTCGCGAAATTGTAGAAGCATACATCAAACGTCTGCACGATCTCGAAGAATTAGCGATGAGCTACCCAGGTGTCACCAAGACATATGCTATCCAGGCAGGACGTGAGCTGCGTGTAATTGTCGGAGCAGATAAGATTACAGATGCTGATACCGAAATTCTCAGCAACGACATTGCCAAGAAAATACAAAACGAGATGACCTATCCTGGACAGGTAAAGATTACTGTTATCCGTGAGACTCGTGCCATCAGCTTTGCGAAATAACAGTTGATAAATGATGATTATCGCTAAGAATATTAAAATGTTCAAACAGTTTTTCTCCATATTACTAATCATCGCACCGATTACTGCGTGTAATGCCCAGCTCAACCGACTTGGGACAGATGTGGAATATGCTGGAGAAATACATGCAACTATCAGCGATAACCAAGCACCATTCTGGCTCGTTAATAATAAATACGGACTCTCATCCATCAAAGATGATTTTGGTTATGTGAGAGGTTGCATTCGGCGTAGCTTAAACGCAGATTCACTGCGTCAATGGGCAGTGGGATATGGAATGGACATAGTGATTCCACATCATTTTACATCTGACTTTGTGTTACAGCAACTATATGTTGAATCACAATATAAAAACATTCGTTTGACAGTAGGTGCCAAGGAGTTGCCAATGGAATTTTCAAATTCTGAACTCAGTACGGGTGATATGACAATGAGTATCAACTCCCGTCCAATTCCACAAGTACGTCTTGAAATGCCAAACTACTGGGACATCCCTGGCACAAGTGGATGGGTAGGAGTCAAAATTCATGCAGCATTCGGATGGTTCACGGATGATCATTGGAAAAAGACGTTTACAGAGTTTGATCCATCATCTCGACACACATCCAACGTACGATATCACAGTAAATCTATCTATTTCCGAATTGGCAATGAAAAGAAGTTTCCTCTGACTCTCATGGGTGGCTTACGAGTAGATTGTCAGTTTGGTGGTGAAGCATGGAATCTAAGCCAGCGCAAAGACGACACTACGTATGTAGACCTTTCTTATGTGAACCTCAACAACGGATTGAAAAACTATTGGAATGCTTTGACCTTTGGAGGAAGTGATCCAAACGATGGCGATTTCAAAAATACTGAAGGTAATCACGTAGGTAGCTGGCATGGATGCCTGAGCTATCGGGGGAAAGGATGGAACGTTAAGGGTTACTTTGAGCACCAGTTCGACGACCATTCACAATTGTTTTGGCAATATGGATGGAAAGATATGAAATGGGGTATCGAGGCCCAACTACCCAAAAATCCTTTTGTCAGTACAATGCTCGTTGAACTTATCTCCACTAAAGACCAAACAAGTGCAGTCTATCATGATGCCACAGAGGAATTGCCTATTCAGATAAGCGGACGTGACAACTACTATAACCATCAGGTTTATGGTGCTTGGCAACACTGGGGCATGACAATGGGAAATCCTTTGCTAATATCGCCTATATACAATGAAGGACATCAGATTTCCGCATTTCATAGTCGCATCACGGCCACTCATCTCGGTATTGCAGGCAATCCGTGTTCTTCGATTCACTATCGACTACTATATACTCATATGCGTTCATGGGGAACCTACGACGATCCACTCATTGATACCCGACACAATGATTTTCTGTTGGCAGAAATGACAGTCAAGCCACATCAGTTGAAAGGATGGTCAATCACAGGAGCCTTCGGATTGAATCGTGGAGATTTACTCAAGAAATCTACAGGAGGGTCATTATCAATCAGAAAGGAGGGTATCATCAAATGAAACCAATAGCATATTGTTTACAGTTCATGGTTCTTGCTATGTTCATCATGTTCACTTCATGTGACAAGACAGACGAGAATGGAGATTTTGACGGCAATTGGCAGATGATAGAATGGCGGGATAATGCAACAAATCATATTCTTGCAACACGGTACACACAGCGCATCTTCTATGCTGTCAAATTGAATATCTTGCAGATGCGTGAGTATGGCAAACCATATGACACTTGGCATTTATCATATTTTCATTGCAAGAACGATTCGTTATATATAGATAAAGTATTCCATCGTCCGTTTGATCGTGAAGAAACAGTTGATTCCCTTGCCGTTTATGGTTGTGCACCCGAAGGACGATATGCATTTATCATACTAACAAAAGATGACATGATTCTCCGTAACTCACTATACACCCTAACATTCAGGAAATATTAAGGCAAACTACAAAAACAAAAGGAGCGATGACGCTCCTTTTGTTTTCTTTCTAAGCTGATATGACCTATAACCAGTCTGCTTAGAAAGTGAGAGTAATTGTTTGCTCTTCTTGTGCAGTTAATGTGACTGTTTGCGTTAGTGTATATACTCCACCCTTCTGTGCACTATAGTAACGTAATTGTAGAGTTTCGTTTTCGGCCGTACGGAATACAGTAAACGGCTTGCCCACAGTTCCTACACCGCGGCACTCGTTGCCCACGAAGACAGCTACACAGTCGCCGTCGGCTGCTGTGAAAGGAGCTTTTGCAGGTAGATTGACTGTCAGTGTATTTTGCACAGGATACTTTGGGCATCCCTTGAGCAGTGACGGAACAAAGCCTTCATCGAAGCCATAAGTAATCTCTGTAGCGAAGGACTGATAGCCTTCTAAAGAGAAAATCTGATTTAGGGCAGCACAATAGTAGCATAGTGAGAAAAGAACATTGCGATCGTTGCTGTTACCACGAATTTTCAACACAAAGGAGATATTATTGTTTTCGTCAACATTGCGAACGGCAGGTACTGCTCGGCATTCACCATTAATTAGTACTGTCATTAGGTCTGCATCTGTAGAGTAAGGCACTAAGGCGTCCTCCAGTTGCACCATGATAAACATCGAGCTCTCGTATTTCGTCGGATCCGGTGCCAACCATGATGGTGAAGAATTATTACCCTTAAAATCTACACTCCATTTAGGGAGGGCTACGTTAACAAACGTGTAAGCTCTCGACTGTTCATCGTCATCTGATGAGCAGCCCATAAATGTTAGGGCTGCTATCAGTACTATGATCTTGTCTATTTTCATACTCATAATGATTTACTTGATTATTTGTTTCTTTCCATTATAGATATAAATGCCACGCTGAGTAGGTCGTCCAATGAGCTTGATACCTTGTACGCTGTACCATCCATTATCAATTGTGGTTTTTGAATGCTGTAATGCAGTAAAATCAATCATCGTTGGCACTCGAAGTGAACCTCTAATAGCATCAGGCTGATAATTCATCATTTCGCCAGAAATAGCTATGATATTACCTTCGCGTTCTATCGTGAAGGACATCGGATTCTCCTGATCGCCATTGATGCTTAGGAAAAAGACCGGTGAGTTTTGAGAGTTAATAGTCGAGAATTCTGCTTCTCCTACCATATCTTCTCCAATATAGGCAACTAACCTGTCACCTTCTTCTACATTAACGCCAACAGGTTGAGCCACAATTGTCATTGTGGTACGATGGTCGATGCTACGTCGAGGTGAATTTGTATCAAGATCAATAAATGTTGCACCTGGCTCATAGAAAGGATATCTGAACGTCACTGCACCTTCTTTCTGACGATAAAGCATATATCCTTCACCTGGTTTCATATACTTCAAAGAACCAATCCAAGAAGTAGCACCATCACTACCCTCATAGAACTGCGCAAAGGCATTTTGGCTTTTGATAATATCACCATCTTGAGCATAGCTCCAATACTCTGCCAATGCCGTAGCTACTGGCAGGTTCACCAATGGCGTATAGCCAATACTGTTCCATCCTTGCTTCACACTGATAAGACGGTCTTCTGGTTTTTTAAGACATGTGCCATCAATTTCAAAGCTAATGTCATTTTTTGTCTTTACGCGATAACTCAGTGCTGTTGACAGACTTACGTTATTGATATCTGTTTTGCGATTACTCATCCACTGTCCATTCTTATATGCCAATGTGAGGTCTTGCGAGTCTTCTGTCACAATATCACCATCTTCCCATTTAAACATATTGAGCAATGTAGATATCTTCTCGAACGCAGAATTTTTAATATTGAACGATATCCAGTTCCATCCAGACACAAGATCAAAATGCTGAATATACATGTCGCTAGCTATCATCTTCAATGGATCTTTTAATGTTCCTGCTATGGTTTGTTCGCCAAATACTATTTCCTCCGTAGTTGTCAACAGCATTGTTTTGCCAGTTTCATAGTGCCAGAGGCGGAAATCGATCGGTATTGCCTTATTGGTGTTGTTATATACTGTCAGGAACACCATACTAAGTCCAGTAGATGAATCATACTCAACGTTAGCACGTCCCAAACAACGGCCATCTGCATCGAAAGCTGCAACGATGTCTCGTGGGTTAGTGACAATGGCATCACCGATGCTCACCTGACCTATTATATTCATCGAGTAGCGTTTCAGAGACAAATCCACATACCATTCCGGTTCATCGTCTTCTACTGTTATTTCCAAATTCATTGGTTCTGATAGTCCATTTTCATCCGTCAGGTATATGACTTCATCGTAAACACCTACATTCAAATCATCACTAATATAGAAGAACAACTCTTGTGTGCTCTGAGGATCTACTACATTACTCTCTGCATCAACCTTCAACCAACGTGGCAAGCCCTCAATGGTATAAGTATGTTCTGCACCACTAGTATTTACGATATGTGTCAAGATATAGCTTATACGTCCATAGAATGCTTTTTCACTATGAAAACTGTTTTTCCATCGTAGTGGGTTACGATGCACATAGAACGACTCTGTAACAGGCGAAGCCATGTAATTACCGTTCTTGTCAGGAATATCCGTCACTGTGACATACACTGTACGTTTGTTGATTTTCTTATCTAGCTCATCGATGTTCACCAATAATTGGTTATTCCTACCCACAAAACTGAAGTTCAGGTTCTTCAGTTCCTGATAAGGCTGTACCGGTGCACCCACCGTCTGGTCGATGTGATTCATAACTTCACTAACAGGGGTAACGAACACACTGTCATTCGAAACATGCTCAATACCGTCTTCATCAATTGTGATGACCTGATTCAAAGCGTATGGGAATAGCAACAATTCGTTCTGCTTTGTTCGCTCCTGACGGTTGAAGCCTAGATAAATGATAAGTCCTGTCTCACTGCCTCGTGGGCTCTTCTTCGAGTAACGCTTAATGAGTGTCGTAGGCAGGGCCTGCTTGAAAAGGCACAATTCATCGATGTTTCCAGTTAAAGCATGATCGTAGTGTTTCTGTTCAGGGGTCTTGCCTTCCTCCTGCCAAACCATGTTGCCTAAGAAGAAATTATTACCCGTCATGCCACCTAGCTTATCTGTCATGAACGAAGCCTTGAGCACGTTGTCCACATAGATATTGCAAACCTGACGTGAGCGGTTCACAGTCATAGCGTAGTGGTGCCAGGTATCGTCACTATAGTTGTCACCCAACTTATATTCCTCACCGTTCGAGCGATACTTCAGTGTCTCATCCTCGAAACCGATGAAGAAACGTTCAGTAGCATTTACGTCAGTAGCCATACCTGAACCGTTGCTCAAAAGAGCACCCCGGCCGTTGCGGTCGGTTTTAAACCAGAACATCAGAGTGTAGTCTTGCTCGCTGGTACGAGCCATGAAATCGGTCTGAAGTTGTAAGCCCTTCACACTGCGGTTCTCTGCCTTGTCGAGATGCAGCGACATACCACGTGGAAGTGCCCATGTTGCACCTGTCAACATCAGGTCTGCACCACCTATACCCCGATCAACAACAATCATGCCTTCGCCATCGTTCATCGGATAATAGTCAGTGAGACCCATCTCAAAACCAGAAAGCAGTCGCCTGCCATATGTGTTAAGCAATGTTTTATCCAAAACGCGATTCCACACGCGACCTTCTAACATACGTCCCTTGTAATAATTGCGTTTGCTGATATCGCTTTGGTTCGTAGAACCGAAAATCAATGGACCATATCCACTATAGGTGATGTCGTCCATACTACCAATAAGCGAGTCGTTATATAGGTATAACTTCTTGTTCTCATTATCAAGCACCAATACCACCTGATTGAAATAATCGAAGTCTATCGTTTTGTCGCTCACCAGCGATTTATCGTTCACTACAGCCTTCAGTTTTTTGTCTTTCGTTACCCAAAGTTGTAGGCTATGGCCATCGGTACCATGGCTGAAAATAGGCATGTCCTGACCAGTCTTATCGGGCTTCACCATCACGTCAATGCTGACGTTCTTGTCTGTGAAATTACGGCGCGCTTGTGATGCTGCGAAGCCACTACCGCCAAACAACAAAGACGGTTCTTCTTGGATAGACGTCTCGTTTGTCTCGCCCACCACCTCAAAGTTAGTAATATGGCTCAGGTAGTTGTGTTCTATCTCCTCCGAGAAGTTGAAGATAATGTTGTCACCTGGACCTAGAATGCCGTCCTTCGGTTCTGATGTGCCAAAGAGTTGCGGACGACGGGTATCTTTCACACCCGTGAGCACCGCAGACGAGTTGGTAACGAAATCATTACCATTGCGACAGAACAGCACGGCCCTAAGGTCATAGCTTTTCTCCATCTCCTTGCCGTCTCCATAGAAGCGTGTATTGATATAGCCGTTCTCTGGTATCATCTCCTTCGTACCGCTTGCAGCATTATAGAGATCCTTGTCCTTATAGAATCCGCATAGGTTAGTCCAGTAGTCATCGCCACGCGTAGACTCCTTGTATTGGAACTCAATGTGGTCGAAGTTGTGCTGGTTCTTGTTGAAGTTGCTGATAATTACAGGCATGTACCAGCCGCGAATAGAGTCGTAAGGAGCATCGGTATTCATAATCCACTTGTCGCCAGGCGATGAAATCGCTATCGACCCAGCCTCTCGCAGGAAATGAACTGAGAATGATACCTCGGCATACGTTTCAATGTCGCCCATCGAGAGAAGGCCGAGTGTCAGGTCTTCATAGTCGAAGTCTTCTGTTGCAGACACCTCAATGGTCTTCTCTGTCACCTCGCCCGGTACTACCCTTACAGTCATACCAGCTGTTGTCAGTGGCATACCGTCACACATCACTTTGGCACCCTTCGGGTTCGTCTTGTCGTCCAAGTAGAAGGTCCAATATACCAGCATGCCTCCGATAGCCTCTGGCTGCTCGCTATCGTTTGCTAAATAGACTTTGAAGCGTGCAGGCTCGTCTATAGGTACACCGCTAATGCTCTGCTTGTCCATCTTGATGACAGGGTTCTCGATTTTCTTCGTACGTTCATCGAGTATAGAACCCGTACTGTAGAAGATTGACTTACGTTCAGGCTCCCATGGCTGAACAGTGGCACCGCCACGGGTGCGGTAGATGAAGCCGCGAGGCTGTATCATATCGCGGACAATGTTGCGTGAGCCGACATTGCGGTCGATGAAGTATTCCATGTAATCGACATTGTTCAGGAAGTTCTCCTCCACGAAGACATCAAGCTTTCCGTTTGTAAGTGTTGTCTCTTCACGTGAATCAATCATAGTTGAGTAATAGACATCAACATCCAGATGACTCTTCTTGTCCATCTTGATATCAAAGCTCTCCTTACGGCTGTATTTGGTCGTTTCGTTGCTCTTCGGAGTCACACCGAAAGCTGCCACAGGAGTGAGTCCAAAGTTCCATTTCAAGCCGACAAAACTGATGTCGTATTGAGCAAGCGGGTTGGTATTATTTTTACTTATTTCGTCTACTCTTGTTTTGTTTACCGTCTTTGTGGCAAACAATCCTGCAAGAAACTTGCCTGCTGTGTTGCCAAGAACAGTCATGATTTCAGCAAAAGCAAACCGCGTACGTTCGATGTCACCATAGGCGTCAGAATTAGGGTCGGGGTTCGCAAAGTAGTTATGTGTGAAATCTGTGGCAAACCAGTTATAGGATGTGGTGTTGGAGTATTCCGTCGAGAAATCCTCACTATAGCTCACAGAGCCACCGCCGTCGATGTCGAAGTTCTTCATCTTCTTGGTAACAGACAGTTTTTCCTTCTCGTTACGGGCTACCATGTTTGCCCAAGTATATATCGTCTCACAGTAGTCCTTCACCTTATCCTCCTCCTGTCCTTTATAACCGTTAGGCAGTACAATGAGATAGTTGATACCTTCCTGAGGTTTCTTGATGGTTGTGTTATACACCCAACTCCAGCTTTCATCGCCCATTTTGACTTCCTTGGCAGTATTCATCATACCAAACCTATCGTCATCGGACTCTCGTAGCGACCAATATACTGGTTCCTGCGTAGCATTGGCCAGTTGCTTGGCTTCAGTCTCAGAACCAGTAAACATCAGTTCGCGACATTGCTTAACCAACAAAGGTATGAGCTGTTTCACAATATACTGTTGCGAATGAACGAAGGTAGAGGTCACCTCTTGTCCGCAGCCGATTACCTCAGTACGTACCAGATGGTAGAGAGAATCTTTCTCGTCACGTCCTTGAGCTATCTCTATCATACGTCCTGCTGCTCTGGCTCCTTCGTTGACACGGAATACAGAGTCATTCACTGCCTGAACAGCTATCGCCGGGCGAACGAACATATTGGTCTCCATTCCCATATATACGTCAGCATCGGCACCCACCATCGTTGCAGCTCCTGAGGTCGTAATATCTTCGTTGGCTGTCATCGTGTAGGCAAAGGCACGTTGGCCAGATCCTGAGAACACGAGATCGACGCTGGTGTTGAACACGCCTGAGGCAGTTCCTACCTGACCATAGTTGGCACCGCCACCCATACCTGCCCAGATACCTGTATAGAAGTTCTGTCCCTGTCCGGCACTGATGTTAAAGCTGAGACCGCCCTTCCATGCCATATCCATCTGGTAAGCGAGCTTCAGCGTAGAACCTTTGCTCAACTTTGCCGTAGATCCACCACCTGGTGGGTCACGTAGGATATCGACGAGTACAGGTCGCTTGATGGACAAGATGTCCTTTGCGCCCTGTTTAGCATACTGACTGAAGACATATCCCTTCAGCGGTTCACCTTCTGTCGTCACACCGTCGCGCTCCATCGAGAAGGTTACGGTGTAGAGTGCATCCTTACCTACCTGGAGGTATGGCAACTGAGCTGCCCGCAAGGTATATATACGTTCACCGTTATCATCGAGTGTAAGAGTATCGCGTTGTGTACCACTCATGAATCCGTTACGGATTGTTACAAAACCACCTTTGAGCTTCACCACATCCACGGTGTCGCTTTCTGTATTATTGTTATAATAGTAGCGTTCTACAGCCGAGAGCTTGATGTTATAGCCGCGGTCAGTACTGAACACAGGATAATCGAAGGTATACTTAGTCGTCACGGTTTCCTTCTTCGTCTTCGGATTTACCGTCGTCACAGGGAATGCAACAGGAATCTGCTTCCTCTCGCCCGACAATGTACGCAAAGAGTATGCCTTCTCGCCAAAATAGTCGTACTTGTCGTAAACAACTTGCTTACGTTCGAGGAGAACCGGAGAACGATAGATGCGGTTGTAGATAGCATTATAAGTCACATCCACGCTGGTCACTGTCTTGTTATCGGCAGTCAGCCATTCGCCAATATAGTGGTCAGTATGTGGCTTAATAGAGTCAGTCAGATCGATTACATCACCCGTTTGCCCATCTTGGAATAGGGTTGCATAGCCTTGTGCCGTAATCTGCTGTATCTTCCACTTCACAGGTGGTAGCGTCACCATGTATTCGCCGGTATGAATGTCAGGGGTGATCTCCATGCGGTACGGCGTAGTGTGAACACGTGTCTGATAAGTATACTTCTTATCGTGAGCCTTATGTACATAGACCGTATCGCGCTCCTTCTTGGTGCGATCGGTCACATCGAATACCAGTCGTGAAGTATTGTCGCCTTCCAGTACGAGTACCATCTTCAAGTCGTTACCCAGGTTGTTCTTCGATAGCGAGTTGCCTAATGGCAGGTTGCCTTGATCCTTACCACCGGCTACACGGCCGATGAGTGTCACGTTAGTCTGGTCGTAGAAATAGACGTCTGCCCTGTCGGTACTCAAGAATACATTGTTTTCCTTACCGCTCATATAGTAACCATCCTGCCAGAATACGTGGCCGTCTTTAAAGGCCTGTATAGTGTGTTTCATGCCTGGCAGCACTCGGAAGGAGAAGGCTCCCTCGAAGTTGGTGAGTACCTTGCCCGAGGCAGTCATTACTTCCTGACCGTCCACCTTGAAGCCTACGTTCTGAACAGGGATGCTGGTACCATCGTACATCACATAACCTGAGAACTTCACGCTGCTGGTGATGGTAAAGTTCTTGTCCGTAAAGTGGTTTGTCCGGTCGTCAAACTCAACAGAGCGTGTTTCGCTGCCTGTCTGGTTGGTTGTGATATTGTAACCACCTGTAGTGACTTTCCAGTAAGGAAGTCCTTCAATGCGGTAATAGCCTCTCTCGTCGGTAGTGGCACTGCCGCCTGAGGTAGCAGAGGTCTTTTGAGAAGGTACGGCTGTGACGCGTACACCTGGAACACCTGTTCCGTCAGAGAAACGTACGTAACCCTCTACAAGTCCTGTCTGAACACAATGACCTGAAACCCACTTGGTATCTTCATAATGCAGACCCTCGCAGTTGTTCACGCCGCGCACCTTATACTCATATTTATAGATAGGCGATGCGGTCATGTCTTCATACTCCATATCCGACAACTGGGTAACAAGACAAACGGAGTCTTTCTTATTCTCCGTGCGACGCCATACCTCAAAATAATCCACGGCTTCCTCACCCTCTAGTTTCCACTCCAGCAATACGGAACTTTGCAGCGTCCTTGTCTTAAGCGATGTCTTGTCAACGTGACCCAGATTCTCATAATAGAACTTGTCGGCTGGTAGCGTCACTTGAGTCACACTACCCGACACAAGGGTTGAGAACGATTTTTGCTCAAAAGCCGGCAGATTGTCGTTCCAACACCAGTTCTTGGGGAAGTCCTCCGACTTTGTTCCCTGTGGGGTACCAAACGCATCATGATAGGTACAGTCCTCTATGACGCCCCACAACACGTCGCCGTTACGACTGCGCATGAAAGTAGAAGAACCGTCGGGAGAGAAAGTACTACTAAAGATGTAACAATATGTATTAGAGATCTTGACGAAGCAGGTATCCTCGCGCCAACCTAAGATACCTCCGCAATTATTGGTATCATAAGCGCTCATCTGAGAACCCGCGCGAAGACAGTTACTGATGTGCAGGTTACCACGGGTGATTCCCACAAGACCACCATGGGTACCATCGCCGTATATATCACTCTCAAGGGTTACGGAACTATAGCAATTCTCAATGAATGCGGTACCTTCGTGTACGAATCCGACCACTCCACCGGCAAATTTCCTGTTGGTCCTTATGTCGCCCGACACCATCAGGTTGGTAATGACAGCACCATCACCTATATGGCGGAATAAACCGGCGTAATCGGACCTTAACTGATATTGGAGGTAGACATTATACCCGTTACCGTTGAAGTTGCCGGTATAGGCACTCTTTTCTTCTGCCGATATTGTATATCCACCTACCTCAAGGCTGTGTGTTAGGATGGCATTCAAGTCTGTTTCGCCATTATTCAACACACGGTTCATGAAATTCATGAATTCTGATTGGTTAGCAATCGTAACGAAGATGTCTCCTTCACCCTTACCTATGGGCGACTTGCTTCCGTCAACGATAAAACGCATATCGTAGGTGACGCACGAGCGAGGAAGTGTCAGTTCTAATTCACGCGCTCTGTACTGTTCTTCGGTCAGCACATTCACAAGGCTGTCGACCAGAGTTCCTGCTTTGTTGAACATCTTTGTCACCACCTTTATCTCGGCACGGTCGTCCCACACGTAGTTGTGCGAGGCGTCGTTATCCTTCCAGTTCCACGTTGCTTTCACCTTGCGCTCTTCGAAGTTGCTCCAAGCCGCTGAGACACTCTTCGGTTCCAAGAGCACCAGCGTAGCGAACTGAGGCTGCACATAAGCCACGGTCGGGTTCTTTTCCATGCCCCACAGGTCCTGCGTTGAAGCACGTAACACACGGTAGCGAACCAATGGAATACCCAAATTCTTGTCAATATGTTCAGCCTGAAGTGACGATATGAGTGTAGAGTCGCGGTATAGATAATCCTCTATTTTGCTGTCGTACATGATATCCGATTCCAGATCTTCAAAATCATCCATTTTGCCTGTCAACGAGCGCTGCACTAAGAATACGTCACCGTCGAGTATGTCCTCCACATCGCGGTTGAGGGCTTTCCACCGCAACTTCACGCCTCCCACACTGTCAACATCTGCCTTCAGCATACGTGGGTTGTGTATCATCGGCATTTTGGCAATCGTCGTCGTGATGGAGCCGACCACTAATTTAGCCGTGAGAGTTAGGTTTGTAATCTTCTCCGTAGCAGGCAGGCATAGGAAGCAGAAATAAGCATCCTTATCCAATGTGATGCGAGACAACGTATGCATGTTACCATCAGCATCAGTATATGATGCATCTATATATTTCATAGCACTGGTACAAGTAATTGGAATGCGTATCGTACCTTTGTCACCCTCCTCTGTGCCTGGCACAGCATCGTAGGTTTCTATAGTGATATCTTCCAGGTTCGGGGAAAAACTCATCACGGGAATAGCCTTGCCGTCAACCACATGCCAGTTACGGCTGCCTAATAAATTTACCATATCGGCAGCAGTCCTCGAACCAACCACATTGCCATTCACCTCGCTCCAGTTGTGGTAACTCCAGTTATTGGAACCTGCACTGTAGGGAGTGCTTTTGTTGTAGTTCATACCTGCATGTCGGATGTTGGTGTAGGTACCATTCTCTAAACAATGGGTTACCACGTTCGAAGTGCCACCTTCTTCCCATCCAATAAAAGAGCCACCGTGAGAATCACTTCCACCTTTCGCACTGACGAGCGTTCCGTCAAAGTAGCAGTTATCGATGATGTGCTTAGCCGTATGACCATGCCCTATGAAACCGCCGACATGAGTGCTGCCACAGTTAACGGTGACCGACACCCAACAGTTGTTGATATAGTTCGTACCATCAGAACTACCGATCATGCCCGATGAGTGCAACTCACCACTGACAGAACCCGTCACATGCAGGTTCTTAACAGTCACATCCTTCACATACATGAACGGAGCACAATAAGTGTCCTTGGTATCGATTCTCACGTTCAGCGTATAGCCGTTTCCGTTGAAAGTACCATTGTATGGGGCATCCGAACTTGTAGCAACACTTTTCGTTACCGTGATGTCATTATCCATGATGGCATTCACCTCCTTTGTACCTTTGGCATTCTTAATCAATGTATTGAATGAATTCCAGTCGTTTTCATTGCGCAGCACATAGTACGATGCATCGTCAATCATAATCGTCTCTAGCTCATCATCAGCCCATGCCACAGCAGGCATGAGCATCATCAGCAGGAGGAGCAGAAACATTCCTCTTAACAGGCCCCATACATCCTGTGCGCAGCCAGTATGTAAACAGTTTGTTTTGATTTGTTTCATGATGATATTTAGTTAGTTATTTTTGATATCAATTAATTTGGCTTTAGCGTAAGCACATACTTTACTTGCAAAGTTAAACATTTTTTTAAACACAACAACTATTTTAACTATTATTTAACATAAAAACAACCGTGTTTATACTACTATCATCCATTTTTTATATTTGGTCGCCTGTTGCTTTTCTTAAAATGAATTATCCAAAGTTTTTGTGGTAGCATAAAAAATCTTTACGAATTATTTGGAAACGGCGAATCTTTTTTGTATCTTTGTGGTGAAATTACGCATACTATTCCCATTCCACGATTATATGTTCGAGGGTAGACGGCTAAAGGCAGACGATCATCCGCCTTTAGCCGTCCGATTGGATGGCTTTAGTCATCCGACCGGATGACTATAGGCGATTTCCCTTTTCAGCCGGCTCATCTTCCCGATTGAGTCGGCTGCTTTTCCCTTTTGAATTAGCTGCCCGTCTTTTGCCATTTAGACAAAGGACTTCAAACAACTAAAGTCTTAACCATTAATCTTTTTCAACTTTTAGCGGATACCAATAATAAATTACAGCTCCCCTATCCGTTTGGAGAACTGTAATTAAACCAATCACTCAAGGTATAATAAAAGTATGGAAAGAGATGATATCTACTACTTTACCTTGAACTTATATATGCAAGTATGATGATAGGTCTCACCTGGGTTGAGTCGTGTCGTTGGAAACTCTGGATGATTAGGCGAGTCGGGATATTTTTGAGACTCAAGAGCAATGGCGGTACGGGCTCCCGTATAGACTTGAAGACCTGGCTGGTCGTTCCAGACTTCCATCACACGACCCGAAGTGGGGCTATATAGTTCTGCCACCTTCTCCACTTTCTTCGCATCCTTATGAGTAAGACAGAAATTGTTGTCGTAGTTGCGAACCTTTCCTTCAGGAATCTCAACACGTTGACCGAAACCGAAGCCGAATCCTTGCATTGCTACTTGACGGTCGCCTAACTTGACAGCCTTATTGAAGTCGTATGCAGTACCTGCAACGGGTGTCAACTTGCCAGTTGGGATGCCCATGCGATCGGTTTCTGTAATGTTATCGGCATAGACGGTGAGCATGTGGTCGAGGATATCACCATTGCCCACACCTTTCAAATTGAAATAGGAGTGGTTCGACAGATTCACAACAGTAGCCTTATCGGTCTCAGCCTTGTAAGCAATGGAGAGGCCGTTGTCCTTGGTGATAGAATAAGTAAGCGTGGTAATCAGCGTGCCGGGGAAGCCATCAAGTCCATCAGGCAACACACACATCATAACAAGTTCATTCTTGTCTGCCTTCACCACTTCCCACACAGTATGGTCGAAGCCCTGATTACCGCCGTGCAGGATATGTTGTCCGCTATTCTTAGTCACCTGATACTCCTTGCCGTCGAGTGAGAACGTAGCGTTTGCGATGCGGTTGGCAAAACGTCCGAGCGCCGGACCTACCATGCCAAGATTGTAGCGTGGATACTGGTGGATGTTAGGATAGTTAGTGACGAGGTTTGCATAATTTCCCTCCTTGTCGGGAGCGAAGAGCGAAACGATGAAACCTCCGTAGTTGGTAATCTGAGCAGCTACTGTGCCATTTGAGATTGTGTAAAGTGCCACTTTCTTACCGTCCATAATCGTGTCATATGGAGCGGTATCAAGAAGTGGAATTTGTTTTTGTGCCGACACCATTATGGCGACAGTCACAAGGATTGCTGATATCACAATTCGTTTCATGAGATTTGTAGGTATTAATTATTACACTTTTTGTTATTAATCATTTTTGCATCACTCCTCAATTTGCTTTATCAAATCATCGCAAGTCTTCAGCACCTTCCGATTCATCATGTGCCCCCAGATGCCACCGATAATGCCTCCGATAGCACAAGCAATGAGCAGTCCAATCAGATACTCTTTGTCTTGGTTCAACGACATCAGTTCATAGCTAAACCACGCAAGCCATAAAATAATCACGGGATAGCCGATGCGCTGCCATTGGATATATTGTACCTTCAGCTTCTTAGCATTCTTCGCCACATCCAATAGGTTTCCGTCCATGATATCCTTCTCGTCCATCTTGGCATGAATAATCCACGTGGCTACGACAGATACCACCATCAGTATCGAAGTACCGACGAGGAAGCGCAGAGGCAAACCAATTTGATACCAACTCACATTTCCGAATGTAAGCGCAAAGAGAGCAGCAAACAGCGAAATCCATTTGTAGCGGTTGATGGTCGACATCTTGCCGGTCATCGTCTGTTTCAGCAGGTTATCCGTCAGGATTTCCTCTCTGTTGAGTTTCTCCTTCAGCAATGCCATCTGGGCACGCATCTCTTCCAATTCGTTTGTTTCGTCCATACGTTCCATATCAATGTAGTATTATGTTTAATCATTTCATAGCTTTGAGCTGTTCACGGATTCTAACGAGTTTCACCGACACATTCTTTGTCGAGATACCTACGATCTCTCCAATCTCATCGTAGCTGAGGTTGTCTAGCCACAGAAGTACGATGGCACGGTCGATAACACCCAACTTACTGATGCGGCCGTAGAGCTGACGGATTTGCTTCGTGTCCTGATCAGTATCCTCATACAGATTCGAGCCGACCGACAGGTCAACCTTCTTACCCATCTTCTTCTTTTTTCGGTCGGCCGAGATGCAAGTATTCAAGCTCACCTTGTAAATCCATGAGTTGAGACTGCTCTCCCCACGGAACTTCTCATACCCTTTCCACAGGTTAATAAGAACCTCCTGGAAGAGATCGCTTACCTCGTCCTCATCCTTCGAAAACATGTAACACACCGTATAAATTGTGTTTTTATGCTTCCGCACGATACTTGCAAATTCTCTCTCGCTCGCTTCCATCTCTGGCTGATGATTAATTGGTTTCGTTTGTAATTACATCTATATGACGCAATCACAGTGGAATAACTACATTTTCTTGTAACTTTTTTGAATTGATTTGATTTACACGTGCAAAGTTAGGGAAATTTGCGAAATAATTATACATTATGAATTATGAATTATAAAAAATTTCGTATCTTTGCGTACAATTTAAGCATATTTACTCTATTATGAAGCAATTTATCATATCAGCAGCGTTGGTTCTCTGTACGATGAGCCTTACCGCACAAGACAAGCAACTCACTCTTGACGATGCAATGAACAGCGGACGCATTATCCGCACACGTTATCCCAATATAGACCTCGAGGCACTCGACCAAGACACTGCAATGCCTTACGAAGATGCCAACACGAAAGAGACTGCCGACACGAGCAAAGGAACTTATTCTCTCCTTTTCACCAATACACGCCGAGTATGGCGCTATGCAACACGAGGCGACTACTACCTCACCAACACAAAGTCCGGCGAACGACGTCAGTTGGGAATCGGGTTGCCTGAATCCTCGCTTATGTTTGCAAAGATTTCGCCCGATGGCAAGCACGTAGCTTACGTTTCAAAAAACAACATCTATATTGAGGACTGTAACATGCAGACACCCAATCGCCGACAATTGACCACAGACGGAAACGATACCATCGTCAACGGCACCTTCGACTGGGTATACGAGGAGGAATTCGACTGTCGTGACGGCTTCCGCTGGAGTGGAGACAGCCGTTACATAGCCTTCTGGCGCAGCAATACCAGCGGTACGGGATGGTTTGACATCATCAACAACGTGGACGACATCTACCCCACCATCCAGCGATTCCCCTACCCCAAGGCAGGCACCCAGAACTCAGCAGTTAAGATTGGATTCATTGACCTTCAAACGAGCCAGACATCCTGGTTGCCTATCCCTGGTGATGAGCGTGAGAACTACCTGCCACGAATGGAGTTCGTACCAGGCACTAATACTCTGATGATTCAGCAGATGAACCGTCCTCAAAATAATAATAAGGTATGGACTTGCGAGCTGAAGGAGGGCAAGGCCAGTACACTAAGCATCCTCTGCACCGACACCGACGAAGCTTGGGTTGAGACCAACGACAACATTCACTGGCTCCCAGGTAACAAGTTCTTCATTTTCACTTCTGAACGCGACGGATGGCGTCACCTTTGGCGCGTATCGGCAGATGGTAAGAAATGGACTTGCATCACAAACGGAAACTTCGATGTCATCAACGAAGTGGAATATGATGAAAAACGAGGCTACATATACTTTACATCTGCCGATCCCGACATGGCAGGTGACCGCATCTTGATGCGTACCAGTGTGATGGGTAACGGAAAAGTAGATAACATCACTGCCATGTGTCATCCTACACTTGAATCCGGGCAATATTCCTATTCGTTCTCACCCAATCTCGACTTTGCCCTCGAGACCTATTCAAATGCAAACCGCATACCCATATACTCACTGATTCGCATGGATAAGAAAGGACGCTGGACATTCGACAAAGTTCTGGAGGAAAACAAGGAGGCACAGCAGGCATGGGATGCCTATGGGCTGAAGAAAGAGATGGTGAAATGCAAGAGCGGCGACCTCGAACTCGATGCTTGGATCATCAAACCTGCAAACTTTGACCCTACAAAGAAATATCCTGTTATTGACTATGTGTATGGTGAACCCGCTTCGGCAACTGTTCAAAACCGTTGGGAACGCAGTCTTTTCTGGCACTATCTGGCAAGTCTCGGCTACGTGGTTGTCAGCATCGAGAACCGCGGTGCAGCTGCTCCTCGTGGGCGTGAATGGCGCAAATGTATCTATGGAGAAGTGGGTGTGGCTGCCAGCGAAGATCAGGCTCGCGGCATTATGGATCTCTGCCGTCAGTTCCCATGGATGGATTCCTCCCGTCTGGGCATGACCGGATGGAGCGGTGGCGGTGCACAGACGCTTAACAGTATGTTCCGCTACCCCGATGTTTTCAAGACTGGTGTCGCCATCGCCTTTGTCAGTGACCAACGCCTTTACGACACCATCTATCAGGAACGCTACATGAACACGCCACAGAACAATCCCGACGGCTATTTCCGCGGAAGCCCCATCAGCTATGCAGCAGGACTGAAGGGAAACCTCCTATTGATGCACGGCACAGGTGACGATAATGTCCACTATCAGAATACAGAGAAACTCGTCAACGAACTCGTCCGTAACGGCAAGACTTTCTACCAAGTGAGCTACCCGATGCGAACCCACGGCATCAGCGAAGGACCCGGCACCAGCCAACACCTGCGCCGCACCCTCATTGATTTCTTCCAGAAAAATCTGTAAAACAATATACTATTTATAATGCATAATTTATAATACGAGAAAGCTGACATGAAGAAGAAAAACTATATGTCGCTTTGGGCATTATCGATAGGGTTATGGCTCTTAATCGCGCCGCTGAGAGGCTACAGCTTCTTGCCTAACGAATGGATTGATTGCTTACAGTTTGCAGAAATCATCCATAGCATCGCGTTTGCCATCCTGACTTGGTGGGCGCTGAAGAAATATGCACCAAAAGCAGGCTTATGGCGCATCTTGCTTCCATTTTTAGCACCATGGTTGTTTGAACTCGCTTTACACTTCATCTTGAGCGGTGCATTATTCTCCCTGCCTATTACCCTTATTCCGCTTTGGGCAGTCATTACTGTAACCCTATTCTACCACTATCGCAAAATCTGGCTCCTATTACTCTGCTCCGCTTTGTGGCTGTTGGGTGTGACGGAAGGACACAAGCAATGGATGGAATGGTTTACATTTGGCAACATGCCAACTACTACAGTCAACCTCGCTGACTGTGAGGTGACAGACAGCACACACACCTTCAAGCTCTCAGAGATTGATGCTGACTACCTTATGCTCGATGTATGGTACAGCCAATGTGGCGTATGTTACAGAGAAATGCCCAAGGTCGAGGAGCTTCGCAATGAATATAAAGCAAACAAAAACGTGGAAGTAATATCCCTATTTGCGATGCTGATAAAAGGTGAAACTGCTGCCGACGGCTACCGCATCATGCAAGACCAAGGTTTAGACATTCCTGTTTACTGCATTAACGAAGACAGCCCTATCCTAAAAGAATGTGTCATAACCACTTATCCTCGCGTGCTGATTCTCGACAAAAATCGAAACGTCATCTTCAACGGAAGCCTTGAGTTTGCTAAGCGAAAGCTGTCAAAGCTAATTTCATAACTTTACTATATAGAAATTTTGTCGGAGTGCACCCTAACAATTGTTGGAGTACAGGGAAAAAAGTGTTTGAGTGTAGTGTTGCAATTTCTACCCTTAATGCAAAATAAAAGTTTACTACAAGGAATATAGTATCTCTTTCTATATATAAATAAGGTGTTATGCACGTGTATGAATTATTTGGGCACTAATTTAGAAATATAGACAACAAATCTCAATTATTTGTCGTTATTTTGCAAACTTCACTTTGCAAATTCAACTATTTGTTGTACCTTTGCAGCATAAAACGCTGCGAAACTGCTGCTGCTCGGCAATTCAAGCAAGCTTGATTGCTCTCGCTTAACCGCAGTTTTGTCACAAGAATCTCGGATTCTACATGAAAATATAATTTATTTAATCCAGAAAAAAGAAATTAATATGGAGTCGTTTTTCCGCACGCACAAGTATTTAGTAGATCACCTAGATGCTCCTGTTCGTCGTGACTTGATGGATGAGATTGACTGGAAGAAGCGCATGATCGGAATCAAGGGAGCTCGAGGTGTTGGTAAGACAACCTTCTTACTTCAGTATGCGAAAGAGCATTATTCGTCGGACGACCATCAGTGTCTGTACATCAACACCAACAACTTCTACGTACAGAACATTGGCATTTCAGCATTTGCCGGCGAGTTTTATCACAATGGGGGCAAGGTGTTGCTCATTGACCAAGTATTCAAACAGCCTGATTGGAGTAGTCAGCTCCGCGAATGTTACGACCGCTACCCAGGTCTGCGAATTATCTTTACAGGTTCATCGGTCATGCGCCTGAAAGATGAAAACCCTGAGTTGAACGGAATTGTCGACTCTTATAATTTACGTGGATTCTCATTCCGCGAGTTCTTTAACCTGCGTACAGGAAACTATTTCCCCGCTTACAAACTGGAGGATATCATCAAGCACCACAAGGAGATCGCTACGAAGATTATCGAAAAAGCGAATCCACGTGACTATTTTTCTGAGTATTTACATCATGGTTTCTACCCATTCTTCCTCGAGAAGACTAACTACTCGGAGAACTTGCTCAAAACAATGAACATGATGATTGAAATCGATGTGCTGCAAATCAAGCAAATTGAGCTGAAGTATCTAGCCAAAATCAAGCAGATGTTCTACTTGCTGACCAACAGTGGTAGCAGTGTGCCCAACATCAGTCAGCTAGCACAAGAACTAGGCATGTCGCGTGCAACGGTCATGAACTACATCAAGTACCTGATGGAAGCTCGCCTCGTCAACATGATTTACTCGAAAGGTGACGAGTTCCCGAAGAAACCTGCACGTGTATTGCTGCACAACTCCAATCTCATGTACAGCTTCTATCCACAGCGTTTTGACGAACACGATGTGTTGGAGACCTTCTTCTGCAACACAGTTTGGAAGGACCATAAAGTAAACAAGGCAGGTAATATCTGCTCGTTCCTCATCGACGGCCAGCAAGAGTTCCGCGTCATCGAACACGGTACAAAACTCAAGAGTAAGTCGAAGGTCATCTTTGCGGTCAACCAAATGGAGTGTGGCGAAGGCAACCAGATTCCTCTTTGGTTATTCGGCTTCCTTTATTAATATAAAATGTATAATTTATAATTTATAATAGCCTTCTTGATGAAAGACGAAAACGTCATTAAAGACAAAAGTTTTGCCTTTGCTATTAGAATTGTAAAATTATACAATTATCTCACTAATGAGAAAAAGGAATATGTTTTATCAAAACAAATTCTCCGTTCTGGTACAAGCATCGGAGCAAACATCAGAGAAGCGGTAGTGGGACAAACAACGCCCATGTTTATAGCGAAACTCAATATTGCCCTCTGCGAAGCCAATGAGACAGAATATTGGATTGATTTATTAAATGCCACGGAATACCTAGCTAACAACGAAATACAAACACTAAAGGAGGAATGTGTAGAATTGATAAAAATACTGACGTCAATTATCAAGAAAACACGTGAAAACTTAAATAATTAGAACATGCCGCAAGGTTATTATAAATTAAAAATTATAAATTATACATTATTACAAAATGGCAAAAGAAAAAAAATTCATTACCTGCGATGGTAATCAGGCAGCTGCACATATAGCTTATATGTTCTCTGAAGTAGCTGCAATCTACCCAATCACACCGTCATCTCCTATGGCAGAACACGTTGACGAATGGGCAGTGGCTGGTCGCAAGAACCTGTTCGGCGACACAGTATTGGTTCAGGAAATGCAGTCTGAAGCTGGTGCTGCAGGCGCAGTTCATGGTTCACTCCAAGCTGGTGCACTGACATCCACATTTACCGCATCACAAGGATTGCTCCTTATGATTCCTAACATGTACAAAATTGCCGGTGAATTGCTCCCATCTGTATTCCACGTTTCTGCCCGTACAGTGGCTTCACATTCTCTGTGTATCTTTGGAGACCACAGCGACGTGATGGCTTGTCGCCAGACAGGTTTCGCTATGTTGTGCGAAGGATCTGTACAGGAAGTGATGGACCTCAGTGCTGTTGCACATCTTGCTGCATTGAAGACACGCGTTCCATTTATCAACTTCTTCGACGGTTTCCGTACCTCACATGAGTATCACAAGATTGAGGAGATGGACATGGAAGACATCCGTCCACTTGTTCCTATGGACAAGGTTGCAGAGTTCCGTGCCCGTGCCCTCTCTCCAGAGCATCCTGAAGCAAAGGGCATGGCTGAAAACCCAGAGACATTCTTTGCTCACCGTGAGTCTTGCAATCCTTACTACAACGAAGTTCTTCCTGCTGTTGAGGAATACATGGCAGCCATCTCAAAAATCACAGGTCGTGAATACAAGCCATTTACATACTATGGAGCAACCGATGCTACCGACGTCATCATCTTGATGGGTTCAGCTACAGAAGCAGCTCGCGAAGCTATCGACTATGCTAATGCCAATGGCAAGAAGTATGGTATGGTCAGCGTTCACCTCTATCGCCCATTCTCTGCAGAACGTCTGCTCGAAGCTGTCCCAGCTACTACCAAGCATATTGCGGTACTCGACCGTACGAAGGAGCCAGGCGCAAGTGGCGAGCCTCTCTATCTCGACGTAAAGGATGCCTTCTACGGAAAGAAGGATGCTCCAGTAATCGTTGGCGGCCGTTACGGACTCGGTTCTGCCGACGTGACCCCAACCATGATTCTTTCTGTTTATAAGAATCTTGAATTGCCAGAGCCAAAGAACGGCTTCACGATCGGTGTCGTTGACGACGTAACCTACCGTTCTCTCCCAATGGAAGAGGAAATGGCACTCGGTGGCGAGGGAATCTTTGAGGCTAAGTTCTTCGGACTTGGTGCCGATGGTACTGTTGGTGCAAACAAGAACTCAGTGAAGATTATTGGTGACAATACAGATAAGTACTGCCAGGCATATTTCTCATACGATTCAAAGAAGTCTGGAGGTTTCACTTGTTCTCATCTCCGTTTCGGTGATACACCAATCCGTTCTACATATCAGATTAAGACGCCTAACTTCGTAGCATGCCACGTACAAGCTTACCTTCGTATGTACGACGTGCTCCGTGGTTTGCGTCAAAACGGCCAGTTCTTGCTCAACACTATTTGGGAAGGCGACGAACTCGTAAAGAACCTGCCAAACAACGTGAAGAAATTCTTCGCAGAGAAGAATATTACTGTTTACTATATCAACGCAACTAAGATTGCACAGGAGATTGGTCTTGGCAACCGTACCAACACCATCCTCCAATCAGCATTCTTCCGTATCACAGAAGTAATCCCTGTTGACCTGGCTATTGAGCAGATGAAGAAATTCATCGTGAAGTCATACGGAAACAAGGGTGAAGATGTAGTGAACATGAACTATGCAGCCGTTGACCGCGGTGGTGAATACAAGCAGTTGACTGTTGATCCAGCTTGGATGAAACTCCCTGAAGATCCTGCAGTAGAGAACGACGACCCAGAATTCATCAATAAACTCGTACGTCCTATCAATGCACAAAATGGTGACCTCCTTCCAGTTTCTGCATACAAAGGCTATGAAGACGGTATGTGGGAACAAGGTACAGCTGCATACGAGAAGCGTGGTGTTGCTGCATTCGTTCCTGAATGGGATTCAGAGAACTGTATCCAGTGTAATAAGTGTGCATTCGTTTGTCCTCACGCATGTATCCGTCCGTTCGTTATGACCGACGAAGAAGCAGCAGGTCTCGATGCTGCTAAGCTCGACATGATTGCACCTCCAGCACTCAAGGGCATGAAGTTCCGTATGCAAGTAAGCGTTATGGACTGTCTCGGTTGCGGCAACTGTGTTGACGTATGTCCAGGTAAGAAAGGCAACAAAGCACTCAAGATGGTTGGTCTCGAGAGTCAGCTCGGTGAGGCTAAGAACTGGGACTACTGCGTGAAGAACGTGAAGTCAAAGCAAGACCTCGTGGACATCAAGTCCAACCCACGTGTCAGCCAGTTTGCTACCCCACTCTTCGAGTTCTCAGGCGCATGTTCAGGCTGTGGTGAAACTCCTTACGTGAAACTCATCTCACAGCTCTTTGGTGACCGTCAGATGGTAGCTAATGCAACAGGCTGCTCATCAATCTATTCAGGCTCAATTCCTTCTACTCCTTATACTAAGAACGAGAAGGGACAGGGACCAGCATGGTCAAACTCACTGTTCGAAGACTTCTGCGAATATGGTCTCGGTATGGCTCTTGCCACTAAGAAGATGCGTGAACGCATCGTTACGATGCTGAACGAATTACTCGCGAAAGATGACACTCCTGCAGAGTTCAAGACTGCTGCTCAGGAATGGATTGCAGGCAAAGACAATACAGACGCATCAAAGGCTGCTGCAGCAAAACTCGCTCCAGCCATCGAAGCAGGTCGCAACGCAGGTTGCCCAATCTGCCAGCAGCTCAGCGAGCTCTCACACTACCTCGTTAAGCGCAGTCAGTGGATTATTGGCGGTGACGGTGCATCATACGATATCGGTTACGGCGGTCTCGACCACGCGCTTGCATCAGGTGAAGACATCAACATCTTTGTTATCGATACTGAGGTTTACTCAAATACAGGTGGTCAGTCATCAAAGGCTACTCCAATCGGTGCTATCGCACAGTTTGCTGCTGGCGGTAAGCGCATCACGAAGAAGGACCTCGGTCTGATGCAGTCTACTTACGGATATGTTTATGTAGCACAAGTGGCTATGGGCGCCGACAACGCACAGTGTCTCAAGGCTCTACGCGAAGCAGAAGAATATCCAGGACCATCACTCGTCATCGGCTATGCTCCATGTATCAACCACGGACTGAAAGCTAAGGGTGGTATGGGTAAGAGCCAAGCAGAAGAGGCAAAGGCTGTTGAATGTGGTTACTGGCACCTGTGGCGCTTCGACCCACGTCTCGCCGAGCAAGGCAAGAACCCATTCCAGCTCGACTCTAAGGAGCCAAACTGGGATAACTTCCAAGCATTCCTCGATGGAGAGGTACGTTATCTGTCACTCAAGAAGTCAAAGCCACAAGAGGCACAGGAACTCTTCGATGCTGCAAAGAAAGCAGCTCAGCACCGCTATGCGACTTACGTACGTATGAGCAAAATTGACTATTCAGTGGAATAAAATAAGTCCCTTACTAAGTAAAAGGATGTGAAGCAAACACTTCACATCCTTTTTTTATTATTATCATCTACGTTGTTTCATAATGACATAGATGATGACAGGTGCACCTAACATTGGAGTAACGGCATTAAGAGGAATAATGCCTGCATCTCCAGGTAAAATGCAGATGAGATTGCATAATAGTGCTGCAACACCTCCACAGAGAATGGTAAGGGGCAACAGGGTGTTATGGTTTTCCGAACGAAGCAACATACGTGCTACATGTGGCACAGCTAATCCGAAGAAGGCAATAGGTCCGCAAAAGGCTGTTGTAACAGCTGTTAACAATCCTGTAGCAACCAACAAAAGATTACGAGTACGACGAATATTTATACCCAGATTCTCGGCATATTGATTTCCCATTAACAAGGCATTTAATGGTTTTATTAGCATGACCGACATTCCTAGCCCAATCATACAGCAGCTAGCAAACATAGGCATCTGTTCCAATGACACTCCGCCGAAATTTCCCATTCCCCAAATGACAAAACTATGAACACCCTCTTCAGTCGCAAAAAAGTTAAGCAATGAGATAGCAGATGAGGTGATATAACCAATCATGATACCTGTAATGAGCAACATAAGGTTGCTACGAATGAAAGTGGAGAGGAAGAGAATGACTGCCATGATTAGCATCGAACCCACAAATGCGCCAATCAAGACAGAAATAAACCCAGTAAAAGTCACTCCTCCTGCAACGAATGCTCCACCTGTAGCAAGCATAACGATAGCTACTCCGAGATTGGCTCCACTACTGATACCGAGAATGGATGGACCTGCCAGTGGATTGCTGAATGCAGTCTGAAGCATCAAGCCTGACACTGCCAGTGAACTGCCACAGAACAAGGCAGTCAGTGCTTGTGGAAGACGCGACTGAAGGACAATATACACCCAACTGGCTCGCTCCACTTCTCCGCCAGTCAGAATCTGCCAAACAGCTTCTGCAGGAATGCTGACTGACCCAAAGAAAAGATTGGCGATGAAGAGTATAATAATAAGAGTAGAGGTAATGGCAATATGTTTCATATTTCTCCTATGGAGATGACACGAATAGTAGTGAGGCGACACATCGCCTCACTACCTAAAAAACATAACGGCTATAATAATTCTTCAATTTATTTCAAGCTTTCAAATTTGGCATTCTTCTCAATAGTCCACTTGTCACGCTTTGCAACTCCACAATCTGCTCCTTTGAACATCTTGGCTGCCTGCTGGTCTCCTTTGAGTTGCCACTGAAGCCATGCAAGAGCAACAACTGCGAACTCGCCACCATGTGGCTGACCGTAAGTACCGCCATGACCGACAGGATAGTTAACTGCGCACGAAGGAACGTGATCAATTCGATGGAAGTCGTCCATACCATTCCCATAAGCTATATCTGACTCACCACCAAGGATGTATATAATTGGCGAATGAATTTCCTTGAGTTTCTCCTTAGGAGGCATAGGCATACCACCTACTGCCTGATTTGCATTCTGCTGATTAAACAGACCACTATTGCAAATCATAAGACTTGTAATACGCTTGTCGGCACAGTTATAAAGTGTTTGCAATCCACCACATGACATACCAGCTACACAAATGTTCTTTACATCTATTTTATCATAGTATGGAGAACTCTTGTCTGCATTCTGAGCAAAAACCCAATCCATGGCTTCTACTTGCTGTTCAGTGGTTGACATAGCACCACGATAAGGCTGATCGTCCATAGGAATAAAACCGGTAGCTACAACGATAAAGCCGTATGATGCAATTTCGTTCAAGAACTTATAATGCTCAAATGGAGAGTTATTACAGGCTCCGTTTCCCCATACCAAAACAGGCAATTTTTGTTTCTTTCCAAATGATGTCAAGTCCTGAGGCACAAAAAAAGTGTGGGCAGCAATAGAAGCCTCTTCTTTCATGATTGCTTTGTATGGACCTGTACCACCTTCTTCTACGATGCGTGACTTCTGTGCAAAGCCAGCAATCGCAATTGTTGCAAATGCAAATGTAACTAAAATTCTTTTCATATTCTTATTCTTTTAATCTATTAATCTATTACTTCACTTTCCAAACATCAAGTGTGATGCCACCACCCGCACCGCCAAAACCTGGCTGGCAGAGAAACAGGCATTCATTCAACCATGCGTACTTACTATCCTTTGGAGCCTCAAACTTAGGTGCACAACGGAAATACATGCCGCCTTGTCCACCCATCTTAATAATGCCGTTGTTGCGAACGTGGATAGTCACACCGTCATCAGTACGGATGCAATAGATAGCCTCTACCTCATTGCGACCGTCGACTGCAAGCTGATAATCAGCGCCACCAGGTAGAACCTCACCTTTAATATTCGGTCCTTCAAATGTACCGCCAGTGATAGGGATGATGGTACGAGTACCCTTGCCGTTATTGCCTGATGAATAAGCCTGACCTAGAGTGACATTAAGACGTACTACATACTCCAGTTCTGGAGCCTTTGGCTCACCGTTCTGCTGCTGGGGTGCACCAAAACCGAATTGCGCTTTCGCAGTTGCAACGAAAGCAACAAGCATAATTGCTGTTAATAGTTTCTTCATTGTTCTTTTGTTGTTATTGGTTAAAAGATGTTGCAAAGTTAGTAAATAATTAAGAGTTACGGATTAAGAGTAAAGAAAAAAACAAGGAAAATGATATAAATTTGCATAAAAAAAAGAATTATGCATTCAAAATTATGAATAATTTACTATCTTTGCGCAATAAATAAACATGTGTACAACATGAAGGAATATACGGAAGAAGAAAAAAGTTTTAATCTTCTATTTGAGTCGACTATCAAAAGTCATTGGAACCGTCCTGCTCTGACCGATTATCAGGGGCAGACTTTGACTTATGCAAATGTGGCAGAACAAGTGGAGCAGTTCCACCTGCTGTTTCAACGTTTAGGCATCGAACGTGGAGAGAAAATATCCTTGTGTGGCAAGAATTGTTCGAACTGGGCGGTATGTTTCTTTGCAACCGTCACTTATGGTGCCATTGCAGTTCCCATCCTTCATGAGTTCAAACCCGAACAGATACAGAATATCGTCAATCACTCAGATTCACGACTATTGTTTGTGAGTGATAACATTTGGAAAGAAGTGACAAACGAAGGGCTATCCATTGAGGTGCCAGATTTCATCGGTGCGATTAACATACATGACTATGCCGTATTGTTTGAGCAAGACGAAAAGCTCAGCATGCTGTTGGGACAGCTCTCAAAACTCTTTACTGAAGTTCATCCCGATGGACTGAAAGCAGAAGATGTGCACTATGTTGAGAATAGAGGTGACGATTTGGCTATCATCAACTACACGTCAGGTTCTACAGGCAAATCTAAAGGTGTGATGCTATCACAGAAAAACCTCTGGAACAATGTGCAATTTGGTATCGATGAGCTACAAGATCATATTGCCCATGACGGAACGGTGGTCAGCATCCTCCCAATGGCTCACATGTACGGACTGGCATTCGAAATACTGAGTGAGATCTGTATGGGTATGCACATCTATTTCCTCACAAAGTTGTCGCCAACACTGATATTTAAAGCATTTTCAGAAATACGTCCGACGCTAGTCATCTCAGTACCTCTTGTGATAGAGAAAATCATTCGTCGGGCAGTTTTGCCAAAACTGCAGGATGTACGCATCCGTACCCTACTCCATCTACCAATTATTGGAACAATCATCAAACACCGAATCTGCAGAAAACTCACAAAAGCATTTGGTGACAGGTTCTATGAAGTAATTATCGGTGGAGCTGCTTTCTCAGAAGATGTAGAGAACATCTTAAAAGACATGGGGTTCAGATATACTGTTGGTTACGGTACTACAGAATGTGCTCCACTAATTACCTATGCCCATTGGTACGACTTTCCGAAAGGCAGTTGTGGACGTGCCATCCATCGGATGAAGCTACGCATCAACAGCAATGACCCAGAGAACGAGGTTGGTGAAATTTTGGTAAAGGGTGATGGTGTGATGTTAGGCTATTTTAAGAATGAAGAAGCAACACGGGAAGCACTGGATGACCAGGGATGGTATCATACAGGTGACCTTGGTATCATCGCAGCCGATGGAAGTCTATATATCCGTGGACGCTCAAAGAACATGCTATTAGGTCCTAATGGACAGAACATCTATCCCGAAGAGATAGAAGACAAACTCAATTCACAGGCTATTGTTGCCGAAAGTGTGGTAATACAAAATAATGAACGATTGTATGCCTTAATCTATCCTGATGCAGAAGAGATTGAAAAGTCACAAATCACAGACCTAAAAGCAGCGATGGAGACCATTCGCAAAGAGATAAACCAAGAGCTGCCTGCCTATGAACATCTATCGGGCATCAAGATTATGGAACACGAATTTGAGAAAACTCCGAAAAAGAGCATTAAGCGATTCTTATATTTAAATGAAAAAATATAACAAGCTTTGCCCAAAAGTGACAAAGAAGAATTAGAGGATATAAAGATGTTAGGTTTACTACAAAAAGCCAGCCAGTTGCTGGCTGCTCATGCATCATTGTTTGTGACAGCAATTGCCATCATTACATTTTTCCTACCCGACATGTTTATTTGGGTTCGTGGTACGACACAGACCGTGATATTAGGTATCATCATGTTAACGATGGGACTGACACTAACAACAGAAGACTTTCGCATTCTGGCTAAAAGGCCTTTCGATATCTTGATTGGGGCCGTAGCACAGTTCTTCATCATGCCCTGCGTAGCATGGTTATTAGTAAGGATATTTCACCTAGAACCTGCTCTCGCACTGGGAATCCTGTTGGTGGGTTGCTGTCCCGGCGGTGTATCGAGCAATATCATGTCGTATCTTTGTCATGGTGATGTGGCATTTTCTGTCGGCATGACTTGCGCCTCCACCCTACTCGCCCCTGTGATGACCCCCTTGTTAATGGAATTCACGGCAGGCGAGATTATCGAAATCGATGCAATCGGAATGTTTCTCAATATCTTGATTGTAACCATTATACCTGTTGGTATCGGTTGTTTCCTCAACTACATATATTCCCAACGTAAGAGTTTCCCGACCATTCAATCATTGATGCCGGGATTAAGTGTCATCTGCCTGGCATGCATTGTAGGCGGTGTCATCTCAACCGTACATGACGAACTGATTGCTCGTGGATTCGTACTATTCATTTGGACATTTGCAGTTGTTCTTTGTCACAACACTCTTGGTTATGTATTAGGCTACCTTGCCGGTGTCGTTTCGAAATTCAGCAAAGCAAAAAAACGCACTATCAGCATTGAAGTGGGTATGCAGAATGCAGGACTTGCCACAGTACTTGCTGGCAACTTCTTCGCTGCTCAACCCTTGGCAGTTCTTCCTTGTGCCATCAGTTGTGCTTGGCACAGCATCAGCGGAACCATCCTTGCAGGACTATTTTTATGGTGGGATAAACGGAAATCTGCCTGATTTATTTATCAGATTTTCATTCAAGACGCCATCCTATACAAGTTTCTCCATATACGAATGTATCCTGCCTAAACCTTACTATTGTATCAATCCCGCAGTGACTAATCCACGACGAGGATCATCTGCAGCAGCTTTTGTATTAAACACCTCAACATCACGATCGGGTTGCCATGTACGATACTGAATCAGAGGTAACTCTGGGTCAGATACATTGACGAGTAGGAACAAGAATCCAGTATCACTATAGGTGCTTGAGAAATAATCCTGACGGAGATTGATGCCAAATCGGGCGTCATACATCTTATCCAAAATACAATCGCTGAAATGGATATTGATGAATTCATTCCGTTTGAAACAAGCTTCTAGTCGCTCCATGTACTGCTCCTTATCCATCTTAGTATAAGATGCCTTTTGATTGTTCGTTGTCTTAATGGTAATGCTCTTCCCTTCGCTTGCAGCTTTCGTTCCCGATGCTTTCTTCAGCAGGTGTCCTGTGATAATGACCGCCTCATCGTCGAAGATGCTCTTTATAAAATCAAGCCGATGGAGAGCAAATGCAGTCTGATAGTTTTCAAGGAATGTAGCCAATAATGTACATGTGCTGTCTCCCCAATACTCCAAATGTTGATCGGTATAAATTTGTTCACGAGTAGGTTTATCAAGACCGAAAGCTACACACTCTATCTTATCATCTGCATTGAAAGTAAAGGTAACATCTTCTATGAAAGCACGCTTGTTGTTCTTATATGTGAATCGCATTGGAATACTACGACAGATAATCTTATCACGATAAGGGAAACAATGCAATTCAGGGATGGTAAGAATCTCTGCATTACCATAGTGAATCAACTGGTCAAACATCTCATATCCCTCTGGTGTAAAATCGCCCTTCACAGCATCGTATTTCTTACTCTTGATTGCTTCAGCAATACTCATGACTGTCTTTGTAAAATCCTTAGCCTGTGTACGTTTCATAAAGGCATTGGTTGGGGTTGCCTGTTCTTGTGCAACTTCTTCAAACTGAGCCTTCACTTCCTTCATCTTCTTCTTGTCACCAAAATCCACAGTTGCATTTGCCTCACGGAAACTACCGTCACCATACATATTCATCAAGTACTCCAATTCTGGGTCATTTCGCATCTCATTCCGATACTCATATTCATAAAAAATATGAAGTTTGTTTTCATCGTATGACTTAATGGTCGTTACATACGACATTCCATCCTTGGCTGCATGGCTCAAATCACTGATACGCAATCCGTCATGATAACGAAAGTCCAGACTGGCTACAGGTTTATCATTATAGGTAGTGAAGAGTTTGATGTTCTGTCCGTCAATCTCAGCCACTTCGGTCTTGATATTACGGAAGATATCGCGCATCTGCTGTGGAATCCAGGTTATCAACAAGTGGTCGTTATACTTCACATTCCCTGCATCTTCTACACTCTTCAACAGACAAAGCCCCCAATAATAGAATCGGAGCGCATCATCAATTCGTCCCAGTTTCTCTGCATTTTGAGCATCAATACAATGCTGTACGACTCTTTGACGTCGTGCCTGATAGATGCTGTCAAGTTGCGCTTTTTCCATATAGGCCATCACTCTACACTGAGGAGGATTAGCAAGAACCAGCACATGTGTACCTTTAAGTTGGCCTGCAGCTTTAATTTTGATGACATTCATATCTTCCATTTCTGTCTGCACATCTTGTCCGTTCTGAACGTTACGCATCGTAGAGGTCTGATTACTCTCCACCTTTGCAGAGATTGATGTCAGCAAGTCTTGTTTAGCATTCTGCGTCGCCTCATTCACGTTGGCTCCATCACCAAAACCCCACAGATATCGCTGACTATCATTCTGAATAGCCTGAGCTTTACGCTGATTATCTTTCAAATTTTGTGCACAGACAAAACATGGAATAACTAACAAAAGGAATGCGCTCAATACGCGAATCATATTATTCTTCACCATTGTAATTAATTCAATTATTATACTTTATTCTTAACTTTCGAGTCATGCCATTGGGAATAAGTCTAAGTAGAGATTCCCAACATCATGGTGTCTGATTATCGCTACGGCCCGGTGTCAGACGGGTACGGAACGACATGACTTCACTATAACTGGTTCCTACGGCGTTCGTAGCATAAGCACGAACATAATAGGTTGTACCTGCTTGTAGGTTTTTCATTGTAGCCATAGCCTCCTCACCGTCGATAGTACCAACGACACGAGATCCTTGAGCCACTTGTCCTGGTTCAATACTATATAGCAAACCACATTCAGTTATTGGTAAGCTAGCAGATGTAGCACTAAAGGTCAGCGTTGCTTCGTTCATTGCTACATTCGTGGTATGCGGCAGATATACAACAGGTATAGATGAGCCATGTTGCATGATGTTTACGTTCTGTTGGGCGATACCTCCAAAAGATGACTTTGTCACTAAAGTGACCGTTACTAAACGCTCTTCAAATGAAGGGTTTGGTTCTAACATCAGCTCAACATCCATTGGCTCACCACTTGGTGCGCCATTGAACTGCAATAACTGATTGGGGAACAATGCCCACTTTCCGCTACCTGCAGGATTAAGAGCCGTAACTGTTGCCTCCCAATTGAAATTTGATTTCACACCGAAGATAGCAGGACCTCCTGCTGCATCTACTTCATTTGCAGGAGTGACGACCAACACTGGGGTTCTTCCACCTACTTCTACCTTTACTGTAACAGGTGCTATTTTATTGTCTTTATCAGTTAGGATGATTGACCCTATGATAGCATCGCTTAGACTACTTTCATCAGCATGAATTGTCAGACGCTGAACACCTTCCTTATCCACAGTCTTTTCATCATCAATCTTCAGCCAATCAACCGAACTGGTGGCTGTCCACTGTGAATTTCCTGTCACCAATAATGTCTGGTTGCCACCTTCACATGTAAAGAACAGCGATGCAGGTGTTGGCAAAATGACGATAGTACCGGGACGTTGATTGATTGTGACAATTCGTTCGATACCGCTTCCTGTCTTAATGGTAATTGTACCTGTTTGGATTGATGGTGATGTACTGGCAGACACATCGAACACTACACTTTGGCTACCATTACCACGTCCTGCAGAAGGTTGGGTAATGGTAATCCAATCCACATCGGTCGTCACTGTCCATGGGCAGTTTGCCTCAACTGGAATGACGTTGTTGGTAGAAGCTTCACCACTTACATCCATACGGGTTCCGGCTGCCAAACGGTCACTGCTGACAATCTCTGCTTCTAAATTGTCTCCGCTACAAGAGGTCATGATGGCTGCAATCATTGGCAGCACCATCAATATACTATATATTTTACGCTTCATCTTATTATATAATTAAATCTTTCAAATATGCTATCTATTCAAAGGAGGTCTGTTTCTTATTTTCCGAAGTTAAGAAGTACACCCAAACTAACAGAGAAGCCTCCAGCACTGAAGTCACCTGCTTTCGCAGCTTTATTAAATGTATCATCCTTGCTGATTGGCAATGCTAATTCTGGAGTCAGGAACACATAGACACGATGAGCAGGAACACCTAATATCTTGGCTCCAAAAGTCAGGCTTGTTGCCTTAGCTCCATCGGCATACTTTGTTGTTCCTTCAATCAAGTTACTGGTAAGCGTCTGAGTCATCACACCAACTTGCGGAGTGATACCCAAAAGTGGTACTAAACGAATCTGGTAGCCTACACGTAATGCAAAGGAATTCATTTTGTAGTCATTGATACTATTCAGGTTATGACCCTCACCGAATACATTGGAATACATATGAACTTTATCAGATTTACTCAATCCCAATGTGTATGACAACTGAGCATCAATATGATTCCAAACAGCACCTGCATATGTTGTCAATCCTGAAAGTGAACTTAAAGTGTACCCTACTCCGAAATAGAAAGCCCACTTTTCCTTGATATAGTTGATTGGTTCAAGAGCAATCGTATCGACTGTCGTTTCATTGTGACGTACAAGGATATTTGGATAAGAAGTAACATACCCTTTACGTGATATAGCAAACTGGTGTGTACCAACAGTCATCACATTGATGTCCGTCAAATCAATTGACTTTTCACCATCGTATGTGGCTACCACATTGCGTGGACGAGTATATATTTGTACATTACCAGTATGAGGAGTCGGAGCATCTGCAGTAATGTCGTTTTGAACCTGCGGCTTTACTGTGAAGATGGTTACCGCATCATTGCAGTCAGCCTTACGGGCAATAATCTCATGGGTACCTTCCTTCAACATCGACTTCCATGTACCAGCGCCTACACGTTCGCCCTGATAGAAAATTTCTGCATTAGGGTCTTCGTTCACTGTGACAGTCACATCACCATAATGTGGTGTCTGGTCAATCATCTGAATGTTGAACGACTGCTGATGTGCATCACCTTTCTTTTTCTTCGGCTCCACCTCAATTTCAGTCTTGCCTTCGAAACGATCTTTCTCAGCCACCACTTGATATTTACCAAATGGCATAAAGTGGTTGTAAATAGGCGTCACACCCACATACTTACCATCAATGGTAACACGTGCTTCCGTTGTTCCAGTACTATTGATGTTCACAAACCGTCCACTACCTACATTGAGCAACAATTCATAAGTGGAACCCTTACCCAGAGCTACAGGGTATTCATACTCCACACGTCCGAAAAGTGCGTGACTGATTGTTATAGATTGGGCAGATGCAGGTGCAAATACCCAGATCTCATTTCCATGGGTCTCTGTTGTCAAGAATCCACTGGTGACACCACCATAGAAACTGAATCCATCGACCTGAGGTGCAAACACCTTGATTAATGCACATCGGTCTCCGTTAGGGTCTCTGACAGTGATATTCGTAGCCATACCACTCTGATCGTTGATACGCTGTTCGAAATTATCAACTGTCAATTGGGCTTTCATGACAATTGCCATGAGAAGCATCACACAGAACAACAAACTTTTTTTCATATTCATATTCTATTTTTATAATCTATTATTTCACTATCACCTTTTGGCCATCTATGATATACACACCCTTCGACAACATACCATCTTCGTTCACCTTGCGTCCTATTAGGTCGTATACCCCCTTCTTAGACTTAAAGTCAACAGGTATTTCGCGAATAGCATCCACCTCTGAATTAAAGATATCCATATATCGAGCAGGATAATTACCACTTGCGACGAAATAAGCTTCAAACGGGCGTGCTCTGCGAGCAGGACGGTCACCAGCGAACACACTTCCTGGCAGATGGTTGTCATAAGCATCACCAACATTCAGCAAGAACATGTCTGGGTTCTCATAATCCACATTCTCGTAGTTAGGCACAAACACACGATTCGGACTTTCTACATACATCACATTTCGGGTCGGATAGACCTCAACATCCTTTGCACTGAACGTAACGCGACCACTTAGAATGTAGTCATCCCAATATGCTGGGTCGTTCGGCATAGATATAATATAAGGAGTATTCGCCCTAATCCTGTCAGCCTCCACAAACTCATCGTTCGACGTGAAAGCATAGAGCCAGAATGGTTTGTCACCATCCAACTCGATCTGCTCATCGAGTAAGGTAGATATGGGATAGATTTCGCCCTTCGTCTCATGAGTATATGTCTGTACATCAAATGGTACCACAATGCTCTCCCATCCCTGACAAGTACCGATTTGGGTAGCCTGGTCATAGCTGTGGGTATAGCTGATTTCCTTAGCCATAAAAGGCTCTAGACAATAGAAGTCGTTTCCTCCAGCTTCTGCATCACTCAGCACAATTTTGTTAGCAGAGTTTGTGTTCAAATCAATCACATTTGCTATAGAAGCTGGTGCATTAGCGGTATTTGTAATGTAGAGCAACAGGTTTGGATTATTAAATTGTCCTATGGCAGCATTGGTAAGCGGTACATTTGCTGTCCATATTATTGCTGCCAAGTGACGACAATGGTTAAACAAGTTTACTGATACACTGTCTATCGACTCTGGAACCTCTATCACCTTCACGCTTTCAAGATCTGCAAATGCCATCTCACCCAATGCGGTGACAATCCAATGGATTCTTGCATATTCCACTTCTGAAGGAACATACAATTCTTCTTCGGCACGCATCACATGTGCTACTGTTACCTTATGTTCACCTTGGTCATGAACGCGATAGAAAATGCCATCAACCTCAAATTCTGTAATGACGGGTTCTTCTACACTAGTCAGATAGCCAGGATTGTTTGGTCCGCCATCCACATGAGCATAATCCGCATCGAAATGCTCATCACTGTATGTTGTACCCTTTTCACCTACAAGGCTCGTACAACCTGCAAACATTTCGTGTCCTTCGTCTGTCAAAGCGGATGTTGTCCATCCTGGTCCGACAATAATCGTTTTAAGATGTGAACAACCTTGGAACATACCCCACATCATCGTCACTTTAGAAGTGTTAAACGATCTTAGGTCAAGTTCTGTCAGGCTCTCACAGCTGGCAAACATCTCACGCATATCCGTCATATTGTCTGTTATCAGGTATTCTAAACCATTGATGGAAGTCAGGTTCATACATCCAGCGAACAAGTATCCTATACTTGTCAAGGTAGTAAGATTTGCAAACGATGGATCAAAGTCAATCATTGCAAGGGTTTGACGGGCATTATTCATCTCATTCGAATTCAACAACTGCTCCCAAGGGATTGCAATTCCCTCATCATGAGTCCCCATTTCCTTATCGTAATAGAACGTCAACTTCATCATGTTGTTCGTAAAGACACCGTAAGCCATTGGGTCTGTATTTTCTCCATAGTTCACTACTTCTTCAAAAAGGTGAGCCACCTCATCTTCAAGTTCAACGATTTTATGCTCGCAATCATCAAGATCGGTAACGGTTTGGGCATCTAGCAGAACTTTACTAATCGTAACGTTATCTTCATTCAGAAAATGCAATGTCTGCCATAACTCGGTTGCTGTTTGATTCGGATCTTTGGATTGCAAAACAGAAGTAATCGATTCTATTTGCTGCTGGATTTCATTGAGACGTTCTATAAGTTCATGCCTTCTACTCTCGATATCGTCCTTAGATGTGAAGTAACCGGGATTATTCACACCGCCATCGATATGAGCATAAGTCACATCTGTATGGTCTTGGGTGTAATCCGTTCCTCGACCACCTTTCAGGCTGTAACATCCAGTAAACATGTTTTCGCTATCGTCCACTGCGCTGGTACTCCAACTATCACTGACGATAATGGTAGTGAGCGCGGAACAACCTTCAAACATTTGGTGCATTGCTGTTACATTAGCTGTGTTAAAGCTACTCAAGTCAAGACTTGCCAAGGAAGAACAACCGTCGAACATGCCAAACATTGTTGTTACATACGCTGTATTGAAATTGGTCAAATCGAGGGTCGTCAGACTTGAGCATTCATTAAACATCTGATGCATATCTGTCACTTTTGCAGTATTAAACCCGCTCAGGTTAATTGTTGTCAATGCAGAACAGCCATCGAAAACACTACTCATTTCAGTGACGTTATCAGTAATGAAATTGGATAAGTTGAGAGTTGTCAGACTAGAGCAGTCACGGAACATATAGCCTAAGTCCTCTACTTTGGATGTATTGAAACTACTGAGGTCTATGCTTAAAAGCTTTGAACATCCTCTGAACATCGCCCTCATATCCGTCACATTCTCTGTCTTCAGGTTACCGATTCCAACTATAAATGTGAGGTTACTGCAATCATAAAACCACCATGCCGTACTTGTTAACGTCGTGCATTCAGCAAACGAATTATCAAACACGACTGTCGAAATAGTGGAATGACTGTTATACCAAGACGTTTGCCCATCATAAGTAAACGGCCCTACACTCATTCCACGACGATTTGCTTTCTGGTCATCATAGTAGAATGTCAGCACAGAATTATTATCACTCAGTACAGCGTATGGTTCAACTTCTGCTAAGACTCTATAACGATCGACTTCATCTTGCAGTTGCCCCACTCTTTCCTCAAGTTCTTCAATCTTCCATTCACAATCATCGAGCGCTTCAACAGTCTGGGCTTCTTGCAGAACTTCACTAATCATAATGTCATCCTCTCTTATTTGGTTCAAAGTCTGCCATAATTCTTTAGCTGCATGATTGGGGTCCTTTTCTTGCAGCATTGATTCGATGATTTCCAACTGTTGATAGATTTGGCCAATCCGCATATTCAGTTCATCCCTCCGACCTTCAAGATTTGCCTTATAGGTGAGATAGCCAGGATTATTCTCTCCCCCATCAACATGAGCGTATGACACACCCATTTGTCTCCGATTAAATAGGGTTCCTGCACCACCCCTTAGGTTGTAACAGCCAGAGAACATCTCATCACCATTTGTGACTTTTGACACATCCCAACCGTCACCAACATAGATAGTAGTAAGACTATCGCAACCAGCAAACATATACTGCATATTAGTAACATTGGACGTATTAAATCTACTCAAATCGAGTGAAGTTAAATTCATACACCCAGCGAACATCTCTTTCATGTCCGTCACATTGTCCGTCTTTAGGTTCTCAATGCCTGTAATCGTGTTCAGACTTGCTATACTTGCAAACCAATATGCAGTACTGGTCAACTCTGTATATCCAGCAAAAGAAGCATCGAAAACGACTTCGGTAATCACCTGCTGGTCTCCACCCCACGGACGATTATCATAATCAGCAAACGGTCCAATCTCCATACCACCACGATTCTCCTTCTGATTATCATAATAGAAGGTCAGCGTCTGCCCATTCGTTTCATAGCCTGTTACTACTGCGTATGGCTCTTGTGCCCACAATTTCAATGGGAACAAGAGTGCAAGTAAGTAAAGAATGCTCAATAGTTTATTCTTCATATTTAGTTTTAGTTTTTGATTCTAATTGTAAATATTAATGGGCAAAGTTACACAAAATAAAAGAAACCGCCAAACGATTTTCAAAAAAGTTGATGGTTTCTCTTATATTCGACAATTCTCTATGCTATTCTGCGGTTTAATACTCCTTTTTATCTTCTTTTGCCATCCACATTCGAAAAGAAACAAGGGCTTCATCACGTAACAGAGGGATGATGGGCACGGTACGTTCATCAAGCGGACGATCTAATTCCTCATAGATGAAGTCATCAGCGAAGTCGATATCACGGGCATCTTTACGGTTGTTTCCATAGAAGATGCGACTGATGCGTGCCCAATAGATAGCACCAAGACACATCGGACAGGGTTCGCACGAAGTGTAGATTGTAGCGCCACTGAGGTCAAACGTGCCCAACTTTCTACACGCTTTCCGAATAGTATTTACCTCTGCATGTGCTGTAGGATCGTTGTCAATCGTCACACTATTGCTACTGCCGGCGATTACCTCACCGTCTTTCACGATGACGGCACCAAACGGACCACCACCACGTTCCACACTCTCATTAGCCAATCGGATGGCCTCACGCATATACTGCTTGTCTTGTTCTGTAATCTTATTATCCATTATTCCTAGGTATAAAATGTAAAATTTATAGTTATCGTAGCATCAGCGTTTCGTAGCAAAACGACTAAAGTCTAACGTCTAGCGCCTAGTGCCTAGTGCCTAAAGTCTATTCTCTGCGTTTTCCAATCCATCTCTTCTATGACTGCTATCGACTCCAGCCGATATCCCTCCTCACGCAACACACGGCCACCTTTCTGTTGACCTTTCTCCACAGCAATACCGATGCCTACCACCTCTCCTCCTGCCTGATGCACAAGGTCGATGAGTGCATGAACAGCCTGTCCATCGGCTAAGAAATCATCTACAATCAGCACACGGTCGGTTGAATTCAGATATGGTTGAGACACAAACACATTGTTCATCTGCTTATGGGTGAACGAATAGGCGTGCGACACATACTTGTCATCTGTACTATTGGCTGTCTCCCCTTTCTTGGCAAACACAACAGGCACATCATACAAATTACCCACCATCGTAGCAATCGCAATACCACTGGCTTCGATGGTCAGTATTTTGTTCACCTCTACGTCATGAAAACGGCGCTTCAATTCATCGGCTATCTGGCGCATAATACCAATATCAATCTGATGGTTCAGGAAGTTATCAATCTTCAGGATATTTCCCTGCTTAACGGTTCCGTCACTCAGTATTTTCTCTTCAAGGAAGTTCATATACCAATTCGTTTACAATAATCACTTTAACAACACCTTACCGCCGTTAATAATATACAAGCCACGGCTGGGATTACCTGTGATACGTCTCCCTTGAAGATCGTAAACAGAATGTTCAATGGTCAATGGTTCATGTTCAATGTTTTCAATCTTGTCTGCCTGTTCCAATGGATAAACCGGACCACTATAGATTACCTTGAACTTCTCAACTTCCGATGGTTGGACATAGAGTTTGGTCTGAGTACTCATGTCGCTGAATACCGTTCGTGTCATGCAGTTAGGCTGTAAGATTCCTCTGATACATAAGGTATTCATCTTTGTGCCAACAAAAGCTGTGGCAATACGAGTCAAACTTTCTGGCAGATCCAACGTTCTAAGGGACGAGCAATTACGGAATGCATAATTGGATATTGCGGGAACCCCCTCTGGAATCTTTACATCCGTCAAGTTGCTACAATTATCAAACATACCGAAACTCACCATCTTCAAACTCGATGATATCACTACGCTCTTAAGCGACTTGCACCCAGCAAATACGTAAGAATCAGCTTCCTTCACGCTCTCTGGGATGACTACAGAAATCAAACTGCTACATCCGTTAAATGCATCATTGCCAAGATAAGTAACACCATTAGGAATCTCTATCGACTTCAAGCGCTGACAATTGAAAAACAAATTCGAAGCCACACCACGCAGACTTTTTGGCATCTTCACCTCCAATAGTTTTTTACAGTCGGTAAATGCACTATACCCCAGACTTGTCACTTCATCGGGCACTATGACCCTTTCCAAATACGGGCTATAGGCAAAAGCCTGACCATAAACACATTTTACCCCGTTTGGAATGGTATAAGAAGTACGAGGTGATCCTATAGGATAACTTAAAACTCCGAGATCGTGCTTTTTAAACAACACACCATCAACGGCGTAAATATCAGGATTGCCCTCTTCTACCTCAATCGATTCCAAGGCTGTGCATCCCATAAAAGGATTTGACCAGAAAGACTTAGCACTAATCGTACGTGGAATGCGGACTTTGGTAAGCTTCGTATTGTCCAAGAATGACCTCATATCCATTTCTGTCACTTCGTAATCTTCACCCATGTAGCTCACAATACCAGGAATAATCACTTCTCCCTCACATGAGCCAGCATCAGCCAAAGCTGCCGTATGCATAGCCTTCAATAGCCTAAAACCTAATCCGTCTATGACGGCATACTCCTTTTTATTCTCCAATACCAACGATTTTCCATCAGTTAGATGAACCACTCCATTAAACCACCAACAATTCAAGTAAAAAGAGTTTGGTTCCAAGTCGCAGACAGTAAACGACACATCATAAGGACAGACGCAATCCATATCGGCATAAACAATAGCACTCACGTACACATTCACCGTACAAGGGTCACCTTCACTAACGTTCGAAGTCACATTGAAGCCTGTCGTACCGCAGTTGCTTTCATAATTGAGCAGTTGTACAGACAACTCACTACCCTCTTTCGTCAGGATTATCGTCGGTACCGTCTCTGTCTCTTCACCACGAGTATCGTTCAGACAACCGCTGTTCTTAATATCCGACACTTTCAGTTCTTGAGCCATTGCTATATTCAGTGCTGCTGTCAACATAAGCAACAACAGCAACATAAGTCCTTTTCTTTGCATAATCGTTTTTTCAACTATTTAGACTCTGCAAATATAATACTAATTATAAAACCATCACAGAATTAATTAGAAAAAGTGGCAAACTACCTGTTAATTCACTGTAGATTACCACTATTTTGATATGTATATATAACAATTATAAGACTATCACATCCACGAACTCCTTTGGCAAGATGATATTCTCCACCTCCAGTGCATCTTGGAACAGTAGTGCTATCTCTTCATCCCGGAATCCTGCGATACCACAACCAATCCGTGTCACCAGGAACTTGTATTCTATATGTTCTCGTGCAAACTGGATAAATACATCCACATACGGACGGATGGTCTCTACCCCACCCTGCATCGTCGGAATACCATAACTCTGTCCTTGTAAACCAACACCTTGCCCCCATATCGCACCAAACTTACGATAGGCCAGCAGTGCAGCTCCACCACCATGAGCACCTGCCAGATTGCTGCCAAACACAAACACTTCATTCGCCTTCAACTCCGTAATCATCTCCGGCGTATAGTCTCTGTCGTATATCTTCATTTCAATTATCATTTAGCCTTTTCCTTGCTGTTTCCTGAACCTCAATGACACGATCACACCATACGTCAAAGTCAGGATCTTCGACCTGCAACTCCTGATGAGACTGGATATATTCTATACAGCGGCGCACACCCTCATCAAAACGTGTGGTGGCGATGAACCCAGGTACAGCTCGTTTCAGTTTAGTGCAATCAAAAACCACACTGGCGGCTTTGTCACCTAACAGATTGCCTCGGAAGTCCCATTCTTTCGGACTGCATGCCGCAAGGAAATCGGAAGCTACATGATAAACCTTCAGTTCCACTCCAAGCACACGTGCAACCGTCTCATAAATCTGATTCCAAGTCAGCTGTTCATCACTCATAATCTGGAAAGCCTCGCCAATAGCCTTAGGATTGCCCAGCAGACCAATGAAACCACGAGCAAAGTCTTCATTCCACGTCAGTGTCCATAATGAAGACCCATCTCCATGTATGATGACAGGCTTGCCCTCCATCATTCGCTTCAGTACCTGCCAACTACCCTTCAGCCCATGAACACTCAAAGGAACGCCACGCTCGCAATAGGTATGACTCGGGCGAATAATTGTGACAGGGAATCCTTTCTCACGATATTCCTTCATCAGCAGTTCCTCACAGGCTATCTTATTACGTGAATATTCCCAAAAAGGATTAGCCAGCGTCGTACCCTCGGTAATTACATGATTAGCAGCAGGCTTATTGTATGCAGAAGCCGACGAAATATATACATACTGCTTTGTACGCCCTTGGAACAGGCGGATGTCTCGCTCCACCTGACTCGGCACAAAACCAATAAATTCGCAGACGGCATCGAACGTCGTATCACCCAACATGCGCAGCACAGAATCTATATCATCGATATCTGCAATCACTTGTGTTACACACTGCGGCACCTCGTTCTTACGATTGCCACGATTCAGCAACCACAGCTCGTGACCGCTCTCTGCCAACTGTCGGGTGATGGCACTGCTAATTGTTCCTGTACCACCTATTATTAGTATTCTCATCTTATTCTTGTGATTTAGTGATTTACTATTTATCCACCGTTACTTAATCACATGTTTCTTTCCTTCTTTTATATAGATGCCTTTTGAAGTTGGTCTATACATGAGGCGGCCATCAGGGTTGTACCAGGATTCATTCCCTTCGCCATAAGAAGACGGGGTATGAGTGAGGTTTACTTTGGTTGTCAATCCTACCTGATAAAGCAGGCGGTCATAGTTGTAGTAGCCTCCGTTAACAAACGGCATAGCTTCAGTGAGCATGTCATTGTTTGTGAAAATAAGTTCCACAGGGGACTTATCAGTAGTCGACGGACCTGTCCAGCGCCATATCTTCCGACCGTTGGCGGTAGTGCCGACCAATGTGCAAAGGTCTCCGTTCTTGGGGTTAAACAGATCGATTGTGGTGTCATCATTCATACGCACCTTACAATAGATTGGATCATCCCAACAGAAACGAGGCTGTTCGAAGTAAGCATAATAACAGCCGTCAACACTTGTCACACAGGCAGGAGCATCTGCAGGCTGAACATAGTCAGGCACTTCAGGGGTATGCAACGGCTTAGCATCTACATCAGGAAAGACAGTGAGGCGCAACTCCGTGCTGCCGTATGGAACAAGGTCAATATATTTCGTCTCATCACTCAGCAAGGTCAAATGGCCTTGTTCAGGTAGTGATGGTGTGAAACGGTCATCCACAAGATTCCATGCTATCTGCTTTACTGGAATTCGTAAGTTTATACAAGTATAGTCACGGTCAAAGGGGATAGTTCCACCTATCTCTTCGATAGCCGGATAGTTCACTTCGATGTCCCGACCATCATCAGCGTATGCATAGTTGAAGTTACCCGTAGGGGTAATGTTCCAACACTTGAAGTCTGGATTCTCTGGTTTCTTGCCGTGCATATTGGCATGTTCTTCGGTGTCCTCTATCATCTGCTGTGGGATGGCATAAGCATAAAGCAGCGGACCTCGCTGGAAGTAGATACCTTGGCCTGCGAGGGTTTTCTTCTCCACTGCCATCGACAGGTTCAGCGTGATTACATCTCCGCTCTTCACTTCATTGGGCAATTTCACAAATGTACCAGCTGGTAACACTAAGTTAGCAGGAATTTCATTCATGGCAACTGAAGCTGAAGCACACCATGAGGGGATACGCAACGTCAGAGGAATTGTGGCACCCTCTGCACCGCTGATTGTGAAGGTCAAAGTCTCTGTGAATGGATAGTCCGTCTCACACGTGATGGTGACATCGCCCTTATCAGTAGGGAACGTAGCCTGACTCGGTCCATAGATAGCAGCAACCGCCCCACCCTCACTGTCTGTCATCCACATACGACTAACAAAGTTGGGTAGCATACGGTTCACGTTACCCGAACAACATTCCGTCTCATGTGTTGGACGATAGGCCATCCACGTAGAACCATGTTTATAGAGGTTGTGGTTCGACGAACCTGTGGCGATGAACTGGTTGACAGATGAGAAATACTGTAAAGAACGGAAGTCTTTGGTGATAGCACCCATTCCTGCGTTGTAGATAGCCTGCTCTATCTTGTCTGCCCACTCAGCCTCACCTGTCACCTGTAGGAAATGGCTCAGTGTCCATGTGTAGTCAACAATGACGCAAGTCTCATGACTTACACTAATGTTATTGCCATATAGGAACTCGGCACTCGAAGGCACACCATCGGGCAGCATCGACTCACGTTCCACCTTGCGGATGGCAGTCATCGCCAAATCCAAATAGTGCTGTTTGCCTGTATATGCATAGAGCAACAAGGGCAGTTTCAGCATTTCTGAAAACGTAACGCTATGCATATAGAATGGCTCGTCGCTCAAGATGGCAGTCTCATCCACAGCAAACTTATCTTGGATAGCCCAAGCATCCTCTGCCAACTTCAGCAATTTTGCATTGCCTGTTTTTCCGTATGTCCATAATATGCCTTCAATCGACATGATGTTACGTCCGCCAACGATACCTCCGGCAAGATCCGTAGGCGTGAAGTTCAGGTAGTGTTTCTCTAAAGCAAGAGGAATACGCTCATCGCCATCATGCTCGTACTTCGCCTGCAACACGCGGAAGAATACCGACATAGGCCAAGTGATGCCGACCAGTGTAGAATTGCCCAGCACACCGTTCTTATCGGGATGTGCCAGCGTATATTCTATACCTTCCATCGCATGACTGACCATCTCTTCGGCATTCAGCTCATAGCCCAGTTTCAATAGTCCCTCTGTATAATACGCCGTCTGTTCGTAACGCCACCAATTATCACCATAACTCTCGTCAGGACGTGATATCTCGCCCGCCCATAGACAAGAATTATAGGGATACGATAATGCCTCAGGATGGCCTGTCAATCCATCGTGCTGTCGTTGCAACAATGTATGCAACCATCCCTGCGGATGAATGTCAGAGACATACCCCGTTTTATACGTGCTGTTGCCCTGAGCACAAGCTACAATACTATAGCAAAGTGAGGCAACAAGTGTCATCAACCCCCTATTCATTTTCCTGAATCGCTCTGAGCCACAGTCGAAGCAGCATCCTTCTTTTGCCATCTCCGGTCTCTATAAGTTCTCCATTCCTGAGCAAGGAACTGTCCAAATTTCCATAACAGGAAACCGACAATGAGTGCAATGACCACAAACATAATTGTATGACAGATATGCCATGTCATTCCCCAACCAGCAAAATGATGACCATGAAAGAAATGTCCCACATGTTGACCACCTTTCGCACAACACTTGGCTATCGCTGAGCCTGCCAATAATAACATTGTATTCATAATCTTTTAAGTTTAGTAATAACCGCTGCAAATATACGATGTTTGTTTGAATCCACCAAACAAATCACCTTTTTTATTAATTTTAATGCCGACATCGCACTAATTTTCAAATTAATTATGTATATTTGCATGCCAAAAATGCGATTAAGTGAGTGCAGAGTCAAACTTGTTTGAACTATGCCGAGCGGAAGCATTTTGCGCGAAGCGAAAAATGCGATTAAGCAGAACATAATGTCAAGCTTGCTTGAACATTATTGAGGCGTAGCATTTTGGGCGAAGCCAAATTTGCGATGTCTTTTAGACGTTAGACATTAGATATTATTAAAAAGACAATTAAGAAATCCCTACTCATACTGGATTGTTCTCCCCATAGAGGGGGAGATGTCCAAAGGACAGAGAGGGTCTGGAAACTAATGAAACACATCAGATTTATCATCTTCGCATTCCTCTGTGCCCTCTCCATTCCTGCTATGGCACAGGAGAACCTACAGCGAGAGGCTCAGGCCTCACAGACGAAGAAGACATTCACGACGGTGAAGGAGCTGCCTATTACCAGCGTGAAGAATCAGCACCGTAGCGGCACCTGTTGGGACTTCGGCACGCTGGGTTACTTCGAGAGCGAGATACTGCGAAAATCGGGCAAGACCTACGACCTATGTGAGATGTTCGTGGTCAACAAGGACTACATGGATAATGCCACCCACTATGTACGTATGCACGGCTACAGCCAGATTTCTGAGGGCGGTTCATGCGACGACGTGTTAGAGGTTATCCGCCAGCACGGCATCTGCCCCGAGAACGCTATGCCGGCACCAGGTTCGCTCGTAGGCGACTCGTTGGCCAACTTCAAGGTGTTCTTTCCAGAGCTGGAGACAGAAATCAAGAGTATCATCGTCAAGGACGCGAAGGCTCCCAAGCCTCATTGGAAAGACAGCGTGCAGGCGATTATCGACCGATACGTGGGACGCTGTCCAGACTCGTTCACGTACGAAGGAAAGACCTACACGCCGCAGTCGTTCGCCCAGAGTTTAGGACTGAACCTCGACGACTATGTCAGTCTTACCAGCTTTACCCACCATCCCTTCAACCAGTGGTTTGTCATCGAGGCACTCTACAAATGGCGCCTCAAGCCCAGCTACAACATTCCCATTGAGCAGCTGATGGATGTTCTCGACAAGGCCATCGATGCAGGCTATACCGTAGCATGGGGCGGCGATGTTTCAGGCGATTTCACACGCACAGGTACCGCCGAACTGCCCGACAGCGTGCAACCCACACAACAGTTGCGACAGGAGCAGTGGGACGACTGGCGTTTCACCTACGACCATGTGATGCTCATCTACGGCAAAGCCACCGACGAGCAGGGACGTCCCTACTACATGGTGAAGAACACATGGGGGAAATACGGTTCATACGATGGCATCTGGTACATGTCGCGCGACTACATTGCGCTCAACACCACCTACCTCTTCCTCAATCGCCATGCACTTCCAAAGAATTTGCGCAAGGTAATTCAGCCTTGGTAAAGAACTATTAATTCGTTGGACTCACATTAATTAGGGATTGTCAAAAATACACATATATAAATAAATGCAGCCTATCAAGACTGCATTTAATAAATTGAGGGACAAATTCTATATAATAAAAAAAATGAAGAAATCTTATATATAAGTACATTGGGTTTAAAATGGGAAGTTTATACCCAAATTCACATGTCCATTAGCAGAAAGCGGAAGTCCCTGTTTTGCCAATTTACCCAATGAATGATCTGAGGCAATGAAGAAATTAAATCCATTAGGATGTAAATTCAACATCCATCCTAAACTGGTTCCGAATGTACCTGCTGCAATATTAGCACTTAAACTGAGTGCCTTACCTGCATACCAATTTGCAGAAAGACGAAATTCTGTCCATGAATAATCTCTGTTCATTTTTGTTGTATTGAGCAATCCAAACGACAAGTTCTTGTAGGAAGGGAGAGTGTATTGTATGCCGAGGTTCATAGTAGCAGCAAGTGTCGTTGATCGACTTCCTGCATCCCCCTTGTTCTTCAATTCATATAGTACTGCCACTCCTTCTCCTAATCTATCTATTTCGTTGTTGATGGAATTATCCGCCTCATCATCAACATTAAAGATATATGTGTCGGTTGTGAACGTTTGATCACCATCAGTCGATGCTACCATGTTGTTATTCCAAGATATGAAACCTAAATCAAGCAATGCCGCAGAGAATTTCCAAATTTCATCAAGTGTGTATACAGCACCCATATCTATGCCAAGTCCAAAACCATTAAGTCCTGTTTTCTTTACATCTAAATCGTTAACATAGGTATGTTGCTTCTTTTCTCCTTCTAATCCACGCATCTTTGTCTCTTCCTTATATGTTAGCCCCTTGATACTGGCTTGTACTTCTGCATTTGTTACAGCTTGCCATTGGCCTTCCTGTAATATAAGCTGAGCTTTATTGAAATCGGCATCCACATTTGCTCCTCCAAGCAAAACCTTTAATGTGGCACCTATATCAAGGTGATTGTTTATTTTATGTGAATGTCCTAAAGATATTTCTGTATAAGCATCTGCATGCGCTTTGAAATCTGAGATGTCATAGGTCTTGTTTTTGACCCCTTCCTTAGCTAATTCAAATAGAGACCTAGGAATAATTGTAGAAACATTTGAACGTACGTTAATGCCAAAATGATTGTAGCCTTTAAACCCTTTAAAGCCAAACCCTAATAATTGTACTTTGAGGTCGATAGCTGTTCTATTCTTTTCATTGATGTTTGACAAAAACTCGCCAGAAGATACATATGGGTTTAGGAATGTTGTCGTTTTACCATTTCGTTTGAAGAGGACGTCCTTTACCCCTATATTACTGCGTAGCCCAACATTTATGTTGCTAATTCCAGGCATAGCTACATAGCTTTGGCTATTACTGATAGCAGGATTCATTTCATGTCGGTAAAGATAACCATCATTGAAATATCCAGTAGCTGTATTTTGGGCAAAAGCGGGTAGTACTCCCACGAACGTTATTGATACTATGATTTTTTTTGCTATTGTGTTCATAAAGAAAGAATGTGAATTGTTAATAAATTAAAGTTCCCTATCATAATGACCAGTAACTTTTGCACTTAGATTCTTCACAATCATTTTTTGCGAAGGTGAGATTAACCCACCACCTCGAGTGGTGACATCGATGGTTAAACCATAAATTTCACTAACGGAAGTTCCTGTAAGTGGTATCACAATAACTTTATCTTTCGTATCTGCTGCCAAGGATGCTTTACCTGACATTTCTCCTTTTCGGCCTAAAAGAGTGAAGGATACGTCCAACGTCAATGGAACGTCACTCGTAATAGTTGCGCTTATTTGTGCCTTCTCAACTGTCAGTCCGTCAAGATCCTTATCCTGCCAATTATCCCAAGTCTTTGAATACTTAATAGTAGATGATGTGGTCAGATTTAGCGGAGCATACAACATCCATTTTCCTTTAACTGGAGGAATAGTTTCTCCTAACAGGAAACTTGTTACATTTTGTTCAGGTATCATCGGCGATAGTAGTTTTATATCAACCTGAGTTGGGATTTTATTACCACTCAATACCTCACCTAAGTTTGGTAACATCACATGGTGGGCATTATTATATCCTTTATACTTTGTAGTACTTGGATTATACGGCGAAAGAACAAATAAGTTTTCTGCTTGATCAAGCACAATGGCTCCGTTGGTTGTCTGGCATGTTTCGTTCCCTTTTATCATCAAACCCGTTTGTGCATATAGCTTATAGTATTGATACAGTGGATTGTTAACACTGATATATATCTGTGGGTTTTCCAATATGATGTTTGTTCCTTTTTGGGAAAGAATGTCAGGAATGTCTGTCAGATTTATCGGATCGATGTTAATACCCGCGATGTTATATTTTATTCTTCCTGAAAATGATTTCACTATACAAGGACTGATGTCTGCAGACAGTGTATAATCCACATAGGTGGGTAGGACAGGAAGGGTGGAACCTTTGATTTGGTCTTGATAGACGACAATTTGACCGCTTATTACAGATACAGAATCGTTTAAATAATAGACTCCTTTTTCTTTGGTAATTCCAATCTTCTTAGCATCGACTTTGGTAATATGAAGGTTTAGCTCTAAGTTGTGTTCAGTTGTGGTTTGTATGTCTCCAATGTCCAGCATTCCAGTTTCTGGATCATACCTACCGATATTGGTTTTCATATTGTACAACCCTTTTAGGAGTTGGACTTCAAGGTCCTTGATATCAACCTTCTTAATATATGAAGTCAGTCCACCGAACAGAAGCGTGATGTTTATATCCATTTCTGTATCAATGCCGTCAATCGAAATAATCGAAGAATCAACATCTGCTGTTGATATATTAATAGCAGTTGAGTTCTTGATATCAGCATGAGCTAATGTTAGGCGATTAACAGAAGCACGTTTGGGGCTTGCCGAAGGATTATCTGATATGAGTCTAACACTTTTGGAAGTTTGGTACTTACTGCCACTCGTAGTAAATGATTTAACTACTATAGAGTTTGATGTAAAATCACCTTCTTCAAAAAAAGCATATCCATCACCATCCTTTTTAATTTTGGAATTGTCTTTAAGATCAAGAATACCATCCAACTCGATTTCGTCTAGATTGATCGGTATAACAAGATCGTTGACAGAAAACCGGGCATTCGTATCGATATCCGATAAATCGTAATCTTTGTCGATACATGAAGTGAGTGAAATACATGTAATAAATACAGTGATATAAAAGAAAAGCCTTATATTTTTATTCATATTACTTAAATAACGTTTAGTAGTAAATTTGAAACAATACTAGATATTAAAAGATTAATAGCATGTGTGATTGATATTCATCCCAACACAATGCAACATCTCGACTGCAAATATACAATGTTTCTCTGAATTCACCAAAACAAAACGTAGGAAAATGCTATTTGTAATGGTTATGGGTTATTGATTTATGGCTTAATAGCTTAGTATTCATCATTTATAAATAATCGTCTGCTGTTAAATAACGACAAGTGGTGCCAGCCTTTCAGCCAGCACCACATGCTCGTACATATGTTCTATCCATAAGTTCCTCCTAGTTCCCTTCCTTTTTCCATCTTCCCCCTAACGTACTTACATTTTTTAATTTTATAATTATTCCATTTTCCTAAAGGGGAATAAGAGGGGGTAGGCTGGTTTTTATTTCACCATCACCTTATTTCCATTAATGATATACACACCACGCTTCAGCTCTCCTTGCACTTTGCGACCTGTCAGGTCATACACAGCCCCTTCTCCTTGGGAGAGGGTTGGGGTGAGGTTCTCTATTCCGGTATCGCTATCATCACGAATTGGGATATAGCGTGGAGCCACACCATTCGTCGGTACTGCGATGTATGCCTCGAACGGCTTAACATCACGTGTGTCGGGCAGGAACACACTACCTTCTACGTGGTTGCTGTTCCGGTCGTTCTTATTGATGGCATATACCGACGGAGAAGCCTCTACTGCATCGAAGCATGGAGTGAACACATGGTCGCCCTTGCTTGTCGTGATGATGTTCGTGGCAGGAACTGTCATATTGGATGCCTCGAAGGTTACCTTGCCGGCAAGGATGTATGCACTGCCATACACCTCGTTATTCGGCATAGAGATGATATACGGCGTGTTCGCCTTTATCTCTGCTGCACGCTTGAAGCCACTCGAGCTTAATTCGCCCAACCAGAACGGACGTGCCATAGCATCGTCGGCGGCAAACGGAGCAATACGGCCCTGCAATTCATGTGTGATGCTCTGAACATCGAACGGCAGGGCAATCGTCTCCCAGCCACTGCGTTTGTTGATACCCGTTACCTGCGTATAGGTGTGAGAATAGCTAATCACCTGTGCCAGGAATTCCTGTGGGCAATAGTAGCTGCCTGAGTCTGTCAGCACAATGCTACTTGCGCTTCCGTTTGCAATCACGTTCCTTACATCGTTTGGAGCGTATGCTTCATTATCGACATACAGCAACAGATTTGGATTCGTGATGCCTGCAGCAGCTGCTGTTGTCCTTACGACTGGTGTCCTTGCATTCCAGATGATGGCAGCCAGATGTTCACATCCACTGAACACATTGCCTAACGTCGTGATATTCTTGCCAGGGAATTCTACTGATACGATATTCATACCTGCAAAAGCACCGTTGGGAACAGAATTGTTTTCGAATCGGGCATCCACCAAATCCAGGTGCTTTAAGCTCTTGATGGCTCGCAAGGCACTTAAATCCTTATCATTGACAACGCCCTGTCCCTCACATTGGATTCTCAATTCCTGCATGCCTTCCGTACCTCGCCACTGCACAGCATCACCCACATGTCCAGGCTCTGACAGGAAGACAGTCCTTCCGTCGAAGAAATACGTAATCGGGATTTGCATCATCTCAGAGTTGTTCTTGAACGTCTTTTCTGCGAATGCATTGACCGTACAAAGTCCTGAGAGCGGGGTCTTGCCTCTGTATATTTCCGATGAGGTGGTCGGTATGCTTCCGTCAGTTGTATAATAGATGGTTGCACCTTCCTCGGCGGTTGATAGTATGATGTTCAGTCCGTCGTAACTCAAAGTGACAGGAGCACAGGTGAAATCAGTTGGTGTGTATGAACCGCTGACAGGTTCCATTCCTGTGACATATATCACATAACGTACTTCACGGTTATCCGTCAAGGTGATGGATCCTGTGTAGAGAGGACTTGACTTTGTAGCATCCTTACCACCTATCTCATAATGAATCTCTGCACCCGACGATGCACATGTAAGCGTTAGGACACCATTGTTGTATGCCACCGTGACACCGGAAATGGTGAGCCAGTCAACAGCAAACTCGCTGACTCCCGATGAGAACATGTCGCTTCGGGCAGCTATGGCACGTACCGTACAATTGTACGTCATCGTCACAGGTCCTGTGTAGCGGGTGCTGGTGGTTGACGGTTCGCTTCCGTCTGTCGTGTAATAGATGACTGCATTTTCAGTTGCAGAAGACATCGTCACACGATCGGAACTACCGTCGCGCTGAATCTGAGGTGCTTTGCATGTATAATCGGATTTGACAAACGTATAAGATGCTACGTCCGAATTATTGAAATCCGTCTTCACAGCGACTGACTTCACCTGTGCATCTGCTTCCAATCGGACGGGAACCGTATAGCGAATCGCCTTCGACAGGTCTGCCAATGGATTGCTTCCGTCTATCGTATAATAGATGGTTGCTCCTGATGTGGCAGTACTGATGGTCAGTTTCAGATTGCTGTAGCTGAAGGTCGGTGTTGCCACCTTGAACCAATCAACGGAGAATTGAGTCTGCGAAGAGTTGAACATACCGTCTTTTATTGCCACTGCACGGATGGTCTGGTTGTGGTCAAATGTAATAGCACCAGTGTAGCGTACACTTGCCTGAGTGGGTGTTGTGCCGTCTGTCGTGTAATAGATTGAAGCACCTGATGTGGCACAAGTCATCACAACCTGATTGCCGGTTCCGTTACGACTGATCTGAGGAGCCTGACAGGTATAGTTCGATTTGACAAAGCTGAATGACGCCACGTCCGAATTGGTATAATCGTCCTTTACGGCAATGGCCTTTACAGTACAGTCTGAGGTCAATGAGATGGCACCTGTGTACCTCGTGCTTGAAGTTGTAGGGGTCGTACCGTTGGTGGTGTAATAGATGGTTGCATCGGATGTGGCAGTGCTGATGGTCAGTTGCAGATTACTATAGCCGAAGGTCGGTGTAGCCACCTTGAACCAATCGATACTATACGATGCCACACTTGAACTCTCATATCCGTCTTTCACTGCGATTGCCTTGATGGTACAATTCTTTGAAACAGTAATAGGACCCGTGTATTGCGTATTGTTCTCAGTTGGCGTTGTTCCGTTGGTGGTATAGTAGATGCTTGCACCTGCTGTAGCACACGAGATGATGATCTGGTTGCTTGTCCCGTCACGACTGACGGTTGGCGTCTCACAGAAAGCGGTAGCATTCTTGTCTGTGAAGTATCCTGGGTTAGCTGTTCCTCCATCAATATGAGCATAGGTGGCATCTATATGGTTGGCATTATATGTAGTTCCTTGACCACCAACAAGATTTGTACATCCAATGAACATACTATAACTCAATGTCACTTTTGTAGTACTCCATCCATCACCCACATATATCGTTGTCAAACCGGAACAACCATTGAACATATTGCGCATGTACGTCACATTATCCGTCTTGAAACCGCTTAAATCCAAGGACGTCAAACCAGAACAACAATAGAACATATAGTCCATATACGTCACATTATCCGTCTTGAAACCACTTACATCTAAAGACGTCAAACCGGTACAACCATCGAAGATATAGTCCATGTACGTCACATTATCCGTCTTGAAACCGCTTAAATCTAAGGACGTCAAACAGGTACAACCAGAGAACATACGATACATATTCGTCACGTTGTTCGTATAGAAATTGTTCAAGTCGAGGCTTGTAAGGCCGGAGCAGCCATAGAACATGCTGCTCATATCCGTCACTTTTTCCGTATTGAAAACGCTTACATCTAAGGATGCCAAACCGGAACAACCATAGAACATGCTGCTCATATCCGTCACATTGTCCGTATTGAAACCACTTACGTCGAGGCTCGTAAGGCCGGAGCAGCCAGAGAACATGCTGCTTATATCCGTCACTTTCTCTGTATTGAAGCCGCTCAAGTCGAGGCTTGTAAGGCCGGAGCAACCAGAGAACATATAACTCATGTTCGTCACATTATCCGTCTTTAAGTTGCTGATACCTGTGATAGACGTAAGGTTTTTACAATTATAGAACCAAAAGGCAGTACTTGTCAATGAATTGCATTCTGCAAACGATTCATCAAATACAATGCTTTTAACCGTTTTGGCAGCACCATCCCAACCTCTACTTGCATTAGACTCAAATGGCCCGACACTCATTCCGCCACGAGCTGCCTTCTGATTGTCGTAGTAGAAAGTCAATACAGTATTGTCATTGCTCAATACCGCGTATGGCTCGGAATCCACAATCGCATTTATGTCTGTGAAATATCCAGGGTTAGATGTTCCGCCATCGATATGAGCATAGGTGGCATCTGTATGGTTGGCGTTGTAAGTAGTTCCCCTTCCACCAACCAGTTTGGTACATCCAGAAAACATATCATTACTCTCAATCACTTTTGCGGTACTCCAACTATTGCTGACAACGATTGTCGTCAAACCCGAACACTTCTCGAACATATGGTCCATTCTCGTCACATTGTTCGTGTTGAAGCTACTCAAGTCAAGAGAAGTTAAGCCTGGGCAACTATAAAACATGAGGCCCATATCCGTCACGTTATTCGTGTTGAAGCCACTTACATCAAGACTAGTCAAACTGGAACAGTTATAGAACATCATGTCCAGATACCTCGCGTTATCTGTCTTGAAACCACTCAAATCAAGAGCCTTCAAACCTGTACAGCCCTCAAACATACAGCCCATATCTGTCACATTCTCTGTATTTAGGTTGCTGATTCCTGTAACAGATGTTAAGTTCCTGCAAAATGCGAACCAGTATCTTGTGCTCGTCAATGTGGTACAATTTGCAAAAGAGGCATCAAATATGACACTTGTGATGCTTTCAGACGCACCATCCCAACCTCTTTGTGCACTAGACACAAACCCTCCAACATCCATTCCACCACGTGCTTCCTTCTGATCATCATAATAGAAGGTCAATACGGTGTTGTAGTTGCTAAGTACTGCGTAGGGCTCAGGCTCATTGTTAATACCATTGACAGGATCGCCAGCTACGAATTTCCATTGACGATTCTGGCTGGTAGCATTCAAGCCGTCTGATTTGTAGCTGATCAGAGCCGTTCCGTCAGCGTTATTTCCGCCACTTAGGTTCATGGTATGTTGGGTATGAACATTGATAATATTGTAATACCCTCCATCCTGAGGCACAATCTCCCAAAGCTGACTCTTGGAATTTGGGTCGACAGCTGCAAGGTTGAGTTGAGTGCCCGTATTGGTCGTAGCTGTCACATCGCCTGTGGTCGGATCGTTGATGGCCCACCCTCCGTTGCGAGAGAGGAACTGGTAGTAGTTGCCTACTTTCTTAATAACCCAGTCCTCTGTGGTGCGGTTAGCGATGTTTGACCATATGCACAGCTTTTCACCTTCGTATGACTTCTCGCCTACGATATCAACACAGCGGGTGCCCCCATTCTTCGTAAAGATGCGATAGTAAACACTGGGTGAGAAATCTGATTCATCAGACGAAGATTGAGCTTGCAAGCCAATTGGTATCAGCATTAATGTACCAATTATAAATATAAATAATTTCGCCATATATTATCTTTTCCTATATTTCTTTATCCTTCGTTCAAATTTTCTTTTCCCTTAAGGGTATTCTTTGTTCAGCGTCATTGAACAAACGTTCCGAGACGTTGAACATACGTTCCACGACTTGGAACAGAAATTTTCCTTATGGGTATATTATTCTCATTATCCCTCACTTTCTCTTCTTCGTTGGGTTCGGCATATTGTTATCATCTTCTCCCGGTATCTGTGCTGTTGTCGTGAAACTCATGTTCTCACTATAGGCTACTCCTACGGCACTGATAGCATAGGCACGGGCATAGTAGGTGGTTCCTGCCTCAAGGTTGGTCAACGGTTGGGTGAAGGTGCTAGACTTTGCTCCTTGCGCATCCTGCTCCAGATTCTTGTCGTCAATCGTCGGATTGATGGTGGTGCCATAGCAGAAACCGCATTTCGACACGGGGAAGTCGGACGTGAAGCTGCTGTTCAGCGTCACTCCTTCTTTCGTACGGTTCGTCACCTGGATAGCGGATACGGTCGGTACCGTACCGGCTGCCTGTGTTACAGATACGCTATAGTTGTTGCGGGCGGAATTGATGCTGATGATGGCGGTGCGTGTCGCCTGCCCGATGTTGTCGTCACACGTGATCTTCAAAGTAGCACCACCCTTACCGCTGATCTGGTCGAGTTTTGCCCAGCTCTGATTGGAGGTGGCTGTCCATGAGGCATCACCTGTAAGCTGGAGCGTATAGGATGCTGACTTGGCAGTTACAGAGATGGCCTGAGTACTGATACTGAGGGAGGTGTTGTGGGCTTCCTGATTGATGCTCAAGTAGCGGCGTGACTCTCCGCTGACGGTCGTGATGACCAATGTAGCCGGGGTTCGGGCATCGACCTCCGACGGGTTTTCCTGTACTGCCACCTGTATGGTCTGAGAACCTTTACCTGCATAGCTGCTCAGCGTGAACCAATCCTGCTTACCACTGATGGACCAGCTGGCATTCGAGGTAATGGTGAATTCCTTCGTACTTGCCTGATAGTCGAACGTCAGTGTCTCGGGAGATACAGTCAGCGTCTCTGAGGCAATGGTCTGTGTGACAGTGATACTGCGGCTGATTCCGCCGTCGCTCTTCAGCACAAGCGTCATCTTACGGCTGTCGGTGGAAGAGGGATTGACGGAATTGGCTGTCACGGTAATCACGGCATCACCTGTTCCTTCGGAAGGATTGACGGTCAGCCAGTCACCGTCAGCACCTGCCTGTTTCTGGATGACCCAGTGACAATTGGCAGTGATCTTGATGGTACCGGTCAGTGCATCACCATGAATCGTGATCATACCCGACTCCACTGTCAGGATATCTGAGTTCACAACGGGACCGTCATCATCATCTCCGCCTGAACTGCATGAGCCTATGGACAGCATTGTGCATAGGACAAAAAGGCAGCCAAAAACACACTTAATTATTTTTTCCATATATAACATTTTTTCTATTAACCTACTATATTTCAATTTTCCCCTCCTTACATTTTTTAATTTTTACATTATTACTTTTTCCTATAGGGGTATTAGAACGTAAACAATGCACCAAGGGCTAAGGAGAAGCGGCTGGCATCGAAACCGGCTGCCTTCGATATATTGGTGTAGGATTTATTCCTGCTGAGTGCGATGTCGTACTCCGGGGAGACGAACAGGGCACAGTGCTGGAAAGGAACCATCACCACCTTCAAGCCCAGGGTAAGTGCAGAGGCACTGGCATTCTTGCCATAGCCGGTACTGCCCGACAGATTATTGCCGTTCAGGCTGTAGGAGGCATAACCCACCTGCGGGGTCAGTGCCAGCTGACGAAGGCGGGTGAACTGGAACTGGTAGCCGTACTTCACGGCAAACACGTTCTGCTTATAGTTCATCGTACTCAGGAGGCTGCCATCCGTATCGTACCAGCTGACTTTCTTACTGCTCGAGAGTCCGAACGTATAGGAGAACTGTATATCGTGTTTGTAAACGACGGCACCTACTATACCTGAAATGCCACTCATATCGTTGATGTCAAAACTGCCGCCAAGATAGAACGAAAGGGGCTTCACATACTCGATACGGTCAAGAATGATGGTATCGACGGTGATTTCATTGCGGCTGACCGTGATGTAGGGACTCTGGGTGTAGTAGCCCTTGCGGGTCAACGTGAACTGATAGGTACCGACCGGCAGCACGTGAGGCTCGGTCAGGTCGATGGTGGTTGTGCCGTTATACGTTGCCGTGACATTGCGCGGACGGGTATAGAGCTGGATAATGCCTGTATGGGGCGTCGGAGCCTTCGCGTTCACATTGTTCTGCATACCGGGTTCGACCGTAAACAGGGTGATGGCATCCTCACAGTTGGCCTTACGGGTGATGACCTCATGCACGCCTTCCTTCAGCATCGTACGCCATGTGCCTGCAGCAACACGCTCTCCCTGATAGAGGATATCGGCATTGGGATCGTCAACCGTCACTGTCACATCGCCGAAGTGGGCTGTCTGGTCAATCATCTGGATGCTCAGGTTCTGCTGCTTGCTGTCATTCTGCGTTTTCTCAAGGACTCGCAGTTCTGACTCTCCTTCAAAGCGGTCTTTCACGGCGACAACCTTGTAGCTGCCATACGACAGGTAATGATTATATACCGGTGTCTCACCGATATACTTCCCGTTGACGGAAACACGCGCACCGTTCATCCCCACGCTGTTGATATTGACAAAACGGCCACCGCCGATATTCAGCAGCAGCTCATAGGCAGCACCCTTGCTTAATGCAATAGGATACTCGTATTCGATGCGGCCGAAGTCGGGATGGCTGATGGTCAGGATCTGAGCTGCCGACGGGGCAAACACCCAAATCTCACCGCCGTGTACCTCGGTCGTCAGGAAACCGCTGGTGACACCGCCATAGAACAAAAAGCCGTCAACACGAGGGGCAAACACCTTGATGAGCGCACAACGGTCACCGTTTGGATCACGGTAGGTGATGCCTGGTGCCATTCCGCTCTGGTCGTTCTCACGGAGGACAAAGTTGTCGACTGTCAGTTGTCCATACATGGTAATCGCCATGAACAAAAATAGGAATAGGAGGTATAGTCGTTTCATCAGCTTAGTATTTATAATTATTGCCCGAAAAAAGGACAAAATGATTAGGTTGCAAATTTACATAAAAGTCACTACACCACCAAATCTTTTTGTAAAAAAAGCTAAAAAAGAGTATGCAAGCTAAATACAAACAGTATTTAGGCAGAATTCAATGGGTTTTCAGGCTGAATTCGACTTGAATTATGCCTGCAAACTATACGTTGAAAAGTGGGATCTATAAGCGTGCTTTTGGGTTATTGTTTTTTAGCTTAGTAGGTTAATAGGGGGTAATGGTTATAGGTTATGGGTTATTGGTTATTGAAAATTTAGGTTAATGGCTTAATAGCTTAGCACGTCTAATACCTAAAGTCTAAGGCCTAAATAGCTTAGGGGCGGCCAGCTAATTCAAAAAGGAAAAGCAGCCGACTCAATCGGGAGAATGAGTCGGCTGCGAAGGGAGATTGCCTATAGGCGCACTATCGTTTGCCTAGGGGCAAATGACCGTTTGCCTGAAGGCAAATGGTCGTCTGCCTAAAGGCACGGGAGGACTTAAAAGTTGATGATGTTTTTTTACTAAGGATTATATCTCTGTGTAGATATGGGCATGACTGACGCAAGACATTTTCAACTTGGGGTTATCACCATAACACCAATGGTCAAGTTGTTTGCGGGCTGAGTACTCGGTAAGATGGCTATACATAGCAAAACTTGCAACCGTCGTATAACCGTTATTTGCCTTGATGCTTTTGTGAAGTGCCTCTTCCAAATGCTGTATATTATTCAAAATGCGGCTGGAGGTTGGTTTGCGTATATATCGGAAACCGTCGCTGCCAATACTTATCTTCAATTCCTTCTCAAACTCTTTTGACGGTCTGAAGTCTATCCCTTTTAGTTCTACATCGGTATGCTTGATATCATCAGGATTCGTAATATCACGCTTTAACTCAATCTTTGCAGAAAACGTTCCTATAGGAGTTTCTATACGGAAACCTCCTGCCATCCATTTGGGAGCAGCCTCCATAAAGGCCATGAACACGCGGGTCATATCTCCATGGCGTAAAGAATACTGGTCACTGAAGTAATTCTCCATATCCCGGAGTGTCCTCTTCAACCCACTTTGGGGTGTCACGTATAACAACGAATTACCATTCTCATCTTTCTGGGGTGATGGATGTGCTTCAAAAGGCATCCCGTTCATCTTTCTAGGCATAGGGCTTCACTCTTTATGGTTAAACTGTATTTTCAATTTTTATGCAAATATACGATTTATTTTCTCATTTTCCAAATAAAAGGCAGAAAAAAAAGAGAACTGCTGCTAATGTTTTATTTTCCGGGTATATGTTTTCTTGGATTGATGTACTCTGCGATAGGAATGGAAACCTTGACTTCTATGGTAGACTGGGTCGTTAAATTCTTTTTTTGTGCAGTCACTTGACAATTAGCCTTCACTTCATGAACATACGCTATCTTCCCTATCTATCCTAATCCGTGTCGGGAACAACTTTTATATTGTATATTTTCGTTACTAATACTAACCAAGAAACAACCATGGGCTATTAGTAGTTTCAGTCCACTTCCGACCTCCAGTACACCTCATCCCTGCACTCCCTCAAGCGAGAGTCGTCCCAAAGCTCTATTCTGACGTGGTCCAGTCCATTGTACCAACTAAAATCATCTAAGCCATGCCATTTCATATACACTTCTCCTTGTGGAAGTGGCCAGAAGTGGTTTATCCTATGCGGTTCGGGAGGCACTCCATAGCCCCCGTCATCGTAATGAACACCTATAGACATGCTCTCCTTCATGTATTCGAACAAAGGAAGCATCTCCTCCTCGTTCATTTTTCTGGTTGTCTTAAGACCTACATAACCGACGTTTTCTTGAGAGCCAATATCCAAGGTACATTCACCGAACTTCGGCAAAAAGATATTGGGGCTCGTCACGTTCTCTCTGTGTCGCCAAGACGAAACTGCCTCTCTGAATTCCGAGGATGGGATGCCCAAAGAGACAATATCGCCAATGCGCAGATGTTCCCCACCAACAAAGATATTGTTGTCACCCAGTCCCTGACTTCTCAGGAACTCGATGAGGGGTTTCAGCTTTCGTCGTGCTTCGAAGGCCTCGCCGTCTGGGAAGTAAAGGGAAGATTTCTTCACCTCCGAGTTCTGATAATAGAAATACCAGAGCTTAAGGCCGACCTCATCATGCAGCAAAGTTGCAAGTCTTTCCTCTTCGGGGCTGAAGTCACCGAGCTCTTCGCAGACTCCGTTCACGCGCATTGTCTCACGATGCTCATACTCAAACTCATAATGAGTAATCACGCCAAAGTCTCTGCTAAGAATATGCTCACCCCAGCAGTCTCTGTACTTAGCCCTGACTTCTTTCTTGTCGTAATCGACTTCGAGTTCACTGCATATAGCAGAAACATTGTAGTACCTATCCATATTTCCGTTCCATTTATTATTCTATTGGGTTATGCGGGTGTATCATCCTATTGGGATGGCATTGATCCCAGATGTCGCATATCTCCTCAATCTTCTCTTTCCGGATATAGTATTTCTCAGCATCCATCATGGCAAATCCTATACCCATTGCCACAGCTAATCCGTCACCAGAACCCAAACCAATGCTCAGTTCCTCGATGAAGTTTTCAAGGTCGTAAACCAAGTTTTCGTAATCTACGCCCTCCACCTTACATTGACTCATCAACTCATCTTTATATGACTCAAAGGGCTTTCCTTCTAAGATAATCTCTTCAACCATAGACTCAATAAATCCCCGAAACCCCTCAAGCTTTGGTAGTCTATGGAGAGTTACTTCTGGGGAACCAGTATGGTCCACATAAGCCGTACCATTAACATGATTATTATCATGTTTGTGATGTGTAGTCCTCTCCTCAGGCCCCCTCATCCAATTTGGATTAATACTCATAACACATATGTTTATTGGTTCAACAAATAATTCACCACAGTATTCCAATCAGAAAACTTCTCTGAGCCGAACTGAATCCATTCGCCCTTGAACTCGCTCGTGCCATTCTTGCCACGGTCATCAATCAAATAATCACCTTCTACCAGGTCTTTACGGTGAGTGATGATCATTCGCTTATGAAATACATCATCAAAATATTTTGTTACCCATTCTACTTTGTCAGACCATGCCGACGGATTATTCCAGGGGGCAGTGGAGAGGATGAAAACGTCATACACTTCTGCCAATTTATGAACAGCCTCAATCGCTCCAGGCATTGGATCCATTTTACCAAACAGATATGGAATCTCATCCAATCGATCCTTGTCACCAGGACACTTTGCCCTATACTGGTTCTTTGTTTCTTCATCAATCTTATCAAGTCCTGACTGGAAGTCTACCAGCACATTGTCCATATCAAAAAATAATCTTTTCTTCATATCTAGTAATTGTTATAACTGAGGGTTTCAAGATAGTCAACCACATTTGCTTTGATGACTTCGAGGTTAGTACCGTTGATGACTTTGCATTTATATCTTTTCCTGATTGACGGAATGTACCAATTTGTTTATTTCCTCCAACATCGTTTCAGGTAGGTGGAATCGCACATCATCGTTATGCGCATCAATCGCGTCCAAGAAATGGGGAAGTTCTTGACGATATACTTGCGCCATGTGCACATTATCGTCGTTATAGTTTTTGAATGAATAGGTGATGTTTGCCAATCGGTCAGCCAGTTTCACAAACGGAGCGTAAGGTGTTTCACGAATGCCCTGATAGTATTTATCACCGGCTCGCTCTTCACGTGTACGTCCCTTATCATTGGTCAGGGCATAAACAATCTCTGCCGCCAAAACGGCCTGTTCTTCATTCATATATCGAAGCGCGGTATTCTTCACATCGTTATAGGTCAATCGCGCATCTTCAATGCTGTCATGATAGTAGGCACCAAAGAACATCGGCAAGACATCCTGTTCACACGCACAAACACAGTGACCATATTTATTTACGTTATCCGCCACCATATCCAAATGGAATGCGTAAGGATGCACATCATCATAGGTCTGATTGACACTTGCATGTAGCGCATGTGCCTGTTCTTTGATGTCCCGAATCTCTCGGGCATATTTCTCAATATACTTCTGAAAATCGTTTGTTGTCATAACTCTTAGAGTTTCTGCTATTGTTAAATATCCTCAGTATTCTGTTTATGCTTCGCTTTGCGAGTATAGGTTTTCTTGGATTGATGAACCCGATTGAAGGAATGGAAACCTGGGCCGAGCAATTGCTGCTCTGCCTCTCTCCCACCCTTGTGCATCGCTTTGATGGCATCGAGGTTGGTACTGTTGATGACCTTGCGTTTGTTCTTTTTCATACATCAGCCGTCAGAGGGTTCACTTTATCACAATTGTTTTTCCCCCTTGTATAAAAATGCCATGCGGATGGGGATGTGAGTGTATCTTCATGCCGTTCAGCGTGTAAACGGATTCAATGGCAAGAACGTTTGTTTCTGGATTATCAATGGCACTTATATATCCTTCATCGCCATAAAACCCCTTGACAATAGCATCGAGCAGGTCTGGTTGATTGAACTCGGGTACACTGCGCGCATTGCCATCACTAAGTCCCATCCACAAAATGTGCCTATATCGTTGGCCTTAGTACGACTCACGAAATACTTAGCCCACTGAAGGAATATATCATTTTGTTTGCCATATCCTACTTGGCTATCCTCTGCTGCGCCCCATTCTCCAATGACAACTGGTGCGCCCTTTGATACCAGTCTACTCCTGAGTAAACTACAGAGGCTGTTGACACTGCTCTTCCCTTCAGTCAATGTCTTAAAATTAGGATAATAATGCACTTGGAACATAAGATGTCCCTCAGTAGTATCGTCAGGCAATTTCATCTTGGTAAGCGGATCTTTAAGGTGTGAATTCCAATTACCGTCGCCATTACTTGCAGCATAAGTATTCACCATGAGGTTACGCATTGCATTGTTGCCACCTGTAGCTCTCACTGCACTGACAAATGACTGAGCATAATGGTTGATAGCATCATACGCATCATTAGCTGCCTCAGCATTATAGTTCCCTGGGTAGCTAAATGTAGCAAAGCACCAGGAACCCTTCTCATCGAGCATTTCATTGTATCCTTCGAAAATCAGATGCTCATCATAGTCCTTGAATTCTTCTGCAATGCGTGTCCACAGCCACTCGTACAGTTCGCAATTACGATTATAGTTGTCCATGCTGGCACGTATCCACGCGGTATTTGCTGCTCCTGTGTCGTGATGGACATTCAATACACAATACATACCAGCATTGATGATATAGTCTACCGTCTGCTTCACTCTACGCATCCACGCTGCATTCATATACTTAGCTATGGGAGCCTTCTCTTGATTCCATGTCGTACTGTTGTCAATCATTACCCATGTCTTCACCATGTGGGGATACCAAGTCACGGGCACACGGATGGCATTGATACCAGCATCACGCATCATGTTGACAAGTTCCTGTGTGGTAGGCACTTGCCCCCATGCCTTCTCGTAGTCGGTTGGAGTACGACTCGTCCAACGTTCTATCCACATATTGTCAACATCACCGGAATTGCTATCGAGGGTGTTGCCCAAATTCCATCCCAGACGCATGTTTCTAACTGCATCTGTAGCTGACTCTATGTCATAGCCATCAGCCCATAGCTGAGTCCACCCTTGCAAAATAATGAGTATTGTAAGTAATCTTTTCATTAAACTTTCTGAATTACCTATTCTAAACATTTAACCGTCTGATAACTTTAGCCGGGTTGCCTACTGCAAGGCAATCAGCTGGTATATCTTTAACTACAACCGACCCCGCTCCAATAACGGTACGGTCGCCAATGGTAACACCAGGACAGATCGTGACATTGCCCCCTATCCAACATCGTTCTCCGATATGAACAGGACGACAAGTCTCCCACTTATCACGGTCATCTGCATTTAACGGATGTTCTGCTGTGAAGATACTTACACCGGGGGCTATCAGTGTCTTGCGACCGATATATACCCCTCCCCCATCAAGGATGCAGCAACCAAAATTGATGAAGACACCTTCGCCTGCAAAAATCAGATTGCCGTAATCACAATGAAAAGGTGGTTCAACATAAATATCGGAAGCTGCATTGGGTAGCAGTTCGTGAATGATATCTCGCATCGTAGGCTCATGGTATTCTGTGATATTGAGTCGCCGAAGCAGTTTTTTCACTTCGTCACGCCAAGCATACATCTCGGGGGTATGTGCATCATACGGTTCCCCCCTTTGCATGCGCCGCAACTCGTCCTGCAGAGCAGGGTTTTGCGCTAATTCGTCGCGTGTTGTCATTGTTATTTAGCAACAAACGGTTTGAGACCTTTGACTGCTTCTGCCGCAGTAATTCTCTTTCCGCCATTGTCGAGATCGATGAGGATGTAACGGTTATTACCCATGCCTAACTCCTTCATATATGACAGCTGGCGCAGACCGTGTCGGCTCTCAATACGCTCCACCATATCGTGGTGTTCCTCGGCAGTCATCGCATAGATAAGATCAACGCAAGCCTGATCAATAGCAAGAATATCTGTTGATGAGAGGATACCGACATCGGGTGTAACAACCGGCTCTGCAGCCAAACCCTCGCAGTCGCAAGAGACAGACATGTTACGCATCACATTCACATAAGTTACCTTCTTGCCAAAGAAATCGATAGTGGCTTTTGTGGATTCTGTCATACGTTCCATAAACTCTTCCTCGGCAATAGACCACTGATCGTCCGACCCCTTTACGGTATGTATCCAAGCTTTTCCAATACGTCCGTCGGCACATCCGATACCGATATTCTTGTTTGAACCACCGAAACCACCCATCGTATGCCCTTTGAAATGAGTAAGTGCCACCATTGCATCATAGTTGACAAGATGTGACCCGACAGCCATCTTCTTAAACCACTTACCGCCAACAACAGGAATTGTTGTTGTGTCTTGCTCGTCCATAATATCAACCGGACAAAACGTCCAACCATTCACTTCCAACGTCTTACGATGCTGTTCGGTCGTATAGCGATCACCCTCATAATAGGTATTTGTCTCGATGACGTTAGCATCGGGCAGATCTTTCTGCATCAGTTCCTTTACCCATTCACGCGGGATGATATTGGGTCCATTCTGCTCTCCGGTATGGAGTTTTACGCCCACTCGTCCAGAGATATTCTCACATACCTGTTCATAGGCTTTGATAAGGCCTTCAGCCGAGAGACTACGGGTAAAATAAACCACAGACTCATTACCTGTACGTTGCTCATAAGGCACATACTTATTTCCATCTGTACCTGGGATGGGATTGTTCACTGTTTGTTCCATATTGTCGTTTGTAGTTTGTTCATAGTTAGTGCATGCAGCAAACATACTGCACATCAACATAGCTGTTAATAATTTATTCATATCTATTGTTCAAGTTTATGTTCTATTTGTATCGTTGTCAAGGTGTAGAATAAACGAATAAAGTGATGCAACTTACTTTGCTGTTTCGGGGATGACCATAAGTTGGACATCTGCCTTGATGAATGTGTACATACCATCTTCTTTATTGTAGAGGTCAAGATTGAGGGTAACATCACGTGGTTGAAGAGCCTTACCATCGATGCTGAACAACTTTCGGTCAATAAAGACCTGACCGTTTTCGGTCTTAAGGGTCTTCGAAACACGTGCGTCACCATACGTATAGGTAGCGATGAGGGATAACGATGGCGGGAGTTTCACATTGGTATCGATTACCAGCGTATCAAGCAGTTCGTAATTCTCTTCGAAAGACTTGCGCAACTTGATTGGGATGCTGATGTCCTGGCCTTCCTGATAGGCGGCATGGGTGGACAGGTGTTTGTTTGCGGTGAGAATCTCGAGGGCTGTGAGGGAATTCTTTTCCAGAGACTGCGACACGAACAAGCACATCTTGTTGGTTTTGGTATTCACAGCCTTAATGGCTTGACGTTCTACGTCCTTAGCCCAAGTGATGACTGACTTATCATTGAAAGTAGCACCCACCTGCACTTTCTTACCATCTACAAGGACATCTTTGCTGTTGGTATACAATATCTTGTAATCGTCGGCACGAAGAATTGAAGAATTGAAAAATGTAACAATTAATAAAATAAAACAATGCATTTTCATTTTTGGCTCATTTTTGCTTTTCTATATGTGTTATAGATAAATTGATAAATCCAATAGAGGAAAGTAGGAATGTACATGTTGTACACATAACCTGTCGTGACATATGCAATGAGGGCCACAACGAGCAGGATGGAAGGCACACTGAAGATGAAGAACAGCATGCGGAGGAAAATATTTGGCATCATCCTTGCAAACGTGAGACGACTCATCAAGAAATATCCGATGATGAAATAGATAATAAACTGAACGAATGCCCACCCCCAATGGAAGTAGTGGTCGCCTTGTTGCAGCGCATGATAGGCATTGATGCAAATCAGCGAACCTGGCTGAGGACCGAGATAAGTATCGTGGACGTCGGTCGTAAAGTCTCCGATAACGACAATCTTATCCTCCAACTGCATAGAGATAGGATAAATACTATCATGAGCCAAGATATCAGCACCAAGGAATTCATATTGCTTCTCCAGCATATTAGGAGTTTCAAGGCTGTAGTCATCTTCCACACGGATTGGCAGATTGAGTGTGATGGCGTTCTTGCATAGGCGACCGTCACAGAAATAGAAGGGTCCCCACTTCTTGATGGTCTTTCCTGCAAGGTCTTCGTAGATACGCAATGGCATCGTCGGTTCGTTACCCTCACGCATAAACTGGAAATGTGCGAATTTGGTAACTTTCCAGCTCACGGTATAATCAGCGTATGCCGATTTCTGCTTCAACAGAGTATCGGAAAGATAGGAGTCGACATGATTGGCAACAACAATGCGGTTCATCTTTCTGATGGTAGCAAACAAAGCAGAGTCTTGCGGACTTTCAATGTTATGTTCAAAGAACACATCCATCATGATGTAGCGATAGTTGTCGGCCTTACATGCAGCTGTAAGAAACCGTAAGAGTTTCTCACGGTCAGTAATTACAAACTGTCCTACTGGGATATCTTGGATAGCATAGTCAACCAACTGCTTGTCGTAACATACGTTTACCAACAGAATGCTGTCAGGCAGATTATCTTCATACTGACCACTGAACTTCATGAAACGATCGAACGTTCGCAACACTTTCATCTCATCAGGCATCGGTATATCGCTATTGCCAATAAAATAACTGGCTGCTATGATGCCGATACTGAGCAACAACGCACCAACGAGCTTGATTTTATAGTGGCGTCGCAGGCTGAGAAGAAAAGAAAGCTTCGTCATCGTTTCAAGCGTATGATGGTAGCAGTTGAATTATCACAATGCGGATGGGTACGTCCCACTGGTGCACCCTGATAAGTAGGATCGGCTATCACATAGCGCTGTTCGCCGATTGTAACGGCATCACCTGGCACATCTTCTGTGAAAAGAATTGCTGTTGCCATGTGTTTGAACGCCTTACCTTCTACTTTCGCAGTATAATTGACTAATACGACATCGAGTTGCATCAAATCACGAATGATACGTGAGAAGAGGATGGCAAAATCCTCTGAATCACCATTCAGATAATAGAGCATCTCCTCTGGATAAAAGGGACGGTCTATCTTTTTTGTACCAGATGTCTGACGCTTCGCACGAGGGGTATACTTGAAAGACGTCTGCACCCAGTCGAGTAGCACGTTCACTGTTGCCTGCTGTCCGTAGTTCTGAACATACTTGCGCAGCTGTGGATAGAGTTGCGCCTTGACATCATCACTGATAGGAGTGTTGGCATACACATCCCACTGTGGTTTTCCCTGCTTGGATACAGCAGGTGAGTTAGCCAATGTTTTGATACGTTGGGAATTAAAAGTAATGGTTGCCTGCGTAGGCATCACATCAGCCTTGATGGTACGCACATCACCATTCCCGGCACCCTTCTGTGCTTGTATAGAAGTTAGTGTCGTAAAAAGCAATATAACAAATATCTTTATTCTCACAATTTCAACTTTTACTGTTATGTTTTTACTCAATCGCTATCAGGGTTGCATCATCGCAGTCAGGCATCTGCATACCTACCGAAGCCCCAATATAGGTAGCATCGCAAACAACGTAAGGTACATTATCAAGCATATAGCGAACACCACCCACTTCTTCATCAAAATGAACCGCTGCGGCCAAATGTCCAGGATAGTATATCAATGCACACTTCAATCCTACCAAATCGCGGACAAGACGGGTAAAGAGAATCGAGCGGTCTTCACAGTCACACAACGGATAGTTAAGTGTCTCTTCAGAGAAGAAAGCACGATCGCCTCCCCACACCACGTCATCATAACCATATTCAAGTCCGGTCTGGATAAGGTTAAGGATACGCTCTACCTTCTCCACAGGTGTCTTTCCTTGAAGTGCCTTACTGAGTTCAGGATAAATTTGATTCTTAATATCTTCCTGCATCGGAGTATTGGCATACATCACCCAACGAGTGGTGAAATCATCACCGATACGTGAGGATGGATAGGTCTCGTAGAAATTCATGAGGTTCTGGTTCACCTTCACATGAATCTTTACCTCTGGATAACGCTGTGAAGCTACTTCGCGCTCTTCGTTCCATTCTTCTGTAAAATGAGGTGTTGTAGGAATAAATAGCGACAATTTCTGTTCCTGCGGATAGGCTGCCTCGCAAATAAGCAGACTTGTTGGAGTGGTTTCAAGAACAGGATAGTAGAAGTCACCATCTAACATCCATGGAGTCTTTCCATAGATAAAATGTCGGCTTCCTACCAACAGATACAAGTTATCCTTTTTTGCATCAGTAGCGAAACGGATTTTATATCCAGACTGACAATAGATATAGCCTGTTAACAGAGCAGACTCTTTTGTGTCTTTTCCACAGAATGTGTCGCTGATTGTCTTCAGCATTAACAAGTATGCCCAATCACAGAGGTTATATTTCTCACGCAGGGCCAGACAGTCCACAATCGTATTGTCGTAATACTTCGTTGACAACTGCTTGAGAATGAGGTCAGCCACATTGTCGGGGGTCACCTTACCAAGATACAGGCGACGACTCTCATCAATACGGACCGACATCTCGGTGCCAAAGAACGTAAAGGGCATCGAAGCAAACTGGGTCTGCGACTTTGGAATCTTCACTTCTTGAATCGGTTGCTCTTTCGTTTCATCAACTTTCTTAGGCGTAGCAGGCTTCGGACGTTTTTTACCCTGCATTTTCTCAACTTCATCCTTGTTAGGTTTGAAGATCTTCTTGGCAACACGTTCTACCTTTGCAAGGAATCTCCACATATCTGTTTGCTGCGGTTCCCCTTCAGGACCTTGATACACAACAGGTTTGATGAAGTCGTCCTGAGGTTTAGGCATAACTGGAGCCGCCTTAAACTGCTTCCATATCTGGCGCACAAACTCGGCATACTCCTCATTGTTCTTCCTGCGGAATTCCTCAAACTCCTTATGTATATCCTCCCGGAATTCATTGAACATATCAGCAAACCCATTGTCATCTGACTCACTATCCTCGATAGACTTTAGCAGATTGGCCATCTGCTCGCTGTCGCGACTATGCTGCTTCAATGCTGTCAATTGATCATTGTCCATCTGCTGTAGCACATACTGCACATATTGCTGAGAAACACTTGTGACAGTATTACCCTTGTTTTTAGACAACGTGCTGACTGCACCCTTTCCTGATGCGAGCAGAATGATACGCTTGACGTTCTTCACGTCAATCAACTCTACCCTACTATCAGCTGGTACGTTAATCACTGTTGTCGGTGCGATACGGGTGTTCATCGTCAAGGGAGTTGAAGTACCATTCGATGTGTAGGTCACATTACCTACCACATAGTACACCAACATGTCCTGTGCGAAGGCCGATAATGGCATCATACAACAGATGATGGTAATAACAAATGACTTAATGCATAATTTATAATGCATAATTCTATCTTTAAACTATAAACTATAAACTTTAAACTATATTTACCACTTAGCTTCAGCTTTTGCTTTCTGCTCAGCACTTGCGTCGCTCATCACTTTCTTGAGTATCTCTTTTGCCATAGAGTCCTCGAAAGCCATACCAATCTGGTACTGTGTGTTATTGTTCACCTCACGATAAATTTGAAGTACAATCTGCGTATTGTCGAGCGACTGGTCAATCAACTGCTTTGTTGTACTCTTGTCTGTCATGTTAGTAGCCACATCAGTTGAAGAAGTCTGCACATTGATCATCGTGCTTTCCAAAATACCGGCAACCTTTGTGTTGATAATTCCAGATATTTCATTTCGAGCACGTGATATTGCAATCGTACGAGCTGCACCTTGACTACCAGAGAGCGCTTCTTGTCTGCCAATGATATACTGAGGCAGACCCGACTGACCTCCACGTTCCTTTACTAAGAGTTCTGCCAACTGGGTCTCCATTGGAGCGCTACCAGCAGCTACTTTCCAACCCTCTTTCTTTAATGCCTTTGCTTGCTTCTTAGCATCCTTGGTTGCTTGTTTCATGATGGCTTTCTGCTCCTTAACGGTCTGAGCATCTTCCTGTGCATTAGCAGCTGTGCAATACATCATGCCTACCATGATCGCTACTAAATAAAAAAACTTTGCTTTCATTACCTTCATAATTTTGTTGTTAATATTTTACTTAGTTTTTGTTTGCTTACCATAAACTTTTATCACGCTATGATGTGCAAATTTGGGAATAATTTTGTAAACGACCAAACAAAATTGCAAAAAAACTCCTATTTCTTATATTTTTTACTCTTTCATACCTAAAATATATTATTATAAAGGTATTTTTCATCACTTTGGTTGTTTTCATGTCTATTTATGACAGTTTTTATTCCGACTGGCTTTGAGTCTCAAATTTTTTATATAAATTTGCAGCGTAAAAACTATCAACACTCCGACAAAGCATGAAACGACGATTCCTTACAGCAACATTGTCTTCCCTGCTCATCATTAGCAGCATTGACATCTTTGCACAACAGACTTACAACCTGCCCACATACGAGCAGGGAACAAATACCAGTTCCGGTACGATTGAAGTGTATTTGCCAAAAACCGACAAAGCAAACGGATGTGCTGTTGTGCTTTGTCCTGGTGGAGGAATGCGTGCTCTTGCATGGGACAGCGATGTGAAACAAATGGCCTCATTCCTCAACGAGCGAGGTATCGCTGCTATCGGACTGCGATACCACCTTTATACACAGATTACAGGAGCGCCACGAGGAGGCGCAGGTATGCAGATGGCACCTATGGTCGATGTTACCAAGTTTGAACAATTCCCACAAGCTGATGCCAACCCAATGCACTACCCTGCTGGCGACAGTATCATTCAACTGGCAGCCAACGATGGGAAGGCAGCCATAAAATTCGTACGCCAGCATGCTAAGGAATGGAATATCGACGAACACAAAATCGGCTTCTTAGGGTTCTCTGCAGGCGGAGGTATTGCAGTAGGAGCGACTATCCAGGCTACCGACCCAATGGAACGTCCCGACTTCCTATGCTCCTGCTACGGTCCGTCGCTGATGAAAGTGACCGTTCCACAGCAAGCTCCACCTCTCCTGATCATGACACGAGCAGAACATCCCAACGTGGCAGCTGGTCTGTTAGCCTTGTTCCTCGAATGGAAAAAAGCAGGAGCCAATGCAGAGCTACACGTGTATAGTGACGGACGAGGACCATATACACTCATGCCAGAAACAGGCAACACCACAACTGAAGCATGGAGCCAGCAACTGATACTGTGGCTCCAAGCTAAAGGGTTTGCGAAATAACGACACTTTGTATTCTCTTAACCAAATTATTATTATCTTTGCAGCACAAAACAAAACAAGTACAATGGTAAATAAGATTGTGATATCAACAAACATACAGAAAGCTGTCAGTGAGGCAGTAGGAGCTATCGAGCACGACAGACTGTTTCTGCTGACCGATGAAACAACCGACCGCTTATGTCGTCCGCTCATTGCTGAAATCCCCTGCATGAAGCATGCACAGTCAATCGTCATCGGGGCGACCGACACTCATAAGAACCTCGATACGCTGGCATCTGTATGGACAGCACTCAGTACAGGAGGCGGTAGCCGTCATTCACTCATGGTCAATCTGGGAGGCGGTATGGTGACCGATCTCGGGGGATTTGCAGCCTCTACATTCAAGCGTGGCATCCCCTACATCAACATCCCTACTACCCTACTCTCAATGGTCGATGCAAGTGTAGGAGGGAAGACGGGAATCAACTTCAACGGACTGAAAAACGAAATCGGAGTGTTCCGTACACCAGAGACTGTCATCATCGACACTGAGTTCCTGCGCACACTCGACCACGAAAACATCTGTTCAGGCTATGCTGAGATGCTGAAACACGGACTCATCTCTTCACGCTCACAGTCCTCCCCCTTGAGGGAGGAGTTAGAGGGGGGCATCTCCACGCTCCTCACGTTCGACCTCGACCACATTGATTACCCTTTGCTTGGTCAGATGGTGGGTGAGAGTGTTGCTGTCAAGGAAAAGATTGTAGAGGAAGACCCGCAGGAGCATGGCATCCGCAAGGCACTCAATCTGGGACATACCGTCGGACATGCTTTCGAGAGTTGGGCTCTGACCCGTAAACCTGTGCTGCACGGCTATGCTGTAGCTTGGGGATTGATATGCGAACTCTATCTCTCTGTCGTCAAGACAGGATTCCCAACAGAAACGATGCGGCAAGTGGTACGTTTCATCAAGGAGAACTATGGAACGCTCCCCATCACCTGCGACGACTATCCCGAACTCTATGAGTTGATGACGCACGACAAGAAAAACGCTGATGGTATCATCAACTTCACTTTATTAGGAGGGATTGGTGACATTCGTATCAATCAGACCGCCACTCAAGAAGAAATCTACGAAACACTCGATTTCTTCCGCGAAGGATAGGTCTTATCTTGCTTAGGAGGGCATCATACCCCACTAAGCAAAATTTTCAAATTACTCAAACACTACGAGACAACGGGCAATCGTTTCACCTTGTCCGTCCTTGCCGTAGTGCTTGCGTATTTCCACCTGATAGTGGAGCGGCTGCTGTTCCTTTACAAAGAACGACAGTTCATCGCCATAATACGCTTCTGCCACATATGCAATCTCTGCACGGCGAATGCGGTGCTCTGTGTAGAAGTCTTTCGAAAAGAGGTCGAGGATGTGCGAGATGTACTTAATACTGTTGAAATGACCGTTACAGTCAAGGTCGCTGTAGCGTGCTTCGATTTGCATCATAGGTTCCACATCGGTCAGCGGACGCAGTCGGCTGTGAGTGTCCATCTCACAGGGGATTTCGGGAGAGAGCCATTGCTGGAACTCCTCACCATAGAAAGACACGAGGTCGAGAGGCTGACGCGTGGTATTGTCAATCATCGCCCAGATGCTACGTGCATAGCCATAAACATCTCCCTCATCGTTCTTGATGCAGAAGTTACGGTTGGTGAACATGCGATACACATTTTCTATCCATGTGTCGATGTGATAGTTACTATAGATGGGCGGCATTTGGCGCATCTCAATCGACAGGCGCGACAGCACCCATGAATGGTTTACTTTTAGTAAGTCGCTGAATCCGAAGCCACGCTTCGATGCATGATTCTCTGCACAATTCAGGATGTCACGCCCCAGCACATCGTACGATAGTTCACGCTTGAAATCTGTGCTGAACGCATCCGAACGGAAATGCAATGTCTCTATCTTATTTGCCATTTTTCTCCTTTTTCTATTATTTTGCGGCAAAATTACAAATAAATTATGAATTATGTATGATGGATTATGAATAATTTTGTACTTTTGCGGTGCAAATCAATTATCAACAACAAAAATACTGAACAATGAAACGATTAACATCACTACTTTTATCGCTGTTGCTTTGCAGCGCATCGTTCGCACAAGACCCCAACTTCCACATCTATCTGGCTTTTGGTCAGTCCAACATGGAGGGCAACGCAACTCCGGAAGCTCAGGACCAGAACGCGCCCAAACGGTTTAAGATGATGGCTGCAGTGAATTTCAGCAGTCCTCAGCGCACCAAGGGACAATGGTACACAGCCAATCCCCCGCTCTGCCGTCAGGGTACGGGTCTGACCCCTTGCGACTATTTCGGACGTACGTTATGCGAGAAGCTCCCCGACCAGATTACCGTCGGAGTCATCAATGTAGCGCTCGGAGGATGTTCCATCAAGATGTTTGATGAAGACCAGATTGGCGCATACCTGCCTACATGTGCCGACTGGCTCAAGAACTATGCCGCACAATACAACAACCACCCCTATAACGAACTCATCGCGCTTGCCAAGAAGGCACAGAAGGATGGTGTCATCAAGGGCATCCTGCTCCATCAGGGCTGTACCGACAATATGCAGTCGTGGTGGCCGGCAGAGGTGAAGATGCTCTATGAACGTATGCTCAACGACTTGAACCTCAGTGCCGAGGAAGTGCCACTCCTGGTAGGCGAACTTGTCGGACAGGCTGAAGGTGGTTCATGCTACGGACACAACAGCGCCTGCATCGCCAAGATGCCAGGTCTCATCAAGCACTGCTATGTCATCTCGTCGAAAGGCTGCCCACAGCGAGGTGACGGACTGCATTTCACGGCAGAAGGCTATCGTGAGATGGGACGCCGCTATGCTGCCGCTATGCTCGACTTCCTCGAGAAGAACGACACTAATGCAGAGTTTTCTGCAGCCGAACTGAAAGTACGTACCAACGAGATGACCCTCACTCCAGGACTCAGCACCGAAATTACCGTTTTCGGCAACGAGGCCGACGGTACATCTCACAACGTCACTCGCCGCTGTGACTTTAGCGTGGACGACGAGGCGATTGCCAAAGTTGACGGCATCCGTATCGTGGCAGGCACTCAGGAAGGAACGACCGTGGTTCATGTCAGCTTTACCGATAAGGACGGAAAGACCGTCACGACAGACATCACCGTCAAGGTAGAGATGTTCCCATTCACAGCTGACGGACTCAACCCATCCATCATCGGTTCAGGTAAGTTCATTGAGAAGACCCACTCGCTGCAGACGGGTAAGGACGGCTTCGGAGGATGGCAATACACCAACGGTATCGATATCTCCGGCTACAACTACCTCGTCGTACATCTGCGTCTGCCTTCATCAGCCAAACCTACACTCCGTATTTATAATACCACCAATACTACAGGCGACTATTATGAGTACGAGATCCTGAAGCAGAAAGACATCGTCATCGAACTGAAAGACCTGAAGACCGTAGGCGGCAAGACCCTCAACCTGAAGAACGTACGCATGATCGGTTTCAGCAGCAACGGTTCTGCATCGATGTATATCAACGAGATATTCCTCAGCAACGATGGAGAAACCCCTGCTTCAATCGATGCCCTCATGAACAATGGGCAGCAGTCGGCTGGAATTTACAACATCGGCGGACAACGTCTCAACACGCCTGCAAAGGGCATCAACATCATCAACGGAAAGAAAGTATTCATCAAATAAAACAAGAACGCCATGAAACGTACACTCATTCTTGGATGCATTGCCCTTAGCGCAATCTCCATTACAGCTCAACCCTACAAGGACCCTACCCTCTCCGCAGAAGAGAGGGCAAAGGATCTGCTGAGTCGTCTCACCCTCGAAGAGAAAGCACGACTCATGGAACATACCTCACCCGCTATCGCACGTCTTGACATTCCTGCCTTCAACTGGTGGAACGAAGCCCTCCACGGCATTGGGCGTAACGGTACAGCTACCGTCCTGCCCATCACAATGGGTCTGGCTGCCACATGGAACGACGGACTCGTACAGGAAGCCTTCACGGCAGCAAGCGACGAGGCACGTGCCAAGAACAACATAGCACGTCAGTCAGGACGCATACGCCAATATCAGTGTCTGTCGTTCTGGACACCCAACATCAACATCTTCCGTGACCCACGCTGGGGACGCGGACAGGAGACCTACGGCGAGGACCCCTACCTCACCACAATGATGGGACTTGCCGTCGTTCGCGGTCTGCAGGGAGCACAAGGCAACGAGAACATCGACTACGGACGCAATGGAAAGTACCGCAAGTTGCTCGCATGTGCCAAGCACTTTGCCGTACATAGCGGACCCGAGTGGAACCGCCACTCGTTCAACCTCGAACTGCTGCCCGAGCGCGACCTGTGGGAGACCTACCTCCCCGCCTTCAAAGCACTTGTACAGGAAGGCGACGTACAGGAAGTGATGTGTGCCTACCACCGCTTCGATGGCGAACCCTGCTGCGGCAACTCACGACTGCTGACCGACATCCTGCGCAAGCAATGGGGCTTCAAGGGACTCGTGACCAGCGATTGCTGGGCAGTCGATGATTTCTGGAAACCAGCAAATCACGGCACATCCGACTCAAAAGAGAGTGCTGTAGCCACAGCTGTCATAGCAGGTACCGACGTAGAGTGCGGAGGCATCTTCCGCAACCTACCCGAGGCCGTAGCACAAGGTAAGATAACCGAGGAAAAAATCAACCAGAGCCTGCTCCGACTGCTCAAGGCACGCTTCGAGCTGGGTGACTTCGACAGCGAGGAACTTGTTCCCTGGAAGAAGATCGGCCCCGAGGTGATTGCCAACGCAGCCCACCATCAGATAGCCCTCCGTGCCGCACGCGAGAGCATCGTCCTACTGCAGAACAAGAACAACATCCTGCCCCTCAAGCGTGACACGAAGGTAGCCGTGATCGGTCCTAACGCCAACGATTCCGTGATGATGTGGGGCAACTACAACGGATTCCCGCGCCACACCGTGACCATCCTCGAGGGCATCCAGGCAAAGGGACGTGTCGTCGGGCACATGAAAGCCTGCGAGCTCGTACAGAACTCGTCACGCACACTGCATGGCAACAACGGACAGCCCGAAGTAGATTACGGACACGATGAAGCCTTGCGCATCCGTACCGATGATGCCACCAATACCACAAACAGCGAAGTCATGGATTGCGTACGCGATGCTGATGTCGTCATCTTCGTAGGCGGTATATCACCCCGACTCGAAGGAGAGGAGATGCGCATCACCCTTCCAGGCTTCCGTGGAGGCGACCGCACCAGTATCGAACTGCCCGACATCCAGCGCAACATGCTGAAAATGCTCCACGATGCAGGCAAGCGCATCATCTTCGTCAACTGCTCAGGCAGCGCAGTAGCACTCGTGCCCGAAACCCAGACATGCGATGCAATCGTCCAGGCGTGGTATGGAGGAGAGGCAGGAGGTGAGGCACTAGCCGATGTGCTCTATGGCGACTTCAACCCCATCGGCCGTCTCCCCATCACTTTCTACCGTAGCACCGACCAGCTGCCCGACTACGAGAGTTACGAGATGAAAGGCCGCACCTATCGCTATATGACCGCCGCACCTCTCTGGTACTTCGGTTATGGACTCAGCTACACCAACGTCACCTACGGCACCCCCACTTACACCAATTCCACCATCAGCGTCAGCCTCACCAACAAGGGCAAACGCCCCACAGATGAAACAGTGCAGGTATATATCCGTAAAGACAACGACCCTTCGGGTCCCTCACGCACACTCCGTGCCTACAAGCGAGTTGCCGTTCCGGCAGGCAAGAGCGTCAAAGCCGCCATCACCCTCCCCCGCACCGCGTTCGAGTGGTGGGATGCAGGGACCAACACCATGCGAGTCATACCAGGGAAATATACCGTTATGGTCGGTCCTTCGGCAAATCCAGCCAATCTGAAAAGCATCACGGTCAACGTGAAATAACAGGGGGGAACATTTCCTTCCATCTACAAAGCGACGTCACATGACGTCGCTTATGTGTTATATGGTTCATGGGGAAGAACGCGGTACGTGCTGATACCGTTTGCAGGAATCGTGAAATGCAAAACAACGTGAGAAAATAAAGAAAAATGTAAAAAAGGAAATGGACAGGAAATAAAAATGAGGAAAAAATGAAATAATTGTCTTATGAGCATTGACCTTTGAACTATTTTTCCTAAATTTGCAAAACCAATAACAAGAAATTAAAATAAGATATCAAACTATGAGTAAATGTTTAAAACTGGTGGCAATGCTTCTGTGTATCACAGGTTCTGTGACGGCACAGGAAGAGGTTGACACTCTCCTCTCGGACAGCTATGACTTTACCTTCACAGAAAGTCAGTTGGACGACGACAACGATGCGGCTCAAACTGTTTCGACCATCTCGTCGTCGAACAACGATCCTTATCTGGGTGAAGTGGGTTACAGATTCAGTCCGATGCGCTTCAAGGTACGTGCCTACGACAACATGTACGAACAGACTTACATGAACGGACTGCTGTTGAACGATGTGGAGACAGGTCGTTTCCAATACAGCATGATCGGCGGTATGAACGACGCTACGCGCAGCAAAGAAGACGTGAGCGGCTTCGAGTACAACAACTTCGGACTGACGCCTATCGGTGGTGGTTCAAACATCAACACCCGTGCATCGGCCTTCGCTACAGGACAGAAGGTGACGCTGTCGGGAACGAATCGTAACTACGTGCTGCGTGGCATGTACACCTACGCAACCGGCCTGACGGAAAGTGGATGGGCTTTTGCCGGAACGATCGGCTACCGATGGGCCAAGGAGGGTGTCATCAAGGGTACGTTCTACAACTCATTCTCTTACCTGCTATCGCTCGAGAAGCGACTGGGTGACAACCACAGCTTATCGCTGGTCACGTTCGGTTCTCCTACGGAACGTGCGCAGCAAGGTGCTTCGACGGAAGAGGCATACTGGCTTGCCAACTCACACTACTACAACCCTTACTGGGGTTACCAGAACGGGAAGAAGCGTAACTCACGCGTGGTTCACGACTTTGAGCCGACTGCTATCCTCACATGGGACTGGAAGATTGACGAAAGCAAGAAACTGGTCACTTCGGCTGGTGCGAAATACAGCATGTACAGCACTTCTGCCTTAGGATGGAACGGTGATGCATACGACCCTCGTCCTGACTACTACAAGAACCTGCCGAGCAGCATCTTCGACGTGTATGACCTTGCAAACCGCAACAATCCGGAATTCTTGCAGGACAACCCTTATTTCCTGAGTCAGTATAATGACCTGTATGACTTCTGGACTGCCAGCGAGGCCAATCGTCAGATAAACTGGGACCGCATGTACTATGTGAACAGTGTGCAGAACCAGAACGGAGACGAGACGCTGTACTATCAGGAGCGCCGTCATAACAACCAGTTGGTATTTGCATTCAACTCGACTTTCAGTCATAATATCGACATCAACAACAAGTACACGCTGGGTATCAATCTGAATCACACGACGGGTATGCACTACAAGACGATGGACGACCTATTGGGCGGCAACCTCTATTATGACTATGATAAGTTCAGTGCTAACGAATACGGTAAGGGCAGTGTAGCCAATCCGACCGAGGCAGCAAACGACCTGCGCAATCCGTACAAGCGTATCAACGAGGGTGACAAATTCGGCTATGACTACAACATCAACGTGAACAAAGCCAAGGTATGGGGTGTGATGCAGCATACGAATGGTGCATTCGATATCATGCCTGGTTTCTATCTCGAAGGAACCACCATCGAGCGTGCCGGTAAGATGCAGAACGGACGTGCCCCTCAGAACTCGTACGGGTCGAGCGGTACGGCTAAGTTCTTCGGAGGAGGCGGCAAGGTACTGATGAACCTGCGTCCGTTTGTAGGTAACACCATTTCGCTGGGTCTGGGATGGGACACCAACGCCCCACTTGCACGTAATGCCTTCGTTGCACCACGTATGCAGAACAACTTTGTGGACAACCTTCAGAACGAGGATATCTTCAGCGCCGAACTCAACTGGAAATTCCGCTTCGGCAACCTGACGGGTAAGTTCACAGGTTTCTTCACCCGATTCCTGAACCAAGTGGAGCAGACTGCATTCTATAACGATCAGGAGAACCGCTTCACCTACCTCACGATGACAGGTATCAGCAAGGAGCACCAAGGAGTGGAAGGTGCGTTGGTTTACCAGGTGAACAGCAAACTGTCGTTCAACCTCATCGGAACCATCAGCGACGCGAAGTATATCGACAATCCATATGCTCAGGTGAACTACGAAGGTATGAACTCGCAGACCAACGAAGCGCTGAACACATGGACCAATTCGGTGACAGGTGCCAACATGCCGTTGCGTGTCATTATGAAGGACATCAAGGTAGGCAGCACCCCATTGACGGCTGCGAGCCTAGGTGTGAACTACAACGTGAACAACTGGTTCCTGGAACTGAACCTCAACTACTATGACAGGGTATATGTAGGATACTCAGCATACCGCAGGTTGAGCAATGTACTGAAGAACTATACGGCTACAGGCTCGGTTGGCGGCACACCCGTATTCAACATCGCAGACGAAACGGGTCGCAGCAGCGAACAGATTTTGGCTGAAGACGGCGGTGTGCTGTTCGACATAAACGGTGACTACGTGGATGCTTACAGTCCAAGTCTGGAGAAATACAAGGGTGGCTTCATGCTCGACGCATCAATCGGCAAGTTCATCCGTCTGCGTAACGGACGTGCCATCTCTATCAACCTCTCATTCCAAAACATCACGAATAACACGAACCTCCGTACAGGCGGATTCGAGCAGAATCGTGATGACCTCTACAGTACCGGCGTAGCACGCGCCTATAAGTTCTCAAAGAACTCGAAGTACTACTATGCTAATGCGTTCAATGCTTTCCTCAATGTTAATTATCGGTTCTAATATATAATTAAGGTGTAGAAGAACAATGTAATTATTAAAATCAAAGAAGAATTAAACATGAAAAAGATATTTCACATAGGAGCATTAACGCTCATGATGACGAGCATCGCATTGTCGGCATGTATGGACGACCACGATGCACCAGATGTCAGCAATTACTCTATCACGAAGGAAACCTCTGTGGGCGATACGACGATATCCATCCGTAACCTCAAGGAAAAGTACGAAAGTGTGTTCACCCAGAACAATGCATTCACGATGATTGAGGACGACGAAATCGTGGAAGGTGTGGTAGTAGCGAACGATAAGGGAGGTAACCTGTATCAGACCCTGATGCTGGCACAATATGATGCCACTTATGATGTGGTAGATCCAGCACGAGGTATTGTATTGGCTGTAAAGAGTACATGCCTCTATCCTTATTTCGCATACGGACAGATGGTACGTGTGAACCTCAAAGGACTGTATGTGGGTTGCTATAGCAAACTGCCGAAGATAGGGCAACCCTACTACACCAGCAGCAACAACCTGCGACTGGGTCCTATGCTTTTCGAGCTGTGCAAGACGAACATCTACCTTGTTGGTAAACCATCGGACTATATCAATAAGATAAAGCCATTCGAAATCAAGGACGACAGCCACGAGATGTTCCACCAGACTTCATACCAGAACTACAAAAACGCACCGATGCTTGTAACCGTTACAGGTAAGTTCGTACTTGGTGACGACGAGACCATCCTGGCACCCGATGAGTTGAAAGATGCCGGTATGGGTGTGGATCGCGACTTCAAAATCGGCAACACAACCATCACAGTACGTACAAGCACACAGAACGATGTGTCGTTCCTCAAAATGCCTAAGGGCACTGTAAAACTTACAGGTATGCTGTCGTTCTACGACGGATGGCAGTTGCAGCTGCGTTCGGTAGACGATATGGAAATCATCAAAGAATAAACAAAGGGTAAGACAACTAAATAACAATACGATATGAAAAAATTATTATCATTGGTATGTGCAGCTATGGCACTTGTGTTTACAGCCTGTGAAGACGTGCCTGCACCATACACCATCAATTCAGAAGGAAGTTCTGACACCAAGACTTTGCTCTCGGAAACTTTTGCATCATCACTTGGCAAGTTTGCCAACTTCACCACCGATGGTGGCGTAGCTTGGAAGAACTCTTACAGTTGTGCGACAGCAACGGGTTATGACAATGCAACGAAAACCACGACAGACGGTACAGCATATCTTGTCGGCCCGGCTGTTGACCTCACCAATGCAGACAGTGCATACGTCACCTATGAATATATCCTTCGTTTCAACCGCAGTCAGGATTATCAGAAACTGCTGATTGCAGAAGACTTCGTGCCGAATGCCAACACAGTTGCCTCTCAAGCATGGGAGACTCTCATTGCCAACCACACAGAAGGAAGCGACTACACGACGTTCTATACAGCCACAGCTCAAATCCCAGAGAAGTACATGGGAAAGAAAGTACGTCTGGCTCTCTACTTCAAGTGCGAAACCAACAGTTCAACTTGGGAAGTGAAAAACCTAAAGGTTATAAAGGGAAAAGCAGGAAGTACACCTGAACCAACCCCAGGACCTACGGAAGAAAACACACTTCCATACACAAGCAGCAGTTTGAAGGACGGCTTCACCGTCGTGACTGAAACAGGTACAGCATGGAGTCTCGGAAATACTTATGCTAAGGCTACCGGCTATGCAAACAACACGACCACTCCTACTATCACTTGGTTGGTTTCTCCAGCAATCAATACAACAAAGGCAGAAGGAAATGACGAAGCAGTCGTGGTAGACTTCGACTATGTGCTTCGCTATGTAGGTGCAGGAACAGATGTGAAAGCATATCACAAACTCTACGCAAGCACCGACTTCGACGGTGATGTAACGAAAGCCACATGGACCGACCTTGGATTCGAAGCTGTTGAGTCTGCTACTAAGGACTGGACATTCTACGCAGCTCCTACCCTCACCCTGCCAGCAACATTGGTGGGTCAGGAAAAGGTTTACTTCGCATTCCGCTTCGAGTGTAACGACCAGAACTCAACAACTTGGGAACTGAAGAACTTCAAAGTGTATCAAGGTGGCAAGACAACTCCTGACAACCCTGATGTACCAGAGCCAACAGGCGACAACCTGATTGCGAACGGAACATTCGAAAGTTGGAGCGGCGGAGAACCTGTGTATTGGAAGTCAGCAAGTACAGCATCGTCTGCTTCGCTCAGTCAGTCGAACGAGTCGCACAGCGGCAGTTATTCTGTTGAAGTTGAAGGAACAAGTGCAAGTAACAAACGTCTGGCTTACAAGGAAATCACCCTGAAGACAGGCAATTACAACCTGAAGTTCTACACAAAGGCTGCTACGTCAGCAGGTGGTAGCGTACGTCCTGGATTTGTACCAGTAGAGGGCGGCAAGGTCGGCACTTACGTATATGGAGACTATGTAAACAACCTGACAACAGGCGAATGGACTGAAGTGAACTACCCATTCACGCTGAATGGCGAAACTACCATTTGTCTGGTTGTCATGAATCCAAAGAATCCGGGTGCTAACGTGCTGATAGATGATGTAGAGTTGACCACATCGGACGGAGGGCTTGCAGACGGTTCAAACGAAGAACCAGATGACGAGCCAGACGATGAACCAGGCGACGCAACAGTTCCATACAGCATCAACTTCACCAGCTCGACAGAAGGCTGGACCATCAACGACATCAACCTCGGAGGATTGAATTACGTTTGGAAGCAAGACAAGACTTATGGTATGAAAGCATCGGCATACTACAACAAGGTAAACAATGCATCAGAATCGGACTTCATCAGTTCAGAATTCACCATTCCAGCTGCTGGAGCTACACTCAGCATCAATCATGCACTCAACTTCCTCAGCGGAAACAAGCGTGCAGACTTTGTTGCCGTACAAGTAATCAACGGTAACACAACAGAAGAGTTGGAACTCTCAGCATGGCCTGCCGGTACTGATTACACATATATAGATGCAACAGCAAGCCTTGCCAAGTATGCAGGAAAGACCATCAAGATTGTGTTCCATTACAAGAGCACATCTGATTGTGCACCTACATGGGAAATCAAAACATTGACCATTCAATAAAAAATGACATTTAGCCTTCTCCACTTAGGGGAAGGCTAAATTTCGACTACTTATGGCAGCCATACAACCTTACATGGATGTGCAGTCGCTCGGTAAACGAATAGGCGACCGGGTGTTGTTTTGGGATGTTTCGTTCACTATCAACGAACGCGAACATGTGGGATTGATTGCCAAGAACGGAACAGGTAAGTCCACCCTACTCTCGATCCTTGCAGGTGAAGAGGGGTATGATGCAGGCCGTATCATCTTCCGCAATCACCTAAAGATCGGCTATCTCGAGCAAACCCCAACCTTCAAGCACGACCATACCATCATCGAAGCGGTACTTGAGAATGTAGCTTTCGACGAAAACGGGAATCACAGCTATGAAGACTCCCCTATCGTGCTTAGAGCCGAGCAATATCTCTCAAAACTGAAAATCCACAACCTCCACCAGAAAATCAGCCAGTTGAGCGGAGGGCAAATCAAACGCGTGGCACTTGCAAAGATTCTTGTTCAAGAACCCAACATGCTGATACTCGACGAGCCTACCAACCACCTAGATTTGGAGATGATAGAGTGGCTAGAGAACTACCTGAGCCGAACCACTATGAGTATCCTGATGGTGACGCACGACCGCTATTTCCTCGACCGCATCTGTTCCACCATCATCGAGATGGACGATTCGAGAATCTATTCGTACAAAGGGAATTACAGCTATTACTTAGAGAAACGTCAAGAACGGCTCGATAACCTTTCAACAGAAATCGAACGCGCGAACAACCTGTATCGCACGGAGTTAGAGTGGATGCGCCGTATGCCTCAGGCTCGCGGACACAAGGCACGCTATCGTGAGGAAGCATTCTATGAGCTTGAAAAGATTGCCAAACAACGTATCAGCGAACGGAATGTACGTCTGGAAATGAGCGGAAGCTATATCGGCAGTAAGATTTTCATTGCCAGAGATGTATGCAAAGCATTCGACAACAATGTGATTCTCGACCACTTCAACTATACATTCTCACGCTATGAGAAACTGGGCATCGTAGGCAACAACGGCACAGGAAAATCTACCTTTATCAAGACACTACTCGGCGTAGAACCTATCGACGAAGGTAGCTACGACATCGGACAGACTGTGAAGTTTGGCTACTATTCACAAGAAGGACTGTCATTCCGCGAAGACCAGAAAGTGATAGATGCCGTTCGCGACATCGCTGAATATGTCGATATGGGAAACGGACAACATCTCAGTGCCGGACAATTCCTTCAGCACTTCCTCTTCACACCCGAAGAGCAGTACAGCTACATTGCCAAACTCAGTGGTGGCGAGCGACGAAGACTCTACCTCTGTACGGTATTGATGCGAAACCCGAATTTTCTCATTCTCGACGAGCCAACAAATGACCTCGACATCATCACCCTGCAGATTCTCGAAGAATACCTCCAGAACTTCCGTGGATGTCTCATCATCGTCAGCCACGATCGATACTTCATGGATAAAGTGGTAGATCATATCCTGGTATTCCACGGAAACGGGCAAATCAAGGATTTCCCAGGCAACTACACCCAATACCGTGCCTATGAATCTACCAATAAGCCTCAGGAGTCTAAGCCTCTCTCCATAGAGGAGAAAGTTTCCCCCATTGAGGGGGGACGGAAGGGGGGCTGGAACAAAGGGGGAGCTGCTCGTCCCCGCAAGCTCACATACAAGGAAAAACAACTGATGGCACAACTCGAAACAGACATCGAACGACTTGAAGATGAGAAGAAGACAATCGAGACAGCCCTCAGTGGTGGCAATACATCCGTTGATGAAATCGTAAAGATGTCGAAAAGGCTACCACTACTTAACGAAGAACTCGACACCAAATCCATGCAGTGGTTGGAGTTAAGTGAGCTATAAAATAAGTTATTATCTTACCCCGTGGGGTTTGCTACATCAAATGTACATTTAAACATTCATTGACCTTTTGTCCTCTAATGTGTATATAAAATCCAAACATACATGTTATGAATTTTACAATATACAATCTTTAAGACATTGTAATTTGGAGTTTGCAAAATCCCACAAAAACAACTAAAATCACAAAATTTAACAAAAAAGCGACTCTTTTTCTGTTTTTTCTCCGAGGCGTATTTTATCTTCGACGAAGTCAAAGTTATTATTAACTTTCATTACACAAAAATTTTTCAAAGGAAAAAATGAGTTGAATACAAGAAGTTATTTTGTGATTTTTGTGATTTTTGTGATTTGTGAATTTTACATTTCTCAATGGAAAAACCTTCTAAAGTATATATATAATATAATATATATATTATATAATATATATTCTTTAGGGCATTGTAATCCCGACATTACAAAATTACATAAAAAACCTAAAATCACAGAAATCACAAATCACAAAAATCACAAAATTCACATCTTCCATTGTTTTCCCCGTTTTTTTTCGTAACTTTGTATCGTCGAAAGGGCAAGAAACCCAGCGAGCAACGACTGAGTACCGAACCTTTACCGAGCATTTACCGAGCCTTCCTAGGATGCTCGTTAGAAGCACGATAGTGGCAAGGTATAAGCGAAGCATGGTAAAGTTGAAAAATGCGATTAAGTGAGTGCAGCCTTCGTCGTGAGCTCAGGCCGAACGGAGTCAAGCTAGCTTGAGCTATGCCGAACCAAAGCATTTTGGGCGAAAGCCAAAGTTGATAGTTGAAAGTTGATAGTTATACCGGTTAAACTATTAAACTATTAAGCTATTAAGCTCAAAAGGTAAGCCCCTAAAATCGACACCCAAAAAAAACAACATGGCAGTAAGTCAAGGGTATTATGGTCTGCGTCGTGGTTCTACGAAATCACATACCTACTCAGTAGTAGGTGGTAAGCAGATTACCAAAGACCGCGTAGAAGGTGGAAAGAATCCACGCACATTGGGCCAGATGAAGGCTCGTGCAATCCTTGCAACAGTAGGCTCTGCCTACAGTGCAATGAAGACCATCTGTGACCACTCGTTCGAGGGCGTTACAGCAGGTCGTGAATCAATGGCTGAGTTCATGGCAATCAACCAGTCACTGGTTCGTCAGTCAATCAACAGCTCTGCAGGATTCTTCGGAATCAACAAGTGGGGCGTAAAGGGCATGATGCCTGGCAGCTACATCCTCTCACAGGGTACGCTTCCTTCCATCGCTCCCGACCTGTCAACACTCAGCGTTGACGGTGCATCAAAGATTGCCGTTATCGACGTGGCTTACGGTCGGACTATCGCAGAAATCTGCGAAGAGTTCAACATGAAGCAGTACGGCGATATGGCAACCATCTGTGTTGCTTATCCTAAGAAGGACGGCAGCTACGGCTTCGGTGCCGTACGCTTCACCTTCAAGCAGGGTGCTGACGTAGCGAACTCGTTCGAACTCGCCATCGATGGTGACATCGTGGCTGCTTCATTCAACTTCGCTGCAAACAAGATCGCCCTCACCATCAAGACCGCATTCGATTGGGCTGACGGTGCTGATGCCGAGCATACTTACACAGCCGCTATTGCTACGCAATACCGCAACGGTAAGTATCTCCGTAGCAAGGCGCAGTTCAATGTAATCGGTGCTCTGCCAAGCTACAGCGAGGCAATTCAGACCTATCCAGTAGGTCAGGAGCGTTTCCTCAACGGTGATGCTTCAAGCAACGACAACGGCGGTTCTGCTCCTGTAACACCATCGGAGCCAAGCGACCCAGTAGTGACTGACCCAGTCCTCACCATTCAGAAGAACGGTACAGGCTCGGTAGCAGTAACTCACAACCAAGCAGCCGTTCAGACTGGTGCTACCATCCCAGCAAATGACGAGGTTGAACTTGTCGTAACTCCTGCAGAAGGATTCACTCCGACTGCAACCATCAACGGACAGTCAGTTCAGTTGACCCAGAGCGGCGACAACTGGGAAGGTAGCTTCCTCATGCCATCAGCTAATGCAACTCTCAGCGTTGTTACTTCAAGCAACGGCGGTGGAGCTGACCAGAACTAAAGAGACGGCCCAGACCCCCTCTAACTCCCCCTCTATGGGGAGGACTGGGGGGTGACGGGGGGAGATAATAAGGAGGTAATATGGAGGTAATATGGAGGCATCTGCAACCGTCTCTCTACTATCTACCTACTAACTACCTACTATCTACCTAATAACTCCCTAATATCTCCCCACAGAGAGGGGCTGATAAATGGTAAATGGTTAAATGATTAAATGGGAAACTTTTGGAGCAGCGAGTGCAAAATTGAATTTATTCAAATTTTGCCGAGTCGTGACAAAAGAAAACAAAGTTAAATGAAAGATGGAAGAAAACAAGAAGAAGGTCATTGCGGAAGTCATCCGCTTCATAATTACCGTTCTCGGAGCTTTGCTCGGAACCTCTGCACTTCAGTCCTGTGGGCTGTGCTAGGAATGTTCGGAATAGAAATAGATCTCTAAAAATTGAGTCGGGCTATACAGCTCGACTCTTTTTGTGATTTGTGATTTTTGTGATTTGTGATTTTTGTGATTTGTGATTTTTGTGATTTGTGATTTTGTGAATTCACGTTCTTGTGACCTATCTTCCAACCACCTCGCGTTCGAAGAAGTCGAGGAAGAAGGGCCAGTTGGGGCCTGCTTCGTGACCGCCATGGTGCTGACGATAGGTAAGGCGTCCGTCCATGAGTCCATTGTCCATACCTGGGAAGAGGTCGGTGCCCACACCTTTATAGCCCAGCAGTTCATAGACAGGTGATGCCTTTGATGCCGAGATGAACGAACCTACTACATCCTGCCATTTGTCGCCGCTCCAACTACCAGTAGAGATGAAGCAGGCACGTGGAGCGCAGAGGGCAATGAGTTCGTGCTGATCAACAGGTATGTCGTTTTCTGTCAGCGGATCTGCACCGTACTTGATGAGGTTGCCACATACCCAGTGGTATTCTTCGTTCGATACGATGTTGCCGATGCTCTCACCGCAGTCACGACGCCATCCTGCTGCTCCTGCCTTGCCCGATGAAGCTATGAATCCGGCTGCGATACGTGGTTCGAAGGCCATAGCGACGAGTGAGGCTTTTCCATAGCGTGACACACCCTCAATGGCGCACTTGGTGGCATCGAAGGTCTTATCGGTCTCGAAGTAATCGATGAGGCGTGACAGCCCCCACCCCCATGCACGGAGCGAACCCCAGGCGGTGGGCTGACGGTGCTCGCCCTTGTTGCAGAGTCCGATGATGCCGTTCGTCAGCCCTGAGCCTGCATCGGCTTGGATAGACGATGGGTTGATGGTGGCTGCTGCCCATCCGCGTTCGATGACCATCTGCTGCCACGAAACGGAACCGCCACGAGCAAAGCTGCGGGTGGGATCACCGCCTCCGAAACCGAACTCTATGATGACAGGCAGGTTCTGCTTACCTTCCGGATACACCACATTGGCTTGAATCTCGACGGTGATGGAAGGATAGCTGGAGTTGTCGACCACACCTTTCAGATAGCGCACCACCACCTGCTTTCCTGCAAACTCTTTTTTCTCTTCGTTGGTCACCTCCCACTTCACACCGGGCACATTGGCGGGAATGCGTCCATAGACGTTGTCTTCGAAGAGACGGACAATCTCCGGACGGCGCACCTTATTCCACATCTTGGCACTTGTGACTTTCTTGCCGCTTTCCGTCACCAACGGATCGGGGTAGAACGGATAAGGGTTGGCTATCAGTTCGTCATAATTCGGATGTTTGCTTTCGTCCTGACTGTTGGGCTGACGACCTTCCCGAGGCTGACCGACACCTACTTTAGCCAGCATGTCTGCATAGTCAGCTGCTGCTATCTTTCGAAGGCTGTCTTGTCTGGCTGGGTTTCCGCCTCCGAACATCATGAACTGTGCGTTAGCAGTAAACGGGATACATGCTATCAACATTGTCCCGAAAAAACACGTTATTGTTTTCATTTCTTTATATTTTTATAATCACTTATTTATTTTTGCAAAGTTACGAAATAATTCACTTCGTGCAAAATGCTACGCCTCAAATAACACAAATAAACTTGGTTTTTGTTCAGCTTAAACGCATTTTTGATAATTGACAATTGATAATGATGCAAATTCCTGTGTTTTTCTACTCAAAAGACTTGTTTTTTTTGTAAAATCTGCAAATTATTATACATTATAAATTATACATTATAAATTATTTTGTAACTTTGCATCCGATTTGTGAATTCGAACAAAACGATATAAAAGATATGATTAAAATCACTTTCCCAGACAACAGCGTTCGTGAGTATGAAGCTGGTGTAACTGGACTTCAAATTGCAGAGAGTATCAGTCCGCGTCTTGCACAAGACGTTATCGCATGTGGCGTAAACGGAGAGACAACTGAGTTGAACCGTCCTATCAACGAGGATGCCACCATCAATCTTTACAAATGGGATGACGCAGAGGGTAAGCATGCCTTCTGGCACACATCTGCCCACTTGATGGCTGAAGCTATTGAGGAACTCTACCCTGGAACTCAGTTCGGTATCGGTCCTGCCATCGAAAACGGTTTCTACTATGACGTGATGCCACCCGAGGGCGTAAAGCTCAGTGATGCCGACTTCCCGAAGATTGAAGAAAAGATGCAGGAACTGGTACAGCGCAAGGAAGCACTCATCCGTAAGGAGATATCCAAGAACGACGTGATGGAACTCTTTGCTTCAAAGGGCCAGACCTATAAGAACGAGCTGATTGCCGAACTCGAAGACGGTAAGATTACCACATATACACAAGGAAACTACATCGACCTGTGTAAAGGTCCACACCTCATGACCACAGCACCTATCAAGGCTTTCAAACTCCTGAGCCTTGCAGCTGCATACTGGCGTGGCGACGAGAAGCGTCCAATGATGACCCGTATCTATGGTATTTCATTCCCAAAGAAGAAGATGCTGGACGAGTATCTCGTAGCACTCGAAGAGGCTAAGAAGCGTGACCACCGTAAGATTGGTAAGGAGATGGAACTCTTCATGTTCTCTGAGCGTGTAGGTAAGGGTCTGCCTATGTGGTTACCAAAGGGTACTCAGGTGCGTATCCGTCTGCAGGACTTCCTGCGCAAGATTCAGAAGCGCTATGGCTATCAGGAAGTGATGACTCCACATATCGGTGGTAAGAACCTGTATGTCACATCCGGTCACTGGGATCACTACGGAAAGGATTCGTTCCAGCCTATCCAGACACCAGAAGAAGGCGAGGAATACCTGTTGAAACCTATGAACTGTCCTCACCACTGCGAAATCTTCGCTTGGCAGCCACGTTCATATAAGGACCTGCCATTCCGCTGTGCTGAATTCGGAACGGTTTACCGCTATGAGCAGTCAGGTGAGCTGCACGGACTGACACGTGTACGTTCGTTTACTCAAGACGATGCACATATCTTCTGCCGTCCTGACCAGGTGAAAGAGGAGTTCCTGCGTGTGATGGACATCATCAACATCATCTTCAAGGCCCTCGATTTCAACCAGTACGAAGCACAGATCAGCCTTCGTGACCCTAACGACAAGGAGAAATACATCGGTAGCGATGAAGTTTGGGAACAGGCAGAGCGTGCTATCATCGAAGCATGTGAGGAGAAAGGACTGAAAACCAAGACCGAGCTTGGTGAAGCTGCATTCTATGGTCCAAAACTCGACTTCATGATTAAGGATGCACTGGGCCGTCGTTGGCAGCTTGGAACCATCCAGGTGGATTACAACCTTCCTGAACGATTCAAACTGGAATATACTGGCAGCGATAATGAGAAACATCGTCCTGTAATGATTCACCGTGCCCCATTCGGCAGTATGGAACGTTTCATCGCCGTACTTATCGAACACACAGCAGGTCGTTTCCCATTGTGGCTCATCCCTGATCAGGTGGCTATCCTGCCAATTTCTGAGAAATACAATGACTACGCCAAGAAGGTGTGTGAGTATCTCAACATGAACGATGTTCGCGCCATTGTAGACGACCGTAATGAGAAAATCGGACGCAAGATTCGTGACAACGAAATCAAGCATATCCCATACATGCTCGTTGTGGGTGAGAAAGAAGAGAACGACGGAACTGTCAACGTACGTAAGCAAGGAACTCAACAGCAAGAGACCATGACAATGGAAGTTTTTGCCAAGAAGATTCAAGACGAAGTACGCCAGATGACCGAAGAGTTCTAATTTATGTCGTTGAACATATCATTGCAACTTATATACACGAAAACGGCGCATGCAGGTAGAGAATTATGCCACTAAATGCAAATAATCACGTATTATGCATTGTGCATTTTGAATAATTTACTATCTTTGCGCCCGATTTGTGTGTATCAAATCATACTGAACATAAAAAACGAACATAAAAACGAATTAGAAACCGAAGGAATTATCACATTTAATGAAAGGTGACAACAAGAAGCAGCAGTACAGAGTAAACGAACAAATACATGTACGCGAAGTCAGAATCGTTGGTGAAGGAATTGAGTCAAAAGTCGTTCCGACACGCGAAGCACTTCAAATGGCAGACGACATGGGAGTAGATCTTGTAGAAATCTCCCCTACTGCACAACCTCCGGTTTGTCGACTCATCGACTATTCAAAGTTCCTTTACCAAATCAAGAAGAAGGCAAAGGAGATGAAAGCCAAGCAGGTGAAGATCGACGTGAAGGAAATTCGTTTCGGACCACAGACAGCCGATGCAGACTATGCATTCAAGCTGAAACATGCCATTGAATTCCTCAGCCAAGGTAACAAAGTCAAGGCATACGTTTTTTTCAAAGGCCGTTCGATTGTGTTCAAGGAACAAGGAGAAGTACTTCTGCTCCGCTTGGCAAACGACCTGGAAGATGTTGCAAAGGTCGAAAGCATGCCATCGCTCGAAGGTAAAAAGATGATTATCATGCTGGCACCTAAAAAGCCTGGAAGCGGAAACCAGAAGAAAAAGGAACAACCAAAGCCTGCAGCACCTGCACCACAGGAAACAACAGAGGAAACTCCTGAAGAAGAAAACGAAGAATAAAGAAGCAAGATAAGGTGCGTAACGTCCTGGTATATACGTTGCCACTCATAGTAATAACAAATTAAATAACAAAAAAATGCCAAAAGTTAAAACAAGTTCAGCCGCTAAAAAGCGCTTTAAGCTTACTGGAACTGGAAAAATCAAGAGACAGCACGCTTACCACTCTCACATTCTCACAAAGAAGACAAAGAAGCAGAAGAGAAATCTCGACCACTCTGCAATCGTGGTAAAAGCAAACGTAAAGCAAGTACGTGACCTACTTTGCCTCCGTTAAATCTCTAACAGTAAGTAAGAATTAATTAACAGATTGTTTAATCGAATGCTTAGCTCAAAAAGAGTAGTAACGACTACCGCTAACATTCAAAAAGAAAAAAAATTATGCCAAGATCAGTAAATCATGTTGCTTCAAGAGCAAGAAGAAAGAAGATTTTAAAGCGCGTTAAGGGTCAGTTTGGTGCACGTAAGAACGTGTGGACCGTTGCGAAAAATGCTTACGAGAAGGGACTTACATACGCATTCGTAGGTCGTCGTCGCAAGAAGAGAGAGTTCCGTGCATTGTGGATTCAGCGTATCAACGCAGCTGCTCGTCTTGAAGGTCTGTCATACTCACAGCTGATGGGTGCCCTTCACAAAGCAGGTATCGAAATCAACCGCAAGACTCTTGCAAACCTCGCACTCAACAATCCTGCAGCATTCAAGGCTGTCGTTGAGAAAGTAAAGTAAATCTACTTGACTTACAATACGGGAGAGCGTAAAAAAGCGCTCTCTTTTTTTATAACAATTATCAATATTCATTATGTTACAACAAACAATTAAAATCAAGGCAAACACCATTCGCTGGCATCAGTTCTCACGCCGCTCCGATGCAGTGTTCCTTAGCCTCGGCAGGGAAATTCGTATCGGTGTACTGAGTGTGGCTACCCTGCTCTCTGCTACGCCCAACTCGGCTGCTGCAAGGGTTGCAATGGCTCCTGAGCACACAGACGAGGCAACAGAACTGATTGACAACGGAGTCGCGGATGGAGTGGTCGTCGACGATGAGATCGTGGATGGCATGCCTATCGATGAAACAGTCATCGATTCTTCCTTTACGGAAAAACACATTCAACTGAGTTGCACAGAAGTAACAGCTTCACGTATTCCGATTTCATCGGACAAGGCAACCCGAATCATTCAAATCATTACAGCTGAAGATCTTAAAGCCAGTGCGGCACAAAGTGTAAGCGACCTACTGAAATTGGTGGCTGGAGTCGATGTGCGCCAACGTGGTGGGTTTGGCATTCAGACCGATATTGGTGTGAATGGAGGCAATGAAGATCAGGTGACCGTAATGCTCAACGGTATTAACATTTCTAATCCTCACACAGGTCATCTCACAATGGACTTGCCTGTCAGCATGAACGACATCGAGCGTATCGAGGTGTTGGAAGGCGGAGCCAGTCGTGTCTATGGTTCTTCTGCATTTGCAGGTGTCATTAATATCGTGACGAAGAGCGAGGCGGTCAATCGTGTCGGAATAGCTGCCTCAGGCGGATCGTATGGCACGTTCAGCACCAATGGGTCAATCAACCTGCTTTCTGGCGCATTCATCAATCGCATCAGTGGCGGATGGAGCCAGAGCGACGGGGCAAGTGCAAATAGCGACTTCAAGAAAGCGAACGTCTATTGGCATGAGCAATATAGCGGTGACTGGATTGACCTGCGTATGCAAGCAGGCTTGAGTACGACAAAGTACGGAGCCAATACGTTCTACGGAACTGGCAGTCAGTCACAGTATGAGGAAAACGACCGCTATATGCTGTCGCTTCAGGGCGAAAGTAAGACTCGTTTCCACTTGCTTCCACAACTGTATTGGAACCGCACCTACGACCATTATATCTGGCGAAGGGAGAATCCTGCTGCTTACGAGAACTATCATCGTACCGATGTGTATGGCGGCCAACTGAATGCATGGACCGCATGGCATTTAGGAAAGACAGCAATCGGAGTGGAGTTCCGTCGCGAAAACATCTTGAGCACCCGACTTGGTAAGCCAATCGACGCGAACAGCATCAACCCCTACCCTGGTTATAAATACGAGGACGGACGCAGCAATCTCGGCATCTATCTTGAGCACGATGTGCTGTTAGACAACTGGAGTTTCTCTGCAGGATTGCTTGCCAATCACAATACCAGTGTGAGTGGCGGACTGCGTTTTTATCCTGGCATCGATATCAGTTTCCGTCCGATAGAGAACTTATGCCTGTATGCGTCGTTCAACCAAAGTCTGCGCACACCTACTTACACGGAATTGTATTATAACGGTCCGGGATTAGAGGCGAACAGTGCGCTGAAACCCGAAAAGAGTACTGATTACACAGTGGGATGCAGCTTTACGACATCTGGCATCAGTGCCACCCTGAAAGGCTTTTACCGTCACGAAACAGATATGATGGACTGGGTAAAACTCCAAGGGGCTACCGTATGGACTACAGCCAACTCCGATATCGACAATATGGGTGTAGAGGCCTTGGTGGTTTATGATACAAGCAAATCGACAGCCAAAAAACACTATTTTATAAATAAGGTGTCTGTAGGCTACTGCTACAACTACCAGCATCGCATCGATGAACAACAAGCAGCCAACTATGCCAACCAATTAGTCTATCTACGCCATAAGTTTGTGGCAACACTTCAGCACCGAATCATTGGACATCTCTCCGCACAATGGGAGTTTGTGTACAAAGATCGTACAGGTTGGTTTGACAATGCTCAAACACAGGAACGTCAAAACTATGGCAGTTTCGGACAGTTGGACTTAAAGGTACAGTGGAATACGGAGCGGCTCAGCATTTATGCACAAGCCAACAACCTCACTGGCAAACACTACTACGACATTGCCAATGTGTGCCAACCAGGACGTTGGTTTACTGTCGGCACAAAACTGAATATTGACCTATAGCCATTTTGTATTGCACAGATTGCACTGAAAATGCAGGTTTTGAGCATAATAATTGCGCATTACCTGCTTTTTCGTGTGATTTCTCATCGTTATATTTCCCCAAGTGGGAATTATTGCATATCTTTGCATTTGAATCTAAAAAATGACTAGTATTAACATCTAAATAGTATAAAAGTATGAAAGCATTTGTATTTCCAGGACAGGGAGCACAGTTCTCTGGTATGGGCAAAGACCTGTACGAGTCAAACCCTCTTGCAAAAGAATTGTTCGATAAAGCTAACGAGATTCTCGGCTATAAAATTACCGACATTATGTTTGAAGGTACTGCTGAAGAATTGAAGCAGACAAAGGTTACGCAGCCTGCTGTGTTCCTTCACTCTGTTATTTCTGCTCTTTGTATGGGCGATGCATTCAAGCCAGAGATGGTAGCAGGTCACTCTCTTGGTGAGTTCTCTGCACTTGTTGCTGCTGAATGTCTGTCGTTCGAGGATGGTCTGAAACTTGTCTATAAGCGTGCTATGGCTATGCAGAAAGCCTGTGAGGCAACTCCAAGCACGATGGCAGCCATCATCGGTCTGCCCGACGAAGAGGTAGAAAAGGTTTGTGCAGGTATCAGCAAGGAAGGCAACGTAGTTGTTCCTGCTAATTACAACAACCCTGGACAGCTTGTCATCTCAGGAAATATCGAAGCTGTAAACGAAGCTTGTGAGGCTCTGAAGGCTGCCGGTGCAAAGCGTGCACTTCCGCTACCTGTAGGTGGTGCATTCCACTCTCCACTCATGATGCCTGCACAGGATGAGCTGGCAGCTGCCATCGAGCAGACAGAGTTCCATGCACCTAAGTGTCCTGTTTACCAGAATGTGGATGCAAAGGGCCATACAGATGCAGCAGAGATCAAGGCCAACCTGCTGAAGCAGTTGACGTCACCAGTGAAATGGACTTATGAAGTACAGGCTATGATTGCCGACGGTGCTACTGACTTCACAGAGTGTGGCCCAGGCAAGGCTCTTCAAGGCATGATTGCCAAGATTTCGCGCGACGTAACCGTTCACGGCATCGAGGCATAACTGAATTATAATAAGTCAATAGTCGATAGTAAATAGTATTTAGTAAATTGTCAAATCGTAAATAATACAATGCGTCCTATTATCTATCAGACATTGCCGCGCCTGTATGGAGCTGTAAGCAAGGAGAACGTCCGAAACGGTTCGATTGCCCAGAACGGATGCGGTAAGATGAACGACTACACAACCAAGGCCCTGAAACATATTCGGGGACTTGGTTTTAATTATATTTGGTACACAGGCCTCATTGAGCATGCCACCAAGACCGACTATTCCCGCTATGGCATCAAGGCCGACAACCCAGCCGTAGTGAAGGGAAATGCAGGCAGTCCGTATGCGATTAAGGACTACTACGACATCGATCCCGACTTGGCAGTCGATGTACCTCACCGCATGAAGGAATTCGAGGCACTTGTCGCTCGTACTCATCGTGCAGGACTGAAGATGATTATCGACTTCGTTCCTAATCACGTAGCACGTCAATATGGCTCAGATGCCAAGCCAATGGGTGTGGCAGATTTAGGCGAGAATGATGATTCTGAGACAGCATTCTCCACACAGAACAATTTCTACTACCTGCCCGGGCAGCATCTCGACATCAGCGACATCGCTGGCGAGGAGGCTCACTACGACGAATATCCAGCTCGTGCGACAGGCAACGACTGCTTCACTGCCCGTCCTTCCAGAAACGACTGGTATGAAACGATAAAACTGAATTACGGCATCAATCCGTCAACACGGCAGCTCGACCTGACCATTGCCGAGCAACTCAATACGACAGTTCCGACTGATGGCATTCGTGGCTATGGACACCTAGAGAACCCCTCTCTAATCTCCCCCAAGGGGAGAGGATTGGGTTACGACACACAACTCCCCTCCTTAGGAGGGGTTGGGGGAGGTCGTTTTCTTTTCACCTATCCCGATACCTGGACAAAAATGCTCGACATCCTTCGCTTCTGGGCAACGAAAGGCATAGACGGCTTCCGCTGCGATATGGCAGAAATGGTACCTGTAGAGTTTTGGGAGTGGGCCATTCCGCAGATCAAGAGCGAACATAGCAACATCATCTTCATAGCCGAAGTATATAATCCCTACGAATATCGCAACTATATTCATCGTGGTCACTTCGACTATCTCTACGACAAAGTGGGAATGTATGACACGCTACGTCGTGTGGTAGGAGGTGAAAGTGCATCACTCATCACCCAATGCTGGCAGTCAATCGACGACATCCAGCAGCACATGCTCAATTTCCTCGAGAACCACGACGAACAACGCATCGCCTCGCCATTCTTTGCAGGCGAACCCCGTCGTGCCTACCCTGCCCTACTCGTATCTGCCCTCATGCGCACCAATCCGTTCATGATCTATCAGGGTCAAGCCTTAGGAATCGATGGGATGGAAGATGCAGGCTTCAGCGGCAAAGACGGCCGTACCACCATTTTCGACTACTGGAGCACAGATGCATTCCGTCGTTGGTGCAACGACGACCGTTTCGACGGACTACAGCTGCACGACCAAGAACGGGAAACGCTCGACTACTACACCCGTGTACTCCATATAGCCGCTACCGAACGAGCCATCAGCGAAGGAAAGACATTCGATCTCATGTATGCCAACTACGAAAACCAAGCGATGGACACCAACCGTCTCTTTGCATTCTTACGCAAGGCAAAGAACGAAACCATCCTCGTTGTTGCCAACTTTGCCGATACAGAGATGTGGGCAGACGTACGCATCCCTGACCATGCAGTCGACTATCTTCAGCTTCGTACAGGGGTATGCCAGGCAACAGACCTGCTCACAGGAAATGCACAGACCGTAGAGATATATCCCGACCACATCATCCCCATTCACGTTTCTGCACGTGATGGACTGGTACTCAAGTTCTAAGAATATGGCCAATGAACATATGTTCATAGCTCGATGGACATATGTTCATGAAAGGCGTTATTCTTCAAATTGTAGTTTAACAAACTGGAAATAACAAACAATCAGCGTATGAAATTTACGCTGATTGTTTCATTTTAACTATGAACGACGGTGAGTGAAAATTGCGGAAGTGCAGTCGAACAATTGTCAGAGTACACCCTAACAAGTGACAGAGTGTACTCCAGCAAAAGAAATAATACTACAATTTCACCTTTACGCCTTTCGACTCGTTCTGCATGCGGTCGAGGGCTGTGACGACGAAGGTGCAGCCTGTCTGGTTGCCTTGCAGGAGATAGCGGGGTTCGCTGACTATTGCTACAAGATGTGATGCATCGTCGGGTGTGAGGGTCGGTTTCTCACCTGGGGCGAAACGATAGACGGCATAACGGGTTGCCTTGTCTAACTCTTTCTTGGCTTTGGGCTCTTTCCACGCAAGGTAGATGCCATTCACCACAGAGGCTTGCGGCGCTACGATTTGTATCTTGAGTTTTCCAACTTTCTTTGGTGCTTTCTTGTCAATCCACGGCATGAGGGGCTGAAGAGCGGGACGTTTGTGATATTCTTGCTCTAACATGGTGCGGTAGTTGCCTGGATTGTTGACTACAGCGGCTGCATACCATTGGCAGCTTCCCTGCACATTGGGCAGGCTACGCTGCAGTGCGTATTTCGAAATCATCTGATGAACTTGTGGATTCTTCGGGTCGGCTTCTTTCACAGTTCGTTCTACATCCTGTCCGATGTAAAGGGGACGATGGCCGCAGTAGTCATTCCACCAATGAACGAGTACTTCGTAGTCTGCCACAGCATAGCCGATGTTCCAGTAGATCTGAGGTATGAGGTAGTCAACCCACTCGCGCTCTTGCCACAACACAATATCGGCGTAGAGGTCGTCGTAGTTCTGTGTGCCGCGTGTAGCACTACCCTCTTTTGAGTTTTTTCCATTAGGACTATTGCGATAGATACCGAATGGTGAGATGCCAAACTTGACCCAAGGCTTCACGCGACGTACAAGGTCGTGAATCTCCTGAATAAGGATGTTGACATTGTCACGACGCCAATCGGCTATCGAGGTGAAGCCACGTGGGTCAGCACGGAAGTTGGCCTCATCGGGGATGGACTGCCCTGCTGTTGGGTAGGGATAGAAATAGTCGTCCATGTGGAGTCCATCGACATCGTAACGCTTCAGGATGTCCTCGATGACCATGCAGGTGTACTGACGGTTGATTTCCAAAGCAGGATTGAAGATGAGCAAGTCGCCATACTGGAAAAGACGTTCAGGATGAGTAGCGGCTACGTGGTTTACTGCCACTTCCTTCGTACCTGCCGTCTTGGCACGATAAGGATTGATCCACGCATGACACTCCATGCTTCGCTTATGACACTCATCTACCATCCACGCCAAGGGGTCCCAGCCATCATCGGGTGCCTTGCCCTGCGTACCCGTCAGATAGCGGCTCCAGGGTTCAAGGTCGGAACGATAGAGCGCATCGCCTTCTGCACGTACTTGAAAGAGGATGGCATTGATACCTGCTCCATGAAGCACATCGAGCTGTTCGGAAAGCATGCTTCGCAGCTGTTGGGGCGTTTTCCCCAGATACTGTCCATTTACACATTGAATCCATGCACCACGGAATTCGCGCTTGGGCTGTGCTGTTGCTGCTAGGGCTGCAACAAAAAGAAGGAATGAAATGAATAGTTTTTGCATATTTCTTGAATTGATTGTTTTAGAACTTATGTGACTTACGAGACTTACAAGAACGGTGTCAGCAGATTGCCAAACCATGCTACGAACCGTTTCCACTTTGTCTTACCTTTCCAATAGGCATCGCTCATGAGCACGCTGCTCTTTATGTCGTCTTCAAACATACGTGTCAGTTCAGCGGTGACTTCGCGGTCGAAGATGATGGTATTGACCTCATAGTCACAACGCAGGCTGCGGCTGTCGAGATTGGACGAACCGACCGTACAAAACAGGTCGTCGACCATCATGGTTTTCGTGTGATGGAATCCGCCTCTGAACATATATACCTTCGCACCGAGCTTCTGCATCTGCCTGCCCACATAATGGCTGGCATCGGGCGTAAGCGGAATATCGCTCTTCTCGCTCAATAGAATCTGAACGTCCACTCCCCGTTCTATGCATCGCTTCAGGGCGCTACGAACCTGATGGGTAGGCACGAAGTAGGGATTGATGAGCAGCACCTTGTGGCGTGCATTGTCCAGCATGCTACAGTATAGCTGACGGATGGATTTGTTGGTCTCACGCGGTTGGCGGTCGATGATGCCGAGCATAGACTGCCCATCCTGTTCGTTATGCTGAGGGAAATACTTAGAGCCGACAAGAATCTCGCCAGTCTCGTCAGCCCACATACGACAGAAGATGTAGTGCAGATTGTTGACTGCTGGACCTTCGATGCGCATGTGCATATCGCGCCAAGGACCTATTCCCTCAAGTCCGTTGATGTAATAATCTGCCACATTCATGCCACCCGTATATGCCACCTTACCGTCTATCACGACAATCTTACGGTGGTCGCGTGGGATGATGTGGTTGACCCATGGGAAGTTAATCGGGTCGAACTTCACCAACTTAATACCCAGCGAGCAGATGCTGTCGTGCATGGCACGTTTCACGGGCTGGTTGTTCGACGAGTTTCCGAAGGCATCATACATGGCACGCACCTCGACACCTTCCTTCACCTTTTCAGCCAATTCGTGATAGAGCAGTCCGGCGATGGAATCATTGCGGAAATTGAAATACTCCAAATGGATGAACACCTTGGCCTTGCGGATGGCGTCAAACATATCTTCAAATTTCTCGTGGCCGCTCTTCAACAGCTTCACACGGTTGAAGTCAGTCAGTTCGATACCCTTGAGGGTCAGATAGTTCTTCTCGTCTATATCGCTCTGCGCAAAAAGCGAGCAACTGGTCATCACAACCAGCAATATTGTCAATAATCGTCTCATAAGCTTCCTAATAATTCCTCTAATGGGCCTATCCAGTCCTCATCTTTACCTACCAACAGACCACGCATGCCTACAGCCTGGCATCCCTCGATGTTGCGTGGACTGTCGTCCACAAACACACATTCCTCTGCACGCAACCCCGCTGCATCCATCATCCTGTAGAACATAGACGGTGCAGGCTTGTAATCACGAAGCTGGAAGCTGTAATATAAATAAGGTATGTAATGGCGCAACCCATGTCCGTCACCACTGAAAGCATCGCTCTCCGCCCATTGCTGAAGGAACGGGTTGAGGTTGCTCAGCAAGTACAGACGATAGTGCTGCTGGAGGCGAAGCAACGCATCAAGATTCTTGCGAGGTACCGCCTTTACATATCCCATCCATGCCCAATGTGCCTCTTCATACGAATAGGAAGGATTGTCCACACCCACGAACTTACCACCCTTCTGCTGTGCTTCTAGTGCCAGCAGACGACAGAACTCATCGGTTGTAATCTCACCCTTCTCCACCTGTCCGAAGATGCCTGTCTGCCCAAAAATGTTCATCTGCTGACGTGCGTCTGTGATGCCCAAAGTCTCGAAACGCCGCATTGCCTCCTCGGGCTGAAGATGTATGACGACACCTCCGAAATCGAATATGATATTCTTTACCATTGTATTTCTGAAATTCCTTTTGAACGTAAATAGCTGTTTGCCAAACTGAAATGATGATTACCGAAGAATCCGCGATAGGCAGACAGGGGCGACGGATGAGCCGATCGCAGGATGCAATGTTTCGAGCCGTCAATCAGACTGCTCTTACTCCCTGCATAACTGCCCCAGAGGATGAACACCAGATGTTCACGCCGCTCACTCAGGATACGGATGACTGCATCGGTAAATTCCTCCCAGCCCTGTCGTTGATGCGAACCTGCCTGATGTTCGCGAACCGTCAGTGTAGCGTTGAGCAGAAGCACTCCCTGCTGAGCCCAGCGTGTGAGATTGCCTGTCGAGGGAATCGGTGCCCCGATGTCGTCGTGTATCTCCTTAAAGATATTATTCAGTGAAGGCGGAAACGGCACGCCATCGTTCACCGAGAAACACAAACCATGCGCCTGTCCAGGCTCATGATAAGGGTCCTGACCAATCAGCACGACTTTCACACGATCGAACGGACATTGGTTGAATGCATTGAAAATCAGTCTTCCTGGTGGGAAAACCGTATAACGGGCATACTCCAGCTTCACGAAACCTACCAGTTTCGCAAAATAGGGCTTATCGAACTCGCCCTGCAACTGCTGCTGCCACGATGGTTCTATATTGACCTGCATAGCGATTAATTAAACAATTCTGCTAGTTTATCCTGTAACGCTTCTTCACGTAGGTTCGTAGCAACAATCTTCCCTTGCTGATCCACCAGCAGGTTTGACGGAATAGACTGAATCTTATAGAGTACAGCACCCTCACAATTCCATCCTTTCAGGTCGGAGAGCTGAGGCCACGGCATCTGCAGCTTCTCAATGGCTGCAAGCCAGGCTTTCTTATCCTCGTCGAGCGAAACGCCGACCACTTCGAATCCCTTTTCGTGATACTTATCATAGGCGGCTACTACATTCGGCATCTCTGCACGACACGGACCGCACCATGAAGCCCAAAAGTCAACCAATGTATATTGATTCTCGGCGATCATCGACATTACGCTGACAGGCTTTCCTTGTGTGTCAGGCAAGGTGAAATCCGTAAACAGTCCACCCACGCCTGCATTCTTCAGAACCTCAATCTGCTTCATAATCCTACGATAGTGAGGACCATCAGGATTCTTTGCCGAATAAGCCTCCAGCAACAGGTCGTGTGTCGGTGCTTTGCTTGGATCCTGATAGTATTGGGCAAACAGATAGTCTGCAATACCTGTTCCTGCATGATCCACGATAAACTGACGCTCTGCCTCATACATCATGGCAGTAATCGAGTCGAGCTGATGCTGAGCAACAGCGATTTCATCAGGCGACCCTTGATTGTTGAGCACAATTTGCCAAGGAGCTTCCTGCTTTGCCTCCCACTCCTTCTGCAAACGCTGATAATCTTCCCACAGAGGTCCGTCAGGTCCGTGGTCAACATAAACAGACAGCTTCTTACTCCCCTGCTTGAACAACTGCACATCAATCTGGGAATTTTCGAAAGGGATATCCAGAAAACCTAATCCTTCAGTCGTTCCGTTATGAGTAGGAATCATATAACAGATCTTTACCTCTTCTGCAATACCTGTGAACTCAAACTTGCCATTCTCAACGATAGCAGTATCGAACGGAATGAAATTGAAGAAACCTTCCATATCACACAGGAATACCGTATCGCCGTCTTCCGTACCCTCTGCGGTTCCCCTAATGATGTAGCCTTCAGACTTGTTGGTATTGTCGCATGCATACAGCACAGCCAAACACAAACAAACCAAGAATCCAAATAATTTATTCATATCGCTTACCTATAACCTATAACCAATAACCTTTAACCAATAACCTTTAACCCCTACTTCACATGCCCTCCGGCTATCCAATGTTGCACAAAGTACGTCGAATTCAAATCATCGACGACAACCCCTCTCGAACTGCTGGCATGTATGAACTTATTCCCTTTGAGATAAATGCCAACATGATTGATATTGCTGGCTGTCTTACTGTTTCCTGATGTCACAAAAAACACAAGGTCGCCACTCGAAAGCCCCGTGCGGCTCACATTGCGGCAATCCTGGATATACTGGTCGGCACTTCGACGATGGAGTTTCTTGTTGTAGACGGCCTTATAGATGGCAGTCGTCAGACCAGAGCAATCTACGCCCTTTTTAGTATTGCCCCCATATTCGTATGGCACACCTAACCATTTTGACGACTCAATCATCAACCGCCAGTTATCGTGTTCCTCGATGTCGAATCCCAACGCAAGCCCGGCACGAGCCAGTTCACGCATATCTACATCCTTGTAAAACGAACGCGATGAGTGGCATGATGATAAAAAGCAGACAAGGGTAAGGAAGCACAATGCTCCCCACCCTTTCCTTAGAATGATGACACGATGATGATATTTATGCTTCTGCCGCAATCGACTCATGATGAACGTTTCCTTCGAAGTATTGTTCGATTTCAGCAATCATATCAGTATCGGCCTTACTGTAATCCTTGATAATATGCCCATGTTCAAGCAAAGCCACACGAGTACAGATGTCGAGTGTATGCGTCAGGTTATGACTCGATACGATGATGGTTGCACCTGTCTGCTTGTTGTAGTCCTCGAGCAGATACTTCATTGCTATCTGGCTCGAAGGATCGAGGAAGTTGAACGGTTCGTCGAGAATCAGCAGGCTTGGATGATTGAGCAATGCTGCGATGATACCCACCTTCTGTTGGTTACCTGCCGAGAGGTTACGAATCAACTTGTTCTGCCCACATACTTCTCCGTTCATAAAATCAACATAGTGTTTCAACTGTTCGTCAATCTCCTCCTTCGGAATATTGTTCACTTTTCCGATAAAAGCGAAGTACTCGTCGGGGGTGAGATAGTCGATGAGGAATCCAGAATCGATGTATGCACCGGTAAATGCTTTCCAGTCTTCTGTCTTCGATGTGATATACTCCGCATCTTCCGTCTTGATGGTTACCATACCCATATTAGGTTTCAGCAAATCGAGTATCAGTCGGAAGAGGGTTGTCTTACCGGCACCGTTGTTGCCTACAAGTCCTAAGACATCTCCACTATGAATGGTAAATGTATCAATATCTAATGCTACATTCTCGCCGAATACTTTCTTAAGCGTTTCGAGTTGCACGGAAACTTGACATGTTTTCATATCTTCTTATCATAAATTGTTTATAAATCGCTTTTAACCACACATGGTGCAGAGCCACACCAACCAAACCTAATGCCATCATCACGATGCCTCCCCACATATTGCCTAACAACATCACCAACACATACATGATACCCATCGGGACAAACATCGCAGCCATCGAAACAAAGAACTGTGCCTTTGAGTTGGTTGTCTTCTGTTGCAACTTCTGGGTCAGGTTCAACGTTGTGTTATTGAAGATGGCCAGGATGAACAGACATGGGAAGATACAACCTGGCGTGAAGAACAGGCATCCCAACATCTCATAGATCGTATACTTGCCTGTTGCTACAGGAGCAATCATCGAAAGTGTAGGTATCAACAGCATGGCGATATAGAAGTAATACTTGGCCTTCAACAGCGACAGCACCGATTCCTTACGGCTCATCAGTCCGTCAATATAATTACCCTCTACACCCATCACATTCGTGAGCGTCATGATGCCATACACAGCAAAGCAATAGACACAGATGAACACACGCATGAAACTTGCATCATAGGCTGTCGTAAATGCTGTAACGGCACAGAAAAGCAAGGTGATTGTAAGACCCGAAATGAAAATCTTGCGAACTACGTTGTTGCGGGCAATCGACTTGATTTCCAGTTTCAGATATTCGCCAATCACACCATAGCGGTTCAGGAAACTCATCTCCTGCGACTTCACTTTCTTCACCTTCTCAACCTTCGCAATCTCGGCATAGAGGAACTTACGTTGCATCCACAGGTTCACAAAGTACAACACAGCGATACACAGCAATACTGCCACGAAGCAGAGTGGATTCCACTCGATGAAGCCACGCATGAACAGCATCGAACCAGTGAAGAGCCAATCGTTCAGCACCATGCCGAAAATAATAAGGACAGCATAGAATAGAAACGGCACCAGGAGGTAGAGAAAATGCTGATTGATGAGTGTACGCCAAATCAAATACCAATAGGCATTGAGGACAAACAGCAACCACACACCTATCAGGTAGCCGATGAAGCTAATCCATCCAAAGTACGGCATCTGCGCAACAGTCAGGAAACCGAACGGGATGAAGAAGAAAAGGAAAAAGGCGTTACCCCAGTTCCATCCTCGCTTGATCAGGAAGATATGCACAATAGCATTCACCGGGATTGGCATCAGTTTATAAGGCTTTACCTCCTGAGCAGGTGTTTCCTGCATACCGAATCGAACAAAGAATTCGAAAATCAGTATGAAGAGGATACCTTGATTGAGCATATCGCATGCTTCAATACTTCCCTCTAGAAAAGCATTACCAAGCACCACACCAAAGAAGATGAGGTAACAAGTCATGAAGGCTATCATGCCATAGGTAAAGATTTTCATGAAACGATTGCGGTCAAACATCGGATGACGTTTCTCGCTCAGTTTCTTGTTCTTTGAGATTAACTTATACAGTAATCTGAATTGTTTGAAATCCATTTGTCTTTGTTTTGTTTTATCCGTTTGACGCACAAACCGAAAAAAAACTACAAACAATCATACTTTTTTATTGTTCACTCAGATATTTTTCTGCTTCCATCGCAGCCTTACAACCCGAACCGGCTGCTACGATGGCCTGACGATAGGTTGGATCTGCAACATCACCTGCTGCAAAAACACCTGGGATATTCGTGCGTGGCGAGGCTCCGTCTGTCTTGATAAAGCCTGTCTCGTCTGTTTCAATCCATGGTTTGAACACTTCCGAATTCGGACGATGACCAATCGCAAGGAAGAATCCGTCAATAGGTAGGTCGTAATGGTACTCTCCTTCCTCACCTCTTTTATATACAAGGTGTGCTCCTTCCACTCCGTTTTCCCCATACAGTCCTTCCGTATTGGTTTCGAACAGCACATCTATCTTATCATTGGTCAGCACACGATCCTGCAGAATCTTGGATGCACGGAAGTATGATTTGCGAACGATGAGATAGACTTTCGCAGCCAACGATGCCAGATAGAGGGCTTCACCGCATGCGGTATCTCCTCCTCCCACTACTGCCACAACCTTCTTGCGATAGAAGAATCCGTCGCATGTAGCACAGGCACTCACACCCTGCCCCATGTATTTCTTTTCGTCGTCCAGCCCTAAGAACTTTGCAGAGGCTCCCGTGGCTATAATCACTGTATCGGCCTCGACCTCGCTCCCATCCTCGAACGTGAATCGATATGGAGCCTTACTCAGGTCGCTCTTCACACAGATATGTTCGCGCACCTCTACGCCGAACTTATCGACCTGCTGACGCATCAGGTCCATCAGGTCCTGCCCCGACAGCTCTTCAGGATGTCCGGGGAAGTTCTCTATCATATCGGTAATGGTGAGTTGGCCACCTGGCTGAATTCCTTCATATACAACTGGGTTCAGATTGGCTCTGCTTGCATAAATGGCTGCAGTATAGCCTGCAGGACCTGAGCCGATAATCAAACATTTAATGTGTTCCATATATATTATCTTAAATCGATGATTTCTGCATTCGGGTACTTACTCTTGTTGAATCTGAAAGTACTGTCCGCTTGCTTCTTACCTTTCTTATACGATGTTACCTTTATTTCTATATCTGCTTTCGAGCCGCCCATGATAATGTATGTCGGCTGATAGTTCATACGATTGATACGGATGATGGCTTTCTGGATTGAATTCTTTGCATTGGTCGAGGTCAGCACAACTTCGAAATACGCCTTCGTGTTGGTACCGAATGCGATGTCGTATCCCTTCTTATACATATCAATGAATGCATACGGATTCATCTTCGCCAACTGTGCAGGCTTCGGTTCCGTTACGTTCACCTCCTCGTTATCCTTCACATACGACCACATCGTCTTACCGTCAAACCATGTTGTTGTGTTCGTCAGGCGGGTATGGAACTTGTTTCCCTGCAACAGAATCGTACCGTTGTCGGTATCATTACCTATGGCCACTTCGAACGTCACGTCCACACTCGGACATTTGCGGAACTCCGCTGCTGCCTTGTCGAGCACACTCTTGGCATCCCATGCGGCATACGTACTCAATGCGCTGAGTACACAGCATATTACTAAAACTGATTTCTTCATATTCGTTCTTTTCTTATTTCTATCCTCCCCTTTGAGAAGGAGGTAGAGGGTATGTTATCTTAGATTATTAATGATGGTGTCCAATGTATTGAAATCCTGTACCAGCACATCACGAGGTTTGGCTCCTACCTGTGCACCCACGATGCCCGCTTTCTGAAGCTGGTCCATAATCTTACCCGCACGGTTGTAGCCGATCGAGAAGTTACGCTGAAGCATCGAAGTACTGCCCTGCTGTGATGATACGACCAACTTGGCACATTCCTCGAACATCGGGTCGAGACGTCCTGCCAGCTCACCGCTATCACCTCCGCTTTCACCATCGTCATCCACTTCTGGCAGATAGGCTGCGTGTCCGAAACTCTGCTGCGAACTGATGAATTTACAGATACGCGATACTTCCGGTGTATCGACAAATGCACACTGCACACGGGTTGGGTCGCCTCCGTTCAGGTAAAGCATATCACCACGCCCTATCAGCTGATTGGCTCCCGGACGGTCGAGAATGATACGTGAATCCATCATGGCTGCCACACGGAAGGCTACACGTGCAGGGAAGTTGGCCTTGATGGTACCTGTGATAATCTGGGCTGTCGGTCGCTGGGTAGCAATAATCATGTGGATGCCCACTGCACGTGCCAACTGGGCAATACGGCAGATTGGCAATTCTATCTCCTTGCCTGCTGTCATGATCAGGTCGCCGAACTCATCGATAATAACCACATAATACGGCATAAAGTCGTGACCAAGCATCGGATTCAGTTTCCTTTCCTTGAATGCCTGATTGTATTCCTTGATGTTACGCACACCGGCTACTTTGAGCAGGTCGTAGCGCGTGTCCATCAGTTTACAGAGCGAATTGAGCGTCTTTACCACCTTCTGCACATCCGTGATAATCGGCTCCTCCTCTTCCTCCAGCTTCGCAAGGAAGTGGTTCTCTATCGGGTTGTATATGCTGAATTCCACCTTCTTGGGGTCCACCATCACAATCTTCAGTTCCGATGGGTGCTTCTTATACAGCAATGAGGTGACGATAGCGTTCAGACCCACCGACTTACCCATACCTGTTGCACCTGCTACAAGCATGTGCGGAGCTTTCGCCAAGTCTATCATAAACACTTCGTTCGTGATGGTCTTACCGAGCGCACACGGCAGTTCCATCTTTGTTTCCTGATAGGTCTTCGAGTTGAGGACACTTTCCATCGAGACGGTACACTTCTTCTTGTTTGGCACCTCAATACCGATGGTTCCCTTACCTGGAATCGGCGCAATGATACGGATACCTTCTGCTGCAAGACTCAAGGCGATATCGTCTTCGAGGTTACGGATCTTAGAGATACGCATACCCTCCGCAGGTGTGATTTCGTAGAGCGTAATCGTAGGTCCGATGGTCGCTTTGATGCTGCTGATTTCAACTCCGAAACTATGAAGCACCTGGATGATTCTGTCCTTGTTCGCTTTCTGCTCGTCCATATCGATGGTCGGACCCGAGTCTTCGCCTTTATCCAGCAGACTTAAGGTCGGATACTTATAGTGTTCGAGCGACAGCTTCGGATCGTATGGGGTATTGATGTCTCCACGCTTCAACTCCTGCTGCTTCGATGCAGTCGCTGTAGGTGTGGCTTTGCCTGCTACCACATCAAAATCTACGGCAACTTGATCTGCTGTTTCGGTCGCCTCATGAGCAGTATCAGGCTTATTCAACGCAGGTGAAGCAGCAACCCCGATCGCCTCATTGCCTCCCGTGGTCTCAATCGTCTCATTCACCGTTTTCGGCTCCACCGTTTCCGGCTTATGATCCGTCAGGTCTATCACACGTGCGGTAGGATCTTCAAAGTCCTGCGGGTCGTCCTCTGTCTCGATGTCCTCATCATCCTCATCATTATGATGCAACAGACTGCCGAGCGGATTGCCGATTCGCTTGATACGTTCGAGGCGAATCATGCTGCGCACCACATCGATGGTCCGACTGCTGAGATACAGGAGGATGAAGATGGCAATCAGTGCCAGGGCACCATACACACCAGGCAGACCGATCATCAGGGCACACCACTTCACGATTTGCGTACCGCTATAGCCGCCCAGATAATAGAAGCTGTCGCCCAACGACGGAACGCTCAGGGTCAGCGCACTGAGCAGCACACTCAGCCAAGCCATGAGGATGCCCATCAAGATGAAGACACGGATGATACGGATGCGGAACGAACCAATCAGCTTCAAGCCGAGCAATATCAGGAAGACAGGAACGAAATAGGCAGCCAGACCGAACCATTTGTTGATAAACGTGTATGCAGTCAGCGCACCGAACGCACCGCAGACATTCCTGGCACCTCGGTTCTGAGCCACCAGTTCATGATAGAAGTCGTTGAAGTTCTGTGTATCGACAATGCTATAGTCCGATGCGCCGCTATAAAGGAACGACGAAAAAGCGATAATCATGAAGAGCGCTACGAATACCAGCGTGATTCCGATGATAAACTTCGTGATGGCCACTTTCGACATGATGTCCGCGTCCGATTTCCGTCCCTTCGCTGTTTTTTTCTTAGTAGATGTGTGCGTATTTTTTGCCATTCTATTTACAGATATATAATTTAGGGTACAAATGTATATATTTTTTTTGGATTGACCACATGTTTTTACGAATTATTATATTTTTTTCAACACTATAGACAATAAAAGCCCGTATTTTGCGTTATTAACGATAACAAGATTGAACGAAATGGATTTTAACCGCAATTTTACAGGACTTTATTTCTGGGCATTGATAGTGCTCCTTCTGGGCGTTACCGTTTCGTGCAGCGACGACGACGAGGAGTTTGTCGATTCGCCCTCAGCGCCCATCTACTTCTCGCAAGATACAGTCAGGTTCGACACCATCTTCACCGATGTCGGCTCTGCTACCAAAGAACTCATCATATACAATCCCAACAACAAGGGAGTTCGTCTCTCGTCAGTCCGTCTGGGCAGTAATGGAAGCAGCGGCTTCCGCGTCAATCTCGACGGACAATATAATACGCAGTTCAATGACGTAGAGATTTTTCATGAGGACAGCATCTTCTGTTTCATCGAAGTGACAGTCGATCCCCATGATTCCGATTCTCCTATCCTGATTACGGACTCCCTTCTTTTTACACTGTCGAACGGTGTGACGCGCCGTGTACTGCTCGAAGCCTATGGGCAAGATGTCATCCGTATGCGCCACGTCACGATTACTTCCGACACCACACTCATCCCCACACGGCCCATTGTGGTGCTCGACAGTCTTGTGGTTGATACAGGGGTCACCCTCACAATCACCGAAGGCACCACGCTCTGCTTCCATAAAGGAGCAGGGCTGCGAGTGCACGGAACACTCGTCTGCAACGGTACACCCGACAGACCCATCATCATGCGAGGCGACCGAACCGACAAGCTGTTCACCTACCTGCCCTACGACCGACTCGATGCACAGTGGGAAGGCATCATGCTCTATCCCGAGAGCCACCGAAACATCTTCAACTATTGCGACATCCATAGTGGAGACTACGGAATCGTGGCACCCAACGAGAAGGACAAGCAGAAGCAGTACGACTACGATGAAGACTCCATCGCGAAGTACACCATCACCAACTGCATCATCCACAACATCTCCACCCATGCCCTCTACCTGCAGCGCACCAAGGCAGATATCTACAACACCCAGATCAGCAATGCAGGAGGCAACTGCGTCACCGTGATCGGCGGAACGACCCGTTTCTACCATTGCACCGTCGCACAGTTCTATCCATGGAATGGCGAGCATGGTGCAGCCCTGATGTTCACCAACGTAGCCGACAAGGTGCCCTACCCCCTACATCTCATCGAGTTCACCAACAGCATCATCACAGGCTATGCCGACGATGAGATCTTCGGCTCACGCATGGAAGACAGCGATGCAGCGTTCAACTACCGGTTCGTCTCGTCACTCATCAATACCGTCATCACCGACGAAGAGGCAGTCAATTTCCCAGGCTGTCAGTTCGAGCCGCGGATGAAAGACCTTCGAGACATGAAGGAAGACGAACGTCCGAAGAACCGCGCCTCCCAGTTCCGGTTGATCGACACCGAAATCTATCTCTACGACTTCCGGCTCGACACCCTCTCCACAGCACGTCAGATCGGCAATGGGTCACTCATCCCCGAGCCATGCAAGTACGACCTGCGAGGCATCCTGCGTCCCACCGACCGTCCCGATGCCGGCTGCTATCAGTTCGAGGAATAGCATATCCGAATAGCAAGAAACCACATACATACGAACACATTCTCTGGATATAACCCACCCCCACTGCCAAACGGTAATGGGGGTGATGTTGTTACATACGTGCCTTTTGCTGCTCGCCGGCTCCTGAGCCACGATACTTGCTTTGTGCGGTGTTGAAGTTGTAACGGACTGAGAACTTCACTCGTTGGGAATCCATCTTGTTGGTCTGATAGATGAAGTGGTTGCCGAAATCGGTCTTCACATCGTAGTTGGCAAGTCCTGCCAGGTCGTGCCCTTCGAGACGCAGGACGAGGGCTCCGTTCTTCAGCAGCTTCTTCTGTACGGCTGCCTCGAGGTCGAGGACTGCCTTGTGGAGGTATAGGTTCTGGGTATATCCCTTTGTGGTGATGCCTGCTCCGAGTTCGAACTGCCATCTGGAGTTCAGGGTGAGGGTGTTATGGAGCTGTGCAAAGCCTATGGGCTTGGTGTTGAACCGGGTGACGCGTGTTCCTGTCGGTTCGCGTGGGTCTTGCACATCGATGGACAACCACTGCGGCTGCATGCCGACGGTGTAGTTCATGGTCCAGGGACCGATGGTCGGCGTGAGGTTCACCATCACCGACATGGCGCGGTACGGTGTGTCGAGGTTGCGCGGCTGTACGAGTACCACTCCATCGTTGCCATAGGGTGCCGACCAGGTCATGATGGCATCGTCGGTACGGGTGTAGTTGACGATGAAGGTGATGAACTTATACACGGCGGTGAGGCTGATGTCGTGTGACTGCTCGGGCTGCAACCGGGCGTTTCCGCTCTGCCAGATGTAGCGGCTGTTGTAGCGGATGGCGCTTGAGAGTGACGAGAAACTGGGTCGCTCGGTCTTGGCGCTGTAGTTGAGCATGACCTGCACGGGACCTAAGGCTCCTGCATAGGAAACGGTGGGGAACCAGTTGCCGTAGTTGCGGACGAGGTTATTGGCTGGGGCCAGCACGTCGTCGTAGGTATAGTGTACGTATTCGTAGCGTACGCCTGCACTGATCTGTCCGACCTTGGGCAGCATGAAGCCATAGGTGGCAAAACCGGCATAGTTGTCTTCCTTGACCTCGGCTGACGATGCGGGGATGTTCACTCCGCTGATATGATACTCGTCGGTGCGACGGGTGAAGGTCTCTTCGGTACCTGCCTGCAACTGCCCCTTCCATACGGGATAGGTGATGACTGCCTTGGCTGCATAGAGCTGTGCGTCGTTATTGCTGACGGTATAGACGTCGGTGTTGTAGGTCATCGAACTGGTCTCGCCGGATATGGACTTGGTATGGCTCTCTGTTCCGTAGTAGTCGAGGTTCACATCCAGCCCCAGCTTCTTGCCCACTGTAGCGTTGTAGTAGAGGTTTCCTCCCAACGTGTAGGAAGGATGATCGGCGAGACGGTCGTCGGTAATGGTGACGAGGCGGTCGGTGAGCACTCCGTCTTCATAGACGTCGTCGTTGATGTGTGTATGCCCTTTTTCCTGCAGGAATCTGCCCCACTCTATCTTTCCGCCCATGAAGTGACTGTCGGAAATCTGCCAGTTGACGCCTGCATTGGTGTGCAGCATCTGTACGTGGCTGTCGGCCTCGAGGTCGCCCTCTTCATGGAAGACGTTCTTACTGTAGGTGGTCTTCTCTAAGTCGCTCAACTGGCGGGAGGAAACACGTGTGTAGTCCACTCCGGCAAAGATATCGACTCCGCCCGTGCGGTAGTTCGCATCGACGGCTGCCCGTGTGTCGTTTCCTTCGGACCAACGCAGCGACTGTGCATCGGATGCGTTGACGTTGAAGCCGAAGCCTTCACCCTGACGCTTGACGGTACGGATGCGTACCACGCTACGCACGTTTGCCTTATACTGCGCTCCAGGATTGGTAATCACTTCGATGTTCTGTATCTCGTTGCTCTGCAGACGTTCGAGTTCGCTTGCATCGGTCACACGGTGTCCGTTGATATACACCTGAGGGGCACCACGTCCGATAACCTCAACGCCATCCCTGCCTTTCATCATACCTGGTGTCTTTGCCATCACATCGATGGCTGTACCGGCGTTCTCGAGCACTGACCCCTGCACATTGGTCTTCAGTCCTTCGCCTGTGAGTGTGGTCTTGGGCAACTTTCCCTTCACGGTCACCTCGCCCAGCAGCTGTGTGTCGTCACGCATGGTGACGGTCAGTCCGTTCACTGCCTTTGTATAGACGGTTTCGTATCCTATGCAGGTGAGCCGGAGCAGTCCTTCGTTCTTATCGGTGACGATACGGAACTCTCCCTGCTCGTTCGTCACGGCTCCCTGAACGAAGGCGGAGTCGGGCATGGAAAGGAGCACCACATTCACGAAGGGAAGGGGTGCACCTTGTTCATCAATCACTTTTCCACTCACATCGTGTGTCTTAGCACTGAGCGCTACCGACATCATCGTCGCAGCTATCGCTGCCGCTAAATTCATGCAAATCGTTTTCATAATGCTTTCAATTAAACTGTTTGCCCATTTGACGCAGGAAGCGATGAAAAACTACAGGAAATAGAAAAAAAAGACCCCCTATGGGGAGATATTGGGGAGTTATTAGGGAGATAGTAGGGAGATATTGGGGAGATAGTAGGAAGGTAGGTAGGTAGTAGGTAGGTAGTTAGTAGAGAGATGGTTGCAGATACCTCCTTATTATCTCCTTATTATCTCCTTATATACATTCTACATTATACATTATACATTATACATTATACATTTTATTTGTATTTGTCAAAATCGACACAGGAATTTGCTGATGAGCCCTAATTATTCTTAAATTTACGTATTATTTATGATTAATAAGGAAGTTTTTGTTACCTTTGCAACATGAAACGAATAAAGCCTACCCCTAACCCCTCCCTCAAGGGAAGGGTATCAAAGAAATGGAGAATGATTGTGATGTGTGTCATCACTGCATGGGCTATACAGATATCAGGGCAGGAGACCGAGACTTACAGACTTCCCTTCGACAATGTGATGGACTGCTGTATGATGCCCGATATGCAGCATGCACTTATCACGACCCACACTCCCCTGCTGAAGCCGGAATATGCGATCGTGCGTGACTTGAAGCAAGGCAAGAACTTGTGGAAAATAAACATGCAACGTGACATCGATATCTTAGCATCGCATGAGGGGGTCATCGTATATGGCCTGTTGGACGGAAAGAAACTGACGTTCAACCTGTATGAACTCACAAGCGGGAAAAAACGCTATGAGCTATCGATATTCCCGACATACATCAGCGATGAGGATGATGTGGTGATGGGGTATAAGATAACGGGAAGCAATGATATCTTGTTTGGGACTAAGATAAGAAGAAGCAAACAGCTGGAATGCTATCGATTGTCGACTGGTGAGCTGATGTGGAAAGCCGATGCTGCTCCCAACAAATATGAAATATGGAATGACCACAAGAGGATTGCACCTCATCGAGTAGTTGCGATTGCTGAAGACCTGATACTGATTGATACAGAGAAAGGTATCTTGAACCATCAACCGCTGAAGACGGTTATCAATTATATGTCGTTAGATTCTAAGGTAGCAGCAGTATCTTCAAGTGGAACATCAATCGGTTTGAGTTTTGCAACAAGTAGAGGTATTTTCTCGTTTCGGATTGGGCAACGAAATGCAATGAGACCAGGTTCGATAACCGTTCAGCTAGGTAGCCAACTGGAAGCCATCAACTCGAATGTATTGACCAGTAACGACGCCATCTATGTGACCGACCGTAAGGGATTGTATTGCTACGACACAGAGCTGAACGAGAAGTGGACTCATGAATTTCCTGCGAAAACAGTGTGTCATGCAGACATCCGTATGGTCAACGATACGTTGGTGATGTTGAACGAAGGATATGGTGTCTATGGAGACGGTTCATCTTTGTACAAGAACACACTTGTGACCGCAGGCAAGATGTTTTATGCGACATACAATCCACAGACAGGCGAAGAGAGCTCGTTCGACCCCATCAAGGGTGATTGGAATACAGACCAGTTCGGGGAGCATCTGACATTGGAGACCGAGAATGTCTTTGTACCTAATGCAGATGAATCAAAAATGGTTCCCGTAAGCCGTCCTGCCAAATCACTGGCCATCTACGACAGGAACGACCAACTGCTCGTGATTGACAACAACGATGAAACGATTGCTACAATCCCAGCCGATGAGGTGTACCACATCGTAGTGTCGGACGAACGACATCTGATCTATACCAATCAGAAGAAAGGGAACCACATCTATGTGACCGACCTCGAAAGAAACGTGCTACAGCACATTGAGGCAAATTACGTCAACCTGATGTTGCAGGACAACCAACTGGTGGTGAGCACGACACAGGAAATAAGAATCATAAAACTATAAATAAAAAACAGAAAACGTATGAAGAAACTATTATTGATGATGATGGCTGCCATGATGGTTTGTGTGGTAGCTTGCGAAGAAGAAGACGCTGTGGGCGAGGCTCCTGAGATTGAGAGCATCGAACTGATACCCAACACTTGCCATCCTGGCGATACGGTGTTGATGAAGGTGCACTACAGCAAAGAGACGCCAGGGCAGAATTTCTATTACATCGAATATGTGGTCAATCTGCCATGCTATTCCGCTACAAAGAAAGATGCGGTACACGGCATCCTGCTTGGTAACTTAGAACCGAACATCAAATGCCAGGCACCTGAAAAGGCAGGCACTTACCGCATCAGCTTCAAGGGCAAGGTCAGCTTTACAGGCAACAAAGCCGTTGTGGGCAAGGACTCGAAGGGCAACAAAATCATCGAGGACGGCAAGCTCTATGGCGAAACAAATACAGCAACTGCTGAATTGAGGGTTCAATAACCGACCTGCCCCCTCTTGTCCCCCCTCAAGGGGGAGGAAAGGGCTAAGAGACCCTCCCCCTTACCCCTCCCTTTATGGAGGGGAGTATAAACTAATAAACTAAACTTGAAACCTGAAAATATGAAACTACATTCACTTCTTCTATTACTCCTTTGCAGCCTCAAGTCGTTTGCAGCTGCACCCGATTCTGTATATCTCTTCACCTATGCCATCCCACAGGATCCGCATAAGGGCATTCACATCGCCTACAGCGCTGATGGGAAAAGCTGGACAGCCATTGGGCAGGACCAGTCGTTCGTATCGAGCGACTTCGGCAGTTGGGGCAGCCAGAAGCGTATGTTCCACCCAAGTGTCATCAAGGATGGCAACCGATGGTATGCTGTGTGGCAGGTGAACGACAACACCAACCAGTTTGCAACCACATGGAGCGATAAGCTCTCCGTATGGAAGCCGCAGGACTACCCCTACGTGGAGACACCCAACGTGATCGCACCTGTTCTCTCGAAACGTGGCGGACAATTCATCGTGACCTACAAGACTGCCGACAATAAGGTGTATCAGGTGGAAAGCCGCGACTTCAAGAAATGGACAAAGGCGCACGAGGTACAGGCATACCGCTCAAACGAAGTGAAGGCAAAGGTGGAAGGCAGGGAATACGACGGATGCATCACCCGCGCCCCGTGGACATTGGTGGAGAACCTCATCAACCGCGGCGATGCGACCACACTGCGCAACCGTCAGCACGGAGAGCGCATGGCTGATGATGCGAACCGATTCCGCGACCTGAAGACCGTAGAAGCCACCCTTTCGCTCCGCCCAACCGATGCGAAAGCCATCAGTCCGAACCTTGTAGGTATCTTCTTCGAGGATATCAGCTATGCAGCCGACGGGGGTCTGTATGCCGAATTGTTGCAGAACCGCGACTTCGAATACAACCGTCTCGACCGTGGCGAATGGAACGCTCAGTCGTTCTGGCACCTCGACGGAAACGGAACTCAATGGGACATCGCTACCGAACGTCCTATCCATAAGAATAATGAACACTACGCCGTGCTGACCACGACCGCTGTGGGTGCTTCGCTCGTGAACGACGGACACGACGGCATCGTGGTACGCAAGGGCGAGAAGTATAATCTCACCATCTTTATCAAGAAACTTGAGGGTGCAGGTAAGGTGAAGGTGAGCATCATCGACGGAAGTAACGTATTGGCAGAAACTACACTTAGCGGAGCAGCCGACTGGAAGCAATGCAAAGCCGTACTGACAGCCAAGGGCGACTGCGATAAAGCAAAACTGGCTGTAGAACCTTTGCAGAAAGGAAAGGTAGCAGTTGATTTCGTCAGCCTCTTCCCTCAGAAGACGTTCAAGAACCGGACGAACGGATTGCGTCCCGACCTTGCCCAGCTGCTTGCCGACATGCATCCTAAGTTCGTACGCTTCCCTGGCGGATGTGTCAGTCATGGTCAGGGTCTCGACAACATGTATCGCTGGATCTATACCGTGGGTCCGCTGTGGGAACGTAAGCAGATTTCGAACATCTGGAACTACCATCAGTCCATGGGTCTCGGCTTCTTCGAGTATTTCCAGTTCTGTGAGGACATCGGTGCCGAACCGCTTCCCGTACTCCCTGCAGGCGTACCTTGTCAGAACTCAGCCCGTAACGGTCACGGTCAGCAGGGCGGACTCCCCTTCAAGGGCGAGGACTTCAAGGTAAAGGTTACCGAAGACCTGCCTACGATGGAGGAATACCTGCAAGAACTGCTCAACCTGATAGAGTGGGCAAACGGCGACCCGAAGACCTCGAAATGGGCAAAGATGCGTGCTGATGCAGGTCATCCCAAGCCATTCAACCTGAAGTATCTCGGTGTGGGCAACGAGGACCTCATCTCTGACGTCTTTGCCGAGCGATTCGCGTTCCTCAACCGAGGCATCAAGGCGAAATATCCCGACATCCAGGTCGTAGGAACCGTAGGTCCGTTCTTCGAAGGAAGCGACTATGAATTTGGCTGGAAGCTGGCACGTCAGGAGAATGTGGACATCGTCGATGAGCACTACTACGTAGATCCAGGATGGTACATCCACAACCAGAACTTCTACGACCGCTACGACCGTAACGGCACGAAGGTATATCTGGGCGAATGGGCAAGCCGCAACAATAAGTGGGAGAATGCCCTGGTGGAAGCCCTCCACCTGACAAACCTCGAACGTAATGCCGATGTGGTCGTGATGTCGTCGTATGCTCCGCTGTTCTGCAAGGACGGACACTCTAACTGGAACCCCGACCTCATCTACTTCAACAATACAGGTGCACGTCCTACACCAGGCTATTACGTACAGAAGGCATTCGGTGTGAACAATGGTGTGGAATACATCCCGAGCGACCTCAGCTTGCGTGGCAATCAGGATGTCAGACTCCGCATCAATGCCTCTATCGTCAAGGCAGACAATGGCGACCTCATCGTGAAGCTCGTCAACCTGCTCCCGGCATCTGTCAGCATCCGTGCCGACCTGGGCAATCTCGCAGGATATGACACCCAAAACGCCCAATGGAGCACCATGACAGGCAACCCAGGCGACGGAGCTGTCACCCCGACTGAGAGCACCAAGAGCGTTGAAAGCCAGATGACCATCACACTCAACAAATACAGCTTTACGGTCATCAGAATCAAGAAGATATAGCGCAAGCCCCCTCCAGCCTCTCCCTATCCCTCCCCTCAAGGGAGAGAACGGGGAAGAACAATAAAATGTCAAATGATATAGTCATCAATGAATGCTTGCACTCTCTCCCCATAGAGGGGGAGATGTCCGCAGGACAGAGAGGGTCTATAGGGCCCTCTCGTTTCACCTATCCATTCCTCTATACCCCCCACCCTCTTGCTATCAAGGCAAGTGAGGAACTGAAGACCTATCTCCGCGGCAAACAAGAATGGCAGGAGGAAATCAGCAGAGGCAAGATGTTCGGTGTATTGGTGGTCAAGAACCATGCTCCAAACACCTCCCCCTCGGGGGAACTACACTCCCTATGGGCATTCTCTGGTCTGCTCGACGGTAAGAACACACAGAAAGACTTCGTGCCGCCCGTATTCGACCTTCAGAAGCACGACGAATATTTCCAGCAGGAAGACGCCATCATCAGCCGTATGCCTGACGGAGAAGAAAAAAGCAATCGCTCACGAGCCTTGCAGATGTGGCTGTTCCGCCAGTTCAACTTCCTGAATGCTCACGGACAGTCGATGAACCTCTGCGATATTTTCGACCGTGAGACCTGCCGCATACCGCCATCAGGTGCAGGCGAATGCTGTGCACCCAAACTCCTGCAGTATGCCTATCAGCACCATCTGCAGCCCGTCTGCATGGCTGAGTTCTGGTTGGGAGCTTCACCGAAGGGCGAGATACGCTACGATGGCGAGTACTACCCCGCCTGTCAGGCCAAGTGTAAGCCCATCCTGCGCCACATGCTCACAGGACTCGATGTGGACGAACATCCCCTGCTCCCCATGATGCGTGCGAAAGCCAAAGAGATGCGTATCATCTACGACGACGAAGCCCTGCTTGCCGTCTTTAAGCCAGCCGGCATGCTCGCCGTACGTGGCAATGTGGATGCACCCAGCGTGGAGTCGGTCATCCAAGAAACCTATCCCGATGTCTCAGGTCCCCTCATCGTCCACCGTCTCGATATGGACACCTCAGGCATCATGATTATCGCCAAGAACAAGGACATCCACAAGGCTCTGCAGATTCAGTTCTACAAGCACGAAATACAGAAACGATATATCGCTTTGTTGGATGGAATTGTAAAAGACGATAAAGGCATCATCTCCCTGCCCCTTTCGCCCAATGCGTTAGACCGTCCGCGTCAGATGGTGAACTACGAACACGGCAAGGAAGCCGTCACAGCATACGAAGTATTGGAACGTAAGGACGGAACCACCCGCATCGCTTTCTATCCCCAGACAGGGCGCACCCATCAGCTACGTGTCCATGCTGCTGCACCCGAAGGACTGGGCTGCCCCATCATCGGCGACCGACTCTACGCACCAACAACCTCTCTCTTATCTCCCAAAAGGGGAGAAGATATGGCTACACGCCAATCACCCCTCCCTCTCCCATGGGGGAGTGCGAGCGGGAGGTCCCTATTCTTACACGCCGAAGCAATCGATTTCACCCATCCCACGACAGGCGAGCGCATCCACCTCGAAATCCCAGCCGACTTCTGATGTACACGTCTCCATCAGCTCGATATAAAAAGATAGATTGGTTTATCGGGGAACCTCCATTTCCTTACCGCCTACAAACAAGCGTTATCCGCCACTCTTGATGCATGATACATTGCCCTTGAGCGATGTGATATAGGTATCTGCCATCAATGTCCAGGTACACCCGTCACCCAAGGTGACATTCACGGTTCCCGTCTCGGTAGAAACACTATTTCCTGCAGCATTGGTGATGTTGCCGCTGATACTGCCTTTGAAGTAAGAGCCGTCAGAAAGCGTCATCGTGAGTTCTGAATCACTACCCACGAGAATAGTGCCTTCTAACTGCTGGCGGCTGACATGAAGCGTCGCTCTGTTGCCTGCACCCCTCCATCCATCAGCGCATACCGACAATAGCACCTTATCAGGGTCTTCATTCTTCAGTTCTACCCCGTTCAGGGTAATGATAGCATTGGTGTTGGTCACATGAAACAGATGTCCCTGACGGTTGGTCAGCGAGCCTCCATTCATCGTGAAATGTGAGTTACCGCTGTCGGCATCCCCAGAGAACGACTGGTAAACCATGATGGCATCGAGGAACTGGGCATGTCCGTTGCGCCGTGTGTTGCTGACCGTCATGTGGCAGTTGTTCAGCGTAATGCTGTTTTTGCCCTCGATACATACACCCTCCGACAGATTCGAAGTCAGTGTAGCATCCGATACCGTGATATCAGCCGTAGAATAGATAACGGGCGAACCCAATCCGTTGCTTGTATAGCTGCCGCCCTCCACAGTCACCTTACCGCCACCACGGTCGGTACGTATCGGGGCAGACGACCTGCCGCTTGTGTTCACCTTCAGGTTCCTGGCCTTCATCACGCCGCCCCCTGTAGTCATAAGTCCACCAGATCCGTCACCAGTAGTGGTGATTTCTGTATCCTCGATAATCACCGTGGTACCATCGCCCTGACCGCCATTCCTGCCACCATTACCTCCATATGAAAAGACACCGTTCGCACCCGTTCCGTTACTCGTTATCTTGCCGCCTTTGATGGTTGTCGTGCCGCCACCCTTTGCAAGCAAGGCAGCATTCACACCATAAAAACTGCAATTGTCTCCACCGTTCGAATTGCCCGTCTTACCGATTGTAGGTTGCGTAATGTTCACAGCCTCCTTGGTTGATATCAGTAGCGCACTTTCATCAGGCTTATCACTCCGATAAGTCCTACCAGATTCAGTAGCACCTGCTGTCAGTTCCGTAGCACCAGCATAAGTGATGTTCGTACTGCGAGAGCCAGGACCGCCAGGCATTCTGCCATCTCTGCCGGGTCTGCCTCCATTCCCGGGAGGACGCTGTCCTTGCGGTCTTTGAGGTCTGTTCACCTGATTAGTCGTCTCATTCTCCTGCGCCATTGTCCCAGCCGAAAGCATAAGGACGAATAGCAGAAACATGTGTCTTGTCAGTCTCATAATCCTTCATGATTTTGCGGAGCAAAGGTAATAAGAAACCATCATCTCGCAAAACAAATTCAACGAAACCGCGAAATCTTTAAGCAGAACCTGTCATTTTGTTCGATGCAGCATCATGACAACTGCGCAATAAACTTTGACAGCATCTCTCCCATACACCAAGCGACGCCGATGGGCGCAGGTTGAGTTGTTTTAATACTTAAATGTCCATAAAGCATTAATTGTGTTTATTGGAGGAAAACGGAATACGCATTCCTTATCTTTTGTGCCCAGAATCAAGCCATCATACTACCTCCTCTTGTAAAAAAGAAAACTATTTAGGTAGAGGAGTTACGTCATATTGTATTTTTCTCGGCTTGCTTACACAGTTTGTTCCCATATCTATCAGCCAACCAGGGACTCCTCCTGTGAAAATATTGCCCCAAGTCCATCCTTCCAACTTCTTCTGCAAAACTATGTCGTTGAATTTATAGTGCTCAGATTCAATATGTATCCTTTTTCCATCGATTGCATGTCTCTTAACCTCTACGATTGCAGGCAATGACACGTTATTATATACTTGCTTGTCAGTAGTTATTGTTACTGGTTCGTCCACATTACCTTCTATCAATATTTTAGGAGAGCCTCCTGCAAATATTGTAGCACATGAAGATAATAATACTGTTGATAATACCAACGTGACTATCCGATAAATATATTTCATAATTCAAGCTATTCGTTTCTGGTGGCAAAGGTACGGCAATTATTTGAAATGTGCAAATAAAACGCAAGAAAAAGACTTATAAACGCGTATTTTAACATTTCGCAAAAAAAAGTAAAAAAAAACTTCAAAACAGACCAACATACTACGCATTTTCAAGAACTCAGACTATTTGCAATTAGCTAATTGCTATTTTTTATTCTTTCTCCCTCAGGAGGAAATATTGAACAAAAAAAATGGATTTTTCATGCATTTGTACAAAAACAGCCCCAAACGTGTTACAAAAACGGCAAATCGAGTAAACCTGAAACACAAAAACGAACGATAGGTACATTCCTCCCAATAAGGAAATAAATCCTTGTTGCAAAATGGGGAATGTATAAAAACATGTCAAATAAAAAAAAGATCGCCTACATGGACACAGAGCAAAAACCCGAGGACACGCAAGGTATACTGAACTTTGTTCAAAATATTGCAGGGGAAGATGCAGATGAATACATCGACAGTTATTTCTATTTGTATGCACTACGTATGCGTGATCATACGACACTTGGTAAGGACTTACTGAATATTGTTATCAGCAAGCGTCCCGACATCATCATCGCTGACGGTATAGCAGACTTTGTTAATTCTTTCAACGACGAAATTGAAAGCAAAGCCATCATCCTTCTGCTGCTGCGCATTGTACATGAGTTCAAATGTGCTATCATCTGCCTCATCCACGAAAACAAGTCACGTGATGACCACAATGCCAAGGGTCACACAGGACAGCTTCTCACTCAAAAGTGTGCCATTGAGTTACAAACTACAATTACCAATAGTATCATTAAGGTGCATTGTACCAAGTCGCGCCACAAGTCAGTACCCGACTGGTATCTTATGTACGACGAAAACGGCATGCTTTGTGATGCTAGCGAACTATACAAAGAAAGTATTCATAAAGAGCCAGTAGAAACTACATACCTAAAAGTTGCTCGAGAAATCATCAATGAGCGAGGTTCTATCAAACGTTCTGATCTGAGTAAGATGATCGCTGAGAAGACAGGGAAAAAACCAAATTGGATGGCTACTCAGATTACAAAGCTAAATGGAAATGGTATCTATTTAGTGGGCGACAAGGTACAACTCACACCACCAACATCTGCTGAATAATCATTGTTCTTATATCATTTTTATGTAGGCGAGCCACTGCAACGTTGTTTGTTTGTTGGTTCGCCTATTAATAGGCGAACCAACAAACAAACAACGACAGGGCTCTTGTCACATACCAATGAATTTCTAAAAAATCGCATAGCAAAAACCAAACACCATTTTGCCTGATTAGTAGATGAGGAAGGAAATGTGACGCGAGTGCTGTCAAGATTTTGCAGCTCCGCAGGGGAAACATTTTGATTGCGAACAAGCGCACAACAAGTGCCAGAGTACAAGCCCCTCTGGGGCTACAGGCTGCAATGGCTGTTTCGGCTTGGAATATCCAAAAAAAACTTGCATTTTTGCTTTTTGCCAATAAATAATCTTCACAAAATTTGTGAATTCAAATTATAATACGTAACTTTGCAGCCAAATCGAGAACAATATGGTCATTGAATACGAAAAGGACTATCTTAAAGAGCTGTATAACGACGGGAAATGTACGAACAAAAAGTATCGTTTTCAAAAGCAAGTCGTTATGAAATACCAAAAGCGAATCGATACATTGATGGCTGCCACACGCTTAGAAGATCTGTTCGTTTTCAATTCGCTCAACTTCGAGGCACTTGACAATGGCTATTTCTCAATTCGCATAGACTATCACTATCGTCTGGAATTCAAAATTAGACAAGAAGGAACAGAACCTATAGTGACTATCTGCACCGTAACCGACATTACAAACCACTATCAATAAGAATAAGGAGGTAATATGAACAGAATAACGACACATCCGGGAGATGTACTGAAGGAAGAACTCGAGGCAAGGGGTATTTCGCAGAAGAAATTCTCTGAAGTGCTGTCTATACCTTATACTCAACTGAATGAGATACTGAACGGGAAGCGCCCAGTGACAACCGATTTTGCCCTGATGATGGAGGCGGCTTTGGGCATCAACCCCGAAATGCTTATCAACATGCAGTCACGCTATAACATGTCGGTGGCACGACAGAAGAAGCCTCTCATGACAAGACTAATAGACATTAAGAAAGCATGCGCTGCCGTGTTTTAAGGCATCGCCAACGGACAAAGTACACACATTGTATTCCTATAGAATTCTCACGTCTGCTACAGAAATGGCAGACGTTTTTTTATTCAAAAAAAACTTGCATTTTTGCAAAAAAAAGAGGGAAAAATACTTGCAAATGTCAGGAAAATTTTGTAACTTTGCAGTGTCAAAAGAAGGGACGGAAATGTTGCAGGAGTGTAGTCGGAAAATTGTCAGAGTGCACGCGAACAAATGACTGACTGCACGGCAGCAAAACACCTTTCGGAGACAGAAGTAACCAAATTGTTTAACTAAAAAAGTCTTTATCTTATGGCACTGAAAATCAAGGCTAAAGAACGCGAAATCAAGGTGGGCAAGTATGCCGGTACCTATCGCTACGTAATGACTCCTGAGCTGTACTCAAAGCTGTCTCAGGAGAAGGTCATCCGCGAGGCTGCACTCCGCAGTGGTGTGAGCCAGGGTGTGATGCAGGCTTGCTGGGACGCTGCCGGCGAGGTAATCAAGGCATGGGCGTGTGAGGGTCACTCCATCCCGATGCCTGGACTCGGCTCCATGCGCTTCGGTCTGTCTGCCAAGACGGTGGCTGACGTGAACGACGTGAAATCGTCGCTCATCACCACCCGACGTATTGTGTTCGCTCCTGCTCAGGAGTTGAAGGATGAGTTGCACAACACGGCTATCCAGATTACCTGTTACGACCGTGAAGGCAACATCGTGAAGCGTGTCACCTCGTCCGACGACGGTACGGTGGAGGCTCCGGAGGATAACGGGGATGACAATGGTGAGAACGAAGGTACCACTCCTGGAACCACTCCTACCAATCCTGACACCCCAGGCGGTGGTGATGGTGGTGGCAACGACGGAAGTACCACTGACCAGAACTAAGAGCAGCCCCCTCCCTTCCGTCCCGAGGGGAGGGGAATGACAGCAGACCCTCCCCCCACGACACACAAATCAACCCACATTCCCCCTCCCTCTATGGAGGGGGTGACGGGGAATGACAGCAGACCCTCCCCCACGACTCACTAATCAACCCACATTCCCCCTCCCTCTATGGAGGGGTGACGGGGAATAAAAGAGTTTAGGGGGCAGGGCCTTTGACTTTTGACTTTTGACTTTTGACCTTTGACTTTTTTTTATTTATTCGTCATGATGTCGAGCACACAACGGTCGGTTTCGTTCATGGCGTCTTTGCCTATCTTTGTGAGATTGTGGATGCTGCGGTCCACATCGTCGTCGATGATGCCCTCGGTACTGCTGACACATTCACCGCTGACGGCGAGCATGGCAGAGAGAACGGCTGTGGATACGCCACTCGCCAGTTTCAGGGCGCAACTGGGCTTGGCTCCGTCGCATATCATACCGCTGAGGTTGGCTATCATGTTCTTGACGGATGCACATACTTGGTCGTAGCCGCCTCCCATGAGGTAGGTGATGCCGCAACTGCTGCCAGTCGATGCTACTACGCATCCGCAGAGGGCCGACAGTTTGCCGAGACTTTGCTTGATGTAGATGGCGGTGAGGTGGCTGAGCATGAGTGCCCGGGTCAGTTCTTCGTCGGTATTATGGTTTTCCTCGGCATAGACTACGACGGGCAATGTGGCACAGATGCCTTGGTTGCCGCTACCCGAATTGCTCATGACGGGTATCATGGCACCTGCCATACGTGCGTCGCATGCGCAGGCGGTGGCGGATATGATATGTGAGAAGATGGAGTCGCCCATGATGCCTTTGCCCAACGGCCGTGTGAGGGTCTTGCCCAGCAGGTGACCGTAGTTGCCGTGAAGCGACTGACGGGCTGCAGCTTCGTTGAGACGACGTGACTCGTTGATGAAGTCGATCTCGTCGAGTGGAGCTGTCATGGCGAAGTCGTAGACCTTGCGGAGCGAAAGCCAACTGTCGTCGGTATCATCCTCCTGTTCTGCACTTTCATGCCGAGTATCATGCAGTATCTCATTGTTTTTCTCGATATACACAAAATTGGTGTGGCTACCACTGATGACGGTCTTTGCGGTCGAACCTCCGGCAGTTGCCACAATCTCGATATAGAGTTTCTCGGTGATATCGTCTTTGAGTTTGATGTCGATGGTATGCATTTCGAGGTATTGTCGGGCCTGGGCAACCGACTCGGTATCGGCATCCTTCAGCACCTCGAGCTGGTATTCCGACTTGCCGCAGATGGCTCCAAGGGCGATGGCGATGGGCAGACCTATCATCCCAGTATTGGGAATTCCCACGCCCATGGCGTTCTTCAGGATGTTGGCACTCAGCCACACCTCGATGGTCTCGGGCAGGCATCCCAGGGTCTCGGTAGCTTTCGCCACACATAGTGCAACGGCGATTGGTTCGGTACATCCGACAGCCGGCACAACTTCACGTTTCACCAAACTTATGATACGTTCTCTCTCGTCTTTTGTCATAGCGTACTAAGATTTTCTGCAAAATTAGTAAATAAATATTAATTATCAATTGTCAATTGTCAATTATTTACTAACTTTGCACCAAAATAGTAGATAAAACCATGTTTTCAGGAATAGTAGAAGAATGTGCAACGGTTGTTGCCATAGAGCATGAGCTGGAGAATGTCCACCTCACCATGAAGTGTTCGTTTGTTGACGAACTGAAGATAGATCAAAGTGTGTCGCACAATGGTGTGTGCCTCACAGTAGTAAAAATAGAGAACGGTACTTATACGGTAACGGCGATGAAGGAAACGCTGGACCGCAGCAATCTGGGAGAGCTCAGCGTGGGCGACGAGGTGAACGTGGAGCGCAGCATGATGATGAACGGCCGGTTGGACGGACACATCGTGCAGGGCCATGTGGACCAGACTGCTGTATGTATGAAGAAAGAGGACGCTCAGGGCAGCTGGATCTTTACATTCAAGTATGAGTTCGACCCCGAGATGGCACGTCGCGGATATATCACCGTGGACAAAGGTTCGGTCACAGTCAACGGTGTGAGCCTCACGGTATGCAACCCTACCCTCGACACGTTCGAGGTGAACATCATCCCCTACACCTACGACAACACGAACTTCCATGCCATCGAAGTGGGCACGAAGGTAAACCTTGAGTTCGACATCCTCGGCAAGTATATTAGCAGGTATGCGGAGCTTTTGAAATAGGGAGATAATAGGGAGATAATAGGGAGATAATAGGGAGATAAGCTCTTTGAGCTGGACTTAACTTCCCCCAAAAACAAAGAGATGAAACAGCCAAAGCCAGAGAAGATTATCATGGGTATTGACCCGGGTACGAACCTGATGGGTTATGCCATCCTGCGTACTCAGGGCAATAAAGCCGAGATGATGGCATTTGGTATCATCGAACTGAAGAAATACGCCAGCCACTACCTGAAACTGGGCAAGATATTCGAGCGGGTGCTCAGCATCATCGAATCGTACCACCCCGACGAAGTAGCCATCGAGGCTCCCTTTTACGGAAAGAACGTGCAGAGTATGCTGAAACTGGGACGGGCACAAGGCGTAGCCATCTGTGCTACCATCCAGCGCGACATACCCATCCACGAATACGAGCCGAAGAAAATCAAGATGGCCATCACGGGCAATGGAGCTGCATCGAAGGAGCAAGTGGCAGCCATGTTGCAGCGTATGCTGAACATCAGCGACGACATCATGCACATCAAGCTCGATGCCACCGATGCCCTTGCAGCCGCCTACTGCCACTTCATACAGATGGGCAAGCCCGAATCGACGGGCGGCAAGAGTTCGTGGAAGGACTTTGTAAGACAAAATGAAAAGAGGATAAGAAAAGACGGACTTTGAACGATTAAAATGGACTTTGAATTATACAAAATATCACGTGAGTTCTCATTAGAATATGGTACCATCCTTGGCATCATCTGGCTCATTACCTTCTTCACATGTATGAACGGAATGATGGGCGGAGGTGCGCTGCTGATGCTGTTCGGCATGGGATTCATGGGAATCAGCGCCCTGATGCCCTTCTACCTGGCATGGCGCTACAAGCAACATCTGAAACCAGGCGACCGCGTGCCGATGGGCATAGCGTGGCTGTTTTCTGCCCTGATGTTCTTCTACGCCTCCATCATAGCCGGTGTGGGCGAATACATCTATTTCCAGTATATCGACAAGGGACGCGCCATGGAATACTTCATGCAGTTCCTGTCGTCGCCCGAAACCGAGGCACAATACAAGACAATCGGAGCCTCCGAACTCCTTGAACAGAGCAAGACAGCATTGGCCGAACTGGCAAACCTCACGCCACTCGACCTCACGCTCAATATCTTTGCCAACAACCTGTTTATCGCGCTCCTGCTTTCATTGCCGGTAGCGTTCGTAGCACATCGTAAATGCCACGATATCAGGCTGTCCGTCAATGAGCTCAATCGTCATAACAACAACCCGTCATAGACATCAAAACAAACATCATATCGATATGGATATATCAGTAGTAGTACCTCTGTACAACGAAGAGGAATCGATCGCCGAACTCCATTCATGGATCAAGCGTGTGATGGACGAACACCAGTTTAGCTATGAAGTCATCTTCTGTAACGACGGCTCGACAGATCGCTCGTGGAATGTCATCGAGCAGCTGGCAGCCCAATATCCGGAAGTACACGGCATCAAGTTTCGTCGCAACTACGGCAAGAGTCCTGCACTCTACTGCGGATTCGACAAGGCAGAAGGCGATGTGGTCATCACCATGGATGCCGACCTGCAGGACAGTCCCGACGAGATTCCCGAACTCTATCAGATGATTACCGTGGAGGGGTACGACCTGGTGAGCGGCTACAAGATGAACCGCCGGAAAGGCGACCCACTCTCCAAGACCATCCCTACGAAACTCTTCAACGCTACTGCACGTAAGGTGAGCGGCATACACAACCTTCACGATTTCAACTGCGGACTGAAAGCCTATCGCAAGGATGTCATCAAGAGCATCGAGGTCTATGGTGAGATGCACCGCTACATCCCCTATCTGGCAAAGAACGCAGGCTTCACGAAGATCGGCGAGAAACGTGTTCACCATCAGGCACGTCAGCACGGAGTGTCGAAGTTTATGGGCTGGAACCGCTTTGTCAACGGCTATCTCGACCTCATGTCGTTATGGTTCATCAGCACCTTCGGACGCAAGCCGATGCACGTATTCGGATTCCTCGGCAGCATCATGTTCTTCATCGGACTGGTAGCCGCCATTGCCGTAGGTGCCTATAAACTGATATGCCTCTACAACGGCAGCAATCCGGGACTGGTGACCGAGTCGCCCTATTTCTATATCTCGCTCACCACCATGCTCATCGGAACACAACTGTTCCTTGCAGGATTCCTCGGCGACATGATCAGCCGCAACTCTGCCGAACGTAACAACTATCAAATAAGCAAGGTGATCTAAGGATGAAACGACTGCTGGGCATACTATCCATCATGGCACTTGTAGCGTGCTCGTCGAACAACTGTCCGTTGGAGAACAAGGTGACATGCAACTATTACTTCTACGACCGTGAAGGCGTGGCTGTACTGTTTCCCGACACACTCACCGTCCGCACTCTCCTGCCTGGCGAGAAGACAGTATATATCTACCGGAAGCTGGGTAGCGCCACCGTTACCTCCGACTACCCCGACACCACCTACACCAATGCCGGCTATTCAGAAACGATAACCAAGGCACGCCGTGACACCATCTTGGTCAACAACGCCACCAAACGCTCATCGATCATGGTGCCAATGAGCTACTACAACAAAGCCGACACATTGGTATTCACGTATGACGGAATCTCGCGCCGCGATACCGTCATCGTGACACACGACAGCTACCCACATGTAGAACTGCCCGAATGCGGCACCCATTTCTTCCACAACCTACGTTCCATCCGAGCAACAGATGCCGCAATCGACCACATAGAAATCATCAATCCGCTCGTCAACAATGAAAAGAAGGAAAACGTCAAGATTTATCTCAATGGAGTGGCTGAGTAAGGCATTACTCTCCTTGTTCCTGTTGATGAGTGCCCACATGGTGAGTGCTCAGGACGAGCCTATCGTGGTGTTGAACGAGACCGATACCATCCGTCCCACGAAATACATCGCCCCACTGACGGAAAAGCCCAAGTTGGCTTTGTTTCAAGGCCTTACCCTCTCTGCCGACATCCTCGGCCCCATCATCTACCTCTTCTCCGACTACGGAAGTACCGAGGCAGCCTTGCGGCTCAACCTCAAGAACACATACTTCCCGATTGTAGAAGTAGGCTATGGGAAATGCAAGAGTACCGACTACGAAACCGATATTACCTACAGCACCAGCGCACCGTTCTTCCGTGCCGGTATCGACTTCAACATCCTCAAGAACAAACTCATGGACAACCGCCTCTACGTAGGCGCACGCTATGGCATCAGCTCGTTCAAGTTCGACATGAGCGGACCCGTCATGACCGACCCTATCTGGGGAGGTTCGTCACCCTACAACTATCGTGATGCGGCATCGACCAGCAGCTGGTTGGAAATCGTATTCGGTGCACAGGTCAAGGTATGGCGCAATTTCCACATGGGATGGAGCGTACGGTACAAACAGGAACTCCATATCGGACAGCCTTCGTATGCCAAACCCTACTACATCCCCGGCTACGGAACCACCACCGACACCTCGTGCTGGGGCGGAACATATAATCTCATCTTCGACCTGAACTGGGGGAAGAAGAAACATGCGAAACAGTCACCCTCGGACTCCCCTTCTGCCACGAGAACAGAATGAGTAGACAATGACACTTGCGGATTTCATAGAAGTAGCATTGATTGCCGTTGCATTGGCAATGGACTGCTTTAGTGTCAGCATCGCTACCGGACTGGCACACAACACGGCACCAAGACCTGCGATGATGCGGATGGCACTGCTGTTCGGCATCTTCCAAGCCCTGATGCCTCTCATCGGATGGGTAGTCACCTCGCTCTTCGGCACTTACATCACATCGTTCGACCATTGGATAGCCTTTGCCCTGCTCGCCATCGTCGGCACAAAGATGATTATCGACAATTTCAAGAAAGGTGAACACAAGAGTTTCGACCCCACCCGTCTGTCTGTCGTTCTGCTCTTAGCAGTTGCCACCAGCATCGATGCCTTGGCTGTGGGTGTATCGTTCGAGTGTATGGGCAAGACCACATGGGCAGATATCGCCCCATCGGTCCTTATCATCGGACTGGCTTCGTTCCTCTTCACCCTGCTGGGCTATCGCATCGGTACCACAATCGGCCGCAGGTTTCACATCCCAGCCGAACTCATCGGAGGCATCATACTCATTGGTATCGGCATCAAAGTATTAATCGAGCACATGATGTAATTCCAACATTTTATAATTCTCACATTATTACATTTTTTAATTTTTACATTTTCAAGTAATGGCAATACTGAAAAAACTATACGACGACCTGGATCGTCAACTCGACCAGAAAGCAGAGCCACACCGCATCCGCTGGTGGCACATCATCCTCTTGCTCGCCCTTATAGCGGGAACCATCTATATCATCAAGAACCCTTCAGGAGCGAAATCACAAGCCAATAATACGGAAACCAAGGGAGGCTACTTAAAGTGTGAAGGAGCCGTTTTCGGCACGTTCTACCACATCACCTATCAGTACCCCACCGACCAGCAAGACAGCATAGAAGCCGTATTGCAAGAAGTCGACCGCTCACTTTCACCTTTCAACAAGGCATCTGTCATCACAGCCATCAACGAAGGAACGAGCGACAGCACCAACCTGATGTTCCGCGAGGTGTTCACACTTGCAAAGACCATCTCGGCAGAAACCTACGGCGCATTCGACATTACCGTTGCACCATTGGTCAACGCATGGGGATTCGGATTCAAGAACAAGGAAACAGTCAACGAAACGCTCATTGCCGACCTGCTGAGCCATGTAGGCATCGATAAGGTATCGCTTCATGACAATCGCATCGTCAAGACCGACCCCGACCTGATGCTCGACTGTAGTGCCATCGCCAAAGGATATGGTGTAGATGCAGTGGGACGCCTGCTCGAAACGAAACAAATCGACAACTATATGGTTGAAATCGGAGGTGAAGTACGTGTCAGAGGTAAGAACCCACAAGGTAAGCCTTGGTCCATCGGCATCATCACCCCTACCCCCGACCCGACAGGTCAGAACAATGAAGTGGAAGAAGTGCTTTCGATTACCGACATCGCAATGGCCACATCGGGCAATTACCGCAACTTCTACGTCGAAGGCAATAAGCGATATGCCCACACCATCGATCCACGTACAGGATATCCCGTGCAGCACAGCATCCTCTCCTCCACCGTCCTCGCTCGCGATTGCGCCGTAGCCGATGCCTATGCTACTGCCTTCATGGTACTCGGACTTGACAGTGCCAAGACCGTCTTGGCAGCCCATCCCGAACTCCAAGCCTATTTCATCTACTCGGATGCTAATGGCAATAACGCGACTTGGGACAACCTTAGATAATTCATATTTCATAAAAGAGAAGATGTATTTATGTTAATTTTTCACAAATAACGCACGTTTCTGTCGATAATTAAGCATTATGAATGATAAATTATGAATTATTTCGTAACTTTGCACCCGAACTCAAAACAATCAATAAGATGAAACAGATATTTATTACCGCCCTCATTGCAGCAGTCAGCTATACTGCAGCAAGTGCACAAAGCCTCTACAAAAAGGTGTTCGACAATGCCACCGCAGTAGTTAACAACGCAGCATCGAACGATCAGCAGATACAAATCAATCAGTATAAGATTACAGCGCTCAACTACATCTCCAATCAGGTGAAGAAGCGTAAGCTCGAAAAGAACAGCTACTTCTACGACTCACAAGCCGTAAACCTCGCATCGTTCATTACCGATTTCGAGACTGCCATCATCAAGGCTCGCGCCATCTCAACCGAAAAGCGCCTCGAAGTCCTCGCATGCTATCGTGACGCATCACTCCAAAACCCACTCTTCGGCGACGATGACAAGGAAACTACTTACGTCTATGTGAACGACAAGCAGACCTACACCCCATTCTCGCTCGATACCGACTGGGAGAAAGCCTACGACCAGGCTACCGAGAAGGTGAAGGCCATCTTGAAATAAGGAAAACAATATGACTAAATACAAACAGCGCAGATTCTCAAAAACCTGCGCTGTTTTTTATTTGACCAAAAGGCTTCCTTATTGATAAATAACGCCTTCCTATTCTTTAATAATGCCCTTCTCCATCAAGACGGGCAGGACGTTGGCTGCCGACAGGCGTGTGTTTTTCCTGCTTGTAGCCTTGTAACGGTCGAGCAGGTCTTGGTCATCGGCCAGGAGTGCCTCCATGAACTCATCGTCAATCATGGTTACAGCAGTCTTTCCTTTCTCGTCGGCCTCGCTGTCGAGCAAGTAACAGCGGTGGTTGTTCAGCTGCTGGGTACCGACCCACACCAGCTCTGAGCCGATAAGAGCTGGAACACTCAGATTGTTGGGGGCAGCAAAGGCGGCTACGTCGGCTGCCAAACTCAATGCCACACCAGTACCACTTACCCAATATGCCACTACCAGAAGCTTATTCTGGTCATAGCGATAGGCTTGCGAATAGTTCGACACGCTTAGCGAACTCGTCTTATGTCGCAGACTACGGCAGTTCACATAGAGGTGACCACTATATTCCAGCACAAGAGCCTCCTTCTTCAGCACGGCATCGGCCTTCGAGTCGCCCGTCTTGGCAGTATAGCCATGATTCGACTCCTTCAGTTGCATGATGCGTTTAGTGCCGTTCTTTATCAAGTCATTAACCGGAGTCCAATGGTTGTCGAGGAATTCTGCATAGGTTGAACAATACCTGGCGTCCAACTGTGCATGGATTGTCAAAGCACAGCATACGAATGCTGCGAGTGTCATCAATATCTTTTGGCGTTTCATAATCTAACCACTTCTGAAGTTCAGTAAATCCTTTAACCCAAATCGGTTATTAGACTGTTATGCACTAACAAACTCTCTTTATGTCATCTGTTTCACCGCTTTTCAGTTACAATGGAACCCCCATTGCGCCTTCAAAGCGTCAAAATATATGTTCAAAAATATAAATTGTTATTCATCATAACGCTAATGACCGATTTGGGTTTAATTGAAAACGCAGGTCCAACGATGAACCTGCGCTTGTGTTTGACTAAACCACTTCAACCTTAGCTGCAAGCGACTTGCACTTGGTACGCAGTTCATCGAGAGGAGTGCCGACCTTGTCGTAGCAAACCACAACACCCATACGGCGTCCTACATGTGCTACAGGCTTGCCGAAGATGCGTAGGTAGGTACGAGGTGCTGCACAGACTTCCTCGATGCCTTTGTAGTCGGGATGGTCGGTCTCTATGCCTGAGAGAATCACGGCACTTGCCCCGCTCTTCTCCTGAGTGATTTCAGGGATAGGCAATCCGAGGACGGCACGACAATGGAGTTCAAACTCGCTGAGGTTCTGTGTACCAGCAAGAGTCACCATACCGGTGTCATGTGGACGTGGTGATAGTTCTGAGAAGTACACACCGTCTTGGTTGCTGATGAAGAACTCAACGCCCCAGATGCCAGCTCCTGTCAAAGCTCCTGTCACCTTCTCTGCCATCTCCTGAGCAGCTTTCAGGTGTTCAGGTTTCATAGGCATAGGCTGGAAACTCTCGCGATAGTCACCGCTAATCTGTACGTGACCTGTAGGAGCACAGAAGAGGGTCTTACCATTCTTCTGAGTGACGGTAAGCAGGGTAATCTCGTAGTCGAACTTGATGAACTGCTCTACAATCACTTCCTTGATGTCGCCACGTGCACCCTTGGCAGCAAAATCCCATGCACGCTGCAAGTCGGCAGGACTATCTACCTTGCTCTGTCCGTGACCAGAAGAAGACATCAGCGGCTTCACGATAAACGGATAACCGATTTCGTTGGCAGCTGCCTCGAATTCCTCATAAGTCTTGGCATATTTATAATTCGCTGTCTTCAGTCCGAGCTCTGTGTGTGCCAGCTCGCGGATAGCCTTGCGGTTCATGGTGTAGTTGACTGCACGGGCAGAAGGAACGACTTGGATGCCCATCTTCTCGCAATCATAGAGCTTCTCTGTACGAATCGCCTCGATTTCGGGCACGATAATGTCGGGTTGGTGTTTCTTGACGGCAGCCATAAGGGCATCGCCGTCGAGCATAGGAAAGACTTCACACTCGTCAGCTACTTGCATAGCAGGAGCATGCTCGTATGCATCGCAAGCTATCACATACTGACCTTTTCTCTTACAGGCGATGACAAATTCCTTGCCCAGCTCGCCTGAGCCTAAAAGCATAATTTTTTTCATCTTCTTATTTACTATTGAACTATTTACAATTTACGATTATTTTTAATTGTTCGATTTACTATTTTATAGCAATAACCAACTTTCAACTTATAAACTGACTTTAAACTATAAATTTTCAACTCTCAACTTTACTGGTGCTGTTCGCGAAGCAGGTCGTTCACGGTCTTCACAGGGTTGAAGGTCTCGAGAGGCACTTCTACAAAGACGGTGTTCCAGTCGCTCATGGCTCCGTTCCATAGTCCTGGCAATTCGAGAGCCTTGAGTTCCTTACCGTTCTTACTCTTTGAAGAGATGAAACCTGTCTGTGGGTCAACATACTTGGGCAGGTCGAATGGACGGCCCTGATAGTCTTTCACAGCACATACAAGATCGACGGGGTTGAAGTGAGTACCGCTCTTGAACATCTTCACATATTCCTCATTGTTGGTATCGATTTGTGAACTCTCAAGTATTTGGAGTGAGATGGTACCGTCCTGATTATAGGCAAGGAACGGACCTCCACCAGGTTCGCCTACATTCTTCACCATACCGCACACGCGCATTGGGCGGTTGAGCTTTTGGCGCAGATAGACAGCCATCTCAGTATCTTCAAGGTTCTTGAGGTTGGGATTGCGCTGGCATAGTTCGTCGCGCATGAAGCGAATCATCTTCTCCAGGTCCTCATGGGTGTATTTGCCTGTATCAAGCAGACGGATGTAGTCGAATGCCTGCTGCTGCAGGGTGACCAATACACCTGCTATTACCTTCTTGAAACGTACGGTAGGGTCTTTCAGACGGTCGGGCACCACATTGTCGATATTCTTGATGAACACCACATCGGCATCAATGTCGTTGAGGTTTTCAATCAATGCGCCATGACCTCCCGGACGGAACAGGATGGTTCCATCGTCATTACGGAAAGGTTCGTTGTCAATCGTGGCAGCAACAGTGTCAGTGCTTGATTTTTGCTCAGAAAAACTGATATTATAGGTCACACCAAACTTCGACTCGTATTCGGCTTTCTTCTGTGCCACCAAGTCTTCGAACAACGGACGGTGCTCAGGACTAACCGTGAAGTGTACATATACCTTACCGTCTTTACCTGCTGCATAGAGCGCACCTTCGACAAGATGCTCCTCGAGCGGTGTACGTACGCAATCGTCGTACGCATGGAACTGGAGGAGTCCCTTTGGCAGTTTGCCATAGTTGAGTCCTTCCTCGTTCAGCAGACAAGCGATAACAGCCTTGTAGTTGCCTTCGTCGATAAGTTCCTCAATGGGTTTCCCTTCATTAACCACACAAGCATCGTTGAGCGCATCGTAGAACGCATATTTAGAGATGTTTGCAAAGAAGGTCTTGATGAAATCAGTATCTGGCTCATCGGCATCGCCATCCAAGAATTCAAACAGATTCTTGAACATACGTGAGGCTGCACCCGAAGCAGGAACGAACTTCACCACCTGATGTGTACCATTGAGATACTCGTCCCATGCCTTCAGATAAGCACTCTGCTGTGCCTCGTCAGTTACTTTGATACCATTACCGGGAGCTGCTGCTCCTGCCAGTTTTAAGAAAGGAAAGCCAGTCTTGAATTGTTCAAGCTGTCGATTGAGGATTTCCTCGGAGATATTTTTCGACGCAAGAAACTCTTTGTCTTTTGGTGTAAGCATATTGTAAATTTTTTGGTTTGCAAGAATTGTTCGACAAAGGTACAAAATATTTACCATTTAACGATTTACTATTTAGTTTTTTTCTGTTTTCTTCATTTTTTAATTCTTTAATTCTTCATTTTTTAAATTTTTCTTACCTTTGCAGCTGATTTGCAAACGTTGGTAATCATGAACGCACAAAGAGAGCAAATAATCGAGACGTTACAACGGGTTGAAAGTCTGACGGCCGACACCATCACGAAAGACGACCTTCAACACATCCGCAACATTGTCTTGGAACACAGTAAGGATATTGAGCAACAGACCGAAATCGAACGTGAATTCGGCCTGAACCCAGTCTTATTTGACCTGCAGACTGCTCTGATTACCATCGAAGAGATTGGTGCCAGTCGTGCCATCATCATCAGTACCCTGATCCACGAGTACGTACACCACGGTTTGGTGACTGAGGAAGAGGTAAGCAAGCTATTTGGCGACGATGTGCTGAAGATTATCCGAGGTCTGCTGAAAGTGAACGAGTTGTATGCCAAGAGCAGCAGCGTGGAAACAGATAACTATCGCGACCTCATGCTGTCGTTTGCCGAGGATATGCGTGTCATCTTCATCATCATTGCCGACCGTGTAAACCTGATGCGTCAAATCAAGGAATTGGGCAGCGATGAAACCCGAAAGAAAGTGGCATACGAAGCCAGCATTCTCTATGCACCATTAGCACATAAACTGGGACTTTATCTCATTAAATCAGAACTTGAGGACTTGTCGCTAAAATACTTGGAGACAGAGACTTTCTACATGATTAAAGAGAAGCTCAATGCCACTAAGCGAACGCGCGATGAGTACATCCGAAAGTTTATAGCCCCTATCGAGGAAAAACTGAGCGCTGCAGGACTGAAGTTCCACATCAAAGGACGTACGAAGAGCATCCACTCCATCTGGCAAAAGATGAAGAAGCAGCGGTGTCAGTTCGAAGGCATCTACGACCTGTTTGCCATCCGCATCATCCTGGATTCCCAACCCGAGCGCGAGAAACAAGACTGCTGGCAGGTTTACAGTATCGTGACTGATATGTATCGCCCCAACCCCAAACGTCTGCGCGACTGGCTCAGCGTGCCCAAGAGCAACGGCTACGAGAGCCTGCACACCACCGTGATGGGACCTGAAGGCAAGTGGGTGGAAATACAAATCCGTACGGAGCGTATGGACGATGTAGCCGAACACGGATTGGCTGCACACTGGCGCTATAAGGGCGTGAAAGACAGCGGTGCCAAACTGGAAGACCTGCTGAAAGATATCCGTAGTGCACTCGAGACACAGGGCACAAGCAACGAACAGGTAGTCGATCAGTTCAAGGTGGACCTCTACAGCGACGAAGTGTTTGTCTTTACACCCAAAGGCGACCTCTTCAAATTGCCGAAGGGCGCTACCCTACTCGACTTTGCCTTCCAGATACACACCAACATCGGCTCGCATTGCAGCGGAGGTCTGGTGAACGGAAAGAATGTACCCGTGCGTACGAAACTGCAGACAGGCGACCAGGTGGAGATTCTCACCAACCCCAATCAATTGCCCAAACGCGACTGGCTCAACTATGCCATCACCTCGAAGGCACGCAGTAAGATACGCCAGAGCATCAACGAGCAAGAGCTGCGCACAGCCACCTATGCCAAGGAAACCCTCGAGCGAAAGTTCAAGAACCGCAAACTGGAGATTGTAGAGCCGACCCTGATGAAGACCATCAAGCGACTGGGATTCAAACACGTGATGGAGTTCTACAAAGCCCTGACGGAAGAAGTGCTGGGTGTGGACCGTGTGATTGATGCCTATATCGAGGAACAGAAACGCGAGAACAACGAACTGCCATTAGCAGAAACCCACAGCGCCTCGACCTTCCGTCTTGACGAAAGCAATGAAGACCTGACGGGCAGGTCGGGAAAAGACGTGCTGCTCATAGGTAATAATATAAAAGGTGTGGAATACAACCTTGCCAAATGCTGCAACCCTATTTATGGCGACGAAATCGTAGGATTTGTAACCGTAAGCAGAGGCATCACCATTCACAGGAAGAACTGCCCCAACTGCCGAAAACTGCTCGAACAGATGTCCTACAGAGCCATTGAGGTGAACTGGGCAACACAGAGCAGCGGACAATTCTCCAGCACCCTACACATTGTCGGGAACGACGATGTAGGTATTGTGAGCAACATCACCAGCATCATTGCCAAAGAGAAGAACATCCTGCTCCGCAGTATCGACATCAAATCATCGGAAGACGGACTCTTTGCAGGCAACCTCACCATCATCATCGACGACAACAAACGTCTGAATCAACTCATCAAGAAGATACAAACGGTGAAAGGCGTAAAAAGCGTAACGAGATAATATGATGTTGAGTGTTTAGAGTTGAGTGTTTAGAGATATGAAGGTTAATTTGATTTTGGTGGGAAAAACCACCAGCAAAATGTTTCAGAGCATCATCGAAGACTACAGCGAGCGGGTGAAGCACTACACTCCGTTCGAGGTGACCGTCATCCCTGAACTGAAGAACACCAAGTCGTTGTCGCAAGAGCAGCAGAAACAGATGGAGGGTGAACAGATACTGCGTCAGTTGCAAGAGAGCGACCACGTGGTATTGCTCGACGAACACGGTCAGGAACTGCGCAGCATCGAGTTTGCCACTTGGATCAGCAAGAAGCAACAGGCAGTCAGCCGCCGACTGGTGTTCGTTATCGGAGGACCTTACGGATTCTCGCCAACTATCTATCAGCGAGCAAACGAGAAGCTGTCGTTGTCGAAGATGACCTTTTCCCATCAGATGGTCCGAATGATTTTCATCGAGCAACTCTATCGCGCCTTCACCATCCTCAAGGGCGAACAATATCACCACGAATAAGATATGAATACCTTAATTATAATAATGATATGCAGCTGGCTGTTTTCCTTGAATGCAACTGGACAAGAACTGGACTCTATAGATAGTAGCCCATCCGCAGATAGTGCATCCTCTTTCTTAGGAAGGCTGCATCAAGTGCAAAACTATTTGGACTCTGCTGCTCGACGCAAGGTAGATCCACGTTATATTGAAGTTCCGGAAAAGCCTTGGAGGGTTATCCTTCGATATAAGGAGAATATAGTTGATGTTGACTACACCCAAGGACTCGATTTTCCAGAATATAATGAATATATGGAATGGAATCTACGCTTCAAGCCACCAAGGGGATCTTCTATCGGTTTTTGGGCGGGCTATCGAGGAACAGGAATATCCTACTCTAAGTCTCTCAACAAGAACGCAGGACGTTATTTCTCTGTCAGCAGTACAGGAGCAAGATACGGGTTCAACTTCCGACTGAGGCGGTTCAACACAGACGAAACAGTATTTACTGCAAAAGACTACGTAAATGGAAAGATGGAAGAAGAACCAATCAAAGAAGACGGTCAAATACCCTCTCCTGTATGGATTCGTTCCGTCTATCTTAACGGTTACTATGTGTTTAACGGACGCCGATACTCACAGGCAGCCGCCTACAACCAATCCGTCATTCAGCGTCGCTCCGCAGGGTCTATACTTGCAGGTGTTACATGGTATCAGTCATCATTCGACTATTCTGACATGAATAATGGATTTTTCATGCTCATTGGTCACGGTACCCGCCGCATCAAGGTACACCAAGCTAATATCGGTCTCGGCTACGGCTACAATCTTGTGCCATTTCGCGGTTTTATCATCAACGCAATGGCGATGCCTACCCTTAGTGTCTACAACCGAGTAAAAGTTTACAAGTACGATTTCAATTACGACTTATTCTTAGATGAAGAAGACGACCCAGAGGATTATGGGAATTGGAATTCAGAGACACACACTTGGGATAATGGAAAGACGCACAGACCAATAGAAATGGGTGAAGAAGATGAAGGATTGTGGTTAGAGGACTTAGAATATTGGGATATAGAACCAGAGACAGCCTACAGCATGCTTCAACTCAACTTGGACCTACGACTCGGCATTGCATACAATTGGAAAAACTGTTTTATAGGGCTTCAGGCACAATTCAACAATTTTAACTATAAGAAGGACAATTGCAAAGTCAACCTCTTCGACGCGTATGCTCGAATAGCATTCGGTGTGAGATTGTGAGGAAGAAGATAGAGGTTAAACCCAAATCGGTTATTAGGCTGTTCTGCACTAACAAACTTCCTTTTTGCCATCCGTTTCACCGCTTTTCAGTTACAATGGAACCCCATTGCGCCCTCAAAGCGTCAAAATATCTGCTCAAAAATATAAATTGTTATCATCATAACGCTAATGACCGATTCGGGTTAAAAGGGTTGAATTTTGTGGTCAGAAACAAAATTATTCCTCGAAATTGCAAAAAAATACAATTTGTAAATGTTCGTTTGGTAAATTATTCGTACCTTTGCACTCCGATTGGGAGAGATGCTCGAGTGGCTGAAGAGGCACGCCTGGAAAGCGTGTAACCGTCCAAAGCGGTTCCGGGGTTCGAATCCCCGTCTCTCCGCAAGGAGATAAACGGGGTTCAAAGCGACAAAAGCGATCCCCGTCTCTCCGCAAGGAGATAAACGGGGTTCAAAGCGCTTTAGAAAAAAGCGGGACACGTCTCTCCGCAAGGAGATAAACGGGGTTCAAAGCGCTTTAGAAAAAAGCGGGACACGTCTCTCCGCAAAAAAATCCCCACTCCATCCAATGGGCGAGAACAAGATCTTCTCCCCTTGGGGGAGATAAGAGAGGGGTCATCGGGATGTAGCGCAGTTGGTAGCGCACTACGTTCGGGACGTAGGGGTCGGGCGTTCGAGTCGCCTCATCCCGACCAAAGGAGAGTTTCGGCTCTCCTTTTTCATTTTTACCCGCCCCTTAAGGGTAACACTTGCAACCATTAATAGTAGCAAAAAATCCCATTAGTGGGAAAAAAATAAGCTATGAAGAAAAAAAAACAGAAGGTATCAAATAAAAAAAGCCAAAAAGTTTTGTGGTATGCTTTTTGTTTCGTAACTTTGTAGCGTAAAACAAGTGCTGAATCCACTCGTTACAAATTTACAAATCAACATTAATAAATTTACTTATGAGAAAAACAATTACTACAATCATGACAATGGCAGCAATGTTGTTTGCTGTCAATGCTAATGCACAGAAGGAATTCGTTTATGAATTCACCTCTATCTGTGGTGAGTATTACGAATCGTACACACAGACATTAGATGAAGAGGCTATCGCAGCAGAAATCGGCTGTCCTTTGGCTGATGCGTCTGTATTTGCTGTTCAATCTGACGGCACTCTTGACCCTGATTACAAGTTGGGTACAACTGACGGTTGGCGTAATGCTGACGGTGACTGGGAAAGTTGGGGAAGCGATGCCCGCATCTGTGTAAAGGCAGACTTTGCACCAGTAGCAGATGAAGACGGCAACAAGGACCCACACATCTACTACATCGGTGGTATGACTGGTCAGACTGGTACGCCTGCAACTTACAAGGCAACTTATCGCATCGAGAACCCCAGTGATAACACGAAGTATTGTTTCGTTATCATTAAACTCACATATGAGGAACTTCCTACATATCGTTTGGACGAACTGAACATTGTGAAGAAATTTGAAATTGTTGCAGAGGAATATCCTCGCTCCAACACAGCAGCAGAAACTTTCGGTATCAAAGTCGGCGACCTTGCATCGCTCATTGGCTATGACGCAGAAAGATTCAATAGTGTTTGGTTTAAGCAATTATTATATGTAGGTCAGCTGGATGAGAATGAAGTGAAGAGTGATGTGCTGACAAACCTCAACTATTCTTCAACAGCATGGATGAATGCTTTGTTTGATGAAAACACGGGCTTAGAAACAGAAGAGTGTGTTCAAGGCACAAGTGGAGATCCCACGAAGTTTAGTATTCATTTCTCATCAACAGGCTACGATGGCGACACTCTGAAAGTAAATGTAGGTCAGAGTGGAAAACTGAAAGTGGGTGATACCAACTTTGCTAAGGTTTACCTCGTTGGTACAGACAAGAAAGCTGTTGAAATCACCGTGAGAATCAAGATCATTCCAAAGGACATCGAAGACCTCCCATGGGACCAGAAGACTTGTGTGGGAAGTGAGACCGTATCATTGATACGTGATATTGATGCCGGTTATTCAGTAACCGCTTATACTATCAAGATTGACTCAATCGTCGGCTTGTTCAAAGCAGGCACTGTAGTAGCAGACCTAGAATTTACAGCACTCGATGCCGATGGTAATCCTACAACGGCTTCAACAACAGGTGAAGGAAAGAATGGCACGGCTGCTGGTGGTTTCTGGATGGATATGGAGTCACATCCTATGGAATGGACCACATCCGTAAAGAGTTACTTTGTAAACAACTACAATACAAGAATTGAAATTGGTCACATGCCAAATATATTTGAAGGTGGAGAAAAGACTACGGGTTCGCTCTTCTATGTACTCGACAACGAATACTACGAGCTGAAGATGGACATCCAGATTGGTGAAAAGGAAGACACTACGAAGGTAATCACAAAACCTGAAGAATGTGCAATCGTAGCAACAAAGTATTATACGTACAGGATTGTTCCTAACAATAATGGCGAATATCAAAATTATGGAACGAATGCAGCAGGTGAGACAGACTATCATTTGATGGATAAGCCTATTGATTTGGACATCAATTTCATTGAGGCTCAGTTGGGTACAGCAAGTCCTACTTTCTATGGTGAGATAATCGACACACTTGGTAACGCAACATATTCAAAGAACTATTCTTGCGATCCAAAACCAGGCTTCTGGATGGAACCTGCAGCAAAGGTTGAGAACAAGTCGTCTGTAAGCAATTGGAAAAGTGGCGACACTTATGGTATTTGCTACGCAAACGGTGTATTCCAGTTCTTCCAGTATCCAAGTTCACAGTCTGTAGGCGCTAAGTATACCGATAACTTCTACCTTGTTAATCAGGATGCAGGTAAGCAGATTAAGTATGTCATCACAGTAGTTTATGTTGAACAGATTCAGGCAGAAGCAGAAACCCTTGAAACCTTCACATTGAACCTGCCAGCTCGCGATGCAGCCGATACAGAGAACGGTACTTACACTCCATACGACCTCACTCCTATGTACGAAGCATTCGGCTGTACTCCTGAAGAGTTTGCAGAGAACGGTACTTGGATGGCAATCGACTCAGACGGAGATTTGAGCAACAACTACGATGAGCTTGAAGGCTTCGCATTCGACGAGAATTCGAAATTGTCTGACGACGATGCTTCTCTTGTTGCTTTAGTTGGTTACATTGCAGAAGAGAATGGTTTCTTCAGCTGGATTCTCGACGACGAGAACCTTGCGAAGACCTATACCTTCACCATCTATGCATACTACAACAACCAGCGTTGTGAGTTCAATATCACAGTGGGCGATGCTTCTGCAATCAACTTTGTTGAGTTGAACAAGAGCGATGGTAAGATATTCGATCTTACTGGCCGTCTGGTGAAGAATGCAACCAAGGGAATCTACATTAAGGACGGAAAGAAGTTCTTAGTGAAGTAAATCTCCCCCTTTAATAATAAATAAGGTGTATCTTTTTGAAGATGCACCTTATTTCGTTTTGTACTTTCACGAATTATTTGTATCTTTGCAGCGAAATAGACAAAAAGTGAAGAGAAGAAAGGTTTAGATGCATCCCGACAGATTGTTCGTTCTGCTGAAAGAGTGATTTTCGGTAGTTTGCAGAAAAACTCCCTATCATCAAACTGCAAATGCAGCTATTTTTCCCGAACCTTTGACAAGATTTGGAAAATATCTTCAAAAAGTCGTAACTTTGTCACGCCAAAACATAAAAAGTATAAAACATGAAACGTAACATTACTATTTTATTCGCCATGATGCTCTCCATGATAGCAAGTGTGGCTAACGCAGAGAACCCCAAACGGTCGGAACTGACCATTGTTGACAAGGTAGAAGTGAACCTCACAGCTATAGAAGCAAAGCATATCAATGCCTCGCAGCGAGCCACAGTTGACCTGACTGATGCATTAGCAAAGTTTGGTAGTGGAGGTCTGGGAATGGCACTTCATAAGTTCTACATCGCTAAGCATGACGAAGAGACGGAAGGCAAGACTGACGAGCTGACAGCCGAATACAACTATCGTGAAGGCTGGTGGCTGACTGATATTTACGATGAGACTACTGGTGAACTGACAGGCGAATGTGTGGCTGATACTGTCTGCGGCTCTTTGATGTACATCCGTGACATCGAACTGGATGGCAAGCAACTCTCACTGACGGTAGGACAAGTGGCAGGAGAAATGCTTCCTGGCAACACCTATTCTGCCCTACTCTACTATATCAATGGTAGCAACGCTATCGAAATCGACATTCAGCTTACCATCACAAAGGCAGAGATGCCAAAACTGGCAGATTTGACCAAAGTTGGCGAGAAGACTATTGACACGTCTATCTTCTACAACTCCATATATAATTATCGTGTCATCAACTTCAATGCCGACTCACTCTACGAGTCCATCTATACTACCCTTCCTGTGCCCGACTGTATAGGTTACGAAGAAGGCAAGCTATGGGGAGAAGACATGAAGCTGGTACTCTACGGAGAAAGTGCAGAAAATGAACTTACAGACAATTCGACAGCCTTCTACGGAGGCTATTGGGTAGATACTGACGGCTATGTATGCGGATACAACGACGAGCATCCAGCCTTCTTCCTTGAGCCAGCCGACGAAACAGGGCTGAACGTCTTGCACGCAGGTATCTATCCCAACTATTCTTTCGTAGGGACAATCCTTAAAGGTTCATTCTATATCATTGGCGCAAATTATTACTACAAACTCAATATCAACCTGACAGTCAATCCTTATCCACGATTCGACGAATGTGAAATTGTTGACTCATTGACCTATGCAGTGGAAATCGTACCTGATATGACGGCAGAGCATATCACAGATGTGAAACTCGTGCAAGAAGACTACATGATTCATGCTATCACCCTCAATCAATACGAATTGGAAGCACTGCTCGGTGAGGGAACATACGAATTCTGTGTTGAAAACACCTTGATGAGTAACGACGGTGAGATTATCAAGAACTATAACAGTGCATTCTCAAATGCTATCACCAGAGGCAAAGGCTACCTGATGATGAACACATTCGGGCTCTTCCAAAATGAAGCCCTGCTGCATATCGCCGCATCACTCAGTCCATTCCCGATGATGACAAAGGCATACGGTATAGGTCAGGAAAGCTACTTTGTTGTAGAAGACCCTGAGACCAACGAAGGATATACTGAAGTCGGCTTCAACTTCTGGTATCAGCCAGGCGATGCTGCTGTGGGCGACTATTATCAGAATGTGTTCTATCTTGTGAACTACGAAACAGGCAAGAAGCTCCAGCTCAACATCAATGTTGTCTTTGTTGACCAGCGTAATCCTGTGTTCGACATCATTGGCGGACAAACCATTGAATTGCCACAGAGCAATGCAGAAGGAACCGACTACGGAACCACAACTATCGACATGAGCGACATGCTTGCCACATTGGAGTGCAGTAACATCAATGAGGTGCAATGGGCTGCCTACAACAATCTGAGTCAGCTACTCATTACTCCCGACTATGACGACATCTATGGTTACAACTTCGATGCAAACGGATTCTTGACAGCAGAAGACACGAAGGTGTTCAGCGTAGGATTTGCCGACGGAGCATTCCATTCATACCTCATGAACGGTAGTGCCGACACTGACTATACAACCGCCATCGTAGCTACTTACAACGGAAAAGGCTATAAGTTCAACGTGAAGGTAACAAAAGACCCAAAGAACGATACTGGAATCATCAACATCACTCCAACCCTCACTCAAGGCGAAAGAGCTACATACAACCTCAACGGACAGAGAGTTCTCGATGGTCAATTAACCAAAGGACTCTATATCATCAACGGAAAGAAAGTACTTGTTAAATGAAACATACGCTCCTTCTCACAATCATGATTGGCATTGCAGCACTTCGCTGCAATGCTCAAGTCATGTATTGTCCTGACGAGGATTGTAACCGTTGCCGGCTCTTACGGGCAGTCGACTATCAGTTTCATGCCATCCGCAACGATATCGTCTTGCCGCAATCGCTCGATGGAAAAGCTGTACGTTGGGAACTGCAAAGCCCAAAAGGAGAAACGAAATCCTATCTATCGTTCGACGGAAAGATGCTTCACGTAAAATCACTCCCAAAGGGGAGTTACATGGAGGCAGGTACCCTGATTGGTGAAATAGCAGACGAACGCATCACCTTTCCACTCACGATGGCTCCTGATGACGAGAAATACGGCTATCTGTATTGCCACATGGCAGGAACCAGCGAGAACACCCTCTATGCATTGGGAACGAAAGCCGATCGAGGCGTGTTGTTCCATCCGCTGATTGACAACCAGCCCATCTACGATGCAGAAGAAATGGCAGGCATCGAAGGAGGTGTGCGCGATGCGTTCATCTACCGCGGACAGGACAACAACTATCTCATGGTCACTACCGATATGAGCAACCGCAAATCGCGTACATGGTTCAACTACGGTATCGACCTGCTCCGTTCAAACGACCTCATCCACTGGACCTCCACTACATTCGACTTCCGCAAAGGCGATGCTGTCTTTTCCGACCCTCAGAGCAAGAGTTGGTTTGCCGACTGGACGAAAATCAACCGCGTGTGGGCACCGCAGGTTATCTGGGACCCAGACTACAACAACGGCGAAGGCGGCTATTTCATCTACTACTCCATGCTGAGTACCAACCCAGGCGATGATCACGACCGCATTTACTACTCGTATGCATCGCGCGACTTCACTACCCTGACCAAACCCCAGCTGTTCCACGATCGTGGCATCGCTATCATTGACTGTCATATCGACTGGAACGACTGCGACCGCCAGTATCATGTATTCTTTAAGAAAGAAGGTGTGGCAGGTGTCGATCGAGGCATCTACGAAGCAGTATTCGACAAACTACCCAATGGTCAGTGGCGCGACATCGTGCATATCACCAACGAAGGGAAAAGCAATGTAGAGGGTGCGAGTGCGTTCCGGCTCATCAACGAGAACCGATGGAAAGTGGCCTATATCAACTATGGCGTCAACCCCAAAATCTACCGCATCTGCGAAGCGAATGCAACGGAAGAACAGATAGACCGTGGTGTTGAAATCGGCACGAATGTCAATCCACAGCATGGTTCGTTCATGACCGTCACCCAAGCTGAATACGAACTGCTTGAAACATGGTCGGCACTTACCCTCCGTGTTCAGGAACTGCAGAAGAATCCGAAGTACAAGACTAACAAAAAACTCCAGCAGGCCGAACAAGCGCTCAAGACCACATTCGACGAACGTCCGATAGAGCGACTTACCGTCCTCTATCAGGAGCAACTGAAACAACTCAGCAAATTCAAATAACTAATTGATACTAATTTAACATGCACAAATCACTTATCCTGGCAACCCTGTTTGCCATCTCTCTCTCACTAAGCGCTCAACAGAATCCTACACAGTGGAACACCCCAGGAGCTGGCAATCCATTCATTCCTGGTTATTTTGCCGACCCAACTATTCGCAAATTCGGCGACACCTTCTATATCTATGCCACTACCGACGGCACAGGCAACGGTTATGGTCCGGCTCAGGTGTGGATGTCGAAAGACTTTGTCAACTGGCGCAATGTCGTTATGAACTGGCCAACCACTGAAGTGGTCTGGGCGCCAGAAGTCATCCCTACCAAAGAGGGCAAGTACCGCTACTACTACTGCACACCTTGTCAGGTGTATGTAGGCGAAAGCAACAGCCCAGTAGGTCCATGGACCAATATGCTGGGACGGCCGGATGCAGTCCTTATGCGCGACCGTTATTGCGACCCGATGGCCATCACACTCGACCCACAGGTCTTTACCGACGATGACGGAACTCAGTATATGTTCGTCGGCACTTGGGGCATCTACGACAAGTCGGGGTGCGGATGGGCAAAACTGGCTCCCGACGGTAAGTCATTCACGGACAAGGGACTTGTTCCAAACACTCAGCTGAAAGACTTCTTTGAAGGACCGTTCGTATTCAAACGCAACGGAATCTATTATTTCACATACTCATCAGGCAGTTGCCATGATGACACATATCGTGTGCAGTATGCCACCAGTACTGTCAGCCCGATAGGTCCATACACCTACAAAGGCTGCATTCTGAAGACCAATTCCGACGGAACCATTCACGGACCTGGACATCATTCCTTCCTGATTGACGGAGACGACTATTACATCGTCTATCATCGTCACAACAACCCTCACTCCGTACATGGATTCAACCGACAGCTGTGTATCGACAAAGTAGTGTTCGAAGCAAATGGTGATATCCGTATCATCAACCCAAGCCATAGTGGCGTGCTTCCGTCATCATTGATGAACAAAGCTAAGAACAACAGCATACAAAACCTTGCATATCAGGCAAGGGTTACTGCATCGTCAGAACTAGGAAGTGATTTCATAGCCAAATATGCCGTTGATGACAACAACGGTACTCTTTGGCGCCCAGCGAATAATCAAGGAGAGGCTTGGCTGAAAATCGATTTAGGGAAAGAAAACCAGTTCAATCAAGTGTGGCTGCAGTTCGAATACCCCACTTTCTTCTATCAATACAAGGTTGAGACCTCGCTCGATGGAAAAAGTTGGAATCTCTATGCCGACAAGACAAAGAACACTGACGCAGGTTCTCCACTGATTGAGAAAGGCGACGTGAAAGCACGCTACATCATGGTCACGATAACTGACACACAGAAAAACGGTCATTTCGGTGCCTTGTGGGGAGTGAAGGTTTACAATGCCACAAAGAAGAACGACCCTTCTGCCCTCCTCCCATCAGTCGAAGGAATGGACTACGAGGCAGTCAATCGTGGCTATCCTAACCTTCACAAGAAAGACCTTGAGCCGGAACAGCGCACACAATACAAGAACGGTCTGGTTGTCGACATCAATGCCGATGATTATGCACAGGGAAAAGCCCTGATGATCAAGTCGGTCAAGAATCGTGCAGGTGGCATCTTCACAACCGACGACGACCTGATGGTAGAAATCATCCAAAGCAAATATGCCTTCTTCTTCGATGGCAAACAGCACCTCACCAGTTCGTTCAACTGCCCAGCCAACTTCACCTACAATGCTGCCTACACCATCTCAGCATGGGTGCTCAACCCAAGTGTCGGCTCCAGTGAATGTATCGCCTGCATAACCCCTTCAAGTGGTGACCTCACAGCATTCCAATTCAATCACAACAAGAATCGTGAGACTGGTATCGTCGATCATGCAGGTTCGTTCGAGAGCGCAGGCTTCCCTTCTGAAGTCAATGCAGGCGAAGGCAAGTGGCAACATTGGACCATCACCTTCGACGGATGGTTCCAGCGGTTCTACCTAAACGGAAAACTCATTCGCGAGAAGAACAACTTCATCATGCTCCGTCCTGCCGGACCTATTACCATCGGTTCCGATGCACGTGGCGGTGATGCCTTCAGCGGATATATCCATTCCCTACGCCTCTACGACCGTGCACTCCGTTCTGATGAAGTGCTGGCCGACTATCAGATGAAATCCGATACCGAAGATAAGATTACTGTCGACCTCAACAACATTGCCGTAAATACCGAAGTACTGACACCAACGATGGTGAAGGTCACCGTGACCGACAGTGAGGGTGCCCCACTCCACTCTGGTCAGCTGCATTTTGCCTACGGAGCCCGTAGCGGCAACAAAGAGAAGAGCAATCTGCCAGAAATGAGTCAGCCAAGTAATCTCACATCCACACTTCTGACCGTTGATGGAAAACCCGACCAGACCATCTTTGTTACCGTAAGCGACGATAATGGAGGTTCGGTGAATATCGTACAAGGCGTCACGCTCGACCCTAAAGCGTTCAGCATCTTCACTGACGACTTTAAGACATTCAGTGAATGGGACGGAAAATACGTCACTAACGACCGTGTGAAGTACGAAGTCATCGACGGAGCACTTCGTCTCACCTCTGCAGGAACCGACTTCAGTGCGAGTGGTGACCCACGCACCAACGGCCCTATGATATACAAAGAAGTGAAAGGCGACTTTATTGTTCAGGTAAAAGTGACAGACCTTACAGGCTCGGAACGGCGCAACACACCTGCCTACAACGAAGGAGGACTCATGGTCATCCTGCCCGAAAGCGAAACCCGTCAGCAAGTCGTACAACTTGGAGTATTCCCTGCTTACAACTGCGGCAACATGCTCACCACCATCTTCCGGGGCCGTCCTCAGTACAACAACCAGCAAGGATGGAACTATGATCCCTACATGCAGCTACAGCGCACAGGCGACCTCATCTATGCACGTACCTCGCGCGATGGACAAACATGGACAGATATGCCAGCCAGTCCCGTACGCGTTCCACAATTCGCAGAAAAGACTCTTCGCGTCGGATTGTTCCAAACCACCTATAGCGACAACAGCGCATGGGTCAGCTTCTCCGACTTCAAATTATGGCAAAAAAAGTAAAAAACAAAAGAAAAATCAACTTTTTTTATATAAAACTGTAAAAAAATAGTAAATAGTAAATGGTTAAATGGTAAATAATTCTTACCTTTGCAACGGTTTTAAAACCACAATAGTTCAAACAAAAAATTGAGTTTAGTAATTTAAGGTTTAACAATCAAAAAGAGAAAAGAAATGAAGAAAATTTTAGCAGCATTCGTTGCAGTTGTTGCAATCTCATTCGCATCTTGTGGCGGAAACAGCACAACTGAAAATACAGGATGTGATTCAACTCAGTGTGAAAACACTTGTGGTGCATGTCAGTGCGACTCTTGTGCATGTGGTGAAGATCCTTGCACTTGCGGCGAGGAAGCTAGTGACACTACAGCTGTTGAAGAAGTAGTAGCTGAGTAATTACAACGTGTAAGCCAAACAAAAGAGTTGGAACTTCAGAGTTCCAACTCTTTTTGCTTTAGTATAATTCGGATAAGCGGCAACCTTTTTATTTCCACCTTGTGAACGTTACACTCCCAGCTATTGGTGTCCGTTAAAAGTTGAAAAACGATAGCAGTGCCGAAAAAAAGGCATTGTGGACACATACTTCAATAAGTAAGCCCTCCTCCATACTTCATATCCTTCTTCTTGAGCGAACAGTCAGTATCGAAGTTTATAGTTTAGAGTGAACACCAAAGAGGTGAAGATAGCTATGAGTTAAAATATTAGTTGTTAGAAGCCCATTGTCTGAATGGCAAAGGACGGGCAGCCGATTCAATCGGGAAGATGAGCCAGCTGAAAAGGGTAATTGCCTATAGTCATCCGGTCGGATGACTATAGCCATCCAGTCGGACGGCTAAAGGCGGACGACCGTCTGCCTTTAGCCGTCTACCCTCGAACTTATAATAGTGGAATGGGAATAGTATGCGTAATTTCACCACAAAGATACAAAAATAATTCTCCTTTTCCAAATAATTCGTAAAGAATTTTTTCTTGCAGAGTTAATAGAGAAGGGAAGACATGGCGCAGGACGCTCAAAACAACGGCACATAAAGAGCAGGACAACGACGTGGAATCCTCAAAATAACGGTGTTGTTTCAAGGACACATTATGGCTTACCTGCAAATTCCTGTGTCGATTTTTACAAATACAAATAAAAAAACGTGGACAAATTACTTCGTCTACATCTCAGAGGCATCGCCAAACGGCATAACTATCTACTTCGGTTCTTGTACATTTTCTTGAAACTTGGCGAATTTCCGAGACAAAAATCAAAAGTGGATGTTCATCCTATATGTCCTTGATGCAAATGCATCGTATCTATCTTAGCTCATAGGCAGTAATATTTATAATGTATAATCATTTGTTTCGAGTCAATTCTTTCGTTTAGAGTTGTTGTGAGCTGTGCTCATGGGCGTAGTTCTGATAATTGCCCAGAATCTGTTCGATGTGAATGACTTCAGGACATGAGTCCCATGTGACGCCACCACCCATAAGATACCAGTTCTCACGTTCTTTTGTGGGAACCTTCTTCAAGGAAGGGAATGCCGATATTGGCATCGTTACAGAACGACCGTCCTGCAAATCCACCTGAAACTTTCCGCGCTTAGGGAACGACAACCGCTTGATGCGAGGCTTCACGTTCCAATATCCTTCTGCCTTGTACATACTATTTTGTTTTCTTTATTTTGATAATTCTTATCGGCTTGCCTTGTTTGAACTGCTCCCACTGATGAAGCAACTGCTTTTGGTATTCTGTTGCAACTTTCAGCACCTCGTTCACTTGGGAATCGGTCAGGTCACCTTTATCTTCCAACTCTACTATTGGTTCTAACCAAATCTTACACAAGTGTTCTGTACTATGCTTGCCTACATGCACATGTGCCCTGTTCTCGTAATAGTCTGTGTTCCAGAACAAAAAGTTCCAGACGACCTTAGCTGTTATATATAACAAGATCTTTGGCATATGCTGTATTGGTACTTCTTGCCTGCAAAGGTAAGAAAAAAACTAATAATAAAGGATGAAAATGAATGAAAAAAATGTAATTCTTTGGAAAAACAATGACTTTTTATGGCAAAACATGTGTTTTTTGTATTTTGTAGCAAGCAATTGAGGGCACTTGCGCAAAAGAAGCAGATGAGGCGTTTCTTGATGACCAAAAGGTAGCACTCAATCAATTCTACATCATTTTTTATTTGTATTTGTAAAAATCGACACAAGGATTTGTAGATGAGCCGCTTTGTTATTTCATTAGCTGAAACAATAGACACATATGTTGAATTCGTACTGAAACAGTAGACAGATACGAAAAAATGTACTATTTATACTGTCAGAAATTTGAATCGATTCAAGTTTTGAACACCAATATTTAAAAATTTAGAGGAGTTCAAGAGTTTTATGGTTAGCGCTTAGTGTCTAACGTCCAAAAGTATAACACAGGTTTTTAACTCATTTCATTTTCTTATATTCGTTCCAGCGATCCATGATGTTGTAGACATAGTGATAGGTTTCGGTACCACGCATATAACCACAACGAACCACTTCGTCGTTGAAATAACGGGCTTCGCTGAGATGGAGCACACATTGGTCGACATTGCCATTCCAAAGGTCGGGATTCTTTCCATACTTGCGTGCCAGGCTGCGAGCATCGTCTATGTGTCCCGACCCTGCATTATAAGCTGCAAGGATGAATTTGATACGTTCATGTGGGTCGCTGATATCACGATAATGATCATTGAGCTTATTGATAAGTCGTACAGCTCCACGCAGGTTGTTTTCGGGGTTGAAGGCATCTGAAATGCTGACACCCATACTCTGAGCCGTTTTCGGCATCAATTGCATCAGTCCCAATGCACCCATATACGACACGGCATTGGGGTCGAAGGCACTCTCTTGATAGGCTTGTGCTGCCAGAAGATGCCAGTCCCAATTGCACTGGGTGGAGTACTTGCGGAACAGATGGTCGTAGTATGATATCTGTCCTTTGGCTCGATTGAGGATAGGACTGTATGCATGACGACGGGGTGTATAAACGCGCCCCGAACTATCGGTGACTCGAAGGGCGGTAAGAGATTGGAACTCATGCTGATGGTCTGCCATCCATTGGTTAACGGACTGTGCCAGCAAAGGAGTGTCTTTGCGTACCAGCCACGTAATGGGTTTCAAGCTATCGACAAAATGGGTCAGCTCTTGCTGTCCACAAAACAAGAATTCGTGCTGCAACGAATCGCTGACGGGCATGCCGTATGTCACAATGTCGCCATCGCCTGCTCGCAGATGCTGCATAAGCTCGGCTTCGGAACGCATCACGTCTACTCGGACCGTACAACCGATACTACCTGCGTATGCATCCGCCAACTTGAACAAGGTGCCATACCCTTCGCCGTAGAACTCGAAATAGCTCTGCGCACCATAGAGGGTGAGAATGATGAGTTCACCATTTGCCTGGATGCCATCGAGGTCGAGACTCTCCGTAGCATTGGGGGTACGAAATACGCCCAACTCGCGCGGTTTCTCCTGCTTGCAACCAATGATTACAATCAGTATTACGAGGATGATAAAAGTTCTGTATCGATGGTATAATACGCTCATCATGTTCGAATTAGTATGCAAAGGTAAGAAATAAATAAGAGTTAAGAGTTAAGAATCAAGAAAAATGAAATTATTATGCATTATGAATTATGCATTATGAATTATTTTGTACCTTTGCACTCATAAAACAGAAAAGAAGTCATGGGTAATCATTCAAAATCTAAACATACGCAAGGATTGCTTGCTCTCTCTCCCCTATTTGTGTTCCTATGCCTGTATTTGGTGACGAGCATCATCGTACAGGACTTCTACAAGGTGCCTATCATCGTGGCATTCCTCATCTCTTCGGTCTATGCCATAGCAATCACGAAAGGCGGTATCAACCACCGTATTCAGGTATTCTCGAAGAGTGCAGGCAGTAAGAACATGATGCTGATGCTGTGGATATTCATCTTGGCTGGAGCTTTTGCCGGAGCAGCGAAAGCAATGGGCGCAGTAGATGCAACGGTGAATATGACATTGGTGGTATTACCTCACTCCATGATTCTTGCCGGCATCTTCCTTGCAGCATGTTTCATCTCATTAGCAATCGGCACATCTGTCGGCACCATTGCCGCATTGACACCTGTGGCTGCAGGTATCGCGACACAGTCGGACACCAATATGGCATTGATTATCGGTATTGTAGTGGGTGGTGCATTCTTTGGCGATAACCTCTCGTTCATCAGCGACACGACCATCGTTGCTACCCAGACACAGCAATGCAAGATGAGTGATAAGTTTAAGGTCAACTCGAAGATTGTGTTCCCCATCGCTATCGTCATGCTGATTGTCTATGCTGTGATGGGTCGCGACATCGCAGCTCCTACAGGTCTGCAACCTATCGACATCGTCAAAGTGATTCCATATATTGTTGTCATCGTGACGGCTGTTTGCGGTGTAAACGTCTTGCTGGTGCTTACCATCGGAACCATCGTGGCAGGCATCATAGGAATGGCAGGTGGAGAGTATGATGTATTCGGATGGTTCAGCAGCATGGCAGACGGCATGATGGGTATGAGCGAACTCATCATCATGACCCTCTTAGCAAGTGGCATGCTGGCCATGATACGCTACAACGGCGGTATTGACTATATCATCGAACGTCTTACAAAGAATATCCATGGACAACGTGGCGCAGAATACTGCATCGCCACATTAGTATGTTTGGTGAATATCTGTACAGCCAACAACACGGTTGCTATCATCACAACCGGTAGTATAGCACACGACATCACCCACCGCTTCGGTCTGGACAATCGGAAGGTGGCAAGTATTCTCGACACCATGTCGTGTTTCACACAAGGGCTGCTGCCTTATGGTGCACAGGTCTTGATAGCAACAGGTTTAGCGAATGAGTGTCAGGGACTCACAGCCATCACTCCCATCGACATCGTACAATATCTCTACTACCCGATGGCACTCGGCGTAGCGGTTTTGATTTGTATTGCTATTCGCTATCCGAAACTCAAAGTAGCTTCATGATATCTCGCAAAGCGGTGACTTCATAGTCGATTGGTTGGGGAGCGGGAAAGTCTGGAAAACGATTGAAGAAAAGCACATCCATTCCGGCTCGCTTGGCTCCCATGATATCAGTATCGAAGTTATCACCAATCATCAAGGTATTCTCGGCTTTTGCTCCTGATAACTTGAAAGCATAGTCGAAGAACTGCTGCGAAGGTTTGTTGGCTCCTGCGTCCTCACTCAAGATAACAGTGTCGAAATAATCCTTCAACCCACATGCCCTCAGTTTCTTGTACTGTACCTCATGGAATCCGTTGCTACATAAGTGCATCCTATAGCCTTTTCCCTTGAGATAATCCATCAACTCGTGTGCGCCATCCACTACCCCTGGTTTGTCGGCACAACAATCGAGAAAGGCATCACTGATACGCAGACAGAGGTCAACGGTCACATCCAAACCATGCCCAGCACTCAACGGTCGACGAAAACGTTCCACAATCAAGAAATCTCTGTCAATCTCTCCCTTCGCATACTGACCCCACAAGTCGATATTAGCTTTCCAATAGGCATCGTAAAACTCATGAGGCTGGTCGAAATAGCGCTCCAAATGAAACGCCTCATAGATTTCTGTGAGGGCGATGACCGCATTGCCGTGGGTATCGTACAGCGTATCATCAAAATCGATAAAGAGGTTGGAGTAGGATTTCATTTTATTCGATAGGTTTTATAGAAGTTAGAGAAGTTAAAGAAGTTAGAGAAGTTAGAGACGACACTTTATTCTTCGATAATTCCCTTGTCATCATTCACTGCCTTGCAATAGGCGTTGAGGACTGTTGATGCTTCTTCTAGTTTCGACCACATGTCGTTAGCTACAGCATCTGCATAGTAGCCTACGTCGTGCGACAAAATGATGTAGTATCGGCACTCTTCGAGTGAACCCTGAGCTATATTGAAGAATCGCAACTTGTCAGCCTTCGACAGCTTCTTGTAACCCTCAGCTATGTTTGCTGCAATTGAGACGGCTGCCCGCTGAAACTGAGGTATTAGTGCATATTTCTCGTCTTCTGGGAACATCTTCTTGGTGTCATAAAAGGCAAGCACAAAATCGTGTGCCTTCTGCCATGCTTTAACTTCTCTGAAAGATTTACTCGCCATAACTATCTTCTTAACTTCTTTAACTTCTCTAACTTCTTTAACTTCTCTAACTTCTCTCCCCCTTCTTCGGCTCTACATGAATAGTGACATGAGTCTTTCCACCAAACCGCTGTTTCAGCCTTCGCTCGATGGCTGTTGCCCGTTCGTGCGATTCATGTAGGGACAAGTTACCATCCATGCGGATATGGGTCTCAATGGCGATACGGTTGCCGATACGGCGTGTACGCAGGTTATGCGGCTCTGTCACATCGGGGAATTCCATGATGATGTTCTCTATCTCCTTCTCGGTCTCTTCGGGCAACGAGCTGTCGGTCAGTTCACCTACACTGGTCTTGAGCAGTTCTATAGCGACCTTTACGAGCATCACACCTACTATCATTGAAGCAATGGGATCGAGGATGGTCCAACGATCCCCTAGCAGAATAGCTCCACCGATACCTATAGCGGTAGCAATCGATGAGAGTGCATCGCTTCTATGGTGCCATGCATTAGCCATCATGGCCTGCGAATTCAGCGCTTTGGCTCGCGCGATTGTGTATTGAAACAGCAGTTCTTTCACGACAATCGAAATCAATGCTGCCCATAGTGCCAGCATTTCTGGGGCTTCTAACTGCTCACCATTCAGCCAATCGAACAGTTTCACACCTCCTGAGAACATAATGCCTGTTGCAGCGGCTATCAGAGCCAGGGCTATGAGGAACGATGCCACCGTTTCGAACTTACCGTGTCCGTAGTCGTGAGATTCGTCCTGCGGTTTGGCGCTTACATGTACAAAGGCCAGCACCACGATGTCGGTCAGGAAGTCTGACAGCGAATGTACTGCATCTGCCACCATTGCCGAGCTATGTCCCATGAAGCCGGCAATAAACTTAAACGTCAGCAGCACCACATTACCGATGCTGCCAACGATTGTTACTTTATATATTTCACGTGCACGTCCCATATCGCTGCAAAGATACAGAAAAAAGTGATAATGACATATTAACTCACACAGAAATCACGGAAATTATTTAACAAAAACAATTGAAAAGGTAAAAAAGCCTTCGGATAAAAACAAAAATAATAAAAAAGCAGACCTTCACAAAGTTTTGTTTCATATCAATACAAAAAGTGCCGAAAGCATCTGCTTTCAGCACCTTTTTCCTAATTTCGCTGTTACCTTATTTGAAAATCAACTGAGCAAACTCATAGAGGCTGCGACGCCATGTGTGCCATTCGTGAGCCGTTCCTTCAGAGACATACCCTACAGCCTTCATACCCTCCTTCTTCAGGTTCTCAGCTGCTTCCATCACTCTTGGATTCTCCTTGCTGCCGCAACTCATGAAGACAAGTTTGTTTGTAGCCTTGAAACCCTGAGCGCCACGAACATCCTCAGGACTGATAGTACCTCCACTGAACATACCTACGTATGCAAACTTGGTCGGATTGGCAAGAGTTATTCTGCGCGTCTGACCGCCACCCATTGACAGACCAGCCATGCCTCGATGCTGAGCATCAGCATAGACACGATACTCTTTCTCAATAAACGGAATGATATCGGTCATCAGTACCACCTGGAAGGCATCGTTACTACCACCACGTGCCCCTTGCTGTCCCTGCTGAGGCTGCTGTGGAGCATACTGACCCTTCAAGTGAATATTCTGACCCTGACCATAATCCATCACGATGATGAATGGTACGGCCTTTTTCTCTGCAATCAAGTTGTCCATAATCTGACCGGCATGACCTTGAACTGACCATCCGTACTCATTCTCAGCATTACCATGCTGCAGATACAATACCGGATACTTCTTGTTGGGGTTCTTATCATACTCATTCGGCAGATATACATAGCAGTGGCGCATGCTCTCAGTGGCTTTCGACCAATAGTATTTCTCCTCGACAGAACCTTGAGGCACATTCTTCACCTGCCAGAAATCCATATCCTTCGACGGAATCTCGATACCACTACCCCATCGGCCTGCTCCGAAGAACGAAACAGTACCTGGATCAGGCATCGCTGTACCGTCAACAATCAACTGATAGTAGTGGAAACCTACATCCTGAGGAGCTGAAGTTCCTGTCCACACACCACGTTCGTCTTTTACCATCTCATATCTTCTGCCCAGATCCAACTGAACTGAAGTAGCGCCTGGAGCACGAAGCTGTACACGAACAGCACCCTGCGAGTTCACCATCGGATACTGACGTCCAGGTTGGTTCGTCACATTTGGCTTGAAATCCTCAACGGCGTCAGCATACGACGGAACGTTGTTGTTTCTCTGCTGAGCTGATACCGACACAGCTGCAAGCATCATGATTGAAAGAATTGTTTTTTTCATGATTTGAATTGTTTAGTAATTGATAATTGATTTGTTTATTGATAATAAATAGGATTCGTCAATTCACACATCTGCCCCACGATGCTGCAAAATTAATAAATAAATTTCAATACAAAGACAATGATAACACAAATAATGCCTAAAAGGGATACATTCAATACAAAAAGTGCCGAAAGCATCTGCTTTCGATAGTTTTTTCCCTACGAGTCGTCATGTTGTCCTTTGGCAAAGAAAGCTTTAGCCTTTTTAGTCCCAGTGTGGGAACGTTTCGTTCCCAACGTGGGAACATTTCATTCCCAAGGTGGGAATAATTGGCAAAAAAAAAGAGGACATGTCAAGTTGACGAGGGCACTGAAAAAGTCCCCATAGACTCTTTTTAACAATTAAAGTCTGCACATAGTCACTAAAAATTTGGCTATGTGCAGATTTTTTTGTACCTTTACAGCATAAAACGTAAAGGTTATGCTGTCTCAGGAACAAGAGCTTGTATTGAGTGAATATAGTGGCTTGTATGACATTGTCGTCCCACAAGACAATCTTTTGCGACGCATCAACGCCCTCATTGATTTCTCTTTTGTATATCAGGAGTTGGTGGACAAATATTGTTCAGACAATGGTCGTATGGCGGAGTCTCCCATCCGCATGTTCAAGTACCTTCTTCTTAAGGTTATCTACGACATCTCTGATGTGGACGTTGTGGAGCGTTCCCGCTACGACATGTCGTTTAAATACTTTCTCGACATGGCTCCTGAGGAGGATGTCATCAATCCGAGTTCTTTGTGCAAGTTCCGTAAGCTTCGCCTAAAGGATATGGACTTGATGAACCTGCTCATCAAGAAGACAGTGGATATTGCCATTGAGAAAGGCGTCATCAAGTCACGGACGATAATCGTAGATGCCACTCATACCGCCTCACGTTCTAATCCTTATTCTCCTGTAGAGATTCTCCGTCTGCGCTCCAAACAACTGAGAAAGGTCATCTACGATGCCGACGAGAGTATCAAGGACTCTCTTCCCAAGAAGAATGAAGATGAGGATCTCGTTCATGAATTGGATTATACAAAGGAACTGCTGGATATCGTATCTGACCAAGCCTGTCTTGCAGAGATTCCCGCCGTTAAGCAACGCCTAAACCTGTTAAGAGAAACCCTTACAGATATAGAAGACCACTATACGACATCTAAGGACGAGGATGCTCGTGTGGGACACAAGAGTGAGGACAGCTCCTTCTTCGGTTACAAGACCCATATTGCCATGAGCGATGAGAGGATTATTACTGCAGCTGTGGTTACCTCCGGCGAAAAGGGTGACGGCCCTCAATTGGAGCGTCTTGTTGAGCAAAGCCGTAGTAATGGCATGGAGGTGGATACTGTCGTCGGTGATACGGCATATTCCGGAATTGAAAACCTAAGACTGGCAGAGAATCAGAAGAGAGGATTTGAACTGATATCCAGACTGAATCCCATCATCAGCAATGGTTTCAGGAAAGATGAGGACAAGTTTGATTTCAACAAGGACGCGGGCATGTTTGTCTGTCCTGCGGGGCACATGGCAATCAGGAAAGCAAGGCAAGGAAAGAAAGACGGCAGGTGGAACCAATCTTGGACTTACTACTTCGACACAGACAAGTGCAAGACATGTTCCCGTAGAGACGGATGCTATAAAGAAGGTGCAAAATTCAAAACCTATAGTATCTCCATAAAGGCTGGCGAGCAGGAAAGGCAGGCGGAGTTCCAGAAAACGTCGGAATTTAAGGCCAAGGCAAGGGAGAGATACAAGATAGAAGCGAAGAATGCGGAACTTAAGCATGTCTTTGGATATGACAGAGCCGAGTCATACGGTCTTTACTCCATGCAAATGCAAGGAGCCATCACCATATTTGCCGCAAATATCAAGAGAATCCTCAAACTGATTTGAGCAGAGAGTATTCATGCCTATACGAAGGCTTATAAGACGAAATACACCACTATAACGGCTTACAGACTCTCAAAAAGGACAAAACAAAAGCAGACTGCAAAATCCGCAAGTTAACGGTTATATGCAATCTGCTTTTTGTTAATAATCGAGAAGTCTTCCTATCTTGAGGACTTTTTCAGTGCCCTCAAATCAATGACTGCTCATTTTTATAGGCAGTTTGGGTCAACTGCCATATCATTGCCTTGTGAAAAAGGTATACTACCATCTAAAAATGTTATGGCAATATTTGCAAATGTAAGCAAATCAACATTGAATGGCTTAACTTGCATTTTCAGCCAATTGTACAGAAACATTCCGTGATTAGCTGCCCTAACAGCAACGCAATCTCCACTTTCAAGATTAAACACTCCATATGCTGATAAATACGTTGAAGTTGATTAGTGTGAAAGAATCAAATGGAGTGCTTTTTCCATCATTTCATATGCAACACTTGCTTTAATCATCTTTTTTCGACATTTATTTATAATAAATACTTTGATATTCGGAAAAAGTATGTACCTTTGCAGCAGAAATATACTTATATAAGGCATAGCCACTCAATAGTTACGTGTTAGGGTAATACTTGACTCTATTGGACTGAGTGGACACTCTGAGGATATTAACGTATCCTCATTTTTTTAACACCAAAAATGAGCAACCATTTCTGATTGCCTATTTAGAGTCAACAGGTATATAGTTCCCTCTCATTTTTGGGATCTAATTCTATATACTTTTTTAGCGGACAGTCAATATAATAGTTTATAGTTTAGAGTGACCCCCGAAGGGGTGAAGATAGCGATGAGTTAAGATTAGTCTAAATGGCAAAGGACGGGCAGCTAATTCTAAAGGGAAAAGTAGCCGACTCAATCAGGAAAATGAGCCGGCTGAAAAGGGAAATCGCCTATAGTCATCCGGTCGGATGACTAAAGCCATCCGATTGGACGGCTAAAGGCGGATGACCGTCTGCCTTTAGCCGTCTACCCTCGAACTTATAATAGTGGAATGGTAATAGTATGCGTAATTTCACCACAAAGATACAAAAAAATTTCTCCTATTCCAAATAATTCGTAAAGAATTTTTGGTAGTACAATAAAAAATTAGGCTGAAAACCATGCTTGGGATTCAGCCTTTTTTGTCACCTTTGTTTCACCACAAAACCAAAGCAACATGAACAAAGGTACGCATTTTACCGGACAGCAATTAAAAAACTAAGCCGCCGTCGGAGTGACAGCGGCTTATTTTTTGATATAAAAGCGGTGATGCAGAGAAAGCGATTATCGCATCAGCATCTTTTTACCACCCTGAATGACAATTCTGCCTGAAGGAACTAAGTTCGTACGAAGTCCTGAGAGTTCATAGCGATTCTCACCGTTCTTTCGTGAAGGGTAAGGGCTGACAATCTCAGCGATGCCCGTCTCAGGCGATACATATTCTGCTTTGATGCTATAGGTCACAGGGAAAGGCATGCGGCCGTAAGAAATAATCAGCTGCAGTTCGAACAGCTTGGCAGAATGATTGTATATGGCAGAGAAACTGCCCTTGATTTGCTTCTCTTCGCCCTCGACTACCAACGTTTCCTCAATGGTCTGTTCTGCAAAAATTGCATTACGGGTTGTGAAGTCCATTGAGAACTGAGCACCGTGAATGGTGAATGAAGGGATGGTCAGATTCATTGCCTTATAGAACATGGCAGGAATGGTGATGTCGGCATCGCTTCCGCTGTTCATCAGAAACAGGATGGTGTCTTTCTCATTATCCTGCCATGCATCCATAGCAGCGACACCAAAGGTGGAGGGACCGACGAATTTCATTGCTCCATGTGGCTGTGCTAGCATCGCAGGAACACTAATAACAATCATTAAAATGGTAAGTAAAAAATTCTTCATAACCATACTATCTATTAAAAATTAAACATTATACTTTTTACATTTAACATTCTACATTATAAATTATACATTTTACATTCTACATTCTACATTCTACATTATAAATTATACTTTATATCAATTCCCATCTGGAACGGTTTTCCGTGTTGTTCGAAGCCTCTGCCCGCACTTTCGAAATAGAAGGTACGGAAACTGGTACCTGTGAGATTCTTTCCCCATAACATCACTGATAAGCGTGAGGTCTCGAAAGTGAGACGCGCTCCCGTCACCATATAGAACGGCTGGCTGTGATTGTTCTGCTCTGTCCAATAGATGCGTCCTACACCTGTGCAGTTGGCGCCAATGGTAAGTGCCCATGAGGAATTGGGAAGGAATCGGTAGGCAGCATCGAGATTGGCGGTATGCATCGGGACAAAGGGGATGTAGTTCCCGGTATAGTCCTCCCCTGCCCCTCCGTCATAGTCGGTAAAGGTGGCGTGGGTGAAGCCGTAATTGCCGCTGATGGCGAGATGATGATCGGGGGTCCATCGCAGCGATGTTTCGACTCCATAGCTGCGACTCTTACCAGCGTTGACCATCTTACGTCCCAGTCCGGAGTCAGCAAAGCGTGCTATTTGTTGGTCTTTGGTTAGCATGAGGAAGGTTGCTGCATCAACCTGAAGGGTATTGTCGAATAGTGTGAGATGTGTTCCCAGTTCGTAGTTCCATGAATACTCGGGCTTATAGACCACCTGCTCGGTCGAAGGAGCCACAAACTGCGGCATCTTCTCGTCCATGATGCCTCCTACCAAATCGGGCACGAAAGCAGGCATCGAGGGTGTAGTAGCGGCAAGTTCTGCCAGATAGTCTTTCACTCCCTGCTTCACTCCGTCCATCATATCCACACGCAAGGCTCCTTGGAGCAAATCGGAGAACATCTGGAGGTTGTAGCCACCCGAACGCTGACCTTGAGAGAGAGAGAAATACAAAACCCCTCTCTTATCTCCCCCAAGGGGAGAGGACTCCCCTCCTTGGGAGGGGGCGGGGGAGGTTCCAAATTCATATTTCAAAGCGAGCTTTGGCAGCAGTCGCACATAGTCGTCTCGGAGCAAACCGCTATAAAGCAGATGCGATGACAGATGCTGCAAATCGACCGCCATCTTGGGATTGGTTGCATTGGGCATTCTGAATCCATAATCCACATCAGCCGGAGCATTGTAATCCATACTCATGTGTTCGTAGTCAAGACGAAGACCCGCCGTGACAGACAGTCCTGCCCCATTCTCCCCTTGAAAGACAGAGGGCTTGAAGGTAGCCTGATAGAAGGCGGCAAGACCCAGGGTCGGTGTCTCGAAATTGTTTCCCATCGGCAGGTCATCACCACGGAAATTAACGCCCATAGAGGTGAATCCCATCGCTTGGAGCATGTTGATGTTGTTGACATCGGGCATATTGCGATTGATATTCCCTTCCAACCATCGAAGTCCGTCGTTGTAGAAATGAACAGGGGCGGTGGTGTGAAGCGTCTGATACATCAGATTGATGCCTCCTACCCAGTCGAATGACGATGCGATGGGCTTAAAGGTGATTTCCTCGGTCAGGGTATTGATGCGCTGACGCTGTTCCAACGTATAGATATCAGGTGTGAGGAAGTCCTGGTCGAGACGCATACAGTCGTTCAGGTTCTGGAATCCCGTCACCGCATTCATCTGCCAAGTAGGTGTCTTATATTCTGTGTTCAGTCCCACATTGAGCAATCCTCGACGATAACTGCTCTCGCGATTGTTTGAAATCTTTCCCACAAGGTTCGGATAGGATTCAGTCCCCTCGAGTTGGCCTAGATAATAATAAGGATAGGCTCCTTCATCGCTATAGTCGTAGTTGATACTGAAGTCGAAAGTCAGCCGTTCATCTGCATGCCAGATACCACGCAGACGTCCCCCACCCGACTTCATCTTATCGGCTTTCTCCCCCGTGTAGTCATTACGGAAAAAGCCGTTCGACCCTTCGTAATAACCACCTGCCGAGAAGGCGAAAGCATCGCTGATGCGATGATAGTGTGTCAACGAAATGTTGTGGTGCGCATCCTTCGTAGCAAACCCCATCTTCACATCTGTTCCCGTACCAGAGAAAGGACTGCGAGTGTGGATGCGAACCAATCCGCCCATCGTATTACGCCCATAAAGCGTACCTTGAGGGCCACGAAGCACATCCACACGCTCTATGTCGTAGAAATTGAAGTCGAATGCCGACTTATCCACATACGGGATATTATCCACATACAGTCCAACCGCTGGAGTATTGATGCGCGAACCCACCCCACGGATATAGACAGCACTGGTCAGACGACTTCCGTAGTCGGGAATAAAGAAGTTAGGCACTAAAGCCGAAATATGTTTCAATGAGTGGATGCGATGATCGGCCATCTGCTGCGCTCCTATCAGCGTAACAGACGATGGTTGCTGACGTATATCGCCAGCCTCCTTAGGAGTAGGTATGACCACAATCTCCTGCAACCCTATCACTCGTGAGGTATCGATATCCTCAGCCGAGACCGACAAGGTAGGCAACAGACATAATGCCAACAAAAACTTTCGCATATCCTATCAATCTTTACAATCATTTTCGAAATCGGCTGCAAAGATACGATATTTTAGCGATTTGGATTAGGACTGAAATAGAAAAGATTAGGACAAATCAATCATCAAACTGCAAAATACTCACTATTGGTGAGTCTTCTCACGATACTCAATAGGTGATAATCCCGTATGTTTCTTAAAGAAACGGGCAAAATACGACTGGTCGAAAAGCCCCACCTGGGCAGCGACATCAATCACGGGCAAGGATGTGTCGCGTAGCAAATACTTCGCATAGTTCAGTCGTGACACCTGTACCCACTCTGATGCACTACGACCTGTGCGTGTCCGCACTACCTTGTTGAGATGACCAGGTGTGACTCCATAGGCTTGCGCATACTCCGTAATGGTCTTGAGCGGCTGGGTACGGTCGAACACCTCATCGACAAACTTCACGGCTATCTGTTCACGTTCGTGTTCATCTGTCACGAAATGTTCGCTCAGCAGATGGAGCAGGTAATTGAGCGTAAACTGAGCCGCATGAGGCTTTGCCTGCTCTCGAAGCAACTTGTCCATCGTGGCTGCCACCAAAGCAACATCTGAATCGTCAATCTTGCACATCACGCCTTTCTTCACACGCATCAGCCCACACGACGGATCTGTGATGAACGACTCCTCGAAGGCTCCCATCATCGCACAGGCATTATCATACCACTTTACTGAATACTTCACCTCTGGAGGAACCAACAAAAATGTGTTGGCTCCCATCAAGAACGACTCCTCACCCACCTCGGTCAACACCTCACCCGACTTCAGATAGAAGAACGAATAAATGCCACGAGTGATTTGAGGTACAGGTGGAGCTGCCACATATCCTGTTGTGTTGAGTGGTCGAACTACGAAGCCTGAAATTGGATGATGAGGATTGTGCATGATGATGGGTTCTATTTCTTGATTTTGACAGATACTGGATGGTCTATATTCTCTTTCCAAGCATTGAGGTCGTCAAACCACGCCTGAGCACGATGATAACCAGCTGGAGCATCGAGTGCTGCGAATCGATGGGTAATATTCAGTTCCACAGGGGCTTCCTTATCGGCACAGAAGGCCACATAATAATGAAGCGAGGTTCCACCTTGTGCACCTAAAGTAAAGAGGTAGTTCAGGTCGGATTCGGTAGTCGACTTGATGAATTGCTTAGGCACATAAACCGCCAATCCTACCGCTTCGGGAGGGAACTGTTCCTTCTTACCCATTTCCGGGTAGTCACTCCCCCACGATGCCGCAATACCATCGTTGTGTACAAATCCTTCAGGCTTCTCTCCTATCTTCTGCACTCCAGTCGAGAAGGTCTCATTACCCAATGGGCGGTCGAACTCTATACGTACCTCACACTCTCGATGCCAGGCATAGAGAATGTAATACTGACGCATATTCAGTCCGTTCCAACCGATGTCTTTCACTTCCACAATCGTGCGAAGCGGACCAGAAGCCACAATACGTTGTCCACGTGTCTTGACAGGCTCGATATTGGTCGGAGCCTTACCGTCCCATCCTTTGAACGAGCCGCATCCCACACTGTTTCCTGCCCAAAGCACATCATTCCCATAGCCTTGCTTCATCTGTTCAGGTGTGGCATAGAAGTTGGTTGTGGCCAATTCCAATTGGCGCTTCTTCTTGCCATAGATATCGATGTTCTGACGTTGGTCGAAATATACGCGGAATGCACATAGTTCGTTCTCGAAAGCGGCTCCATGATGATAAAGGTCGTTGTAGAGATAGCTGTCGCCTGGAGCCTCTAAAGCCGTGATAAGCGGATGTTTGTCTTTCTTGTCTTCAAGCATCATATCGGCATACACATATCTATTGTCTCCAATAGTTGTAAGCTTACCAAAATCATCGTTACCTGATAAGTCATCAAACAACTCGATAGTGAAATTTGCAGACTCATTTGCCTTGACACCTTTCATAAACACCAGTTCATCAGCACGCTGGTCGCCATCCCAGTCGTCAAGCTGGCAAGCAAGTTGAATCACAGCTAGTGGATCTATCTGCCCTGAATGGTTGCCAATAAAGACGGTAGCCGACTGTACGTCGAAATCCAATCCTGGCACATCTTTCAGTTTGATGACAACAGGCTCATAGCGCTTCTCCTGATTCCAGTTGTTGCTGACTGTCACATGAAACTGTAGCGATCGGGCACTAAGCCCCATCGCTACAAGCATGAATCCTATGGTTAAGAGTTTCCTCATCATTTATGCCTCTACTTCTTCTGCCTCTTCAGCTACAGCCTCAGCAGGAGTTTCCTTCTTCTTTGCGAGGTAATCAGGCAAACTCAATCCAGCCTGATCGAACAACTCATTGAGTGGAGGAATGCTCTTCATCAGTCCTGAGAGGAAGTTTGCTGTCGAGCCTTTTCCGTCAGCACTGTTACCGCTATCCCAAACCGTTACGTGGTCGATATTGATACCCTTGATAGCATCAACCTGAGTACGTACGAGTTCAGGCAATTTCTCGATAAGGAGCAACTGGTAAGCCTTGTCTGCATCTCCACCTGCTGCTTGAACCATCTTGTCGTAACCAGCAGCTTGCTTGGTGAGCACTTCGAAGTAACCCTTTGCCTCTGCTTCCATCTTGGCGAAGATAGCATCAGCCTCACCTTTTGCTTTCACACGGGTCTTCTCTGCCTCAGCCTCAGCTTCAATGATACGGCGTTTCTTCTCGATTTCCTGAGCAACGAGCACATTAGCAGCCTGAGTTGAGCGTTCACGTTCAGCACGAGCATCTTCTGCCTCTTTCTCAGCTGCGTATGCTTCTTGCAAAGCACGTGCACTTGCCACCTTCTCTGCTGCACTTGCCTTACGAAGAGCCTCTGCCTCAGCCTCTCGACGAACGGCATCAGAGTTAGCAATCTCAATCTTTGCTTCGTTCTCACCCTTCACAGCAAGAGCGTTTGCTTCACTCGTACGGATACGGGTCTCACGCTGAGCGTCAGCCTTACCGATTTCTCCGACCTTATCCTGCTCAGCCACACGAACCTTTGCTTCGTTGATAGCCTTTGCTGCAGCCTCACGACCAAGAGCCTCGATATAGCCGCTCTCGTCCTTGATATCCGTCACGTTCACGTTGATGAGTCGCAGACCTATCTTCTTCAATTCCACTTCCACGTTGGCGCTGATAGCCTCCAAGAACTTATCACGGTCGTTGTTCAGTTCCTCGATACTCATCGTAGCAATCACCAGACGAAGTTGTCCGAAGAGAATATCACGAGCCAGTTCCTGAATCTGTCCGGGAGTCAATCCCAGCAAACGTTCAGCAGCAGCCGTCATATACTCAGGATCCGTAGATATACCAACCGTGAATCGGCTTGGCACATCCACACGGATATTCTGCCGCGAAAGCGCATTGGTCAGATTGGCATCGATGCTGATAGGAGTCAGACTCAGATACGCATAATCCTGAATGATAGGCCATACGAACGTACCGCCACCATGAATACACTTTGCAGAACCACGATTGCCTGTCGTTCCATACACTACGAGAATCTTGTCCGAAGGACAACGTCTGTATCGATTGATGATTGATACAAACAGCACCACAGCAACAATAATGGCTGCAATGATCAGATAAATACTATTCATACTCTTATTTACTATTTATTCGTTTACTATTTACTATTTACTATTTTATTTATTATTAAGCCCTTCGGCTCATTTTTACATTTTATAATTTTTAAATTTTTACATTATGAATTATGAACCACCTTCACCGTTTCTTGATCGATAATCTCAACCACCTTTACTTTGGCACCCGAAGGAATCTCATCGCCATCAGTCAAGGCATCAAGTTCATGAACCGAACCGTTCTGGCTCACCTGCACCTTACCCTTTCCACTACCGTTTGCCGGAATGCGGAGATACACACTAACAGTCATGCCCTTCACCTCGTCGATTCTGAACGCACCGTTATGTTCCAGTTTCTTGGTCTGCTTATAGATAACCACAAAGATGCCCACAAACAGACAACCTACGACAACAGCCACCAAAATCAGCAGAATCGGACTTGTGATTGTGTCGTAAAAACATACACCTGTCCAGCCAAATCCCACAAGGAATCCCATGAGATTCTTGATTGTGAAGAGGTTCAACCCACCACCCAAGTCCATCGTGTCGGCACCGTCAAAGTCCACATCCACGTCGCTTGAGTCCATACCTATAAGCGTCAGCACCATCTGAACAATGAATATCAGCGATGCCACCACTGCGCAACCCCAGAATATCTGGAGCAACAACGGCATTGCGCCGTACTGAGCCATGAAGTCCATACTATCTGTTAATTTGACGATTTATCTAATCCTAAATCACGCATCTGCTTCTCTGTCGAATCACCGATAATCAGCAGAATGATGATGGTCCACCACCAACCGAGGAAGAACGACACAAGCAACCACAACAAACCGCTACGTCCACGATGACGAGCCATGAAGAAAGGTACCAGACATATCGCAAGATGAATGATAATACCAACGATGATCAATAAGATGACACCAAGAGTGATTCCTCCTGCCAAGAGTGCGTCAGAACCGCCAGAGTCGATAGGTGCCACGTCTGCCAACGCAAACAATGGGACCAAAACACCTAAAAGCAAACTAAGTAAACGTTTCATATTCCTATATTTTCATTAAATTAAGTTTGTCATGCAAATTTACACCTTTTATTTATATTTACCAAACATTTGACGCATTTTCTTGCTATAAACTACAAAAATCAAGACTTTTTTTCATTTTAACAGGCAAAGAGTCAAGTAGACATTCATTATCACATAAAGAAAAGGAGTGAGGTGAAAGGTGAAATAAGTACCTCCTACACGGGAAGTCAGAAGGGGGCTTCCTCAGGTGCTCGGTAGGTGCTCGGTAGATGCTCGGTAGGTGCTCGGTAGGTGCTCGGAACTCGCAGGTTTTCGGCTGTGTTTGACACTACAAAAGAGCGATTATTCTATGACATAAAAATGGAAAAAGGTTACATCGTTACATGGTTATATCGTATGATTGATGACTTTTGATTGAAGGTTGATGTGCCCCACCCCTAAAGGGGAGACAGGGTGAGGGTTGAGTATTTCATCACGACGATTGCCAACTGCACTTATCAATTTGCATATTTTGTGCATAAATAATTTGTACGATATTAGAAATATCGGGTGGAAAGTGATAGGATTCAGAAAAAAGACGTAACTTTGCACATTGGTGCGCGTATGCATAAATACTACACTACATTTCACTGATTTTTTTCAGAAAAAAACTTTATATTTTATTTTTTAACTAATTATGGCAAATAAAGAAAAACTCTTTTCGGAGTTTACCGCCCCTACCAAGCAAGAATGGATTGACAAGATCATCGTTGACTTGAAAGGTGCCGACTTCGAGAAGAAAATGGTTTGGAGAACCAACGAAGGGTTCAATGTCCAGCCATTCTATCGCAGAGAGGACCTTGAGGGTCTGAAAACCGTTGACTCACTTCCAGGAGAATTCCCATTTGTTCGTGGTAACAAGAAGGACAACAACCTGTGGTTTGTACGTCAGAACATCGAAGTGACGGATGCAAAGGAAGCCAACAAGAAGGCGCTCGACATCCTGATGAAGGGTGTGGACTCATTGGGTTTCCATTTCCCAGGCGACATGGTGAGCAAGGAGACCATCGAGGCATTGCTCGAAGGTATTGAACCTGAATGCATAGAACTCAACTTCCGCACTTGTCAGGGTAAGTGTGTTGAACTGGCAAAGATTCTGGTGGACTACTTCAAGGCGAAGGGTGTTGACCCAATGAAGTGTGTGGGAAGCATCAATTTCGACCCTATCGAGAAAATCGTGAAGGCTGGCAAGCCAGCTGCCGAGAAGATTGCGATGGGTAAGGAACTCATCGAAGTGCTCGAGGCTCTGCCTAAGTTCCGCTGTCTGTGTGTCGACTCTGTTGACCTTTGCAACGCAGGCGCTTACATCTATCAGGAACTGGGATATGCACTTGCTTGGGGAAATGAATACATGCAGCAGATGGTCGATGCAGGTGTTCCTGCCGACGTGGTTGCAAAGAAGATTAAGTTCAACATGGGCATCAGCGGCAACTACTTCATGGAGATTGCCAAGTTCCGCGCTGCTCGCCTCCTATGGTCGCAGATTGTAAGCCAGTACAAGCCTATGTGCCAGCATGCTGACAAGTGTCCAAACCACACGGAGGAAGGTGAATGCCGCTGTGCATGTAAGATGAACGTATGTGCTACGACGACTACTTATAACATGACAATGTTCGACAGCTATGTAAACCTGCTCCGCAGCCAGACTGAAGCTATGTCGGCTGCATTGGCAAACGTAGATTCTATCGTAGTAACTCCGTTCGACAAACCTTACGAGACTCCAAACGACTTCTCTGAGCGTATGGCACGCAACCAGCAGCTCCTGCTGAAGGAAGAGGCTCACTTCGACAAGATTGTCGATGTGGCAGGTGGTTCGTATTTCGTTGAGCACCTCACCGTTGCTATTGCAGAGCAGGCTTGGAAGCTGTTCCTCGACGTAGAGAACGACGGTGGATTCCTGGCTCAGGCTTTGGCTAGCAAGGTACAGGATACCATCAACGCAACCAACGTGGCTCGCCACGGTAACGCTGCAAAGCGTAAGGAGTTTATCCTCGGAACTAACCAGTTCCCTAACTTCACAGAGAAGAGCGAAGGCAAGAAGCCTGCAGCCCCATGCTGCCACTGCTGCTCAGACGAGGCAACAGAAATCCACAAGTTGGAAGGCAGCCGTCTGGCAAGCGAATTCGAGACCCTGCGTCTGGCAACAGAAGGTGCCAAGAAGCAGCCTATCGCCTTCATGCTCACTATCGGCAACCTGGCTATGCGTCAGGCTCGTGCTCAGTTCTCATGTAACTTCCTCGCAGCTGCAGGCTACAAGGTGATTGACAACCTCGGTTTCCCAACAGTGGAGGAAGGTGTTGAAGCCGCTATGAAGGCTGATGCCGACATCGTGGTTCTCTGCTCAAGCGATGATGAATATGCTGAATATGCTATCCCTGCATTCAAAGCACTCAACGGTCGCGCCATCTACATCGTAGCAGGAGCTCCTGCTTGTATGGAAGACCTCAAGGCAGCAGGCATCGAGAACTTCATCCACGTTCGCAGCAACCAGCTCGAGACATTGAAAGAATTTAATAAAATGTTGAATATCTAAACAAGTAGGAGTATGAGACAGACATTCAATAACATCGATATTTATGCTGGCATTCAAGCAAAGAACGGTCAGCAGTGGCAGAAAGACAATAACATCACTGCCAACTGGAGAACTCCTGAACAGATAGATATTCAGCCAGTTTATACCAAGGAAGACCTGGAAGGTATGGAGCACCTCGACTTCGCAGCAGGTATCCCACCATTCCTCCGCGGTCCTTATTCAATGATGTACCCGTTCCGCCCATGGACTATCCGTCAGTATGCAGGTTTCTCAACAGCAGAAGAGAGTAACGCCTTCTATCGTCGTAACCTTGCATCGGGTCAGAAAGGTCTTTCTGTGGCATTCGACCTCCCAACCCACCGCGGCTACGACCCAGACAACGAGCGCGTAGTAGGTGATGTAGGTAAGGCAGGTGTGTCAATCTGTAACCTTGAGAACATGAAACGACTCTTCGAGGGTATTCCACTCGCTAAGATGTCGGTTTCCATGACCATGAACGGTGCAGTACTTCCAATCCTTGCATTCTACATCAATGCAGGACTGGAGCAGGGTGCTCAGCTCGAAGAGATGGCAGGTACCATCCAGAACGATATCCTGAAGGAATTCATGGTGCGTAACACCTATATTTACCCACCAGCCTTCTCAATGAAGATTATCGCAGACATCTTCGAATATACTTCTCAGAAGATGCCTAAGTTCAACTCTATCTCTATCTCTGGTTACCACATGCAGGAAGCAGGTGCTACAGCCGACATCGAGTTGGCTTACACCCTCGCTGACGGTATGGACTACCTCCGTGCAGGTGTGAATGCAGGTATCGATATCGATGCCTTCGCACCACGTCTCTCTTTCTTCTGGGCAATCGGCATGAACCACTTCATGGAAATTGCAAAGATGAGAGCAGGTCGTCTGTTGTGGGCAAAGATCGTGAAGAGCTTCGGCGCCAAGAATCCAAAGTCTATGGCTTTGCGTACACACTCTCAGACTTCAGGATGGTCGCTCACAGAGCAAGACCCATTCAACAACGTAGGTCGTACTTGTATCGAGGCTATGGCAGCCGTATTGGGTCACACCCAGTCGCTCCACACCAACGCACTCGACGAGGCAATCGCCCTGCCAACAGACTTCTCGGCACGTATTGCCCGTAACACCCAGATCTATATCCAAAACGAGACAATGGTCTGCAAGCAGATCGACCCATGGGCAGGTTCATACTACGTAGAGACCCTCACCAACGAACTCGTGGAGAAAGCATGGGCACACATTCAAGAAATCGAGAAGCTTGGCGGTATGGCTAAGGCTATCGAGACCGGTCTGCCAAAGATGCGTATCGAAGAGGCTGCAGCCCGCACCCAGGCACGTATCGACTCAGGTACTCAGACCATCGTGGGTATCAACAAGTATCGTCTTGACCACGAAGACCCAATCGATATCCTCGAAATCGACAACACAGCCGTACGTAAGCAGCAGGAAGAATCGCTTGCAAAAGTACGCGCCAGTCGTGACGAGGCTGCCTGCAAGGCTGCATTGGCAGAAATCACCAAGTGTGTACAGGAATTCAAGGACGGCAAGAAATCTGAGAACAACCTCCTCGACCTCGCTGTCAAGGCTGCAGGTCTGCGTTGTACACTCGGTGAGATTTCAGACGCATGTGAGGCCGTTGTAGGACGTTACAAAGCAATCATCAGAACAATCAGCAACGTGTATAGTTCAGAAAGTAAGTCAAGCGACATGTTTGCACAGGCATGTAAGATGACAGAAGAGTTTGCACAGAAGAACGGACGTCGTCCACGTATCATGATCGCCAAGATGGGTCAGGACGGACACGACCGTGGTGCAAAAGTGTGTGCAACAGGTTATGCCGACTGTGGATTCGACGTGGATATGGGACCTCTGTTCCAGACCCCAGCCGAGTCAGCTCGTCAGGCAGTAGAAAACGACGTAGACATATTGGGTGTCAGCTCACTGGCAGCAGGTCACAAGACCCTCATCCCGCAAGTGATTGCAGAACTCAAGAAACTGGGACGCGAGGATATCCTCATCACAGCAGGCGGTGTGATCCCAGCACAAGACTACGACTTCCTCTACAAAGCTGGCGTAGCTGCTATCTTCGGCCCTGGTACACCTGTCAGCAAATCAGCTGTTGAAATGATGAAAATCCTCAACGAGGACTGATTTAACCAATAAGAAAGAAAAGAGCGGTACACATTGCCGCTCTTTTTTTGTTGAAACAAAAAAAATTAGCATTTATTGATTGGCGAATCATCTTTTTTTACTAACTTTGCACAATGAACAAATGTAAAAGAAGATGACGAAAGCAAATACCACAAAACAGCGCAAAACGGAAGTACGTAATCCGGATAAGCAGACCCAAACCAAACAGACACCAAAATATCTCACAGGAGGCAAATGGCTCCCTGTCGTTTATGCGGCATTGTTTGCTATCTTTGCATACTACATGTTGTTGGTCAAGAATGCCGACTACCTCTATGCTGCACAGGAGCATTCCCTCTTCGTGTATGACAAGTCGTTCTTCGACATGCTGATGGTGAAGCCGAGTGGACTGATGGCTTACCTGGGTTGCTTCTGCACTCAATTCTTCCATGAACCGATAGTGGGTGTCTGCATCCTCATAGCTATCTGGATCATTACTTATTTCCTTACCATCAAGGCGTTTAAGTTGAATGGTTGGTGGAGCGTGTTGGCACTCCTGCCGATTGGCGCCCTACTCTGTTCGGAAACCATCATCGGTTATTGGCTCTATTATAACAAAAATCAAGGCTACTGGTTCGCACCAAGCATTGCGCTGATGATAAATATGCTTGCCATCTGGCTGCATCGCTGCTTCAAGGACTTCAACAAGTGGGCAGAGCTGGGTATGATAATCATCTGGTGCTTCGTGGGCTATTGGGCTACAGGCTGGTTAGGACTGGTTGCCACCCTCATCATGGGACTGACTGGCATCACGAAAACACCCAAGAGCCGTTTACTTCCTTTGCTGATAGCCATCATCTGTATCATATGCGTGCCCCTATTGGCTTACCAGCATTATTCACAGATGCGTATAGATGATGCTTGGTGGGTAGGAATGCCTATCTTCGAGACAGAAAACGTTGATGCTACACGTCCTTGGTATCCATTCGTCGCCCTTATCGTCATTCTCCTTGTTCTAGGCACACTGTCGTTTACAAAAAAGGACATCCTGCTGAAATCCAAAGAAACATTCCTGATGATTGGATTGCAACTAGTGTGCTTAGCATCGATTGTGTGGTGTGAACTGAAATCCGACTTCGACAACTATAACTACCACGCAGAGTTTCGCGTCTATCGTGCCATCGATGAGAACAGATGGCAAGATGCCCTCGAAGAAGTGAGTGCACTCCCCAACGATCCTACTCGCGAAATCATCATGTTGCGCGATGTTGCCTTGAACCGCTTGGGCAAGACAGGCGACTATCTGTTCAAATACAACAACATGAGTGTTCCTCCATACGTTTATGACTCGTTGGATGTACACATGGCTCAGACAAACTCCCCGCTGGTATATCTCAACTACGCACGTCTGAACTTTGCTACCCGTTGGTGTATAGAGAACTCTGTAGAACACGGCTTCAGCAACGATAGCTATAAGATTCTGACTCGTTGTGCACTCGTAGCAGGAGAGTACGAACTGGCACGCAAATACATCAGTATTCTCAAGAAGACCCTGTACTACAAGGAATGGGCTGAACGATACGAGCCGATGCTCGAGAATCCTAAACTGATTGAGGAGTCGCCCGAGCTGTCGTTCATTCTGGAATACTACCGTCATTTCAGCAATATGCTCGATTCTGACGAAGGATTGGTTGAGATGTATCTGCTCAACTATTTCAGCAACACGATGAACAAAGACAGCAAGCAGTTACAGGTAACAACCCTGAACTTCGCATTGCAGAGCAAGGATATCGAGAAGTTCTGGCCTCGCTTCTTCCTCTATGCCCACCTCCACCCAGGTGAGCCTATGCCTATCCACTATCAGGAAGCTGCCTACCTCTATGGTAACTTGGAGCATCAGGTCGATGTCAGTACGCTGCCTTTCGACCAAGAGCGTATCATCAATCGCTATGCAGCTTTCCAGCAAACATCCAACAACTGGGTACAGCAAGGAAAGAGTGCAGAGGAAGTGGGCGAACTCATGAAGCCCGCCTTTGGCGACACATTCTGGTGGTTCTACTTCTTCTGTAGAGGTTTAAGTTCATATTAAAGCGAAAAAAGGAAACGAACAACGCTCACATATAATCCATCATCAGATGCAGCATACGAAAGCCGTTCTTCTCACTCTGGTACTCACCCTCGTACTCATTGCTTGTGGTAGGCCTGAGGTGCCCGATTCCTATCAGACAGAATCGAGGCCACCAAAGATTATGCCCGACTATACAGATGTCACCATACCTGCCAATATCTGCCCGCTGAACTTCCGCGTGTTCGAATCAGGCAAGCAGGTAGTAGCTCGTATCAGTGTGGACGATCTGCAATATACCTATGGAAACAAGATGAAGGTGCTTTTCGACGAAGAAGAATGGAACATACTGTTAGAGCGCGCAAAGGGAGGAAAGATGAAGGTAGAGATATTTGTCGATGAAGGTCATCAATGGAAAGCCTACCAGCCCTTCAGCATCTATGTAGCAAAGGATGATATCGACCCATATATTTCCTATCGACTCATCCAGCCGGCATACGTGGCATACAGCGACCTGACTATCGCACAGCGCAACCTCACAAACTATGATGAAAGCGACATCTACAGCAACACATTGGTAGCAACTCCGAAAATCGGGCAATGCATCAACTGCCACTCGTATCAGAACTATCGGACTGACCACATGATGTTTCACATGCGTGAAGGACTTCCCGGAACGATGATTGTGGAAGGCAAGCAGCTGAAGAAAGTTAACCTGAAGACTCCTGAGATTATCTCCGCAGGCGTCTATCCTGCCTGGCATCCTACACAGAATCTCATCGCCTACTCCACCAACCTCATTGGTCAGACCTTCCATACGAAGGATGTAGCAAAAGTGGAAGTACAGGATAAGGAGAGCGACCTTATTCTCTACGATGTGTCTAAGGATGAGGTATTTACCATTTCAAACGACTCAAACGAACTGGAGACCTTCCCTACTTGGTCGGCTGACGGTAACACTTTATATTATTGTTCCGCCCATTTTGAATATCAGAACGGCAGCACGGAAGATGCAGAAATCATCGACAGCTACAAAAACCTGCACTATAACATCTACGCAAGAGACTTCAATCAGCAGACTCGCACCTTCAGCGAACGTCGTATCATCTTTGATGCAGCCTCTCAGAACAAAAGTGCAACTTTACCGCGTGTGTCGCCCGATGGGAAGTATCTGGTATTCTCTTTAGGGAATTTCGGCTGTTTCCATGTATGGCATCCTGAGGCCGACATCTGGCTGCTCAACCTCGAGACCTCAGAAGCTCAGAATCTGGAAGCACTCAACAGCGACCGCTCAGACAGCTATCCTTCGTTCTCGAGCAATGGACGTTGGATCATGACTGACTCACGACGCGACGACAGTAACTACACACGTCCTTACATCGCTTATTTCGATACGGATGGCAATTGTCATAAGGCGTTTGAGTTACCCCAACGCGACCCTGAGTTCTATACCCTGTTCCTGCGTTCCTACAACCGTCCGGAGTTCATGACTGAGCCAGTCAGCATCACGCCCGAGCAGTTTGCCATTGAGGCGAAGAAAGACGCCAAGAATGTGAAATACGTAACCGCTCCAACCCACTAAGATGAAGAAAGCAATCTATACACTCCTATTTCCGTTAGCAGCATACATCATCCTGCTTCTCCACGCTGATTATCTTCATGCGGTAGCTGAGGGTGATATGTTTATCGGCGGACAAGCGTTCTTCGAAGAGACCCTTCGCACACCTGGAGGCTTCTGGACTTGGATAGGCTGTTTTCTCACTCAGTTCTTCACCTATCCCTGGTTAGGAGCGCTGATTCTTGTTGCTATCTGGACAGCCACTTATATCATGCTGACTGATGCTTTCCGACTCAAAGGGTGGCACAGCCTGCTTGCTTGGATACCATTATTTGCTTTGCTGGTTTCAGTCATCGATATCGGCTACTGGATGTACTACATCATGATGCCAGGCTACTGGTTCTCGCAAAGTGTCAGTTTCTTTGCAGCTGTTCTGACCACATGGATTATTGTCCGCCTCGTCCGGCTTGTTTGGAATAGGGATATCGCGTGGATTGTATTCATCATCGCTTATTTCGCTATGATGCAGCAATTCCCTGTATTTCATCATCGCAACTACGACAATCACCTGCTGCAGCTACCTTTCATCGTGGCACCCGTATCGGTGGTATTGCTTTCATTGATCCGACTTGTCAAGTGGCAACCTCGCTCGAAGTGGGCAACCGAAATCACGACCTTCACGGCTCTTGCTGTATTCTCCATCACAGCCTACCTACTTTCATTCCGCAATGCGAATTTCCACGCAGAGATTCGTATGCAGAGCGCATTAGAAGCGTTTGAGTGGGACAAAGTGATTGAGGAAGCCCAAGCAGCCAAGAATCCTACCAACCTCATGGTGGTATTCAAGAACATCGCTTTGATGCATACTGACCGTATGCCCGAGATGTTTAAAATCAACAACTGCGGAAGTATGCCCGAAACAGGCGATTCGCTCATAGTAAGGACTGCACAGATAGCCGGACCACTCGTCTACTACTATTTCGGACAAATCAACTATGCCTACCGCAGAGCGATGGAAAACAACGTGCAGTATCGTCTGCAAGCCCGCAATATGAAGATGATGGCTCGCTGCGCCATTATGAATCATGAGTTCGACTTAGCAGCCAAATACCTGACGATACTGAGCAAGTCGACGTTCAACAAATCGTGGGTAAGGGAATACGAACCTATGCTACGATTCGCAGACAACCTACACAAAAGCAAGGATTTTCAATTCATCGCACCATTACTGAACGAGGACATCAACACCCTCGATATCGACAACAGTATGCCTGTGCAATGGATTCTGAACCACTTTGCCGACCTCATCAATACCAAGAACCGGAAACAGGACAACATAGCCCTATGTACCTCACTATGGGTGAAAGACGAATATGCATTCTGCATTCAGTTCTACAACTACAGCAAGAACTATCCGGGAGAACCTACACCCGAGCTGTATCAGCAGGCAGCACTATTGCTGGGCAAGTCGGAAGATTCGCCCATTAACCTCGACAACTTCCCCTTCGACCAGCTCATCCTCGACCGCTTCGACCACTTCAACAGCGACTATGCTTCGATGAGCAACATGGGCATTCCATTAAAAGAAATAGGTACGCGCATGCGTGACGTGTATGGCGACACCTATTGGTGGTACTATTATTTCGGAGATTTCAAAGCATATTAACTCAAACATACAAATATCATCGTTATGAAGAAAACACTATACATGATTATGCTCGCATTGGCTTTCGCAGCCTGTACGAATCATCCTAAATTACCCACAACCTACGAAACGGCCGGTTCCCTGCCCGACATCTATCCTGATTACACAGATGTGGTCGTACCGCCTAACATCGCTCCGCTGAACTTCGGCATACGAGGTAACATCACCGATTGCGTAGCTCAATTCACTCTGCCCGACAACCAAACCTTCACGTTCGGCTCAGGCAACAAGGTGCTAATCGACGAAAGCGACTGGCACGATATGCTGGCAGCTGCTCAGGGTGAAAGTATCAAGGTAACAGTGTTTACAAACGAAAACGGGAAATGGTTTGCACACACACCGTTCAACATCTATGTTGCAAAGGAAGAAATCGACCCATATATCTCCTATCGTCTCATCTTCCCCTCGTATGTGGCTTACGAGATGCTCAGCATCAGTCAGCGTAACCTCACCAACTTCGACGAGAGCGACATCTACAACAACATGATTATCTCGGGCGAGAAAGACGGACAATGCATCAACTGTCACTCGTATCAGAACTACGGGACAGCCAATATGCAGTTCCACATGCGACAAGGACACGGAGGAACGATGCTGGTAACGAACAATGTGCCCCAGAAGATTGACCTGAAGACCGACTCTACAATCAGTGCAGGCGTCTATCCTTCCTGGCACCCTACCCTGCCTCTCATTGCCTACTCCACCAACCACACAGGTCAGAGTTTCCACACACGCAGCAAGGCAAAGATAGAGGTCCAGGACTCTGAGAGCGACATCATTCTCTACGACATCGAGAAAAACGAAGTGCGACTGGTCAGTTCACAGCCTAATGAGTTGGAATGCTTCCCCACTTGGTCGCCCGACGGCAAGTATCTTTACTTCTGCTCTGCTCATTTCGAGCGCCAGATGCCCGATTCTATTCCACTTGCAGGAGAAATGATTCAGCGTTACGAGGAGTTACGATATGACATTTTCCGCAAGTCGTTCAATGCAAACGACCTCTCATTCGGACCCACAGAAGTGGTTTACAAGGCCTCCGACGACAGTCTCAGTGCTACCTTCCCACGCATCAGTCCTGATGGCCGCTACTTGCTTACAGGTATCGGTTCCTTCGGTTGCTTCCACGTGTGGCACCCCGATGCCGACCTCTACCTGATGGACCTTCAAAGCAAGAAGATACGCAAGCTGGAGAATGTCAACAGCCAGTATGCCGAGAGCTATCATAACTGGTCGAGCAACGGACGATGGATGATATTCATCAGCCGTCGCGACGACAGCAACTTCTCACGTCTCTACATCGCCTACTTCGACCAGCAGGGAAAGGCTCACAAAGCGTTCGCCCTCCCTCAGCGCGACCCCGACTTCTACACCTACTTCATGCGCAGCTACAACGTGCCTGAATTCATGAAGGAGCCTGTAAGCGTCACCCCGCAGGAGTTTGCCAGCGAAGCCCGTAAGCCTGCGAAGAAAGCCACTTACGTATCGACCGATGCACACTCAGGCGCATCTATCCAGAATGAGGAAGTGAAGCATACCGTCAATTAATCGAAACACATCCCTATACAAAGTATCGACAGTTACAATCAAAAACGATAACATCATGAAAAGAACATTCACTCTTATTACAGCCATCACCTGCGCCTTGACGACTATGGCGCAAGGTACACTTGCCGACTACCAACGCGCCTACAGCATAGGCGGCAAATATGCAGGAAAGACAAGCAATTCGGTTCTGCAATCCCAGTTTGTCATCAACGACGAAGTAGGCAAACAGATGTGGTATTCTGTTTCAGGCTCCAACGGGGCACTCGACCTGCAATACTACCTCATCGACCTGAAGACGAACAAGCAAACCCCTATGTTCGACAAAGAGAAAGTGCGTCAGCAGATGAGCGATCAACTGGGCAGACCCGTACAACGTCTCATCGACTCCAACCCTACACTCTACAAGAACGAAGACGGACATTTAGGTCTGAAGTTCATCAGTAATGCCTACAATTGGACTTATGACACACAGACACAGGTGCTGGTCAAAGGCGATTCGTTGCGTACAGAGCGCGGCGGAGAGCGCGGTAACTGGGCACGTGGCGGTCAGGGCGGCCAGCAGCGCAGATGGTCGGAAGTAGATGACCAGCGCGGACGTACAGCCCGATTCGGCGACGGAAAACTGCAGATCTACGGAAAGGACAACAACCTCTATCTGCGCAACACAGAAACCAACGAGGAGACAGCCCTCACCAACGACGGCAATGAGCAGTTCTACTACTCCTCATGGGGCAGTTTCTCATCAGACGGCAAGTACTACGCAACGGTGAAAATCAAGCCCGCTCCCAAGCGCTACGTGACCTACGTCAACTCATCGCCTACCGATCAGGTGCAACCCAAATACTACAACATCGAATATGCAAAGCCTGGCGACTCGCTCGACTATCGCGTACCCGTAGTCATCAACCTTGAGACACGCCAGATGACGGTAGCCGACGATGCCCTCTTCCACAGCCAATACGAGCTTTCAACCCCTCGCTGGGACCGCGATGCGCACACCTTCACCTTCTCATTCAACGAGCGCGGACACAAGACCTACCGCATCCTCGAAATGAATGCCGAGACAGGGGTCGTACGTCCTATCATCGAGGAGAAAGAGGAGAAATACATCGCCTGGACACGTCTCAGCCGTCGTGATGTGAACGAAGGCAAGCAGATCATCTGGTTCAGCGAACGCGACCGCTACGGACATCTTTACCTCTACGACCGCGCAACAGGCAAGGTCATCAACCAAATCACGAAGGGAAAGTTCTATGTGCGCCGCATCATTGATATCGACGAGAAGAACCGACTCATCTACTTCACCGCAAACGGAGAGGGGCTGCCCAAGACCAATCCGAACGAAGACCCCTACAACATCCACTACTGCCGCGTGCAGTTCAACGGAAAGGGATTCGTTGACCTCACCCCCGATGAAGGCAACCACAGCGTCACATTCAGCGAAGACAAGTCGTACCTCATCGACACTTACTCCACCGTCGAGAATCCACCTGTGACCGTGCTGCGTGAGGGCAAGACAGGCAAAATCATGCAGACACTTTCAACCATGGATATCAGCAGACTGAAGGCAGCCGACTGGCGTGCTCCCGAAGTGTTCGTAGCAAAGGCGCGTGACGGCAAGACCGACATCTGGGGCATCATTCAGCGTCCGTCGAACTTCGACCCGTCGAAGAAATATCCCGTCATCGAATACATCTACTCAGGACCAGGCGACCAATATGTGCCAAAGACATTCCAAGTCACCAACAGTCTGACGGCTTTGGCCGAACTCGGCTTCATCGTTGTCCAGATGGACGGAATGAGTACTTCCTGGCGCAGCAAGGACTTCGAAGAGGTGTGCTACAAGAACCTCAAAGACGCTGGTTTCCCCGACCGCATCCTCTGGATCAAGGCTGCTGCAGAGAAATATCCTTACATGGACCTCGACCGCGTAGGCATCTACGGATGCTCGGCAGGCGGCCAGGAATCGCTTGCAGCCCTACTCTTTCACGGCGACTTCTATAAGGCGGCCTACTCTGCCTGCGGATGCCACGACAACCGCATGGACAAGATTTGGTGGAACGAGCAGTGGATGGGCTATCCGCTCGACGAATCCTACATTGCCAGCAGCAACACAGAGCATATTGCCAATCTCAAGGGCAAACTGATGCTTCTGGTGGGCGAACTGGACGACAATGTGGACCCCTCATCGACCTTCCAGGTGGTCAACCAACTCATCAAGCACAACAAGGACTTCGAATTCATCTACCTCCCTGGCGAACGCCACACGATGGGCGGCACCTACGGCACACACAAGATGTACGACTTCTTCGTCAAGAACTTCCACGGCGTGGAGCCACCTGCCTGGAGCGAGCTGGAGAGAAGGTAGCATCTTGAGCCCGACAGGAACCGCAGCGAGAGGATTCCTTTCCTAATTCTTTTCACAAAGAACGGATATTCTTGTTTCCCCCGGTCCTTCCCATCACGGGAGGATTTGGCGGGGGAGCAGGCTTTTTATTATGTCACCTCCCATCACGGGAGGACGAGGCGGGGCAGGTTTTTCTTTTCTTTCACCTCCCATCACAGGAGGACGAGGCGGGGCAGGCTTTTCTTTCTTCCACCTCCCATCACGGGAGGACGAGGCGGGGCAGGTTCTCTTTTCTTTCACCTCCCATCACGGGAGGGTCTGGAGGGGCTTGGGGAAGGCTTCCTTACGTGTCCGGTAGTTGCTCGGTAAATGCTCGGCACTCCGGCACTTTTCCCGCTGTTTTGACACTACAAAGGTACGAAATTCTGGGGACGTGAGCAAAAAAAATATATATAAATTTGTCATTTTGTCATTTTGTCATTTTGTCTTTTCGTCATTTCTATGTTTTTGCTATGTCCAGTTTACAATGTTCAAAAGAATATATATTATATATATATTATATATATACTTTTGCTTTCTGATTTTAAGAATTTTTCACAGTTCAAAAAATCGAAAAATGACGAAATGACAAAATGACAAAATGACAAATTCACAGAAACGAAGTATGTACTACCCTAGAAAAAGTTGAATGGTTTTCACCTTAACCCTGCCATAGGTTGAATGCCTGTTATGGACTTTGCCTGACGATGCGAAGGCAGCCTTCAGGCGCCACTTGTCTGCACGGTTAAACAGTCACTTTCCGCACTTTAAAGGGCTATATGTAAAGAGCTACCCTCAAAACCTGTTTTTTCACGCCTACGTGCAAGAAAGTTAGTAATTTATTTGGTTATGTCGGAAAAAAACCGTAACTTTGTAGCGTAAAAGAGAAGGCAGGCATGAACGAAGGAGGAAAACGCTCTCCAAAGGAGCTGGGGACAGAGAAAATAGGCAAGTTGTTGATGCGATATGCGATTCCGGCAGTCATATCCATGCTGGCAGCATCGGCTTATAATATTGTGGACCGCGCATTCCTGGGGCAGTTTGTGGGTGCGCTTGCTATAGCCGGCCTTGCGGTTACGTTCCCCATCATGAACCTCAGTGCCGCTTTCGGAGCCATGATCGGTGCTGGCGGAAGCACACTCCTTTCCATTAAACTGGGTCAGCGCGACCACGAGACGGCAGAACGGGTGCTGGGCAACATCATATCGCTGAATGTGGTCGTAGGGCTTGTGTTTGCTATCGTGGCACTCATTTTCATCGACGAGATTCTCTACTTCTTCGGAGCCAGCGAGAACACCCTACCCTATGCCAAGACCTACATGGTGATTATCATCTACGGTAACATCATCACCCACTTGACTCACGGTCTGACCAATGCGCTACGTGTGGTGGGACATCCCAACAAGGCAATGGTATCGGTATTGTTCGGCGTATTCATCAACCTGCTGTTCGACTACATTTTCATCAACATGTGTGGCTGGGGCATCGCAGGAGCAGCCTACGCAACACTCCTGTCGCAGACTCTGTCGACCATCTACCTCGTGTGGTGTCTGAGCAACAAGAACGACCTCATTCATCTGCGCAAAGGCATCTATGCCCTGAAGCGGCGGATTGTGAAAAACATCTTTGCGATTGGCATCTCGCCCTTCTGCATCCAGATGTGCGCCTGTCTCGTCGTAGTCCTCATCAATCGCGGACTGAAAGAGCACGGAGGCGATATGGCCATCGGAGCCTACGGCATCGTGAACAGCATCACGTTCATGTTCATCATGATAGTGATGGGTATCACCCAGGGCATGCAGCCGATAGCCGGCTACAACTACGGCGCACAGCAATACAGCCGCGTGACAGAAGTACTGAAGAAAGCCTCCATATATGCGACCATCGTAATGACCTGCAGCTTCATTCTCTGCGAGTTCTTCCCACATCTGTGTGTAGTAATCTTCACCGATGATGCCGAGACGATGCGTCTGGCAGTCGAAGGTATGAGAATCATCGTGCTGGTCAGCCCGCTGGTGGGATTCCAGATTGTGGTGGGCAACTTCTTCCAAAGCATCGGTATGGCCAAGAAGAGCATCTTCCTCTCTATGAGCCGACAGCTGCTGTTCCTTGTACCCTTGCTGCTCATCCTGCCCCGCTACTACGGCACTGCAGGAGTATGGGCAAGCATCACCATCTCTGACGGTATCTCCATCATCGTAGCAGCAATAATGCTGTGGATGTTCTTCAGGCAAGGTGCATTCAAGGCAATAAAGACAGACATAGAATTATGATATAAACCAAATACAAAAAACTGAACAATATGGAAAAATTCGTTATCACCATCGGACGAGAATTAGGAAGTGGCGGCAAAGCCATCGGTGAAATCATTGCAAAGGAACTGAACATCCCCATCTACGACAGCTACCTCATCGATATGGCTGCCAAAGAGAGTGGATTCAACCCCGAACTGTTCAAGAAAGCCGACGAAAAGCCAGGCAAGGGTTTGGGAGCAGCAATGATCCGCACCGTAGCCTCACCATTCTCCGCACTCAGCAACTACTACAGCAACAGTGTCAGCAACGAATCACTGTTCCAGGTACAGACCGACATCATCCTCAAGAAAGCCTCGACGGAAAGCTGCATCATCGTAGGACGCTGCGGTGACTACATCCTGCGCAACTTCCCCAACCTGCTCCGCATCTTCATCCGCGCCGACTACGACGACCGTGTGAAATTCGTATGCGAACACGACAGTGTGACACCAGCAAAGGCACGTCAGATCATCGACAAGACCGACAACCAGCGAAGTGAATACCACAACTTCTACAGTGAGACAAACTGGGGAGACAGCCGCGCGTATGACATCTGCGTCAACAGTTCTTTGCTCGGAATGGAAGGAACAGCAGATTTTTTGCTGAATTTTGCAAGAAAATACTTTAAGATTCAATAATTTGTTATAACTTTGCACCCCGTTTTTAGGAAGGTACACAAAACACGCAAAGTATAAAAGAATTATGAATTGGTTTACTGAACTATTTACCAACGGACAATCGGTAGCACACATCCTCGTGCTGTACTCTATCGTGATATCCGTTGGTGTCATTCTAGGCAAGATTAAAATCGGAGGCGTATCGCTCGGAGTCACATTCGTACTCTTTGCCGGCATCATCGCCGGACACATCCTCCATCAAGAAAACATCACAGAGCCGGCTCTGGTGCTCAACTTCGTCCAAGACTTCGGCCTCATCCTCTTCGTCTATGCAATAGGCCTGCAGGTAGGACCCTCGTTCTTCACATCCTTCAAGCAAGGAGGCATCAAGATGAACATCATCGCCGCAGGCGTCATCCTGCTCAACATCGCAGTAATGCTCACCCTATACTACAGCTGCTGCGACACCAGCAATCCACACTCACTGCCGATGATGGTAGGCGTGCTTTGCGGAGCGGTGACCAACACACCAGGACTCGGTGCTGCAAACGCAGCCTTAGAACAGATAGGAGCCGACAACCTCGGAGGCTCCATACCGACTATCGCTAACGGCTATGCATGCGCCTATCCGCTCGGAGTGATGGGCATCATCCTGTCGGTCATCCTCATCCGTGTGATCTACAAAATCAACATGAAGAAAGAAGAACAGGACTATGATGACCAGAATGGCAACCAGAAAGCAGTGAAACCACACCTGATGAGCATCGAACTCATCAACCCCTCGCTCAACGGGAAGTCCATCCTGCAACTCCGCGAATACCTGGCTCGCGACTTCGTATGCTCGCGCTGCCTGCACGACGGACACGTAATCGTTCCCAATCGTGACACACTGCTCTTCACAGGCGACAAGATATATGTTGTATGCGCAGAAGAAGATGCAGAAGCCATCGTGGCATTCATGGGACATGAAACTACCGTAAACTGGGAGAAGCAAGACACACCGATGCAGTCGAGACAGATACTCGTCACACGCGACAAGATAAACGGAAAGACCCTCGGAAGCCTGCACCCAAGCAGCCTGCACGGCGTCAACGTGACACGCATCTTCCGTTCAGGAATCGAACTGTTTGCCCATCCGAATGTCAACCTGCAGGTAGGCGACAAACTCGTGGTTGTAGGTCCTGAGGATGCAGTCAACATCTTCGCCTCGAAACTCGGTAACCAGAAAACCCGACTCGACAAACCAAACCTGCTGACCATCTTCGTCGGAATACTCGTAGGTATCATCTTCGGAAGCCTACCTTTCCACATCACAGGTATGTCTATGCCCGTAAAACTCGGTTTAGCAGGCGGACCACTCATCATCGCCATCCTCGTAGGACGTTTCGGCTTCAAGTTCAAACTCGTTGCGTACACCTCGAGCAGCGCCTCACAGATGATACGCGATATAGGACTGGTACTCTTCCTTGCCAGCGTAGGCATCAAGGCAGGCGGCAATTTCGTCGATACCGTGATGAACGGAGGCCTGATGTATGTACTCTACGGATTCATCATCACCACCATCCCACTCATCATCATGGGCATCGTGGCGAGATTATACTATAAGGAGAACTACCTGCTGCTGATGGGAATCATGGCAGGCGCCACAACCGACCCACCAGCACTCGCCTACTCCACTCAGGCAGCCAACAACGACATCCCATCCATCGGGTATTCAACCGTGTATCCGCTGTCGATGTTCCTTCGAATCGTTACCGCACAAATCATCATATTGATGCTATGTTCATAGCCCCAGCACTCTTATTAGGACTGTTGGTAGCCCTCAACCCTTGTCAGTTGGCCATCAACCTGTCTGCCCTCACCTACCTAAGCAACCGTTCAGAGAACAAGCAATCGTTGGTGAGGAAAGGATGGTTATATGTAGCCGGACGAAGCATCACATACACCGTTCTCGGCGTCATTCTGACCTGGCTCATCCAGCAAGGGAAGAACATCGAGGGCATCCAGGCACTCATGAGCAAAGGCGAAGCATACCTACCCTACCTGCTGCTGATCATCGGAGCATACCTTATCTATCGTCTGTTCCATCATCATGAGCATCATGGCGAGGAGTGCCACAGCTGTGGTCAAACCATCAAGAAAGGCGGACCGTTCGGAGCAATCGCCTTGGGACTGATGCTTGCATTTGCATTCTGTCCCGAAACCGCCATCATGTACTTCGGAATGCTACTTCCCAATGCAGCAGGCGAAGCAAACTGGCTGGCTCCCCTTGCATTCGCTATCGGAGCAGCTGTCCCCGTCGTCGCAATGATGTACCTCTTCAGCAAGGCTGCAGAAGAAGCACGCAAGTTCGAAGCCACCTTCAAGCACTTCCAGCAATGGGCTAACGGAATATTCGGTTTGGCATTTATCATAGCAGCAATCATATTATTAGTAGCATGAAACGGATAGGTTTGCTTTCAGATACCCACGGATATTGGGACAAACGCTACGAGAAGTATTTCGCAGAGTGTGACGAGATTTGGCATGCAGGCGATATAGGCACCGCTGAGCTTGCCGACCGATTTGCACAGCTGAAACCCTTCAGGGCGGTCTATGGGAACATCGACGGAGGCGACCTGCGACTGATGTTCAACGAGAAATACCGATTCAGATGTGAAGAAGTGGAAGTGTTGATGAAACACATAGGAGGCTACCCAGGCAACTATGACCACTCAATCCGAGGCAGCATTTTTGCCAACCCGCCTAAACTTTTCATATCGGGACATAGTCATATACTAAAAGTGATGTACGACAAGAACCTGAACCTGCTACACATCAATCCAGGAGCTGCAGGCATCTCAGGTTTTCACAAAGTAAGAACCCTCGTGAGATTCACTATCGACAAGACAGAAGTCAAGGATCTGGAAGTAATCGAATTGAGAAAGGGGAATTAAAGAGGGAATTAAAAGAGGAAGACAGTTTTACATGAATCCAGAACACCAACATAACAACTACGAAGACAAGTCGGGCAGCGAAATGCTATCCGAAATAGGGCATCTGTTGTGGAAACTATGCATGAAAGTTTTCGCACACCTGCTCAAGCTCATCATAAAAGGATTGCAGCTTTGCTTCACCCTTCTCAAGATGCTGTTGCAGGCATGCATCGACTTCTGGAACGACAACAGTACTCAAGAGAAGCTCCGAATGGCCAGACAATGGTGCGGCAACTGCATCAAAGCCCTGGGGACCTATTGCCTGATTGGCATCATCGCCATCGGGAAGGGACTTGTGTGGACAGCGAAAGCCATTTGGCGAGGCATTACTCACTTGAAACCTACAATCGTCTTCTTAGGTCGCCTATGCATCAAAGGCATGAAAGCTACAGGAAGAGGGATCGTCGTATGTGCAAAAGCCATCCGCCTCTTCTTCCTCAAACGCCAGCAGGCTTTCCGAAGATTCCGCCGCAACAAAGGCTTCAAAGGTCTTCTCATCGACATCAAGACCTATCTGCAGGAACAACTCAACAGCTATATGGACGACAACGATACCGTGAGCAGCGATGCTATCAGCTATGATGAATACATCGATGCCAACAGGAAAGACGGTAAGACATCGTTCAGCAAGAAGATATATCAAGAAATGGACAAACTTATTGACAACTGAGTAATATCATGAAACGTATCATCCTTTTATTTGCAATCGTCCTCCTCGCTTTCGCCCAGTCGCATGCCGTACTGAAAGAAAGGGACTTAGCCAAAACGCTCAGCATCCTGCGACTGGAATTGAACCAGAACTATCGTGAGCAGAAAGTCATGATGCAGCGATATGAGCAGCAAAGTGCCATTCAGCATAAGCAACTGATTGACTACATGCAACGATGTGATCAAATCAGTCTGATGCTTTATTCCCAGAAAAGCGACCACACATTCGATATTGCATACGCTTGTACACAAGCCACAAAGCTACACAGAGAACTGGGAGCGAATAACATTCCCTACGGAAGAATCAGGGAAAGAATCATCAGCGAAATAGCACGATACGACAGCTTGATAATCGCCCTCAAAGAACTGCCTCCTGCCATCGGGAGCACCTCTGCTGCCGATTCCATCAATCAGATGATTAAGGAAGACAACGCTGTGCTGGCAAGTTCTCAGCGTACGATGCCCTTCGAGTTGAGCGAAACTGAACAAGAAGAACGCAAAGAATGTCTCACTTATGCCAAAGCTCTGCGCAACAACCTAATGCGTATTCTGCAATCGGTCGAGGCTGATAAAGACTACTACGACATCGTGACCAACAAGGTTGGCAAGCTCTATCACTACTCACAGCAAAAATACAAAGACCTTCGCAATAACATCTTCAATGACGGAAGCGCAAACTATTTCAGGATTCTGCGAGCATTACCTCAGCAGATTCAGCACGCCAAGCGTGACTACAACGAAAAGTATAGCCCGCTAGGTAACACCGATCGCGCAAGGTCGGAGTGGAGAGGTCCTATCGTGTTGGCTGTCAGCATCTTCATGCTGTTCTACATCCTGATTGCCACCCTGCTGAGCAACGTTATCATCCGCTGGGTACCTACGCTCATCAGCAAGGTATTCCCAAAGTTTGCCCATAGAGCCGAGCGTTGGATGAAAGAGAGTATCCTAAACATCGACAAGACAAGCTACAAACATCAGCGCCGCATCATCATCGTTGCTCTCGGCTTGCTCATCTTCGTATTGGCTATCACTATTGCCCAGCAATTCCTCAAGCCCAACCTGTTCATTATGGCAGCCAAGCTGATGATAGACTTTGCATGGTTGTTCGAGGCTATCCTCATCTCAATGCTGATCCGCCTGAAAGCCGAACAATGCAACCGAGGAATTGCTATCTACATGCCGTTTATCTCGATGGCACTTATCATCATCTTCTTCCGCATCCTGCTGATTCCGAACAATATCATCAACTTGATATGTCCGCCCATCATTCTGGCTCTCACTATCTGGCAGTATTTCTCTATCCGACGCAACAAGTCGTTCCTGCCAATGAGCGACATCCTCTACTCTACCATTTCGCTCATTGTGATGATTGTATCCTGTATCAGTTCATGGGTTGGCTATACTCTGATGGCTGTCCAGATAATCATCTGGTGGACATTCCTCTTGGCTGCTATCGAGACCATCACCTGCTGCTACGACCTTTTGGAAATGTATGAGCAGAAAGTTCTCTCGAAACGTATCGTGATGGACGCACCGACCTTCAGCAAGCGCAAAGAACTGGCAGAACTGCGCAAGAACGAGATACTGTTCAGCCGCATGGAAAAAGGACGCTATATCCACAAGACGTGGTTCTACGATTTCATCAACAAGGCTGTCGTTCCTATCGCAACCATCTGTGCAGTCGTCGCAAGTTTCTTCTTTGCTGCAGACATCTTTGAGATGACCGAATCGTGCTACGAGATATTCAGAAAAGTCATCGTTGACGAGCCGAAATATATCCGCCTTTCTATTTATATGGTGGTTGTCGTAGCTTGCCTGTACTTTGCCTTCCGCTATCTCAACTATCTGCTTCGGTCGTTCTACCACCTCTACCGCACGAAGATGTCGGAAGAAAACGGAGAGGACTTCAACGAAACCTTGGCCCGGAATGTTATCGCTATTGTCATCTGGGGCTTCTACATCATTCTGGTACTTGTTTTGTTGAAAGTACCGCAAACCGGTATATCAGTAGTGGCTGCAGGTTTGGCAACAGGTATGGGTTTCGCCATGAAAGACCTCTTGGAAAACTTCTTCTACGGCATTTCACTCATGAGCGGACGTCTGCGCGTAGGTGACTATATCGAGTGTGACGGCATCCAGGGAAAAGTGGAAAGCATCACTTACCAGAGTACCCAAATCATTACCCTCGACGGTAGCGTTATTGCATTCCTCAACACCTCGTTGTTCAACAAGAACTTTAAGAATCTGACTCGCAACCACAGCTACGAATTAGTAAAGATTCCTATTGGGATTGCCTATGGCAATAATGTGGAACATGTGCGTCACTTACTGCTTGATGCCATTAAGCACCTCTGCGTTAAATTGCCGGATGGACGTGATATCGTTAACAAGGAAAAAGGCCTTGAAGTTCGATTCTCAGGTTTCGGTGCAAGTAGCGTGGACCTTGATGTTGTCTTATGGATTCTGGTCGATCAAAAGCCTGCGTTTATTGCCCAAGTCAAAGAGGTGGTTTACGAAACATTGAACAAGAACAACATCGAGATTCCATTCCCTCAACAAGATGTTTATTTACACACAATGACCCCCGATTCTGACAAAACAGGTATAAAATAGCAAAGTTTTCAACTTTTTTTCAAAAAAAATGCAAATTGATTGGCACGGAATAAAAAAAAAGTATTACTTTTGCGTCAAATAGAGAAGACTATTGAATTGACAATCATCAAAACAGAATAAATTATGGAAGTAAAGAAATCAAAAAAAGCCGACCTTGAAGGCCAGAAGAGTACCAGCATGCTGATTGGTTACATCTTCGCCTTAGGTGCAATCTTCGCTGCTTTCGAATGGACAACTCGTGAGTACAAAGAGACAGAGCCTGTTGTCTTTGCAGCTTATGCTCCAATGGAAGAGGAAGTTCCTCCTGTAACGCAGCCTATTTTCCAGATGGCTCCTCCTCCACCTCAGGAAGTACCACAGGTACCTGAAATTCTCGATATCGTCGAAGATACTGAGGAAATCGAAGAAAACGAGGCTCCAGACTCAGAAGACACCAACGAAGCTATCACAGGTCCTTCGGCTCCTGTATCTGGTCCTGTAATGGGTCCTGCTGTACAGGTTGAGGTAACCGACGAGGAAGAAATCTTCCAGGTTGTAGAAGAGATGCCAGAGTTCCCTGGAGGTATGGAAAAACTTTTGGAATACCTCAGTAGGAATATTAAGTATCCTACTATCGCCCAGGAACAAGGCATTCAAGGTAGAAGTGTCATTGAATTCGTAGTCAACAAAGACGGTTCAATCGTTGATCCAAAGGTGGTTCGTTCACTTCACCCTAAGTGCGACGAAGAAGCAATGCGTGTCATCAAAGCAATGCCTAAGTGGAAACCAGGCAAGCAGAGAGGCAAACCAGTACGTGTAAAGTACACTGTACCTGTACAATTCAAGTTGACTTAATACAACTAACGAATCATGTATTAAGGTGTGTCAGACAACATTTGGCACACCTTAATTATATATATAATACAAAATCAAGATGCTGAACTATCAAGAACTATACGACAAAGTCAATCTCTATATTGAAAACATGCCCTATAACGCACAGCCCGAAGGACTCTATGCTCCTATCAAGTATGTGCTCGAATTAGGAGGGAAACGTATTCGACCAGTCCTCATGCTAATGGCTTACAACCTCTATAAGGACAACGTGGACGATATTCTCCCCAATTCCATTGCGCTCGAAACCTATCACAATTTCACCCTGCTTCACGACGACCTGATGGATCGTGCAGATATGCGCAGAGGGCATCTCACAGTTCATAAGAAATGGAATGACAACACAGCCATCCTTTCGGGCGATGCGATGCTGATTATGGCCTATAAGCTCTTCACAGAAACAACGAATCCTCAGATGATGAAAGCCGTGAAGACCTTCAATGCAGCCACACTTGGTGTGTGTGACGGCCAGCAGTACGATGTAGAGTTTGAAAGTCGCAACGATGTACGTGAAGAAGAATACATGGAAATGATTCGTCTGAAAACCTCTCTCCTACTGGCTTGTGCCCTAAAAATCGGAGCAGAACTTGCAGGTGCATCCCCCGAGGATGCCGACAGCCTCTATCAGTTTGGAGAGAAGATGGGGTTGGCATTCCAACTACAGGACGACCTACTCGATGTATATGGAGACCCTGCCGTATTCGGTAAACAAATCGGAGGCGACATCTTGTGCAACAAAAAGACATTCATGCTCATCAACGCCTTCAATCGGGCAAATCCCACACAGAAAGCCCAATTGCAGGAATGGGTTGACAAGACCGACTTCGTGCCAGCCGAAAAGATTCAAGCCGTCACAGCCCTCTACGATGCAGTTGGCATCAAGGCTCTCTGCCTCGACAAGATAGAACAGCTGTTTTCCCAGTCGCTCGAGTGCCTTGCTAAGGTGAAAGTTGAGGAATCCAAGAAGACAGAACTCAAGGCATTTGCCGACAAGCTTCTTAAACGCAACAAATAGCCCATGATTATCGACACCCATTCGCATCTTGACGGTGAAGAATTCGCTGACGATTTGCCCGAAGTCATCCAACGAGCCAAGGACGCACAGGTAGAGAAGATACTTGTCCCCAACGTCAATCTACAGGGCCTACCCCACCTCATCGAAGTATGTGACGCCTATCCTGACTACCTCTACCCAATGATTGGTTTGCATCCAGAAGACGTGAAGGACGACTATCAAACGCAGCTCGATCAGATGTTTATCTTTTTGAAGGAAAATCCCAACCGTTTTTGTGCGATTGGTGAGGTGGGTCTCGATTTTTATTGGGACGAAACTTACCGCAATCAGCAACTCGAAGCTTTCGAGCAACAGATACAATGGGCAAAACAATTTGGGAAGCCACTTATGATTCATGCGCGTAATGCTTTTGAGGAAATCGTGGAAATCATGGAGCGACATCGTGACGATCAACTCGAAGGAGTGTTCCATTGTTTCACAGGAACAGAAGACGAAGCACGGAAATTGCTGTCGTTCGACGGATTCAAACTCGGTATCGGCGGCGTCCTCACTTTCAAGAAATCCACACTTCCCGAAGTGCTGAAAAATGCGGTTCCCCTCAGTCGTATCGTCGTCGAAACTGACTCGCCCTATCTCGCACCCGTCCCACATCGGGGTAAAAGAAACGAAAGTGCATTTATCATTGAAATAGTGAGGCGTCTAACTGAAATTTATGCATGTAATTGGGTAAATATTGCCACTGAAACGAAGAAAAATGCATACTTTTTATTGCGGTAACAAAAAAAATGCGTATTTTTGTTGCTGAAATAGTGCCCATGTCGCAAAAAAGTTGTAATTTGCAACCGATTTCGGAGACAGAAAGCCGATTTTCAGCAAAAAAAAAACGAAAGAAACGATAACGTATCAAATCATTAACAAGACAATAACAAAACAAAATTTTAATAAAGTATTAATCTTAAAAACTCAAAAGAAAAATGAAAAAAGTATTTGCAATTATTGCACTTATGGGAGTCTTCACATTTGGTATGACTCAGACAATGTCTGCACAAGACGAAGAAGCTGTTGACACAGCAGCAGTTGAACAGGTTGACTCAGCAGCAGTTGAGGCAGCAGAACCAGAAGAAGTGGCTGTTCCAGAGGAAACAAAGGAAGAAGTAAGTATGTACAAGCAATTGAAAACCAAGTTCATCGAAGGTGATGCAGGCTTCATGGCAATCGTTGCTATCGCACTTATCATTGGTCTCGCATTCTGTATTGAGCGTATCATCTACCTTGCACTCGCTGACGTTAAGACCGACAAGATGCTTGCAGAAGTAGAGAAGGCACTTGATGCTAAAGATGTAGAAAAAGCAAAGACTGCTTGCCGCAACACCCGTGGACCTATCGCTTCAATTTGCTATCAGGGTCTCATGCGCCTCGATGCTGGTGCTGATGCTGTTGAAAAGTCAGTCGTAGCATACGGAGCTGTTCAGGCTTCTAACCTTGAGAAGGGTTGCTCATGGATCACACTCTTCATCGCGATGGCTCCATCTCTCGGATTCTTGGGAACTGTGATCGGTATGGTTGCCGCATTCGATGCTATCCAGGTTGCAGGTGATATTTCTCCAACAGTTGTTGCCGGCGGTATGAAGGTGGCCCTTTTGACCACAATCTTCGGTATCGTTGTTGCACTTATTCTTCAGGTATTCTATAACTATATCCTTGCTAAGATTGAGTCAATCACAGCACAGATGGAAGACGCAACCATTTCACTCCTTGACCTCGTTGCTAAATACAACCTTAAGAAATAAGGTGTCAGAATGACTTTAAAGACCTTAAAGTCATTAAAGACTTAAGAATGATTAATTAACAACTAAAACAAGGAGACAAACAATGAATATCGAAAAAATATCAAAGATAACACTTTGGGTATTGATGGGCATCAGTGCCGTCATATTCATTCTGTACTTCGTCGTAGGATTTGACAATCCATACGAAGAAAACCCAAAGATGAACGATCCTCAGTTCTTGGACGTAGTACTTATCTGGGGTATCGTCCTCACTATCGCTACACTCATCCTCATGCTTGTCAGCTTCTTCATGTATGTGAAGGAATACGGCTTCAACAAGTCATACATCTACACATGGGGACTGCCAATCGTAACGCTGGCCATCGGTGCAGCTGTCGGTATGGCAAATAAGGACGAGCACATGCTTATCAACAACGAAGACTGGAATATACCATCCGACATCATCATTACCGATGCATGTATCGTGTCTATCGCCATCCTCGCTGTCATCACTATAGGTGCCATCATCTATAGCGTCATCTTGAAGGCAAAGCAGTAAAAACCTTTTAAAATTGAGTAACTAGTATGGGAAAAAAGAGAAAAATGCCAGGACTGAACACCAGTTCAACAGCAGATATTTCATTTATGTTGCTCATCTTCTTCCTTGTAACCACCTCTATGGACACAGATCAGGGATTGGCACGTACTCTCCCTAAGCCCCCAGAGGACGAAGACGCTAAAAACGAAATGAAGGTCAAGGAACGTAACATCCTCAACATCCGTATCAATAAGGACAACTACCTCATGATCGGCGATGATTACGTTGGTTTGGATGAAGTTAAGCCAAGAGCAAAGGAATTTATTGCAAACCCAAATAATAATGCCAACTTGCCAGAGTTGAAGCCAAAGAAATGCGGTATCTTAGGTACCCGTATGGTGACACTCAACCACGTCATCTCAGTTCAGACTGACCGTGGAACAAGTTATGGTGTTTATTTCCAGGTGCAAGACCAATTGGTAGCTGCCTATAACGAACTTCGTGACGAACTCGCAAAACAAGAGTTTGGCTACAAGTACGAATTCCTCACAAAGGAAGAAAAGGAAGCAATACGTGATGTGTACCCTCAGAAGATTTCCGAGGCTGAACCTAAACAATACGGTAAAAATATGTAACTATGAGTAGATTTAACAAAGGCAAAAAAGAAATGCCGGAACTGAATACATCGTCACTTCCTGACTTGATTTTCTCAGTGTTGTTCTTCTTCATGATGGTAACAACAATGCGTGAGGTGACATACTTAGTTAAGTTTGACCGTCCTTCAGGTACTCAGCTAGAGAAACTCGCACGTAAGTCATGTACATCGTTCATTTACATCGGACGTCCTTCAACCGACGCTCTGCGCTCTCAATATGGTAACCAAACAAAAATCCAGTTGAACGATGCGATTGTAACAGATGCGTCAGAAGTGTACGATTTCGTAATGAGAGACCGTAACACACTCGCCGAAATCGACAAACCATTCTACACGGTTTCAATTAAGGCAGACCATGAAACCCCAATGGGTTACATCACCGATGTGAAGCAACAACTACGTAAGGGTTACGCTTTGAAGATGGTTTACTCTGCAACTAAAAGTGACAAAAACTAAGCAAACCATTTAAATTCTATAAAAAAAGAGTGAATCGTTTCGTCGGTTCACTCTTTTTTTGTAACTTTGTAGCCAAATATAAAAAGGGAGTTAAATGAAACAATATCTCGACTTACTGAATAGAATTCTAACCGAAGGTACTGAGAAAACAGACCGTACAGGAACAGGTACCATCAGCGTATTTGGCAACCAAATGCGGTTCAATCTTGAAGAAGGTTTTCCACTCCTTACTACTAAGAAGCTCCACCTCAAGAGCATCATCTACGAACTCCTGTGGTTCCTGCGTGGTGACACAAACGCCAAATGGCTTCAAGAGCGTGGTGTACGCATCTGGAACGAATGGGCAGACCCCGATGGTGACCTTGGGCATATCTACGGCTATCAGTGGCGTAGTTGGCCCGACTACAACGGAGGACATATAGACCAGATAACTGATGTCATCAATCAGATCAAGAGCAACCCCGACAGCCGACGTCTCATCGTATCAGCATGGAACGTTGCAGATCTGGGCAACATGAACCTCCCACCCTGTCACATCCTGTTCCAATTTTATGTGGCAGATGGACGACTGAGCCTTCAGCTCTATCAGCGTAGTGCTGACACCTTCCTTGGCGTACCTTTTAACATCGCCTCCTACAGCCTTCTGCTAATGATGGTAGCACAAGTAACTGGCCTCAAAGCAGGTGATTTCGTCTATACAACAGGTGACACCCACCTCTACCTCAATCATCTCGAGCAGGCGCGTCTGCAACTCACTCGTGAGCCGAGACCTCTGCCTCGCATGCATATCAATCCAGAAGTCAAGAACATCTTCGACTTCCAGTTTGAAGACTTCACCCTCACCGACTACAATCCCTACGACCACATCAAAGCAACAGTATCAGTGTAACTTGTATATACAACAAGTTCCACGCAAACTCTAAACTATAAGCCAAATATGACATTATCAATTATAGTAGCCATCGCAAAGAACTTCGCGATAGGCAAAAAGAACGAATTGCTTTACCACATGCCTAACGACATGAAGCGATTCAAGGAGACCACCACAGGTCACACCGTTATCATGGGAAAGAACACCTTTGCATCCTTCCCTAAGCGCCCCCTACCCCGTCGTCGCAACATCGTGCTTGCACTACCTCATGAGGTTCCTGAGGACAAAGAAGGAGCCGAATGGGTGAACTCCCTGCAAGAAGCACTCGACCTGTGTCGTGATGAAGAGGAAGTGTTCATCATCGGCGGCGCATACGTCTATTCGCAGACTCTCCCCATTGCTGACAAGCTGTATCTAACCGTCATCGATGATGCCCCTGAGGATGCAGATGCCTACTTCCCTACCGTCAACTACGAAGAGTGGGATGTGGAATTGAAAGAAGAACACACAGCCGACGAGCGTCATGCACACGACTATGTGTTCCTCAATCTCGTTAGGAAGTAATACTTTCTATTTTGTAGTGCCGGACTGATGACGGCGGTATAACCACGCCGATCCGATACATATCAAAAGAGAAGCACAGACGGCTAGGACGACTCCTACAGGCATCGCCGCATAGGAGGCTTCGGTTGTTGGAGCAGAAGAAGACGCATCAATGGTTTTTACCGTTCCTGCAGCAGAGGTCGACAAGTCCTTGAATGTCTTCTTTGCTTCCTTTTCCGCTTTCTTTGCAGCCTTTTCAGCCTTCTTTTCAACCTTCTTTCTTGCTTTCTCGGCCTTCTTTTCTGCTTTCTTCATTGCTTTCTCGGCCTTCTTTTCTGCTTTCTTCGCAGCCTTTTCAGCAAATGCCCGATCTCTTTCTTGCTCAATTACCCTAGACCATCCGGGCGAGGGGGCAATGTCTGGAGAATGTGGTACCATAATTAAAATGAGTTAGAGTGAATAATTAACAATAATCTGTATCAGTATGCCTACGAGAAGACTCGTAACATTGCATATTAAACTGTAAACTGCAGCCTTTCGCCATTGATGCACAAAGCAGAAGTACCACAGCATTTCGACCATCAGTACCAGCAGTTCACCCACGACGAAACGGCTCATGCTGTTTCCAAACGTCAGCAGGAAATAGTTCAGCGGTACGTTGGTCAGTATATTGACAGCAACGGCTCCTATCAACACCTTCTTTTGCCGTTCACCCATCAACTTCAGCATTCCTACTTCCACCGCAATAGTAAGCAGCAATGCTGACAGCATAAAATAGTGGTAAGGAGACAACTGTACGCTCTTTGCCAGCAGGTAGCCGGGTATCAACACCGCAGCCAACAAACCAAATGAAAGACCTTCGTGTAGGGGCAATAATCTATTGGCCAGACACAGCGTAATGGGCATTGTGAAATTGATAGCCAGCACGCCTATTACAACTGGTATCAACGGTACATTATCTGCCACTCGGAACATCAGACATGCTGCCGTTATGCCCACACAAGCCACAAGAGCGTTACTGATACCACACCAGCGTGCTATCCATCCGCCACTTGCCTTCCCTATCATTGCGGTAGCAGCAAGTAGCAGTAAAACAGTCGATTGCTTCTCCACCCCTACTGACACCACCTCACCAACGAAAGACCTCAGCATGACAAACAGAAGTATGGCAAACAGAAAGAAATAAGTTGTAAGAGATGAGGGATGAGAGATATGAGGTGTATAATGAGAGGAAAAAGATGAGTGATAAGAGGTAAGAGGTGAAAGTGTAGCAGGCAGACGGGAGCCAACAGCTCCTAAAAGCGTGAATAGCAACAGCATTCCTGCCATAAGCCACAAAGAGGCATAGAGTATTCCTATAGTCAACCCCATGACACCCGATGAAACAAAGATACCCAGTCCTCTCATGTCGTTAGTGGTCAAAGTGGCTGTCAGTTTACCGCCCCATACATGAAACACTGAATTTCCCATACCCAGCAAGACAGCAGTAATCATTGCCGAGAACAGTGGAAGTCCCCACCACATCACAGCACACATATACACAACTACCGCTGCAGTAAGCACCCCCATAGCTGTCAGCAATGCCGCATGTTTATTCTTGAGGCGGTCAATCCACCAACCCGTAAGTGGCTGTGTCATGAAAGCCAGCACATTGTAGGTCAAAAACAGCATTAGTAAGTCAGAGCCATCCACTCCTTTCACCATCAAATACAGACAGCACACACAAAGCCCGTCCACCAGAAAGTGGAGAACAGTAGCAATGCCTATGGGCAACCATCTTGTGCAGCCAGTTGTCATCATTCTTCTACTATTTCGCTTACAAAAGTACTGAAAAGATTTGTATCTGCAAAACAATTTAATAAAAAACCGCTAAACATTTTGCTGTTTCTACAATAATATCTAACTTTGCACAACGTTTAAAAGAATAGTTATGGAAGTCATACAGAGTTTCACCATCGACCACACTCAACTCAAGCCAGGTATATACGTATCGCGTGAGGACAAGGGATTCACTACATTCGACTTGCGCATCACAGAGCCCAATAAGGAACCAGCCGTAGCCCCAGCTGCTATGCATAGCCTGGAGCACCTTATGGCCACGTGGTTCCGTAACAGCGAGGTTAAGAACGATGTAGTATACGTAGGTCCTATGGGGTGCCTCACAGGCATGTATATCATCATGACAGGTCAATACACTGTGGGTGACATGCGCCGCCTAACCATAGCATGCTTACAGTGGATACTCACACAGGACAGTGTGCCAGCCACAGAACCACAAACCTGCGGTAACTACCTGCTCCACGACCTGCCAATGTGCAAATGGGAAAGCGCCCGCTATCTAGATCGTTTGCAGCACGATTTCCACAGCGAGTATACCAAGCTCCAAATCACCCTCGACGACGGTCGAGTCTTTGCTGACGCATAGAAAACATCAAATAATCTGCAGTTGCTTTATTGAGGCAATGATATAAAAGTTGGCACAAAAATATCATCTTCATCTGTCTAGTTGTGAGCTTGTCGAACTGGCAGAACGTGCCGAATGGCTACACTTTCCATATTTTTGTTCCCTCTAATGGGAATATTTGTTACCCTTAATAGGAACTTTTGCTACCCTTAATGGGAACAATTTTTTCTCTTAAGGGTAATTTCTATAGTGTCGTTAATGTGTCTCTCGGATTGCTATTTTTCATATCGGCTAAGATATACATTTATGCCAACTGTTATATCATTGCCTTTATTTATGAGCATTATGTGTATGTCGAGGATGTTTGTATTGTTACCCTTCCAAAAGAAGTGACGGAAACATTGCAAGAGTGTAGTCGAACAATTGTCAGAGTGCACTCGAGCAAGTGATAGACTGCACTGCAACAAAAGACCTACTGAGACATGATTTCAATTCGCACCTCTTTTTATATTGTTTACTCTTTTTTATCTCCTTTTTGCAAATAATTGCGCTTGATGAATTGTGGAATATGTTTTTTTTCGTACCTTTGCGCTCGATTCTAAATAATAAGGAAAAAAGATATGTTAGGAACAAATTGGTTTGAATGTAAAGTAAGCGCAGAGAAAGCAGTTGAAGGCGGCATGAGCAAGAAGTTTAATGAGTCGTATCTGGTGGATGCACTCAACTTCACTGATGCCGAGGCACGAATCACCAAAGAAGTGGCCCCATTCTGCAACGGTGCGTTGGAAATCAAGAATATCACGCCTGCCAAGATCAACGAACTGTTCGTAAACGAGTCAGACGATGCCGACAAATGGTACAAGGTGAAATGTAACTTCATTACCTTGGACGAGAAGACGCAGACAGAAAAGCGTACAGCCAGTTACATGTTGGTACAGGCAGCCAACTTCCGCGGGGCGTTGGAGCGTTTCGAGGAGGGTATGAAAGGTACTTTGGCAGACTACGAGATTGCCTCGATTCAGGAAACGTCGCTGCTCGATGTATTCCCCTTTGAAGTGAAGGAAGACTGATGACCGCATTAGTACAAAACCTCAACAGGCTTCGCTCTGAAATCAACGAAAAAGGCGTGAAGTTGGTAGCGGTTTCGAAGTATCATCCCGTGGATATGCTGCGCGAAGCCTACGATGCCGGGCAGCGTATCTTCGGCGAAAGTCATGTGCAGGAACTAGAGGAGAAACAGAAGGTTCTTCCATCCGACATCGAATGGCATTTCATCGGCCACCTGCAAACTAACAAAGTGAAGTACATCGCTCCCTATATATCGCTCATACATGCCGTTGACACACTGAAACTACTTAGAGAAATTGACCGTCAGGCAGAGAAGGCAGGACGCACCATCGATTGCCTGCTTCAAGTGCATGTTGCTAAGGAGGAAACGAAATACGGATTCCTACCCGACGAACTTCGGCAGATGCTTGACGAAGGCGAATGGAGGCAATTCAGCCACGCAAGAATTTGTGGTCTGATGTGCATGGCCACCAACACCGATGACGAGCAACAAATACGGAGCGAATTCAATGAAGTGCACCAACTGTTCGACGAATTGAAGGCTCGTCACTTCAGCACCATTGCCACGTTTTCGGAATTGTCGATGGGCATGAGCGAAGACTACAAGATTGCCATCGAGGCAGGCAGCACCATGATTCGTGTAGGCAGCCTGATATTCGGTGAGCGCATTTATTGACACTCAACAAATTAACAACCATAAAAACACAAAGACGTGAGATTAGTAGTTGACAACTCGAAAGACGCGGCTCGCGAAATTGCCCGCCTTGTGGACATGCGACTCAGCTTCGACGCTCTGAGCAATCTGACAGCCTTGCTCAGTCCACAGAAATACCGGCACCGCACATTCATACAGAAGCCTGGCGATACAACTACCGCCATCGCATTTGTGGCAAAAGGATTGATTATGCAATACATACAGAAGGATGATGTAGAGATAGTGTATGACGTGTGCCACGAAGACGACATGTTATTCAACATGGAAAGCCTTATCAGTCAAACGCCCTCATCCTTATACATCCTAACCCTCGAGCCGACTATTCTCTATACAATAGACTATAAGGAACTGAAACTCCTGGCAAGCAAACTGCCCGAAATCAATGAACTCCTTACACGTCTGCTGGAGCGTTGCATCATACGAATGACAGCACGTCAGCACACCCTCGACCTACCGCCAACGGAACGATATCTGGCTCTCATGGAGGCCGACAGCGAAATTATTAGGCGTACACCCCTGAAACACGTAGCATGGTATCTGAGGATGGCACCCGAAACGCTGAGCAGAGTAAGAAACAAACTAAACAATCGTGAAAATAGTAATTCTTGACGCATATACCGTAAACCCAGGTGACCTGTCGTGGCATCCATTAGACAACATGGCCGACCTCATCGTGTACGACCGCACAACGCCTGACGAAGTAGTAAGCCGATGCAAAGGCGCGGAAATCGTACTGACCAACAAGGTCGTACTCAATGCTGAAATTCTGAACCAGCTACCCCACCTTACCTACATCGGGGTCCTGGCAACAGGATATAATGTGGTGGATCTCGAAGTGGCAACTCGACAAAGTATTACTGTCACCAACATCCCTGCCTACAGCACTAACAGCGTGGCACAGATGGTGTGGGCACACATTCTGAACATTACCAACCATGTGGCACACTATGCAACAGAAAACGCACAGGGGCGTTGGACACACAGTAAAGACTTCTGCTACTACGACTTCACTCATAGCGAACTGGCAGGCAAAACGATAGGCATCATCGGCTTGGGAAATACGGGCTTGGCCACAGCACGAATAGCACAAGCATTCGGCATGAAAGTCATTGCCTACACATCGAAAAAACAACTGCCTGAAGGCATGGAGAAAGCCACAATGGACGAGGTACTCAGAAAGAGCGATATCGTAAGTCTACACTGCCCACTCACCAACGAGACCAAAGGACTAATCAATAAGAAACGACTCGATACGATGAAGCCCTCAGCAATTCTTATCAATACCAGCCGTGGGCCAGTAGTAAACGAAACAGATGTAGCCAATGCACTCAATCAGGGCACAATCGCAGCCTTCGGAGCCGATGTTGTATCCGTAGAACCTGCCCAAAAGGACAATCCCCTACTCACGGCTAAAAACGCCTTTCTCACCCCACACATCGCATGGGTCACAAAGGAAGCGCGGCAGCGCCTCATCGACATCTGCATCGACAACATTAAAGCGTTTCTCGATGATAAACCGCAAAACGTGGTGAACGAACGTTAACAGACGCAACCACATATAAGGAAGAAATAATAGTCTCGAAAAATGAAAAACGTGGCATTTTGCTTCAATTTTTAGCTATTTTTCTATGATTCGCAAGATAAACGATGCCTTATCTCATCCTTTTTTTGTAATTTTGCAGCCGATTTGCGCGTCGCGTATATGTACGAGCGCGCACAAACAACAAACAACATAATGTCTAATTTGTCAAAACAAAAAAACAATTGAATTTATGACAGAAACTAAGAACATCAAACCGTTGGAAGACTTCGATTGGGAAGCGTTCGAACACGGAAAGAACCCAGCAAACATTGCTGAAGAAACAAAGGCTTACGAAGGCACTTTGAACAACGTCAACGACAATGAAGTAGTTGACGGTACAGTAACAGCCCTGAACGACCGTGAAGTGGTCGTAAACATCGGCTACAAATCAGACGGTATCATTCCTCGCAATGAGTTCCGTTACAACCCAGAACTCGCTGTCGGCGACAAGGTAGAAGTTTACATCGAAAACCAAGAAGACAAGAAAGGTCAGCTGATTCTTTCTCACAAGAGAGCACGTCAGGCTCGCTCTTGGGATCGCGTAAACGCTGTATATGACAGCGGAGAAATCGTAAAGGGATTCATCAAGTGCCGCACCAAGGGTGGTATGATTGTCGACATTCTCGGAACCGAAGCATTCCTCCCCGGAAGCCAGATCGACGTGAAGCCTATCCACGACTATGATACATTCGTTGGTAAGACAATGGAATTCAAGATTGTCAAGATTAATCAAGACTTCAAGAACGTTGTCGTATCACACAAAGCTCTTATTGAAGCAGAAATCGAAGCACAGAAGAAAGAGATTATCAGCAAGCTCGAAAAGGGTCAGATTCTCGAAGGTGTCGTTAAGAACATCACATCTTACGGAGTATTCATCGACCTCGGTGGTGTTGACGGTCTCATTCACATCACAGACCTTTCATGGGGCCGCGTAAGCGATCCAAAGGAAGTCGTAGAACTCGACCAGAAGATCAATGTAGTAATCCTCGACTTCGACGAAGAGAAGAAGCGCATCGCACTCGGTCTGAAGCAACTCACTCCACATCCATGGGATGCACTCGATCCAGACCTCAAGGTAGGCGACAAGGTAAAGGGTAAAGTTGTGGTTATGGCTGACTATGGTGCATTTATCGAAATTGCACCAGGTGTAGAAGGACTTATCCACGTATCAGAAATGAGCTGGAGCGCACATCTCCACAGCGCACAAGATTTCATGAAGGTAGGCGATGAAGTAGAAGCTGTAATCCTCACCCTCGACCGCGACGAGCGCAAGATGTCACTCGGTATCAAGCAGCTCAAGGCAGACCCATGGGAGAAGATCGAAGAGAAATATCCTGTTGGTTCTAACCACACAGCTAAGGTACGCAACTTCACTAACTTCGGTGTATTCGTAGAAATCGAAGAAGGCGTTGACGGACTTATCCACATCTCAGACCTCTCTTGGACCAAGAAGATCAAACACCCATCAGAGTTCACTCAGATTGGTGCCGAAATCGAGGTACAGGTACTCGACATCGACAAGGAGAACCGTCGTCTGAGTCTTGGACACAAGCAAATCGAGGACAATCCTTGGGACAACTTCGAGACCATTTTCGCACCTGATTCTGTTCACGAAGGTAAGATTATCGAAATCCTCGACAAGGGTGCAGTAATTAGCCTTGAGCATGGTGTAGAAGGATTCGCAACTCCAAAACACCTCGTGAAGGAAGACGGCAGCCAAGCACAACTAGGTGAGACCCTCGAATTCAAGGTCATCGAGTTCAACAAAGACGCTAAGCGCATCATCCTTTCACACAGCCGCATCTTCGAAGATGTACAGCGTGCAGAGGCAAAGGCAGCCAAGAAAGAGGCAGCAGCTAAGAAATCATCAAAGCCAAAGAAGGACGAAACTCCTGCTATCCAGAACAAGGCAGCAAGCACTACTCTCGGTGACATTGATGCACTTGCAGCATTGAAAGCAGAAATGACAAAGGAATAAGTCAATCTGCCCCTTTATAATATGATAAGGTGTACTATTCCGAAGTGCACCTTATTTTTTATTACTAAAGCCCTGTTGTCATCAAACTACTAGAAAAAGGCATAAAAACTGTTAAAACTGGCCCTGTAAAGAAAAAAGTTTGAAAAAAGTAGGAAAAATATTTGCAAGATTCAAAAACTAATTGTAATTTTGCGACGAAAAGTAAAAATGCGCTGCGTATGAATAAAAAAATACTCATATTATTGACTCTTACAATGCTGTTTGCAACTCACCAATCAGCACAAGCTCAAGATGTGCAAAAAGTACAGACTGAGAAAACGCAAATTGAGGCAGAGCAACAAGCAGTATCAATCACAGTCAGCGAATCAGCGATACACGTCAAGAATGCAGAGAAACAAATACTTGAGATTTATAATCTGGCAGGCGTAAAAGTCAATTCCATCAGAATCGACAGCGCTGATAAAGTGATAGAAATCGCTTCTCTGCCCAAAGGATGCTATATCCTGAAAGTTGGCAAGACTGTTAGGAAGTGCTATTTGAAATAACACCCCTAATAAACCTTGAGGTTCCTGTCCGGAAACGAGAACCAAATCTTTTAACCTATGCTTTGAAAAAGCAAACTCCACAACAGGTGATCTCTACGCTATAGGCAACGATGAGCAAGTACAACGAAGAAGAGACATTAATTCGACTGCAAAATCCAAAAACACAGACAAGAGCATTCGAAGAAATTGTCAATCATTATAGCCAACCACTTTACTGGCAAATACGTCGATTAGTCGTTGACCACGAAGATGCAGATGACGTTCTTCAAAATACATTCATCAAGGCGTGGACAAACATTACCACATTCAGAGGAGAATCCAAACTCTCAACCTGGCTTTACAAGATAGCCTACAACGAAAGCCTCACATTCCTGAATCACAAACGAGAGCAATTGTCAATCGATGACCTAAACGCGATGACCGTGGAATCCCTCGAAAGCGATCCTTATTTCGACGGCGACGAAACACAACTCATGCTGCAAGAAGCAATCAACTCACTTCCTGACAAACAAAAGGCAGTGTTCAACATGAAGTATTTCGAAGAAATGAAATATGAGGAAATGTCGCAGATCACAGGAACAAGTATTGGAGCTCTCAAAGCCTCGTTCCATCTAGCAGTAAAAAAAATTGAAGAATATTTTAATAATAGAGATTAAACCTTTCTGATTGTTTTTAGTCATATAGGTGTAATTAAGTATCATAAGCTATGAAAGGAGAAAAACATATTATTGACAGATGCGGTAGAAAAACTCCGTTCACTGTACCAGAAGGCTATTTCGATAACCTGACGGCAAGGATTATGGAGAATATACCAGCAGAAGAAACGAAAATCATCAGCATAGCTCCAAAGAAGAGGAGCCATTGGATGCAATGGTCGGGTTTGGTTGCTGCATGCATGGTTGGCGCAATAGTATGCGTTAATGTGTTCAACAAATCGAACCACGACGACAGTTCTCAGTTGATGAGCAAGATGACAACGGTTGAGACTTCGTATGAGGAATCATATCAGGAAGATGCGCTCAATTATGCGATGGTAGATTATAACGACGTATATAACTACCTGTCAGGAACTGGTTATTAATAAAGAGAGTTGACATGAGACGAATCTATGCCATCATCATCTGTCTGTGCGCACTTACCGCAAGCTACGCACAGCAAAATGGTCAAAGGAATCAAGGCCAGCAAAATCAAAGGCAATTCTTCTCACCTGAGGCATTTAACAAAGGTTTGGAGGATTTTGTAAAGAGAGAGGCTGGACTGAATGACGAGGAATGTAAGAACTTCTTCCCTTTGATGCATGAGATGATGAACAAGCAGAGAGAAGTCAACGGAAAGATGCAACAAATCATGGCTAAGGGATTCAATGCAAAGACCGAAGCCGATTATGAACAGATTATCACAAGATCCATTAATCTCGAGGTTGAAAGCAGAAAGATAGAGCAGACTTATTACAAGAAGTTCCATAGCATTCTTTCTTGGGAACAAATATACAAGGTAAGGATGGCTCTCTCGAGATATAATATGGAAGCCTTACGACGATTTGCCCCAACATTCCAGCAGAATAACAACCAAAGAGGTGGTGGTTGGCCTGGACAAGGAATGCAGAACAACCAAAGAGGTGGTTGGCAGGGAATGCCTAATAATGGTAATACAAACAGAGGACAATTCCCACAGTTTGGACAATTCCCACAGTTCGGACCTCCACAGAATCAGAATAGATGACGGCGGGGAGAGATGACAGATAGTGGTGAGGAAGTAAGGTAGATGATAATGGAATGAAGAGGATAGATGAAGGGGTGATGAAAAGGTGAGATTAAATAAACAGAAAGATATTAATAAGTAGTAAACTTTTTTATAATTGTTGTTTTTTTGGGTGGACGTACATGTGAATGTGCGTTCATTTTTTTTGTGTGGTTTTGATACTTTTTTCTGGTATTTAATGCAATTTCTTGTTAATTGCATTGTGAATTGGAATATTATTCGTAATTTTGCATTGATAAGAGGGAAAAGATAAAGCAGATAGGACATGAGAAGACTTTTTGCCGCATTGATTATCATCGTTATGTTGGGTGTCGGTTGTGATAGTAACAACCGGCTGGATGCACTGTATGAGCTGAACGGATCGGTAGATGCTAATCCAGACAGTGTGCTGGAGTTGTTGTTGGAGATGAATACTGTGATGGGTGAGAAAGAGGCATCGGATGAGACGAGGGCACTGTATGGTTTGGTGCTGACAAAGGCTGCTGATAAGGCGCATAAACTGCGGCTGTTGCTGGGGAGAGATTCGGTGAATGCGGGAGAGGAAAGCGTGATGATTGGAGGGAAGGATCCTATGAATGCGGGAGAGGAAATGGTTAGGAATGAGGATATGGAGTCTGAGGCTTCCGGGGATGGAAAGGATATGGTTTCGGAGCAGGGGAAGGATAAGGCTTCTGATATGGAGTCTGAGGCTTCGGAGGATGGAAAGGATATGGTTTCGGAGCAGGGGAAGGTATTAGTTAAGGAGAAAGATTCGATTGTATTAGATAAGGAGATGGTGAGGGGTGAATGGATGGAGAGGTATGGTGATGTGCTGCGGGGTGATTCGTTGATTCAGCGGAGTGTGGAGTATTATGAGGGGCATGTGGAGTGCGGTTTGTTGGCGGAGGCTTACTACTATGCGGGACGGACAAACGGGGAGTTGCTGAACGGGGAGAAGGCGCTGATGTATTACCAAAAGGCACTGATGAAGGACAGTGAACATATATCGAATCATGTGCGGAGCAGGATATATGCGCAGATGGGAGTGCTGTATTTAAGGAACGGCCTGATAGCTGATGCGCGGCAGATGGGAGAGCTGGCATTGTTCTACTGTAGGCAGGACAGCGACACGCTTGGCATTAGGATTTGTGAGGAGGCAATAGAGAGTATGCGGGGCATGGATGCTAAGGGTGATTCGTCGGTAAGTGATGAGAAGAAGACGTTGGTAACGATGAAGGTTTTGAGGATGAATGAGCAGTTGAAGAGCGACCTTTTGAATAATAGGAATGAGGAGCTTAGCAGGGAGAATGAGAAGAGGAAGGCTGTGATTTGGATTGTCATAGGGTGTGTGGTTGCGGTGGTTTTGGGTGCTGTTTGGATGGTGAGAAGGCAGATGAAGGAGAGGAGGAAACTGTATGAGGAGATGGGTACTTTGAATGCGAAAAAGCGGCAGATGTATGATGCTGAAATGGACGAGATGATTAGGAGAAATGTGCGGAACGAGAGGCCGTTGAAGGAGAAGGAATGGCAGGAGATTGAGGTGAAGGTGGCGGAGAAGTTGCCAGGGTTCAGGGAGCGGTTGTATGAGTCACATCAGTTCTCGGAGTTGGAGTATAGGATATGTATTTTGATAAAGATGGGGGTATCGCCATCGGACATGTCGATGCTAATGGCAACGAGTAAGAGTAATGTGAGTCAGGCACGCCAAAGGATGCAGAAGAAGGTGTTCAATGGCCGTGGTTCGGCAAAGGATTGGGATAGGTATATCATGTCGTTGTGATGTGGATGTGGGTGCGGAAACATGAGAATAAGGCAGTTGAAGGACAATATATTCGGGAGGATGCGCTCGTTGGCGACATCCTCCCGAAATTCTATTATCATCAAACCAATACGATATCCTCAATTCTCCTTCATCTTCATATTCATTAGCACATAACAGTTCACACCCTCAAATAATTATCAAAAATGCACTTAAGCCTAACATAAATCAAGTATATTTGAATTTATTGAGGTATAGCACTTTGCGCTTAGCGAATTATTTCGTACCTTTGCAGTATAAACAGAGATATAGAAGTAATGAAAACGAAGGACATGAAATATACAGAGGATGAAATCAAGGACGATATGCGTTACTTGCAGCTTTTGTCGCAGTCCTACCCTACTATTGCCGATGCTTCGACGGAGATAATCAACCTTGAAGCGATACTGAATCTGCCTAAGCCTACGGAGCATTTTATCAGTGATCCGCATGGCGAAAGCGATGCATTCAACCATGTGTTGAGGAATGCTTCTGGGTACGTAAAGCGTAAGGTAAGCGAGATATTCGGCGAGGAACTTTCGAAGAAAGAGTCGAGGGAGTTGTGTACACTTATCTATTATCCTGAGCAGAAACTGCAGTTGATTAAGGCCAAGGCAGGTGGGCGTGATATGACCGACTTCTATATGACGACGCTACACCAACTGATACAGGTGTGCCGCGAGGTTTCGAGCAAATATACGAGGTCGAAGATTAGGAAAGCGCTCCCCGAACAGTTTGACTATATCATCGAGGAACTGCTGCATGAACCTGCCAACGGGACTAGGGATAAGAAGTATGAATACTACCGAAGAATCGTGGAAACGATTATCGAAACGGACCGCGCCGACGCATTCATCATCGAGTTATGCAGGCTGATACAACGGTTGGCAATCGATAGGCTTCATCTGCTGGGCGACATATTCGACCGCGGTCCGGGAGCGCACCTGATTATGGACACACTGATGGGGTATCATCACTTCGACATCGTATGGGGAAACCACGACATCGACTGGTTTGGCGCAGCGGCAGGCAATAGGGCTTGCATCTGCAATGTGCTACGTATGACGCTGCGGTATGGTAACCTAAGTACACTGGAAGACGGCTATGGAATCAACCTGCTTCCGCTGGCAACATTTGCCATGTATACCTATAAGGACGACCCGTGCGAGCAGTTCAAAGTGGTCAACCTTCATGAGGAAGTTCAGGAGGACAAACAGACCCTTCGGCTCATGACAATGATGCATAAAGCCATCACAATCATCCAGTTTAAGGAGGAGGCAAAGATAATCAACCGCCGCCCGGAATTCGGCATGTCCGACCGCAATCTGCTACACCTTATTAATAAGAAAGACGGTACAATCGTGCTGAATGGGAAGGCATATCCCCTACTCGACACCTACCTGCCGACCATCGACACAGAGCACCCTTACGACCTGAGTAATGACGAGCAAGAGCTGATGGACAAGCTGGTTCATTCGTTCAAAATGAGTGAGAAACTGCGCCGGCACATCAATTGTCTTCTGTCGCATGGAGGTATGTATGCCATAGCCAATTCCAACCTGATGTTCCACGCATCAGTGCCGCTGAATAAGGACGGAAGCCTTAAGGAAGTGGAGATACAAGGCAAAACATACAAGGGTATAGAACTTATGAAGAAGACCGGCAGACTGGTACTGTCAGCATTCAACAAAGATATAAAAGGCGAGCGCCGACAGTTTGCCATAGACTACCTGTGGTACCTATGGTGTGGCAAGGACAGTCCGCTGTTCGATAAGGACCGAATGACTACCTTCGAGCGATACTTCATAGCAGATGAATCGACCTATACCGAGAAGAAAGGTTACTACTATAAATATAGTGATAACGAGCAGGTAATGGATATGATTCTCGACAACTTCGGCGTAGAAGGCACCCACCGACACATAATCAATGGGCACGTGCCAGTGCGTACGATTAAGGGCGAAACCCCTATCAAAGCGAATGGCAAACACCTGGTGATCGACGGCGGATTCTCCAAGGCATATCAACCCAAGACAGGAATCGCAGGCTACACACTTACATACCATTCCCGGGGGCTGGAACTCGTTCAACACCAACCGTTTGTCTCGGCAGAAGAGGCCATAAAACGCGGGGAAGACATCCGCAGTACAACACAGATTGTCGAGATGAACGAGAACCGAATGTACGTAAAAGATACAGACAAAGGCAAGCAGTTGCAGAAGATAGTAGAGGACCTGAAAAAACTCCTCTTCGCCTACCGCAACGGCTGGATAAAAGAAAGACAATAAGCAGTATGACATACGACGAATCAGTAACATTCCTCAACACGGAAACCGATGCAATCCTGGCGCGAATATGTGGCGAACTCACCGAAAGCAACATGGACAGACTGACCCTGAACGAGCACTGTCTTCTCGCCTACAGATACCTGAGAGACGAGGTGATGGAAGGGGGGTTTATCCAGATGATACAGAACGGATATGGCCCATACGTACTACTTGGTCCGTTCCCAATGCTATTGAAAAAGCAGTGGGGAATGAAGCCGTTTGGCCAGTTCCTTTTCAATGTTTCCAGGGAATACAAAGCCCACCGAAAGGAACTGGAATCCGATAAAAGTGACGAGGAATTCATGGCTCAATACGAGCAGTTCGAGATACTCAATGACTACGGAGACGACTACCTCGACGACTATGAAGAGAGTGTCACTCCGCAAATCGTAGAACAATATAAATCATTCACAGAAAAATAATAAATCCAACATGAAAAAAGTAAGCATTCTCATGGCGCTTCTATGCCTTTCCATGGCATCATGGAGCCGTATTGTGACCGACAGCATCAAGAGTAAAGTGCTCAATGCAACCGTCAAAATCAATGTATATCTCCCTAGTGAGTTCGACCAGAAACCACAGAAACAATACCCAGTAGTGTACCTATTACATGGCCTGACCGATACGTATCGTGCATGGAATGATAAGGGGCATCTTAACAGCGTAGCCGATGAAATGATATCCCAAGGAGATATCCCTCCTATGGTCATCATCATGCCAAATGCCGGCGGACCAAATACACGAAGAGACTGGAATGGATACTTCAATATGGAAGGCTGGGCATACGAAGATTTCTTCTTTAAAGAACTGATGCCTGCGATGGAAAAGAAGTACCGAATCATAGGCGACAAGGCTAACAGAGCCGTCAGTGGACTATCGATGGGCGGTGGCGGATGCACTGTATATTCACAGCGACATCCCGACCTTTTCTCATCATGTTATGCTATGAGTGCTTGGCTCACTTCGCAGGACACTCAGGTAAATCCTAACGACCATCAGACCGCAGTTTCCAAGGCAGTTCACGACTTTTCGGCTATAGAGTATGTCAGGAATGCCTCAGCAGAAGTGGTAGAAAAACTCAAGACTGTACGGTGGTTTGTAGATATAGGTGATGACGATTTCCTACTAGATCAAGACCTGGAATACTACCGTTTGATGAGGGGAAAACGTATTGCTTGCGAACTGAGAGTACGTAACGGAGGCCACGAATGGGGATACTGGACCTCGGCACTTCGCAATAGCCTTCCGTTTGCCGCTCAAAGTTTCAAAAAAGAATAAAAACATACTATGGCAAAGAAAACAAACAGTAAGCAACAGAGAGTCAATATCAAGAACAAACGCGCCTCGTTCGACTATGAGTTTATCGACATACTCACAGCCGGAATTGTCCTGACAGGTACGGAAATCAAGTCAATTCGTATGGGCAAAGCCAGCCTCGTCGACAGTTATTGTTACTTCATACATGGTGAGCTTTGGGTGAAGAACATGAATATCTCTACCTACCTGCAAGGGTCGTACAACAACCATGCGGAAAGGCGCGAACGTAAGTTGCTTCTCAATAGGAAAGAGCTGCGGAATCTCGAGGCAGAATCGAAGAATCCTGGCTTTACTATTGTCCCGACACGACTGTATATCAACGAGAAAGGACTAGCCAAATTGGATGTCGCTTTGGCTAAAGGAAAGAAGATATATGATAAGCGTCAGACCCTAAAAGACAAGGAGGATCGGCGCGAAATGGACCGTGCAATGAAGCACTGAAAACAATACTAAGTCAGACCCGAAAGACATATCAAGACACATGACACTCGACGAAGCAATACGACATAAAATACTTATCCTCGACGGAGCAATGGGAACAATGCTTCAGCGCCAAGGATTCAAGGGAAACTTCGACCAACTCAATATCACTCATCCAGAAGTAGTACGGGAGGTTCATCGCCAGTATCTCAATGCTGGTGCAGACATCCTATCTACCAATACGTTCTCATCACAGCGTATCTCTCAGGCCGAATACCAATATGAAGATAAGATACGGGAACTCAACATAGCCGGGGTACGACTGGCACGCGAACTTGCCGATGAATATACACGGATCAACCCGTCAAAACCTAGGTTTGTCGCAGGAAGCGTAGGACCAACCAACCGCACATGCAGTATGAGTCCGGATGTAAACGACCCTGCCCGTCGCGACATAACATTCGACCAACTCGCAGCGGCTTATCAAGAGCAAATGGAGGCAATAATAGAGGCAGGAGTCGATGCACTTCTCATAGAAACCGTGTTCGATACCCTCAATGCAAAGGCTGCACTTTACGCCGCTGAAGATGCAATGAAACAGGCGGGTCGCCGCGTGAAAATCATGGTTTCCATGACCGTTTCAGATAAGGCTGGGCGCACACTTTCCGGCCAGACCATAGAAGCTTTCCTTGCCTCTATTGCCCACGCCGACATATTCAGTGTAGGCCTGAACTGCTCGTTCGGCGCTAAGGAACTGAAGCCATTCCTGCGCGAACTTGCCAGCCATTCCCCCTACTACATCAGCTGCCATCCGAATGCAGGACTCCCTAATGCAATGGGCACGTATGATCAGACTCCTCGGGAGTTTTCTGACCAGGTTATGGAGTATGTCAACGAAGGATTAGTGAACATCATCGGTGGCTGTTGTGGCACCACTCCCGACTTCATTTCGTGCCTGGCAACCGCACTGAGTGCCAACCAATTCGCCGGCAGAGATGCCGTGCGGAAAGATAACATAAAGCCACACGAAACGTCGTTCATCCTATCCGGACTTGAACCCCTCCGCCTTACCCCAGAGGTACGGTTTATCAACATAGGAGAGCGCTGTAACGTGGCAGGTTCACGTAAGTTTCTCCGACTGATCAACGAGAAGAATTACGACGAAGCACTACAGATTGCACGCAAGCAAGTCGAGGATGGTGCGATGGTTTTAGATATCAATATGGACGACGGTTTGCTAGATGCTGAGGCCGAAATGTCGCACTTTGTCAACCTCATAATGTCTGACCCTGATATCGCAAAAGTGCCGCTGATGATCGACTCAAGCGACTGGCGTGTCATACGTGCAGGGCTCAAGCGTATCCAGGGAAAAAGCATAGTCAATTCACTCTCACTGAAGGAGGGCGAAACGGCATTTATCAATAAGGCTCTCGAAGTGAAAAGACTAGGAGCAGCACTCGTAGTCATGGCATTCGACGAGGAAGGACAGGCTACCACTTTCGAGCGCAAAACGGCTATATGTCGCCGCGCATACGACCTGCTTACTTCCATCGGATTCCCACCATCCGACATCATATTCGACCCATGTGTTCTGGCAGTAGGAACAGGTATTTCTGAGCACGCAAACTATGCAATCGACTTCATCAAAGCTACAGAATGGATCAAGAAAAACCTACCTTTTGCACATGTAAGTGGCGGGGTAAGCAACCTGTCTTTCGCATTCCGTGGCAACAATCCACTAAGGGAATCCATGCATGCAGTGTTCCTATATCACAACATACAATGCGGCATGGATATGGCAATTGTCAACCCTGCTTCGAGGGTGACTTACGCAGACATTGACCCCGAACTTCTTACAGCAATCGACGACGTATTACTCAACCGAAGAGACGATGCAACAGAGCGATTAATACACATAGGACAAAGCCAAAATGCCCCTGACAATGCCGCCGTTTCCACCGAACAAACCGTATATACACTCGGCGATATGATTATGAAGGGGATGACAGAAAACCTTGAGACTATCGTACTCGAAGAACTAAAGAAACAAGGCTCGGCAGTACGCGTAATCGAAGGCCCTTTGATGGATGCTATGAACCGCGTAGGAGAGCGATTTGGCCAGGGAAAAATGTTCCTTCCTCAAGTAGTAAAGACTGCTCGAACCATGAAACAAGCAGTAGAAATCCTCAAGCCATATATCGACCAGGAAAGCCATAATAAAGGTGAGAATTCCACCAAGCAACACATAGTACTCCTTGCCACAGTCCGTGGAGATGTTCACGACATCGGCAAGAACATTGTCGGCGTAGTCATGGGCTGTAATGGCTACGAAATAGTAGACATGGGCGTGATGGTATCAGCCGAAGATATCGTCGCAAAAGCACGGGAAGTTGGTGCAGAAATAATAGGTCTTTCAGGACTCATTACCCCATCACTTACCGAGATGGTTAATACCGCCCATGCCCTCCGAGAAGCAGGTATCAACGTCCCACTTATGATAGGTGGCGCAACAACAAGTGATATGCATACCGCCCTGAAAATAGCTACCGAATACGACGGCCCCGTAGTCTGGATGAAAGACGCTGCACAGAACGTTGTAGCCGCACAACACCTACTCGATGCCACCGATCGCCCTGCATATGTCGATGCACTCCTGCACCATCAGGCCGACCTCCGCGATAGCTATGAGCAAGGCCAACCCCAATTGCTCAGTCTCGAAGAGGCAAGGAAAAGGAAACCAACCCCTAACCCATAACTAGCCAACTACTCCGACAATTTCACAGGAAAAAAATACGATAGGTTCACAGAAGAAAAATAGCGTACGACTTTTATGCCGCACGCTATTTTGCACTTATTAATCATATCAACAAGCTACCCAAACAACTTCATAATAATAGGGAAAGACCATCACGACTGACGCATCTCAATGAGCAGTGCACGCTGACGATCTGTGAGGTTCGTCGGAAGTTTCACGTTAATGGTCAGGATGAGGTCTCCCCCACTCTGCCCCTTGCCCTTGAGCCGCATCTTAGTGCCAGGCTGCGTACCTGGTTTCAGTTTAAGTTTCAGCTTCTCCGATGCCGATTGGATAATCACATCGCCTCCAAGGATGGCGGTGTACATATCCACATCGATGGATGCTTGCGACTCCGACGGAGACTGACGCCGACGCGTGCCGCCTGTTCCAAATCCCGATGCCCCACCAAATCCTCCAGCACCAGTGGCACCACGCATCCCATCACCAAACAACTGCGAGAAGAAGTCGGAGAAACCACCATTTCCAAAGTGGAACTCAAATCCACCTTGTCCATCTCCTCCAAATGGATTTCCACCACTACCGAACGGATTGTAGCCACCGAACGGATCGCCACCAGACTGAGAGCCAAAGCCTCCTGCCCCGTTCATCTTGTCCCAATTCTCACCGTATTGGTCGTACCGTGCACGCTTGTCAGGATCGTTCAGCACTTCGTACGCCTCGTTCAGCAACTGAAACTTCGCCTTTGCCTTCGGATCATCTGGATGAAGGTCCGGATGGAACTGCTTGCTGCGCTTACGATACGCCGCTTTGATATCAGCCTGCGGAATATCCTTCGGCACACCAAGAATTTTGTAATAATCTATAAACTTTGCCATATTAGAATTCTTTTTTACAAACCTTTATAGAGCAAAAACGATGCCAAAATCGCTGATTCTGCCAAAAAGACAAGACGAAAAACATAAAAAACCATAATAAATTTGGTTTTCTTCCATAATTGTGGTAACTTTGTCACCAAATAAACTTTTAATGGAAGAAGAGAAAAGGAAAGTTAGAATCATTTTTACAAGTGACGTTCATGGCAACTATTTCCCATTCGATTTCAGACATACCCGCTGGGGCAAAGGCAGTTTACAACGAGTCTATGCCTATGTCGCCCAGGAATGCCAGCGCAGACCTGGCAGCACGATTCTGATTGACGGTGGCGATATGCTGCAAGGCGAACCCACTTCGTATTATTTCAATTTCATCAGTAAGAGCAAAAGTCACCGCGTAGCTGACTTCTGTAATTTTATTGGTTACGACGTTGCCGTCATCGGCAATCATGACCTTGAAACTGGTCACGCCGTATTCGACAAATACGTCGGCGACTGCAACTATCCCATCCTCGGTGCCAACGCCATCGACGTTCACACCGGGCAACCCTATTTCCAACCCTACACCATACTGTACCGCAGTGGCGTACGCATCGCGGTCATCGGCTTCATAACCCCCGCCATTCCCCACTGGATTCCAGAAACCGTATGGCACGACATCCACTTCGAGGACATCAAGGAGAGTGCAGCCAAGTGGGTGAAAAAGGTAAAGGAAGAGGAAAACCCCGACTTCATCATCGGGCTTCTCCACTCGGGCATGGACGAAGGAATCATCACCGACGAATACCGCGAAAACGCTACACGCGAAACAGCATCATCGGTCGATGGATTCGACCTCATCCTCTATGGACACGACCACGCCAGCAACATCGAGATGATAGAGAATCCGTCGGGGAAGAAAGTGCTCTGCATCAATCCTGGCAGCTATGCGCACAACGTGGCACAGATCAACATCGAGTTCACGCTCGATGCCGACAAGCACGTCGTCGGGCATACCATACATAGCAAACTCCACTATATTGGCACCGTCCGCAACCAGCACAGCCAAACCTTCCGAAACCATTTCTTTCGCGATTATCAGGACGTCAGCCGCTATGCTGCCGAACAATTAGGCACCTTCCATAGTGACCTCAAAATCATCGATGCCTATTTCGGCTCATCATCCTACATCGACCTCATCCAGCAGCTACAGCTTAAAGTCAGCGGTGCTGACATTTCCTTCGCTGCCCCACTCTTCTTCAATGCTGTCATCAAAGCCGGCAGTGTTAAGATTAGCGACCTCTTCAATATATATCGCTTCGAGGATAAACTCTATGTCGTGAAGCTATACGGACGTGAAATCAAAGACTACCTCGAAATGAGCTACGCCGCATGGATCAACACCATGAACAGCGAAGACGATGCTTTGCTCCAGACCTGTCCGATGAAGAGCAATCCTAACCGCACTGGCTTCAAGAACTTCATCTTCAACTTCGATTCTGCCGCAGGCATCTGCTACGATGTTGATGTACGCCAAACAGACGGACAACGCATCACCATCAAACAGATGACAGACGGTACACCCTTCGATCCCGACAAACTCTACACCTGCGCCATGACTGCCTATCGTGCTAATGGAGGCGGAGAACTCCTGACAAAGGGTGCCGGACTGACCAAGGACGAAATTGATTCGCGCATCGTATCAACCACCGAGCATGATATTCGCTTCTATCTCATGGAATATATCCGCGAACAGAAAGAAATCTACCCGGCTCAGATGAATCATTGGAGATTCATCCCAGAAGACTGGGTAGCCAAGGCTAAAGTCCGCGAAATAGAACAACTCTTCTCCAACTATCCAAACGACGAAGAAGAGGAGGAAATGGAGGAGCGATAATCTGCAGGAAGCAACCAGCAGCAAATCTGACGAAAGCCAACACCATCATGTACGACCTTCTCACCATAACCGGCCCTACCGCATGTGGCAAAACCAGCTTTGCCGCACGTATTGCCTACGAACTCGACGGTGAGATCATCAGCGCCGACAGCCGTCAAGTCTACCGACGTATGGACTTAGGTACAGGCAAGGATCTCGACGACTACGAAGTAGAAGGTCGCCACATACCTTATTATTTAATAGACATAGCCGAACCCGGCACCATCTACAACGTCTATCGTTTTCAACACGACTTCCACGAAGCCTACAGTACTATTCGCTCATGCGGAAAACTACCCATCCTTTGTGGCGGAACCGGTCTCTACATCGAAAGCGTACTGAAGAACTACGAGTTCGACGGCCGCCAATGCCCCAAGCTTAACAGCCTCGTAGTAGGTCTTTCCATTACTCGCGAACAAAGAAGGGAACGTATCAGCCAGCGGCTTGACCAACGACTCGAAGCAGGTATGGTGGACGAAGTGCGCCGACTGCTCAACGAAGGTGTCAGCAGCGAACGTCTCATCCGATATGGTCTCGAGTACAAATATCTCACGTTATTTCTCTTGGGCAAAATCACTTATGAGGAGATGCACAACCTGCTTGAAATAGCTATTCATCAGTTTGCCAAAAGACAGATGACATGGTTCAGAGGTATGGAAAAACGTGGTACCCCTATCCGCTGGCTCGACACAACCCTACCGCTGGAACAGCGCATCCAACAAGTGAAAGATTGGATGAAATAGAGAAAAACCTACAGGAAATAGAACTTTTCCTCGCTCTTCCTTCAGCAAAAACCACTACCTTTGCATCGCAAAACATCAAAACAGACGATTATGAAAAGAAATTGGACTTACTTCATGTGCATCGCCTTGATAGGCTGTACAACAATCGCAAGTTGCGATATTTCTTCTTCACGCAACTATATGGGAACGATGGCAGGCGCTGAAATCGGTGGCGTCATCGGTGAAGCCATGGGTTGGATGTCAACCAGTCGTCACGATGGTCCCGGTAAAGCAATGCTCGGCTCAATTATTGGTACGGTAGCTGGTGCTGCCATCGGCAATGCCATCACCAAGGATAATACTCAAGTGGTTCGTTCTGGCCGTCGTAATGATACCCGCGACAATGTTCGCTATGAGGATGATTACAATCCAGGCTATCAGATTGGTGGCGGCAGAAACGAAGGTTACGACATCAATCGTCAAAACAACTATTCAGGTCCGATGACCGATGATAACTCTTATAGCTTCCTTACCATCAACAATGTGTCTTATCAGGATGAAGATGGTGACGGCAAGTTCGGAAGAAACGAGACAGTCAATATAATCTACGAAGTGACCAACACGTCCAAAAATCCTGTGGACGATGTTGTTCTGAAGATTGAATCCCTCGATGGGGACAAGTATTTCGCTGTATCACCATCCAACACCACAAAGATTGCCGCCGGCGAGCGAATTCGCTATAAGGCAAAGGCGTTCTGTAAGTCAAAACCCTCTGGAAGTGTAGCGAAATTCAAACTATCAGCCAGCAGCCGTTATGCAGGAACGACATCCACCATTTTACAAATCAAGGTGGACAAATAAAACACATTGAGACGAATTATCACTGAAAGTGATTACTTTTTCCCTTTCGGCTTTGTCAATTCAATATAAATGCGTAATTTTGCCGTTGAAAATGTCAACGGCATTATTTTTTTAGGTAAAGAGCATATAAAATATTTCTCACTAAATACAAATAAGACAAACATGAAGAAGTACAATTTCAATGCTGGTCCGTCAATCCTTCCTCGTGAAGTTATTGAAGCAACAGCAGCAGCGTGCTTGGACTTTAATGGTTCAGGACTTTCATTAATGGAAATCAGTCACCGTGCAAAAGACTTTCAACCAGTCGTAGACGAAGCAGTGGCTTTGTTCAAAGAGCTTTTAAACATCCCGGAGGGTTATTCGGTATTATTTCTTGGCGGTGGCGCAAGCCTTGAATTCTGTATGGTTCCATATAACTTCCTGGAGAAGAAAGCAGCATATCTGAACACTGGAGTGTGGGCAACAAAGGCTGAGAAAGAAGCTAAGTTGTTCGGAGAAGTTGTCGAAGTAGCTTCATCCGCAGATAAGAACTTCACATATATCCCTCGGGATTTTGTAATCCCAACCGACGCTGACTATTTACACATTACGACTAATAATACTATCTATGGTACCGAGCTTCGCGAGGACTTGGATTCCCCCATTCCACTGATCGCTGATATGTCGTCGGACATTTTCTCACGTCCCCTTGATGTCAGCAAGTATGCATTGATATACGGTGGAGCGCAGAAGAACCTCTCAATGGCAGGCGTGACTTTCGTTATCGTGAAGGAAGATGCACTTGGGAAGGTAAGCCGTCCAATCCCTACTATGCTGAACTACCAGACTCACGTGAAGAAGGGTTCAATGTTCAACACTCCTCCAGTAGTTCCTATCTACTGCGCACTGCAGAACCTCCGTTACATCAAGGCTCACGGCGGTGTAGTTGCAATGGAGAAGTTGGCAAAGGAGCGTGCTGAAATCGTTTACGGTGAGATCGACCGTAACCGTCTGTTCGTCGGAACGGCTGAGGAAAGCAGTCGCTCTCTGATGAATATCACCTTCGTGTTGAAAGATGAGTACAAGGAACTGGAGAAGGACTTCCTCGAGTTTGCGACTTCAAAGGGCATGGTCGGCGTTAAGGGTCACCGCGATGTGGGCGGATTCCGCGCATCATGCTATAACGCCATGACGATTGAGGGTGTGAAAGCCCTTGTTGCCTGCATGCAAGAATTTGAAAAGAATCATTAAAGTAGAATATCCAATCAGTATAAAGACATGAAAGTTTTAGTGGCAACAGAGAAGCCTTTCGCTGCTCCGGCTGTTGCAGGAATCAAAGGAATCATAGAGGAAGCAGGCTTTGAATTCGCTCTGCTCGAGAAGTATTCGGAGAAGGCTGAGCTGCTTGCAGCTGTTGCCGACGTTGATGCGATTATCATCCGCTCGGACAAGGTTGACGCCGAAGTAATGGACGCTGCGAAGAACCTGAAGATTGTTGTACGTGCCGGAGCCGGCTATGACAACGTGGACCTTGAAGCTGCAACCGCCCGCAAGGTGGTTGTGATGAACACGCCTGGCCAGAATGCCAACGCTGTGGCTGAGCTGGTTCTCGGCTTGCTGGTTTTCACCGTTCGAAACTTCTATAACGGTAAATCGGGTTCGGAACTGCTAGGCAAGAAGCTGGGTATCCTTGCCTTTGGCAACGTGGGACGTAACGTAGCGCGAATTGCGAAGGGATTCGGCATGGATGTATATGCCTACGATGCGTATTGCCCTGCCGAGGCTATCGAGGCAGCGGGCGTACATGCGGTTGCGAACCAGGGTGAGCTGTTTGCGCAGTGCGACATCGTGAGTCTGCACATCCCGGCTACGGCTGAGACGAAACAGAGCATCAACAAGGCGCTTGTGGGCACGATGAAGAAGGGCGGAATCCTGATTAACACTGCCCGCAAGGAAGTTATCAACGAGCCTGAACTGATTGAGCTGATGGCGGAACGCACCGACTTGAAGTACATCACCGACATCATGCCCGACGCTGATGCTGAGTTCAAGGCTTTTGAGGGACGATATTTCTCGACTCCGAAAAAGATGGGTGCCCAGACAGCTGAGGCTAACACGAATGCGGGTCTAGCCGCCGCCAACCAGATTGTGGCTTTCTTCAAGGAAGGTATCACCAAATTCCAAGTGAATAAGTAGAAAAGGATGAAAATAAAACCGTTCAAAGGCATTCGACCTCCTAAACTGTATGTTGAGGAGGTCGAAAGTCGTCCATATGACGTGCTCAGCTCTGAAGAAGCACGCGCCGAGGCGGGCGATAATGAGAAATCGCTCTACCACATCATCAAACCTGAGATCAATTTCCCTGAGGGAACGAGCGAGTATGACCCCCGAGTGTACGAGGAAGCTGCCCGCCAGTTCCGTAAGTTCCAAGACAAGGGGTGGCTAGTCCAGGACGAGAAAGAACAGTACTACATCTACGCACAGACGTCTTGCCTGCCTGCGAATGACTTCAAGGAGAAGACGCAGTATGGCATCGTCATCGGGGCTTACAGTGGCGACTACACCAGTGGAGCTATCAAGAAGCACGAGCTGACACGCGCCGACAAGGAGGAAGACAGAATGAAGCACGTGCGAGTGAACGACGCCAACATCGAGCCTGTCTTCTTTGCGTATCCCGACAACGAGGTACTGCTGCAACTCATCGGCAAGTACGCCAAGCTGGAGCCTGAGTACGATTTCATTGCCCCGATCGACGGTTTCCGCCACCAACTGTGGTGTGTGGCCGACGACGCCGACATTGAGACCATCACAGCCGAATTTGGGAAGATGCCGTCGCTGTATATCGCCGACGGACACCACCGTAGCGCTGCTGCGGCTCTAGTCGGTGCCGAGAAGGCCAAGCAGAACCCCAACCACCGTGGCGACGAGGAGTACAACTACTTCATGGCGGTTGCATTCCCTGCAAGTCAGCTCACGATACTCGACTACAACCGCGTGGTGCGTGACCTGAACGGCATGCAGACCGAAGAGTTCCTTAAGGCGGTCGGCAAAAACTTCACCGTAGAGAAGAAGGGCCGTGAGGAGTATCGTCCGAAGGAGCAACATGAGTTCTCGCTGTATGTCGAGGGTGAATGGTACAGTCTCAAGGCCAAGGCTGGGACTTACGATGCAGACGACCCTATCGGCGTGCTCGACGTAAGCATTTCCTCGCGTCTGATACTAGACGAAGTGCTCGGCATTAAGGATTTACGGCGCGACAACCGCATCGACTTTGTCGGCGGGCTGCGCGGATTGGGCGAATTGAAACGTCGCGTTGACAGCGGTGAGATGAAAATGGCGCTCGCTCTCTACCCCGTGACCATGGAGCAAATCATGAACATTGCGGATTCGGGCAAAATCATGCCGCCGAAAGCAACATGGTTTGAGCCAAAGCTGCGCTCAGGTCTGGTGATCCATAAACTGAGCTGAGACAAGGAAAACGATAACGGAATTATGTTATAACGGCATAACGACATGGACATGGACGACAGTTATAAGACCATCGCGGCCATCGCAGAGGGAACTTACACCGAGAAGCGGAGTAAGTTCCTTGCGTTTGCTCTACCCGTTGAGACTGTCGACGAGGTGAAACGATATGTGGCGGAGTATCAAAAACGCTACTACGATGCCCGACACGCGTGCTATGCCTACATGCTGGGGGCTGAGCGCACCGACTTCCGCGCCAACGACAACGGAGAGCCGTCGGGCACTGCCGGGAAACCCATTCTTGGGCAAATCAACTCGTATGGGCTGACGAACATCCTGATTATCGTCGTACGCTACTTTGGTGGCATCAAACTTGGCACCAGCGGACTCATTGTTGCCTACCGCCAGGCTGCCATCGAGGCGCTTGAAAACGCAACTATCATAGAAAAGACCGTGGATGAAGATATCACATTCTCGTTTGAGTTTCCGATGATGAACTCAGTGATGAAAATCGTGAAAGACATAAACCCTCAAATCATCAGCCAAGGATACGACACCGACTGCACCATGACGCTGCGCATCCGCCGTGGCATGATGCCGCAATTGCGCGAGCGGCTACTGAAAGTCGACGGACTGCGAGTCACAGAATGATAAAGAAAAGGCCCCACCACGTCATCACGACGTAGCGGGGTCGATTGCCTATAGGTCTTTTGAACAAAAAATTACTTTTGTCTATTAACTAATGTTATTACTTAATACCAATAACTAATAATCCTATTTCTTCTCCAATTTCTTAGCTCCGAGCATCAGTAGGTCGTGTATGTACTGATATTGGTCGTTATCGAAATGCTTACCCACGTCCATCAATCTAGTAGCACTGATGTGGCGCTCATCGTCATCGAGTTGGTCGGCGTTCTTGCAGAGGTCGAGGATGATGCCGGCGGCTACGACCATATCTTCCATCGATTTCTTGTTCACCTTGTCCATCATCTGCTGGGTGAGCAGTCCGAAGAAGCGATGCCAGTCGCTGTTGCTGAGGTGCTTCACGTTGATCATAGCCTTATTCATCCACGAAGCCATGTCGCCATCGACGGGGATGTCCTTGGGTGTGGTGTTGAAGGTGAAGTTTGGATTAAAGGTTATCTGATCAACATCCACCGCAAGACAGGTATCGACACCTAACTCAGCTAACTGTCTCCGTATGATGTCACCGCTTGGGTAGGACGTCGTGCGGACATTATTGCCGAGTAACATTGATTCGGGCTTGCGACCGTAGACATAAACAAGTTGAGCCTTATAGAGATTGGGTTCTTCGTCGGTCTTATACCACTCGGCGGCACAGCAAGTGCGATAGTCGGGATGATTCTTATCCTCGAAGTTTGCGATGCGGTAGCAGCTGTTGTAATTCAAGGCACCGATGAGGATTGACTCGGCTCCTTCTCGCCAAATATTCATCGGATGCCCACGCAGGCCAAGGTCGTGGACTGTAGCCGAGTCCATTTCGACGCCTTCAAAACCTTCCTCAATAATAACCGACGAGGCTTTCTTACTTTCATCGGCAAAGGCTTTCTTCAGTTTGTCGAATACTGTACGGTAAGGACTCTGCCCTTTCACATAGATGGTGACGATGCTGCTTTCGATGGTGATGCCATTTGAATCGATGCTGTTTGACGTACTCTGCTGTCCAACTACGGACACGCCTGGGATGCCAAAAACATCGTTAAAAGCCTCCTTGATTTCCTGCTGTGCTGAGGCGGTTGGCACAATTGCCATCATGGCGATGGCTGCAATGATAAAGCTTCTTGCTTTCATTGTGATTATGAATTAATAAATATATATTATAACTTAAAGCTCGATGATTCGGTTCGTATCGATTACTTCGTAGTCGCCCATCTCGTTGGTCACGAGTACGGCATTGGCAGGTTGGGGCGTGGCATGGAAGGTTGCTTCAATGACCATGTTGCGCATCTCCTGTTCCTCGCGCTGGATGGTGGCTTTGCAGTCGGCAAGGATACGGATGGCACGTTCCACGTTCTCAGGGTTTTGCCAGATTTCGTTGCCGAGCGTGTCGGGGTTCACTCTCGAGCGTGTCCGCTTGGCTTTTCGGTTGGCTGTACCCGATTGGATGACTGGCTGTACCCGATTGATTGGTTGGCTGCATTCGATTGAATGATTGGTTGCACTCAGTTGCTCAGTTGGCTGCACCCGATTGACAGGTTGGGTGCGCTCGGTTGACTGACTGTGTGCACTTGGTTGGACAATCGACCGTGAAGCCTCGTCGAGTTCATAGTGCAACCCTATGCCAACGACTATCAATAGGCAGGCAGCAGCAGGCAGCCAGTACCACCAATGCGGTCGATGACTCGGCTTCGTGTTCATTCGCTCCATCATTCGCTCCGTGAAGTCCGTCGGCATCTGCGGCGTGTTGGCGTAACGACGTCGCAGGGCTTCGTGCAAGTCAGTATCTTTGTATTTTGTCATATCTTCTGAAGTTGATTATAGAGTTTCTTTCGTATTCGATAGAGGCGGTTGGCCAATGCGTGAGGCGTTGCATCCATGATGAACGAGCATTCGTCGAGCGGACGGTTCTCGAAGTAGTGGAGCGTGAGCAGCATCCGTTCGTCGGGCGGCAGTTCGTCAATCAGTTCCTCCAGTCGGCCGATGCGCTCCTCGTTGCCAGTCGACAGTTCCGCCTCCAGCTGCTCATCGCTGATGTCCGTCTGCCACACCTCCGTGTCCTCAATCGAGATAGTCAGCGGACGGCGGCGCTTCATGAAGTCGAGCGTCAGGCGGTAGGCGATGCGACAGAGCCATGTGCCGAGCGATGCCCGCCGAGGGTCGTAGCTGCCGATGCTGCGGAAAGCACGGAGGAACGTGTCCTGTGTCAGTTCCTCGGCATCCATCACGTCGCCCACCAGCCTCACCACCATGCCAAAGACCTCCTGCCCGTATTGCCCGACCATCAGGTCCTGACCCTTGCGCCGGCCACTCACCAAGGCATCCACTATCTGTTCGTCTATCTTCACTATCGGTCCGCTTTTCATTCGTTTTCACTTGTTATACGACAACTTCTCGGAAATATCCCGCATCCATCACGTTTTTTTTCAGATTATTTGTAAAAAAAAACCAATACAGACCCACCCCCTGTACCCCTCCCTGCGAGGGAGGGGAGTGGTTACCAAAGGACATAAAGATAGCAGCAGCTCATAACGAGATGCTGCTATTGTATACATCTGCCTTCATTATGCTCCCCTCCCTCGCAGGGAGGGGTACAGGGGGTGGGTCTTGGAGGGGCAAGGGGGTGGGTCTAGTGACTTAATTCCCATCATCAAACGGCTCGTCGCCGCCTTCGTCGCCACCGGTTCCCGGGTCGGTCGGATTGGTCGGGTTGGTCGGGTTGGTCGGCTCACTCGGATTATTCGGATTATTCGGAGTACTCGGATCGCTCGGATTAGTCGGCTCGCTCGGCATTGCGTTGGTCGATCAGGAGCCGGCATTGTTCGTTGGCTTCCTTCAAATCCTGATAGAAGGTCGTGGCACCGATGTTGGCAATGGCAGCAGTGAGGGTGGTAGAAGCATCGATGGCCTGACAGAACTGGAGCGTCTTACTGCCCTGATTCTCGTAGTTGTCGTCATTGCTCATGGCATAGTGCTTCATCAGGTCCAACACACGCTGACCGTCGGCCTGCCATCGAGGCGCTTGAAAACGCAACTATCATAGAAAAGACCGTGGACGAAGACATCACATTCTCGTTTGAGTTTCCGATGATGAACTCTGTGATGAAAATCGTGAAAGACATGAACCCTCAAATCATCAGCCAAGGCTACGACACCGACTGCACCATGACGCTGCGCATCCGCCGTGGCACGATGCCGCAATTGCGCGAGCGGCTATCGAAAGTGGAAAGCCTTCATTTCAACACCTAAACACTTATTATTCACCCTTCACTTTTGAGGTTTACATCTATCCATGAGAAGGAGTCTGCCTTAGCACATAATACTTCTGACTTCTAATTCCTCTGCTGGTAATGCCAGACGAGGGATCGGCCTCGAGTTTGCGTAGTTCGATTGAAGCCGAAGTGCGTGAAAGACCAGTTAGTCGCACATAGTCAGGTACTCGCATAAACTTATTCTTCTCCAAGAAATCGCGCGCCTTCTGAATGCGTTCCTCTAAGGAGTATTTCGATTTACGAAGTCTGCTCACCCCCCCTCTTTCCAATGTACATTTTCTGTCCGTGGCGTTGATAAGGTTGTTGTCAGCCCTGTACGACACACCTGTTACCATGAGTGTTTTGGCATTACGCGAACGTTCACCCTCTTCGAAGGCATCTTGAAGCATGTCGCTCCTCACACCAATCTTTGCATTGAAGGTTCCAATACCATCAAGTTTCACAGAATACCCTTCAGCCATACACAGAGCCAACTTCTCGCTTACCAATGACAGCACTCCCAAAATGAGGCTTTCGTCAGTATGTCCCTCGCGAGCACATTGCTTCACAAACGCTTCAGAACTCATGGGAGTAAGTTTCATTTTATAGTAAGCCTGAGTCTGACCTGTCCCGTTTAAGTCGGGAATTTCCTTCTTTATATACTTTGCATACATAGTTTTATAGATTTAGCATACAAAGATAGCAATATTATTTGAAAAGGCCAAACAATGACGCGGATTTATCAATCAATGCCTTGGATTTATTAATCATTGGCATGGATTTAGCAATCATTGTCTTAAATTTAACTTACCAACCGACCTTTCGACCTTTTGTAAAGGCTTAAACTATCTTTTGTACGGTGTCTATTAAGTTATTCTTTCTTGAATAAACACCTTAAAAGAGCATCTGGTTCTACATATATTCGTCAACAAGAAACAGGAAGTTTGCCAACTGTCAGCGAAAGCCAATAAGAAGATGCAAGACCTCTACACCATCAAGGAGAAGTGTATCCTGCTCCGTGAGTTCGCCAGACCTAATGAGGAATGGGCAAAGAAAGCTGATTACATCGAGTTTCTATACACTGATGAAACGGAACATCAGGAAGAGATACACAGGATTTGGGAGAACAGGCGTAAGCGACTGGAAAATAAAAACTGCGATGAGGTGTCGCAGTTATTGAATGTCATTTCTCTTTTCTTGGCAGAAATCTCAGTTTGTCAACGGTCAAGTCTCTTTACGTGACGTGAAGCATATTCATGTAATTTAATAATTGACAAATCCAATTCTTTTACTTTTAGAATTCCTGATATTTTCATTGTGACAATAAGACCTAACGTGCGAAATCTCTTGCTGGTGTCCATAGAGGATACTGTCAACAATCTGTTTTCGCGCGATATTTTCAATCTGACCGCCACTGAAATCATATCTCTCTGCTAGACTTCTCGCTTCTTCACAACTAAGGGAGGGTAACATGGCGTTCCAAATTTGTTTTCTGGTGGCCACAGTCGGTTTATCAAAACAAATTTTATAAAGGAAACGTCGTTCGAATGCTGAATCTAAATTATTGGTGAGGTTGGTTGTAGCAATCATTATTCCAGAGAGATTTTCCATAGCCTGAAGAATGATATTTTGACAGGCATTCTCCATCTTGTCAACAGCCGCATCGGTATTATTTGAGCGTTTGTTGATAATAGCATCTGCCTCGTTGAAAAATAGGATAGGACAAATATCATACTTCTTGACCATTGCCTCGTACTTACAGAAAAGTCCCTGTATCTTCTTCTCGCTCTCACCAACCCACTTTGATTTCAAATCGGATATGTTTACTTGAAAGATTGGACGTCCTGTCTTACGACTCAATTGTAGCACAGTTTCTGTCTTTCCTGTGCCAGGAGAACCATAGAAGAGACAAGTGAAGCCAGTACGCATATTTGCTTCTTTAAGACGCTGCTGAATATCCTTGAATCTATCTATCGATAGTATTTTTGTCAAACGTTCTATCTCTTCTAATTCACGTTCATTGTAATACATGCACTTTTCTACGATTACATCTGGCATGAGTAATAAGTTGCTTATTGATTCGTCCTTCGTATTTATGTATTCCTTAAGTTCTACAAGAGTAGTTTCTAATATCTTATCTGTAAGACAGAATTTGTCTTGTTCAACCATGCCGTTAACAGTGTAGTTTTCCATCCACCCTTTTTTTATCAATATACAGGTGTTGGCATTTAGAACAAATATGAAAGACTTTATGCCTGATTCTTCTGGAAGAACTCGTAAAATCTCAGAAGACGAAATATAATCTGAGTTGTGTTCTATTTTATCCATCACTGTGAGAAGAACCACCATCACAGCAAGGTTGTTCATTTCGGAGGTCAGCAAGTCTTTGGAGAATGTCAGATGTCTTGTTGACTCCAAGAGTCGTCTGACGTTTTTAACTATATCATCATATAGTCCTTCATCGCGTTTTAGCATCTCTATCCATTTAGTAATTTTTGTATAGACATCGTATGCAGTGTAGTCTACATATTTCTTGGGTGTATATGGTATATTATCTATGATAGCCTCCATAAACTCATCACGAATGCGATATTCTAAGGAACATCTAGGCATACTCCATTGCACAAAGTGCCTATAATGTAAATCATCCAATTCTTCTTTATGTATTCGAAATCTGATTGGAGAACATTTTGTATAGCTTGACATCTCATATAGAGATTTAGCTTCATCGCTATTTGCGAGTATAGCAAGCATTATCGATTGAAAAGGTGTAACGTTTAATTCTTTGCTAACAAAACTGATAGCGTCATTGCTCGTATCGTAGAACTCTTGTGAAAGTTTGCTATCGCAAGATTTCTCATATATCATCTCAAATGCAGAGGCCAGAGTAAAACTCTCAAGTTCCTTTTTTGTCAATTTCCTTTCTTTCTTTACCATAATCAATATTTATATTGAAAAAATTATCAAATGTATTGTGCCAATCTTCCAATCTTTTTGGAACGTCGAATTGTACTGAGAGCCTTTTCACGTATCTGACGGACACGTTCTCTGGATAAACCGAGTGAAAAACCAATCTCTTCAAGTCCTTCCTCCTTACAACCAATGCCGAAACTACGTAATATGATTTCTCTTTCTTTGGCTGTAAGAATATGGTTGAGTATAGCTGCTATATCTTGACGGAGAGATTCCTTGTCTAATGAATCGTCAGTTCTATAACGAGAAGGCACAAGGTCGCCGACGGAGGTTTCTGTATCTTCAGATAGTGGCGCATCCATAGACAATGTCTTGTGGTTTTGCTCAATAAGCATACTTGCCTTGTACTCACTGATGTCTGCAAACTCAGCAAACTCCGCTGTCGTTGGTTCCCTTTGTTCCTTTTGTATCGTTTTATTCATCAGAATGAAATACTTGCTGAGGAGTGCTTGCTGGTTAAGAGGTAATCTGATGGCTCTGCCATTCTCACAGATAGCAGAAGAGATGGACTGACGAATCCACCATACGGCATACGATATGAACTTGAAGCCCCGTGTGTCATCAAAAAGCTCTGCTGCCTTGATAAGACCAATATTTCCCTCAGAAATTAGGTCTGAGAGATCCATGTTGGGCTGATGATACTGATTGGCTACAGAGATAACGAATCGAAGGTTTGCTTCTACAAGTCTCTTACGCGCCTTGTCTGCCTCCTTACCGCCTTGTCTAATCCTTTGTGCGAGTGTCACCTCTTCATCTACTGTTGCCATAGGATAACGATTTACTTCTTTGAGATAATTGTTTACTGAAATGTTGTTGCGTTCGGTAATTTTCTTGGTATTTTTGAATTGTCTCATTAATTGCTGGATTTTTTATGATTTAACCACTCTACGAATTACTATTCTTACATTCTTCAGTTTGAGTAGAGGCTGACCAAGGTATGAAGAAATCTCATATCCATTTGCTTTCATCCAGTTTACTGCTTGGTTCCTAAATTCGTTATCATAAGCGATAGTCACTTGCAGAGGCAGATGTGCCGTAAATAGGTCAGGGACATAGGTGGCGCAGTCAGGTTGAGTTGTGGTGATGCCGAGTATAAATGGTACGAGGGAACCATTTAGGGAGCACAGGTCCGTTTCCTGCTCGAAGCCCAGTTCCTTCCGTATTCCTTCTATTATCCTCGCCAAGTCGAGCAAGGCATCTGTAAGGTTGTTTTGGCAAATGGCATCCAGTTCAGTAGTCAAATTCTGTTCCATACCCATGATGTCGATACATTTTTGTTTCCTTGTGAATTCCACTTGAAAGCGGAACGATTCATTCTTTGCTCGTGTAGCCAATTGCGCCTTGCGCTTCTGATCTTTGTTCTTACTCATAATTCTAATTACTGATTGTTAAGAGGAATAGCCCTCCATATATATGTATTTTTATACGAACAAAAAGGCACAAAAAACGGCGTTTTTACTGGTTGATGTGCAAAAACGCCGCAGAAGAAGGGCGAAATTGTTATTTATTTCTGATTCTAATGTGATATTTCTTGATTATTTAATTCTTCGTACGTTAAATCTTAGTACCACATAAATCTACTCCATAGATTGATGTTAATGTAATTGACTGACCATCATAAAGCCTGATAATAGGCCATTCATCGCAGAACAATTTTTCAAACTCATCTGGACTGTCCGTATGGATAGGGATTATGGCCTTTGGCTGAAGTTGATGGAAGAACTCGTGCAAATCTTTCATGTCAATATGGCCACTGGTATGCATATAATCATATTCGCCTTCCAATGAGTTTGCTAAATTCTCATTATAGGCTTCGGTTCCCTCTTTGACGTAGCCATTCCACATGGACAGCACTTTCTGCTTTTCTCCTGGGATTTGTTCCAGAAGATCGTCAAAACGTTCACTACTCCGAGCAATAATCACATAACCTTTCTTATCAAGAAACTCTTTGAAACTATCAGAAACAAAGAAACGGTTTTTATCAAACTGATGATACATTAGTGTTTCTGGCTCATATTTCCCATATTGATACAATGAGGATTTATTCCACATGGATTGGCTGTTGACAACAACATCCATAATGTCTTTCTGATACTTGTCAACATAGAACGGTCGTCCAGCCTTTAAAGCTGCATGATACAGAGAGAACAGCCTGTCAATATTGGTGGATGAAAGATAGACAACACAGGATTTCTTCTCTTTAAACAGAGACTCAAATTCGCGTTGTAGTGCAGATTCTTTTTTACTGGTTGCATTTGGTCGTAGAATATTGGTAGCTTCACATACCACATAGTCAACCCCGCCAACATATTGCTCCAACATCTTAAAGAACTTGCTGCTTCTGAATCCATGCAAGCGGAAATCACCTGTATGATAGGCAGACACACCATCAGCCTCGATCCTGAATGCGTATGCGTCAAAAGCAGAATGATCCACAGTTACAGGTCTGATCTTAAAGGGGCCAAGCGTAAAGTCCTGTCCTGCCTTAAAAGTTTGCACTTTATGCAGGAGATTTACCATTTCTTTGTGAGCAGAAAATACGGTCTTTAGGTGGTTAGACAGCACTAATTGTATCTCCCTTGCAACTTCACCCATGTATATGGGAAGCTTCTCTGGTAGCTTTGTTATATTACCAATATGGTCACCATGATAATGGGTGATTAGCAAAGCACTCTTTGACAAATCTCCATGAGTCAAACCCTCGACTTGCAGCTCACTTGTCTTTGGACCACCAGGCAGTTCCTCGCCATAATCAACGAATAGCCGCCAACCTTCATGCTCGTATTCTGTGACACAACCACCTATCTGGTGTGTGCCACGATGGATTGTTATCTTCATAATCTACCTTAGTTTTGATTTTTCATTTATAACAACCAAACATGTTACTTAAGAAGCGTACCATCCTATATATATTATACGAATGAAAGCACTGGAAATAATCAAAATAACCTTGCATCTTGCAAAAACTCCGCAGAAGATAGCGGAGTTTTTGCAAGTATTTTATGATTTTGGTGTAAAGACTACTATTTGTTCAAATTGTTAGTGATTTGGCTCTTATGTTTTGTTGAATCATTGTTAATATCCCATGTGTCTTCGAGGTATGGTTTTAATTCCGAACAATTAAATAAATCTTCCCAAAAGATATGCTTGAAATACTTCGGAGCATCTGATGGAATATCAGATTTAGGTACAATAGCTATATAATGGGCCACTTTACTGTCCTTTATCTTATTACATATTGCCCTTACAACAAAAATGTCACCAATCTTATGAGTACGTCCATCAATACCTATTGTGCCATTTCCGTCAATAGAATTTGAAAGGTTTTCAAAGAACAGCTTCTTCATAGACAACTGGTAATATAGGTTTGAAGAATAACCATCATATCTCTCTTTTGTCCTTTTAAAATTTTCAAAGGCTTTCTCTAATTCATATTTTTTGCCGCAACTAGTTTTCGCTTCGATGAATAAAATATGTTTTTGTTCATTAGCATTAAATGTTACAAGCAAGTCTGGACTACCAAACTCTGATAATGAGAACTCCATAAAGAATTCTACATCACTGACAGGGTCTTTTATTCCGATTATTTTGAGGAACTCAGCAAATGCCTTTTTGTCGTCTGCTTGTGCGATACCATAAAATAGAGCATTCATTGCACCTCTTTCTGAATAACCAACTATTTTCATTGTTTCCTATTTATAATTTGTTAAACATTTAATTAATTCTCTCTTTCATTTCCTCCCTCAACTCCTGTGGTTCCAACACCTCAACTGTATCACCCATTGCCAACAATTGACTGATAAGCTCTGGTGTTATGCACAGCCTATAGGTAAACTCTGCAAACTCACGATATTTGGAGCGACCTTCGGTTTGGCTTTTATGGAGCGGAGGAGAGCGAAGGTATTCTGCCTGAGTGCCGTAGGCGCGGATTTTGACTCTCGTGACAGGCAAATCCTTATTCACAAAGATGCCAACAACATTAGAAAAGTACTTGCGAGCATCAAAGTCTTCAGGCAAGGTGAAACTTTTCGTAAGCACTTTCAGTGCAAGTATGCGGTCAAGGGCTATTGTGCGCAAACCATCTTTTTCTTTAATAAATCCCAATAGATACCAACGTCGATTGAAGACTTTCAAAGCGTATGGCTGGATATGAAATTCCTGCAGATTATATTCTTCCTGTTCGTTATCATAAGCGATAGTCACTTGCAGAGGCAGATGTGCCGTAAATAGGTCAGGGACATAGGTGGCGCAGTCAGGTTGAGTTGTGGTGATGCCGAGGATGAAGGGCACAAGGCTACCATTCAGGGAACATTTGTCTGCCTCCTGCTCGAAGCCCAGTTCCTTCCGTATTCCTTCTACAATTTTTGCCAAATCGAACAAAGCTTCAGTTAGACCGTTTTGACAGATAGCATCCAGTTCCGCAGTCAGATTCTGTTCCATACCCATGATGTCGATACATTTTTGTTTCCTTGTGTATTCCACTTGAAAGCGGAACGATTCATTCTTTGCTCGTGTAGCCAATTGCGCATTGCGCTTCTGATCTTTGTTCTTACTCATATTCTTGCGATTTCTTAGTGTTAAGAGGAATAGCCCCCCATATATATGTATCTTTATACGAATGAAAAGGCACAAAAAACGGTGTTTTTGCCTTTAGATATGCAAAAACGCCGCATAAGAGAGGGCGAAAATATTATTTATCTTGTTTGTAATCTAAAAAGTGTGTTTTCTGTACGTTATATCTCATCGCTATAATAATCCCCTTTCGAGATTGATGTTGGTAAGATGATAATGTATAAAATACTATTATTATTTAGGCAACTATATAGAATTAGACCCCAATAATTAAGAAATGCAGTCAGAAATGGCTGCATTTTATTGTTCAGGCAATAACATCGCAGTTGGCCCAAATATATATAAAAAGAGCAGCCTATTAAGGTTGCTCATTGTATTTTCCTTCTATGGTATCGTAATATAGATTAGCCACTTTACATATCTTATTGTAGAATTTTGATGCTTTAAATTTGGCTTTCCCTATGAACCAATTCCTAAATGAAATTGCTGATTTGAATTTAGTATTGAAATAGTACATAGCACGTTTCTCCCAGCCATTTTGTTTTTCCAATTGTTCAATAATGAACATAAAACCATCATAACGTTTATAAGCATAAGAATTCTTAAAGAAGTCACTGAATTGCTCCCTTGTGGTATTTGAATTCTCTAACTCAGAATAGAATTGTGAAACAAACGCATTTAATTCTGTGTCAACAAATAAATTGTATATCAAGTAGGCTATATGGTCATTTCTCATATTTGCATATGCTTCTTGATATTTAACTTTAGCTTCTGTACCATCCAATACATCATTCAAAGACGGATAACCATTTAATCTTCTTTCAACATCATCTTTGCAATGGTTAATTTCGTGAAACAACAATTGAGATAATAGAGAGTCATTATGCTGCAAAGGGTTAACCACGACACTTATTACAACTCTTTCAACAACACCATTGTTAATGACTGTAAGGTCATCTCGATAGTTAGCTTCTTCTTCTGAGTTTTTGAATTTGAAATAGAAAACGAATTCTTTAGCCAAGCCAATAAGAGTTTCATTCTCGTTGATATTAAAACCTATACTTTGATAATTTCCACCCCTAATACGCTGATTTACAAAATTGGCTATTTGAGAAAGTACTTTTCTGTAGATGTATGCAGCAACGCTTCTGTTCTCAACAATTAGTATATCTTCCCATTCTTGTTTTCTATATTCAAGCAAACCTCTTGGCACGCCATAACAATTTGAATGGGCTATAGACTCTTTTATAACCTTTAGTAATTCCTCATTAATGCTACTTGCTATTATTCTATCTATTTCTTTTTCATTTATAGCCATATCTTTTTATTTTCATATAAATATCAATTTTGCTACGAAATTACTGATATTTCTCGAATAAAACAAATCTTCGGTGTATTTATTATAAAAATAGGTAATGATATAGCTGTTGACCCAAATAACTCGTAAATGCAGCCTTCCGGCTGCATTTACAAATAAACGGGGTCAAATCCTTTATAGTTGCCATTATTTATTGATTGGTAACTGATAAAGATCCTCCGGCTTGTGGCAGTCTATATAAACCTTGAAAATATTTGATATAAGTTTATCCGCTTTCTTCAATTGCAATTGATTAAACTCTTCTTTCCACTTCTCTTCCCAGACTTCGCTATTCAAGACATTCTTTTTAGTGTTTATTTCATAACCATTAATAAAACTAACATATAATAATTTAGCCTTAATACCTACTTTTTCGCAGAAATTGATAAAAGCTAACCTGTTAGCTAATTGATAGCAATTGGATTTTTGCCATTGTTCTGCTAACAACCTATTTCCACAAGTATCTTTAAAGGCTTGGATAATAGTCTCTATACTTTTGGGACTTGTGGCCGTACACTTCTGATTTGCTTCCTCTATATGAGCTTTTGCTTCAACAAAATACCATGTTTCATTCTGAATAAAAATACCATCCCAATTATGAGCATTTCCACTTTGTGGCCAGTATTTTTCCCACTTTTCTTTAATAGTATTGAAATTAGGTAGATTTTTAAAACAACCTATTCCACATAACTCACCGTCACGTGAATCGCGATTTAAGTTAATAGGATAATCTAACCACTCTATTGGGCCTTTACCAATAACCTTCATAATCTCATCGTTTAGATAATTGCGATGATGTCCAAGATAGCGCAACAATTGAAATTCGCTACCATATCCTAATGCCATTTCTGCCATATTAATTTCTCCTATTTATATTGATAACGGGTTAAACATTCTTCTAATTTCTTTTTTATTTCCTTCTTTAAATCTTCAGGCTCTAAAACTTCCACCTTTTCTCCCATTGCCAACAACTGACTCACCAGCTCAGGTGTAACGCATAATCTATAGGTGAACTCTGCAAACTCACGATATTTGGAGCGACCTTCAGATTGGCTTTTGTGGAGCGGAGTAGAGCGAAGGTATTCTGCCTGAGTGCCGTAGGCGCGAATCATGACTTTAGTGACGGGTAGGTCGTTATTCACAAAGATGCCGACAACATTGGCAAAGTACTTCCTCGCATCGAAATCTTCTGGCACCTCAAAGCTGGTCGAAAGGATTTTCAAGTCAAGAATGCGGTCGAGGGCGATGGTACGCAAATCATGCTTTTCTTTTATATACCCAAGCAGATACCATCGACGATTGAAAACCTTCAATGCGTATGGCTGGACATGAAACTCCTGCAGATTCTCTCCTTCCTGTTCGCTTTCATATCGTTGGTAGTCAATCTGCAGTTCAACATTCTTCTGCATTGCCTCAATAATGGGATTCACAAATGTCGTTCCAAGAGGAATCTCTTCCAGCAAAACCCTGTCCTTCATGCTATTAAAGGTTGCAAAACCCTGAGGAATGCTATACTTGTGCAGCAGCCATTTAGCGACCTTCTGTTTCTCCAGCACCTCTGGGTTCTTGACATAATATACATTACCATGTGAACGGTCGCATACTATCTCTACACCGAACATTTCCTTGATTCCCTTTCTCTGCTCATGGAAAGTGCGTAGTGGTATAGGCCCATTGCTAAGTGGACAATCCTCCCACAGCATATTTATCTCTTCAATCGTCAGAGGAGAACTGTTCAGCAACGTGTCGAGAAGCCAAATGTATCTGTAATATGTTTTGCTAATCATTTATATTCAGAAGTTTTATGATAACTATCTCAGAACAGGACCGATTTCCCTTTTACATATTGGTATACTTCACGGAATCCTGGCTCCTGCCGTTTTTTGTTATATTATATTTCCTGTTGGCTGCTGGGGGCTTTAACGATGAATGTATGCGCTGATGTTTGAGTTGTGCACACTATTTGGATGCAAAGTTACTAAAAATAATCCGAAAAGAGGGTTTTACCTATATTAAACAAGGTCAAGAAGACGATTTTTTTGCATCAAAACATCAAAACGTCACCTTTATCTTTCTTTTCCCTTTTTTTGAATCAAAAGTTCATCTTGAACTTGAGCATGGTTGTGATGATGAAATGACAGGCGACATCTTTAGGGACAACGAATCATACGCCATCAAGCATTACAACCTCCCACCGCCATTGCGACTAGAGCGAGCAGAATGGTGATGATGGTTTGCTTGTTCATATTTATTTCGTTTTTATTTTATCTTCTTAAATCGTGCAAATTCTTCGTTGTTGAGCCAATCGGCAGGCCGATTACCTTGTTGCTCTCCACCCTGTACAAGATCATTTCACTGCTGGTAAGTTCGTGGATGACATACTACCGAGGTCTTCATATTGTATGAAGTATTAATCAATCAGTATCAGTTCTTGACATTTATAAGAGATGAGCAGTTTTTGTTTGGCAAGTACCTCGCAGCCGAAGAGACCGTCAATACCTTTTTCATATAAAAAAGACACGTCCGAGAAAGCGGTTTTCAGTTTCTTGAACGTTCGTCCACCGAGCGTAAGGGTGGTCTTGCCCTTGGTGATTGATGCCCGTCCGTCACCATAGCCTATGAGATGGTCGTTCTTGATGCCCTTAACCGAGGACGGATGCTGTTGGGGCCAATCGCTGGCGAGCAGGTTGGTCTGTGCCCCGCTGTCGAATGCCAGCACAACGGGTGTACCACCTACTTCGCATTCAAAGGCTAACAGATGACCTTTCTTCACGCCGCTCACCGTCTGACAGCGATAGCCCTCGTTCATCAACCATTGGTAGGTGGAATCGGGGTTTAGCAGCACTATCTCGCCACGCTTGAAGTCAAACAACACATCGAATTCCTTGTAGAAACTCTGCCCCAGGATGCCGTGTACCGCTACGCCAACGGTCTCCAGATTGCTCAGGTCAGATGTCATGATATCCGTCTCGCTGAGCGAAACACCACCCATGTCCATCAATTTTACGTGGTGCATACCGCTGACTGTCCCCGTGCCGACTGCACCATGGCCGCCGCTTCCCATCACTTGACCGTTAATGTTGTGATTGAAATACTTGCTGTTGAGTATGACCCCCGGAGCACCTGAATCGAAGAACATATTGCATGGCTGACCGTCGATGGTGACGGTCACGATGGGCAGTCCGCCATAACGATGCATGGGGATGCACACCATGCTCACCTCGGGTTGAGCCTTGGCCGTGGGGGTGGCCTTTCCAAACGAAATTCCCGGCAGCAAATTGGCTTCAAGCACCAAGTTATCGGCATTGAAAAGGATTGTCGCCTCCGAGGTGGTGCTGTCGGGCTTCTTTATGGTGTAACGCAGCATCAGCCCCGCGCTGTCCTGTTCGGTACCCGCCAGTTCCCAACCTGTGATGGCTGGCATTTGGGCGATAATCTGTTTCAGCACCTTGGCAGCCACTGGCTGTTTGATGTTGGCGAAACGGAAGTCGGGTGCCAACAGTTCGTCAATGCCGTCTGGCGTATGGTTCTGTGCAGCAGTCAGGATGCGCTCTGCTATCGGTCGGCATGTGTTCACGTCTTGCGCCTGTCCCGCTATTGCAGCGAGGGCGAGCATCATTGTAATAATACTTTTCTTCATAATCGTTTTGTTTTATTGTTATACCTTTTTATTATATACTACGTTTTCGCGGAAATATCCCGTTCGGGGCATTCACGTCATGCTGTAACCGCCTCCGAGAGTCATTCCGAGCCACAAAGTTACAAAAAGGCATAAAAAAAGGCCCTTGGCTAAATCTGAAAAAGAAATGCCAAGGGCTAATGTCTCAACTTAGGTTGAGAGTTTCTATCTGTTATAGACTATTATTTGCCGCCAAACGTAATGTCACGCCGTATTTTGCTGACAGTATTTGGATGAACGTTCAAGAACGAAGCGATGTCCTGCAAATCAAGATACTCCACAATGCCGGGACAACGCTGCATCAGCAAATCGTAGCGTTCACGAGGTGTGGTACGGAAGAAATCAAGATAGCGGGCACGAGCCTGAACAAGCAGATGCTCGCCGATGAGATAGCGCAATTCCATCTGCTCTTCATTTTCACGGAACCATGCCAACAACTTCTCCCCACTTACACGGTGAATACGACTGTCCATCATCGCCTCAATCGTCGTCTGCGATGGGCGACCATAGAGACAAGCAGGGTAATCGCCCGCGAACTCATCACCAAACGAGAACCATGTGAGATGCTCCTTGTCGTCACTGATACCTCGAGCCGTATACTTGAAGCATCCTTCCGTCACGAAACCAAACCAATTAGCCGGCTCACCCTCGCACTCCATCCGCTCCCCCTTCCGGAAGCAGACCTCCTCGCCTTCCTGCTCGCAGAACTCCCTCAAGAGCTGCAAGTCCAAATCAATATTCTCTGAATTGAACTTATGTTCCATCTACACCTTATTATATATATAGTTTACTTATTATAATCCACACGGAAGATGTTGACAGCATTGCCTCCACCACCTGAGCGTCCTTGCGAGGTAGTGAAAATGTAACGGCCATCCTTTGAAATATCAAGTCCTACAGGGTAGCTGTCCACCTGAATGTGAGTGAGGACCTTCATTTCCTTCGCATCGACAACATAGAGAGCGCTGGAGTTGTTGCAAGCAGCGAAGATGTACTTTCCGCTAGGTGATAGCTCGATGGTACGTGCGCCTGTGCCCACCTTGCAGTTGGTCCATCCGGTAATCTCCCCTTTCTTGTTCTTCATCTGACGGGCAGCATTGATAAACTTATCCAGTTCAATTCGCTGAACATATCCTCCTCCGTTAATGCTGAGATAGAGGTAACCGTTTTTGATGACGAGGTGACGCACATTTGCCATCATGCCGAGCATGCGGCCCATGTATTCGCCCCGCTGGAGGTCGATGACGGCAATGCCGCCTCCACCACCCATACAGCCAACGAGGAGGTAGTGTCCGTCGGGCGTGAAGACGGTGCCACGGAGTGCATATCCGCTTCCATTGTCACGATCGACGGGCGTAGTGAGGCTGTAGTTTAGGTCGAGTTGGTGGTCGACAATGAGTACCTTGGCGTGGTGCCACTGATGCGGGTCGGGGCTGCTGATGTCAATGAGTCCGACGGTGTTGTTTCCCCAATGGGCGATTGCCACCCAATGTCCGTCGGGCGAAGTCGCAATCATCTTGGGCAGCGGTCCAGTCTCCATGAGCCTAACAATCTTGTCGGTCTCCGTATCGATGATGGCAACAGCCGAGGGGTCTTGCGCGTTGATGTCGTAATTGCGTCGGTAATACGGCACCCAAAGGTATTTGCCGCCATGCGAGAATGTGCTCTCGACAGGTTTGCCGAAAAAGGTGTTGAGGGCGATGCCGCGGTTCACGTAGTGAGTGAAAGGATAGAGCCCAGAGGGTTTGCTCCATAGGGCTGCATCGCGCTTCTCATCGAACTTATGGTTGATAACCGCAAGTTTGCGGAATCCGTCCATGGCGTAGGCAACGGTCTTTGCACCTTCGAGCGAGTTGACGTAGAACTTCTTGCCAGAGGGGTGGACATTGACCGATTTAGGCGAATGGATGTCGGGGTCGTAGGTGTCGGGGTCGGCGCTGGAATAGGCAATCTTCTTGCCGATAAGGGTGAGCGCCACTCGCCCGTCGTCGGAGCGTACGGTGGTTCCGATTCGTGGGTGTACGACCTGAGCCGAGAATGTGGTGGCAACAGCCGCCATGACGATGAAAAGAAGATATCGCTTCATATTGCTGATGTTGATGCGGTTAAACTATTCTTCGGATGCAAACATGGGGTCCCAACACGGGAGGAGCGTAGGTTTCTGTAAGGCGGCCTTGAGCACACGGTCGGAGAGGTAACGCTTGTTGACGACGAGTCGGAACATGTACGCATCGAACCACTCATCGGTCATGATGAGGAAACCTTTGTAGCCGTAGTCCGCCCCCCAAGAGTTCTCCACCTCCCATTTCACGGGTTTGCCGTCGGCGTCGAGGTCAACAGCCTTGAGCGTCATGGCGTGCGACGAGCCTGAGTCGAAGGAGAGGATGCGCTGGCGCTTGTCCATGCCAAACGTGACGCCGAGGATGCTGCTGTAGTCGTAGTTGTCGAGCGACAAGAGTCCGCGCTTTCCGTCGAGCTCCTTGTTGACGTCGCATGAGAAGTACATCATCGTAGAATCCTTGATGCTAGCAATTGCAGCAGCCTTGATTTCGTCCATGGGCAGGTTGAGATACAGCCAGTTGTGTCCGTCGTAGGTGTGGCGGTCGTATTGGATCTCATAGGTCTTCCAGTACTCTCGTGTGGGGTCGTTCATGAGCATCACATAATCGCGGTTAAGGTCCTCCCCTACCCATTCGGCGTAAAATGACTGCGGGGTGTAACGCTTCGGAGCCGAAATATACTTCCCATCGGCACCCTTGGGCGCCCATGTGAACTCGGTGACGGGCTGGCCCAGTCCAAGCACCAGCATGTGATAGATTTCGCCTAGCATACGTTCCTTGAGCTGAAGCAGGTCATTGCCTTTGAGATGACTCTCGCGCAGGAGGAGTCCGTCTTCACGCAGTTTGCGCTTCACGAACGATGTAAACTTGCTAGTGTTGTTTGCGGTGTAGTTCTCCGGCATGACGCCCGATGGAACCACGCCGTATTTGGCGATAAGGTCGGCTACGCCGGTGAAAGTTCCACCGTCACTGAGCGGATTCTTGAAGAGCCACTCCACGGTTTTATCGTCCATCGGCTCATGCCTGGTGTCAATGACCGCCTGGAGGAACAGGTTGGACTTCTCCAACTGGTCGTAGAAGAAAAGGTAAATCTGAGAGAACTCCAACGACTGAAGGTTGGCTCGGTTAATGACCTTGCTGCGCAGAACGTTCAGTCCGGTAAACAGCCAGCAACGCCCGGAACTCTTCTGATCGGTAATACCCTTCGAAGGAACGCTGTGGCTGAAGTAAGTGTCGATTTCGCCCTGATTGTCCTGACTGAGGGCAAGGCTCTTGACGTCGGTGACGCTCAAAGCATTGCGCACGGCACGGTCGGCAGCGGTCATAGGATGTTCAGACCGAAACCTCTGGAGCATATCCTGGGATATGCCCTGAGCAAAAAGAGTAGCGCTGAAGATAAAGCTACTGACGAAGATTGTAAACTGTTTCATTTTTTATTAGGTTTAACATAGATTGACGAAATAAGCACGCTCATAAACGGGCTGAGATAGTTGAAGAAGCAGAAAGGCAGATACGCCAGCGTGGGTACACCCAACACTGTACTCTGCGTCATGCCGCACGTGTTCCACGGAATCAAGACCGAAGTCACCGTGGTCGAATCCTCAGTGGTCCGCGACAGCAGGCGGGTCTCATATCCTTTGTCTGTGTACGCCTTCTTGAACATGCTGATTGTCAGGATGATGGATATGTATTGGTCGCACGTCAGGATGTTGGAAATGAGCCCCGATAAGGCCGTCGACCCCACGAGGGAAGTCGTCCCGCGCACTGCTCGGATAATCACCTGAGTGATGCTCTGCAACATTCCGCCAGCTACCATTGCCCCGCCAAAGCACATGGCACATAGTATGAGCCAAATGGTATTCAGCATACCAGCCATGCCGTTTGTCGCAACCAGGTCGTTTACAACCGAGCTTCCGGTCTCGACATTGGTAGACGTGAAGAACGTCAGCAGAACTCCCTTGATACATTTCCAAAACAAAGACAAGCCAAGCGTATCCTCGCCCGAGATCTGTGCGAGAATGTCTGGCTGAAACACAAGCGCGCAGATGCCTGCCAGCAATGATGACGCGAAGAGCGTGATGAGCGACGGAACCCTACGCGCAATCATAATGCCCGTCACCACCGGCACCAGAAGCGTCCACAGCGAAATATTAAACGTCGAAGACAAGTGGTCGGTATATTCCTTCACATGCACGTCACCGTCAGACATGAAGAAGAATCCCGCGATGCCGAAAATGATGAGCGTGACACACATCGAAGGCACCGTGGTAAGCAGCATGTAGCGGATATGCGTGAAGAGGTTCACCTCTGCCACGCTCGAAGCCAGCACCGTCGTGTCGCTCAACGGACTCACCTTGTCGCCGAAGTACGCACCCGAAATGATGGCTCCCGCGGACCAATATGAAGGGATGCCCAGCGCATTGCCGATGCCGATGAGTGCAACTCCAATGGTTGCCACCGTGGTCCAAGACGAACCGGTCATTACCGACACCACCGCACAGATGAAGCAAGTGCACGCGAGATAGTATGTGGGCGACAGAACCTGCACTCCGTAGTAAATCAGTGTGGGCACTACCCCACTCACCATCCACGACGATGACATCATTCCGATTATCAACAGAATACACAGCGATACCACTGAACTGGCTACGGTATCGACAATCCCCTGTTCAAACAACTTCCACTTCACATGATATACCGTCATCGAAATGGTAATGCAAACTGCCGATGCCAACAGCAAGGCAATCTGAGTGCCGCCGCCGAGCGCATCGCTGCCGAACAAAGTAATCATAAGCACCATCATGCCTACTAAGACTAAAACTGGGATGACCGCTACAAGCGGATGGGGTAAACGCACGTGTGGTTCGTTCGCTAAAGGGATTTGGTCAGTCATTGTGTGTGAATTAGAGTAACTGGGTTAGAATGTACTGTATCATCACCTCGTAGATATTCCCATAGGGATAAAGCTCGGCATAATCGTATTCGACGACAGGCTCATCGGGGGTGATACCCTTTGTGTATTCATAGTTTCCATCCCCATCGGCAACATATGCCACCGCAGGGTGAATGGTAAATTGGTAAGCGGAAGGTATGGCCTTAAGCATCACATTCTGACCGCGCGTCTCTGTACCTACGACTACTACATCGTCGGCCGACATCGACTTCAAGCCATGAATGAGCCACTCAGCCGCACCTTGGGTGTAAGGACCGGTGATGAAGAAGAGCTTGAACTCAGCCGCGCCGTCGATAGAATAGGTATGGTTATATTCAGCCGCCTTCGAATTGTTCCAAAACGTGCGAAGGAAGACTCCAGACTCGCTACCGATCATCTTAGCCACCTGATGCACACACTCAATGTCGCCACGATTGCAAAGCCGGAGGTCAACAATCAGGCTAGTGAGCGGATAGGTTTTCAACCGGATGAGAGCCGGAACGATAGATTCAGCATCGCTGAGGTTCGTCAACATGATGTAGCCCGTCTCCGCATCGAACATACGGCTAGCCAGCACGGTGGGCACCTCGACACGTTCCGATTTCTCCATCATCAAGGTATCTGTCGAAACCCATCGGAACGAAGTATTGTCGTCGCTCAGACCGATACGCCCGACCACCAACGAGTGGGCACGCCCATTCACAAGGTTCTTGATGACTGTCGATGCCATCTTGTTATTGTCAACTTGGCCGATAAAGTCGTTACGGCGAATGCCGCAACGGTAGGCAGGGGAATTCTCAAAGACAGACACGACACGCGCATACTGTCGAGAAGTCTCGCCAGTCGGGTCGCCCATTAGCCGAACGTCCATTCCATACGAATTGACGTGATTGAAATTGCCCCAAGGCAGAGGGTCGCTCTCCAACGTATCGAGCAGACAATACGACCACTTGTCGTCGGAATTGCTATGTGCAGTGAGTTTGGTAATAAAGTCTGATGGTTTGGCGAAATATTGTTGCCAGTCAAGGTCAGAGATGCTTTCGTTCCACAAATACCATTCCGCCATGAGTTCCTGCAACTGGTGGCAGGCTACAGTTTTCTCCTCATATTCGTGGGTACGGTCCTCACCACAAGAGAAAAGCAGTGCGGCAGCGCATACCAACGCCACCGCTAGCAACAACTGCTTACGTTTTTTAATGAACCTGGATATATTCATAGACTTTCAACACGTCTTGAGTATCAACACTGCCGTCGCCGTTCACATCGGCAGGCGATGCAGCATCCTCACCGGTAGAGTTCTGGATAAACTCATAGATTTTGAGCACATCCTGAGTATCAACGGTTCCGTCTCCATTCACATCCTCGGGAACGCCGACAGGTGCATAGCCAGTGAGCGTCAGGCGGAAATCATCCACCTTATAGAAATCACCCGCGCGGATGCCGATTGGCAGAACCCCGTCGGTCACCAGAATATCTTCAATGCATGCCTCCACAAGGTAGTGAACGCCTAGTGGACTTGCACTCACGACAACCGTAGTATCTCCGGCAAACATCGTAATCTTACGACCCTCAGACGAACCCACCTTAGCGGTGAGACGATAGTAGCCGCGGGGAAGCCCCTCCACCACTTGGGTCAGTTCCGTTCCGGTGCTGTCCTTCTGACAGTTATAGATGAAACTGCTACCACTACCACCCACACACATCAGCGACAGGTCGGTATTCTTTTTCACAAGGCCGGTAGTCTCCCATCCGTTCTTGCCCGACTCAAATGAAGCGTTCTTGATATAAGCCGTATAGTCAAGCAACTCATACGGATTCGGTGCATTGGCAATGTAGCTCTGGGTCAGCGCTTCCAGCTCGCGGAAACGTACCCTGACATCGGAAATCGACTCCTCGCGCTCTGTGAAGACTATCTCCGCAGAGTCGATACGTTCACATAGCGCCTCGGTAGAATCCTTCTTGGCAAAGCTGCCATACTCGTCGATGGCTTTATAGGCAGCCGCAATACGTTCGGCGAGAGATTGATAGCTGGGATCGTAAGCGATGGATGAGTAGGCTCGGAAGTCTTTCGAGACATTCGAAGCATAGAAGTAGCCGCGAAGCGCATCAACCGATGTACCCTCATCCACCAATGCGAAATACTGCTGGTCTTCGTCGTTAGGCAGGAAGGCTCCTTGGGGTGTTGTAGTCGCAACGAAAGTACCCACAATCGCGGTATCGACATTCTCAACCGCACTCGCCTTCACATTCAACATCACCGCAGCAAGCGTACTGCTCAGCGATTTCTTCTCGCTCGAGGTCATGATGAGATAGGTGTGACCCGCCTCTAGCTCCCGCACATCGGTTGTACGGCTACTGATGCCGCTCGAAGCATGAGAGTCGACACGGCGGGCAAAAACTCCATTCGGAACCATCAGGTCACAAGGTACGGTAATCAACCCCCAGCGGCAGGCTGGCATATCGAGAGCCATGGTGGCATGACTTGCCTTGAAGTCAGTCAGCGGAGCGAAGTCATAGCCGGGACGAAGCACCAGATTAGCGCACCCCCCACCTCGGATGATGTTCTGCCCAGTCGCTTTCGAGTCATCGCTGACATAGTACACCACATTCGGATTCGATTCAAATACGGGAATCTCACCGATATTGCTAACCTCAGTCAGGTCGAAACTTGTGGCACCTTTGTAGGTCGATTTTTTAGTTAGGGTGATGAAACGGTTGAGGTCCCAGATGCCACGCAATTTCAAGCAACCGTTCTCGTAGCCTACGGCATCCAGTTCCCCTTCCCTTAAAGCAAAACGGATGATATGGTTCTGTGTGCCGTGTAACAAGTCATCCTCATGCAAGGCAGGGATGGTGTCGAGCATCACGCCGTAATATAGATTCCCCACAGAAATGGGGCAACTGCTGGTCGAGGAAATCGTAATCGACACTGTGCCGGTCTCATTCGGTCCGATGGTAGCCTTTCCATATTTGTAGCCCACGTAATTGAACGTCTTCCCATCGTCAGTGCTCTCATAGATGGCCATGCGGGGCGACCCCTCAAAGCCAATCAGGCTTCGGTTCTCAATAACCGCTTCTGCCGTAGCACGATTGTTGTAGATGACGGAATAATTTTCACCGCCGTGAACTTCAGTGTCGCTACTGCCGAAGATATTCACTCCGCGGAGCATCAGGTCGTTGGTGGGGGCCTCGGTCGTCACAGTGTATTGAGCCAGCACGTTCAGGAATTTATCCGTCACAAAGAAGTACATCTTCGCTGCGTTGGTTATCTTGGCTTGAAGTTTCAGGCGTACAGATGTCCCTTTGTTGCTCAGCACCGTTTCGGTGTCCTTGTCCTTCGCATCGCTCAGCTGGGTAGGTTTCTTGTTGGTTGTGCTAGCAAAAAGGTAGATGCCCGAATAGTCGAGCGTGCCATGGTTCTCCACATCGATGGTGAAGGTATTGGTGCGGTTATAGTAAACTTTCGGACGGATGGCAAACTCGGCATTCAGGTTCTGCTTTCTTGGCGTAACTCCGATTACGTACTCTTGCCACGAATCGTTGAACCCCCATGACGGGCTTTTGCTACGTGCCACGGTGAAGTATCCGTCGCCTTGGCCACCCCATCCGAGGTTAAAGTGGAAGTATCCGGTCTTGGACTGATATCCGTCGATGACAATCGCATGCCCCTCTGCCTGAGTGTTACCGTTGTTGTCCTTATATTCACGGCATCCGGCATAAAGGATAGGCGCGTCCTTCAGAAGTTCATTGTAGAGCTGTGTCGCCCATGCCTCGTCCGATACTTCCGTTTCGCCGCCATGGTCCTTGTACTTGTGTGTACCTCCATTCATGCCGAAGATATTCTTAAACACGTTGATGCAGTTCTCAGGATAGCCCGCGGTGCTTGCCCCGTATGTCAGGCCTGCTCCGCCTCCGACCACTGCCATCAGCGTCGCTACTGCCGTTCGATATTCTTCTGGCTCGGTGCCATACCTTGCCCTCATCAGGTCCCATTTCAGTTGCGTTCCCTTCGCAAATGCCCTGGTAGCCTTGGCTTCGTTGCCGTATGTATAACTATTGGTAGCAGCAAGTGTCACATTGGTGAGGTCTTTATGCCAATAGTATATCACCTGTGCCGCAGCCGTTGCCACACAACCTGTCAGGCACTTACCTCCACCGTCTTTGCGGTCGGGGCAGAGGTTGTTGTAAGGCCAGCCCTGGTCCCAGTGAGTGGAGATGAGCGGAGCGATATCAACTCGCGATGCTGCCGCTGTCACTTCTGGAGCACGGCGGGGTAACTTGGTTTCCTGCGCATCCTCAATCATGCTCCCGTAATAGTCGAGATACCAGCGGAGGAAGGGCGACATGTTGTCCTCATCATAGTCTCCGCTTTCGGTGTAGCCAAGTACTTCGGGCAGAGCATCGTCGCCGCTGACGATGACAAATCCCAGGTTCTCTCCCCTGCTGAATATATAATACGGTGCGGTCTTCTGATAAGCCGGTGCAAGTCTTCTGCCGCTTGTACTTCGGCGCGAAGCTGTCTTCACCAACTGTGGCTGTGAATTTGCTGAGGGCATGAACTGCGCAGCCAGTGACTTTGCTTTTTCGGCATCGATCGGGTCGGCCATCACAGATGCTGAGAGCATCAAGGCACTTAGTATGAGAGATAGTTTCTTTTGCATGATTTTGCGTCTTGAGGTTATGGGTTGTAAGGTCACTTGTGATTATATATCGTTGTAATGTTTTTTTATTCGTCGAGTTTCAGGACGGCAAGGAATGCCTTCTGAGGCACCTGCACGTTACCTATTTGTTTCATACGCTTCTTACCTGCCTTTTGTTTTTCGAGCAGTTTACGCTTTCGTGACACGTCACCGCCATAGCACTTTGCGAGGACATCCTTGCGGACTTGTTTCACGGTTTCGCGGGCTATGATTTTGCCACCGATGGCTGCTTGGATGGCGATGTCGAATTGCTGACGGGGCAGCAGGTCTTTCAATCGCTCACACATACGGCGTCCAAGGGTCACGGCATTGTCGACATGGGTCAGCGTAGAGAGTGCATCGACGCTTTCGCCGTTCAAGAGGATGTCGAGTTTCACGAGTTTCGAGGGCCTGAATCCTGCACTGTGGTAGTCGAACGATGCGTAGCCTCGGCTGATGCTCTTGAGTTTGTCGTAGAAGTCGATGACGATTTCGCCCAAGGGCATGAGGAACTGTATCTCGACACGGTTTCCGGCAATGAACTCCTGCTTGATCAGTTCGCCGCGCTTGCCCAGGCAGAGCGTCATGATGGGACCTATATAGGTGGCTGTGGTGATGACGGTGGCATGGATGAACGGTTCCTCCACATGTTCGATGAGGGTTGGGTCGGGCATGCTCGAGGGGTTGTGCACTTCTTGTGCATTGCCGTGCTTGTCATACACCATATACGATACGTTGGGCACGGTGGTGATGACGTTCATGTTGAACTCTCGATCCAGTCGCTCTTGTACGATTTCCATGTGGAGCAGTCCGAGGAATCCGCATCGGAATCCGAATCCGAGTGCTGCCGAGCTCTCGTGCTGGAACGACAGCGATGCATCGTTCAGCTGGAGTTTCTCAAGCGATGTACGCAGGTTTTCGTAGTCTTCCGTTTCGATGGGATACACGCCTGCGAAGACCATCGGCTTCACTTCCTCAAAGCCTTCGATGGCTTGCTGACTAGGATTGTTCACGGTGGTGATGGTATCGCCCACCTTCACTTCCACAGCATTCTTGATGCCCGAAACGATATAGCCTACATCGCCTGTCCTGAGTTCCTTGCGTGGAATCATGTCCATCTTCAGCACACCGATTTCCTCAGCCAGGTATTCCTTCTTCGTATTGATGAACCGCACTTTCTCGCCTGGGCGCATCACACCGTTCACTATCTTGAAATAGGCGATGATGCCGCGATATGAATTGAATACGGAGTCGAAGATGAGCGCCTGTAGCGGAGCCTGCTCATCACCTGTGGGATGCGGAATGCGGTCGACAACAGCGTTCAGGATGTCCTCCACACCTTCGCCCGTTTTGCCCGATGCCAGCAGTATATCCTCGCGTTTGCAGCCTAGCAGGTCGATGATTTCGTCGGCAACCTCCTCAGGCATAGCATTGGGCATGTCGATTTTGTTGATGACGGGAATGATTTCCAGGTCGTTGTCGATAGCCATGTAGAGGTTGGAGATGGTCTGAGCCTGCACACCCTGGGTGGCATCGACCACGAGCAGCGCACCTTCACAAGCAGCGATGCTGCGCGATACCTCGTATGAAAAGTCCACGTGTCCCGGAGTGTCGATGAGGTTCAGCACATACTTTTCACCTTTATATTCATATTCCATCTGGATGGCGTGGCTCTTAATCGTGATGCCACGCTCACGTTCCAGGTCCATATCGTCGAGCATCTGCCCTTCCGTCACCTTGATGGTGTGGGTATATTCCAGCAAGCGATCTGCCAGCGTCGATTTTCCGTGGTCGATATGGGCAATGATGCAGAAGTTTCTTATCTTATCCATGAATGATTTGTTTCGTACCGTTTTAGTTTGCAAAATTACTGAAATAATCTGACACCACCAAAGAAAATCGCAGAAAAGCCGTCTAACACCTACCCTATTCATGGAATTGCCGCAGATTTGCTTTGCAAAACACTGGTTATCGGCTATGGGAAAAGCAGTCGCATGGAGGTTTCGGAAGCCGCTTGGAATCAACGATACCGCTTTGGAAACATAGCAGCAGGCACGATGGGCATATGCGCAAACGACCAGCAAAAGCAATAACACCATTTCGGAGCCGCAGCAGCCTTTACAGCCTGTGGAGCCTTCACAGGCGTCTTCACGCCTGGAGTATTTGCCGATTATCAACGCTCGGCGCTGTGCGATTCCTTTGATTGCCATAGTTTTCGATTTTGGTTTACCGGTTTACGGTTGGAGTTAACAATTTGACAAGTCTCTCGTTGTCGCAGTCTAGAGGTCACGAGGAGGACATTTCTTCGCTGATGATGCAGGTACCAGAGCCGGCCGTTGCAACTGTTAAACCTTGTATTTTCGGTGATTAATATCCGGAATTCACCTCTTTTCTTTGACACTGCAAAGTTACGAAAAAATTTTGAATTGACCAAATGTTTTGGCAACTTTTTTATTAAAATGTGAAAATAATTTAATGGCATGGATTCGGAATTCATTTGCTTGGTGTTATGAAATAAATAGGCAATTATATAGCGTTGGCACACGTACCATGGGAGTATAAAAAATGCAAGAAAACATGGGAAAAGTAAAAACCGCCCAATTCATCGGGAAATATTGTATAATATTTACCACACATACATCATGGTTTGCATACAAATAAATGTATAAATAAAACATATTTGACACGATTTTCACCCATTCACAAGGTCTATTCATCCGGAAACTTTCCTAGATTTCGCATCTGCTTCAGTATCTTTCTCTGTCGCTTGTACATGTAATTCGACGGATGGCCGCTGTCGAACTTGATGGGATTGGGCAGCGATGCTGCGATGAGAGCACTGCGATTGGCATCGAGGTCGCGGGCATGACAGCCGAAGTGTTCGAGCGACACTGCCTCGGCGCCATAGATGCCGTCACCCATCTCGATGGTGTTGAGATACACTTCCATGATGCGATGTTTCGACCAGAAAGTCTCGATGAGGATGGTGAAATATGCCTCGAAAGCCTTGCGTGTCCACGACGACTCGGGCCACAGAAAAACGTTCTTTGCCGTCTGTTGGCTGATGGTGCTGGCACCTCTCACCCTACCCTTCTCTTCCTTTTCCTTCAGCGCCTGCTCAATGGCATCGAAATCGAACCCGCTGTGACGGAAGAAGTTCTGGTCCTCACTTGCCCACACAGCCTGTGGCAGCGAAGGATGTATGCTGTCGAGGGGCACCCACCGATGCGCCAATTTCAGCTGACGGCCGTCGGCCAACTGTTGCCCAAGACGGATGACCATCAGCGGCGATACGGGTACGGGATAGAAGCGATAGACTATGGTGGTGCCTATCGACAGAACGAAAAACGCGATGATGATCCAGAGGAGGAGCTTGAGGATTTTTTTCATTTCGCAGTACGAAAAATTATGAATTATGAATTAAAAAAAGGATGTATAACATCATGCTACACATCCTTTCGTTCTTATCGCCATACAAATGGCATGACAAATACTTTCTAAGAATTACTGAGCAGCCTCTTTTTCTGCTGCCTCAATCATTGCCTTAGAAGCATAGAGGAATACCTCTACACGGCGGTTCTGCTGACGACCAGCGGCTGTGCTGTTGTCGGCAACTGGCTGACCTGAACCGGCACCCTGTACTGAACGGATCTGGCTTGAACTTACGCCACAAGACTTCAGATAAGATTCAACAGACTGTGCACGCTTCTCAGAAAGAGGATTGTTGATGGCGTCAGTACCTGTATTGTCGGTGTGACCAACGATGGTAACATCCATATCAGGATTAGCCTTGAGCACATCGGTAGCGAACTTCTGGAGAGAAGTCTTTGCTGCTGTCTTAAGGTCAGCCTTGTTGGTATCGAAGAGGATACCTGAGTCGAATGTAACCTGTACTGCCTGAAGACCGTTAGCATCCTGGATAGACTTAACCTGAGCATTCTTCACTGCCTCAGCAGCTGCCTTTGCCTTATCCATCTTCTTACCGATGATAACACCTGCGCCTGTACCAACGGCACCACCGACTGCTGCACCGATAGCTGCACCCTTAGCGTCCTTACCAATCAAATAACCTGCGAGAGCTCCGAGAGCTGCACCGCCACCACCACCAAGAAGTCCACCCTTAGTAGTATTGTTCATGTTACCACATCCTGAGAGGATGATCATAGCACTGAGTGCTACTGCGAAAAATTTGAAATTCTTCATACTTTTTAATCGATTAAAAAAACTGTTACTTAATTTCGGTTGCAAATATCGGTATTTTTCTTGAAACAAAAATCATAATTCTCCTATTTTTTGAAAAAAAAGCAGTTTTTTGCATATTTAGCGCCGTTTTCTTAGTGCAGATTATGATTTTATTCGTAAATTTGTACTCGATTTAGCGACTGCTGATTGAAAGTCGATATAAAAAATGTTTATTAGAACACACAAAAGTATATTATGGCAACAGAACTTAAGGAGTTGACGAAACGTAGCGTCAACTATTCACAATGGTACAATGAATTGGTGGTGAAAGCCGAACTGGCAGAGCAGTCAGATGTTCGTGGATGCATGGTCATCCGCCCATACGGATATGCCATCTGGGAGAAGATTCAAAGTGAGCTTGACAAGAAATTCAAGGAGACAGGCGTTCAGAACGCTTATTTCCCGCTGCTTATCCCCAAGTCGTTCCTCAGCAAAGAGGCTGAACACGTGGAGGGATTTGCAAAAGAATGTGCCGTAGTGACCCATTACCGTCTGAAAACCAATGAGACCCACGACGGTGTGGTGGTAGACCCCGCAGCCAAACTCGAAGAAGAACTCATCATACGACCCACATCCGAAACCATCATCTGGAACACATACAAGAACTGGGTGAAGTCATATCGCGACCTCCCCATCCTCTGCAACCAATGGTGTAACGTGATGCGCTGGGAAATGCGTACACGTCTGTTCCTCCGCACATCGGAATTCCTCTGGCAAGAAGGACATACCGCTCATGCCACCCGCGAAGAAGCCGAAGACCGTGCCAAACTGATGCTGAAAGTCTATGCCGACTTCGCCGAGCAATACATGGCAGTCCCTGTGATTCAAGGCGTGAAGAGCGAAACCGAACGTTTTGCCGGAGCACTCGACACTTACACCATCGAAGCCATGATGCAAGACGGAAAGGCGCTGCAAAGCGGCACCAGCCACTTCCTCGGCCAAAACTTCGGAAAGGCATTCGACGTGACATTCCTCAACAAAGACAACCAGCAAGAGTATGCATGGGCAACCAGCTGGGGCGTATCAACCCGACTCATGGGCGCACTCATCATGACCCACTCAGACGACAACGGACTCGTACTCCCACCACATCTTGCACCGATTCAGGTTGTCATCGTTCCAATCTGGAAGACCGACGAGCAACTTGCATTAATAGATAATAAGGTGTCGGACATCATCGCCAACCTCAAGACACTCGGAGTAAGCGTGAAATACGACAACGACGACAAGAAACGCCCAGGATTCAAGTTTGCCGACTATGAACTGAAAGGTGTACCAGTACGCCTTGTTATTGGTGCACGCGACTTGGAGAACGGAACCGTGGAAGTGATGCGACGCGACACGCTCGAGAAAGAAACAGTCAGCATCGACGGCATCGAATCATACGTAAAGAACCTGCTCGAAGACATTCAGGCCAACATCTACAAGAAAGCCCTCGACTATCGCAACGCACATATCTACGAGTGCGAGAACTACGAAGAGTTCAAAGAGAAAATCAAAGACGGCGGATTCTTCCTCTGCCACTGGGACGGAACCCCAGAGACAGAAGCCAAGATCAAGGAGGAGACACAAGCCACCATACGCTGTGTGCCTTACATGTTTGAACAGACACCAGGCACCGACATGGTGAGCGGCAAACCAGCCAAGTATCGTGTACTCATCGCTAGAGCCTATTAAGGAACAAGCCCGCCAAAAGCACATACGACCATAAGACTCATCAAAAAACCATCCCACAATGAAACGACTCCTATTCATCACCCAACTACTGCTGCTGACCATCGTCATGACGGCTCAGACAGAAACAGACTTTTCGAAACTGCTGAAATCACTCGATGGCATCAGCGATGTACAAAAGCTCGAATCACCTGTGTTCAAGGAAAAGTACGTGATGAAGATACGTCAGAACGTAGATGGTGACAATGCCGACAAAGGCACTTTCGGACAACGAATCTTCGTATGCCTGAGAGACATCAACGCCCCGACTGTCATTGTGACAGAAGGCTACTCAGCGTCTTATGGAACAAATCCACGCTATGACCTCGAACTGGGCCGTCTTTTCGGTGCCAATGTCGTATTGTGCGAATACCGCTATTTCGACCAATCCGTGCCACAGCCTTGCAACTGGGACTACATGACCGTACTCAACTCGCTACGCGACCTGCACCACGTTCGCCAGACATTCGGGCAAGTATTCAAGGGAAAATGGATTAGCACAGGAACCAGCAAGGGCGGGCAGACCACTATGTTCTACCGCGCCTACTACCCCGACGACGTGGATGCAAGCGTAAGCTATGTGGCACCCCTCAACCGAGATGTGGAAGACGGCCGACACGAGAAATTCCTCGCAAAGAAAGCAGGAACAGCCGAAGACCGTGCGATAGTGCTGAAAGCACAACAGGAGATGCTGAAACGCAGAGACACCATGCTCCCCCTGTTCAAGGCATATTGCACAAGCCGTAACTACAAGTTCTACCTGCCCATCGAAGAAATCTACGACTATGTGGTCCTAGAATACGCATTCGCACATTTCCAGTACGGCACCAAAGCCAGCTCGATTCCATCGCTCACAGGACCCGACGAACCCCTGTTCGACCATTTCATGCGCGTGTCAGGCCCCGACTATTTCGCCTACCCAAACAAATACCTGCCATTCGATGTGCAGGCAGTTCGCGAACTGGGATACTACGGCTATTCGCTCAAGGGACTGAAGAAATGGACAAAGGTAAAGAACACAAAGGGCTACCTCAACAAAATCATGCTCACCCCCGAACTGCGCCATTACAAATTCGACCCCACGCTCTACAAACATACGGTTAAATTCCTCAAGAAGGAAGACCCCACCATGATTTTCATCTATGGAGAAGCCGACCCATGGAGCGCCAGCGGAGTATGCACATGGCTCGATTGCCGCAAGAAAGCCAATATGCGCGTCTATGTCCAGCCAGGAGGCGACCACGGTGCCAATATCACCAATATGCCAGAGCCTGACAAGACTGACATCATGGACCGCCTGAACAAATGGCTGAAATAAATTGGCACGATATTTGCTGATGACGTACATATAACATTCATAATGTACAGTTAAGATGAAACTATCACTACCCTATTCCGACAAACTGAAGCAAATACTCTCATATAGCAGAGAAGAAGCGATGCGACTACACAACATGAGCATCGAACCAGAGCATCTCATGCTGGGCATCATACGTGATGGAGAAAACCATGCATTCCGCATTCTGCAAAACGAGTTGCTGCTCAATGTTCAAGAATACAAACACAATCTCGAAGACAATCTCAAGCAATATGCGATGTCAACAGAAACAGCCGACAATATCGTAGTAGGCGAAGAGACATCGAATATCCTGCGACTTGGGCTGCTCGAAGCCAAACTGCTGAAGAGCGACAGCATCAAGTCGGAACATGTATTATTGGGACTTATGAAACACAAATCGATTCCAGCCATGCAGTTCCTCAATAAGAACGGCATCTCATATAATAGTGTTTTAGCCACACTCCAGCCTAAGCCAACTACGCCGAAAGCAGATATTGACTTTGACGACGAGGAAGAAGACGACGCTCCGCCATCAAGCCGGAAATCAAAATCGACCGCTAAAGCATCTGACAATAAGCAGAAACTATCCGACACGCCCGCTATCGATTCGTTTGGCGTGGATATTACCCGTGCCGCACTCGAAGGCAAACTCGATCCAGTAGTGGGACGTGAGAAGGAAATCGAACGCATTGCACAGATTCTCTCACGACGGAAGAAAAACAATCCTGTACTCATAGGCGAGCCTGGAGTTGGCAAAAGCGCTATCGTGGAAGGATTGGCTCTCCGCATCATCAACCGCAAAGTGTCACGAATCCTGTTCGACAAGCGTATCATATCGCTCGACATGTCGACCGTCGTAGCAGGAACAAAATATCGTGGACAGTTTGAAGAGCGCATGCGTGCCATTATCAACGAACTGAAAGAAAACCCAAATATCATCATCTTCATCGATGAAATCCATAACCTAATAGGTGCAGGCAATCAAGCAGGGCAAATGGATGCTGCCAACATGATGAAGCCTGCTTTGGCAAGAGGCGAACTCCAATGTATCGGCGCCACCACCCTCGACGAATACCGTAAGAGCATCGAGAAAGACGGAGCACTCGAACGTCGCTTCCAGAAAATCATCGTGGAGCCGACAACTGTGGAGGAAACAAAAATCATTCTCCACAACATCAAGGACCGCTACGAAGCCCATCATAATGTCATATATACTGAGGAAGCCCTCGATGCATGTGTCAATCTGACAGAACGCTATGTGACCGACCGCTTCTTCCCCGACAAAGCCATCGATGCACTCGACGAAGCAGGTTCGCGCGTACATATCAACAATATCAATGTGCCGAAGGAGATAGAGCAGCAGGAACAGCTTATCGATGAAGCAATCCGCAGCAAAGAGCAAGCGGTAAAAGGTCAGGACTACGAACGTGCAGCTGATTTCCGCGACAAAGAGAAGACCCTTCGCGCCCAGCTCAACAAGATGAAAGAAGCATGGGAAAGCACGCTGGTAGAGAACCGAGAGACCGTCGATGCCGACAAAGTGGCTGAAACAGTTTCCATCATGACAGGCATCCCAGTATCGAAGATGGCACAAGATGAAGGTGTACGTCTGAAGGGCATGCGCCAAGAACTCAAAACCAAAGTCATCGCACAAGACGATGCCATCGACAAACTGGTCAGCGCCATCCAACGCAGCCGAATAGGGTTGAAAGACCCTAACCGCCCTATCGGAACCTTTATGTTCCTTGGCCCTACAGGCGTGGGAAAGACCTATCTCGCCAAGAAACTCGCTGAACACATGTTTGGCTCAAGCGATGCACTGGTACGTATCGACATGTCGGAATATATGGAGAAATTCACCGTCAGCCGACTCGTTGGAGCGCCTCCAGGCTATGTAGGGTATGAAGAGGGAGGTATGCTGACCGAGAAAGTACGCCGCAAGCCCTACTCTATCGTTCTACTCGACGAGATTGAGAAAGCACATCCCGATGTGTTCAACATCTTGTTACAAGTCATGGACGACGGGCGTCTTACTGACTCCAACGGCCGAACCGTAGACTTCCGCAACACAGTCATCATCATGACATCAAACGTAGGAACACGTCAACTGAAGGATTTCGGGCGTGGTGTGGGATTCTCAGCAATGGCTGGTATGGACGACAAGCAAGTAAGCCGTAGCGTTATTCAGAAAGCGCTCAACAAGCAGTTCTCACCAGAGTTCCTCAATCGTATCGACGAAATCATCACCTTCGACCAACTCGACCTCGATGCCATCACACGCATCATCGACATCGAACTCGAGAGTGTGTTCCGCCGCATTGAGACACTCGGCTATCGGCTCACCATCGAGGCAGCAGCCAAGAAATTCATCGCAGAAAAAGGATACGACAAACAATTCGGCGCACGCCCGCTCCGTCGGGCCATCCAACAACATCTTGAAGATGGAATCTCGGAAATGATCGTTGAATCGGATTTGCAACCAGGCAACACCATCAACGCCTATCTTGACGAAGAGCACATCAAGTTCAAGGTGCAAGCCGATTAATCATACATTATTCAATTCACTTAAACAACCAACTATTATTTATGGGAGGATTTTTCGGAACGGTTTCGACCAAAGAATGTGTCAATGATTTGTTTTACGGGACTGACTACAACTCTCACCTCGGAACTATGAGAGGCGGTATGTCGACCTATAGCAAAGAGACAGGGTTCAACCGTTCTATCCACAACCTCGAATGTACATATTTCCGTTCCGCATTTGAGGACAGCCTTGACAAATTCAAAGGCAATGCAGGAATCGGAATTATCAGCGACACAGACGCACAACCTCTCTTGATGAACAGCCACCTCGGACGGTTTGCCATCGTCACAGTGGCGAAAGTCAACAACAAGGAGGAGCTAGCCTCAAAACTGTTGGGCGAGAACATGCACCTCTCGGAGTTCAGTTCAGGCAAAATCAATCAAACCGAGCTCATCGGGCTACTTATTATAAAAGGAAAAACGTTTGTCGAGGGCATCGAGAATGTGTTCCGCGAAGTAAAAGGGTCGTGCTCGCTGCTACTCCTCACAGAAGACGGCATTATTGCTGCCCGCGACTCGTGGGGAAGAACCCCAATCGTTGTGGGACGCAAAGAAGACGCTTATGCGGTATCGAGCGAATCGACATCCTTCCCAAATCTTGGTTTCGAAGTCGAACGATATCTGGGTCCTGGCGAGATTATACGTATGCAAGCCAACTATATCGAGCAACTGCGCCAACCCAACAAAGGCATGCAGATATGCTCGTTCCTATGGGTGTACTACGGATTCCCCACCTCGTCATACGAAGGAATCAACGTAGAAGATGTACGCTACCGTTGCGGCAGAATCATGGGGGAAAACGACCCTACGCCTGTGGATTGCTCATGTGGTATACCAGACTCTGGCACGGGTATGGCAATCGGCTATGCAGCGGGACATGGCATTCCCTACCGGCGTGCGATATCAAAATATACGCCGACATGGCCTCGCTCGTTCACACCAAGCAACCAGGAACGTCGCAATCTTGTCGCTAAGATGAAGTTGATAGCCAACCGTCAGATGCTGAAGGGCCAGCGCATGTTGTTCTGCGACGACTCGATTGTGAGAGGCACGCAGCTTCGCGACAACACAAAAGCGCTCTATGAATGCGGCGCTAAGGAGGTACACATGCGAATATCATGCCCTCCGCTCATCTTCGGATGTCCATTCATCAACTTCTCACGCTCACAAGGCGATATGGAGCTGATTACGCGACGTGTCATCAAGGATTTTGAAGGAGCCGAGAACAAGAATATCGATAACTACGTGAAGACGGACTCGCCCGAATACAGCCGCATGGTCGAGGAGATTCGGAAACGTTTCAACCTCTCATCGCTTCAATTCAGCAAGCTTGAAACACTTGTCGATAGCATCGGGCTGCCAAAATGCCAGATATGTACGCATTGCTTCGACGGAAGCAGTCAATACACGCTTGAAACAATCAACACCCAATGAGGATAGCCGTAGCGACATCACCTCTCTTCTTCGTAGAGGAAAATGCAATTATCCAAGCTCTTTTTGAAGAGGGGCTGGACATATTGCATCTCAGCAAACCGGATTCGGAGCCTATTTACTGCGAACGGCTGCTCACCCTGATGCCACAGAGGTGGTGCTCGCGCATAGTGACAAGCGACCACTTCTACTTGCAAGGGGAATACGGGCTAAAGGGAATTCACCTGAGCCAAAGGAATCCTGAAATGCCACGAGGATATAGAGGGTATGTGTCAAGATCGTGTTCCACGGAGGATCTGGGGAAATACTCAGAGCAATACGGCCACCTCGTGCTTGAAGCCACTCCTTCTGCGATTGAGCAGGCTGTACGTGAGCGGAAAATCAACCATCGTGTGTTTATGAGGGGAATTACCACAATCGATGGAGTTCAGTTCGCACGTGATTGCGGCTTCGGTGGAATCGTGCTGGAAAATGTTCTTTGGGAGCGTTTTGATGCTCACGAATCGAATAATTTCAAAGAATTGGTAGATTTATTCAAGATTTTCAGGAAAGCTGCCGATTAATACAAAATAAAAGTGTAACTTTGCAGCGGAATCTCCATCATGTGGGGATGACGGTGCGGGGAGAACGGAGAAAGAAAACGGGAAAAAAAAAGGTGCAAGAACCGTATTGCATTCTGAACGGAGAAAAGAAGATTAATGCAAATAGAATAATGCATTTTGAATTCAATAAAAATGGAAGATAACAAAGACTACAAAGTATTCGCCGGAACGAACTCAAAATATCTTGGCGAACAGATTTGTCAACAATTGGGTTGTACTTTAGGTAACTTGGTCCGCACAAACTTCTCGGACGGAGAGTTTGTCGTTTCTTTTGAGGAGTCGGTTCGAGGGAAAGATGTGTTCCTCGTTCAGTCGACGTTCCCCAACACCGACAATCTCATGGAATTGCTTTTGATGATTGACGCGGCGAAACGTGCTTCTGCAAGACAGATTATTGCGATGACACCTTATTTTGGATGGGCTCGTCAGGACCGAAAGGACAAGCCTCGCGTGCCGATAGGCGCTAAGGTTGTGGCAGATATGCTCAGTTGTGTGGGAATTGACCGTCTTATCGTGATGGACCTTCATGCCGACCAGATCCAGGGCTTCTTCAACGTTCCGGTGGACCACCTCTATGCTTCGCTCATTCTTCTTCCATATATCCGCCGTCAGCGGCTTGAAAACATCATCATCGCGGCTCCTGATGTGGGTGCCTCGAAGCGTGCCGCAAAATTCTCCGACAAACTGGGCGTTCCACTCGTGCTGTGCTATAAGGTCAGGAAGAAGGCAAACTTCGTGGACTCTATCCAAATCATCGGAGACGTAGCCGGAAAGAATGTTATCCTGGTTGACGATATGGTCGATACTGCTGGGACCATCACCATGGCAGCCGATGAGATGAAACGTGCCGGAGCGCTCTCCGTACGTGCTGTGGCAAGCCATTGTATTATGAGCGGCCCTGCATCTGAAAGGGTGACTGAATCAGCCTTGGAGGAGATTGTGTTTACCGACTCGATACCTTACAAAGGGAATTGTAAGAAGGTAAAACAGCTGAGCTGCGCGAAACTATTCGCCAAGGCCATCGAGGGTATTGAAAAGAACCGCTCTCTCAGTTCTATGGTCGACTTCGACCTGGAATCGAACGCGAGCCATCTATAATTATTTAACTAAAACCTATTAAAAACAGAAAAAACATGGAAAAATACGTTTGTGATGTCTGCGGGTATGAATATGACCCAGCAGTAGGAGATCCAGAGAACGGAGTAGAACCAGGAACAGCTTGGGAAGATGTCCCAGCAGACTGGGTATGCCCTCTGTGCGGTGTCGGTAAAGACGAGTTCAGCGCGGCATAAGTAATGAGACATATTATTCTATCGCTCATCATGCTGGTTTCGTGTTCCTCGTGGGCACAAACCAGCATTGAAGTTCTTAATATAGAGCACCCTGGGCTACAGGCTTACTTGGCTGACAGCACATATTTCTATAACGACAGTATCGATGTCTCGGTGATATCGAAGTATGCCAACACGGATATTTACGGTCCGCACCTGGATTGGCCTCAGGGCAAGCAGATTGTATGGAGTCGCTCGAAGCCAGTGACACAGATAACTGAGTTTTGCATCACGCTGAGCAACGAGGAGAGCTATCGCGACTCGATTACCTATTTCGCCGGGAGCGCAGACACGACTTACACGCTTTACAATTTCATTCCTAACCGCACATACTACTATAAAGTGGAGGAATGGCACATTGACGGCTCGAGAAACGTGGTCCTGACGGGCGTACTGAAGACGGTAGGTCAGGTGAGGATGATGCGCATCGAGGGAGCAGATAACGTGCGCGATATCGGTGGCTGGAAATCAAGTTTAGGTGGCAGCCTGCGGTATGGAAAGATGTATCGTAGCGGTCATCTCGACGAGGTAAGTGAGGCGAGCTACCACGACTTTGTGGAAAACTACGGATTGGGTGCGGAGGTGGATCTCCGTGGCTTGTTTAAGACGGAACCTCACCTGAGCGCTTCGAAACTCGGAAAGAAGGTGAAGTTTACACGCGTGGTGTCGGACAGCTATGCTTTGGAATCGAACCGCAAGCAGTATGTCCGTTCGCTCCGATGGATTATCTTCCAGATGCGTCAGGGGAAGGTGGTCGACTGGCATTGCGGTGTTGGCTGTGACCGTTGCGGCACACTCAGTTTCCTGATTGAGGGGCTGCTGGGCGTGAGCGAGGTGGACCTCTGCCGCGACTACGAACTCTCTTGCTTCCGCGGACACAAAAGGCCTCGAGGTCATGTCGGCTTTCGCAAATTGCTGCCGTTCATGAAGCGTCAAGGCCCCAAGGACGACTTGGCGCAATGCTTCTACAACTATTGGCTGGATGGCGGAATGACGGTCAACGAACTGAACTATCTTCGTGAGGTGATGATTGAAAAGGAGAAATAAAGACGGTACCAGAGGCAGTTCACACTGGCGAAGGAAACAGATAAAAACGATTTGGCGAAGCGGCTCATGATGGGCTTCTTCGCCAATTTGTTTTGTAAAACTAATATCCGAGGTCGTCGAAATACTGTTTTTCTTCCTCGGGCGTAATGGCGAGCAGGTGTCGCAGGTCGTCGAGCATGGCTTTTGGACGGTCCTCGAATCTTGCCCTGAAGGTTTCTATATTTTTCTCCCAATGCTTGAAACTCAGCTGGGGCCATCGCTCGCAGTTGCGCTGCATCTCTGGCCGAATGGTGCTGACGAGGTTGTCGAACACCTGTTGGGCGTTTCTCGTCGCAAAGGTGTGGTGGAGGTGGTGTGAGAGTCGCTCCATGAACATTTGGCGGAACTGCTTATTGGGCAAAAGGCTGTTGACGATACGATTGTTGATACCTCCCTGCTGGGCATCGCTTCCGCATCGCAGGTAGTAGGATGCCTTGGGCGAGCCGGCTGTCCAAGTGGCGTCGAGGTCATAGAATACGAAATACCACTTGCCGTAAGTGGCGGTTTGGTCGGAACGTACCATCCGGATGTTGCCCACATCGGTGTTGCCCGAATAGATTTCGCCGAGCTTGAAGTCTATCAGTCCCTGAAGGTCGATGCGCTGGCTGATGAAGTCAAAATGTTCGGCTTTGGTCATGTCGTGAGAGCGCAGGTACTTCATCAGGGCGTTGAACTCCTTTTTGCTTCCTTCCTCGAGATACTGGCTCGAAGCGATAATGGTGACGGAATCTTCATCGACATCGAGTCTATTGGCTACGAAATGCTTGTCGATTTTCTCGCGCAAGTAATACAGGCCGAAATAGTCGCCATTGATGAAGAGGGAGACTGGCCGGTAGCTCTGAACAAGTAGCGTGGGGCATTGGGGAGCCATCAGGCTTGTGAAGAACTCGTCGCGCACCATACAGCGGTTCCAATCCTGCGAACCGGAGCGGAGAACGATATCGTGCAGCTCCACAGGCTCGCCTGTGCCGAAGAAATCGGCGTTGAAACTGGAGTTGCCATACCAGTTCTGGAATTTGACGGTAAACGACTTCTTTTCCTCATAGCGTGAGTATCCTCCGAAGATTTTAAGGCCGCAGTCGGTCGATAGGAATGGTTCGCTTGTGCTGTGCGAATCGGTAGGCTTCGAATCGCTCACGAAAGGCTCGAAGAACTCTACGTGTGCCCGGCGTGTCCACGGCTTCCAGAAGTTTGCCCCCAGATGTGGCCACTGCGACGAGTAGCCAGGACCCTTGGCATAGATGCCTCGATTGTAGTCGTAGAGGTCTGCGGAGTCGATTGTGACGGCAACCACAGGCAGCTGGCTCGGCATATCAACGAAATAAGTGCGGGTGGTGACCTCGCTGCGCAGGGTGACGGAATCGCCTTCGGTATAGGCACGCAGGATGGTGGTAGCGGCTATCTGAAGCGAATCGGGGAAGACGGCATCGTCTGCCGAGGGCAACGAACCGTCGGTGGTGTAGCGGATATGGTCGAGCCATGTGGAGACGGACTGCGGAGCGGCTTTCACCACATGATGCTGCTCCGTAAAACATGGCTGGGGCGCTATGAAGCGGTATGGGGTAAGATGATTCTCATGATTGGGTGTGGCAGCAGCGAAGTAATAGAATCCGGTACGGTCGAGGGTTCGTCCTACCGATGTGCCGTGGTAGGTGAGTTTGGCACATGCGCCATCGACAAACTTGCCGTCCTTGGAAAGCACGACAGACTCCGCATCGCCCATTTTCATCTGCACCAAGAGTGTTTTGCCAGGCTGCAGAGAGCGGCCGCGACGGGCATCGAGAGGCAGTACCACCTGCTCGGTCCCGACCTTCTTGCCAAGCGAATAACCCTCGAGGTCGATGACCGAATCGCTTACGTTCTTCAGCTCCACCCAGCATCCCTTGCGTTTTTCGGCACGGCTGAATACCTCCCAGATGAGTAGCGGACTGTGGCGATAACGGTCAAGACTGCGTGCGAAAGCCTCATAACCCTTGCTGTTGTTCGAGAAGCCGGGCGACTGCCAGTGCGTGGCGTGGAACGATCCGTCGGGCGCAAGGGCGAATGCCTCGTCGGACTGGAGTGCGGGATAAGTGACCGACGACATTACCCTACCCTCGGGCGACATCAGCAGCACCTCTCCCCCTTTCTTCGGGAGTTTCAGGAACGTCAGGAAATGAAGCGACGGATCCTCTGTTGCCGAAAGCTGCTCTTCAAGAGCCGATATTGTCACCATACGCAGCGGAGACGGCTTTGAGGTGTTCCCGTTGGGCTTGACAGCCACCAAGTAATAGCTTTCGATCGTGGAAATGAAATTGCTATCCCTCAGCATCTCGCCATCAAATCCATTCTTCGAACGCAGCGTCACCTCCACCCAGTCGGCAGGCTCACCATCGGGGGAAAGCAGTCCCGTACGATTGTCGGACATCAGTTCGCTGATGAAAAAGAGAGAATCCAATCCCTCCCCGCCCTGCGAAGAGTCAGAAGAGGTATTCCCTGCACAAGCCACCAGCAACGCCATCACCGACAGCATCAGCAAATATTTCAAGTCCTTGAGGTTCATACCAATACAATTTTCTTCATACAAAATGCTACGCCTCAAAAATGTTCAAGCAAGCTTGACGTTATATTCGGCTTAAACGCATTTTTCAACGTGCAAAGTTACGAAAAATAAACCATTTAACCATTTACCATTTACTATTTTTTCGCAAAACCATACAAAAATCTTTGCTTCGTCCAAAAAAATGGGGGGGCATCCAAAATCGAAGCCATTAGTCATTGCCGTTTCAAAATTATTTCTTAACTTTGCCACACATTTACGTATAACATTATAAAACAGAACTATTATGAAGAAAGCATTACTTACATTGTTCGCCGCACTGCTATGTGCAATAACGGCAAATGCCTCAATCGTTGTCAAAGACGGACTTGTCTACCGTTGCTACTCTGTTGAGGAGGGAGCCATCGTAGTTGATATGGAAGATGACTGCAAGGTCGACAGCCTCGTCATCCCGGAAACCATCGTCGACCCTGAAGACGGAGTGGAATACCCCGTCAAGAAGATTGACGAGATGGCCCTGCACGATGGCGTGTTCACCGTCGTTACCCTGCCCAGCTCGCTCAACTACATCGACGAGGACGCCTTCAGCGACTGTCGGAACCTGATCCGCATCTACTGCTTTGCCACCGAGCCGCCCCGTCTTAACAGCGAGGCCTTCGGCGAAGATGATTTCAAGAATATCACCGTCCGCGTGCCGAAAGAGTCGTTGGATGCCTACAAGAACGATACCCGTTGGGGACAGTTCCTGCAAATCGAGGCCATCGACCCCACACTCACCCACCTGACGACACCACGCATGACCGTCACGACGGCCAACACACACTACTACAGCCTGGACGGTCGCCGCACGTCAAGGCTCCAGAAGGGCCTCAACATCGTGCGACAGGCCGACGGTAGCGTGCGCAAGATCTTTACGAAGTAATCAAAAATTAAACTGGGTGTGTTTTAGTTCCATTTTCGGTACAAAAACAAAGAAACGGGCGGAAGTGTGAGTTCTGCCCGTTTCGATTAGAGGTTCCAGAGGTTTATAGCAAACCACAGGATTGCAGCGCCGATGTGCCGAGGAGGGCACCAAGTACTGTGATGATGAAGCGTATCACTTCTGCAATCACCTTTTTCTTTTGTTCGTCCATCTTTCATTTAACCATTTAATCATTTACAATTTACTATTTTTTAAGGATTAGAACAAAAATATAGGAATCGCCACCAAAACTCCAAACACTCAACTCTAAACTCTCAACTCTAAACCAAATCCCCCTCCCCTCGGGAAGGAAGGGAGGGGGCTGCTTTTCCTCCCCCTTGAGGGGGGACAGGAGGGGGGCTGCTGTTAGTTCTGGTCAGTACCGCCACCGCTTGGGGGAGTGGTGCCGCCACCGTCATCACCGCCAGGAGTATCATTTCCTGGTTCCCCTCCTTGGGAGGGGTTAGGGGAGGTTTCACCCTTTGCCTCCGCAATCTCAGCCTTGGTCTTGTCGGTCCATGCCAGCTTCACGTCCTTGCGCAACTCGTCGCGCGTGAAGTCGCCCGTCGACTGTGCCAGCAACTTGATTACCTTCACGGCAGGACCCGTCTTGTCGCCCTCACCCAGGTTGCCGATCGATGCCGTTGCCACCTTGTCGGCAGCTGCGTCGTAGAGCGTCTCGAGTGCGTTTGCCTCGACCGTGGCCTTGAAGATGGCAAGGTTGTCAATCTTCACCGTGTTGCCCATGAGCACCTGCTCGCGTACACACTTCACGAAGTCGATGAGGATACCCGTGATGGAGCCTTCTGAGAACATCGTGTTGTGCTCTGCCATGTGGTGCGCCATTTCGCGCACGCCCATCGTCTGTTTGTAACTCACGCGGGCGTAAAGCTTACCCGCCTGTTCGGATTCCGAATTCTCGGTCACCTTCGATAGATAAAGTTCAATCATACCTGTTGTGTTTTTTGTGGTATTGGAATTATTGTCGCAACCAACTGCTTCCGGGTGGCTGCATCCCGCTGTAACCCACTCTTGAATTACGCTACAAAGTTACGAAATTATTTCGATATAACCAAATATATTTCCCTCTTTTTATGTTAATAATTGTTATTTATTTCTATATACCTATTTATTACATAACAATGGCTGAATATACGACAATAATCCTCCATTATAGACCGATAACGCAGGGTTATCGGGCGATAAAGGCAGGGGAGGAAATATAAGGTTACAGACTTTTCTTCCATGCATGATGAAAATATTTTGTATTTCTTTTGGTGGATTGAAATTAATGGCTTATCTTTGCAGCATGGACGACGACAAGAAAAAACCGGAGATACGTCATTATGACGACGGCACAGCGAGTGTGTTGCGCAAGGCTGTGGTATATACTGAGCTGCGGTTCTATCAGCGGAGCGACGTGCTCTATCAGTTGACGCAGCTGTTTTGTGAGCGCTATCTGCCTCGTTATGGCGACCGCACGGTGGATCAGATGGTACAGGCGGCCCGTAGCACGAAACAGAATATTGCCGAGGGCAGTTCCGATGGCCAGACTTCGACGGAAACCGAGCTGAAACTATTAGGCATTGCCCGTGGCAGCAATAAGGAACTGATGGAGGATTATCAGGACTATCTGAAGCGGAAGGGTTTTGTGGAATGGTTTGGTAAGAATCCGCGATTCGAACGTCTGCACGAATTCTGCAAATACCATTATCGCTATGAGGATTATCAGCCGCTCCTGGCAAAGATGGACGATGAGGAATTGGCCAATATGGCCATCTGTCTGTGTCATCAGGTGGACAAGGCCATGACGAAATACATTGAGCGAAAAGACAAGGAGTTCACCACCGAAGGCGGTATCCGCGAGCGCATGACAGCCGCCCGTCTCGGGCAGCGTGAGACCCAACGACAGACGATAGAGCGACAAGCCAACGAAATAGCCGCTCTCCGCAAAGAGGTGGAGCGCCTCAAAGCCCTATTGGCAGCAAAGGATTAACCCGGAAATTCCGGAAAATAATCCTGTGGCGTCAGCTGGGTGCCGCTTGTGGTTTATTCAGTCTTCAATTTGAGATAGTACTCGCTGAAGTCCTTGCAGCCCTGTGGAAGCTGATGATGCACCAACAAGGGCAGGACCTCCTTTAGCTGGAGGAAGAGACGTTCGCCTGGGGTGTCGTTGTCGGGGTACATGTGAAATTCAGTTGAAAGTTGAGAGTTGAGAGTTGAGAGAATTTCGATGTCCTTTTGTGAGAGCAGGGTGGCAGAGGGGATGGCTATAGCCTTGTGACCGGCGGAGAGCATGGCCCAGCAGTCGGAGCAGCCTTCCGTAATGTAGAGCTCATCGCCCGGACGGAGCAGGTTCAAGACGGGCAGGTTGTAGATGGAGCATTGGGAGCCGCTGGGAAAGCGGAATCGGGGCAGCCCCCCTAAATCCCCCGAGGGGGACTTGCCGAGGTTGCGGTTTTGGATGCCGATGAGCTGCCCTTCACGATTATAATAAGGTATCTGCAGCCAACTGATGCCTTGCTTGTCGCGCCATGAAGTGAGACGACACCAGCGCACCACACGAGGGTCAAGCCGTCGCTCCTCAAAGAGAAACTTCCGTGCCTCCTCAATCAGCCAAGGCCGTTCAAAGAAGCGAGAGTAGCGACTGGCGTCGAACAAGGGCGGGGCTTTAACCTTAAGGTCTTTAGAGTCCTTAAAGTCCTTAAGGACCCTAAAGTCAGCCCCGCCCAGCCATTGGCACGCCTCCTTGAAGTCCTTGCGCAGAGCCTTCATCACCAAGTCAATCGTCCCGCCGCTTGCTCCGCACACGAAACATCGGAACATATTCTTACTCACCTTAAACGACAGGCTCGCATGATGATCGTCATGGAACGGACACAGGCATTTGTGCCTCACGACCCTTAGTCCAAGTCGCTCTGCGACCCCCTCAATCGGCAGGTCGCGGAGCTTTTGAAGTTCGTACTTTTCCATAATTATGAATTATGCATTATGAATTCCCCTTTAGGTATTCCTCGGTTTTCGTGTACAGTCCTGTCTCAGCCGAGTAGGTAATGAACTTGCGGAACACCCATAGACTCAGTTGTCCTTTGGTGCCCTCCTTACTTTTTCCAATTTCCACACGGAGAGCCTCCAGTTGTGACTCGTTAAATGTATCGGGCAGACTGTCGAGCATGTTCTTAGGACCTCTGCGCTGAGCCTCACTCGTGGTGTCGGCATCCTTGCCCAGCATGTCGGCAAAGACCTGCATCTTCGACCAGATGTCGTGATAGACCAGCCATTCTACGAGTTCACCCATCGACTTGGTCCATGTCTGGTTATTAAGAATCCAGAGGATGCAACCCGCTTTCCATGCTGAATGCAAGGCGCGCTTACTGATGTCCCAAAGGATGTCGTCATCTGCCAGGTCGGCCATCGAAGCCATATCCTCGGCCAACTTATCTGCCAGCTTGTTGAGCGGGCGGATGATGAAACGGCCCTTGCACGCGTCGAGTCGTGCCAGATACTCGTCCAGCTTCTGATAGAACTCATCGGGATAGCGGCCCTGACGGGGTATTCTGCCATTACGGCTGGTGCGTGGCTTGTAGGAGAAGACCATACGACCGAAGGTACCGTTGAACAGTTCGTGCTTGTAGAATGCCCGTGCGGTGACAGGCGTAGCTGAGAAGGTCAGATTGGCACGCAGCAGCGGATTACCCGTGATGCCGTCGGCCGTGGCACGGAGCGCACCAACGCGCTGTCGGTCGTAGATGTTACGGAGCATGTGTGACACTTGCTTGTGACCACCGCAAAGTCCGTCGGCCATCTCCACCTCAGGCAGGTTGAAATATTGCGTGCGACCGCCCAAAGCCTCGCAACCCATCGCGTTCTGCAGGAAAGCTGGACGGGTGGTGTCCGTCGGCGGAAACCAGAAGGCCACATCTGGACGGGCAGGCTTGTCCTTGTTGTCGCCCTTAGTTTGGCGCAATCTCTGCCACTCTACGAGTTTGTCCAACTCAGCCTTGTCGTGCTTACGGAAATCACGATTAATTGCTTCTACAAGTAGTGGAAATTGACCCTTATTACAGCCAGAATCGCCCACCAAATTGGCCATTAAGCCACATAATTCCTTCCAAGTGAGGTCTGGGTATTGAAATTCAGAAGCGCTGACATGTGCGCCAAGTACAGGGAAAAACATCGGAACAAGGGGTTCGTACATGTCTTTTGATGCCTGCGAGAGCAGGATTTTGATACATTCTGTACCTTTTCCGAGCTTAGGCATCTCGGGAGCCTTGTGTTTACTAATATCGTATCTCATTGTCTTACAGCTATTTAGATGATTTATTACTGACCGGTCATTTCAATTTCAATTATTTCAGTTTTATTTTTGAGGTATCAAATTCCCCTCTTTCTATATATAACTATCTATATATCAATTAGTTATGAATATATATAAGGGATATTTGACCACCTTATTTTTAATTGAAATAACTGAAATTGAAATAGACACGGCCGTTGATTAACACTTAGCCTTCCTCTATCAGGCCTTTAAGCGCCTTGCGCAATTCGTTACACACACGGATAGCATAGCTGTCGACCGAGAAGTCAGCACCCACCTTCAGCGACTTAAAGTTAGGGTGATACGAGCCGTCGTCCCAGCGAGTGACCGTAATCAGCTCGCCGTCGTAAACCCTTGGACTGCGTTTGCCGCCAGCCTGGGAAAGCGTCTCGATGAACATGTAATGATCCTCCAAGTCGCGCGTCAGCACACCCGAATAATCCTTACCAATCTTCGTACTACGGTCGCTACGCAGGATCGTTTTCAAGTCCACGCACAGGTCCGTATTGCGGTTCCAACCGCCGAGGCGAGGTTCGTTTACATCTTCTAAACCTGCCTCTTGTTTGCAATTAAAAAATTTACTCATAGTTATTACTATTTTTTAATTGCCCTCTTGCACAACACGATGATATAGATGGGCATCCTTCATCTCGTGCCTGGGGCCGTGCTCAGCCATGTTCCAGTTTGGAATTCCGGTGCAAAGTTACGACATAAAAAATCCCGATGCAATAGCTAAAATCACATCGGGAAAGCAATCGGGAAAGAAGGAAAGAATTCGGGAAGAAAAAAGGGAAAAACTGCTATTTTCCCTTCCTATAAAGACTTAAAAAACGGCTTGCTACGTTATTTCTGCGTTTTGCCTCAGTGGCATCCTTACCTTTCTGGTCGGTAAACCTCCAAGCCGGGTACTTGCCGAACGTAGCGCTTAATTTCTTCTTGATAGAGTCTTCGCTGGGCAGGTCATCAATACCCAGGTCGCTGATGTAGGTAAGGAACGAATTGGGAGAGTCGAAATGAGGAAGCCCGTCAGTCTCTTTCATGAGTTGCATCACAAACGCCAAGTCGTAAGAGTGTTTGATAACCCCTTCGTCCATCATCGTCTCAATGGCCTGCTTGATAAGCTCATCAGCAGGTGATGAGACTGCCTTCCTTTCATCCGTCACACCCTCAGCCTCCAGCAGTTGGCGGCGCTCCTGCTGCAGCATCTCAATCTTATGCATATACTTCAGGAAGTTCGTACGGTTCGACTTCGCATTCGCCTCATGACGGCAGGCAAAGAAATGACGCCCCACACGCGCAGAGTTCACCACCAACTCACCATCCTTCCAATCCACCAACTTACGCAGCGCGGCATAGTGGTGGTAGATCGTTTTGGTTATCTTATTGCTCTCCAGCTGCTCAAAGTCCAGTTCCCCCGGATATCGTGTGGCACGTTGAATGTGCTCCACGCGCTCCTTGAAAACACCCTTCTCGAACATGTGCAGCACCTTCTCCATCCGGTAGTCCTCCATTTCTTCCCGAGTAGGCGTTCCGTAGCATTGAATCTCCTTCCACTCGTCGAACTTCTGCCTCGCCCGCTTCGAAGTGCCAGCGTTCATATAGCGACGTTTCTCCGCCTCATACAGCCGCACATACTCGTCGTCCTTATGATGTCGTTTCAGTTGTCCGTCGATCTGCTGCAGCGAATTGCTCAGCTCGCCCAGCGCCTCGTTCGCCTTCAGCGTCAGTTCGCGCATCTCCTTGTCCTGACCCTCATGCTCGTCCAGCTCCCACGTCAGCACAGCCTCAGCCATCTCAGCATAATCAATATCCACATCCGCATCCAGTACAGCCTCGCGGCGTACCACCTCCAGTACCTCCTGCAGCAACATCGCTGTCACCTCCAGGATATCTTCCACAAGCCCCATCAGCCGGAATTTCGTCCCAGCCGACGGCTCCTCAGCCTTGAATTGCCCGACTTTCGAGCACAATCCATCCAGTAGTTTTTTGGGTTCAAATGTCATAGTTTTCTTCTTGATAAATGAGTTTGTAAAAAGGTTTATTTCACTCAATTTAAATCTGCCTGCAAAGGTACACATAATTTATTAAAACACATCACATTTTATGGTTTTCTTATATAAAATTTGATATCATTCTAATTTTTTTTGCATTTTTCACTTGACATTTCCTACTTTTTGCGTTATATAAGTGTAGTAATTGTTTTTTTGCTGTTGCCATCCTGCACGGCGGTGTGGGAGGCACAGCTTTAAAAACGATAACGAAATGTGCATTTTTTCTGCATTTTCTTTGGAAATATAATAAATAATGTATAAATTTGCAAACGAAATTATCTTAATTAGACCGTTATGAAGCATTTATTAGTATCTTTATTGACTTTGTGCTGCTTCTCTATAGGAGTGGCCTTTGCTGGCGAGCCGCTGGAAGGGAATGTCTATGTAAGTAAGGAGTACCGTTTCGGGATGGAGAAGGGTAAGAAGGACTGCTCGCTGCAGATTGTAAGACAGGGGGCTGAGTACCAGATGATGGTCTATACCCCGAAAGGAAAAGCGATGCAGATTATCAAGACGAACGACTCGAATGGTAATTTGAATTACATGACTTGTGTGGACCGTAAATCAGTTGAGAAGGACGGCGTGGCATGCGACTTGCTGGTGTTCCAACTGCCTGTTGTCTACGATGAGGAAGAATACCGCTGGACGGATATGCAGGTCGATGGATACCAAGTACCTGTCTCTGTTGCCCGAAAGATGAGATTGCAAATGCAGAAGGGTTTCCACATGGTCAACATGAAGTATAACTATGACCGTTCGAAACTTCCTTCTAAGATACGGTATGAGCAAGGGTGGATGACTGGTTTCGGGTCTACTGGTGCTGCACCCGGAATGGTAGGTTGGGGATATTAATTGATAGAAAGAGACCGTTTTCTTTATTCTTCTTTCTGCTAAAATGTTGGTGAAATAAATTACCCCCCTCCCCAAAAACAAACAAGCGGCGCTGATGGCGTCGCTTGGTGTGTTATAAAACCCAAATCGGTCATTAGGACGACATGATGGTTTTTATTGTTTTATTGGTCTTCTTCCTGCTCGTAGTAATATGAATAATCAATTCCTTTCATAAAGATTTCGCGATCGTCAATGCGGTCGGTCATTGCTCCTTGGAGTAACGACTTGATAGGGCGTGCATCGGTCGTACTTAGCTTCATTGCCGCTAAGTATGCTTTCTTGTCTATCTTACTCCAATCGACACAAAGCTTCAATTGTTTCTTGAAGATAAGGTCGAGCCAGATACGGGTACTGCGTCCATTCCCCTCCATAAAGGGATGGGCCACATTCATCTCCACATATTTATTGACGATCTCATCGAAAGTGGTCTCTGGCATATCTTCGATCATCCTCAGATTCTTCATCAGATATTCTGCACGGCAGAACAGGGTACCATCTTTCCAAATCGTCTTGGTTCGTATCTGACCAGCAAAATCGTAAAGACCTCCGAAGATATAGGCATGTATCTGCTTCAGACACTCTACGGTTCCTGGATTCATGCTGTCGAGCAAGCCGCTCTCAATAAGCGTATAGGCTTTTTTCTTGCTCTGCCCGTCAATGCTGTTGTCGCTATAGGTGAACCAGTGAAGAAACGAACGGGCACGATTATTGGGATAGTTTTCCGCCAAAGTCTGAACACAATCGCTATCCAAGGCGTCAGCAAAACGCTGTTTACCATCGGGAGCTTGGAATTTGAAGTGGTTAGTGACACTAACCAGTTGAATGCCGTCCTTCGCCATCTTGCCTTTCAGGTATTTCCAATAGTTTCGACATTTCTTATAATCCTCCTCATCGTTGATGGCCCGCACGATATCAGTAGCCGAGAACCACCACTTGCTGTGTTCCTCGTCCCAGACAGCACGGACTTCGCGGTCGTTGAAAAAGCGGATTGATTTCTTATCCATTTCAGCTATTGTTTCGATTGCATTTGCAAAGATAGTAATAATTCACCATTTTACCATTTACCATTTACTATTTTTCTGCAATTTCCGTGTTTTTCGATTTCAATCCTTAGTCTTTTGCTATTTCCATATTCAATCCCCCCTCCCCAAAAACAAACAAGCGGCGCCGGAGCGTCGCTTGGTGTGTGTAAGCATATTGTGTGTAAGCCTTCGGCTTATGGCTTCCAGTACTTGCGGAACTTGGCATATTCGTCGCATCGGGAGACGTAGATGCTGGTGCCCTGGGTGTTCTGCTGCTCGAAGGCGGCGAGGGTGGCGAAGGCGTTGTACTGGCGTGTGTTGGGCAGAGGGATGGTATCGAACTTCGAGGTGGTGCGGTTCCATTTCTGTTCACACCAGCGGTCGGGGTTGAGATAGACGTAGCTGAGGGCGAAGAGGGCACGTTCTTTGAGCTGTACGTCGGCAGTCAGGCTGGCACGGCGCAGGAGGTCGACTGCCTTGGCTGCGAGGTCGGTTTCGTTGGAACGTAGGGTATCGAATTCACACTTTCCGTCGCGCATGAGGAACCAGCAGTCGCCTGTGAAATGTGCCTGTGCATAGCGTACGGCGAGGTCGTAGCAGGCTTGCTGGTAGTCCTTGCCCTTGAGCTTCGCGAGTTGTGCTTCGCGGTCGCGCATATCGGTGGCGAAGGTAATCTTCGGGTTGGCGGTCATGTGCTGCTCTTCCAAGTCGTATTCTGCTCCCAACGGCAGCCACTGGCGCTTGATCCATGGCTCGACATCGGTACGGCGGCGTGCAGCATAGATGGCGTATCCTTGGTTGTTGTAGTAGGAAACGGGCACTTTACGGAGCCACTTGATGGCTTCGTCCCACTGGCACAGACGCAGGTATTTCGTACCGATGAGGTCGTCCAAATCGATGGAATCGAAGGTGATGAATGGCTTGAGATAGCTGTCGAGCGCATTAGTGGTAGGGCTGTTGAAGTAGTCGATATAGCTGAGGAGCGAATGCACTTCGAGGGTGTCGAGCGCTTCTTCGTATTTCCAGGAATGAGTGGCTGCGAGGAGTGCCATAGAGGTTTCGATGCGTCCTGCCTTGGCATATTTGTCGGCCAGATGCTGATGTACGATGCGGTCGAGCGCAGACTCGTAGAACTGATGGGTCTGCTCGCTCATCTGCTGCATCCATGCCAACTCGGCGCCGACATAGGTGTCGAACTGCGGCTGGACCTGATGCTGAGCCGAACGGATATAGAGCCGGATGACGCGTGCGCAGTTCTTCATCCAGTCGGTCCCGTCGAGTTTCACAGCCTCGTCGATATGTGTGATAGCCTGCACGGGATTGCCCAAGAGGTATTCAATCCAAGCTCTGGCGGTCATCCACATGGCTGGCGTCTTGCTCTTTCCCTCTTTCACCACCTGACCGGCAAACTGTACCATCTGCTCAGCCTCGCGTGTGGAGATGTCGCGCACGAAAAGCTTTCCGTAGCCGTCTTCATCGACAGCTTCCTGCGTGTTGTTCACGAAGTCCTGCAGAAGGAACGGTAATGCAGCGGAGTTGGGGTTGCTCAGATATTCGTCACGAATCGCTGCATAGGAGCGCTTCTGATAGAACTGTGTCATGAGGCTCTCCCAGTCGCCCTGCTCGGCAAAAATCTGAGTGGCGCGGTCGGTCTGACCTGTCTTATAGAGTGCTCCTGCATAGATGTTCTTCATCATCTCCTTATAGACCGACTCGATATATTTGGAAGCTGTCTGCTCCCAGAAGGTGACGTTATCGGTATGTTTGCCCAGCAGCATGTTGCAGCGCATGACGAGCAGTCCGTGCTGGCTGCGCAGGCGTGATGTGAGCTTACCCTGTGCATACTGGAGGACGGAATTGATGACCCGGTTACGCTGAGCCAATTCGTCCTTTGTGGGGTAGTCCCATGACTCGGCACGCACATCGGAGGCACACTTCAGGTAGCGCTCGAGGTTGTTCACATAATTGACCATGAGGTCGTCGCCCTTCTTCCGCGCAAAGTCCTTCACCTCGTCGGCACGGAAGTAATAATAGTTTTCCGTAGAGCCGAGATATGCACGCCAGTTGTCGTTCGAGATATCGTGCACACGTGTCCTGAACTCTTCGGAGTCGTACACATGAAACAGGTAATAGTTGTGGGTCTCAACCCATGCACATGCATACCCAAATTGGCAGCATGCAAGCATGCAACTAATGGCAATAAATCGCATCAAATGTTTCGTTTTCATATCTTTGTATATTATCAGCATCTAAATGGTATAGCAAGATGGTGTGGCGCAGGTCGTCGCGCTCTGCTTCCACAGCACTCTTGACATTCAGAATCTCATCGGCCTCGACCTCATGGGTGATATGCACTCCGCTGATGGTACGTACCCATTCATACACAGGATAGGCAGCCGCAAGCGGAAGCTGATAGTCGTCGAGATAGCGCAGATAGGGCTGGACATCGCGCAGGTCGAGTATAGGATTGCGCTCCTCAAACCGCCGAGGGTCGCCCGTATTGTAAATCATCAGCACTCCGTAGTCGACTGGCGGAACAGGCATGGACAACTGATGCAGGCGGATGGTAGTAGAAAGGCGCAGCCCGTGGTCGGCAGCTATGCACCTCACGTCGGCAAGGAAATCATAGTATAACTGCCTACTTTGCACGGTGTAGTCGCAATCCATCTGAATCTCCTTCACGCCCACGACATCATGGGTTTCGTTCATCTGCACCAAACGACGCACCACCTTCTCGGCCAAGCCTTCATGCCGGCGATGCATACACGCCTCGGTGATATAGACCGTAGGGATGATTTCCAAATCGGAGGGAACAGAATCGACAAACGAGATGGTGGCATTGGGATGAGGGTCGGAGTCGTCAGTATCGTCGATCACCACATCGAAATAACGGCAATAGACTCGGCGAACATCATAGCGCGAAAGGAATGAACGCTCGAGCGAATCTAGACGCCATTCCGTACGCCAGTAGTACACAGCATTCTCGTCGTTCAACGACTCACGAGAGTTGCAGGAACTCAATACGATAAGTAACAACGGCAAAAGACCACAAATGACTCTCATTTCAGCACTCCTATCTCCTTACTCTATTGTTTTATTACCCAGACTTCATTCTTAACTTCCTCCCCTCCCCTCGTGGAGGAAGAGAAGGGGCTTCTTAATTCTTATTTATTAAAAAGGAGCGTCCTGCATCGTAATACTGTTGAGAGGGTCGTCCTCAGCCAACGGAGCACGATTATTCATACGGCTCTGAATCAGCCCTCCTGCCTCGGGTTCGCCAGGCAAGCTAATCTCATCCTCCATATTGGCAAAACGCGCATACTCGCCGATGAAACGCAGTCGCACATCATCGGTCTTACCGTTACGATGCTTTGCGATGATGATTTCCGAGATACCCTTGAGCGAACGGCCGTGGGCATCCTTCAATATGCCGTAATATTCGGGACGATGAATCATACACACCATATCGGCATCCTGCTCGATGGCTCCCGACTCGCGGAGGTCGGCGAGTTGCGGGCGGTGCGTATCCTTCTGTTCTTCCGACGATGCTCCGGCAATACGGTTCTCCACTCCACGGTTGAGCTGACTCAGGGCAATAATCGGAATGTCCAACTCCTTTGCCAAAGCCTTCAGCGAGCGTGAGATGACGGAAACTTCCTCTTGTCGGCTGTTGTAGCTCATGCCCGACGCATTCATCAGCTGGAGGTAGTCGATCATGATGAGCCGCACGCCATGTTCCCTGACAAGGCGACGCGCTTTGGTGCGCAACTCAAAGACAGAGAGCGAAGGCGTATCGTCAATATATAGAGGCGCTCCATACATCTGCTGCATGCCGTGCGACATCTGTTGCCACTCATAAGGAGCAAGTCGGCCACTTCGGATTTTCTCGCTGGATATTTCACAAACGTTGACAATCAAGCGGTTGACAAGCTGCACGTTCGACATTTCGAGCGAGAACATCGCCACAGGCAGCCGTTGGTCTATCGCAATATTTCGAGCCATCGAAAGCACGAAGGCAGTCTTTCCCATAGCCGGGCGGGCAGCGATAATGATGAGGTCGGACTTCTGCCAACCATTGGTGATGTCGTCCAGACGATGGAAGCCCGAACTGATGCCTGAGATGCCGTCGGTATTGGCGGCAGCCTTTTCGACCAACTGATATGCCTCGGTCAGCACAGGATCAATCTGCACAAAATCCTTCTTGATATTTGTCTTCGACAATTCGAAGAGCTGCCCTTCGGCTGTCTGCATCAGCTCGTCGATATCCTGACCTTCCGTAAAGGCAGACTCCTGCAGACGGCTGGCATAGGTGATAAGCTCACGGGCAAGAGCCTTCTGTGCGATAATTTTCGCGTGATATTCTATATGTGCCGACGACACTACCTTATTGCTAAGCTCGGCAATATAATAGGGTCCGCCCGCCTGGTCCAAGGTGCCGTTCACACGCATCTGCTCCGTGACCGTGAGGATATCGATAGGCTTGTTCTCGGCTGAGAGGCTTTGGATAGCCTCGAAGATAAGCCTGTGCTTCGTTTCGTAGAAGGAGCCTGGCTTGAGGATGTCGGCAATCTGTCCGAAAGCCTCCTGCTCAATCAAACAGGCACCGATAACAACTTCTTCGAAATCCACAGCCTGCGGTTGCTGGCGTCCTAAGTCGGTGACGATAACCACCTCTTCACTTTTCTTCTTCCTAACAGGTTTTTTATTGTTCGTTGGAGGCATAAAAATCTTTCTGCTAACTGATATTTAACTATTCACTTCGATTCAACAAATCACTTTATCAAATTGCCCAAAATGCTTCTTGACAGTTCCCTCGTCACGGTTCGAGTGGCTGAACCTACTGCGCTCTTGGTCACCTTCTTGCCGATGGAGTCCTTCGAACGGGATTTCTTTCCCGCAACGGTATTGGCCACGTGTGTGCCGAGTGCAGCCGTTACGCTGGTGATGATGGCTCCGAACACCTTTCCCCAGATGCTCTTCTTCTTGCTTTTCGCCTTCTCCTCTTTCTCTTGCTCCTTAGCCGCCTTAGCATCGAGTTTCTCCTGCTCGGCAGCCTCGCGTGCCTCAGCCTCAGCCTGTGCATCTGCCTCGCTCTGGGCAAGCAGCACCTCGAATGCACTCTCGCGGTCGATCATCGTATCATATCGCCCGTAGATGCGTGAGGTCTTGATAATCTGGTCGCGCTGTTCGGGCGTGATGGCACCTATCTGACTAAGAGGGAAGAGAATCTTGGCACGCTCGACAACGGTCGGAGTACCTTTTTCGTCGAGGAACGACACGAGCGCCTCACCCGTACCGAGTTGCATGATAGCGTCTTCGGTCTTGAACGAAGGATTGGCACGGAAAGTATCTGCCGCAGCCTTCACATTCTTCTGTTCCTTCGGAGTAAAAGCACGCAGGGCATGTTGAACGCGGTTACCCAACTGTGCAAGTACAGAATCGGGGATATCGGTAGGATTCTGCGTCACAAAGTAAACACCCACGCCCTTGCTTCGAATCAGACGTACTACCTGCTCTATCTTGTCCACAAGGCTCTTTGGTGTATCTGTAAATAAGGTATGTGCCTCGTCGAAGAAGAACACCAGCCTCGGCAATTCCTGGTCGCCCACTTCGGGCAGACGTACATAAAGGTCGGAGAGAAGCCACAGGAGGAATGTAGAGTAGAGCTTTGGCTTTTGCATCAGCTTGTCGGCTGCGAGAACATTCATCATTCCCTTGCCGTCAGCGCTGCATTGCAGAAGGTCCATAATATCGAAGGCGGGCTCTCCGAAGAACTTATCTGCTCCTTGGTTTTCCAAAGCCAAAAGCGCACGCTGAATGGCGCCCACACTAGCGGTAGAAACGTTTCCGTATGTCTTGGTCAACTCTGAAGCATGGTCGGCGATATAGGTAAGCATCGAACGCAAGTCCTTCAGATCGAGCAGCAACAGCCCGCGTTCGTCAGCCACTTTAAACAAAATGGTCATGACACCTGACTGCACCTCATTGAGCTCCATCAAACGCGAAATAAGTTCTGGTCCCATATTCGAGATGGTGGTTCTCATAGGATGGCCCTGCTCCCCGAACACATCATAAAAGCATACCGGACTGCCGTGGAACTGCGGATTGACAATACCGAACTCCCCACAGCGTTTTTCAATGAAACCCGACATCTGTCCCGTCTGACTGATACCTGAGAGGTCGCCCTTCATGTCAGCCATAAAACAAGGAACACCTGCCTGCGAGAAGGTCTCGGCAAGAACCTGAAGCGTGACGGTCTTACCGGTTCCCGTAGCACCTGCTATCAATCCGTGGCGATTCGCCATCTTACCACAAAGGCATATTGGTCCGTTCTGACCATGTGCCACATATAAACGTCTGTCGTCTGTCAGCATAATGAGTTGAGTTTGTGAGTTATTGATTTGTGTGCAAAGTTAGTAAATTATTAAGAATTATGAGCGAAGAGTGAAGAAAATATGAATTAATTTAGCAATATGAATTATGAATTATGAATTATTTACTATCTTTGCGGTGAAATCAAATATAATATAAGGAATATTATGAACATTGCACAAGACCTCATGGCGCTAATGGATGCTTCTCCCGTGAACTTCCTCGCCGCCGAATACGTAGAGAATCAACTCAAAAACAATGGTTTCACACCCCTGAACGCAGCCGATGCATGGCCAGCGATGAAAGCCGGCGACCAGTATTTCGTTACGAAGAACAACACAGCCGTCTTTGCTTTCCGCATCGGAACGAAACCTGTCTCGGAAGCAGGATTCAAGCTCATCTGCGCCCACAGCGACTCCCCGGGATTTCGTATCAAGCCCCACGCCGAAATGAAGTGCGAAGGAGGTATGGTGAAACTAAATACCGAGGTTTATGGAGGTCCTATACTCTATACTTGGTTCGACCGACCGCTCAGTGTGGCAGGACGAGTGCTGCTTCGTAGCGACAATCCTCTCCAGCCTATCGTGCGCCGCATCAGGGTGGCTCGCCCGCTGCTCATCATTCCGCATCTTGCTATCCATTTCAACCGAGGAGTCAACGAGGGGAATCCGCTCAGCAAGCAGAAAGACATGCTACCCGTATTGGGCATCATCAACCAAGAGTTGGAAGCCAACGGACTGCTGCTAAAAGTCATTGCCGACGAGCTGAACTGCAAGCCCGACGATATCCTCGACTTCGACCTCTCGCTCTACGACACGCAGGCCGCCGTGCTGACAGGCATGAACGAAGAATTCGTAAGCTGCGGACGACTGGATGACCTCGCAATGGTACATGCCGGCCTCTATGCCATGCTCCACTCCACGACGAGCGAGATGACTCAGGTGTTGGCAGTATTCGACAACGAAGAAACGGGAAGCGGCACCAAGCAAGGGGCAGCATCACCCGTCCTGAAAAACATCTTGCAGCGCATCAGCGACCAGCAGGGCAATAACGACGGGTTCTTCCGCGCTATCGAACGTTCGTTCATGATTAGTGCCGATATGGCACACGCCATCCACCCCAACTACGCCGAAAAGCACGATCCGACCAACCATCCCGTGATGGGAGGCGGTCCTGTCATCAAGATTAACGCTAATCAGAAGTATGTGACCGATGCCGAGAGCGCAGCAGTCTTCGCCGAGATATGCCGTAAGGCCGAAGTGCCCGTACAGTATTTTGTGAACCATAGCGACAGTGCCGGAGGCAGTACATTGGGCAATATTCTCACTTCGCAGATGCCTATGCGAGGGGTTGACATGGGCAATCCTATGTGGGCGATGCATAGTGTTCGCGAAACCATCTGCGTAAAAGACCAGGAGTATGTCTGCAAGGCATTTACTCAGTTCTTTGCCATCTGACAGCCAATTCCCGACAGGTAATCCTGCGGTCTGAAACCTTCCACTTATTATAGCTGAGAAAAAACGACTGAAAATGAAATGTATGCATAAACTGATAAAGATGATGATGACCTTGAGCGTCATCATATTGAGTACCACGGGTACCGCACAGCAGCGTTCGATGGACGAAGTGATGCACATCGCACAGACACACTTCAACCAGCAGCGCAACCACAACGGGCAACGCATGGCTCCACCAGCCGAGACGACGACCTTGCTCCGGGCATCAGAGATTCTTCCCTATCCGCTCCGCATGAGCGGCGAGGCTTTTTACGTGCTCACCTACCCCACAAACTGCTTCGTGATGGTGTCGGGCGACGAACGCATGTCGCCTGTGCTGGCATACTCTAATGAGCACGGCTTCGACCTCGACAATATGGCGCCACAAACCCGTGCCCTCATCCAATCGTACGCGGAACAGGCTCAGGCCCTGCAGAATGGTACTCCACGCAGGTTGCATGTCAATCGTGCCCCTGGTGAGGTCGCTCCGCAGAAGGTTAACAAGTTGCTGTCCACCATCTGGTCGCAAGGCAGTCCATTCAACAACCGCTGCCCGCTTATCGGTTCGCAACATACATTAACGGGATGTGTAGCAACAGCTATGAGCCAGCTCATGTACTACTATAAATATCCTAACGTGGGTATTGGAAGCTTCAACTACACCACGATGACGGAAAAACTGTCCGTGAGCGCCGACCTCGCAGCCATGAACTTCTCATGGAACGACATGATCAACGACTATTCGCGCGGCTACACCTCCACACAGGCGGATGCCGTAGCCAAAGTGATGTTCGCATCAGGCGCATCCGTAGGAATGGACTACGGGCTGTATTCCAGCGGCTCTGCGTTAAGCGATGCTGCCGGCGCACTCATCAAGAACTTCGGATTCGATAAGGACATCCTCGATATCTACTTCAGTCGCATGCCAACACCATTTATCCATCAGTTTATCATGCAAGAGCTGATTGATGGTCGCCCTGTTCTTTGCGGAGGAAACAATGCGAGAGGTGAAGGCCATGCGTTTATCATCGATGGCATGACGCCAGATGGTTCTGACTACCCATTCTACCACATCAACTGGGGTTGGGGAGGAAACAACGATGGAGACTTCAAGCTTGTCGACATGGAATACAACCGAGGCAACTACATGCTCCTGAACTGCCAGCCCGAGAACAATATTGCCGACTATGCCATCTTCATTCAGGCACAGTCCATCGAACCATCCATCACCAAAATCAATCCCGAGATGAGCAGCAGCTTAAGCGTTCGTATCAAGGACGTGTACAACTGCAAGCAAGGCACATTCAACGGCATGCTCAACGTCTATATGGTAGGAGCAGACGGCACACGCCAGATGATTGGTGCACGTGGCGTACAGCTTGAACATCCCTACTACTACCCTATCGAGATCAGCTGCCGAGTGCCAAAGGAGGCACAATTAGGTACCTATACCTTGGAAGTGGAAGCTCAAGATGTGGAGACGGGAGCCGAAAGCACGGTTTATGTAGCCGAAGACCATCCGATTACCGTAACCAACGAAGTGGTGGACTACAAACCTAACTTACAGGCTACGAAAATGAATTTCGTGAAGAACCTCATGAACGACAGTACTATATGTGTAGACATAAAGAACATCATGAACCTTTCGTCCGAAACCTTCGCAGGTGATGTATCGCTTGCGTTGGCAAACGAGAACAACAAGGTGCTCTGCATGCTTGGCAAGCCCTTCAATCCCGGCATCACGCTCGACACTTACTATTTCAAGGAAACGATTGGCTACCTCAAGGCTGTCATACCCGACTCCGTGCCCGACGGCATCTACCATATTCTCGCAATGGCACGCCAAAAAGGATTTGAGGGCTGGGGATTGATCAAGAAGTATGAGTTACAAGGCAATGTCATTACCAATATAGACCTCGACCTTTCCCTCATCATCCAGATCGAAGACGGGAAAATACAGACCGAGAACATCATCGTTCCGCAGAAATTCTTTGCAGATATCGAGACCACCCAAATGACTCTTAATGAAGAGAAATGTAAGGGCCGAACAGTCAGCATCACCATCAACAACTTCGCCAACCTCGGTGAAGAGACATTCAACGGAAACTTCTCGCTTGCACTTGCCAACGACGAAGGAAACGTTCTTTTTGCCTTCGGAAAACCCGTCAGCATCTCTTCACTTCAGTCCTACGGCATGCGTAGCGGGTCTGCTGGCACAATCACCTTCGAAGCCGAAGTGCCCGACACCCTGTCCGACGGTCACTATCGCCTATGCATTGCAGCACAGCAAGACGGATTCACCAACTGGACTCCACTCACCTTGTTTGAGATGGAAGACTACACCATCTTAGCGGCTCAGATAGAAGTGTTCTACGACCTTTGGGTCATCAAGGGAAGGCCATCATTCTACCTCTACAAGCGTGAGGACGTGAACCGCGACGGCATTATCGACACTCAAGACGTGCTCGCTATCTATCAGTTCATGCAGAACTCCACAGGCGAAGAAGACCGTCCGCTGGAAGATGTCAACGGCGACGGAGTGGTCGACACCCAGGATGTTCTCACCATCTACACTTACATGCAAGAGAATTAGAGGAGGAGAGAGGTAGATGTTAGATATTAATAAGGAAAGGTTAATGGAAAATAACGAAGGGTTAGCGGAGAATAAGGAAGAGTTAGCGGAGAATAACGAAGGGTTAGCGGAGAATAATGGATAAAGGGTCGGAGACGAAAGCTCGGTTATGGAACAGCAACTACACGAAGACATGGATAGCCACATTCATGCTCTATTTTTCGTTCATGCTGCTCATGCCCCTGTTTCCGCTTTATCTGCGCGACACCTTCGGAGCCAATAAGGAAACCATCGGAATCGTGCTCTCCGGCTACACCATCGCAGCCCTGTTCATCCGCCCCATCAGCGGATACCTCGTCGACACCTTCCCGCGTAAGGTCATCCTCCTACTTTTCTACGCCCTATTCGTAGCCCTCTCAGCAGGCTATCTCGTGGCAGCATCCATCACCATGTTCGCCATCTTCCGCACCCTCCACGGCATTCCATTCGGAGCAACTACCGTAGCAGGTACCACAATGGCGGTTGATGTGCTCCACCCCACCCGCCGTGCTGAAGGAATCGGCTACTACGGACTGAGCAACAACATTGCCACCGCCATCAGCCCCACCATCGCCATCTGGCTCCTCCACTTCACCAGCAGCTACACCCTCCTCTTCTGGATATCCATCCTCGCCTCATTCGTCGGAGTCGTCATCTGCTCCACCATCAAGCCGTCCACACCAACTGCAATGGGTAGCAACCAACAGATGGCAGTAAAGGTCAGCCACACCCCACACTTCACACTCCATCCGCCACGCCTTGCCTTGATTTTAGGACGGCTCTTCCTCCTCCACGGATGGCGCTTAGGTCTCAGCATGGTGTGCTTCTCCATGTCCTACGGCATCATCTCCACCTACGTAGCTATCTATGCTGCCGACGAACTAGACATCAAGGAAGGAGCCGGCATCTTTTTCTTCCTCCTAGCAGGTGGACTTGCCCTTTCGCGCCTCACAGGAGCCAGAGGATTGCGTCGCGGACGTATTGTCCATAATGCCTCCGAAGGGATGCTCGTATCGCTCGTCGGCTATTTCCTCTTCGCCGCCGTCCACCATCCTTTCGCCTTCTACGCCTCCGCTCTCATCATCGGACTGGGCAACGGACACATGTATCCCGCCTATCAGAACATGTTCATCAACCTCGCCACAAACAACCAACGCGGCACAGCCAACTCCACCCTCCTCACCTCGTGGGATTCGGGCATGGGACTCGGTGTCCTCCTCGGCGGCATCCTTGCCGAAGCCGTCAACTACCACGCCTCTTTTTGGATGATGTGGATAGCAAACCTCACCGGCGTCCTCCTCTTTTTCTTCCTCGCCCGCCAGCACTACCAACGTAACACACAAAGCTAAAAAACGCCTGTAACTCCTACAATTCTGATCCTTTAACTCCTACAATTCTGCGCCCCTCCTAAGGGAAGATTGGGGGTAGGCTACAACTAACTTAAAACGACGAGGAACGGCTTTCGAGTCGCCCTTTTTGATTCGTAACATGATGTTTTTTGGCCTATTTGGTAAAAAACGGGCGAAATATGATAAAAAATGTTAGAAGCGTGTGGCGGTATAGGAATTTATTCCTATCTTTGCAAATTAGTTTGCGAAAGTGAAACTTACAAACATATAAAATATGAACAAACGATTTTTTAATATTGTTATGATTGCAGCATCCTTACTCGTGTGGTGGGGATGCGATGGAAAGAAAGCACCTGTTGATCATGTTCCGTACGTTAAGACGGAGGTGGTAACAAGAGGGAGCGGGGTGAACAGCCTGACATTCCCTGGTAAGACAAAGTCGGCTGACGACATCAACGTATCGTTCCGTGTGAGCGGACCTATTCTGAAAGTTTATGTAAAGGCTGGTGACCATGTGAGAAAAGGTCAGCTACTGGCTGTGATGGATCCTCGCGACTATCAGACGCAACTTAACGCAACCCAAGCAGAATATGCAAGCATCAAAGCCGATGCTGAGCGTATTATCGCCATGTATAACGAGGAAAATACAACGGCTAGCAACTACGACAAGGCTCGCTACGGACTTGAGCAGATTACCCAGAAACTGAATAACCACCGCAACCAGCTTGCCGACACTAAGTTGTATTCCCCTATCGACGGATATGTACAGGAGGTGATGCATGAGGGCGGTGAGACCGTAGCAGCTGGCATGCCTATCATCTCGATGTTTGGCAGCGGCACTTTGGAAGTGGAAATCAATGTGCCGGCATACGACTATGCCAACCGCGACCGCATGAATTCGATATATTGTAAGTTTGATTTGCTGCCCGAAGAAACGTTCCCCCTGAAGCTGCACAGCCTCAGCGCAGAGGCGAACTCGAACCAGCTGTATACTGTACGCCTTCGTTTCATGGGACAATACGACCGTTCGAAGATTACGCCAGGAATGACCACAATGGTGTTTGTGAACATCGACAACGATTCTACAGACACAAAAGTGGAAATACCCTCGAGTGCTATCATAGAGGACAAGGGTACGACAAAGGTATTTGTGTTCGACCCAAAGAGCGAGACGGTAAAAAGCCGCAACGTGACGGTAAGACGCCTGCATCGCAATGGTATGGCTGAAGTGACCAGCGGACTGGAAGATGGCGAGACCATCGTGACTGCCGGTGTGCACCACATCTCTGATGGACAGAAAGCCAAGCCAATGCCTAAGAGTTCAAAATCTAATGTAGGAGGACTTTTGTAGAGTTAAAAGACCCTCCCCCTTACCCCTGCCTCTATGGAGGGGAGATGGAGGGGAGTAGGAGCTAAGAGCTGTAGGAAATTAAAAGATTGAAAAATCAGAAAGACTTGAAGTAGAATGGATTTTGGAAAATGGGCATTAAATAACACCAAGTTGATCAACTTCATGATTGCGGTGCTGATTATTGGTGGATTCCTAAGCTACCTGAAGATGCCGAAACTGGAAGACCCTGCCATTCAGGTACGCCAGGCTATGATAGTGACAACTTACCCAGGTGCATCGGCGCATCAGGTGGAACTGGAGGTGACAGACCAGATAGAGAAGGCCATCCGTGAGGTGGCTTCGGTAGATAACGTTCAAAGCCAGTCGATGAACGACCTGAGCATCATTACGGTTGAACTGCTGACCACGACCAAAGACGTGCAGCAACAATGGGATATGGTGCGACGTAAGGTAACTAACGTGCAGAGCAAATTGCCTGCCGATGCAAGCGTACCTATCGTTCGTGACGATTTCGGCGATGTATACGGTATGTTCTACGCTCTTACAGGCGATGGACTGGAGGACAACGAGCTGGGCGACTATGCCGAGCTGATGAAACGCGAACTGATTGACATCGATGGCGTGAGCCGTGTGGACATCTACGGCAAGCGTAGTCAGTGTATCAACATAGAGCTGCATCAGGACAAGATGGCCAACTTGGGTGTGATGCCAATGGAGGTGATTCAGACCCTGAACGGACAGAACAAGACTGTATATGCAGGCTATTACGACAACGGCAACAACCGCATCCGCGTGAGCGTAAGCGACCGCTTCAATACGCCTGAGGACATCGGCAACATGCTGATTCAGGGCCACGACGACAAGCAGCTGCGCATCAGGGACATTGCCCACGTGCTACCTGCTTACGAAACCCCTACCCGCAATGCCTTGAAGTATGACGGTGAACGTGCCATCGGAATTTCCGTAGCATGTCTGGCAGAAAAGGACGTGACGAAAATTGGCGAAATTGTGGAAGAGCGACTCACCAACATCGAAAACCGTCTGCCTGCAGGCGTAGAGTACCATAAGGTATTCTTCCAGCCCGAGCGCGTGTCGAACGCCCTCAACACGTTCCTCATCAACCTCCTCGAGTCGGTTCTGATTGTAGTCATCGTGCTCATCTTCACAATGGGAATGAAGAGCGGACTGATCATCGGAATGAGTCTGGTGGTCATCGTGTTCGGCTCGTTCCTCGTGCTAAGCGGATTCGACGGCACTCTGCAACGTGTGAGCCTTGCCTCGTTCATCCTGGCAATGGGTATGCTGGTGGATAACGCCATCGTGATTGTGGACGGCATCCTGGTCGACAAAAAGAAAGGAAAACCGCAAGTGGAAGCACTGACAAGCATCGGACGCAAAACCGCTATGCCACTCTTGGGCGCAACCCTTATTGCCATCCTTGCCTTCCTGCCTATCTTCCTGAGTCCCGATACAGCAGGCATTTATGTGCGCGACCTCTTCATCGTGATTGCTGTTTCGTTACTTCTCAGCTGGCTCTTAGCTCTCACCCATGTGCCCATCATGTGTAAGCGACTGCTGTTCTCCCAAAAGGCCGTTCGGGCATCAAGGAACGAAGCCGACAATCAGGCTGACGAGCAGGAAATGTACAAAGGTAAGGCATATTCTGTGCTCGAAGGCATCTTGCGCTTCGGTCTGCGCCATCGCATCACGTTTGTCATAGGTGCCATCGCCCTGTTCCTCATCAGCGCCTTCTGCTACAAGTTCCTCGACCAAGCATTCTTCCCCGATATGGAATACGACCAGCTCTACATGGAGTATAAACTGCCCGAGGGCAACAATTCCACCCAAGTGGAGCAAGACCTAAAGGAAATCAGCGACTACCTGAAGACCCGCAAGGAAATCAAGCATATCACCACCTCAATCGGCGGTACACCCAGCCGCTACAACTTGGTACGAAGCATAGCCACCCCATCGCTGGCATACGGCGAACTCATCATCGACTTCACCTCTCCATCCGACCTCGTGAAGAACATCGACGATATTCAAGGAGAACTGTGCAAACGCTACCCACAGGCTTATATCAAACTGAAACGATACAACCTGATGTACAAGAAATACCCGATAGAGGCCATGTTCACAGGTCCCGACCCAGAGGTACTCCACCAGCTGTCCGAGTCGGCTATGGAAGTGGTACGACAAAGCGATAAGGTGTATCTGCCCACCACCGACTGGGAGCCACGTTGCCCGAAACTCACTATTGACTACAACCAGTCAGCAGCCCGCAACAGCGGTCTCTCGCGTAGCGAGGTGGGAACATCCGTTCTTGCTTATACAGGCGGTATCCCGATTGCAACCTTCTTTGAGGGCATCAACCCCAAGAAAGTGTACGTGAAGTGCGTTGACGAAGACGGAGAGAACATCGACAACCTGAAGAACGTAGAGGTGTTCGGTCTGCTGCCCAATATATCTCGCGTAGCCAATAAGGAATACCTCACAAAGTTGCTCACAGGCACCATCAAGAAAGAAGACCTGATAGAAGAGCTGACCAGCACCACCCAGTTGCGACAGATCACCTCCGACATCCGTGTGGACTGGGAAGACCCCGTGGTGATGCGCTACAACGGTCAGCGTGCACAGCGCGTGCAATGCAGTCCGCGTCCAGGAGTAGGTACCGAGGAGGCACGTGCTTCGTTAGAGAAGGAACTGGCAAAGATACAGTTGCCTGAAGGCTACGAAATGTCTTGGCAAGGCGAGAAGAAAGCAAGCGACGACTCTATGAAATACCTATTTGCCAACTTCCCATTAGCCATCATCCTGATGATAGGTATCCTCATCCTGCTGTTCAAGGACTACAAGAAGCCCGCCATCATCTTCTGCTGCATTCCGCTCATTCTCACGGGTGTGATACCTTCGGTACTCATCTCGGGCAAGGCATTCGGATTCGTAGCCATAGTAGGTGTGCTGGGACTCATCGGTATGATGATCAAGAACGGTATCGTACTGATGGACGAAATCAACCTGCAAATCAGCAGCGGCATCAATCCTCACGAAGCACTCATCAACAGTTCGAAGAGCCGTCTGCGTCCCGTTATGATGGCTTCGTTGACCACCATTCTCGGTATGATTCCGCTTGTGCCCGATGCGATGTTCGGTTCGCTCTCAGTCACCATCATGGGTGGTCTGTTCATGGGAACCCTCATCACGCTTATCTTCATCCCTGTACTCTATTCATTATTCTTCAAAGTAAAAGCATGAAACGTAATATCATATATGCCCTTATCGTGATGCTCGCCCCCACCCTTTGCGAGGCGCAGACAGAAACGCTCACTCTTCAACAGTGTAGAAGTATGGCACGTGAGCACAACAAGGAAATAGCCAAGGTGAAAGTGCAAGAAGAACAAATGGACTATGACATTAAGTCGTATAAGTCGAACTTCTATCCACGCCTCAACCTGATAGCAATGGACATGTACTCTACGGCTCACGGCGACCTGACCATCACTGGTGGACACCTGCCTATCTACAACTACTCAGCCGCAGCTGGACAATATGTTCCAAACGTGACCGTCAATGCAGACGGAAGCTACATGCTAAACCAATATGCCGACTTCCCCGACCAGACATTGGAACTGAAACTGAAGAACATCTTCATGGGCGGTGTGTCGCTCACTCAACCCATCTATATGGGTGGTAAGATTACGACTGCCTACGAAATGTCGCTCATCGGCAAGGAAATGGCACATCTCAACGCAGCCCTTACGGAAGAGGATGTCGTCGTAAAGACGGAAGAAGCATTCATTATGGCAGTCAAGGCAAAGGAAATGATCGTGGTAGCTCAAAAATATAAAGACCTGCTCGATGAGCTGATGAAGAACGTGGAAAGTGCCGTGGCTCATGGGTTGAAGACCCGTAACGACAAGATGAAAGTGCAGGTGAAAATCAACGAGGCCGACCTCAATATCTCAAAGGCTGAGAATGCCTACCGGCTTGCCCGTATGAACCTATGCCACTATATAGGTAAACCACTAACGGCTGACATCGATGTTGACAATACGTGGGTAGAATCATCCGTTTGGATTTTAGAATCGGAGGATCCGCTCGACATTTCCAACCGCAAGGAATATGCACTTCTCAACAAAAAGGTAGAACTGGCAGGTAAGCAGGTGGACCTCACCCGTAGCGACTATCTGCCCAACGTAGTGATGATGGGAGGTGTGACATACACCAACGGTGCTGAAATCGGAGGCAAGAAACTCATCGACGGCGTTGCTGCATCAGTAGGCATCGGCGTGAAGATTCCAATCCTCACCTTTGGTGAAAACACCAATAAGATTCGCTCTGCGAAGACCAAGCAGATTATTGCCCAATTGGAGCAGGACGACCTCAACGAGAAGATGAAGCTGGAACTGCAACAGGCACGCAACAACTTGGAAGAAGCCGAGAAAGTTTCCAAGCTGTGTGATTCTGCACTCGAACAGGCAGAAGTAAACATGAAACTGTCGAAGCAGCAATATGAGGTGGGAATGGAAACCCTTTCAGACTATCTCGAAGCTCAGGCGCTGTGGCAAAACTGCTATGCTTCGAAGGTGGATGCCGACTGTCAGGAGAACCTCGCAATCCGTAAATACCTGAGAGCTAAAGGACAACTCTAACATGGCACGCATTCTGTCAATTGACTACGGGAAGAAACGCACAGGAATCGCCGTCACAGATCCTTTGCAGATGATAGCTAACGGACTGACTACGGTCGATACCGCACAGCTCTTCGATTTCATAGCCGACTACCTCTCTAAGGAGCAAGTGGAACGTATCGTGGTTGGCTATCCAAAGCAAGCGAACGGCGAAGACTCGGAAAACATGAAACGAATCACACCCTTCGTGAACCGCCTACGCAAGCTCTACCCGACAATCACGATAGAGCTCTATGACGAACGATTCACATCAGTACTCGCCCATCGCGCAATCTTAGACAGCGGTATCAGTCGTAAAGCCCGACAGGACAAGGCACTCGTCGATAAAATCAGCGCCACGATCATCCTGCAAGACTATATGGAAAGAATTAGGAAATAAATAGAACATTATCATTAGGAAAACAGTCAATCGTATAATAGAAAATCAGATTATGGTATTACCAATGTACATATTCGGTCAGCCAGTACTCAGAAAAGATACGGAAGAGATAACGACTGACTACCCCAACCTTCAGGAACTCATACAGAACATGTATGAAACTATGCAGAAAGCCGACGGAGTAGGTCTTGCGGCTCCACAGGTGGGACTGTCCATCCGTCTGTTTGTCATCGACCTCGATGCCCTGAAAGAAGACTATCCCGAATACGAGGGATTCCTTCATGCATATATCAACCCTGAGATTGTGGAAGAGAGTGAGGAAACAGAAGTCATCGAGGAAGGATGTCTCAGCGTACCCGGCATTCACGAGAACGTGCGTCGCCCGAAATCGGTACACGTCACCTATCTCGACGAAAACCTTCAGCCCCATGACGAGTGGATAGAAGGCTTTGCTGCCCGTGTGTTCCAACATGAGTACGACCATCTGGAAGGGAAACTCTTTGTAGACCACCTGTCCACGCTCCGCAAGCAGATGATTAAGAAGAAGCTGCTCGCAATGTCAAAGGGAAAAATCAACTGCGCCTATAAGGTGAAGCAGAACATATAATGCAAAATGCAGAATACATGATGCATCATTGACCACGTCGAACTAAAAGAATTGGTTTTAGGATATGAGGTTTCGTTCAGTCATCGCCTTACTCATGTGGGGCTGTTCATTGTTACTCTCAGCACAGATCAATGCTGAGCGTATGATGATGATTGGACGTAATGCCCTGTCGTACGACGACTATGCCCTGTCGATTCAATACTTCAGTCAGGTCATCTCCGCCAAACCCTATCTTTACGAGCCATACTTCTTCCGAGGACTAGCGAAATTCTACCTGGAAGACTATACAGGGGCAGAAACCGATTGTACCAAGTCCATCAACCTCAACCCCTATTACGTCAATTCGTACGAGGTGCGAGGCCTGTCGCGCATCAACCAGCAAGACTATATGGGCGCTGCGCTCGATTATGAGGAAGCCATCCGCATCGACGACAGCAACCGTGCCATCTGGCACAACCTGGTGTTGTGCTACCTGGAAATCGACAGTCTCGAAAGAGCCGATTCGGCATTGGTGAAGTTTATCAGCAAATGGCCCAAATATGCCGACGGATATCTGATGAAAACCGAGGTGCTGCTGAAACAAGGCGACACCATCACAGCCGAGCAATATACCGACAAGGCTCTTGACGTAGACCGCTACGATATGCATGCCCTGTCAACCAAAGCCGCTCTGCTGATGCATCGCGAGGAATATGCCGAAGCTGAATCGTCGCTCAACGAAGCCATCCGCATCCAGCCCAAGCAAGTGCGGAACATCATCAATCGAGCACTATGCCGGTACCAGCAGAACAACTATCGAGGCGCTATGGCCGACTATGACTTGGCACTCGATATCGACCCCACGAACTTCATCGGCCACTACAACCGCGGATTGTTGCGGGCCAACGTAGGTGAAGACAACAAAGCCATCGAAGATTTCGACTTCATCCTCGAACGCGACCCCGACGACATCATGACACTCTTCAACCGCGCCCGGCTCTACGACCAGACAGGCGACTACCAAGCGGCCATCCGCGACTATACAAAAGTCATCGAGGAGTTTCCGAAGTTCCTCTACGGCTATCAGCTGCGCGCAGAGGCGCGACGCAAAATCGGCGACACGAAAGGGGCTGCCAAGGACGAAGAACATATCCTACGCGAGAATATAGCCCATCGATACGGCTATTCTACCCCTACCAGCCGACAGAAGAACCGTACCCGTAAGAAGTCGGAAATCGACCTCAACGACTACCAGCAACTGGTGGAGGAAGACGACTCGAAAGTCTATGAAGATGAGTTCCGCGGAAAGATTCAGAACAAGACAAGCGAGATGAAACTCCTGCCTATCATTGTGATGACCGACAACGAAAATGTCGCTACAGAAAGCGTGCTCAACGACTACACCATCGAGGCATACAGACTCAGCGAGCAAGTCGTCAACGAGTTCAAACGAGGAATCGAACTGTGTATGCAAGCCGATGAAAAAAGGTTATCGACCCAGCCTGCCCCTACCCCTTCTGCAGGAGGGCTTATCAGCAAGCCTATTTCTCCAGGAGAGGATTTAGGAGAGGTTCTCATAGCTCAGGCAGCCGAATGCTTCAAGCATTGCACCGACCGCGCCCCACAGTTTGCCGAAGCATACTACAACTATGCCTACACCCTGGCGCTGCAAGGCAAGTCGGCAGATGCCATCGAGCAGCTCACCCATGCTATCGAAAAGAAGCCCAACTTCGCTATGGCCTATTTCAACCGAGGCCTGCTCCACATCTTTGCTGAAAACCGTACAGCAGCAGTCGGCGACCTGAGCAAAGCAGGCGAACTTGGCATCTACCAGGCATACAGCATCATCAAACAAAGCAGAACAAAGAAATAAGATACAGACATGAAACAAACAGCAATCCTACTGCTCCATTGCCCTGACAAGCAGGGAATCATTACAGAAATCACGAAGTTCATTACCGACAACAATGGTAACATTATCTATCTTGACCAGTATGTCGACCACATCGAAGAACACTTCTTCATGCGTGTGGAGTGGACACTCGAGAAGTTCCTCGTACCAGCCGAGAAGCTCGAGGAATATATCCGCACCCTCTATGCACAACGTTACGACATGCAGTTCAGCCTCTACTTCGGCAACGTACGCCCACGCATGGCACTCTTTGTATCGAAAATGAACCATTGCCTCTACGACCTCCTGGCACGCTATCAGGCAGGCGAACTCAATGTAGATATCCCCTGCATCGTGTCGAACCACGAAGACCTGCGCCCCGTAGCCGAGCAGTTCGGCATACCTTATTATGTATGGAAGATAGAGAAAGACTGGTCGAACAAACGTGAAGTAGAGCAAGCCGAAATGGAACTGCTGAAAGAGAAACGTGTCACCTTCATCGTCCTCGCCCGCTACATGCAAATCATTTCCGACGAGATGATCAAGGCCTACCCAAACAAGATCATCAACATCCACCATTCGTTCCTCCCTGCCTTTATCGGTGCCAAACCCTATCATCAGGCATATCAGCGAGGCGTGAAAATCATCGGGGCCACCAGCCACTATGTTACAGCCGATCTCGATGCTGGGCCTATCATTGAGCAGGATGTCGTCCGGATCACCCATAAGGACACACCCGAAACACTGGTGCTCAAAGGGAAAGACCTCGAAAAGATTGTGCTCTCGCGAGCTGTCAAGAAACATGTCGAGCGCAAAATTCTGACCTACAAAAACAAAACCATCATCTTCAGTTGAGGACGATGGTTTTGTCCCCCTTTCTGTTTATTTGCCAAGCTACTAAGCCATTTGGTCCTCCCCTCTCTCGGGGCATGGCGTTATTGTAGCGATGCTCGCGACAACCGAGCGTAATAGAAGTTCGATTTGCAACGACGGAAGGCTGTTCTTCTCAAAGGATTTTCTAACGTTGTATGTTATCTGTTCCCAAATAAACTGAATTTCTGAATTCTGAATTCTGAATCTGTCTTTTCCTGAATAAGGTTGACTCTTTTGTACTACCCTAGAAAAAATTGAATGGTTTCGGTGTGCTTTGTCCGGTCGGCAACCTCTCGTTCGGCCAGCACACCTGGGAAACATGAGATGGAAGGCTCCCATCATGCCATTCATAGCACATAGACTGACATTTCTTCCGAAATTATGCCAATTTGTACGAATTGATTGGTTGGCACGCATATTTGCATTTAGTATGAGTGAACACCGAAACGAAAGCAGAGGTGGTTCAAAGAAACGATTTAATGTTTAACTAATAAAAATAGGAGGATTTGATTATGTTACCAGTAATGTTTCACAACAGTTGGTTCCCAACAGTATTCGACGATTTCATGAATTCTGATTATGTGCCACGTGCCAACTGCACCGCGCCAGCAGTCAATGTAAAAGAAGACGAGAAGGCTTACACCATGGAACTTGCAGCTCCAGGCATCAAGAAGGAGTTTTGCCGTGTCTCAATCAACGATGAAGGTAACTTGAGTATCGCCATCGAAAACAAGACCGAGCATAAGGAAAGTGACCACAAGCATCACTATCTGCGCCGCGAGTTCTCATATACCAACTATGAACAAGCTTACACATTGCCTGACGATGTAGAAAAGGACAAGATTTCTGCGAAGGTTGAGAATGGTATTCTGACGGTCGTTATGCCTAGGGTTGCGAAGGAAGAAAAGAAGATCTCAAAGAACATCACAGTTTCTTAACGGGGCAAAAAATCAAGTTGAAAGAACAAAAAGGGCTGAAAGTATCACACTTTCGGCCTTTTTTTGCAAATAATTAAGAAATCTGAATAGTGTTTTATGAATTATTTCTTACTTTTGCAAACCTAATTATTTGTTTATGACACTCAGCAACGCTTCAACATCGAATCTTCGGACTGCCATCAAGCAAGCAGTCAATCATTTTGCGCAGGATGACGACTTTATGGTTGTCACCGATTTTCATTTGCATCTTGACCCTGATACGGGCGAAGTGGCGATTGCCGACGATACCGAGACGCCCATCACTTCGGCTACAGTGGAAGAATGGGTCGATATAGACGGCGAAGACGATCTGAGTGCAATGGCTCAGGAACTCCGTTCGCTGCTGAGCGCGATGATGGCTGAAGGAGCGTTCGAGAAAGTCAGTGTGTCAAAACCGTTCTCGTTTGTGCTCGAAGATGATAACCAGGAAACCATCGAGGAAATCTTTTATGTGGATGAAGACCTCATCATCCTCAACGACGACTTGCTGAAAGACATGGATAAGGACCTCGACGACTTCTTCGAGAAACTGATGAAAGATTAATCGTTTTTCTATACGTCCTAATATTCTTTGACTCTTATTTTTGTACTTTCCGTCGTACCATCGCTATAGATGATGCGGCGAACGACGATGCTGGCATCGGTAGGCCCGCTGAGTCGCTGGCCGCTAAGGCTGTAGTATTGTACGACGACATTGCCTGCCTTCGTCTTCATTGCCTCTCTCTCTGTGTAACTATAAGGTGATGTGATATCGGTTGTGACGACTGGTACGAGCTGGGTGTGAGTGAGAATATGGTTGGGCTGTTCGATGGTTATGCGGTCGAACAATGCCACCTGATCGGCTCCGTCGGGGTAGCGTCCGAAGGTCTGCCAACGTCGTTGTGCCTGATAGTGAAGGCTATCAGTCCACGAGCCGTCTGCTGCCTGGATGCTGACAAATGCGCTGTCGGCATTCGCAAGCTTGAACGAAGCATGCAGCTGGTCGAGAGGTTCGTTGTTGTCACACCACACAATGCGATAGCCGTGAGGAGCAATCAGTGTGTTGTCGCCCGAAGGGATCTGGTACTTCTGCATCTTTTCAGGATTGTCGCTGAGATACATGCCAGCAAGGTCGATGACGGTGTCGGTCGTATTATATAGTTCTATCCAGTCGCTCTTCTTCTGATAGTCGCTGATGTAGATATCGTTGGAAGAACTGACTTCGTTGATGCGGATAGGATGCCTCTTTTCAGTTCCCCTGAGGGGGACAGAACGGAATGATGCCACAACGGACGAACAGGAATCTAACTTGAGAGAGCGCAGGTCGAGAATGGTATCGGTCGAAACAGTCTCATCATCAACTTGCCAGCCATCAAACTCATAGCCAACAGGTGTGATTACCGTCAGTTCCGTCGTTCCGAACAAGGTGCCTGAAAAACGACCTGTAGGTATCTCACAGCCGTTGAGCAACAGGCGTGCCTGAGGTGTGGAAGCCTCGATATCAACCTTCAGTTCGCCCGTAAGGCCGAACTGCTTCTTCAGGCTGGCGATACGCTTCTCATGTTGATTCTCACGGTCGGCAAGAATGTCGCAAAGCGCTTCTGCACGCTCCTGAGATCCATAACCCTCCCACTCGAGTGCCGGATGAGTCGTGGCTGCCATACGGCGGATGATCGGCAGGCAGCGGTCGGGCAGGAAAACACTTCCGCCCATCATGCAGTATGCATCGACAAACTGCTGAAGGAAAGGTTTGTATTGCAGCATATTCTTGAATATCTCCACCTGACGCCCCACCCCTTTATTGAACAACTGCACAATCATATCAGTATCGCCAAAGCCTCCATCGAGATCGAACAGCACTACATGAATCTTACCGTCGTCCTTGCGACAACGGAATCCCTTAATGTTCTTCAATCCACCCCGCAGCCAGTCGAGGTTGCCCATATAGATTTCGGCTGCCATATAGTTGCAGTATTCATCCACATCGACGATATCACAAAGCGATTGCCAAAGCGATTGATTCGTAGGGGAAGCAGCGACTTGACGACTCAGTGTGTACCAGCGATTATAGATATCCTTGGTGCCTGCCTTCACATCAAACTCATTCTCCCATTGGTCCACCTCATCGCTCCCAATGCCGTAGTTGCTATACGCATAATTGCGGTTGCTCGCCTCGCGCAGGTTCATCATGCCCAGATACTGCCCGTCGAGGAAGATGTGGGCAGGCTGAGTGGCCTGGCAGTCGAGATAGATACCGCTGCTGTGGATAAGTTCTTGAATGGCAGCATCCTTCAGACGGGCATGCTGGTCTTGCCCTCCATTGCGCACCAACAGGGTTTTGTTCTTGATGTAGGGTTTGGCAGTAAAGACAGGATAGGAATAGAATGTCTGCCATTCGTACATCTTCTCGGCCTTGAGCTTGAACGAGGGCTTGAACTGAAAGAAACTGTCGCCATCGTTGAATCGTGTCCAACCTCCGAATATCGAGAAAGAGGCACCCTGATTGAGCACCTCTTGCCATCTGCCTTCTTCATCGGGTACGAAATACTCCACATTCACTGGCCGCTCCCAGTCCATGTTCTGATTCATTTTTTTCGTCTGATGATTATCAATACGGCCATTCACACCACCTACATACAGGCCGATAGAGTCGCCGTAAAGGTTCAGGGGATGTGTTGTCACACTCACGACGGGAAGGTAGTAATCGTGTGTTGCCTTGATGAATGAGCGTGTGGCAACAGGGCTGTTCAGGTAGCCCTCTTTCGTCAGCATGAAGCGGTAGATGATGGTAGAATCAACGTCGAAGCGACCGTCGGTCGAGACAGGACTCCTACCTGGAACCGGTGTCGCACCTCCTGTGCTGTAATAAAGAGTGGTTCCGGCAGGAATATCGACCCGAAACGAGAAAGGTTCGCTAAACACACCACCCTTGACATCCACCTGAGGCATCGCAAGACGTTCGTCAGCAAACAGGCTTCCCTCGTTGCTTTGACGAGGTGTAGGAGTCGATGTAGTGCCCCACACATTACCTCCATCAGTCATTCGTGCAAACGAACAGCGCGGAACAGCTGGCGGATAGGCAACCGCATCCAACACATCTCCAACGGCATCGTGCAGCTCAATCGTACCTCCATCCATATCCAGTTTGAATGGTATCTGCTGCTTGGAACCCAAACCGTAGTAGCCGTTCTTATAGTTGTGGTCGAACCACAGATTGCAGAATCCATGTGGAGGAAGCATTCCATGCAAGGCTGTGAGTTTCTCATGACTGGATGTTTCCTCTGCATCGGTATGCCAAAGGGTACAGTTGGTCAGGTAGAGCGTGTCGGCTGTCGTATTATAGAGTTCCACCCAACCACCGTAATTGAACGACGGGTCGATAAACATATCCACATTCGCCACCTGCACCTCATTGATTACTATCCGTTGCGCCGTAGTCTTCATGACTATAGCACATACACATAGAATTACAACCAGTCGTCTCATGTCATTTGTTCATTTCAGTTTGCAAAGTTAGTAAAAAAGTAACGAATTGAAGGACTGAAGGATTGAAAAAAGGGAAAAAACACTAAACACTAAACGCTAAACGCTAAACTTTTTGTACCTTTGCATCGGTTTTGTTCCACACGAAGTGTTTTCACTTCGCACGGATGAAAAGGGAATCAGGTGAAAGTCCTGAACAGTCCCGCTGCTGTGAGCCGCTTTTACCAGCCAAACAAAATGTCACTGGGCAATGCCTGGGAAGACGTTTGGTTAAGGGCGGTAAGTCAGAAGACCTGCAAGACGCATCATTGTTGAACTCGTCCTCGAGGAAAGGACAGGATGACATTAATCAGATGAAACGAACGTTTATCGCGTGGGGCGCGATGGCTTTGTATTGTAACTCAGCAACGCTATCAGCCCAAAACATCAACATCGACACCGTAGAAGTGAACGCACGCAGACTCAGCGAGTCTGAACGTGCTGCTGCACCTATGCAGACACTTCAGCGCCAAGAACTGGAGCGGATGGGTGTCAATGCTGTAAGCGATGCGGTAAAACACATGTCGGGCGTGCAAGTGAAAGACTATGGAGGTATCGGCGGACTGAAAACCATCAGTGTGCGCAGTCTTGGTGCACAACACACAGCGGTGATGTACGACGGAGTGGCTGTGAGCGACTGTCAGACCGGTCAGGTCGACCTTAGCCGATACGCTATTGATAACGTGGAAAACCTCACTCTCACAATCGGACAGAGCGACAATATTTTCCAGTCGGCAAAGCAGATTGCCTCAGCTGGTGTGCTCAACATCAACACCTTCAACGCTTCGCTTTCCGCTTCCGATGCCTCGCGAACTACTGAAGGATTTGCAAAGTTCCGCACAGGGTCATACGGACTGGTCAACCCTACCCTGCTCTTCAAGCTCCACCCTTCACGTTCCACCCTTCACGCATCACTCTTTGCCGACTACATGCGGGCAGATGGTGCCTACCGTTTTCACATGATGAACGGCTCAAAGTCGATTGACGAGAAGCGCAACAACAGCGACATCAATGCTTGGCGAGCAGAGACTAACCTCGCATGGATACCATCCGACCGCCAACGACTGCAATTGAAAGCATACCTCTTCGATAGCGACCGCGGACTTCCCGGAAGTGTTGTTTACGACAACCCCTATGCTGCCGAACGCAGTCACGACCGCAACTACTTCGGACAACTCAACTACGAGAACCACCTCTCCGACCGTTGGAAACTCAGTGCCAGTGCTAAGTACAACTGGACTTGGAGTCAATACACCGATAAGGATATCGCTCGTGAGGTCGACGACCGCTTCCGTCAGACCGAGCTCTATGCCAACGCTGTCGTGTGGCATCAGCCTGCTGAAGGATGGGAAGTAAGTATGGCACAAGACTTCGGCTACAACTACCTTCACGCAAACACGCCTCAATGCATCTTCCCTTCGCGCTATACCCTGCTGACAGCCCTTTCCAGTCGCTATTCTGCAGGACGCTTCACCGCGACAGCCTCATTGCTCAACACCGTTATCATCGAAGAGGCAAAAGCCGACAAGCCTGCCGACGACCGGCATCGCCTGTCGCCTGCCGTGAGTGTCAGCATGCGTCTGCTCAACCACACCAACTGGCGAGTGCGTGCTTCCTACAAGGATATCTTCCGCAATCCTACGTTCAACGACCTCTATTACCTCATGCTCGGCAACCGCAACCTGCGCCCCGAGAAGACCCACCAATGGAACATCGGTACGGTGTGGAGCCAGTCGTTCCATGGTTGGCTCAACTTCGTCAACCTCTCTGTCGATGCCTACTACGGACGAGTGACCGACAAGATTGTAGCCATCCCGAAGATGTTCTTCTGGACGATGTTCAACATCGGGAAAGTGGAGACCAAAGGTGTTGACGTGACAGCAATGCTTAACGGCAAATGTCCTGCTATCAATGCTCAGTGGTACGCTTCAGCTACATATAATTATATGAACGCGCGCGATGTGACCGACCGCACTCTTGCCTCATGGCACGATCAGCTGCCCTATACCCCACTCCATTCGGGTAGCGCCAGCATCACCATCGAGCACCCCATCGTCAGTCTGACGTACAACCTCATCTGGACAGGTCCGCGCTACAGCATGCAAATCAACATGCCGACCACTCGCATGAAAGCTTATGCCGACCACTCCATCAGCCTCTACCGCGTATTCACCCTTGGGGCGAATCGTTTGCGGCTGCAGGCCGATATGCTCAACATAGGGAACCGCAACTATGAAGTCGTTCGCTTCTACCCTATGCCCGGACGGAATTATCAATGTTCAATACAATTTTATTATTAATTTTCAAAAAAAACAAAGACAATGAAAAAGTATGCAATCTATGCACTTGCACTTGCTGCAATGACATTTACAGCATGTAGCGAAGACGATGACGACAAGCCAGCAGTCGTTACCCCCAGCACATCAGCCGTCGTTCTCAACACAGGTAACTGGGGCGGCAACGATGCCTCAATCATGCGTTACGACATCGTCAACCACACCATCACAGCCGACCTCTACGCAGCAGCCAACAAGGAAGGTCTCGGCGACCTTGCTCAGGACATCATCAAGTACGGTTCGAAGTACTACGTAACCGTAACAGGTTCGTCAAAGCTCGTCGTACTCGACAAGAATTTGAAAATCGTCAAGACCATTCCGTTCATGAAGGGCGAAACACCCACTCAGCCACGCTATATGGCAGGTGTCAACGGTAAAGTCTATGTAACAGCCTACGACGGATGCATCACCCGTATCGACACCACCAACTACAGCATCACAGGTACTGTCGAGGTGGGCGACCACCCCGAGGGTCTGAGCTACGCAAACGGAAAGCTCTATGCCAACTGTAGCGGTTACGGTGCAGGCAATACAGTCGCTGTAGTCGATGAGAAGACCTTTACGAAGAAGAAGGACATCACCGTGCTGCTCAATCCATACACAGAGAGCGTCGTAGCCGATGACGGCAATGTGTATATCGTATCAAACGGCAACTATGCAGGTTCACCTAAACTCGATCCAAAGGACTACGTATATGCCACCGTTCAGCGTATCGACACCAAGACCGACGAAGCTACTGAGGTATGTCGCGGCACATTCATCGCTACCTACAAAAACAAGCTCTATGTCCTCTATTCAGAGTACTACCTGCCCGACACCAAGAAGGCATTCGTCTATGACCTCGCCACCAAGCAGGAGACTCCGCTCACCGACATCAACCAGTTCTCAAGCCCTGTAGGTATCAATGTTGACCCGACGCGTGGCGACATCTACATCTTCGACTCAGCATGGGGCTCACCAGCTACCATCTGCGGACCTGTAAAGGCCGACGGAAGCATCGTCAACAAGGTAGCAGCAGGATTTGCCACCGTAAAGATGATATTCGAATAAAATATAATAAAGTTTTTTTCTGGCGTGTCAGGAGTTGCCGTCTTTGCCAAATGGCACTCCTGGCACATTTTTATCATCATCTCCATGCACCATAAGTTCATTATCTGCATTTCCGCTTTCTTCGGCATTACACTTTTTCTCTCCTGCCATCAAGGCAAAGTGACTGATAGCGCGCAAAATGGCGATACCGTCGCGATGAAGTATGCAGAAAACATCTGCATTGTTCATTACGAGGGTTATACCAAAGTGACACTTGCCAATCCGTGGAAGAAGGGACAGGTACTCCATACTTATTATCTGGTGGACAGAAACCCCTCTCTTATCTCCCCCAAGGGGAGAGGATTGGATTCCTTACTCGACTCCCCTCCTTGGGAGGGGGCGGGGGAGGTTTTGCTTATCCCCCTCGCCCGTTCAGCCGTCTATTCGGGCGTACACGGCAGCATCATCGACGAACTTGGTGCAGCCGACCGGATACGTGCCGTGTGCGAAGTCGAGTATTTCACCAACGAGCACATCCTGTCGGCCTATCGTGCCGGGCGCATCACCAATCTTGGCAACAGCCTTGCACCCGATATCGAAGCACTCATCGACATCCACCCCGATGCCATCCTGCTCTCCCCCTTCGAGAACAGCGGTGGCTACGGTCTCATAGAGACCGTCGACATCCCCATCGTGGAGTGTGCCGACTATATGGAGACCTCCCCGTTAGGGCGAGCCGAATGGATGAAATTCTACGGACTGCTTTACGGGCGTGCAGCCGAAGCCGACAGCCTGTTCCATGAAGTCGAGACCGCCTACAACAGTCTCAAAGCATTGGCAACCCCTGCCAAGGAACGCCCCCGGGTCATCAGCGACCTCATCACCGGTTCCACCTGGTACGTTCCAGGCGGACGCAGCACGATGGGCCGCCTCATAACCGATGCAGGAGGCGACTATATCTTCAAGGATCGCACAGAGAGCGGTTCCCTTGCACTCGCCCCCGAGACTGTCTTTGCAGAAAGTCAAGATGCCGATGTGTGGTTCATGAAATACACCAATCACGCAGCCGACAAGACCTATCGTGAGCTGGCAGCAGAGTCGCCGTTCTATCCCCAGATGCGTGCCTTCAAAGAGAAACGCGTCTATGGGTGCAACCTCAGCTATGTCCATTTCTACAACGACCTGCCCTACCACCCCGAGCGTCACCTCAAGGACATGATACGCATGTTCCATCCCGATCTGCTCCCCCACCATCAACTCCAATACTACAAGCCGCTGGAGTGAGGGCGCTCCAATCGGTTTTGAGACCATGAGACCGTGAGACCCGTGAGACCTTTCTCAGCATAAATCCCCTGCTCGCTATTGTGGCGGGCAGGGGAATTTTTCAATTTAACCCGATTTGCCGATCAGTTCTGGTCTGTGCCGCCGCCTCCCGATGCCAGCGAGAGGCTGAGTGTGGCGATGGTGGTGGCGTTAGCGGTGACGATGAGGTTCACCGCGTTCGAGCCGATGGCGCTGAGTATGTTCACCGTCACCTTGCCTGTAGCGGCGTCGTAGGCGGTCACGGTCATGTGGCTGCTGTTCGACGATGAGAAGCTGGCCAGTGTGAGCTGGTCGATGTTCTGTCCGACCAGCCATAGGTCGTGCGAGCCTGCAGTGGCAAACTCATTCTGAATGTTCAGGGCGTGAGTGGGACCGTTGACCGTCTCTTTGTAGCCCGTCACACTGATGCTGCTGGTGACAGCCGTGAGGGTACCGCTGAAGAGCGTAGTGCCGTCGCTGATGACCGCCAGCGTCCCTGCCTGCGTGTTGGTGATGGTAGCGGCAATCATTGTAGCCGACTGCGAGGTGAAGACGATGGAGGTGCCGTTAGGCAAGTGGAAGTCGCTCACCGAGAGCAGGTCGAGGTTAGCACCGGCGATGGTGAGGTTGTAGCTCGCACCGGCAGTGATGTTGGTTGTGCCGCCGTTCACCAGCGGGTCGCCGTTGGCAGTGATGGCAGCGATGGTGGGTACAGCCTGAGCTACGTCGCCTATCGACATGTTGAACGTGCCGATGAGCGTCTCATCCTCGTCGTAGAACGTGACGGGCGCGTTGCCTGTGGCGGCAGGTGTGTAGCCGAACTCGATGTAGTTCTGACCGATGGCGGTGATGTCGGCATCGTTGCCTCCCGCCTTCACGCCAGCCACCAGGTCGGTACCGTTGCCATACACGCGGTAGAGGGCCCGCTGTCCGAGCGTAGCGTTCACCGTACCACCGGCTGCCACGCGTCGGCCGTTGAAGAACACCATACCCACGGTCAGTCCCTCGGCTGCGGGGGTCATGAACTCGCGGCCGAACACCTGTGCGCCGCCCTCAGTCACCACCCTCAGCTCCTTGACGTACCTGGCATCGGTGTAGAGCTGGCGCAGCTTCTGTCCGCTGATGGCGATGCTCTCATAGCGCTGCGCGAACGCACTGTCGTCGAGCTTCACGGTGTGTGCTGCCAACTGTGCGTCGAGATATACCATCACCACGGGCGAATGGCCGATGAATCCATCAGAGAGACGTGTGCCTCCGATGACAATCTGTGTCAGACCGGTCAGCGGCACGAGGTCGCCTGCCTGCAACGTCGACACGAACGAGCCGTAGCTGCCGTTCACACTCTTCACGCCAATCTGCGCCTGCGAGGTGTAGCCCGTCAGGTCGCCCACACCCGTCTTCAGTGCCGTGCCGGCAATCTGCTGCTTCAGTTCCACACAGGGGCGGAAACGGATGTTCAGTCCGCGCAGGTTCTCGTCGAAGTTCGTCGAGAAGTCGGCGAGCGAGTTGGCGGCCTTGCACTTCACCGTCAGGTAGAACGTGCCGATGTTCGGAATCTGCACCGAGTGGCCGTTGAGCACGAAGTAGCTCATGGCATCATACAGAGCCTCCATGGCCATGGTGATGGCCGACTCGGGCACTGCAGCCGCCTTGGCTGCGTAGGCTACGATGTCGCTGTAGGCGATGGTGCTGTAGCGCTCCACCTTGCCCACCAGCAGTGTCTCGCCCGAATAGCCTACCTCTCGAGGCGAGAACCCAATGTTAAGAATACCCTTTTTCATAGATAATGAAAGAATTTAAAAATGAAAGAATTAAACAATGAAAGAATGAAACAATGAAAGAATGAAAGAATTACACCGTTTCGGTTTGAATGCTGACATTGGCAATCAGCTGCTTCACTTCGGTGCTGGGCAGATAGCCGATGGTGACACGCCTTACCAGATCGGCCGATGCCATGGCAGCATCCATGGCAGCACCCACCTTCGAGCGCATACCCAGAATGCCGAACTTACCCAGGTTGACGTGATGGCCGTTCAACACGAAATACGAGATAGCCTCCCTCATGGCGAGGGTACAGGCCAGCAGCTGCGACTCGGGAATGTGACTCGACCCTGCTGCATACGACACCAGCTCATCCTGCTTCACCGTGCTGTAGCGCACTGGCTTCGCGATGGCCTTGTTGGAATTGATTACAGCCACGCGCTGCATCTTTCCACGAACTTTAATTGCTCCCATAACTTTTGAAAATTTAAAAATTAAACAATTAAACAATTAAACAATTTAAAAAATGAAAGTAACGCTCTGGACTGCAGGACTCGTAACATACACGATGAAACCAGCTCCCCCGAAGCCCACTGCAAAGTTACAACCAAAAAACCGCCCCACCTAAACATTCAACTCCAAACTGCATTTTCAGCCTCATTTCCTGGAATAGATATTCCACGCGGAAAAACATTCCCGTTTTCAATCGTAAACTACCTTTGGACGACGGCATACGTTTCAAGCCTAAGAAAATAATCGTGCAGTTCTGAAAAAAAATTTTTGTAAGCCTAAGCCCTCCCCGTTTCAAGGCTCAACGTTGCAAGGCAAGGTGAAAGCCAGTGCCCCAGAGGTCTCAAAAGTCTCATGGTCTCATGGTCTCACCCCATCGTGCGAGCGCAGACGGGCGTTATTATATTTATATATAATTTATATATAGATTATATTATTATATTATATTTATATATATATTAAACAATAACGCGCGAACTTCACTTCAATACGGGAAAAATACCGTGAGACCCGTGAACCCATGAGACCGCGAATGAAAAGAAATGGACTGCTCCACTGATGGAATTCAGGATGATGGCATTTTTTTTATGACGCGTTTCGCAAATTTCTTACCGATTCTGCTATTATTCAGAAAAAAAAGTATATCTTTGCAGCCGAGATAAGGATTCCGACAGGCTCATGATTAACAGAACTACGATACATGAATGGGCGTACTTGGGGTTGACGGTTAGGATGAAAAAACTTCTAATCATTGCCACCATGCTGTTGTCGTCCCTGACGGTGATGTCCCAGGACTTCAAGGTCGGGCCTTTGCCTACGCAATCTCAACTGCCATCATCTGGCATTCATTGCCTGTTTCAGGATTCTGAGGGTTATCTTTGGTACGGGACGGAGCGAGCAGGGGCTTGTCGTGACAACGGCTATCAGGTGGAAGTATTCTGTCCTTCGAAAGTGAGTTCTCTTGCTGAGAGTGACCAGATATTGTGTATCGGTGAAACGAAAGATGGCGACATCCTCCTGGGCACACAGGCGGGTCTCTTCCGAATTGACAAAAAGAGTTACCAACTGCATGCTGAGGGTTCGTATAGTGAAAAAGTACATACCATGCTGACCGATAGTGAGGGACATACGTGGATAGCGTTGGAAGGTCGTGTCCGCTTGTTGGCAGGCAAGGAGATACCATGCACTTCAGACGGCACCCAACGTCTCGTGGTAGGGTTATACGAAGATCATCAAGGTACGCTATTTGCCTTGGAGTGGCAAGGAAGCATGTTGTGTCGTAGAAAAGGAGGGCAATGCTTCGTACCCCTGAAAATACCAGAGCACGTAAAACCCGTGGCCATGACTGAAGACAGGGACCATGACTGCTACTGGGTGCTGACGAGCAACGAAGGCATCGTGCGGCTTACCATTAAGGGGGATTCGTGTACGGTCGACATTCAGCCAACCACGCTGGGTGATGGCGCACATCGGCGGGGGCTGGGCCTGCTGCGCGACAGCCGCCACAGCCTGCTTTGGGCAACGACGATGGACAATCTCTACGCCTACCGTGTGGATGCCGACAGTGGGCTCGTCCTGCTGCCCATCCAGGAGCATATTGGCCAGGAAAAGAAGGTCCTTGACCAACTGCTCGAGAGTCGTAGCGGTGACATCTATGTGGCTGGATTCATGCCCCAGACATTCATCCTCTCCGAAAATCCCGACAAAGTTGTACGTCTCAGCGTGGATCCCATTCGCGAACTTTCGGGCTATCCACTACATGCAGACCGCTGTCTTCGCGAAGGCGATGAATTTTGGATATGGCACCGACGTGTGGGATTAGTGCTATATAACCAGGTCACCAATCGTCTGACATTAGCACCATGGAAGGTCAATCCGTGGTTTCAGCGTAGCCTTAGCAGGGAAGGCGGCATGTGGGCCTCGCGTACCAACATACTATACCATGTGAGTCAACAAGGCGGTACCATCACCAGGGAAGAAATATGCCAGATGCCCGATTCGGCGGAAGTGCGTTGTATTCACGATGACGGGATGGGTACGCTCTACTTAGCGACCACTCGTCACGTCTATCGCTACAGCGTGGTGGGCCATGGGCTGAAAGCCATAGCCACGGTGGATCACGTTCCGACATCCATCACACTGTCCGGCAGTCAGCTGTACTGGATAGCCGACGGACGCGTATTTCACATAACTTTAGCGGACACTAAAGCTGGAACACCTGTGCAGCCTGCTGAAGTTGCCGGTGTGCAGAGGGCCACGTCGCTTGCCAGCAGAGATGATGGTTCCGTATGGATTGCCACTCAAGGCGGCAAGGTGTTCTGCATGGAGACCCAGAGCGGCAACCTTTCAGAAATCGGCTACATGCAGAGTGAACATAACGCTCCCCTGCTCGACATCGATGTGGACGGTATGGGCCACGTTTGGACACTGAGCGATCAGCAGGTTCGTGAATTCTGTACGCAGACGCAAGCTCGCCGTTCCTTCTTGGCCAGTGCCCCCGAAATTGGCGTGGCGCAGTTCAGCAGCATCGAGACGGATGGCACCAACAGCCTATTTATCAACGGAGCTGGTGCCTTGTGTATTGTTGAAGCCTCGCCCACGCTCAACCAGCCTGCTGTCGCGGTGAAGCCTCACCTCACGGCCTATCAGATAGACGAGGATAAATACTACGCTCCGACCTCAGATGGCGAAATCTACCTCCAACCAGACGATGTGGAACTGACCCTCTACCTAACGACCTTTGACTATTCCGCTGTCAATCAAATCAGCTTTGCCTATCAGCTCGAAGGCATCAGCCGCGACTGGGTGCAAACCCCAGTAGGTAGCAATGTGATACATTTCACCAAACTGCCGGCAGGCACCTACGCGCTGTCTGTGAAAGCTACCGATCGCTATGGTCGCTGGGGCTCTCCCGTGCGGATAGTCACGCTGCGAGTCCTTCCTGTGTGGTATAAGACGTGGTGGGCTCAACTGCTGTACCTCATTCTCCTGCTGCTCCTGGGTGCTGGCGTATGGAAACTGGAAAACCGCATTCAGTTGCTTCACCGGCTCATTCGCCGCCGCGAGTCCGTCCGGCTCGATGAGATAGAACTCAAGCGGGAGGACATCATGCAGAATCGTCTTGACGATGAGTTCCTGAGCAAAGCTATGCAGAGTGTAGAAGCCCATCTTGCCGACACTGAGTTTAATGTTGAAGCTCTTGCCGATGCCATGTGCATGAGCCGTGCCAACCTGCATCGGCGAATGAAAGCCCAGACAGACATGTCGCCCACGGACTTCATCCGTGACATCCGTCTGAAGAAAGCGGCTCAGCTGCTGTTGACGCAGCCCGAAGCCTCCATCAGCGACATCGCCACTCGCGTGGGCTTTGCCACGCCCAAGTATTTCTCACGTCTGTTCCGCGAGAAGTTTGGCGTAGGCCCGAAGGAATATACTGGTGCAGAAGGCCCTGCAGCGCCTTCTGCACCTTCTGGAGAATAGGGAACAAATGTCGCAAAATGGGGTAACAAATGTCTTTTACCCCCCTGATTTACCGCTGTTGACCTCGTCGTCAACAGCGTTTTTCGTTATATGCTCCATTATCATCGTAACTTTGCCGCACGAAACGATAATGCTAATAATCATGAGCAAAAAGAACTGTCTTATCCTCATTGCTGCCTGTCTGTTCCTGAACTTCGTGCAGGGCTATGCACAGCAGGTCGCAATCCCAGTGTTGTCCTATACCTTCAATCAGCCGTCGGACGCCAGCGGACACCATGCTGTCTCACTGGAAGGCGGTGCCTCTCTCGTGAAACTGTCCGATGGCAATCACTCACTCTTCACTGGTCCCGATTGCGGATATGCCGACTTAGGCTCTTCCGTAGGGGAAACAGTACTGGGTGCGCTGAACGGCGATTACAGCATACATATTGATGTTTGTGCGGGCGCAACTAATTCACTGTCACGTTTTTGTTGGGCATTTGCCTTTGCCAACGGAACAGGCCGATACATCGGTCTAGTCAATGCGGCAGGAAACGGCAACTGGTATTACGAGATTAAGAACGGCACTGCCAGTCAAGCCAATTCCCGTCAGGGCATCAGCCCCGAATCGTGGCACTCGGTGACGGTGGTGCAGTCGGGCAGTACGTGTACAATCTATGTTGACGGAGTGGTCTGCGGCACGTCTGACATCAGTCTGCGACCTGCCGACATCGCTGCGTCCGTGAGCCAGTGCTGGCTGGGACGCTCGCCCTTCAGCGGCGATGCCTACATGACCAACACACTGATAGACAATTTCCAAGTGTTCGACACTGCCTTGAGTCCTGACGATGTAGCAGCGCTCTATTCGCAGCGACCTACTTCTGCGGACATTGCCTATAGTGACGCCGAGAAGATAGCCATAGCACGCAAGGAACTCTACGCAGCCTTGGGCGTGCGCTATATACATAATAGAATTGTGCTGCCCACATCCTACAGTCAAGGTACAGTGGCATGGACCTATACCGAAGTCCAGGGCGGCTGTCTGGACTTCACGGACAATGTGTTCACCGTGAACAGACGCAGCTCGGAAGCCGTTCAAGTCGGCACCCTGCAGGGAAAAATCACCATCAGCGGCCAGGCTCATCCGTTGTTTGAAGAACCGCTGCCCGTAGTCGTTGCTCCCGACGACAATGCCGTGGGCTACCTCTACTGCCACATGCCCGATCGTGTGCCTCAACCCGGAGGTGCCACGCTTGTCTCGCAGACCATCACCTACGCTCTGGGCAAGGCCGAAGACGGCGGGCTGCGCTACAACGAGCTCAACGAGGGCAACAGCATCATCGACGGTATCGGCACGACGCTGCCCTGGTGTCGCGATGCCTTCCTGGCCAAGGACACGCTGCGCAAGTGCTACTATATCGTCACCACCGACCTCTACGGCTCACAGAACAATGGGACGAGTATGCTTGGCAACTACTCCCTCGGCATGTTCCGCTCCTTTGAC